>Ga0129317_1000062_pt1 | contig 131156 bp, 116 predicted proteins | sample Cm1ome_FD_94430 | JGI IMG/M metagenome (GOLD analysis project Ga0129317, IMG submission 94430) | Eastern black-and-white colobus group fecal microbial communities from Wisconsin, USA - Cm1105 metagenome | ecosystem: Host-associated > Mammals > Digestive system > Large intestine > Fecal...
CAACTTCGCGTGTCTCATACCAACCGGTAGACTCATTATACACGCGTTCGGTTCTTGTCTTGTGCTTCATTGTCACTTCTTTTGGGGCTCCGAAAGTGACAACTTTTTCTAGTATAAGTCAGTTGCGATATATGATTAGAATATCGAGAGAGCACACAGTGCATCTTCTACGGCAATTCCAAGTCAGTTAATCCATACAATTTCATCAAATGAACCCAATACATTGATTGGAGACCATTCTTGTTTCTCAAATAAGTATTCGGATGTGACATTACCGCTACGGTTTGCTTCAAAATGAACAGTCAGAGTCCCAGGTCTATCATGATTAGCAGCTGCTGATAAAGCCTTGTTTGGATATGAGGCAACCGGCTCTTTTGCAAAAGACATGTTGTCATCTATCACATATAATAAACTCATACAGCCGTTTTCACTTTCATCTCTTACTACTATGAAGCCAGATATCCATTGTGACTTTTCGCTTTCATTTTTTGTAGTTGGACGCACTGAAAATGGTATAAGTCTTTCTGCGTCAATCTCCTCTAATGCCATAAAGCCATTATTAGGATGGAATAATACAGGAACCCATTTCCCATTTCCTTTGTTTGCTGATAACAGCACGCCCTTGGATGTGTATGCTCCGGGATACTCGCCGAATTGTCCGGCTTCTACTCCATCAGGCAATGTAAATCTCATGGGAGGTTGTGGCGACGATGCCCTTGAGCATAAATAATTATCAGAACGGTCCAATCTGCTCGAAATATCACTGGCTCCATATAACTTGCCGTCACCGCTCTGTATGGCTCCTATTGCATTTCCATTACTGAACAATGCAATCGTATTTATATCACTAAGTTTATTCCATTCTTGTGTGCATAAATCGAAGAAAAACGGATACTGATTATCATTTTCTTTTGATAATCCACAAATACCGTATGCCCGATATACCCCCACGGCTGAATGAAAATCAGGGTGCGGATTCAATGCCCATGACTGCAAATCACTTGTGCCGTTGTCTCCATTCAGCCACCTTGTTATCTGTCTTTCAAGGGATGTCTCGATTTTAGTCGCATTGTATATGCCATACAGGTTAAGTTCTTGGGGAGTAAGACCGTCGGTGAGACTTACACTGCCGATATTCATCATCTTACCCTGACGCATGAGATTTATCTCCACGCGGGAAGCCGGTTTTCTGTATGGCATTTGTATCGTCATTCCATCGGATGACTTAGATATGATTTTAGCATAATATCCTTTGTAAAATCCTTCTGAGATGAGCTTGTCTCCTGTTTCCCAAAAGAAATCCAGAATCACATTGTCAGTATCAAGGTATCCTCTGCCTTCCAGATGCACGATTGTTCCGGGAGAAAGAATCTCTCCCTCTTCCAGAATCCGGGCATTTTCAACAAACGCAGGCGTCTCTGGCTCTTTGTCATCGCTGCAGGCCGTCACCCCTGTTACAGTAAGGAATGCCACGAACAGCATTCCGAAAAAACTTTTGGCTTTCATAATTGTATTTATTTAAATTGTTTTTTCTATATTTGAAACACCCAAGTTCATGAAATATTGCATCATGGATGCAAAATAAAATTATCCTCAATTATTTGCTTTGGAAATAGATAACTCTTGGAAAATTACCGTTGCTGAGGAGGTGGAGCTATTTTTTGATTTTTAGAGAATATTTCTGTAAGTATATGTTTTGTCAAGTCACCCAGAGGAAGTTCAATTTTGATTTTCTTTGATATTTTAAATGACGGAGTGACAATGGGGACAGTTTCCATTCTCCCATATATGGTGTTATAACGCCGTTGCATTCCGACATTCATGCTCAGGCGACTGTTTCCTATTGTCAGATATCCTCCATATCGTGTTGTGGGTATATATGGAAAAGCTCCCATGCCAAGGAATGGGTTGGAATTGAAATAATCGGAAAACAAAGTGAGAGATAAATTCTCATTCATTTTATAATCAAGTTGAGCCGATAATCCGTATTGCGAAAATATTCTACCGAAGAATAAATATCTGTTGGCGGCAACGCCTCCGCTAATGGTCATTCCTCCCAATTGATATTGTGTACCTATGGCTGCTGAGCGCATATCCATCAAACCGATATAGCTGTTATATGAGCCAGTGGCTGTCAGGGCAATATTTCTGGCTATGTTTATTGATGTCATTCCTGAATAAGGGGAGTCATACTTATAAGTATTGGCAATATTATTCAGCATGAACACGTCGGAAGCGGAATTGTATAAATTATCAATGGCTTCATTAGTAATATACGGATGCGGGAGGTATATGCCACTGCATTCGTATGGCATGATTATCTGACTTTTTAAGATGTTGTATGGTATAGAAGGATATTCTTCAGTAAATTTTTGCTGCGGAGCCGTTTCCCTAATGCTTTGTATCATAGAATTATTTTCTATAATAGAATCATTTGCGTTTGCTTCTTGAGCACAAATATATGATACTTGCGCTTGAAACAATAAAAGAAGAATAATTCTATATCTCATAAAACAATAATTTCTATTTGCATGACACACCATTCTCGTATAGGAACTCAGGAGCGAAGCCAATTTCATTATTCCAGTCAATGGAAAACGGGTCAATAGTGAAATTTTTAAAGTAGTTTTTATCTTTCAGCTTGCTGCATACTCCTTTGTCTAACAATGTCGAGAAATCAAACGTTTTCTTTTCTCCATTGTTAAAGAGAATGGCTAAAGTATAGCCATTCAGGTATTCAGCCTGTGTTACAGTCAATATCTTATCCATATTCGATGTTATTTTAGTGGCTCAATTTTTACTGGTGACTCATATTTTGTCAGTCTTATCCAATTTTCAAGCAATTCTTCTTTATGAAGATCTAACCATTCATATACGAGATTTAGGGCGCGTCTTGGAAGACTGCCTGTTATTATGCCGTCTTTTATCGTAATGATGGCTTTGTACTGCTCATACCATACGTGAAAATGAGGCGGATTGTGCTCATTCATATACATATAAATGATTATTCCATAAAATCTACTTATTTCAGGCATATAATATTTTTTTATTTTCTGCAAAAATACAACATTTTTTAATATTGTCCAAATATATTACAATAATTAACGTTGAATGATGGATTGTTTTTCGTTTAATGATGAAATGTCGTTGGGACAGAAAATTCTTTGCGACATAATTTCTTCTTTCTTCTTTTGGTAATGCGAAAAAAAAACTGTACTTTTGCAGCATGAGATATGTTGATGTGATACTTCCCGTGCCGCTTGAGGGCACGTTTACATATTCGGTGCCGGAGAATAAGGCTGACGGTGTAAGGTTTGGAGTGCGCGTGCTTGTGCCCTTTGGCAAGAGCAAGCGCTATGTCGGCATAGCGGTGCGGCTGCACGACGAGAAGCCAAAAGGATATGAGGTGAAGGATGTTGACGAGGTGCTCGACGAAGCGCCGATAATACTCGACAGACAGTGGCGGCTGTGGCAGTGGATAGCGCAGTATTATATGTCGCCGATAGGCGAGGTGTATAAGGCGGCGCTGCCGTCGGGACTGAAAGCCGAGGACGGGTATAAGCCAAAAACAGAGCTGTATATAAGGCTAACGCAGCAGTTTCGCAACGAGAGGGCACTGCATATAGCCATTGACATGCTGGCAAAGGCAACAAAACAGCAGCAGCTACTCATCGACTATCTCACGCTGTCGCATTGGGACACTCTGAGGGGGAACGTGTGCGACGAGCAACCGCAGGAGATTACCCGTGAGGAACTGATGAACCAGCACGGTGCATCGTTGGCAATAGTCAGTCAGGTGGTGAAGCGGGGAATCTTAGAGACCTACGAGGTGGAGGTTGGCAGGCTGAACAATGGCGGTGAGCCGCATCCCGAAAACATAAAACCACTGAACGAGGCGCAGCAGGAGGCATACAACAAAATTATTTTCTCTTTTATAAAAAAAGACATAACACTGCTTCACGGAGTGACATCGAGCGGCAAGACCGAGCTTTACATACACCTGATACAAAAGACTATCGACGAGCACAAGCAAGTGCTTTACCTGTTGCCCGAAATTGCACTCACAGTGCAGATAATGCAAAGGCTGCAACGGGTGTTCGGCAACCGCTTGGGAATATACCACTCGAAATATTCTGATGCCGAGCGTGTGGAGATATGGCAGAAACAGCTGTCGGGACACCCATACGACGTGATACTCGGAGCACGCTCCGCAACATTGCTGCCGTTTCAGAATCTCGGACTGGTGATAGTGGACGAGGAGCACGAGACATCGTACAAACAGCAGGACCCTGCGCCACGCTATCATGCCCGAAGCGCAGCCATAATGCTGGCACAGATGTATGGGGCAAAGACACTGCTCGGCACGGCGACCCCGTCGATGGAGAGCTATCACAATGCACAGACGGGACGCTACGGACTGGTGGAGCTGAAACAGCGCTACAGCGGAATAGAACTGCCAGAGATACAGGTAGTGGACATACGCGACCTGCGCCACCGCAAGATGATGCAGGGAGCATTCTCGCCCCTATTAATAAATAAGGTACGCGAGGCACTGGAGCGCGGCGAGCAGGCAATACTGTTCCAAAACCGCCGCGGCTTTGCCCCGATGCTTGAGTGCAAACAGTGCGGATGGGTGCCGAGGTGTCAGCACTGCGACGTGAGCCTCACACTGCACAAGACCACCAACCAACTCACCTGCCACTATTGCGGCTACACCTATTCCATACCAGCGAAATGTCCCTGCTGTGAGGACACGCATCTGATGAGCCGCGGCTATGGTACGGAGAAGATTGAAGATTTTGTGCGTGAGACATTTCCCGAGGCATCGGTGGCGAGAATGGACCTTGACACCACCCGTACGCGGAATGCCTACGAAAGGATAATAGCCGACTTTGCCGCCGGACGCACAAACATACTCATAGGCACCCAGATGATAAGCAAGGGACTGGATTTCGACAAGGTGAGCGTGGTGGGAATACTCGATGCCGACTCGATGATGAACTATCCCGACTTCCGTGCTCATGAGCATGCCTTTATGATGATGAGTCAGGTGGCTGGACGAGCCGGCAGAAAAGGCAAGCGCGGACTGGTGATATTGCAGACACGCAACAAGGAGCTGCCGCTGATAGACCAGGTGGTACGCAACGACTACCATGCCCTCTACTCCACGCTTGTGGCAGAGCGCCAGCTGTTCCGATATCCTCCTTTCCACCGCCTGATATACATATATCTGAAACACAAAAGCGATGCTACGGTCAATTCCGCCGCAACGCTCATGGGCGGTTATCTGCGCCAGTGGTTCGGCGGCCGTGTGCTCGGTCCCGACAAACCCGCCGTGGCAAAGATAAAGTCGCTGTGCATACGCAAATTGATGCTGAAGATTGAGAACAACCTTAATCCTACGGAGGTGAGAAAATATTTACTGCTTGCCCGGCAACAGGTGTTGCAGGACAAGCAGTATAGCTCGTTACAGATATTCTATGATGTAGACCCGTTGTGATTAAAACCTGAAGTCCACGCCGACGGCAAACACATTGTTGGTGCGGGTATAGTCGGCAGTGTATGGCTGCTGGGTCATGGCATCGGTCTCAGAGGTCTTCTTGTGACCGTAGAGCGTGGTGAAGTATGCAATGTTGACATCCACTTTTGGCGACACATGCAGGCAGGCGCCGGCACCAATTGAGTTGGAGCTTGTCACAAACGACTTGTCATCCATATATTCGTCGGTGATGCCGTAGTTGGTGTTCTGCCATCCGCAGCTCACGGTGAGCAGTTTCGATGCGTCAACCTCCACACCTGCGTTCCACTCTATTGTACCGCGGTCGAGCAGCTTGTGACGGTTGTTGTAGGCTGTTGCCTGACAGTCGAAGAAATAATGGAAACCGGCATTGATGCGCACCTGGTCTACGGGGCTGTAGCCAACACCGAGAGTGAGCAGGGCGGGAATGTCCTGAGCCACTTTCTTATCGTCGGTATATTCGCCGATAGCCTCTTCGAGCGACTTATTGAACTGTGTTTTGAGTGCCGTTGTTGTAGCTACTACAGTAGGAGCATTAAGCACTGCGTTTGCAGTTTGCTCCGGCACGCCATTGGCAATGAACGCATTCTTCAGGTTGCTGTCAAGATTACCGATGCTTGGTGTCTTGTTTACTGATTCGTTTTTCAGACGTATGCGTGTCTTGAACTCATATTTGGCAGAGAAGTTCCATCGTCCGGTTTTGTAGTCAATGCCGAGGATGGGAGTGAAGCCTATGCCAGTCTGGTCGCAGTTCAGCTCAATGTCGGCGGCATCGGTCTTTGTCGGGTCAAGTACCTGATGCAATGGCAGGTTTCCAACTTTAATGTTTTTTACATATCCATAATAGTTGCAGGAAGCATAGACACCACGTACACCTGCAAACATTGCGAGGTTGTCGTTAACCTTGTAGCCCATACCGAGCGACAGACCGAAGTAGTATTGTCTGCCACGCATATAGCTGTCATAACTATATGCACCGGTTTTACCAAACATGGCATCGGATGAGAACATGGGTATTCCAGTAACTCCGTCGATGTCGCCAGCCAGCTTGCAGGCACCCATTGCGGTGTTTGCCACAATGCGCTCAAACGAGCCGAGTCCGTTGTCAAACTCACACTTGCCGCCACCGCCAGTTATGGCGAAATTGCCTTGGAATGAGAATTTGTCCCAGTTGTAGGCATACTGTATTGAGGGAATTACGGGAGCGTAGGCATCGCCCTGGAAGCGGCGCTCTGTACTCTTGTTGTTCTCGTTGTTCTGAAACAAAGGATATGTGTTTCTTACCGTTCTTGTTTGTGTTGCCATCTGCCAGTTGAGTGACAAATGATGTCCCGGTGCCAAAAAAGTCACACCAGCAGGATTGGAATAGACACCGTCGATTCCGATAGAAGCCTCACGGCTCATCATTCTGTTGAACGCTGCATTCTGATTTGTGTTGGTGAGCAGTCCGCCTGCCACCGCCATGCCCGCTGACATAACCAAAACAGCTGAGCTAAACAATCTTTTTGTCTTCATTTTAAATAAAAATTAATACTTTTTGCCTGCAAAATTACATAGATTGTTCCGTATTTCGGAATTTGCGGGCGTTCTATTAAATTTTATTAACTATAATGGCAAAAAATATTGCACAAAGCGAATGTTTTGTGCAATATTTCGGATTTATTCTACTGTTTTTCCTCTTTTACTTCTTTTTGGTTCAACTGCGGATAACTCACACGGGTGTGATAGATGGTTTTGAGTTTTTCTATCAGCACTGTCTTGGCATAGGACACGTCGCGGAACGTCAGCGGACACTCGCGGAAGAATCCTTCGGTGAGCATACCGTCAATCATGCGGTTCACCATGTCGCGGATGGTCTGCTCGCGGTAGTCGGGCAGTGAGCGTGATGCCGCCTCCACGCCGTCAGCCATCATCAGTATTGCCTGCTCGCGGGTGGTCGGGTTAGGTCCCGGATATGTGAACTGCAGTTCGTCCACATATTCGTCGGGATGCTCGTTTTTATATTTCACATAGAAATACTTGGTCTTGCTCATGCCGTGGTGTGTGGCTATGAAGTCCTTTATCAGCTGTGGCAGTCCGTGTTTGTCGGCAAGCTTCAGTCCCTCGGTAACGTGGGCTATAATTATTGCCGCGCTTTCGGTGTATGGCAGTCCGTCGTGGGGATTTACTCCTGTCTGGTTCTCGGTGAAATATACCGGCGACAGTATTTTTCCTATATCATGATACAATGCTCCCATGCGCACTTCTTCGCTCTTAGCCCCAATTTTGTTGGCTATTTCTGCGGCAAGGTTACCCACTTGAATAGAGTGCTGGAAAGTTCCCGGCGCCACCTCACTCATCTTTCGCAACAGCTCATTGTTGGTGTTGCTGAGCTCAATAAGAGTGATGTCGCTGATAAACCCGAACACCTTCTCCACAAGATAGAGCAGGGGATAGGCGAAGAGCAGCGCCACTCCGCTCACAATGAGATAATGGTAGCAGTTGGTGTCAATCTTGTTGATGGTTGTGACATAGAGCAGGTCGAGGGCAAACTGTATCACCAGGCTTGCCATGGTAACGAGCAGTGCCGTGCGGAACAGCTGCGACCTGTATTGAAGTGAACGCAGCGAGTGTATAGCCACAAGTCCTGCCACAGTCTGTACTACTATAAACTCAAACTTGTGCTGAAGCATCACCGCACAGATAAGCACCATGATGACATGGGCGACAAATGCAGTGCGCGAGTCCATGAACACGCGGATGAAAATGGGTACAAGCGTGTATGGCAGGATGTACACATGGATGAAAGTGTTGCGCACCATTATTGCAGTGATTACTGCAAACAGGATAATCAGTGCGTACATCATTGCGGCGTTTCGGGAATGCTCGAAATAGTCCTTTCGGAACAGTCCGAGATAAGTGGTGAACAGTGTCAGCAGCATGAACACAAATATCAGCTGCCCCCATGTGGTGGTGCCGAACTGATTGCTGTCTCCGCCCCTCCGCTCATTTTCGTACACATACGAGTCGATGATGAGTTTCTTGCCTTCGCTCACTATTTCGCCCCGGTCAATAATCTTTTGTCCGGTCTGTACTTGCCCCACAGCCATTGGGATGCTGTTGAGCATTTCGTTCAGGCTGGTGCGGCTGCGCTCCTCGTCATACAGCAGATTGGCTGATATATAGTTGCTGAGGTTGCACTTCTGCAGCTGTTGCCGATGGGGATACAGGGTCTCGTCGTAGAGCAGTTGCTCGTAAGCCCGCTTTGTCGACAGCAGGTCCTTCACTTTCACCTGTGAAGCATTTTTCCCGCTTACCATATTGATAGTGCTGGTGGTATCCGTCATCAGTTTGCCGTAGTCGTCGCTCGGCATTATGCCCTGCTTGTAGACGGCATGCAGGCGGTTTGCTATTATGCTGATGAAATCGGAAGGGAGTCCCTCGATTCCGTTGGGAAAATCATTCAGAAACTGTCGCACTGACGTGGTTTCCACATCCGCATTATATATATAATAAGGTGTATGGGCAGCAGTTATGCTGTCACGCTCAGCCTTCAGTGTGGCTTCCGATTTGTATATCGGGAAATCGAATGGCGCTGTGAAATCAGCATATTGCCACGGTTTTCCTTTTTCCACAAGAACAAAACTGTTGCTGTCACGAGGCATCATTGCTACTATAGCCACTGTGGCACAAAGCACTATGGCGGTACGCACAAGAATATTCTTCCATGTTGTGTTCTGCTTGATGTTAAATTTACCCATATTGTGAAAAATGTTATGCGTTATTGAGTTTCTGACTGCGAAAATACACAAAAAAATCCATTTCTACGAAGATAAACAGAAAAAAAAGTCAAAAAATCAAAAAAATATAGTAATTTTGCACCCAAATAAGCAAAAACAACAATGACAGAAAGAAAAGTTAGGGTGCGTTTTGCACCAAGTCCTACGGGAGCATTACATATTGGCGGTGTGCGTACCGCATTGTATAATTATCTTTTTGCACGCCAGCATGGCGGCGAATTTGTGTTCAGAATTGAAGATACCGACAGCAACCGTTTTGTGCCGGGTGCCGAGGAGTATATAATAGAATCGTTCAAATGGTTAGGCATAAAGTTCGACGAGGGTGTGTCGTTTGGCGGCAACCATGGTCCTTACCGTCAGAGTGAGCGCCGTGATATCTACAAGAAGTATGTGAGGCAATTGCTTGATGCAGGCAAGGCATACATCGCCTTTGACACTCCTGCGGAACTGGAGGCTAAACGCAATGAGATACAGAATTTCCAGTATGATGCCCACACACGTATGCAGATGCGCAACTCGCTGTCGATGCCGGCAGAGGAGGTGGAGCGCCTTATTGCCGAGGGCAATCAGTATGTTGTGCGCTTTAAGATTGAGCCCGGTGTGGCTGTGCATGTTGATGACCTTATCCGCGGCGATGTCAAAATAATGAGCGACATACTCGACGACAAGGTGCTGTATAAAAGCGCCGACGAGCTGCCCACCTACCATCTGGCAAACATAGTTGACGACCATCTTATGGAGATTACCCACGTGATTCGTGGTGAGGAGTGGCTGCCATCGGCTCCGCTTCACGTATTGCTTTACGAGGCTTTCGGCTGGGCTGACACTATGCCGCGTTTCGCTCATCTGCCGCTGCTGCTGAAGCCTGAGGGCAAGGGAAAGTTGAGCAAGCGCGACGGCGACCGCCTGGGATTCCCCGTGTTCCCGCTGGAGTGGCACGACCCCAAGAGCGGTGAGGTGTCGAGCGGATATCGTGAGAGCGGCTATTTCCCCGAGGCTGTGATTAACTTCCTCGCCATGCTGGGCTGGAATCCCGGCACCGAGCGCGAGATGTACAGCCTTGACGAGCTTGTGCCGCTGTTCGACATAGAGAAATGCTCAAAGGCAGGAGCCAAGTTTGACTATAAGAAGGGCATCTGGTTCAACCACGAATACATCCTTGCCAAGAGCAACGAGGAAATCGGCAAACTGTTTACCCCGATTGTGCAGGAGCACTGCCCTGATGAGACCGAGGAGCGTGTGATAGCCGTTGCCGCCATGATGAAGGACCGTGTTAATTTTGTAAGCGAGCTGTGGCCGCTGTGCTCGTTCTTCTTCATTGCCCCGGAAAGCTACGACGAGAAGACAGTGAAGAAACGCTGGAAGGAAGACTCCGCAGCACAGCTCACCGAACTTATCGGTGTGCTTGAGGGCATCGATGACTTCTCAATTGAGAATCAGGAAAAGATTGTAGAGGAGTGGATAGCTGCCAAAGAATACAAGCTCGGCAATATCATGAATGCCTGGCGTCTGTGTCTCGTCGGTGAGGGCAAGGGACCGGGAATGTTCGACATCTCTGCCTTCCTCGGCAAGGAAGAGACCATCAGTCGTATGAAACGTGCAATCCAAACGTTAGGATAAATGATTGTCTATAATATCGCCATATACATATATATGGCTGGCGTGATTATCGCCAGCCTTTTCAGCGATAAGGTCAGGAAGATGTGGCGGGGGCAGCATCAGGCTCTGAGGATACTCAGGGAGAAGGTTGACCCGAAGGCACGCTACGTTTGGTTTCACGCCGCATCTTTGGGAGAGTTTGAGCAGGGGCGCCCGCTTATGGAGCGTATGCGTGCCGAGCATCCCGAATATAAGATTCTGCTCACTTTCTTCTCGCCGTCGGGCTATGAGGTGCGCAAGGACTATAAGGGTGCCGACATTATATGCTATCTGCCGCTCGACACCAGCCGCAACGCCCGGCGTTTTCTGCGCACGGTGAGACCCGAGATGGCATTTTTTATCAAGTATGAGTTCTGGTACAATTATCTGCACATCCTGAAATACAGGGGAATACCAGCCTATAGTGTGTCGAGCATCTTCCGCAAGGGGCAAGTGTTCTTCCGCTGGTACGGCAAACCCTATTCAAGTGTGCTGAAGTGCTTCACCCACCTGTATGTGCAGAACGACATAAGCCGCGAGCTGCTCCATAAGTGCGGCATTGACAATGTTACGGTGGTGGGCGACACCCGTTTCGACCGTGTGCTTGAGATAAAGACACAGCAGAAACAGCTGCCCATAATCGAGGCATTCAAGGGCAGCGGCAATGTGTTTGTGGCAGGCAGCAGCTGGCAGCCCGACGAGGATATCTTCATACGCTACTTCAACAATCACCCAGAGTGGAAGCTGATTATAGCACCTCACGTCATCGGTGAGGACCATTTGAAGCAGATTATGCAGAAAGTGTCGCGCAAGACGGTGCGTTACACCCAGACCACTCCAGAGGAAGCAGCGCAGGCAGACTGTATCATCATCGATTGTTTCGGACTGCTCTCCAGCATTTATCATTATGGCGAGATTGCATACGTTGGCGGCGGCTTCGGAGTGGGAATACACAATGTGCTTGAGGCTGCCGTGTGGGATATTCCCGTGATATTTGGCCCCAACAATCAGAACTTCCAGGAAGCCCAGGGACTGAAGCGCTCTGGCGGAGGTTTCGATTTTGAAACATACGAGGAGTTCCACGAGATAATGACAAGGCTTGCCGACAATGCCGACAACCGCCAGCAGGCGGGACGCAAGGCAGGTGCCTTTGTCAAGAGCATGACTGGAGCCACAGAGACAATTCTGAAGGAGATTGAAAACCCCGACTCCATCTAACTTCCAAAAATATAAAATATTAAAAAACCACTGAACAAAATGGCAGACGACAAGAAAATCATTTTCTCAATGGTGGGGCTTACAAAGACCATCCGCCAGACCAACAAGACTGTTCTTAAGAACATCTATCTCAGTTTCTTCTACGGAGCGAAGATTGGCATTATCGGACTCAACGGTGCCGGTAAGTCAACACTTATGAAGATTATCGCCGGCATTGACAATGAGTATCAGGGCGAAGTGGTGTGGAGTCCCGGCTACACCGTGGGCTATCTTGAGCAGGACCCGAAGCTTGACCCCGAGAAGACCGTGCGCCAGGTTGTGGAGGAAGGCGTGCAGGAGGTTGTTGACATGCTCAGCGAGTATAACAAGATAAACGAGCTGTTCGGACTTCCCGAATATTATGAGGACGAAGAGAAGATGAACAAGCTCTTTGCCCGTCAGGGAGAATTGCAGGACCAGCTCGATGCTACCGATGCCTGGAACCTTGACAGTAAGCTGGAGCGTGCCATGGATGCGCTGCGCTGTCCGGCTGGCGACACTCCCGTTAATGTTCTCTCAGGCGGTGAGCGCCGCCGTGTGGCTCTTTGCCGCCTGTTGCTGCGCAAACCCGATGTACTTCTGCTCGACGAGCCTACCAACCACCTCGACGCCGAGAGCATCGACTGGCTGGAGCAGCATCTCAGCCAGTATGAGGGCACTGTGATTTGTGTCACCCACGACCGCTACTTCCTTGACGATGTGGCTGGCTGGATTCTTGAGCTCGACCGTGGCGAGGGCATTCCGTGGAAGGGCAACTACTCTTCGTGGCTCGACCAGAAGACCAAGCGCATGGCGCAGGAGGAGAAGACCGAGAGCAAGCGCCGCAAGACCCTGCAGCGTGAGTTGGAGTGGGTGCGCATGGCTCCCAAGGCGCGTCACGCAAAGGGCAAGGCTCGTCTCAACAGCTACGAGCAGCTGCTTAACCAAGACCAGAAGGAGCGTGAGGAAAAACTTGAGATATTTATCCCTAACGGTCCCCGACTCGGCAACAAGGTGATTGAGGCAGAGGGCGTTGACAAGGCTTTTGGCGACAAGGTGCTGCTGAAAAACCTCAACTTCATGCTGCCGCCAAACGGCATCGTGGGTGTTATCGGTCCCAACGGTGCGGGCAAGACCACACTCTTCCGCATGATTATGGGACTGGAGAAGGCTGATGCCGGAACGTTTGCCGTGGGCGAGACCGTGAAGCTGGCATACGTGGACCAGACCCACAAGGACATCATCCCCGAGAAGAGTGTCTACGAGGTTATCTCGCAGGGCAACGAGACAATACGCATGGGAGGAAAGGATCTCAACGTGCGTGCCTATCTGAGCCGCTTCAACTTCACCGGTGCCGACCAGGAGAAGAAGTGCGGCGTGCTCTCGGGCGGTGAGCGCAACCGTCTGCATCTTGCAATGGCGCTGAAGGAGGAGGGCAACGTGCTCCTGCTCGACGAGCCTACCAACGACATCGACGTGAACACCCTGCGTGCTCTTGAGGAGGGTCTTGAGCAGTTTGCCGGCTGCGCCGTGGTTATCAGCCACGACCGCTGGTTCCTCGACCGCATCTGCACCCACATCCTTGCTTTTGAGGGCGAGGGCAAGGTGGCGTTCTTCGAAGGTGGCTTCTCCGACTACGAAATCTACAAGATGCGCCAGAGCGGACAGACCGAGGTGAAGAAGGCGCGCTACCGCAAGCTCATGGAAGACTGATAGCGGTCCTTCACACATTAAAAAAATATATAATGATTCTCCGCCCGTTCAGTCCAGACTGAACGGGCGGAGAACGTTTATAAGAATACGAAAAAGTAAAATTTATTAAATGTTTTTTATACAAAAATGGCATTTTTTATTTTTTTTAGCACACGTTCGGGTACACATAACAAAAATTCACGTCATTTTTAAAACTAGCGAAACTACATTAAACAAATTAACTAATCAAAAAAATTATTTATGCAAAAACTAAGTTTTTTAAGGAAGAGACTTGGCTTGTTGTTTGCTTTAGTCGGGGGGATACTCACCAGTATCCTTTGCAGTTGTGCCGACGGCTACGATTCGCCAAACGGTTTCGATGCGGGTGTGAACAATTCGCAATTAGAGAATCCTAAAGCCGACAGTATTTCTTTTATTGTAGATGCCTCGGTAACCCGTGCCACCATCAAGTGGCCTTTGGTGAAAGGAGCATTGGGCTATGTTGTGACATTAAAGAATGTGGATGATCCGGACAATCCTGTCGTTGTGGATGAGTATGATGAGAAGATGGTTGACGGACTAAGCATTACTGTTCCCGTGACAGAAGACTCAAAGTACTCGTTTGACCTTAAGGTCATAGGCGACCCTGACCGTGGCAACAAGGATGCAGCCGATGTGATTCACAAGGATATGTCGACGCTTGTGCCGACATTTGTCACCATCCCGGATGGTTCCGACATTGCCACATGGCTTAAGGAGTATGTGGAACAGCATCCGTTCCCTGCCTATGATGCTGAAAGCCCGAGTTATGACGAGATTGCCATTGAGCTGGAGCCTAACGGCAATTACACTATGAGTGAGGCATTTGATTTTCGGACACAGAAGGTTACTTTCCGTGGAGATAAAATCAAATGGCCTATAATAACCATGCAGGGCAATGCTACATTTCAAACGTGTTCTGGTTTGAAGATGAAGTATCTAAAGTTTGATTGTGTCGAGTCTACTGCCACAGGATTGATAGGCATGAGCCCGAGCACCGACGACAATAAGTTGCCAGACTCACTTCTTGTGCAGAACCAGGGCTATACGGGCAGCAAATTGGGTAAGGATTTCTATGTAGTGAAAGACCCGATATATATTGCCGACTGTTGGGTGAAGGATTTGCCATCTGCCATTGTTTACGATAATGGGACGAAGTGTGCATGGTGGTATCTTACAATCAAAAACTGTATTATCCAGCAGAAAAATACGGCAGGCAAGCCCTTTATTAATTTTGAAAAGGCAGGTATTGCCATTAAACATATCTCATTGACTGACAATACTCTATATAACATCGTTGACGCCGGTACATATTGGATACGCTACAGTAACCGCACCAGCAACCAGACAGTCAGGGTATGGGGAGACAAGGATGCCACATACAAGACTTCCACCACCGATGTGATAAACTGTACTCTTAGCAAGCAGTTCTCAAAGGGTAAAATGGCAAACAACAATCATGGTGACAATAATATATTGACTTTTTCACGCAATATATTCTATGATTGTGCCATGGTGCGTAAGTGGGCTTGTTCAGATCAGGGTAATCCTACAAGATATTTCAGTTTCAATTTCTGGTATGCCATGACAACTCCTGACACTGCAGATCCGACACAAAAAGATAAAGATGGAAACCAGTTCGCACTTAATTTGAACACAGAGAAGGTGTTTGAAGGCAGTGTGTTGCAGAGCCTTGATTTGTCGCAGCCTAATGGCGGTGTGAATTTCAGACCTGTTGATGTGATGGTGAGAAGCAATTTTGCTGGTGACATGCGGTGGATATTGAATCAATAAAACACCGGGATAAAGAAATATTATTGTAAAACAAAATCTATAATTAGGATAAAATGAAAAAACGACATATAATACTGCCGCTTTGTCTGTGCCTGTTCCCCATGGCACAGTGCCAGCAGGTGATGGCGCAGCAGACAACAACCCAGAATGGCACAGTAGCAGTCACAGGTACTGTAATTGACGGGACTGGTGAAAGTGTCATAGGTGCTACCATTCAGGTAGTGGGCAATCCGAAAATCAGTACGGTTACCGATATTGAGGGAAAGTTTAAACTGAATGTTCCTGCCAAGAGCAAAATAAAGATATCGTATATTGGCAGTGAGTCTGTCACTTTGTCGAAGTTTGAGCCTAACATGACCATAACCCTAAAAGAGGATGAGAATATGCTTGATGAGGTTGTGGCTGTGGGATACGGCGCGCTGAAGCAGAAGAACGTAACTGGCTCCATAGAGATTATCAATCCAGAGGAACTGCATGACCTTAACGTGTCGAGCCTCTCGGAAGCTCTTATTGGCTTGTCACCGTCTATTCACGTCAGTATGCCTGGCACTGGCCGTCCCGGTGAGCAGGCAAGCATCACCATCCGCCAGGCACGCGATGCCGTTGCCCTTGTTCCTACGGGTAAGGATGAGGGAGGCCAGTCTATCGGTGGTGACAATAATGCAGCTCCGCTGTATGTTATTGATGAGTTTATAAGTACGGAGGATGATTTCAATAATCTCGATATTGACGAGGTGGAGAGCATAGCCATTCTTAAGGATGCCTCAGCGGCTGTCTATGGAGCCTATGGTGCCTATGGCGTTATTCTTGTCAAGACCAAGCGCGGACAGGTGGGCACACCTAAGATTTCATATACCGGTCAGTTTGGTTTTCAGGATGCCGTGCGTCATGCCGACATGCTTAACGGTCAGCAGTATGGTTATATCTACAATGCTGCCCGCCGTGCCAAGGCTATTCAGGACAATTCGTCCATAGACATGGTGCAGAATTATTTTCAGGCAGACGAGCTTGAGGCGATGCGCAATACCAACTACAATCTGCTTGACGACTATTGGAAATCGGCACTTACGCAGAAGCATGGCATAAATGTTAGTGGCGGTAATGAAAAAGTGACATATTTTGGCGGTGTCACATATCAGACACAGGATGGTAATATCGGCAAATTAGACTATGACCGCTGGAATTATCGTGCCGGCATCAACGCCAAGGTGGCAAAGCTCTTCACTGCCAATCTGTCGGTATCTGGCGATGCGTTGACAAAAAACACTCACTTGGGTAAGGATGAGGAGGATTATGAATATATGATGAAAAATCCGTCGTACATACCAGATGAGATAAACGGATACCCCATTTATCATTCCGGCATGAAGAACGACCCCGCTTATGAGAACTTCTATAACTATAAGAGTCTTAACCGCAGCCGCAACAACCGTGAGCAGTCTGATAACAGTATGACCATCCAGGCTTCGCTGGAGCATGATTTCAGCTGGTGCAAGCCGTTGAAGGGACTGCGTGCCAAGCTGACCTATTCGAGAAATATCAATAACTCGAAGCGCAACGACATCAAGATGGAGAATGTTGTGTACAGAATGATTAATCGCGGCGGCTCGGGAAAACACCTGTATGTTACCGATCCTAATGCCATTATCGACAATGACCCGCTGGTGGATTACGACGAGGTGACTCTTGAGGGCTTCCCTTATGTGGCATTCGAGAACTTCCAGAAGCGCACGCTGAACGAAGGCTCAAAATCATATCTCAGCCGCACAATGTCAACCAGCAAAAGCTATCAGCTCAACTTTATGCTCATGTACATGCGTGATTTTGGAAAGCATCATGTCAGCGGCACCTTCTCAATAGAGCGTGGCGAGAGCGAGAGTGAGAACGTTGAGGCTAAGGGTACACACCCCCTGTCGTTTACCGACGGACAGTCTAACTCTCTTTCCGATGACTCGGAGAAGACAGTGCAGTGGGGCCGTCAGGAAGGCGGTAGCCTTGCATATATCGGCCGTCTCAACTATGCATACGACAACAAGTATCTTTTCGAGTTCCTCATCCGCTCGCAGGCAAGTACCAAGTTCGCTCCAGAGAATTATTGGGGAGCGTTCCCGAGTTTCTCTGCAGGATGGGTGATATCCGAGGAACCGTGGTTTAATAAGGAAAAACTGAAGATTGACTATCTTAAGATCAGAGGCTCGTTCGGTATTATGGGACGTGACAATGTCGAGGCTTGGCGATGGCTCCAGCTCTATTCATATAATGAGTATGGCGGTGCGATTTTCGGAACCAACCCATCGCTCATCACAAGCCGCTCCTTCCAGTTGCCTGAGAAATCGGGTACAAACCCGAATCTGCATTGGGACAAGAACATAAAGACCAACTTAGGTATAGACATGCGTTTCCTCGACAACCGTCTGTCGCTGACTTTCGACGCCTATTATGACTGGGCACGTGAGATGTTCGACTATCCAAGCGTGCATGTGCTTCCGGGTACTGTTGGAATCTATGCGGCTCCTGAGAATTTTGGACGTATGAACATGTGGGGTGCCGAGATTCAGGTTGGCTGGCGGCAGCGTTTCAACAAGGATTTGGTGATGAACTTCAAATTGGGTACTGGATATGATGACAACAAGGTGCTTGAGACCAGCTGGGCAGCGGATCCGTACTTCACCGACAAGGTGTACGGGCAGCGTACTGACCGTGGTTTGTGGGGACTGTCGTGCATAGGCATGTTCCGCACCTACCAGCAGATAGAGGAGTATTTTGAGAAATACAAGATAACCGACTATTTAGGATTGTCGAAGGACAAGGTGCAGCCGGGTATGCTTATATATGAGGATATACGTGGTCCAAAGGACGAGAACGGTAACTGGACCGCCCCTGACGGCAAAATCAGCGACTATGACGATGTGGTTAGAATCTCAAGACGCGACAGTAATCCTTACAACCTGAATGCCAACATCAATATCAATTACAAGCATTTCTCGCTCAATGCCACATTCCAGGCTGAATGGGGAGCATACACCATGGTGCCGAGTGGTCTGCGCGGAGAGTCTCAGGGCGACATGGAGAAGAAGAACGTGTCGGCACTGTGGAATGACATGTTTGTGTATGAGGATTTCAAGGATGCTGACGGCAATATCCTGGCGTATGCCAATCCTAACGGTAAATATCCCAACATAGCCTTTGCGAGTCAGAACAAGGTTAACTCAACATTCTGGCGTATGTCGGCGGCTGAGATACTGTTGCGCAACATCACTGTGGCATATTCATTGCCGAAGGAATGGATCAAACCGCTTGGCATGAGCAGCGTGCGCCTGAATCTCACTTGTCAGAACGCATTCAGTTTCTATAATGCAATCCCTGAAGGAGTATGGGACAATTTTGCAGGTTCGTATGGAAAATACCCGACTGTCCGCAAGATTACCATGGGTGTGAATGTAGCATTTTAAAACATTAAAAACAGAACATAATGAAACAGTATATAATAAAAGGTACACGTGCTCTGCTGGTGGCAGGATGTGTAATGAGCCTAAATGCATGTAGCGATGATTTTCTGTCAGAGAAGCAGCCTTACGGCAGTTTCGGTCCTGACCTTGTATATGGTGACTGGTCGTCGGTGAAATTGCGCCTGAACTATATCTACCAGAGATCGCTGCCATACGCCAAGGGGGCGAACAACACCAACAACAACTTCTATCCCGACCTGTGGCCCGTGGGAATGAAAGACGCCTTGTCGGGCAATACAGATGAGTTTACAGGATATGGAGAGTATAATGACCCTTCAAAGACCTGGGACAATACCACTGTGCATAAATACTTCTTCTATGGCATCAACGAGAGTCCATGGAAGAAAATTCGTGAGTGCAATGATGTGATACAGCGCTGTAACGAGAGCACAACACTCACACAGCAGCAGAAAGAGTGGTGCGAGGGGCAGGCGCGATTCTTCCGTGCGTCGCGTTACTTCCGTCTTTTCAAACGCTTCGGTGGGGTGCCTGTTGTGAAGGAACTTCAGAGCACTCTCGATGGCGACCGCGACAAGCTTGCAGTGCCACGCAACTCAACCGAGGACACATATAAGTTCATTATCGACGACCTGATGACAGCCGGAGGTTATCTGCCCACACGTTGGGAGGAGGAGGCAAACGACTGGGGACGCATCACGGCGGGAGCATGTTATGCCCTGGCGGGATATGTGGCAAACTATTATGCCAGTCCGGTGTTCAACCGCAAGAACGAGACGGAGCGTTGGGAAGAGGCTTATCAGCTGAACTTGAAGGCAATAGAGGCACTTCAGGCTGGTAACTTCGGTTTGGCGTATGAGGAGGATCCCGGTGTGAATGCCTCAAACTGGGCAAAGATATGGTGTACTATCACTGGCTCCACCGCCGGCGGAGGTCCTTCTGAAGATGTGTTTATAGCAAACTGCAACAACACAGCCGACAGCGATGGTAATAATCTGTTTAATGCGTGGGAGCAGAGCATACGTCCCTCAAATGCCAATGGTGGCGGTGGCATAGTGCCTTCCGCCGAGATGGTTGACCTCTTTCCCATGGCCGACGGCAAGCGTCCTTCAGAGGCTGGTGAGTATGTGTATGACAAGAAAGCGTTTTTCCTGAACCGTGACCCTCGTTTCTACCGTACATTCGCATTTCCCGGTGTGGAATGGAGATATACGGGAAGTGTGTCGCCTGAGAAATCCGACCAGTGCCCTTATCTCGACGGCAATACCTACAAGCTTATGAACTTTGCGTGGTACAGCAGTGTAGGCGAAGCTGATGACATTCAGCGCAAAGGTTACTTCACTGACAAGTTGGGCAACGAGAAAAGTACGGTATATGTGCGCAAGAAATCACAGGATGCCGGACTTGGCGAGACCGCTCTTTACATATTTGAGGAAGATGGCGGATTTGCCCGTAATGCACAGCCATTGGTGGTTATACGCTATGCTGAGGTGCTGCTTAACCTTGCCGAGGCTGCCTGTGGCGCAGGTCATGCTCAGGAGGCGTTTGATGCTTTGTTGAAGGTGCGCCAGAGAGTTTATGGCAAGAGTGCCGGCGATTGCGGACTCGACCGTTCCATTATCGGTGATAAGGCTAAGATGTTCGAGGCAATCCTTTATGAGCGCCAGATTGAGTTGGCATACGAGGGCAAGCGTTTTGACGACTGCCACCGTTGGATGCTGTTTGATGGAGGAGCCACGCAGGGAGAGATTCAGGCTGACTGGACACCATCAGGATGGGGTGGCAACACATGTGCCTATTTGGGTGTGACTCCACTCAACGATGTGGTGCGCCATCAACTGGAGCTGTATTTTGACCCGACAATATTCACAGGTGATAGAACGAGCGAGGTGGATCCGTTTGAGAAACTTGGCATTAAGCGTCCTACTGCCCTTACGCTGAGAGAGGACATGACTGCAAAAATTGACGAGCTTACAGGTGAGCTGGTTTATGCGGACTCACGTGTTGGCGAGCTTGCCAAATTCTATAACTCATATTTGCTGCGCAAGGATGTGGAAACCATGGTGAGCACCACAGAGGTGGGTGTTAATCCTATATGGGATAATAAGATGTATCTTATGGGACTTGCATCAAGTGATCAGGAAAACAACCCTGGAGTGGTGCAGACTGTAGGATGGCAGAGCCGCTTTGGAGGCATGGGCATTTTCGACCCGCTGAGCAAGAATCCCAAGACAGGTATCGGGGATGAGGAAAGTGCAAGCCCCGTAGAGCCTGAGACTCCGGCTGAATAACAGTAAATCTTTTCACTATTGTCCACTAAATAAAGTCTTAAATTTAGTGGACAATAGTATTATAATCGTTGAAATCGCCGAATTAGAGCCGTATTTCGCCGATTTAGAATCCTAATTCGGCGATTTAGTGGCTCTATTCGCTCAATGGGAGTTTTGTTTTCGAATTTTTACGACTCCCAATCGCCTATTTATGATTGTAAACATTGGCATTAAAAATTTTTTTTGATGATTATAATATAAAAAAACATCAAAAGATTGCTGTATTCTAAAATAAAACGCTAATTTTGCAGCATGTTTCTCCTTCGGATGGAGCACAAGGTGTTTTGTTGAAAATAATTTCAATAATTATACATTCCGGCGATATGATAGAAAAGTGGCAATATGAACTGAGAACTGGTAGTGAAAAAGCGTTGAAAACCGTTTTCACGGAATACTACACTTTGTTGTGCTCGGTGGCTTTCCAGTATGTTAGGGATAGGGAAGTAAGCCAGACTATAGCATCGGATGTTCTGTTGGCTGTGTGGGAGAAGCGCGAGATAATCTTCCCTATGCCGCATTTCAGGCGTTATCTGTTGCAGATGACACGCAACAAAAGCATAGACTATTTGCGCTCAGTGCGCACAAAGGCTATTGGGGCGAACGTTACACTTCAGGAATGTTTTGTGTCGGATGATGATATATTTGAAAGTTATGTAAGTGTTGAACTTGGCAAACTTATAGATGAGGCATTGGGCAAATTGTCGCCGCAATGCCGCAAGGTGTTTATGATGAGCCGCTATGAGAACTGTACCTACAGCCAGATTGCTGGAGAGTTGGGGATTTCGGAAAACACGGTAAAATATCATATACGCACTGCACTTGCTTATTTGCGTAATGAGTTGAGTGACTATTTGTGCACAATTTTGGTGTTTTTTGTACTATAGCAAAAAATTATTAAAATTTTGACTACCCGAAGCTGTCCTTTTGTACGTTATAGTAGTAAAAAAGACAGCAAAATGAAAGAAGAAGAGATACTTGAGCTTATATCCCGACAGATGTCGGGCGATATAGACAGCACGCAGCTGCACAGGCTGCGCCAATGGTATGACGAGTCGGAAAGTCACCGTAAGGCATACAAGGACTATTGCGTGATACTGAAAGGTGTGGCAATAGAGCGCGACCGGCATTTGTTTGACAGCAGTATGGAGGAGTCATGGCGCAGCGTAGCTGAAAGCATAGCACCGCGGGCACGGCAAATGCGGATGTACACTTTGTTGCGTTATGCCGCAGTGGTGACAATAGCGGTGATTTTAGGATGGGGCGCAGGATGGCTGCATTATAGTGGTGATGTTGTGGCTGCGGATGTTGTGGTGGAGGTACCTAACGGTTCCAAGTCGTGTGTTACTTTGCCAGACGGTAGTGTAGTGTGGCTAAACTCAGGTACACGGATGACATACGATGCCGATTTTGGCAACGGTGAGCGGAGGGTGACGCTCGACGGTGAGGGCTTTTTCAATGTGGCAAAAAATAAACATGTACCGTTTATTGTCACTGCCGGAACAACAAGCATAAAGGTGCTCGGCACACGGTTCAACATGAAGGCGTATTTGGAGGACCCTTGTAAACGGGTTACTCTGATTGAGGGCAGTGTGGCTGTGACAGTGGACGGCAGGCAACAGATAATGACTCCTAATCAGCAGGCGGTGATAAGCGGCAGGGAGATAGTGCTGAGAAATGTTGTCGCCCGCAACTTCTGTCAGTGGACTGCCACCACAGTTGCCCCTAAAAAACAGAAGGCATACGGCAATGACGGGCAGCAACCGGAAATGACTGTGCCCGACAAGCCTGCCTGTCAGTCACTTATATTCGACAACGAGCCACTGTCGCAGATTGTCAGAGACCTTGGACGGACATTCAATGTGGAGATACAGATAGGCAGCGACATTGCCGATGATGTGTTTTATGGTGATTTCCGAAACGGCGAAAGCCTCTATCATGTACTTGATGTGATAGCTGCTGGCTGCAATGCGGAGTATAAGATTGATAACGGCAAAATAATAATGTATAAAGTAAAGGCGAAACAGAAATAATTAGTATTAACAATTTTAAAACACAAAAGAAATGCACTATTACATTAAAATCAGAGTCAGACTCATGGGGATAATCTTCGTGATGCTATTGACAATCCTGGGGGGAATGGCATTACCGGCTGCGGCAGAACAGCATGAAATGCCAGTGAAAGAACAAACCGTGGGAGCAGCGCTTGATTATGTGAAAACACGTATGGGCTATTCCATCTGGTACAATGTGAATGTTGTGAACCTTGACAGAAAAGTGTCGGTGGATTACAGCAGTAATGATATAAATAAAATTATGGCGGTAATCTTGAAAGGTCAGAATCTGGACTGTGAGATAAAGGGTAAGACCATAGCCATTAGCCGCAGACACAACGGTGGCAGGCACCGTATTACGGGAAAGGTCATTTCTTCCGACGACGGTGAACCGCTGATAGGGTGCGGTGTGAAGGTGAAAGGCAAGAACACTGTGGCTGTGACCGACATTGACGGCAATTACAGCATCGATGCAGACATGGGCGACGAGATCACATTCTCGTATTTGCAGTACACACCGGTGACAAAGCGTGTGGGTGACAGTCATACCATCAACGTGCGCATGATGAGTGCTGCCGTTGGACTGGACGATGTGGTGGTGACCGGTTATCAGACAATGAAAAAATACAACATGACTGGTGCGGTGAATGTTATAAGTGAAAAGGAGATAGACTTGCGCTCTACCAACTCGCTGGAGTCAATCCTTGAGGGAACGGTGCCGGGTCTTACTGTATATAATGACGAATACCGTATACGTGGTGGAGCATCGCTGCGTGCGGGAACTGCTCCGCTGTTTATCGTGGATAATTTCGAGGTAGAGCAGATGCCGGAGAATATGGACCAGATAGAGACAATATCGGTATTGAAAGATGCTGCTGCGACTGCTATCTGGGGATCGAGGGCGGCAAACGGCGTAATTGTAATCACTACAAAGAAAGGCAAGATGCAAAGCCCTAAAATATCATATTCAGGCAATTTGAGGGTAAGCGTGAAACCCGACCTTGCCGACCTGCATAGAGTCAATGCAGAACAGCTGATAGGCTACGACCGTGCCGCATTCTTGGGAGGATATTATTTCCCGGGATTTTTCGACTACAGCAAGAGCGGATACTCGCTGTCGCAGGAGATAATGAAAGACTATCTTGTGGACGACATATCAATGCTTACCGATGAACAGTTGGCGGAGATGGACGCCAGAATGGCAAAGCTGGCAAGGATAGATAACAGTAAGCAGATAAAAGACAATTTGCTGCGCAGTGCAATGAAACAGAGTCACATGGTGTCGGTTTCTGGCGGCGGAGACAAGATAAACTATTTTCTTTCTGGAAGTTATACGGGGTCGCATTCGGCGTATAAGTCTGGCGACCAAAGCAATCTGTTCGAGATAAATTCCCGTCTGTCGTACAAGTTGCACGATAAGGTGACTCTTCGTTCAAACATTTATGCGACTTTTACAGACAATGACAACGGATACACATCGTTGAGCAGTGATGTATATAATCTTTATCCCTATCAGATGCTGACGGGCGACAATGGTGAAAGAATCTACGATTATACAGGGTTCAACAAAATGTATTCTGACACGATGGTGAATGATTACGGTTACTATCATGAAGGAAAGAATCTTATGGAAGAGGTGGAACTTGCCGACAACACTACTAAAAGCACCGATTATAAAATAGGTGTTGGTGCCGACTATCGGGTGATGGCTGGACTGACGCTTTCTGCTGATTATCAATATGAAAAACTTCAGACAACAGCTAAAAACATTACAAACAGAAACAGCTTTGGCGGCCGTGACCTGATAAACTCTATGGCCGTGCCAGACAATAAAGGGGCATTGACACACTATTTGCCCGACGGTGACATCTTGGACCATTCGCAGTATAACACTGATGCATGGGTAATGAAGCTGGGAGCAAATCTTAACCGCAATTTCGGAGCCAATGACGAGCATTATGTAAATGCGGTTGCCGGTTTTGAGATGCGAAGCCGCCACACCTATTCGGAGCGATACCGCAAGTTAGGATATGACACGCAGACACTGTCGTGGCAGCCTATCGACCAAGTTGCCCTGCAGAATGGTGTGGAATGGTGGAACGGAGATACCAACCGCTATTATGCTAACAGCTATGACGGCTTTGGTGATGTCGAGAACAAGGAACTGTCGTATTTCCTTTCTGCAACATATACATACGATAACCGATATACAGCGAGCGCCAGTCTACGCATAGATGAGTCTAACTTGTTTGGAGCAAGTCATAAGTTCCGCCGCAATCCTATTTGGGCATTGGGAGCAAGCTGGAATATAAAGAATGAGAATTTTTTCAATGTTGAGCCTGTAACCACTCTTTTATTGCGCGCATCGCTTGGTTTGACAGGAAACTTCGACCGTTCTGGTTCAACCACACCGGTAATGGTGGGACGCAAGACATATCTGCCTGCCATTAACGACTATGTGGTGAGGCTTACCACACCGCCTAACGAGAAACTGCGTTGGGAGAGAAACCGTGTGGTGAACCTCTCACTCGATTTTGGGCTGTTTAACAGGCTCAACGGAACACTTACCTACTATAACAGCTATTGTTACGATCTGTTGGGAAGCACTCTTATAGACCCCACTAACGGATATAAGGAGGCAACAATCAATGCAGCCGATATGCGAAATCACGGATGGGAGATTGAACTGAGCGGTGATGTGCTTAAATCAAAGGATTTTAGCTGGAATATGCGCTGGGTGTTCTCATATAATAATAATAAGATAACCAAAAACAACATATCAGAGTCGACACCTTATCTCAACCGTGTGACCGGTTTGACACGCTTTGTAGAGGGATATGCCCGCGAGGCAATGTGGAGTTACCGATGGGCTGGGCTTGATGAGAAGGGCGAGCCTATGGTGTATGATAAGGAAGGCAACAAGATATACGATGTGGCAACTCTTGATGCAGATGATCTGGTATATAGCGGTACATATCAGCCCAAATACAATGGTTCGCTCACATCATCGTGGAGATATAGGAATTTCACGCTCAGTATGATGTTCACATATAATTTTGGTCATGTGTTCCGTGCAGAATATCCTGATATGGATGCATACTCTTCTTCACCCTCATTGAGTGACAAGATAGCTGAGCGTTGGCAAAAGCCAGGCGATGAGAATTTCACCGATGTGGCATGTATACCGAATATGATGGACCTTTGGGCAAACACAAACTACCGTTCGTATGCCTGTATGTATTCGTCAAACAGCATACGGAAGGGTGATATGATCAGATTGCGTGAGATTCTGCTCAATTATGAGTTCCCGCGCGCTTTGCTCCGCAATACTTTCATTAAACGTCTGTCGCTTACAGCACAATTGAATAACGTGTGGCTGTGGACGGCAAACAAGGAAGGCTATGATCCTGAGGCTTTGAATCCTGTTAATGGAAAAATGTCACTGCCACAGCCTTTCTCATTTACCGGAGGTATAAAGATTGATTTTTAAAGCTATAATATAATGACGACTGTTTAAATGATAAAAATAATATGAAAATGAGATATAACGGAATATTTTCAATTTGTATGGCGGTGACAGTATTGTCGGCGTGCAGCGACTTTACGGAAACTACTCCAAAGGGCAAGGTGATACCAACTACAACCGATGATTTCAAGGGGATGGTTGTGGATGTGACAAACTCAAGTGCAGCATATCCTTTGGCTAATATATGTTCAGACGATGTGTTCAGTGCAACTCAAAATGGTAATACTACTACTGGCAAGGCGTATTATTGGATGGAGGATTTCTATAAAGCCAATGAGGGCGACAATGCATGGAATGATGTCTATAGTATGATATACAAGATGAACGTGGTGGTTGACAAGGTGATGGATTCCATGGAAGGCACAGAAGCAGAAAAAATGGAGGTGCTTGCTGAAGCCAAGGTGTGGCGGGCATATTACTATTGGTATTTGCAAAGCTTGTATGCCAAAGACTATAGTGAGGCTGACGCTGCCACAGACTTGAGCGTGCCGCTGTCGCTGCATGCCGATTTGGAGGCGCGTTTGCCGCGTGCTACTGTTGCTGATGTCACGGCACAGATATGGAGTGACTTGAAGGATGCGGAGAGATATATGCCCGATGAGCCTGTCAATAATTATCGTCCTACCAAGGCGTCGGTGTATGCCTTAAAGGCAAGAATATATTTCTATCAGCATCAATATGACGATGCTGCGGAGCAGGCACGGCTGGCTTTGCAGGTTAACAGTGGTTTGAATGACATGCGCAACTGGTCGTTTAAGAATGAAAACCGTCCCTCTTCGGGCATTAACGGGCGGCCTGTCAACTATTATGAGTCACCAGAGAAGATATGGTATCAGGGCAATGGCTTCGCTTCGATGGTTACATCATTCTGTATCAGCGATGATTTGAAAGCATTGTATGAGCCTGGTGATTTACGGTTCAAATTCCTGTTTACCAACCGTACACGTAATGGCGAATTGTGGGAAGATGGACTTTATCGGTATCTGCAGAATCTCGACTATAGCTTCACTGTGCCTGAGATGATGCTTATCGAGGCTGAGGCAATGGCACGAAAGAATGACAGTAAGGCACTTGATATTCTCAATGACTTGCGTAAATGCCGTTTTGCCGATGAGGATTATAAGGAATTGACTGCAGACAATACACGGTCATTATTGGATATTGTGCTTGAAGAACGTCGCCGTGAATTGTGCATCAGCGGATTGCGATGGCTTGATATGAAGCGTCTGGCTGCGGAGAATATTTATACCACCACCGTTACGAGAACCCTTGGTGATGATACTTATACGCTTGCGCCAAATTCAAAGCTGTATGTATTCCCGATACCACTGCAGGTGCTTGAACTGAATGCTAATGTTGTACCTAATGATCGTAAATGATGAAAACAAAATCTTTTTTTATATCTCTATTGCTGGGACTGTGCGCTAATGCTGGCGCACAGTCGTCAGCCACTTTCAAGGTGAAGCTCGCCAAGCCTTTTAAGGGAAAAGTGTATGTGTCGGTGATTAAGGACCGTCTTGTGAATATCGACTCGGTGGAGGTTGATGGCACGGAGTTCTCACTTTCAAGCGCAATAGCGCAAGTGGACGAATACAGGCTGCGTACAAAGCCGTACAGGTTTGACGTGTCGGTCATGGCTGAGCCTGGATGTAGCTATGATATTACGGTGAGTGAAAAGTTGAATATTGTTACCACATCAGACGGCAAGGAACAGCTGCTTTTCAACACTCTTAATCAACAGCTTAGACCGTTAATGGACAAGGCTAATGAAGTTGGCAGCCGTTATATGCAGCTGAAAGAGGCAGGTAAATTGGCTGAGGCAGAAGAGGCTTTGCAGGCAAATAATGCCTTGTATGAGGAGGGTAAGAAAATAAGGTATGATTTTATAAACCAGAATCCCAATACATACGCCGCAATTAATGCCGCCGATGGCTATCTCACCATGAATTATCAGAAGATGAAGGAGTTGCGGGATATGCTTGCCGAAAATCCTCACAAGAACACTTACGCATGGCGCTCGTTTGAAAAGAAATACAAGGAGCTTGCCGACAAATGGATACAGGACAAGCCTGCTCCTGACTTTACTACCACCGATATCAACGGCAAGCAGGTCAGGCTTAGCGATTTCAGGGGGCATTATGTGCTGCTCGACTTTTGGGCATCATGGTGTGTGCCTTGCCGGGCAAAGATGAAAGAGCTGACAAAGGTGTATCCGCAGCTTAAGGCAAAGAATATCACAGTGATAAGTATCAGTCTTGACGAGAAGAAAGAGGCGTGGCTGAAAGCATCGCAGGAGGACGGGATAGAGTGGGTGAACACCTGCGATGTGAAACCGTTCCGCGACAATGCCATAGGCAAGGCTTACAAGGTGACAAGTGTTCCGAAGCTGTTTGTCATCAATCCCGAAGGCATGATAGTGAGCCAGGATCCTACAGTGGATTACATTCTTAACAATATTGGTGTGGAATAAGCTGTATGTGTGACTGAAAATCAAAGTTTTTGGCTGTTTCTTTGGAGGTATGGAAAATTTGTTGTATCTTTGCAGATAATTTTATTTGCTGCAAGTTGTTGCTGCATAATTTGAAATCTAAAAAGAAAGAAAAAGACAATGGGAAATATCATTCTAACAGGCGACCGCCCTACAGGAAGACTTCATGTGGGACATTATGTAGGGTCGCTGCGCCGGCGCGTTGAGTTGCAGAATGCCGGCGACTATGACAAAATGTTTGTGTTTCTTGCCGACGTGCAGGCACTTACCGACAATGCGGATAATCCAGAGAAGATACGTCAGAACATTATAGAAGTGGCACTCGATTATCTTGCCGCAGGACTCGACCCTGAAAAATGTACTATCTTCATTCAGAGTCAGATACCGGAGCTTGCAGAGCTTACAACCTATTTGATGAACCTTGTGACGGTGAGCCGCCTGCAGCGCAACCCAACGGTGAAGACCGAGATAAAGATGCGTAATTTCGAGGCGAACATTCCTGTAGGCTTCTTCTGCTACCCTGTGAGTCAGGCTGCCGACATCACTCTGTTTAAGGCTAATGTGGTGCCTGCCGGTGAGGATCAGAAACCAATGATTGAGCAGACCTGCGAGCTGGTGCGCCGTTTCAATGCCACCTACAGCGATGTGCTGGTGGAGCCGCGCATCATGCTGCCGACAAACCAGAGTTGTCTGCGTCTGCCCGGCACCGACGGTAAGGCAAAGATGAGCAAGAGCCTCGGCAACTGCATCTATCTTAGCGACACTCCCGAGGATGTATGGCAGAGCGTTCGCTCAATGTTCACCGACCCCGACCATCTGCGTGTGGACGACCCGGGTAAGGTGGAGGGCAACTGTGTGTTCACTTATCTCGATGCTTTCTGCACCGATGAGGATTTTGCCAACTTCCTGCCCGAGTATAAGAATCTGTGCGAGCTGAAGGAGCATTATCAGCGTGGAGGTCTGGGCGACATGAAGTGCAAGAAGCTGCTCAACGCAGTGCTCAACGACCGTCTGGAGCCAATGCGCCAGCGTCGCCGTGAGCTGCAGCAGGACATTCCTGAGGTCTACAACATTCTGAAGAAAGGCACCGAGCAGGCACGCGAGGTAGCTGCTAAGACTATGGACGAAGTTCGCCACGCCATGCGCATTGACTACTTCAACGATGCTGAGCTTATCCGTGAGCAGAGCGAACGGTTCCGCAACAAATGATAAAGTAAACTTTAACGACCGTCCGGCGTTCGCTGGACGGTCGCTGAAGCTATATTAAACTGTCATTTAAGTTAACTTACTTCACCGTCCAGCGAGCGCCGGACGGTGAAATATTATATATCCCCTTTCTATTTCTTGAATATTATCGGCAGTGCGAACTTTACTTTTACGGGCTTGCCGCCGATAGTTCCCGGCTTCCATGCGGGCATCATTCTTATCACCCTTAATGCTTCTTCGTTGAATCGCCATCGGCAATTGGCGCGTAATTCGGCTTTCTCTGCTGTGGTCAATTTCTCGAATTTTCTTGTTTGGGGCTCGTTCATTGTGCATTGATGTATTTTTTCTTCCGATACACTGCCGTCAGTATCAACGGTAAACGTTACAGTAACTTTAGCCGTGAATCCATATCTGTCGGCTTCAGAAGGGTATTTGATGTTGACGGAAAGAAACTTCATCAGTACATTTATTCCTCCAGGAAATTCAGGTATTTTGCGTACATATCCGCCAGCTTCACCGATTTCCTTCAGTTTTGCTGCAAGTTTCTCCACTTGTGTTGTGGCAAGTGCAACCTTTCCGAAAGGATCTATGAGATACATTGTCGGCAGCCATGTTATTTTGTATTGCTGCGATATATTTGTCTCCTTCCATTTCTTCAATTCGCTCACATGCAGCCATTTCATTTCGTTCTTCTGAACAAAGTCCGTCCACTTCTCCTTATCGTCATCGAATGAGACGCCGATGAATGTCACGTCTTTTTTGTACTTCTTAAAAAGCTCCTTCATTGCGGGAATGTCCTTACGGCAGTCGCCACACCATGATGCCCAAAAGTCGAGCACCTGATAGCATGAATAGTTGTTGGACAGCTTCTGCTTTTTCCCGTCGATGGTTGTGAGCGTGAAGTCAGGTGCCTTACTCCCCACCGGCAGCAGCTCCTTAGCATAGATGGAGTCTGTGTCCTGTGCCTGCGCAGCCATGCCAAACATCAGCGCAAGCATCATTGTAATGAATGTTTTCTTCATTGTTAGTTTTGTTATGTTTTAATTGTTACTTGACCACTAACTTAGTGGCAAGCGTGTCGTACTCCTTAATAAATATTTCAAATATTTAGTCTGCACTGGCAAAGTCCCAGTGCAGACTGAACTCTAATTTGTTTACTTCTTATTCCCATAATGTGTGGTATTCATTTCAAGTATAGTAACCACTATTCCGTCATCAGTTTCACGGAAGATTATCCGTTCGGGATAACTGTTGCTTTAAGCCATTCCTTTATTTTGCTTTTCTTCTGTGCTGCCTGATATTCAACTTCCTCATAATAGCTTTCTTGCAGACGTAGCCAATAGTCGGCATCTATACCTAAAGCATTTTTCAACGCCATAGCTATATCTATATCCACATCCTTACGGCCGGCGATAACATCAGACAACAATGCGACAGGCAGCTTGGATTTGGCTGCCAGCTCGCTAACAGTCATACCACGCTCCTCAAGCTCATCGGTAATCAAATCACCGGGGTGTGTCGGTGCTCCATATAAATGTAAACGTTCGTCTATCATAGCTCTATCATTTTGAAAATTTCTGCAAATGTACAAATTTATTTTCTAACCTCCAAGGAAAAACACCGAAAAGGAAAATTTTCGCATTTCTTTTGCAAACTTTTCTGCCGTTTTTTCACTCCGAACCACACGGAAAACATATTATGCAGTCTCTGACCTGTGACATATATCTTCTTAGAAAAAGTCTCTCCTTATCCAATCCCCTTTCTCATTGATGATGCCAAACGATTCATAGTCGCTATCCTCGAATGAACGATTTGTACGCTTTCTTGTGGGTATTCGTGGAGGAGGTAGTGTTGCAGTTCGGGGGCGGTCATTACTTTTTGTCTTTATATGTAGCTTGGCAAGTTACCAGCAAGTTAATTTTAATTGTTTATCTATTTAATCAGTATATTATGTTTTTATTAGCCTCTACTTTTATTCTCTCGGCAAGTTACCAGCAAATTACAGGCAAGTTAAATCTATGCCCAAATGGGGATGTACTTCATATACCGGGGAGCAGTATTGGGATCAAGGACTTTTATTAGGTTCTTTCCAATCGCTTCCCTGATTAACCTTGAGGAACTGCTGGATGATGTTTCTGGAATGCCAAACCTATCCCGAAGCGATTTGTTTGTCAAAGCCTCACCCTGTATGTACATAAGACAGGCATGAAGGTAGCATGACCAGAGCTTGTCTTCCATTGGAATGTTGCTAAACTCCATTCCAGCGAAAAGAGTAACCTTGGTGCTGTCTTGGAATACCCCTATGCGAGGGGCAGGTAGGAACTGTGCCTCGCAGGCTAATACCATTCTGTCCCAACCACGGCCAAGTTCCTCGCACATTTTCAATCGGCGCATTGGCGGATTGTCTATGATACGCAGCACATCTACCAATGGAGTACCAGGATTAGTCACCTCAATGTGATTCTCGAATATCTCCACTACAGGTGCTGCACCTGTTATATATAGATCTTGGTGAATTAGACTATTCGCAATGGCTTCTCTTACAGATGGCAGAGGAAACTTATTGGGCATAGATAGTTGAACGGCATTTACATCCTCATTGCTTGGCAGCAAAGCGTTCTCTTGTGGGTACTCGTGGAGGAGGTATTGTTGTAGTTCAAATTCTGTCATAATTTTATTTGCTGACAATTTTTCCATGACATAAATAATATGCTTTCCCACTGCCACAAGGACATACATCTGTTAAATTGATTATATCTTCTTCTGTTGCAGAATCAAATATAAGATTTTTATCTTTTGTCTGTACCTTTTCTTTTTTATAATTCCATATAGGAATTTTTGCATGAAGAAGTTTTTCTTTTAGTGTATTTACCATGATGCCAAATGCTTCACGGTGGATATTCTCATACTCGGATATAGGTATTAAGTCTGTATTGATTTTATTAATGAATCCTATCCAATAGTTATCAAGTTCGGAGAGTAAAATTTGTTTTTGCAAAGTTTCAATAATAGTCTTTCCTCCATCTTTTAAGGCCTTCTCAAAATCACATTTTATAGAAAATACATTTTTACCCCATAAAAAAGGAATCAAAGCAATTTTTTCAAAGCTATGTATGTTCACTATGGATCGTCCCATTATAGGCAATGCCATCTTTAAAATTTCTTTCTTGTTTTCCTCAAAGTGCAAAATAAAAGAGGGCTCGCTATAGAATGGGAATATCTCTTTCATTGTGCTATCAATATCACATTCGTTTTTAAGAATTGCCATTCTTGTTTTGTAAACGAGTTGACGGTGCTTGTCAATTATATCATCTTTCTTTGTGTTATAATTTCTCGCTTCCTTGTCTTCTGCTTCTTCATTGGATTGAGCTAAATAAAAAAGCTCTTTTGCCCGTATATTGTCCAGTTCTTCTTTAATATTTGTTATGGATATGTTCTCCAGTTCTTTTTTCTCTTCCTCTGAAAGAAAAGTAACAATGTCATCTTCAAGTGAAACAAAGAATTGAGAAGAGCCAGGATTGCCTTGCCTTCCACTACGTCCTAACAGTTGTTCGTCTATGCGTCTTGACGCTGCTATACCAATTCCTATTACAGCCAACCCTCCATTTGTCAGTGCTTCAATGTGTGGTTTTATATCCGTTCCTCTACCAGCCACACTTGTTGCTATTGTTATAGCATCGGTCATCCCTGCATTTGAGATGATATGTGCTTCTTCTCTTAATGATTTTGCATTCAGTAATTGAATTTTAAAGCCATTGTTTTCTAAAAGTTTTGCAATTTTTTCAGATTCTCTAATACTATTAACGCCAACAAGAATAGGCCTGTGTTCGTCATGTAATCTTGAGATTCCCTCAATAATAGCCTTTTGTTCAGCCTCTTGTGTTTTGAAGATTCGTAAAGGCAAGTCTTTCCTGATAATAGGGCGATGAGTCGGAATAGATGCAACTTCACAATTGTAAATATCCATGAATTCATCTTTAGCTGCAAAGGCAGTGCCTGTCATTCCGGCTATTTTTTCATACATGGATACATAATTCTTTATGCTTATTGTCGCACTTATGAACTTGTCTGTCGATGGGAATTTAATATGTTCCTTTGCCATAACAGCTTCATGAAGTCCATATTGCCAAATATGATTGAGTTTGGGACGGCCTGTATTAGAGTCAACAATAATAATTTTATTTTGTATTATGATATAGTCTCTGTCTTTTATAAATACAGTCAACGCTCTCAGCAATTGATAAAGCACGTTCTGAAGTTCGTTTAGTGCATATCGCTTGTTTCTTTCAGAATAGAGTAGTCCCTCCTTCTGCTCTTCAGAAAGATCGTCATCCTGCTCTATTTCATTCTTTCTTATTTCGAATAGCTCTGAATTGAATAAGAAAGCATTTCCACTGTTTTCTGCAAGCCATTTTTCCCCGCATTCTGTTATTTTTACCTGTTGTCGGACATAATCAATACTATATCCATTCTGGCAATTCTCTACAAAATTTTCGACAAGCGGCAGATATTTATCATATAGGTTTTCAGATTTGTTCGTAGCACTCGTGTTATCACTAATAATGTGAGGTGTTTGTGTTTCATCTATCAATACAGAATCTGCTTCATCTATGATACAGAAATTATGCTCTCTTTGAACACATTTTTCTGGATATGTCGTGATATGGTCAAAAAGATAGTCAAATATAAAGTCCGATGTAGTCCCAAATGTTATGTCACAAGCATAGTCTTCTTTTCTTGCAGTAGCATACACATTTTTACCCTCTACACATCCAACAGACAACCCAAGAAATGAATATATGGGTTTTGTAATCTCATAGTCTCTTCGGGATAGATAATCATTTACTGTCATTACATGAACACCTTTTCCATCAAGTGCATTGAGGATAACAGGGGCAACAGCAACCAAGGTCTTTCCTTCTCCTGTGGCCATTTGGATAATTTTACCTTGGTGAATCTCAATGCCTCCTTGAAGCTGCTCGTCATAGGGAATCATATTCCATGTAAAATCCTCACCTCCAACTTTCCACTTGTTTGTATAGATAGCATTCCCATTTTTAATTTTTATATAATCGCATGAAGCCTGGTACTTGTCGTTTTCTGTTGCAGAGACTTGAATTTCCTCTGTTTCTGAAAACCTTCGCATCGTTTCTTTTACGATTGAAAATACTTCAATAAGAATGTTGTCCAAAGTAACTTTGGATTCTATTACTTGCTTGCGTAATGCTTGAAATTTATTACGCAGTTCATCGTTTGAAAGCGTTGATAGCCCTACATATGATTTGTTAATCTTGGAGATAGTATTTGGAATGTCAAATGTCATAACTATATTTTATAGAAAGGAACAAACTCTTTACCTATATACAGTGCAAACTGCACGTTGCCATTGGGCGCAATGATAGCTACTAAAGGATTGTTTGTGTCAATATTCTTGCTTTGAGCCATATACACAATATTTTCTTGGCAATGTGGCGGAAGGTTATTAATGCCTTCAGAAGAAATACAAACATTTCCCAAATAATCAACAATTCCTTTTGACATGAGCCGAATTGTTTTCATTTGATTTTCAGCATTTATTCTGGATATTGCATTCGTAACATAAATGGCAGTCCGCTTTGCATTGTACCCTCCGAGGAGATAGCCATTTTCCCCATTCTTGAGCATCGGCAATTTTTGAATGGTTCCAATTACATTGTTTGGTATAGTCATTGTGATAGGGCTATCCTCAAGTTGGTAAACTAAAAGATTATCAGCAATAATGCCATTATCATCATAATGCCAAATAATTGAATCCATATATCCCTTTGTTTGATATTCTCTATTAATCGTGCGGACATAAATATTCGTCAATGCTTGTATGTCGCAATAGGTTGCTAAAAAAGTAGGGGAATAGCATCCCGTTCCTTCCGAATAGAAGTTTCCAGTCTCTTGCTCAATGCAGGCGAGATAATGTTTGCGTTGTTCAAATAGATTTCCTGTGTGATTAGATATACAAAGTAAATCTTTTGATTGATTGGTAATACACAGACTTAATACATTTATATCCTTTGCTGCATAACTTAAAAAATGTAGCAGTTCATTGCTTGCTGTGCAGTCGATAATTAAATCATAATTTTTGAGTGATGAAATGAATTTCTCTTGCGAATTATAGTTTATATTCCCATAAAACTCTCCATTTTTATATTCACGGATACCTGTATAGCCGTTGTATTCAGCAGAATCATACCAGTAACCGTTTTCTGTAATGTTTACAAAAGGAGAAATCTTTTGTAGATGCTCTTTGAGTGCGAGAGCTTTAGAATTACCAATGTTGGATTGGTCGTAAACAGAACGACAGATATTTCCTGCCTCAACTATATCTCCATCCCATAAGGATATGTTATTTATTCCTCCTCTGACTAATGATTCAGCCAACGAAGAGCCTATAGCTCCCAAACCGACAAGAGCAATATTTTTTGAACGCAAAGATTCATAAAGCATGCCTCGTCCAAAATAAGACTCTCTTTTAATATGTTGTGCAGGAGAGAATGATGAAAGATGGATATCAACAACACTTTTGACCTCAAATATGTATGCGTCTAAATCATAAGAAAAGATTTGCTCCTCCCTGCTCCATAAATTGGTATAGACAAGATTCCATTGAATTTTATTTTCATTAAAAAGTCCTATTGCAAAGTAATGTAAGTTATTGATATAGCTATAATGTAAATACTTATCATCGGGTTCGGGCTCATAGTCTTCATCATCAACATTACCTATTAGCTTATTCCAATATTCTCTCTGTTTCTTTTTATCTTCGAGAAAATTCTCCAATTCCTTTTTCAAAGCGTTTTTATGCGCATCAGGCATTTCTGTCGTGTCCATCTTTTCTTGCAAATAAGTAAGATGTATAATGGCTTCATCATCTTCGAGAAAGTAATTTTTTATATCTATAGGTTTTAATTGTGGGGAAGATATCATATCTTTTCCCCATTTAAAATCAGGTAGTAACATTTGACACAACTCATCATTCCAGTTATACTCTTTAACCCATGCTGCGAAACTATGGATATTGTTTGGAAAATGATCAGCAATGACATAGGGAAGTTTATAGTTGGAATTGGCTTCGTCTTTTACAATAGTGAACTTATTATTCGGATATTTAACGGCATGCAGATAACCATGTGCTTTAAAATTCTGAGGCTCTTTTCCCCAATTACCCAAGAATACGAAATCTCCTTTATTGGTTATTTCGTTAAGTTCATCAGGATTTTCACCTTCGTATATGTTGAACTGCCGCAGTGCATCTATAGTATTACCATCAACAATATGTTGGGGTAGTTCAGGGCGGAGTTGTCTTTGCATCCATTCCCTTAAACGATTGAACTCTTCATTCAATTGTTCTTCTGCGGTTTCTGCGAAAGCAGTATTCAAGCAAAACCAACTACCCAATTGAGGATGACTATAGTAGGGTATAAGATGAGGATATCCAGAAATGCTTCTGGTCCTAAATGTTAGTTTGTTATGTGGAAATGTTTGTGGTATATGAACATATATTTCTATTGGATAAATGGCCTTGTTGGGCATAATTTTACCTACAAAAGCATTATCTTCTTTTGAGAAAGCCTCGAGTAAAGTGAAATCATCAAGGCCTTTACAATAGTCATTGTAGAACTGTATGTCTTTATATTGGAACATGGTTTAACGTGTTAATTATGCATACCCTCTGCTGGAAGGTGTTCTTGTTGGAGTAGAAGTTGTAGTTATGGCTTGGCGTTCGGGTTCTAATCCACGTTCTTTGTCCTTTTTTCCTTTATTTTCTTCTTTTTCCTTTTGTCTCAGTTTTTCTTGTGCTAACGCTAAATAAGTTTTAAGTTTACTCTTTCTAATATAAGTAAGGTAATCTTTTATTCTATCACATTCATTCCATAATATGTCATCCTCTTTTTGTGGTATTTCATTCGCGTGAATTCCTTTAGGAAATTGGATTTTATATGTGGATAGGTCGTTATTGCGAATACATTTATCCCAACATTTTTGGTCTTTATCTTTTATAATCTTGGCCTCTACCAAATGTCCTTGCTCATAATCCTTAATTGGTTGAATGTCTTTCGGAACAGGTGGATTAAAGCTGCTGATATTTAGATATTTTTCACGCTCATTCCTTTTTCCCATTGCTTCTGCAGATGATTTACTCCACCAGGCATCCTGTTTTACATCTGGCTCTTTCAAAAGGATTGAAGGAATGCTAATCGTAGCATCCATTTGGTGCAGAAGTTCAAAGATTTTTTTCAAGCAGGATAATGGCTCATTATGTATCTGGCTTTCGGAAAACCTTATGATGCACCAACCTCTTTCCGTAAAATGTTCGTTTCTAATATCGTCTATTGTACCTTCATTTGTCATGTAATGAATCGGAGTTCGATCCCAACCTACGTATGGCTCGTCAATTTCCACATCGAGAAATATGCTTTTCTTCACATCTATGTATGCCAAATCCGGTTCATAAGGATAATTAAGACCAGCACAAAATAAGGAAAGGTTGTCGTAGAATTTAGATTGCAGACCACATTCTACAATCTTATTGCAGAATGATTGTTCGGAAGCACCTCGATTGTTTTTGCGACCAACGACAGGAAGTTTTATCTCACATCCTTTTCTTGGTGCTCGTATTATAGGAAACTTATGGTCTGTAGAAGCGGATATCGAATACTTGACGTAAAGTCTTTGAGAATAATCAACAATAAACTTTGATGTCAAAAAGGGGATATTCTGGATAGTATAAGGCACACGAGACATTTGAGCAGTTTTTATATTCATTGCTTTTCCTGCACTTCTATTGGCGGCATCAACTTTTTTAGATATATCGTTTATTTGAGTTTCAAGATTAATAATTTTTTCATCTACATCATTAGTATGTAAGGATTTCCCTTTGAACTCTTGCAAAGCCTTATCTACTTTATCCAAACTAGAGCTAACGATACTTATGTCTCTCAATGTTGATTCTGCTATAAACTTAGCTTCTGATGCATTAATTGCATCGGAAGCATTATCTTTTGCTTTCTTCATGATGCTTTTGAAGTCATCGACTTTATTCATAAGCGATGAAATTCTTTCTTCCGTCTCTTTTATCTTTAATCTTTCTTCCGCCTCTTTTATCTTTAATTTTCTTTGATTGTATTTCTTACATACAAACAATGCAATTATTATAATTGCTAAAATAATAAGTGATAGTATTTTCATAATTGTATCTTTTGACCACAAAGGTATAAAAATAATTGCGGACTCTCGCATAAATGGACGAGAATCTGCAATTTAATGATGTAAAAAAGTTTTTTAGCTTAATTTTGGTTCAAAAACCGACATATTTTGCAAACTACTTTCACAGCTTAAACACCAGTCCCATCCTTACGGCGAAGGTGTTGCTGCTTATGTTGTTGTGGCGTGCATAGTGAGTGTATCGCCAGTAGTGTGACGCAGTGAGTTCGAGTGCTATTCTGTTGGTAAGGTTCCACTGCGAATGGGCACTGACAACCAGGAGTGTGGCATTGCTCTTGTCGCCCTGGGCATTGAGATATATCGGGTCTATGGTTTCGAGGTCGGAGTCCTTGTAACCTTTCCAAGTGAAAATGCGGTAGTAGTCGGCAAGCACTGAGAGGAATCCGTATTTGCCGAATCCGAGCAGAGTGCTTGTCTTTGCGCTGTAGCCGCTTCCCATGTTGTAGTCGCGGTCAATCACGTTGTAGTGGTCGGTGAGACTTCCGCCGAGAAGAATGCCGTTGACGAAGATGCGCTGCTCCAGACGGGTGAGGTTACCCACACTGGGGAAACGGCATATAAGACCGGGACCCGCCGAGGCTGCCTCGCTTATGCGGTAGGGCACGAGGCTGGTGCCGTCTTTCACAGGCTGTGAGTCGTAGTAGTTGAAATGCTGGAACAGTCCGAATTCGGTTTGTATCTTGCCGGTCCTTACCGGTGCTCCCCACAGTCTGCCCAAAAGGTGGATGCTGCTCACAAGCGGCTGGTTGCTGCTCAGCCCGAAGGTGATGTCGGCGGTGAAGTAGTCGTAGGGCTTGCGCTCTTCCTCGTTGAACGGGTCGCCGTAGTCAAGAGCCACGTTGATGTATGGGGTTCCCTCACCTCGGAACAGCGAGTTGTTGTCGGCAAGATAACGGTAGCCTACGCCAATCTGCGCATGCACCGGCAGCCGGTCGTAGTCGTGATACTTGTAGTATTCGTGACGCACCTTCCATGCGTCGCCGCTGATGATGCGGTTGAGCGCCCCGATGGGACAGATTACTCCACCGAGAAACTCGCGCCAGAAACGGCTCCAGCCACGCTTGCGGTCATCGTACACCAGTGCTGATATTCTGTGGGTAACTTCTCCTATGGCAATGCCGCCCACGGTGGTTGCCATGAGGTCGTTGATTGCCGGCGGCTCTGTCTCGCATATTGTTTCCCACATCAGGCTGCCGCAGAAAGCATAGGGAGCAGACTCCCAGAAGGTGAGCCCGTTGCTGCGGGCAGCATTGAAGTAAAGTCCGCCGTGATAGGGATGTGCGAACAGGTTGGTGGAGAACTGGTCGTTGTCCCACACAAAGCCAGTCTCGATGTTGTGGCGGATGGTCTTGAAGTTTATCTGCGCAAAGTCGGCATTGAGCACAAAGCGGTCGAAGCTCTGCACGGCAACGTTGATGCCGAAGGTCTCAATGGCGGCACGCCACGGATGTTTTTTCTTATTCTCAGGATTGTCGAAGGCAAAGATAGAATTCTTCTGCATGTCTTCGTAGAGCGACGGCATACGTTGGGGGCTGTTTTTTACGGGTAGAGTCTTTTCTTCCGTGGTTCTGTTGCGCAGATTGAATGTCAGTCCGGTTTCAAATATAAGCCTGCTGCGGTAGTGCCTGTTGTGGCTGTAATAGCGAGTGTCGCCGTAGCCTAACGACATAAAGGCTCCGAGCGTGGGAGAAATCTTGTAGTCGGCATTCAGCCTTGCCTGGAGCGAGTAAAGCCGCTCGGGCTTTGCGTCATTGTTCTCCTCAAATGTTTCCACATGATAATAGCCGATGTCGCCGCTTAGTGATAAGCGGCGGTTTATTTTGAAATATTGACCGATGCGGTAGTAGATGGCTCCCGAGAACTTCTCGTCGATTCCCATGTAGTGGGTTCCCATACCTATTATATTATAGGTGCTTCGGTTGCGGAAGCGCAGCGCCATGTTCAGTTTGCTCGATGTGCCGAGAAATGCAAGCAAGTCCATCCGGGTCTTGGGGTTGATGTTCACCAGTCCTATCTTGTGGGCTGTGGTGTCGCGGCTGTAGTTTATCAGTCCCACCTGAACGCCGCGGGGATGGCGTATGCAGAAGTTTATCAGTCCGAACTGTGAGCCGCTCAGGCTGTCGGCATAGTTGTATGCGGCGATCTGCAGTCCGCGCATGTTTTCAGAGCATACGTTGGTGAGCGCGGCAATCTGCATGCCTTTTCTGACGCCTGTGGAAATATTGCTTACTCCGCTCAGCTGTATGCCCTTCAGCTCGGTGGTGCAGGCGTTGGCGAGCGGTGCCAGCTGCACACCGTCTATCTTGTTGGCAAAATTGCTGAACAGACCAATTTGCACGCCGCTGATAGAGTCGGTGTTGCTCAATAGTCCGATTGCGAAATGCGGCGTGCGAAGGGTGAGGGTCTGCGCATTTGAGTGAAGAGTGAAGAACGAAAGATAAATAATTACGAATTTTGAATTACTAATTACGAATTTGTCGGCTACGCCGATGAAAAATTTTTGAATTAAGAATTGCAAATCTCTCAAACATTCCAGTACCATATACATTGCTTTTGTTCTCATGCTCCAACTGACAATTAAATAATTTTTCATCGGCGTAGCCGACTAATTCGTAATTTCAAATTCGTAATTCATAATTCCTTAACTCAGTCCCACGGTTCTTCCGTCGATGATGTCTATGCGGTTTGCCTGCGGACTCTTTGGCAGTCCTGGCATACGCATCATGTCGCCCATTATCACTACGTTCATTTCCGAGCCGTTGTTTATCACGATGTCGCGGACGTGCATCGGGAAATCCTTCATGTAGCCGTATGCCTTGGGGTCGGCTGAGAACGAGTATTGTGTCTTGGCTATGCACACGGGATAGTGGTCCACCCCCATGTCCTTGATTAGCTTCATCTTGTTCTTTGCCGCTGGCGAGTATTCTATAGAAGCTGCCCCGTAGATGTTGCGGCACACCTTCCATATCTTTTGCCTTACGTCCTCGCTGTCCTCGTAGCAGAAGTGCAGCGGCTTCGAGGGATTGTTTTCCACGGTGTCCACCAGCAGTCGTGCCAGCTCCTCGCCGCCCTTGCCGCCCTCGGCAAACACGTTGTTCTCGGCAAAGCCCACGCCAATCTCCCTGCAGTGCTCGCGTACCAGAGCCATCTCCTCATCGGTGTCGGTGGCATAGCGGTTGAAGGTCACGATTACGCTCTGTCCGTAGCTCTGCATGTTGCTCACATGCTTGTCCAGATTGGCGAATCCTCGCTTCAGTCCCTCTATGTTTGGCTCCTTTATCAGTTTTTCGTCCACACCGCCGTGCAGCTTCAGAGCCTGAGCAGTTGCCACTATCACCGTTGCCTTAGGACACAGTCCAGCCTTGCGGCACTTTATGTCGAAGAACTTCTCTGCCCCGAGGTCGGCACCGAATCCGGCTTCAGTAATGGTGTAGTCGCTGTACGACATTGCCATCTTTGTGGCGAGGATGGAGTTGCAGCCGTGAGCAATGTTTGCGAACGGACCGCCGTGGATTATCGCCGGAGTGTTTTCTGTTGTCTGCACCAGGTTGGGCTTTATGGCGTCCTTGAGCAAAAGGGTTATGGCTCCCGTCACTCCCATGTCGTCAACGGTGAACGGCTTGCCGTCGGCGGTGAATCCGAGGAGAATCTTGCCGATGCGGCGGCGCAGGTCTTCGAAACTTGTTGAGAGACAGAGTATCGCCATTATCTCGCTTGCCGGCGTGATGTCAAATCCAGTCTCTGTGGGCACTCCGTTGAGCCGTCCGCCAAGCCCCGTCACGATGTTGCGCAGCGAGCGGTCGTTCACGTCCATCACCCTGCGCCACAGTATCTGCTTCATGCCTCCCCCGTCGTATCGGTTCTGGTAGATATAGTTGTCGAGCAGGGCAGCAATCATGTTGTTTGCCGATGTGACGGCGTGGAAGTCGCCGGTGAAGTGCAGGTTGATGTTCTCCATAGGCAGTGCCTGGCTGTAGCCTCCTCCGGCAGCTCCGCCTTTCATGCCGAAGCACGGACCGAGCGAAGGCTCGCGCAGTGCCACGATGGCGCGTTTGCCTATGCGGTTCAGTGCGAGCGTCAGTCCTAATGACACCGTAGTCTTTCCGTTGCCTGCCTTGCTGGGGGTGATGCTTGTCACGAGCACAAGATTGCTCTTCTTGGCGCGCTCCTCATCGATTTGCTCCAGTGGAATCTTTGCCATGTAGTGACCGTAGGGCAGAATGTTTTCCGCTCCTATTCCTGCCATGTCGGCTATCTCTCCGATTTTCTTAAGCGGGGTGCTCTCCGCTATCTCTATGTCTGTTTTCATATTGTTGCCTCCTGTTTGTTGATTTTTTGTTTTACGCTGCAAATATACGAATTTTTTCTTTTATCACCAAAAGAAAAGGAGAAAACAGACTATGTGACTGTGTTTTTCTGCCGGAATCGGGCTTAAAATTTTTCTCATGCCGGCTTTCTCTTTTTTTGTAGCGCAATATTTTAAATTCTGTAGAGCTAGAAAAAAAATTCTGTAGAGCTAGAGAAATATTCCAATATTGACAGGAAATAAAAATAAATAAAGTTAATTTGTTTTGTGGTTCGTATGATTTACAGTAACTTTGCACATTCAATATTGTAAATAAAGCTAACGTTATTTTAAAGTATATGAAAATAGCATTGATAGGTTACGGCAAGATGGGCAAGATGATTGAGAAGATTGCCCTCGGCCGCGGACATGAAATTGTGAGCATTATAGACATTGACAACCAGGAGGATTTTGACAGTCCCGAGTTTGCATCGGCAGATGTGGCGATAGAGTTTACCGCTCCACATACGGCATACGGAAACATTGTGCGCGCCTTCAGCCATGGCGTCAAGGTGGTGAGCGGCTCCACCGCATGGATCAGCGACCACAAGGAGGATGTGGAGCGTATGTGCGGCAAGGAGGGCAACACGCTGTTCTGGGCTTCCAACTACTCCATCGGCGTGGCGATTTTCTCTGCCGTCAACAGGTATTTGGCAAAGATTATGAACGGATTTGAGCAGTACGATGTCACAGAGGTGGAGACCCATCACATTCACAAGCTCGACCATCCCTCGGGTACGGGCATAACTCTTGCTGAGGAGATTATCAGCAATCTTGACCGTAAGGATTCATGGGCTGTGGGCACGCTCACCGCTCCCGACGGAACTGTTACGGGCAGTGAGGAGGCGGCTCCCGGCGTGCTGCGAATCGACAGCATCCGAAGCGGCGAGGTGCCTGGCATACACACCATCACCTACAACAGCGAGGCGGATATGATAACCATTACCCACGACGCCCACAACCGTCAGGGCTTTGCCTTGGGAGCCGTGCTGGCAGCCGAATTTACTGTGAGCCACAGCGGACTGCTCACCATTAGCGACATGTATAAGTTCTAAGGCGATGGATACAAAAAAGAAACCTCTCAACATGAAAGTGCAGTGGACAAAGTTCATCGTTGTCCTGGCACTGTATATCGCGTTCCTTGTGTGGCTCAAGAGCTGGCTGGGCATCATTGTGATACCGTTTATCTTTGATGTGTATATCACGAAGAAGATAAAGTGGCAGTGGTGGAAAGAGGCTGAGAGCCCTGTGGTGAGATTTGTCATGTCGTGGGTCGACGCCTTGGTGTTTGCCCTTGTGGCAGTGTACTTCATCAACCTGTTCTTTTTCCAGAACTACGTCATTCCGTCGAGCTCGCTTGAGAAATCACTGCTCACGGGCGACTATCTGTTTGTGAGCAAGATGAGCTACGGGCCGCGCATTCCGCAGACTCCGCTCACCATGCCATTGACTCAGCACACCCTGCCTGTGGTGGAATGCAAGAGCTACATAGAGTGGCCGCAGTGGGAATATCGCCGTGCAGAGGGACTGGGCAAGGTGCAGCTCAACGATATTGTGGTGTTCAACTATCCTGCAGGCGACACCATCTTCACCAATCCGCAGTATGCCGACTTTTTCTATCAGATAGTCTACGGACGTGGCATGCAGTCGTGGATGAACCGCCCCAATCCCGATTCGCTCACTGCGCTGCAGCGCATAAAATACTACAACGAGATTTACCGCATAGGCCGTGAGGACGTGAACCTCAACCAGCTGGAGTTCGGCATGGTGGACAGCCGCCCCGTTGACCGCCGCGAGAACTATGTGAAGCGCTGCGTGGGACTGCCGGGCATGACTCTGCAGATAAAGAACCGCGTGGTGTATCTCGACGGCAAGGCAAACAAAGAGCCGGAGAATGTGCAGTACACATACTATGTACAGCTGAAGCAGCGAATACCCGAGGAGCTGGTGGACGAGCTGGGCATCTCGAATGAAGACCTTATGAGCCTTAACACTGCAGGCTATATGCCGCTTACCAAGCACGCCGTGGCGGTGCTGGCAGCGCGCAAGGATATTGTTGAGTCGATAACTCTCAACACCGACTGCGACGACACCGATATATATCCTGTCAATGGCAACAAGCACTGGACGCGCGACAACTACGGTCCCGTGTGGATTCCGGCAAAAGGCAAGAGCATCAACCTCACGCTCGACAACATAGCAATCTATGAGCGCCCTATCAGGGTGTATGAAGGCAACGACCTCAATATCACCGACGACGGCAAGATAATGATCAACGGCAAGGAGGCAAGGAGCTACACGTTCAAGATGGATTACTACTGGATGATGGGTGACAACCGCCATAACTCTGCCGACTCGCGCTATTGGGGATTTGTGCCCGAGGACCACATCGTGGGCAAGCCGATATTCATCTGGTGGAGCAGCGACCCCGACGGCCGCGGCGTGAGGTGGAACCGTCTGTTCAACCTTGTTGACAACATAAAATAAAAAACGAGATGGCAGAATCAAAGAACGCGGCGGTGGAGTCGAAGAGCGTTATCCTGTCATCTGCATATTTCGGTCCTGTGCAGTGGTATCAAAAGCTGAACAGGGCCGAAACCATATTGATTGAGCAACACGACAGTTACCGAAAGCAAACATTCCGCAACCGCTGCCTGATTGCCGGTGCCAACGGCGTTGAGGCTCTCACAATACCTGTGGAGCGTCCCTCAGCCACGCCGCTTCACCACACCGCCATGAAGGATATGCGTATAAGCGACCACGGCAACTGGCGCCATGTTCACTGGCACGCCTTGGTGGCGGCATATAGCGACAGCGCTTTCTTTGAGTATTATGCCGACGACATACGGCAGTTTTACGAAAAGCGGTGGGATTATCTGCTCGACTACAACGAGGCTATATATAGTGTAATGTGCGATTTGCTTGATGTGGATTTAAGCGGCAAGCGTATCAGCCGTTCCCAACAGTATGCTCAGGAGCCTGAATTTGCCGACTACCGCGAAGTTATCGACCCTAAGCACCCGTTGCCCGACGGCAGTTTCATTCCCCGTCCTTACTATCAGGTGTTTGCCCGTAAGCACGGGTTCATTCCTAACCTCAGCATTCTCGACCTTCTTTTTAATATGGGTCCTGAATCCATTCTTTATCTGTAGTGACTTGTCCTTTAACTTCTTGAATATTGATATTCATCACCAGCGGCAGATGGTCGCTGAATCCGTTGCGCTGATACTTGGGACCGTTGTATGTGCGGCAGGGTTTTCTGCCGCCGTGTGTTTTATCCTCTTCGGTGAGAAACGGCATGTCGTTGATATATACCGAATGAATGCGCTGGCGTATCGTTTCACTCACGAAAATATGGTCCAGGCTGCCCCATCTGCCTTTGTATCGGTAGGTGCCTTTAGCACCGTTCTTGCCTTTTGCCTTGGCGGTTGCGTCGTGCAGGTTGTGGGTGGCAATTGCCCGCAGTGGAGCATCGCCGGCATAGTCGTTGAAGTCGCCAGCTATTATTATGTTGGCATCAGGATTTATTGCCGTTATACTGTCGGTTGACTCGCACAGCCGTTGTGCCACAGCCATACGGAACGGACGGCTTTTCATTTCGCCTCCCAGTCGGCTGGGAGCGTGGAGTACGAATATGTGCAGGGTGTCATGTGAGTTCATCGTTCCGCTTACATAAAGAATATCCCGCGTGGGGCGCATGTCTTCTTTGCGCTTTATTCTTAATGGGTAATGACGTATTGGCGTAAATGTCTCGCGGTAGAGTAGGGCGACATCTATGCCGCGCTGATCCTCCGAATTTGTCATGAGGTATCTGTAGTGGGCGTTGCGCAACAGGCTGCGCTTTGTGAGCGCTGTCATCACCGTGTCATTTTCCACCTCGCAAAGCGCCACGAGGTCGGGCAGACGGGTGTCGTTGTCAAAAGAAGGTGAACAGGCAATCACCACTTTGGCTATGCTGTTCACCTTGTGCCAATATTTTTTCGGAGTCCACTGCCTGCTGCCTGTGGGCAAATATTCATAGTCGTTTTTCAGACTGTCGTGATAACAGTCGAACAGGTTCTCACAGTTCAGTTCCATGAATGTGAAAAACGAGCCTATGGCAAGCAGCAGCGAATACATAATCTGTTTTTAGTGCCGCTGGCGGCGCACGGTCATACGTGCTCCTGACGAAGAGGATGATGAAGAAGAAGACTTAGGGCGTTTTGCTTTCACGCTCTTTGTATTGCTGCCGCTTCTGCGTCCCGTAGTTTTTTTCTTCGTAGCCTTCACCGTCTTCGGGTCGAGCTTTGCAATGCTGTCGAGTGAGTCTTTCTTAGCCTGGTCGCCGAAAATGTTTTTCTCAAACAGAGCAAGCTCATTCTCTATTTTCTTTTGCTCCTTTGCCAGTGCGCTGTCGTTGGGACAGTATTGCGCCAGAGTCCTGCCGAGCATGTTGTTGGTCTTGTATATCTTGCCCTTGTATTTATTCATGGTGAAAAAGTCCTCCATGGTCATCACCGCGGCATTGTTGAGGTTGCTGGTCATCACGGTCTGGCGGCTGAGGAAAGGCGCCAGGTCGCTGTATTTCACCCAGAACAGCGGATACTTGGCAGGCTCGCCGCCAAAATCGTCATCGCGCACCATGATGGGGCATAGTGCCAGCACCTTGCGGTGGAAGGTGGAGTTTGCCTGATTGAAGTATGCGCTCTCCTTGAGATAGTACATCTTTACTTCCGACGACGGTATGTCGCTGTTGTCAACACGCAGCTTGCCGTTCTTCTCCTCATAGAAGATGTGATAGTTGTCGAGGATTGTCTTCATCGTCACTTTCGATGCGTTGTCAAACACCTCGTTGCCGTCAAGACGGTATTCATACACGGGGATATAGCCGTTGAGCGCCAGTTTGAAGATATATGTGAACAGGTTCATCTGCTTTTCCACCACCTCTACAGGATAGTAAAGCCCCGCATTGTCGTCCTGGTTAAGGTCAATCTCACGGTAGATGTCACGTCTCCACACCACATCCTCCGGCATCTCCAGAGCTGTGGGGTACATCAGCTGGGCGCGGCGCGACATACCTTGGCTCTGCGTCTGGTTCTTTGCCGCAGCGTTTGCCTCAGCACGGCGTTTGGCAGGCTGTGCCTCTATTCCGATGGCGATAGCCGCCATAATCATCGTCAGTAATATCTTCCTCATTATATCAATTCAATTCGTAAATTAATAATTTATAATCGCAGCGAAGCGAGAATAATTTGTAACTCGTAATTTTAAATTCGTAACTATTTCACTATCACCTCCATCGAGGCGTTGAGCTTGCGCTGTATTCCGTCGGGTCCCACGGCAGTGATGCGTGAGATGTAGAAGCGGCGGTTGCGTGTCAGTTTTCTGAAGGTATCCTTCTGACGTGCCGAGAATTGTGCCCCGTCGCTTACCATAGGCACGGCATTACCCATGTTGTCGAAAAACACAGTCTCGAAACTCAGCACCTTAAACGCTATGTCGAGTATGCCGTCGTCAATGGCGGCGTTGATGCTGCTGGCTCCCATCAGGCTTGCCTTGCTCAATGCCCCGCCACGGTAGCGGCTTGGGTTGCCGTGCTCGTCAGCCATGGCTATGAATGCCGTTGGGTCGGGCAACTTCCGCACATGGAAGGTGAACTGTCCCATTTGCTGTGCCTTGCCCGTGTTGGTCGACGACACTGTGATAGTCACGTCTTTGCCCACAGCGCCTGGACGGGCTATGTATTTGCCTGGAGCTACCGGGGTGAGCGTTCCTCCGCTAATGCTTGCCGAAATTTTATTGAGCGGCACACCTGGCACACTCACGCTTATGGGGTTGTTGTATCCGGCGTAGAGCACGTTCATCAGGTCAGCCGAAACAGTTGCGCTCGGGTCTACTACCGTATATTTCTGACTGAAGTCGCGGCGTATCTTGTCGCCGTTGCCGTTCACGGTCTCGATGAATCCGGCAAGTGTGAAGTCGCCCGTGCGTCCGCATACGGTCTCGTAGAGTCCGTTCTTCAGGTTCACGCGCGTGTTTCCTATATATATGTCTGGCACCTGTGTGGTGTCCACTGCCGCCATTACAATCTGTGCCGAGAACTTGTCGCCTCTCACTATGGTCTGTGCATTGGGTATCACGTATGCGTTGAGCGAGTTCACGCGGATGTCCTTCACGTCAATGTTTGCCACAAGCGTGTGCAGCACCTCGCCCTCAGCGTAGCGTACGTCGCTCTGCAGCTTTGACAGCAGTGTAACGGCAGCAGCCACAGGCATGTCCTCAAACATATATTCCTGCCAGTTTTTCCCCATGGTTACGGCGTTGGCTGGAATCTCCGTGGTCAGGTTACTGGCTATTATGGCACGTTGCTCCTCGCTGGTGACCATTCTCAGAATACGGTTGCGAAATGAGTTGATGGCGTTGTAGAGGTTTTTGCCCTGTCCGCGTCCTGGAGCCAGCATAACCTGATTGGCTGCCTCAAGACTTTCCTTGTTCTTTATGTTGTGAATGTTGCCGTCGTCACCGTCCGCCTCTTTCACTATGGCTGTCTTGAGCTGCTCCGCAAAGTTGTAGAGCGAGTCGCTAATGCGCTTCACCTCCTGTGCTTTGTCAAACCATGCTTTTACTTTTGCCGGGTTTGCCTTCAGTTGGGATTCAAGGTCATTATAAATTCCCTGATTCTCCTTTGTCGAGTTTTGGGTGGTGCGGTTGAGGCTTTCCTCCACAACAGAGAACCCCTCAAGCACCTCGGTGGACACGTTGAGGGCAAGCATTGCCATGAGTACGACGTACATCAGATTAATCATTTTCTGACGCGGCGATACCGGTTTTTTCTTTATAGCCATCCTTGCTGTTTAAAATGTTGTTTTATTTGTTCACTGTCATCGACTCAATCATGCGGGCGTAAATTTTGTTAAGCTCCGTAATCTGGTCTGCCAGTTTGCGTGTCTGACCGTTTATCTCGTCAATGGTGCCAATCTGTGAACTTGCGCTCTTGAGCTGCATTTCGTAAATCTTGCAGATGCCGGTGAGCGTGCGGTTGAGATTCTCCATCTCTTCAGAATCCTGAGTGAGGCGGCGGCTCTGCTCCGACACTTTCTGAAGTGTCTCGGTGAGGGTCTTCAGTTCCTCTACATAGTTGGCTGTTGCCTCCTGCATGCCGTCGCTTACCGGGGCTGTCGGCACAGAGAACTGTACTGTTTCGCCTACAATAGGCTGGGGGATGCCAATAACAGGATTTGCTTCTCCTGTGACAGGCTGATTTGCAGCTGAAGCCTGTTGCACCGCACCGCCGCCAATGATGATGGTTCCTCCACCGCCAATGACACCTTGACTGGCAGTCTGACTGTTGTCTATGTTTTCTATACCTTCTTCCTCAACGTGTGTTGGCAAATCCATGCCTATGGCTGTTTTGTCAAACGGGCGGTCGAATGCCGAGATAAAGAACACCAGCACCTCGGTGCCCATGCCGAGATAGAGCATTATGTTTGCGCCAGGCAGGTGGGTGAGCTTGAATAGGGTTCCGAGAATCACTATACTTGCGCCCCAACTGTAGGCATAGTTGAGGAAAGTCTGTCCGGGCACGCTGTCAATCCATTTCTGGAGCAGGTATATCACGTTTATCTTACTGTACTGTGTCATCTTTTCTTGCTCTTTTTTGATTTCTCACTTGTGGTGTTTGCCAGGCTGCGCACACAACGGAATCCAATGTATGCCCGCGGCTGGTTCTGGTATTCGTATGTGCGCCATGCCGAACGTATGTAGCTTTCCGGGTCTTTCCACGAGCCTCCGCGTACGCTCTTTTTCTTCATGCGGTAGGGGTCCTCAATGGCGGCATTGTATTTCAGTTGCGGGTTGATGTCGTTCATCGCCTCCACTCCGGCCTCCGTGTAGATGGTGCTTGTCCATTCGGCCACGTTGCCTGCCATGTCGTAGAGTCCGTTGCTGTTTGATGAGTATATTCCCACCTTGCTCGTTATCAGGTTGCCGTCCTTGGTGTAGTTGCCGTTGTCGGGCTTGAAGTTGGCAAAGAAGCAACCCTTGCCGCTTGCCACATCGCTGTTGTCCCATGGAAATTCGTTCTGGTCCTTGCCCCTTGCTGCATATTCCCATTCAGCCTCGGTGGGCAGGCGGTAGCGCTGCACAAAGCGGGCAGCCGAGCCAAGTCCCTTGAGCAGATATTCCGTGCGCCATGCGCAGAAAGCGTTTGCCTGCTCCCACGACACACCCACCACGGGGTAGTCGTTGTAGGCGGCATTGCTGAAATAGTTGCGCATATACACCTCGTTGTCGGCATTGGGGAAGTCGTTCACCCAGCATGTTGTGTCGGGATATATATTTATAATATAGGTGTTGAGGAAATCCCACTCGCCGGTGTACTCGCGGTTGATGGTCTGCTGCACAATCTTTCCCTCATCGTTGATGTATGCAGTGTCTTTTGAAATCCAGATCTGCTCGTTGGGATTCTCCTTTATGTCAGTATTGAGCACACGCTCCGAGTGAGTAGGACGGTACTTGCGTTTTGCCGCCTCGGTGTAATCATATATCTCGTAGCGGTAGTTCATCTGTCTCCAGTCGAGCATTTTCTCGCCTGTCACCTGATTGGTGGTATATAGGCTTTCAAATGCACGCTGTTCGTCCTCGTTGGGCTTGCGCGGCAGTGGCTTTTTCCAGTTCAGGTGTGGGGTGACAGGGTCGCCGTTTTTGTCTTCTTCTATCTTGTAAGTCTCGTCGCCGCCGTATGCCGGGTCGGCAAGGCGTTCGCGCAGAATGGAATCGCGCACATAGTTTACAAACTGGCGGTATTGCGAGTTGGTAATCTCGGTCTCGTCCATCCAGAAACCCTCTACAGAGATGTCTCTCACCGGAGTTTCCTTTCCCCACAGACTGTCCTGTTTCTCTATTCCCATTCGCAGGTGCCCGCGCTTCACGAGTGTCATGCCGTAGGGCGTAGGCTCGGTGAAAGCCTTGCCGCTCACACCTGTCACCTCGCCTCCCGACGATGACGCCATGCGCCCGCCAAAACATGAAATCTGCGTGGTGATTACCACAACAGCCACCAGTGCGGTTGATATAGTTTTTGAAAAATTCATTCTTGTGGTTTTACGGTTCTATTTTTTATGTTTTAATGTTTCTGTCACATTTGTTTTGTTACAGCAGTCTCACGCTTTTGTGCAGGTTGCGTCCTTTCTTGCCTATGTTAATATCGGTCTGATAGCCCACAAATACCTCATGGCTGCCGTTGCCCATGCTTATAGCCGAGGTGTAGATTTCGTAGCTGTAGCCCAGCCGTATGCCGTGGAAGTTTCCTCCAACATACACTGTCACCGAGTTGGTGGGACTGTAGCCCAGTCCGCCGTAAAGCATTTTCTTGTCGTGGGTGTAGCGCGCTATCGCCGTGATGTCGGCGCGCAGCTCGTTTCCGTTATACTGCACCAATGCTGAAGGCTGTATAGATATAAACGGATTTTTCAAATTAATATTGTATCCTCCCGTGAAATAATATGTAGGGTCAATCTTAAAATTATTTCTTTCGCCCAGTTCTACCATGGGCGAGTTGAGATGCTGCACCGACAGTCCGGCGTATGCTTTGCCGTGGACATAATAGATACCTGCGCCAAAGTCCATTGCCGAACCGTTTACTTCGGTCGACGGGAATGCAGGGTCGTCGGGGGTGTCGGTGTCAACCTTTGTTCCGTCGAACTTCTCGCTTAGCATGCCCACCTGTGCTCCTATGCTGAGCATACCGCCAAACAGCTTATGCTTGTAGGAGTATTGCAATGCCATCTTTGTGTGGTTGAACAGACCAATCTGATCGTTCTGAAACAGTGCACCCACGCCGTGATAGCTGCCTATTGCATAGAAGGGCATGTCGGCCGCCGCGTACATGGTACGGGGATTGTGCTCAAATCCCGTCAGGGTGTTGTTGTATGCGGCGGTGGCGTTGATTTTCTTCTCCTTGCCGGTGGCGGCAGGGTTAAACGATGTCTCCATTGCCCAATAGTGAGCATACGCTGCATCATATTGCGCACTCACTTCAGACAATGAAACCAAAAGTGTAGTTAATGTCAGTGCTAACCGCTTGTGCATGATAAGCCGTTAGTACTCGTCCTCGTTGAAAAGAAAATCTTCCTTTGAAGGATAGTCGGGCCAGATGTCCTCGATGCTGTCGTAGATATCACCCTCGTCCTCTATCTCCTGAAGATTCTCCAGCACTTCCAACGGGCAGCCCGAGCGGGTGGCGTAGTCTATAAGTTCTTCTTTGGTGGCAGGCCATGGAGCATCCTCCAGTTTTGATGCCAATTCAAGTGTCCAATACATAGTTGAAATATTTACGTTTTTAATTTTTGACCGCAAAAGTACACAATATTTTTCTATTTACAAGGGTTTTCCCATATTTTTTCGCTTATACCCTCGTTAAAATTAATCTTTTTTGCTAAAACAAACAGATAATCGCTCAGTCTGTTAACATATTGCAGTACTTCGGGACTTATTTGCGCCACTTCGCCGAGAGCCACAATGCACCGCTCGGCGCGCCGGCACACTGTGCGGCACACATGACACTGCGCTGCCGCCATGCAGCCCCCCGGCAGTATAAATCCGTGCCTTTCGGGCAGCAATGCCTGTATGTCGTCCACCTGATGCTCCAGAAATTCTGTCTCTTTCTGGTCTACGTGTGCAGAGGGATAGAGTGGGGTGGTGCTCTGGTCGGTGGCAAGGTTGGTGCATACGTTGAACAGGGTGCTCTGTATTCTTGTCACTGCCCTCTGGTCGTCGCCCTCGCCAATCATTGCGGCGAGCAGCCCCAAGTGGCTGTTCAGCTCGTCCACGGTGCCGTATGCCTCCAGCCTGCGGCTTGCCTTGCTCACTCTCTCGCCGCCCACGAGGTCGGTCATTCCCTTGTCGCCGTGGCGTGTGTACACTTTTGTTATCTTCATATTCTTTTAATAGTTTATTTTATATGTTGTCTTGCTTCTTTTCGTATCAGCAATAACTATGCCAATGTCGTAGAGGTCAAACACCAGTGTGCTGCGTTCGTCGTTGGCTATTTTTTCCCATTGCCGGCGTGCGCTGTCGCTGCAGTTTATGCCGTCGGCAATCAGGCATGTGCCGTCGTGTGCCATATATTCCATTATTGCGGCGGTGTCGTTGTCGTCAGTATCTCCGCATCTAATCATTGCCAGAACCTTCTTGCCGTTAGCAGCTTCTTTCAGTTGTCTGCAGCCGTTGCATATCATGCTTTTGCGGCATCCTCTTGCGGCGTATGCCGTCCACCATTCCGGCAGTCCTATGCTTATAGTTGCCGCTGGCTGAATGTGGTTTGCCACCCTGAATGCCAGTTCCGCTTTGTGGCGGTCTCGGGCGGTGAGTCCGGACAGCTCGTTGCGCAGGTCGTTGTACGCGTAATATTGCCACCGTTCGTTTACCACGCCGCACACGAACCGGTAGTCAGTGGGCGACTGTATTCCAAATCCCCTGCCGCTGCCCGCGCGCCGTAGCCGTGTTATGAACCGTTTGAGTGCTGACATAATTGATGTTTTTTGCGTTGGCAATATTTTCGCATACAACAACCTGAGTCGTGTCTGTTATGATTAGAACGGGAAATTGATACCCACGTTCACGCTACCGTTGCCAGACAGAGGTATGCCCTGTTTGGCGGTGCTTGCAAAGGTGCGGTCCATGGCGGCAAACAGATTGAAGCCTGTGGTGTGAACATTCATCACCCAGCCAAATGCGCAACCGTATGTTCCTGCAGCAAAATTCACTCCTGCTGATAAGCATTTCACCGGTGCCACGTTGGCCGACAGACGGCATTCTGTCCATCCATAGTTGCTTTGCAGACGTGTGGTGCTGAGCAGGCCGAAAGTGAGTTTTTTGTAATATGGAAATACATATTCCGCTCCAAGATTGATGGTTGCTCCCAGCATTTTTGAATGTCCGCCCTGGTCTCCTTTGTCTCTGAGCTCATAGAGACTGCTCAGTCCTTCGCCCATGCTGTTTATTTCGTTATCGAAACTGTTCGAGGCATCGTCATCCACATTGAATATGTATTTGTCGGTGCTGAAGTGCTTGTCTCCATCGGTAGATGCCAGCATGTTGTTGCTCCAGTTGATGAATCCCAAGTCAAGTACGGCCGCACTGAATTTCCAGTTGTCGTTGAGCTTAAACTCCGCTCCCAAATCCAAGGCAAGACCAAATCCGTTGATGCCTGCTCCGTCTACGTCCATGTCGTTTACGTAAGTGTGTGATTTCTGGTCGCCTTCTGGACCGCGCATCTTTGTCTCTTCAATATATTTGAATCCCTTGATGCTTGTGTTAATCTCGGCATTGGTGACGGCAGTCCATTCATTTTCGCCCAGTGACAGCTGAGCTTTGTTGAACTTTGCGTCTATGTTGGCACCGCCCAACAGCACCTTGAACTTTCCTCCCACGCTCCATTGCTCGTTTATCTTGCGCGAGTGTCCCAATGCCAGTTCGGCGTATGCGTCGGCGTGTGCATTGAAATCCTTGATGTCATAGGTCTTGTTCTCTGCACCCTGTTTGGCCAGTCGCAGCAGTGAGCCAGGTATGGTGGTGTTTACATTTGACCGTACGCTTATACCGATTGTGTTGTATCCTCCCCAGCCCTTGAATCCGGCAGAGAGAATTTCCAGCTTTATGTCGCTGCCAATTCGGTTTTTGTCGTTGATGTTGCCAAGAAATTCGCTTGCGCTCACATTTGGATTGAGGAATGTTGTGGTTCTGCCGTTAACGTTGTAAAGGACATCACTCACAGCAAGGTTGCCTCTCATTGCCACGTTTACGTTGCCCAGTGCAGGCATTGCCACATAGTTCTGTTCATTGCTGAAGGCAGGGTTCATTTCGTGGCGGTATAGATAGCTGTCGGTGAAATAGCCAGAGTTGGTGTTTTGTGCCATAGCGGCTGAAGCCGACATTAAGAGTGCGGCAACGACTATTTTGTTATTAATGTTGAATTTCATAGTTGTCTATTTGGAATTGTGGTTAAAGTTCTTTTGTGTAGTTGCCTGCCACGCGTGCCTTCACATTGCTGAGCGTAATGTGCTGGTTGGGCTTGAGGGTCTCAGTGTTGCCGTTTGCCACGCTTGCCTTGGCGTTTATTATTATACCGTCGAGATGCTTCACCTCACCTTCTATCTTTACGGTGATTGGCTCGTTCTTGGCGTTTGCCGGAATCGAGGCAGTGCCTTTCACTCCCGCAATTTTGTTGCCTTTAGTGTCTATTGGGTATATCTCCATGTCTATGCCGAGTGGAATGTCACTGTCGGCAAGTGCATCTATGGTGATGCTGCTGATGGTGATGGCGTCCACATCTTCGTCGTTCCAGCCGTCAATAGTGTCAATATATGCTATGCGTGAGTTTTCGGTCAGTGTCAGCGGAGCGTAAAACACGTATGTTCCGGTCACGGGGCTGATATCCTGTCCGAGTTTGAATGCTGTTACTTCCTGTACGGGAATCTTTGGGTCAACCACGTTCACGTTGATTGTCTCTGGCAATTTCTCTCCGCTGAGCAGTTGGCCGAGAGTGCTGAAGTTGAGCCACTGTGAATCGCTGAAGTCCACCGTTATATTGTCGCCGCCCATATTGCTGCCGTTGTAGTATGTGTCTGGCTTCGATGGCGACAGGCAGAATTTGTTGTCGGTGGCGTCTATCTTTATCTCAGGTGACAAGAATTGTTTTGGTGCTTCATCCGTACGGTTTGCTACAAGTTCCAGGTTAGTTGTGGCAAACAGATTGTAATCGGCATACAATGGGTTGTTGAGTTGAAGGTATATCTGTGGGTTGGCAAGCTCAATGTTGGTGCCGGTCTGGTTGAGTACGTCGGGTATGTCTTCTAGGTTTATTGGATCCACGTTGATACCGTCAACGGCATACTGTATTTTACCGCTGAAGTTGTCGGCGTCAATATCGCTGCTGAATGCCATGTCACCTGTATATTTTATCTCGTTTATATGTTTGATGTCTGAAGCCGAGATGTTATCTTTGAGATTTTTACCGTAGATTTTCACGTTGCCGCTCAACACCTTGCATTGACAAGAGTATGGCATATCTTGCTGCCCGGTGGCGCTGTTCACGACCATTTCCACTCCTGCAGCCTTGTAGTCTATGCCTGCAATCTTGAGTGCTATGCTTATTTTTCCGGTAGCGGCATTGTAATTGTTGTTGTAGGGGTATGTGAGCACGCCTGTGGCCTTGTCGTATTTCATGCTTTCTGCAAATATCAGGCCTTTGGGCAGCTGCAGTTTGATGTTGTCAAGTTCAAGACTCTTTGCGATGTTCCTCAGTGTGGGGAACGTGATGTCGATGTTCAGATTCACGTAGTTGTTGCTGCCCGACTTAACCTTGACTTCCGATACCTCCATAATCGATTTGTCAATGTCTTTTGCATCGAGATTCAGGGTAGATTCAGAAGTTCCGTCACCCATTTCAAATGTGAATAACAGCAAGTCGGCGGGAATGGTCATGCCGATGTTGTCTGGAATGTCGCTCAATGTCACAGGAATGGTGTTGTTGATGGGGTGATGTGAGGTTTGGTGATTCTGAACGACGGAATGCTTATCTTGTCCGATTCAAATGTCCCGTCTTCCACTACGGCATAATTGCCGTTGATTTCCTTTACCTGGCTTCCCTCTTCTATGTCCAAGATACTTTTCAGAGTTATCTTGTCCATGTTCATTGGTACAATAAGGTTTGCGTTCACGCCTACCGTGGTGTCAATGTCCGATAGGTCATAATCATTGTCTGTGCATGAGAACAATGAGAATGTTACAGCCGATGCTGCAATGAAAAATTTGTTCTTTAACATGGTTCTTTTGTTTGTATTAATTTGAAATTTAAATTTGTGTTATCATTCAATGTGTTTTGTTTTTACTGTGACTTTTTAATATGGTTATATAATATATTGTTTAATGTAATTAAGTAGAAAGATTTAGGTTTTTTATTGAAGTTCTGCCAACCGTTTGTACTGGATTTCCGCACAACCGGCTGGCAGAACTGTTTATGTTTTTTCTTAATGTTTGTTATTTCAATAAATACTTCTTTCCATTCTTAATGTATATGCCTTTTGTAGGATTGCTTACTTTCTCGCCGCGGAGGTTATAGTACACATCCTCATTTTCTTTTTCGGCATTGATGTCATTTATTCCCGTGCCGCCATTGCCTGCAAGATAGCAGATTTCACAGTCGGTAAATGGATAATATGTGGTGGTGCCTTGAATTGTATGAATATTTGCCGTTGTTAGCCCGGCAATTTTTACATCATCTGAGGCACTCCGGAGCATCATACCTGCGGTGCTGCCGGCATCGCCTTCAACGGTAAACGTGAATGGAGTTGTGGCGTTAGCTGGAATTTTCAGCGTTTGGGCAAGGCCACTCCAGTTACCATTTTGGGCGTTATATTCATAAAGCCAGAACTGTCCTTCGTAATATCCGCCGTCGTTCCTTATCTCAAATGTAAATTCTGCCTTGGTGTCGTTTACCTTATCCATTTCCACTTTATTGCCTTGGAAATCGGCATAAACCTTTTCACCCGAGGCATTGCTGCACTTTATTGAGACAAACGACAGCACGGGGACTGATGTTGCCTGGAATGTAATGCAACTCTTGCCAATTTCCTTACCGGAGGCATCAAGAATCCAGAAATTGTATGTTCCTGCTGTCTGCGGAGTGTATGCAAAGTTGAATGTGGTGCTTCCGTTGGCAGGAGCTGTGATACCTGTAGCATATGTCTCGCGTTCAGGCATTGCTGATTCTGTTCCTGCCATAACGTAAACCTTGTCGTAATATTCCTTGTCGCCTGAATTGCTTACAGTGACGTTTATCGTGTTGCCCATTCCGACAAAGCCTCCGCTGTTTTCTGTGTCAAGCTCGGCAGTGGCGGTGAGTGTATGGCTTTGAGAAACCTCAGTGCATGTCTGTTTTTCAATCTTAATTGCCGTAGACGTTGTCTCTCCGCCGGCACATGCTGTCCAGTTCTGCCTGTCTGCACTTTCTATAAGGCACAGCTTGTATGTCTTGCCTTCTTCGTATTGGAAGGATATTTGCATGTCTGATATGTAATAATAGCCATGATGCAAATATTCTGAGCTTATTTCAGTTGGAGTGCCTATATTTACGTATTCCCCGTTATTGCCAGCAAAGCCTATGCTTACATTTATTTTGCCGTTCAGATTACTGTTTTGAGGAGCATATTTAACCGTTGCTGTCATTTGTGAACCGGAAATGTTCACGTCACTCAGCTTAAGCTTTTCTAAAGACGTGATCTTTGGTATTGATACCTCGTCCACCTTGCCGTTGTCGGGCATGATGCCTATAATCATGCCGTTGTCCATGCTGTAGCCGTCGGTTGATGAGCTGGCTCCTGCACTGCTTGTGTTGTTTGGATTAAGGATGGTGATGTCGAAATAGCCGTCGCAGTATCCGCCCCAGCCCCAGTTCACATAATAGAGACCGTCATCGTAGCCATGGATTACGAAGGCATGGCCTCCGCCTGTCGATTGTCCGTCGTAATACACGGGGCGGCGGGCTGCTATCTCGTCGTACAGCATCTTGTCCCACTGCGCGATGTCATAGCTGCTTCTTCTAACTTGCTGCACCAGCTCCTTGTCCATGCCGAAATATTTTGTGAAAGTCTCGGCTGAGGCGCTGGCTCCCGATGATGGGCCGTAGTTCATTTCCACGGCACAGCCAATGTGCAGCATCAGCTTTGCCACGGCGTCGTTCTGTGCTTGAGTCTCGTTGCCGCTATATGTGTTGGGCATGTTTTGCCAGTCGTACCGCTCGCCTGCATTGATTGCCGGCATTGTTATGGTGTTCTCATATCCGTTTACTGTCATTTTGGTTGTGTATCCGGGAATGCTCTCTTTAAGCACGTCTGGGCAATGATGATAGTGCAGTATCTGCGCCACTGCTGTTGCAACGCATCCTGTGACCGACCTGTCGCTTTTTACTCCCGAACCGCTGTAGTACTTAAATTCCGGGCACATGTTGTTATATGGTGCTGTCTGGTTCCACTTCTCTTCCATCAGCGGTGCCACAGCGGCATGTCTTGCCTGCGCCTTCCATTGTCTTATCTCTTCAATCTGCTCGTCTGTGGCATTGTCGGCAAATTCCTGATATGCCTGCATGAAGCTGACAAGATTCTCGGGCAGGCGGTCGGCGTCATAGTTGCCGCTTTCGGTGTAGCCTACGATTTCCGGCAGGCGGTCGTCACCTGACACAATGGTGTAGCCGAGGTCGCGCCCGGCAGAGAACACATAATAATAGACTTCATCTTTGTTCTGCTTTTCCTTGGCAAGAACTAACTGCGGATTTACAGCCGTGACTGTTCCGCCATGTGCTTTTGACTTGTTGGCACTGTGCTTTTTCATCTGCGCTATGGCTGCATTGCGTGCCTGCTCCACTGAACGCGGCGCGGCAAACATGATGCCTGTGGCAGTGAACATTAAAATTAACAACGCAATAATGCGTTTGGGAGAGGAGTTCTTATTTTTCATAATCGTGTCGTTTGGTATGATAATTATGTTTTATAATATTTATTGTTCTTACTGCTTTTATGTGTTTTTGTTATAAATATTTTGCAAATTTACATAATTTATTTTACAATACCAAGAAAACTTCTTTTCTGTTGCGTAATTTTAAGATTTTTTACAACTCTCGCCAGGTTCCAGGTTCGCCAGGCATTTTTCAAACTCTCGCATACGCGCGGGCGGGCAGGAACGTTTTAAAATCACAGTGACACGTGATACGTGATTCCCCTAAGGGTTAAAAAGTGCCTGGCGAACCTGGCAGACCTGGCGAAACAGGAACATTACGTCAGAAATTAACCTTCGCCGGAGCTTGAAGACAATAATAAAGGGATAATGCCAGTTGACACTCTTGACACTTGTGACAGGTGTTTTTGAACTTTCGTGCGCGCGGGCGGGCAGGAAAGTTTCAAAATTGTGGTGACACGTGACACGTAAATCCCCATAGTGTTCGAAAATGCCTGTCACAAGTGTCAAGAGTGTCAACTCAATAGGCTTGTCGGACAGGTATGTCTTATTAGTCAGCCAATCGCCGTTTGCGTGATGTAAATCGGCGATTTAGGATTCCAAATCGCCGATTTAGACGCGCCAATCGCCGATTTACGGCAATAAAAACGGACCGGAAGTGATAAATGTCGTAAAAAATTTGTGTAATTCGTAAAAAAACAGTAACTTTGCACCCCAAATGCAGAATAGCATAAAAATAATAAACAATTAAAATTAAAAACAGTAAACAAAATGATTATCGTACCGGTAAAAGAAGGCGAGAACATTGAGAGAGCTCTCAAGAAGTTCAAGAGAAAGTTTGAGAAGACAGGTGTTGTTAAGGAACTCCGCGCACGTCAGCAGTTCAACAAGCCATCTGTTTTGAAGCGCCTCAAGATGGAACACGCCATCTACGTTCAGAAGCTCCGCGCTACTGAAGAGTAAAAAAGTGCTAAAAAATTTGGTAGATTGAAATAATTTCCGTAACTTCGTTGCCGAAAACAATAATGAGCAACGTAAGGGCTATGATTCAAGAGTTTCTGAATTATCTGAAGTACGAGCGAAACCTTTCGCAATGCACGGTGGATAGTTATTGTGAGGACCTGAGAATGTTTCAGGAATACTGCGAGGCTCTTGACGAACCGTTACCTCTTGAGTCGGCGGACTCGGATGTCGTGAGGGGATGGGTTGAGGCTATGATGGACCGGGGCGGCAAGCCCACATCGGTGAACCGGCGCCTGAGCGCGCTTCGCAGCTTCTACCGCTTTGCCGTAAAGCGAAAACTTGTGGCAAAAGACCCCAGTTGCGGAATAGTGGGACCGAAAAAGTCAAAGCCTGTGCCCGCCTTTGTCCGTGAAAAGGACATGCAGCGGCTCCTCGACGGCGAGGGGATGTGGGACGATACTAAATATAAAGATGTACGTGCGCGTACTATTATCAGTATGTTCTACAACACAGGGGTGAGACTGGCTGAGCTTATCGGCATGGACGACGGCGATGTAGACTATATCCGCAAGCAGGTCACCGTGACGGGCAAGCGCAACAAGCAGAGGATAATACCTTTGGGCGAGAAGATGCTCGGCGAGCTGAGGCATTACACCGCAATGAGGGACGATGCCGCTGCAAGAGCCACGGAAGCACTGTTTGTGAACGACAAGGGTGAACGTATGGGCAGGGCGCAGGTGAGCGCCATTGTCAAGCAGGGTCTTTCGCGTGTCACCACGCAGAAGAAACGGTCGCCTCACGTGCTGAGACACACCTTTGCCACTGCAATGCTCAATGATGACGCCGGAATAGAGAGCGTGCGACTGCTGCTGGGGCATGCCGGGCTTGATGCCACGGAGATATACACGCATGCCACCTTTGAGCAGCTGCGCAAGGCTTACGAGAAGGCGCATCCAAGGTCGGAATAACTATTAACTCTAAAAAATAGGAGGTTATTATGGAAATTAAGATTCAGTCAATTCACTTTGACGCTACCGAGAAGTTACAGGCTTTCATCGACAAGAAGATTGCCAAGTTGGAAAAATCATACGATATACAGAAAGTTGAGGTGGTATTAAAGGTAGTTAAGCCTGCAACAGCCTTGAACAAGGAGGTGAGCATCACGGCATCGGTGCCAGGAAGCGGCTCGCTGAGAGTGGAGAAGGTTTGCGACACTTTTGAGGAGGCAATCGACCTCGGAGTGGACTCGTTGAAGGTTCAATTACAGAAAAATAAAGAAAAAACAAGAGATTATTGAAAAAAAAGCGCGAAAAATTTTGGTAATTCAAAAATAATGCGTACCTTTGCAGCCGATTTCCGATGGCTCGCAAGATTTCAGCGAAAATCGGATGCAAAGTTTGCCTCTTTAGCTCAGTTGGCCAGAGCACGTGATTTGTAATCTCGGGGTCGTTGGTTCGAATCCGACAAGAGGCTCAAAAGTTTTGGAAAGTAAGGGTGGTTACCAGAGTGGCCAAATGGGGCAGACTGTAAATCTGCTGGTTTTTACCTTCGGTGGTTCGAATCCATCACCACCCACACTTACTTGCGGAAATAGCTCAGTTGATAGAGCACTAGCCTTCCAAGCTGGGGGTCGCGGGTTTGAGCCCCGTTTTCCGCTCCAAAGTTGCTGTATTAGCTCAGTGGTAGAGCACTTCCTTGGTAAGGAAGAGGTCCTGAGTTCAACTCTCAGATACAGCTCTTTCCAAATCAAGCATATTAATATTAAACTAAAAATAAAAAACAATGGCAAAAGAGACATTCCAGCGTACCAAACCCCATGTAAACATTGGTACAATTGGTCACGTAGACCACGGTAAGACTACTCTGACAGCTGCTATTACAACTGTGTTGGCAAAGGCAGGTCTCTCTGAGGTTAAGTCTTTCGATCAGATTGATAATGCTCCTGAGGAGAAGGAGCGTGGTATCACCATCAACACAGCTCACGTTGAGTATGAGACTGCAACTCGTCACTACGCACACGTAGACTGCCCTGGACACGCTGACTATGTGAAGAACATGGTTACTGGTGCTGCTCAGATGGACGGTGCTATCCTTGTAGTTGCTGCCACTGATGGTCCTATGCCACAGACTCGTGAGCACGTGCTGCTCGCCCGTCAGGTAAACGTTCCCCGCTTGGTAGTATTCCTCAACAAGTGTGATATGGTTGACGACGAGGAAATGCTTGAGCTCGTTGAGATGGAGGTTCGCGAGATCCTTGATCAGTATGAGTTCGAGGAGGACACTCCAATCATCCGCGGTTCTGCTCTTGGTGCTCTCAACGGTGTTGAGAAGTGGGAAGAGAAAGTTATGGAGCTGATGAACACCTGCGACACTTGGATTCAGGACCCTCCACGCGCTACCGACAAACCTTTCTTGATGCCTGTTGAGGACGTATTCTCAATTACAGGTCGTGGTACAGTGGCTACTGGCCGTATCGAGACTGGTGTTATCCACGTTGGAGATGAGGTTGAGCTGCTCGGTCTCGGTGAGGACAAGAAGTCAGTTGTTACTGGCGTTGAGATGTTCCGCAAGCTCCTCGATGAGGGTCAGGCTGGTGATAACGTAGGTCTGCTGCTCCGTGGTATCGACAAGAACGAGATTAAGCGTGGTATGGTGCTCTGTCATCCTGGACAGATTAAGCCTTACAAGAAGTTCAAGGCTTCAATCTACGTACTGAAGAAGGAAGAGGGTGGTCGTCACACTCCATTCGGAAACAAGTATCGTCCACAGTTCTACCTCCGCACAATGGACTGTACAGGTGAGATTTCTCTGCCAGCTGGCGTAGAGATGGTAATGCCTGGCGACAACGTGGAGATCACTGTAGAGCTTATCTACGCTGTGGCTCTGAACCCAGGTCTCCGTTTCGCTATCCGCGAGGGTGGTCGTACAGTAGGCTCTGGTCAGATTACAGAGGTATTCGAGGACTAATTTAAGTTCTACTATAAGAGTTCCGCATTCTTTGCGGAGTGCGGAACTCCACTTACGGGATTAGCTCAGTCGGTAGAGCACTGGTCTCCAAAACCAGGTGTCGGGCGTTCGAGCCGCTCATCCCGTGCTAAAAAGACTAAAGATGAAGACATTTGTAAATTATTGCAAGTCTTGCTATGACGAGCTTGCTTATAAGACTACTTGGCCAAGCCTGAAGGAACTTACAAATAGTGCGGTGGTTGTATTATCAGCTTCCGTAATCATTGCGCTTATTGTATGGGTGATGGATTTGGTTTTCAAGTTTGTCATGAGTAGTATTTATCCCAACTAATCACGAGATTTAAGAAATGGCTCAGACAGGAATGAAGTGGTACGTGCTGCGTGCCGCCAGCGGTAAGGAGGCTAAGATTAAGGATTATCTTGAAGCTGCGAAAAAGCATAATGAAATGCTGAACGCCAATGTTGGTCAGTGTCTGATTCCGACAGAGAAGTATGCAGTGCTGCGTAATTCAAAGCGCGTGGTGAAAGAGAAGCTTTTCTTGCCGGGCTATGTGCTTGTTGAGGCTAACTTGAATCCAGAGGTGGCGCACATGTTGAGATTCCTTCCCAATGTGCTCGGCTTCCTCGGTGGTATGGATAATCCTGCTCCGGTCAGACAATCTGAGATAAACCGGATTCTTGGCATTGCAGAGGAGTCGGAGGTGGAAATAGCCGTAAACGTGCCATACGTGGTAGACGAGACGGTGAAGGTCATCGACGGTCCTTTCAGTGGTTTCAGCGGCATCATCGAAGAGGTGAATGCCGAGAAGCACAAGTTGAAAGTAATGGTTAAGATCTTCGGACGTAAAACTCCGCTGGAGCTTGACTATTCGCAAGTGGAGAAAGAAGTAGAGTAGCACATATTGTTACGGTGTGCCCCGCTTCTTGTATGTGGTTGGGCAGTTTGCACAACTAAAATTAATTTTAAATTTAATAAAGTAAAATGGCTAAAGAAGTTGCTGGATTAATCAAATTACAGATTAAAGGTGGCGCTGCGAATCCTTCACCACCAGTAGGACCTGCACTTGGTTCTAAGGGTATCAACATTATGGGATTCTGCAAAGAGTTCAACGCCAGAACCCAGGATAAGGCAGGAAAGATTCTTCCTGTTGTTATCACCTATTATACTGACAAGTCATTCAGCTTTGAGATCAAGACTCCTCCTGCTGCTGTACAGCTCAAGGAGGTGGCTAAGTTGAAGAGCGGCTCTGCGCAGCCTAACCGTCAGAAGGTTGCGACAGTGACTTGGGATCAGATCAAGGTGATAGCAGAGGATAAGATGCCTGACTTGAATTGCTTTACTGTAGAGTCTGCTATGCGACTCATAGCAGGTACTGCACGTAGTATGGGTATCACTGTACAAGGCGAGTTCCCTGGTAAATAATTTAAACTTCAATTAAGAAAATGAGTAAACTGACAAAAAATCAAAAGTTAGTAGCTGATAAGGTTGAAGCAGGGAGAGCGTACACATTGGCAGAGGCATCAGCATTGGTTAAGGAAATAACCACAACCAAGTTTGACGCTTCTCTCGATATTGATGTTCGTTTGGGCGTAGACCCCCGTAAGGCTAACCAGATGGTGCGTGGCGTTGTGTCACTGCCTAACGGTACCGGCAAGGTGGTGCGCGTTCTCTGTCTTTGTACACCTGATCAGGAGGCTGCTGCTAAGGAAGCCGGTGCCGACTATGTTGGTCTTGATGAGTACATCAACAAGATCAAGGGCGGTTGGACCGACGTTGACGTTATTATCACAATGCCTTCTTGCATGGCTAAGCTTGGTCCTCTCGGACGTATTCTTGGTCCTCGTGGCTTGATGCCAAACCCCAAGAGTGGTACAGTAACCATGGATGTGGCTAAGGCGGTAAGTGAAGTGAAGCAGGGTAAGATTGACTTCAAGGTAGACAAGGCTGGTATCGTACACGCCTCTATCGGAAAGGTTTCGTTCACTCCAGAGCAGATTTTCGGAAATGCCAAGGAGTTCATACAGACCATCATCAAGTTGAAGCCTGCAGCTGCAAAGGGTACATATATCAAGAGTATCTTTATCTCAAGCACTATGAGTAAGGGTATCAAGGTTGATCCTAAATCAGTTGAATAACTCGTAAAAGTTTAGTAAAATGAAAAAGGAAGTAAAAGATACTATCATTGTAGAGCTTGGCGAGCAGCTGAAGCAGTACCCTCACTTTTACCTTGTAGACCTCACTGGTCTCAATGCTGCTGACACTTCGGACCTGCGCCGTAAGTGCTTCAAGAGCGAGGTAAAACTTGTAGTGGTTAAGAATACTCTTCTTGAGAAGGCTATGAAGGCCGCTGAGACTGATTATTCTCCCTTGTTCGATGTCATGAAGGGCAATACTGCCATCATGTTCTGCAACACAGCAAATGTTCCAGCAAAGTTGCTTCAGGAGTACAAGAAGAACAAGAAAGAGGTTCCTGCACTCAAGGCTGCATACGCTGAGGAAAGTTTCTTCGTTGGCGCAGACAAGCTTGACGAGCTGGTAGCAATAAAGAGCAAGAACGAGCTTATCGCAGACGTTGTCGCTCTGCTCCAGAGCCCTGCAAAGAACGTTGTTTCTGCATTGCAGTCGGGCGCAAACACCATCCACGGTGTGCTTAAGACTTTGGGTGAGCGTCCTGAGTAATAATCTCAGACGTGATTGCCTGAAGCAAACAAAACAAAGTATTATTCAAGAATTATAAAATTAAAAAAGTTAAATAAAAATGGCAGATATTAAAGCTATTGCTGAGGAGTTGGTAAACCTCACAGTGAAAGAAGTAAATGAGTTGGCAACAGTCCTTAAGGACGAGTATGGAATTGAGCCTGCTGCTGCAGCTGTTGCAGTAGCTGCTGCTCCTGGTGCTGCTGCTGAGGCTGCAGCTGAGGAGAAGACTTCATTCGACGTAGTATTGAAGTCAGCTGGTGCTGCTAAGCTCCAGGTTGTAAAGGCAGTTAAGGAAGCTTGCGGTCTTGGCTTGAAAGAGGCTAAGGATCTCGTAGACGGTGCTCCTTCAACAGTGAAGGAAGGTCTGTCTAAGGACGAGGCTGAGAACCTGAAGAAGACCCTTGAGGGTGCTGGCGCTGAGGTAGAGCTGAAATAATCAGGCTCACACGCTTTATAATTTACGGTTAAGTATCTCTAAGTAGGAGATGCTTAACCTTTTTGTGTCTTTCATAAGTTTTTTATATAAATAAATGGCATCAAAAGTAATTAATAACAGAGTAAATTTCGGAAGTGTAAAGAATCCTATGCCCTTCCCGGATTTTCTTGATGTGCAATTACAGTCGTTCAAGGACTTTTTGCAGCTGGACACTCCTCCAGAGGAACGCAAGAATGACGGTTTGTATAAGGTGTTCGCCGAGAACTTCCCTATCACCGACACACGTAATAATTTCATTCTTGAGTTCTTGGATTACTATATCGACCCGCCCCGTTACTCCATCGACGAGTGTCTGGAGCGCGGTCTGACTTATAGCGTACCACTGAAAGCCAAGCTGAAGCTGTATTGCACAGACCCCGACCATGAGGATTTCGGCACAGTGATTCAGGATGTGTTCCTCGGTCCTATCCCTTACATGACCTCCAACGGTACATTTATCATCAACGGTGCAGAGCGCGTGGTTGTGTCTCAGCTGCACCGCTCGCCGGGTGTGTTCTTCGGACAGAGTGTTCACGCAAACGGCTCTCTGCTGTATTCAGCCCGTATCATTCCGTTTAAAGGTTCATGGATAGAGTTTGCCACCGACATCAACAATGTGATGTATGCATACATCGACCGTAAAAAGAAATTGCCTGTTACAACGCTTCTGCGTGCCATCGGCTTCGAGTCGGACAAGGACATACTGAGCATTTTCGACCTTGCCGAGGAAGTGAAGGTTAACAAGTCGCAGCTCAAAAAGTGCATCGGCTGCAAGCTGGCGGCACGTGTGCTGAGAAGCTGGAACGAGGACTTTGTTGACGAGGATACCGGCGAGGTGGTGTCAATAGAGCGTAACGAGGTGATCATGGAACGTGAGACCGAAATCACCGAGGACAATCTCATTGACATTCTTGAGAGCGGTGCCACAACAATCCTTATACACAAGGATGCTGCTGCGGCTTCCGACTACTCCATTATTTTCAACACTCTTGCGAAAGACCCGAGTAACTCTGAGAAGGAGGCTGTGGTGTACATCTACCGTCAGCTGCGCAACGCTGACCCGGCTGATGATGCAAGCGCACGAGAGGTTATACAGAACCTGTTCTTCTCCGACAAGCGCTATGACTTGGGTGAGGTGGGACGCTACCGCATCAACAGAAAGCTGGGACTTACCACCGAGATGGATGTGAGAGTGCTCACAAAGGAAGACATCATCGAGATTATCAAATATCTGATTCAGCTCATCAACTCAAAGGCTGCCGTGGATGATATCGACCACCTGTCGAACCGCCGTGTGCGTACAGTTGGCGAGCAGCTGGGCAATCAGTTCTCAATAGGTCTGGCACGTATCAGCCGCACTATCCGCGAGCGTATGAACGTGCGCGACAATGAGGTGTTCACACCTACAGACCTTATCAACGCAAAGACTATTTCAAGCGTTATCAACTCGTTCTTCGGAACCAACCCGCTGTCGCAGTTCATGGACCAGACCAACCCGCTGGCAGAGGTGACTCACAAGCGCCGTCTCTCGGCTCTTGGTCCTGGCGGTCTGTCGCGTGAGCGTGCCGGATTCGAGGTGCGTGACGTACACTATACACACTACGGTCGTCTGTGCCCTATCGAGAGTCCTGAAGGTCCTAACATCGGACTTATCTCTTCTCTCTGCGTGTATGCTAAGATTGACAGCCTCGGATTCATCGAGACGCCTTACCGTAAGGTGGTGAACGGCGTTGCCGACCTCTCTCCCGAGGGCATCGTATATATGACTGCTGAGGAGGAGGGCGAGAACATCATCGGTCAGGGCAATGCACCGCTTAATGATGACGGTACATTTGTTCGCGAGGTGGTGAAGTGCCGTCAGGAGGCGGATTTCCCTGTTGTTCCACCTACTGAGGTTAATTACATGGACGTGTCGCCACAGCAGATTGCATCTATCGCCGCATCACTCATTCCGTTCCTTGAGCATGATGATGCTCACCGTGCGCTGATGGGCTCTAACATGATGCGTCAGGCTGTGCCGCTGCTTCACAACGAGGCTCCTATCGTAGGTACCGGTATTGAGAAGCAGGTGTGTGAGGATTCTCGCACAATGATTACTGCCGAGGGTGAGGGTGTGATAGAATATGTTGACGCTACAACCATACGTATTCTCTACGACCGCACAGAGGATGAGGAGTTTGTAAGCTTCGAGCCGGCATTGAAGGAATACCGTATTCCTAAGTTCCGCCGCACCAACCAGAATATGACCATCGACCTCCGTCCTATCTGTAACAAGGGACAGCGGGTGAAGAAGGGTGACATTCTTACCGAGGGCTACGCCACAGAAGATGGCGAGCTGGCACTCGGACGCAACCTCCTTGTGGCTTATATGCCATGGAAGGGTTACAACTATGAGGATGCCATCGTGCTCAATGAGCGTATTGTGCGTGAGGATGTGCTCACATCGGTGCATGTTGATGAGTACTCGCTTGAGGTTCGTGAGACCAAGCGTGGTGTCGAGGAGTTTACAGCCGATATTCCTAATGTGAGCGAGGAGGCAACAAAGGATCTCGACGAGAACGGCGTTATACGTGTAGGTGCACGCATTGAGCCGGGCGATATTCTCATAGGAAAGATTTCACCTAAGGGCGAGAGCGATCCTTCGCCTGAGGAGAAACTGCTGCGTGCCATCTTCGGTGACAAGGCAGGTGATGTGAAGGACTCTTCACTTAAGGCAAACCCGTCACTCTCAGGTGTCGTTATCGACAAGAAGATGTTTGCACGTGCCATTAAGACACGTCAGTCGAAGCAGCAGGATAGGATTCTCATTGCAAAGATTGACGAGGAATATGAGGCAAAGGTTGGTGACTTGAAGGATATCCTTATTGACAAGCTGTTGTCGCTTACCAACGACAAGGTGTCGATGGGTGTCAAAGACTATACTGGCGCGGAGATTATCTCGCGCGGTGCCAAGTTCACACAGACTAACCTGCGCAACCTTGAATATGGCGACATAGAGATAAGTAAGTGGACCGACGACGACCATACCAATATGCTCATCTCGCAGCTTATCACAAACTTCATGCGTAAGTATAAATTGCTCGACGCTGAGAATAAGCGTAAGAAGTTTGCAATCACCATCGGTGACGAGCTGCCTTCGGGCATCCTGCAGATGGCTAAGGTGTATATTGCCAAGAAACGTAAGATTCAGGTGGGTGACAAGCTTGCCGGACGTCACGGTAACAAGGGTATTGTGTCGAAGGTGGTCCGTCAGGAAGATATGCCGTTCCTTGAGGACGGACGTCCTGTAGATCTTGTGCTCAACCCTCTGGGTGTGCCTTCACGTATGAACCTCGGTCAGATATTTGAAGCCATCCTCGGTGCTGCCGGCAAGCGTCTGGGATGCAAGTTTGCAACTCCGATCTTCGATGGTGCCAAGCTTGATGACCTTGCAGAGTGGACCGACAAGGCTGGACTGCCGCACCTCTGCTCTACACATTTGTATGACGGTGAGACGGGTGAAATGTTCGACCAGCCTGCAACAGTGGGTATCACCTACTTCCTCAAACTCGGTCACATGGTTGAGGACAAGATGCACGCACGTAGCATCGGTCCATACTCAGTCATTACTCAGCAGCCTCTTGGAGGTAAGGCACAGTTTGGTGGACAGCGTTTCGGAGAGATGGAGGTTTGGGCACTTGAGGCATTCGGTGCAAGCCACGTGCTCCAGGAAATTCTTACTATCAAGAGTGACGACGTGGTGGGACGCAGCAAGGCTTACGAGGCTATTGTCAAGGGTGAGCCAATGCCAACTCCAGGTATTCCCGAGTCTCTTAATGTGCTGCTTCACGAACTGAAGGGTCTTGGACTGAGCATCAAGCTCGACTAATGCGACCATGTACAATATAATAATATAATGTGTATACATATTATAATTAAGAAATATGGCTTTTAAGAAAGATACAAAGATAAAGAGTAATTTTACTAAGATTACTATCGGTTTGGCATCGCCAGAGGAGATTCTCGAGAACTCCTTTGGTGAGGTCACAAAGCCTGAGACCATCAACTACCGCACATATAAGCCCGAGCGCGACGGTCTGTTCTGCGAGCGCATCTTTGGTCCGCAGAAGGACTATGAGTGTGCCTGTGGCAAGTACAAGCGCATAAGATACAAGGGTATTGTATGCGATCGATGCGGAGTAGAGGTCACTGAAAAGAAGGTGCGCCGTGAGCGCCCTGGACACATTGAGCTTGTTGTGCCTGTGGCACATATCTGGTATTTCCGCTCGTTGCCAAATAAGCTGGGCTATCTGCTGGGTATGCCTACAAAGAAACTTGATGCCGTTATCTACTATGAGCGCTACATTGTTATTCAGCCCGGACTTATGGAGGGCAAGACTGATGAGGAAGGCAATCCGGTGAATGGCTCGCAGAAGGGAGACCTGTTGTCGGAGGATGAGATGAACGACATATTCGACAAGTATCTGCCTGAGGAGAATGAATATCTTGAGGACAGCGATCCTAATAAGTTTGTTGCCAAGATGGGTGCCGAGGCTATCCAGATTCTTCTGCAGCAGCTCGACCTCGACTCACTCTCTTATGAGTTACGCAACCAGGCCAACAGCAATGGATCGCAGCAGCGCAAGAACGATGCACTGAAGCGTCTGCAGGTGGTAGAGGCATTCCGCTCAAGCCGTGAGACCAACAAGCCTGAGTGGATGATTATGAAGATATTGCCAGTGACACCTCCGGAACTTCGTCCGCTTGTGCCGCTGGATGGTGGCCGTTTCGCAACCAGCGACCTTAATGATCTCTACCGTCGCGTAATCATACGTAACAACCGTTTGAAGCGTCTTGTTGAGATTCATGCTCCCGAGGTGATTCTCCGCAACGAGAAGCGTATGTTGCAGGAGGCTGTCGACAGTCTGTTTGACAACTCACGCAAGAGCAGCGCAGTGAAGAGCGAGGCAAACCGCCCGCTGAAGTCACTGTCTGACTCGCTCAAGGGTAAGCAGGGACGTTTCCGTCAGAACCTCCTCGGTAAGCGTGTTGACTATTCTGCACGTTCGGTTATCGTCGTTGGTCCTGAGCTGAAGATGGGCGAGTGCGGTTTGCCAAAACTCATGGCTGCTGAGCTCTACAAGCCATTTATCATCCGTAAGCTCATTGAGCGTGGTATTGTGAAGACCGTTAAGAGCGCAAAGAAGATTGTTGACCGCCGTGAACCTATCATCTTCGACATTCTTGAGAATGTGATGAAGGGTCACCCTGTGCTCCTCAACCGTGCGCCTACACTTCACCGTCTGGGTATCCAGGCATTTCAGCCCAAGATGATTGAGGGTAAGGCAATTCAGCTTCACCCGCTGGCATGTACGGCGTTTAATGCTGACTTCGACGGTGACCAGATGGCTGTTCACCTCCCGTTGAGCAACGAGGCGGTGCTTGAGGCTCAGATTCTGATGCTTCAGAGCCACAACATCCTTAACCCTGCCAATGGTGCTCCTATCACCGTGCCTTCACAGGATATGGTGCTCGGACTCTACTATATCACAAAGATTCGTCCGGGAGCTAAGGGCGAGGGTCTGACATTCTATGGTCCAGAGGAGGCTATCATTGCCAACAATGAAGGAAAGTGTGATGTGCACGCTCTTGTGAAGGTGCTCGTTGACGATAAGGACGAGAACGGTAACCCATGCAAGCATATGGTTGAGACCAGTGTGGGTCGCGTTATCGTAAACGGCATCGTGCCGAAGGGCGTGGGCTATGTGAATAAGGTTATCTCGAAGAAGAGCCTCCGCGATATTATTGCCGACGTTATCAACAATGTAGGTTTTGCCGAGGCATGCGAGTTCCTCGACGGTATCAAGAACCTTGGCTACCGCATGGCTTACGAGGCCGGTCTTTCGTTCAACCTCGACGATATCATCATCCCGAAGGAAAAGGCTGAGCTGGTGCAGAAGGGTAACGACGAGATTCGTCAGATTACCGACAACTATAACATGGGATTCATCACCGATAACGAGCGCTACAACCAGGTTATCGATACTTGGACTCACGTGAACAACAACCTCGGAAACGTGCTGATGAAGCAGATGACCGAGGCAGACCAGGGATTCAACGCCGTTTACATGATGCTTGATTCTGGTGCCCGTGGTTCTAAGGACCAGATCCGTCAGCTCTCAGGTATGCGTGGACTTATGGCGAAGCCGCAGAAGGCAGGTGCCGAGGGACACCAGATTATTGAGAACCCTATCCTTTCTAACTTTAAGGAGGGTATGTCGGTGCTTGAGTACTTCATCTCTACCCACGGTGCCCGTAAGGGTCTTGCCGACACCGCTATGAAGACTGCCGATGCCGGATACCTTACACGACGCCTTGTTGACGTGTCGCATGATGTGATTATCAACGAGGACGACTGCGGTACGCTGCGCGGACTGATGTGTACGGCATTGAAGAACGGTGATGAGGTGATTTCATCACTTTCTGAGCGTATCATCGGACGTGTGTCGGTTCACGACATCATACATCCTCAGACTGGAGCGCTGATTGTTGCTGCCGGAGAGGAGATTACCGAGGCCATAGCCCAGGTTATTGAGGATAGCCCTATAGAGATGGTTGAGATTCGTTCGGTACTCACCTGCGAGAGCCGCAACGGTGTGTGCAAGAAGTGCTACGGCCGTAACCTCGCCACCCGTAAAATGGTGCAGAAGGGTGAGGCAGTCGGTGTGATTGCCGCTCAGGCAATCGGTGAGCCTGGTACACAGCTTACACTGCGTACATTCCACGATGGTGGTATTGCATCTAACGCCGCTGCCAATGCAAGCATCGTAGCAAAAAATGAGAGCCGTCTTGAGTTCGATGAAATCCGTACTGTTCCGTTTAAGGAAGAAGATGTGGATTGCGAGATGGTTGTGAGCCGTCTTGCCGAGTTGCGTTTCATCGACCCTCATACTGGTATCGTGATGTCTACCGTTAACGTGCCTTATGGTTCTTCACTATACTGCAAGCAGGGTGACGTGGTTGAGAAGGGCAAGCTCATTGCAAAATGGGACCCGTTCAATGCCGTAATTGTTACAGAATATGCCGGTACGCTGAAGTTTAACGATGTGGTGGAGGGACTTACCTATCGCGCTGAGACCGATGAGACCACAGGTCTTACCGAGCGTATTATCACTGAGTCGAAAGACAAGTCGATGGTTCCAACCTGCGACATTATAAATGCCGATGGTGAGAAAGTGGGTACATATAGCTTCCCTGTGGGTGGTCACGTGGTGGTTGAGGACGGTCAGACTGTCAGCACCGGTGAGACTCTGGTTCAGATTCCGCGTTCGGCTGCAAAGGCTGGTGATATCACCGGTGGTCTTCCACGTGTTACTGAGTTGTTCGAGGCGCGTAACCCATCCAACCCTGCCGTTGTGTCTGAAATCGACGGTGAGGTGACCATGGGTAAGGTTAAGCGTGGAAACCGCGAGGTTATCGTTACATCGAAGACTGGCGAGCAGCGTTCTTATCTCGTGTCTCTATCGAAGCAGATTCTGGTTCAGGAGCACGATGCCGTGCGTGCCGGTACTCCGTTGTCCGACGGCTCAATCACTCCTGCCGACATCCTTGCCATCAAGGGTCCTACTGCCGTTCAGGAGTATATCGTGAATGAGGTTCAGGACGTGTACCGTCTGCAGGGTGTGAAGATCAACGATAAACACTTCGAGATTATCGTTCGTCAGATGATGCGCAAGGTGCAGATCAATGATCCGGGCGACACATCGTTCCTTGAGCTTGAGATTGTGGACAAGCTTGACTTCCGTGCCGAGAACGACCGCATTTGGGGCAAGAAGGTGGTTATCGACGCTGGTGATAGCGATAACCTCCAGAAGGGACAGATTGTTACGGCACGCAAGCTCCGCGACGAGAACTCATCGCTCAAGCGCCGCGACCTCAAGCTGGTTCAGGTGCGCGATGCTGTGCCTGCCACATCTACTCAGATTCTCCAGGGTATCACGCGTGCTGCCCTCCAGACCAAGAGCTTCATGTCGGCTGCATCGTTCCAGGAGACCACCAAGGTGCTCAACGAGGCTGCTATCCGCGGCAAGAGCGACCGTCTTGAGGGTATGAAGGAGAACGTTATCTGCGGTCACCTCATTCCTGCCGGTACTGGTCTGCGTGAATTCGAGAAGGTGATTGTAGGCTCTAAGGAAGAGTATGACCGCATTCAGGCAAACCGCAAGAATGTGCTCGATTTCTCTGACGAGACGGTGAAGGCAACCCCCGATAATATGTAATCACACATTTAATTATATAAGAAAAAGAGGTCATCCCCGAGCGGGATGACCTCTTTTCTTTATTATTTTTTTAATCTTCAATCCTATCTTTTATGCCCAAGGATTCTCTGTTGGATAAGGCAGAGCCTTAGGCTGGTTGTAGGCGATGTCCTTTATGCCGAGATACTTGAACACCTCGAACAGGGTCTTGCCCACATGCTCGAATGCCACGGCACCGTGGTGAGGATAGCCCTTCTGGATGAGCACGTGACGATAGAAGCGTCCCATCTCCTTGATGGCGAAGATACCGATACCACCGAATGAGCGTGTAGGAACGTCGAGCACCTCACCCTCGGCGATGTAAGAGCGGAGATTGCCCTCCGAGTCGCACTGCAGACGGTAGAATGTGATAGGACTTGCTGCGATGTCGCCCTCAAGGGTACCGCGTGTGAAGTCTGGCTCGCCGCCGTTCTCAAGCAGACGGTTCTGGATGAGCTGGAACTTAATCTTGCGGTTAGAGCACATCTTGCACTGTGGAGTGTTGCCGCAGTGGAAGCCCATGAATGTGTCGGTGAGCTTGTAGTCATACTTGCCGACGATGTCCTCGTCGTAGATGTACTTCGGCACAGAGTTGTTGATGTCGAGTAGGGTAACGGTGTCGTCAGAGGCGCAGATACCGATGTACTCAGAGAGTGCGCCGTAGATGTCAACCTCACAAGCCACTGGAATGCCACGGCTTGCCAGACGGCTGTTCACATAGCAAGGCTCAAAGCCGAACTGGCTTGGGAATGCCGGCCAGCACTTGTCGGCAAATGCCACATACTGGCGTGAGCCCTTGTGCTGCTCTGCCCAGTCGAGCAGAGTGAGCTCAAACTGTGCCATGCGGCGGCTGAGTGTCGGGTAGTAGCAGCCCTCGCCCATTTCCTTTGCCATATCCTCGCATACAGCGTCGATGCGCGGGTCGTTCTCATGCTGCTTGTAAGCCACGAGCAGGTCGAGCTCAGAGTTCTCCTCAATCTCAACGCCAAGCTCATAGAGACCCTTGATAGGTGCGTTGCAGGCGAAGAAGTCCTGTGGACGCGGACCGAAGGTGATAATCTTCAGACCCTTCAATCCGAGGATAACGCGGGCTACGGGCACGAAGTCGGCAATCATCTTCGAGATGTCCTCGGCTGTGCCTACAGGATACTCAGGGATATAGCCCTTGAGATGGCGCATGCCAAGGTTGTATGAGCAGTTGAGCATACCGCAGTATGCGTCGCCGCGGCCGTTGATCATGTCACCGTCGCCCTCAGCTGCAGCCACGAACATACATGGTCCGTCGAAGTTCTTGGCGATGAGAGTCTCGGGAGTCTCTGGACCGAAGTTGCCGAGGAACACCACGAGGGCGTTGCAGCCGGCTTCCTTCACCTCGCTGACAGCCTTAAGCATGTCCTGCTCGTTCTCAACGGTGGTCTTGCAATTGTACAAGTCACCTTTATATTCTTTTACAATGTTCTCGCGACGCTGTGTTGACAGTGCGATTGGGAAACAGTCACGGCTAACGGCGATGATGCCGAGCTTGACCTGTGGAATGTTGTTACTTACCATAAAATTGTTTTATTAAAAATGTTATATATATGTTTTTATGTTTCTTTATTTGTCGCTTATTTTATATAAAGTTAATGCAAACCAAGAGCAGAAACATCAAACTTGTTTGAAACAACGTTCAATGAAGTCAATGTTATGCCGAGATGCAGCTTATCTTATACAAAGTTAATGCAAAGATACAAATAAACGATTGCATAGCAAAATATAGAACGAAATTTTAATGTTTTTTATTCTTTAGTTAAAGAGTTAACAAACTTGCGAAACTTGAATTAATAATAATTTCCACAACCCTTTCATGCCAGTTTTTTCTTGTGTTATTTGCAGGTGTGGGAGAAAATGTATAACTTTGCACGCCAAAACAGAATATAGATAAAACAGGATATAAATAGAAAAAGGTGGAAAGATTATGAAAAACGGGAATGAAGATCAGGCAACAAGTGTGGCGATGAGCGTGCTTGTGGCATTGGGAGGGGCGCACTTGCTCAATGATCTATTGCAGGCGGTGCTTACTGCGTCGTATCCTATACTGAAAGATGATTTGCATCTGTCGTTTTCGGAGATTGGACTGGTGACGCTGATTTACCAGCTGGCGGCGTCGGTGTTTCAACCAGTTGTAGGGTTGGTGTTCGACAAGCGTCCCTGTGCCTACAGCCTACCACTTGCCACGACATTCACGATGGCGGGACTCATTGGACTGGCATACGCCACAAACGTCTACTGGGTACTGTGCTCGGTGTTCATCATCGGACTTGGCTCGTCGATACTTCATCCCGAGGCATCGCGCATAGCCTCGCTGGCATCGGGAGGCAAGCGGGGACTGGCTCAGAGCACGTTTCAGGTGGGCGGCAACTTCGGTTCGGCAATGGGACCGCTGCTCGTGGCTCTCATAGTGGCTCCATACGGCAGGGCAAATATCGTGTGGTTTATTTTGTTCTCCGTTGCAGCCTATATCGTGAGCATACCCATCGACCGCTGGTTTAAGGGATATATCAACAAGATGAAGACCGACCATCTGCAGATGAAGGTGCAGAGTGAGCGTCCGCTGTCAATGCCGCTCACGGTATTCTCGCTTGTGATTCTGCTGGTGCTTATATTCTCGAAATATGTCTATATGGCGAGCCTCACCAGCTACTACACTTTTTATCTCATTGATAAGTTCGGTATCACGGTGCAGCTGTCGCAGGTGTGCCTGTTTGTATTTCTTGCTGCCACGGCAGTGGGCACTATGATAGGCGGACCGGTGGGTGACAGGATAGGGCGTAAGTATGTTATCTGGATATCCATTCTCGGCACAGCGCCATTTTCACTGCTCATGCCTCATGTGGGGCTGGAGCTGACAATAGTGTTCAGTTTCTGTGTGGGGCTGATATTGTCGTCGGCTTTTCCTGCTATTCTGCTCTATGCCCAGGAGTTGCTGCCTTATAATCTTGGTCTGGTATCGGGACTGTTTTTCGGCTTTGCCTTTGGCATTGCCGGCATCGCTTCGGCTGTGCTTGGTAATTTTGCCGATGAATATGGCATTGCTGCAGTCTATGACTGCTGTGCGTATATGCCGCTGATAGGTTTGGTGACATGTTTTCTGCCAAATCTGAAGAAACGCATGGTGTAAAAAATAGATGATGATATGATGAGGAATTTCTGTTATTTGTTTTTATTTATGGTGCTATTTGCCGGGTGTGGCTCGGCACGGTTGGTGGCACTGGAGGATTTGCTCCGTAATTATATAAACAGCAAGGATGCCAAAATAGGAGTGGCAGTGGTAATCGACGGGAAACTGCTGACAGGCATGAACGAAAAAGATTCCTTTCCCATGCTGAGTGTCTTTAAGTTTCCGCTGGCGTTGACAGTGGCAGAGAAGGTCAGGAAGAGCGGTTGCACTTTTGATGACTCCCTCAGTGTGAAGGCAAGTCAGCTGCATGCTGATACCTGGAGTCCGATGCTGGAGAAATATCCCGCCAACAGCAATCATGCGATAACAATCAATGAACTTCTTGATTACTCTTTACGCAGCAGCGATAATAATGCCTGCGACATTTTGCTGGATTTTGTGGGAGGTACATCTGTGGTTGACAGTTGTCTCAAGGCAATGGGGATAAATGACATTTCTGTGAGATGGAATGAACATTATATGAACACGGTGATTGCGCGATGTTATGATAATTCATCAACGCCGGCAGCAATGGCGATGCTTATGTATGAGTTTGACGGAAAATTTAATGATGCCAATTCATTAAGGATAAAGCGGATGATGGAATCGTGTGAAACTGGTACTGACAGGCTGCAGAAGCCTTTTGTTGCAACAAATGCCGTTGTGGGACATAAGACAGGGACAGGTCCAATGGATAATGGCAGGATAATGGCAGTGAACGATGCCGGATATGTTCATCTTCCCAATGGCAAGCGTTATGCCATTGCTGTCTTTGTGGCTGGCTCGGCGTACTCCATGGATGAAACAGCTAAGATAATAGCCGAAATATCAGAGATGGTTTTGCGAAATGTCAATGGAGGAATATGAATACTGGCTTCCTTATTATATATATTAATGTACGCGCGTAAGAGGGTGGCAGGCGACAGCTATGTGAATTTGTAGTTGTTGGAGAATATAAAACTGCATTAAAAACAGAAAAACATTTGTTTGTATCGGAATTTTTTATTAATTTTGCAGAAAACTTTTGAAGTATAACTATAGAAGCATATAAATATGAAGTTTGACCTGAATACAGCTGAAATGAAGAGTTTCCCGAATTTTAAGGGCGGTGAGGGAGCGATGAACGCATTTATGTATTTTGACGGAAAGAACAGAATACTCAATGCCAGACTCACACCGGGCAGTTCCATCGGCGAGCATTTGCATGACAGCGGCAGTGAGATAATGTTTTTCACAAGCGGTGAGGGCAAGGCTGTGTGCGACGGGGTAGAGGAGACCCTGTGCGCAGGAGTGTGCCATTACTGTCCCAAGGGCAGCCGTCACACGGTGATTAACACCGGAAATGAAGACCTTTGTTTCTATGCCGTTGTGGCAGAACAGTGATTGTAGGAACGAAATCAGACACAAAATACAGACGATAATGAGAATAGCATTTATAGGAGCAGGAGCCATGGGAGGCGCCATGGTGAAGGGATGTCTGCAAAGCGAACGTTTCAAACCACAAGACATTATAGTGTCCGACCACAACCAGCCTGTGCTTGACTTTTTTGCACAGCAGGGAGCATCTGCGACATCTGACAATAAGCAGGCTGTTGCGGGCGCCGATATCGTGTGCGTGGTGGTGAAGCCGTGGTGTGTGGAGAAAACCCTCAACGGCATGAAGGAGGTAATGGACTATAGTAGGCAGATACTCATGGTTGTGGCTGCTGGTGTGCCGTCGGCCGACATCAAGCGCTGGCTCGACAAAGACGGACAGACACCGAAGCTCTATCTCGTGATGCCAAACATCGCCATTGCTTATAAGGCTTCGATGACCTTCATCACCTCGGTGGACGGCGACGAGGAGCAGGATAAGCTTGTGGCCGATATCTTCAACGAACTGGGCGACACTCTTTTCATGGAAGAAAGCTATTTCCCTGCTGCCACCACAATGTCGTGTGCCACGGCATACGCCATGCGTTATATCCGCGCCAGTATGGAGGCAGGAGTACAGCTTGGCTTCAAGGCGAGTGTGTCACAGAAGGTGGTACAGCAGATTGTAAAGGGTGCTGTGGAGTTGCTACAGGCCACGGGTGAGCATCCGGAATCGGCAATTGACAAGGTGACTACCCCAAATGGTCTGACTATCCGCGGCTTGAACATGATGGAGCAGGAAGGTTTCACCAATGCCGTGATAAAAGGTATTCTTGCAGGAAAGAAATAAAACCAAGATTTAAAAAACAGAGTATACCAATGAACGAAAACGAAAAGAATCAGGGGCAGTTCCAGATTGAGCTTACCCCGGAGACAGCAAAAGGTGAGTATGCAAACTTTGCGATAATTACTCATAGCAGCAGTGAATTTGTGATTGATGTGGCGCGGGTGCTTCCCGGACTTCCCAAAGCACAAGTCTGTAGCCGTGTGATAATGGCTCCCGAGCATGCCAAACGTTTGCTTGCGGCATTGCAGGAAAACATTGCAAGATATGAACGTGAGTTTGGACAGATAAAAATGCCAAACTCTCAGCCCCGTACCATTGCCCCGTTTAATGTGGGAAAGGGAGAGGCTTAACGCTCTTATGAGAATAAAAAGTGGCATTTTTGTGGCTGAAAAATGGCAAAAATGTCACTTTTGTTGTCTTTGTTTAGTTAAAAAATATTATATTTTATAAATTTTGTCTCTTAATTTTGCCTTTTCTTATATTATATTAGGTATTTTCGGGATTTTTTTGTACCTTTGCACCCCGAATGCGCTTATTATGGGCGTGTTATACATATACAGGTTTGAAAATATACAATAAAAAATAATATAACAATAAAAAATTAAAGACAATGCCTACAATTCAACAATTGGTAAGAAAAGGTAGAAAGGTACTTGTAGACAAGAGCAAGTCACCGGCTCTGGACTCATGTCCACAGCGTCGTGGTGTGTGTGTTCGTGTGTACACTACAACACCTAAGAAGCCTAATTCGGCAATGCGTAAGGTTGCCCGTGTTCGTTTGACAAACTCTAAGGAAGTGAACTCTTACATTCCAGGAGAAGGACACAACTTGCAGGAGCACTCAATCGTGCTCGTTCGTGGTGGTCGTGTTAAGGACCTCCCAGGTGTGCGTTACCACATCGTTCGCGGTACTCTTGATACTGCCGGCGTAGCAAACCGTACTCAGCGTCGCTCTAAGTATGGTGCCAAGCGTCCAAAGGCTAAGAAATAAATGACCGGAGAAGGTTATATAGCCAGGACGTAAAACAAAAGAAAAAGAATCGTTTTGCTGGAGACGTGTTATTAAAAGGTTGAGTAAATGCCGGGTGTGGCATTGAAGAACAGAAAAAACAACCCCAGTCAGACAAATTAAATCATTAAACAGAAAAATGAGAAAAGCAAAACCAAAGAAGCGTGTGATCCTGCCGGATCCAAAATTCAATGACCAGAAAGTGTCGAAGTTCGTTAACCATCTTATGTATGACGGAAAGAAGTCTATCGCTTATGATATCTTCTATAACGCTCTTGACACAGTGAAAGGCAAAATGCAGAATGAGGAGAAGAGTGCTCTCGAAATATGGAAGACCGCTCTCGACAACATCACTCCTCAGGTAGAGGTGAAGAGCCGCCGTATCGGTGGTGCTACTTTTCAGGTTCCTACTGAAATCCGTCCGGACCGCAAGGAGAGTATCTCTATGAAGAATATGATTGCTTTTGCGCGCAAGCGTAGCGGTAAGAGCATGGCCGACAAACTGGCTGCAGAGATTATGGATGCCTTCAACAACCAGGGTGGTGCCTTCAAGCGTAAGGAGGATATGCACCGTATGGCTGAGGCTAACCGTGCGTTCGCTCACTTCAGATTCTAATTTTATAATAAGGTAAAGAGAAAATGGCAAATCGCGATTTACATTTGACCCGTAATATCGGTATTATGGCTCACATTGATGCCGGTAAGACAACAACTTCTGAGCGTATTCTGTTCTATACAGGTAAGACCCACAAGATTGGTGAGGTGCACGAGGGTGCTGCAACAATGGACTGGATGGCACAGGAGCAGGAGCGTGGTATAACCATCACATCTGCTGCTACCACCTGTAACTGGAACTACAATGGCAAGAGCTTCAAGATTAATCTGATTGACACTCCAGGGCACGTTGACTTCACTGCTGAGGTTGAGCGTTCACTTCGTGTTCTTGACGGTGCTGTTGCCACATATTCTGCTGCTGACGGTGTGCAGCCACAGTCTGAGACCGTTTGGCGTCAGGCTGACAAATATAATGTGCCACGTATCGGTTACGTTAATAAGATGGACCGCTCTGGTGCTGATTTCTTCGAGACTGTACAGCAGATGAAGGACATTCTCGGCGCTAACCCTGTTGTTATGCAGGTGCCTATTGGTGCAGAGGAGAACTTCAAGGGTGTGGTTGACCTCATTAAGATGAAGGCTATCCTTTGGCATGATGAGACAATGGGTGCCGAGTATGACATCGAGGATATCCCTGCCGACCTGCAGGATGAGTGCGATGAGTGGCGCGGCAAGTTGCTTGAGGCAGCTGCCGAGTACGACGAGGCTATCATGGAGAAATTCTTCGATGATCCAAACTCAATCACCGAGGAGGAGATAATTTCAGCTATCCGTAAGGGTACCGTGGCTATGGAGTGTACTCCTATGCTCTGCGGTTCTTCATATAAGAACAAAGGTGTGCAGCCACTGCTCGACTATGTTTGCGCATTCCTTCCTTCACCACTCGATACTGAGGCTGTTATCGGTACAAACCCGGATACAGAGGAGGAAGAGAGCCGTAAGCCGTCTGAGGATGAACCAACAGCTGCTCTTGCATTTAAGATTGCAACCGACCCATATATGGGACGTCTTGTGTTCTTCCGCGTTTACTCAGGTAAGGTTGAGGCTGGCTCATACGTTTACAACGCACGTTCAGGCAAGAAGGAGCGTATCAGCCGTCTGTTCCAGATGAACTCAAACAAGGAAATCCCAATGGAGAGCATCGATGCCGGTGATATCGGCGCAGGTGTAGGTTTCAAGGATATCCGCACAGGTGATACTCTCTGCGCTGAGGGTCATCCAATCGTGCTCGAGTCAATGACATTCCCTGACACTGTGATTTCTATCGCCGTTGAGCCAAAGAGCCAGGCTGACATTGCTAAGCTTGACAACGGTCTTGCTAAGCTTGCTGAGGAGGATCCTACATTTACAGTTCGTACTGACGAGCAGAGCGGTCAGACTATCATCTCTGGTATGGGTGAGCTTCACCTCGATATCATTATCGACCGTCTGAAGCGTGAGTTCAAGGTTGAGTGTAATCAGGGTAAGCCGCAGGTTAACTACAAAGAGGCTATCACCAAGACTGTCAACCTCCGCGAGGTTTACAAGAAGCAGTCGGGTGGTCGCGGTAAGTTTGCCGACATTATCGTTAACATCGGTCCTGTTGACGAGGACTTCAAGGAGGGTGGTCTCCAGTTCGTTAACGAGGTTAAGGGCGGTAACATTCCTAAGGAGTTCATCCCGTCTGTACAGAAGGGCTTCGAGAACGCCATGAAGACCGGTATTCTCGGTGGCTATCCTGTAGACAGCCTGAAGGTTACTCTCGTGGACGGTTCTTTCCACCCAGTAGACTCTGACCAGTTGTCATTCGAGCTTGCTGCTCTCAACGCTTACAAGAATGGTTGCGCCAAGGCAGGTCCAGTGCTCATGGAGCCTATCATGAAGCTTGAGGTTATCACTCCTGAGGAGAACATGGGTGATGTTATTGGTGACTTGAACAAGCGTCGTGGTCAAGTAGAGGGTATGGACGAGGCTCGTAGCGGTGCCCGTGTAGTTAAGGCTATGGTTCCGCTGTCAGAGATGTTCGGTTATGTGACCGCTCTCCGTACTATCACTTCTGGTCGTGCAACTTCTTCTATGGAGTATGATCACCACTCACCTTTGTCAACAGCTATCGCAAAGGCTGTGCTTGAGGAGGTAAAGGGACGTGCAGACCTGCTCTAACAGAAGCATCAAAAGAGAAGAGAGGCGCCGTTTAGCGAATGACTCTTAAACGGCGTACCTCCCTTCCTTTATACATTATTAATAATATAAATAATAAAACAAACAATGAGTCAGAAAATCAGAATCAAGCTGAAGTCATACGACCACCAGTTGGTTGACAAGTCAGCTGAGAAGATTGTGAAGGCAGTAAAGGCAACAGGCGCTATTATCAGCGGTCCTATTCCATTGCCAACACACAAGCGTATTTTTACTGTTAACCGCAGTACCTTCGTTAACAAGAAGAGCCGTGAGCAGTTCCAGTTGTCAGACTACAAGCGTCTGATTGACATCTACAGCTCAACAGCCAAGACCGTTGACGCACTTATGAAGCTTGAGCTTCCAAGCGGCGTTGAGGTAGAAATCAAGGTATAGTAGTTAGTAAAGATACAAAAACATTTTAACAAACAACATTTAATAGTAAATTGAAATGCCAGGATTAATTGGAAGAAAAGTCGGAATGACTTCCGTTTTCAGTGCAGAAGGCAAGAACATTCCTTGCACTGTTATCGAAGCTGGTCCTTGTGTTGTTACACAGGTGAAGACCGTCGAGAAGGACGGTTATGCCGCTGTTCAGTTGGGATTCGGAGAGGCTAAGGAGAAGAACACTACAAAGCCTATGATGGGAATCTTCAAGAAGGCAGGTACAACACCAAAGGCCCACTTGGCCGAGTTCAAGTTTGATGAGGAATTGACCCTCGGTGCCACCGTCGGTGTAGAGATCTTTGAAGGAACAGAGTTCGTTGACGTTGTGGGCACATCAAAAGGTAAAGGTTTCCAGGGTGTAATGAAGCGTCATGGTTTTGGTGGTGTAGGCCAAAGCACACACGGTCAGGATGACCGCGCCCGTAAGCCAGGTTCTATCGGTGCTTGTTCTTACCCTGCAAAGGTGTTCAAGGGCATGCGCATGGGTGGCCACATGGGTTGCGACAGGGTTACAACACAGAACCTGAGAGTATTGAAGGTAATTCCAGAGCACAACCTTATCATCGTTAAGGGTAGCGTGGCTGGATGCAAAGGTTCAACCGTTTTAATTAACAAGTAATGGAAATCAGCGTATTAAACATAAATGGTCAGGAGACCGGACGTAAGGTGACATTGAACGATGCCATCTTTGCAATCGAACCTAACGACCACGTGCTCTACCTCGACGTGAAGCAGTATCTTGCAAACCAGCGTCAGGGAACAGCTAAGTCAAAGGAGAGAAGTGAGATTTCTGGTTCAACACGTAAACTTGGTCGTCAGAAGGGCGGCGGCGGTGCTCGCCGTGGTGATATCAATTCACCGGTGCTCGTAGGTGGTGGTCGTGTGTTTGGTCCAAAACCTCGCGACTATCGTTTCAAGTTGAACAAAAAAGTAAAGATTCTTGCTCGTAAGTCTGCTTTGTCTTACAAGGCTCAGGAGGCTGCTATTGTAGTAGTTGAAGATTTCAATCTTGAGGCTCCAAAGACTAAAGATTTTGTAAATATTCTTAAAAATCTTAAAGTAGAGGGCAAAAAATCTCTTTTTGTTTTGCCAGAAGCAAATAAAACAGTATATTTGTCGGCGAGAAATTTACAGCGCACTGACGTTACACTCGCAGCATTGCTCAATTCGTATAAAATTTTGAATGCTGACGTGCTCGTGATTTCAGAGAGCTCGCTGCAGACTATCGACACTATTTTAAACAAGTAAGAAGCATTTAGGATATGGCATTCATAATAAAACCATTGGTTACTGAGAAGATGACCAAGATTACAGACAAGACTTCTCTGGACCGCACCTATACTCCAAAGGCGGGTAAGAACAAGGGGCAGGAGATCACCAAGAAGGCTATGGCTAAGTTCGGCTTCATCGTGCGTCCTGAGGCTAACAAGTTTCAGATTAAGAAAGAAGTCGAGAGTCTGTATAATGTTACAGTAGTTGACGTGAACACACTTCGCTATGCCGGAAAGCGTCAGGCACGCTATACTAAGGCTGGTCTCGTGAGAGGTCACAAGAGTGCGTTCAAGAAGGCAATCGTTACTCTTAAGGAGGGCGATACAATTGATTTTTATAGCAATATCGATTAATAAAAACAATGGCAGTACGTAAGTTTAAACCAGTTACTCCTGGTCAAAGACACAAAGTTATTGGCACGTTCGAGGAAATTACTGCATCCGTGCCAGAAAAGTCTCTCGTTTACGGTAAGCGTTCTACCGGTGGTCGAAACAACACCGGTAAGATGACTGTCCGCTACATGGGCGGCGGTCACAAGAAGAAGTATCGTATGATCGACTTCAAGCGAGAGAAAGATGGTGTTCCAGCAGTAGTGAAGACAATCGAGTATGATCCAAATAGATCAGCTCGCATTGCGCTTCTCTATTATGCTGATGGTGAAAAACGTTATATAGTTGCTCCTAATGGACTGCAGGTAGGTGCTACCGTGATGTCTGGTGCAGAGGCTGTGCCAGAGGTTGGTAACACTCTTCCACTTGCAAACATCCCTGTAGGTACCGTGATCCATAACATCGAGTTGCGTCCGGGACAGGGTGCTTTGCTCGTTCGTTCGGCTGGTAATTTTGCTCAGCTGACATCTCGCGAAGGTAACTATTGTGTTATCAAGCTTCCTTCGGGCGAGACTCGTCAGATTTTGAGTGCTTGTAAGGCTACTATCGGTAGTGTAGGTAACTCAGACCACGCTCTTGAGAAGTCGGGTAAGGCCGGCCGCTCTCGCTGGTTGGGTCGTCGTCCTCACAACCGTGGTGTTGTAATGAACCCTGTTGATCACCCGATGGGTGGTGGTGAAGGACGTCAGTCTGGAGGTCACCCACGTTCACGTAAGGGTCTGTATGCTAAGGGTCTCAAGACACGCGCACCTAAGAAGCATTCAAATAAGTATATTATTGAAAGAGCAAATAAGAAGTAATTTAAACAAAGTAAATTATGAGTCGTTCACTTAAAAAGGGTCCATACATCAACGTATCACTCGAAAAGAAGATTCTCGCCATGAATGAGAGTGGTAAGAAGAATGTCGTTAAGACATGGGCCAGAGCTTCAATGATTTCTCCGGACTTCGTGGGACATACAGTTGCAGTTCATAACGGAAATAAATTTATCCCTGTTTATATTACCGAAAACATGGTGGGACACAAGCTCGGTGAGTTCTCTCCGACACGTCGTTTTGGTGGCCATGCAGGTAATAAGAAATAATCAGGTTCACCAGAAATAAAGAATAATAATAATGGGAGCAAGAAAACATATTAAGGCAGAAGAGAGAAAAGCTGCACTTAAAACACAGTATTTTGCAAAGCTCAAAGGCTGTCCTTCTTCACCACGTAAGATGCGCTACGTTGTAGACATGATTCGCGGTATGGAGGTGAATCGTGCACTCGGTGTGCTCCGATTCTCAAAGAAGGCCGCCTCGGTTGATGTAGAGAAGTTGCTTCTTTCTGCCATCAACAACTGGGAGCAGAAGAATGATCGTAAGGCTGAGGCTGGTGAGTTGTACATCACCCGTATCTTCGTTGACGAGGGCGTTACGATGAAGCGTATGAGACCGGCACCACAGGGCCGTGGTTATAGAATCCGTAAGCGTTCTAACCATGTCACTCTGTTTGTTGATACAAAAAACAATGATTAATAGATAGTAGAATGGGACAGAAAGTTAATCCGATTAGCAACCGTCTTGGTATTGTAAGAGGTTGGGATTCAAATTGGTTTGGTGGCAAGGACTTCGGAGACAACCTCGTGGAGGACATGAAAATCCGCAAGTACCTCAATGAGCGCTTGGCTAAGGCAAGTGTCTCAAAGATTGTCATTGAGCGTACATTGAAGCTGGTTACCATTACTATTTGTACTGCTCGTCCGGGCATTGTCATTGGTAAAGGTGGTCAAGATGTAGATAAGTTGAAAGAAGAGCTGAAGAAACTTTATGACAAGGAGATTCAGATTAATATCTTCGAGGTAAAGAAACCGGATCTCGATGCTACCATCGTGGGTCAGAACATCGCTCGTCAGGTAGAGGGCAAGATTTCATATCGCCGTGCTATCAAAATGGCTGTTCAGAACACCATGCGTGCTGGTGCTGAGGGTATTAAGGTTCAAATTACGGGTCGTCTGAACGGAGCCGAGATGGCTCGCAAGGAGATGTACAAGGAGGGTCGTACCCCATTGCACACTCTGCGTGCAGACATTGACTTCTGCCAGGCAGAAGCTCTTACTAAGGTAGGTTTGCTGGGCATCAAGGTATGGATTTGCCGTGGCGAGGTTTACGGCAAGCGTGACCTGGCTCCAAACTTCACTCAGGAGAAGGGCAACGGTCGCTCTAACGGTGGTAACGGTGGTGGCAGAAAATTCCGTAATAAGAAAAAGTAATAAACATTATTAAAGTTAGAAGCTATCATGTTACAACCTAAGAGAGTTAGATATAGAAGACCTCAGGACGGCCGCGGCAACAAAGGCAACGCCCACAGAGGTACACAGTTGGCTTTCGGTTCTTTCGGTATAAAGACCCTTGAGCCAAAATGGATTGATAGTCGTCAGATTGAGGCTGCCCGTGTGGCTGTTAACCGCTACATGCAGCGTGAGGGTCAGGTTTGGATTCGCATCTTCCCTGACAAACCAATCACCCGCAAGCCTGCTGACGTGCGTATGGGTAAAGGTAAGGGAGATGTTGCAGGATGGGTTGCACCTGTCACTCCTGGACGTATTCTTTTTGAAGTTGAGGGCGTTTCATTCGACATTGCAAAGGAGGCTCTTCGCCTTGCTGCACAGAAGCTGCCTGTTAAGACTAAGTTTGTTGTTAGACGTGATTACGATAAAAACGCTTAATTTATGAAGATTGAAGAAATAAAGGCACTTGAGACCAAAGAATTGGTTGAAAAGATAGCTGCTGAAGTGGCTAAGTATGATCAGATGAAGTTGAATCATTCTATCACTCCATTGGCAAATCCATCAGCGATTAAGTCTGCACGTCGTGACATTGCCCGTATGAAGACAGAACTTCGTCAAAGAGAACTTAACAAATAATAATGGTCCAGATGGAAACAAGAAATTTAAGAAAAGTAAGACAGGGTGTCGTTACAAGCAACAAGATGGATAAAACCATTGTTATTGCGGCTAAGTTCAAGGAGATGCACCCTATCTATGGCAAGTTTGTCCAGAAGACAAAGAAGTATCACGCTCATGATGAGAAGAATGAGGCTAACGTAGGTGATACCGTGCTCATTATGGAGACCCGTCCTTTGAGTAAGACAAAGCGATGGAGATTAGTACAAATAGTAGAAAAGGCTAAGTAATTATGATACAGACTGAATCAAGACTTACAGTATGTGATAACAGCGGTGCCCGCGAAGCTCTTTGCATCCGTGTGCTGGGTGGAACAGGCCGCCGTTATGCCAGTGTTGGTGACGTGATTGTCGTTGCTGTCAAGAACGTTATTCCATCAAGTGATTTGAAAAAAGGTGCAGTATCTAAGGCTTTGGTTGTTCGTACAAAGAAAGAGATTCGTCGCGCTGACGGTTCATATATCCGTTTCGATGACAATGCTTGTGTGTTGCTGAACAACGCTGGTGAGATTCGCGGTAGCCGTATTTTCGGTCCTGTTGCTCGTGAGCTTCGTGCCGTTAATATGAAAGTCGTATCTCTTGCACCTGAGGTTCTTTAATATTAAATGATACAAGACAATATGAAGTTGAAAATAAAGAAAAACGATACAGTTGTTGTTCTTGCCGGTGAGGACAAGGGCAAGACTGGCAAGGTGCAGAAGGTTCTCGTTGAGAAGCAGCGCGCCATCGTTGAGGGTGTTAACATGGTCACCAAGAGCACTAAGCCAAGTGCAAAGAATCCTCAGGGTGGCTTTGTGAAGGAGGAGGCTCCTATACACATCTCAAACCTCAGTCTGGTAGACCCCAAGAGTGGCAAGGCTACCCGTGTGGCTATCAAGACCAACGAGGACGGCAAGAAAGTACGTATCGCTAAAAAGTCAGGGGAGGAGATTAAGTAATGAATACAGCAGAACTTAAAAAGACATATCTTGAGCAGATTGCTCCTGCATTGGAGAAGCAGTTCAACTATGGCTCTAAGATGCAGATTCCTGTATTGAAGAAGATCGTCATCAACCAGGGACTTGGTGATGCTACACAGGACAAGAAAATCATCGATGTTGCAATTAACGAGATTTCAACCATCGCAGGACAGAAGGCTGTGGCTACATATTCCAAGAAGGATATCGCCAACTTCAAGCTTCGTAAGAAGATGCCTATCGGTGTTATGGTAACTCTGCGCCGCGAGCGTATGTATGAGTTCCTTGAGCGTCTCGTTCGCGTGGCTCTGCCGCGTATCCGCGACTTCAAGGGTATTGAGAGCAAGTTTGACGGACGTGGAAATTACACTCTTGGTATTCAGGAGCAGATTATTTTCCCGGAAATCAATATCGATTCAGTAGACCGCATCCAGGGTATGAATATCACTTTCGTTACATCAGCTCAGACTGACGAGGAGGGATATGCACTTCTGAAGGCTTTCGGTCTGCCATTTAAGAACGCTAAAAACGATTAATAGATATGGCAAAAGAATCAATGAAAGCCCGCGAGGTGAAGCGTGCTAAGATGGTTGCCCGTTATGCTGAGAAGCGTGCTGCGCTGAAGAAGATCATCGCCACAACCGAGGATCCCGCAGAGGCATACGAGGCTGCCCGCAAGTTGCAGGCAATTCCTAAGAATGCTAACCCTATCCGTTTGCACAACCGCTGCAAGGTTACCGGTCGTCCGAAGGGTTACATCCGTCAGTTCGGTCTTTCCCGTATCCAGTTCCGTGAGATGGCATCAAACGGTCTGATTCCAGGAGTGAAGAAGGCAAGCTGGTAAAGATGGGATTTTTACTGAGAGTAATTTTTTAATATTGTCGGGGGAGTCCCGATTAATTAAACTTTTTATATAAATGACAGATCCAATAGCAGATTTTCTGACGAGGTTGAGAAACGCAATCATGGCTAATCACCGTGTTGTTGAAGTACCAGCTTCAAACTTGAAGAAGGAGATTACAAAGATCCTCTTCGAGAAGGGTTACATCTTGAACTACAAGTTCATCGAGGATGGTCCTCAGGGTTCAATCAAGTTGGCCTTGAAGTATGACCCAACCACAAAGGCAAGTGCAATTCAGTGCCTTAAGAGAGTGTCTACACCAGGTTTGCGTAAGTACACTGGTTACAAGGACATGCCGAGAGTAATTAACGGATTAGGTATTGCTATCTTATCTACATCCAAAGGTGTAATGACAGACAAAGAGGCTTCAGCGCTGAAGATTGGCGGCGAGGTTCTTTGCTATGTATATTAATTTTGGAGGGTATAGAATATGTCAAGAATAGGTAAGCTACCAATCGTTATTCCTGCAGGTGTAACTGTTAACTATGCTGACGGTGTTGTTAGCGTAAAGGGTCCTAAGGGTGAGCTTTCACAGAAGGTGGACTCTTCAATCCTTGTTAAGATAGAGGATGGACACATTGTGTTCGAGATTGATGAGAACAGCCCTGTAAATTACAAGCAGAAGCAGGCTTTCCACGGCTTGTACCGTTCTCTTGTCAACAATATGGTTGTTGGCGTGAGCGAGGGTTACAAGAAGGAGCTTGAGCTTATCGGTGTTGGTTACCGTGTGTCAAATCAGGGTAACATCATTGAGTTCTCACTCGGCTACACACACCCTATCTTCATCCAGCTTCCCAAGGAAATTAAGGTTGAGACAAAGTCTGAGCGCAACCAGAACCCGATAGTGATTCTTGAGTCATGCGACAAGCAGCTCATCGGTCTTGTATGCGCAAAAATTCGTTCTTTCCGCAAGCCTGAGCCATATAAGGGCAAGGGTATCTTGTTCAAGGGTGAGGTTATCCGTAGAAAGTCGGGTAAGTCAGCGTCAGCTAAATAATTTTAAAGATTTACGATTATGACAACAAAGAAAGTAGAAAGACGAATAAAGATAAAATACAGAATTCGTAAGAGCGTATTCGGTACAGCTGAGCGTCCTCGTCTCAGTGTATTCCGCAGCAACAAGCAGATTTACGCTCAGGTGATAAATGATGAGGAGGGCAAGACCCTTGCATCTGCATCTTCACTCGGTCTTGAGGCAATGCCAAAGATTGAGCAGGCAGAGAAGGTGGGCGAGCTTGTTGCCAAGAAGGCACAGGAGGCTGGCGTTACCGCTGTTGTGTTCGACCGTAACGGTTACCTCTATCACGGCCGTGTAAAGTCATTGGCAGACGCTGCTCGTAAAGGTGGACTTAATTTCTAAACGATTATGGCAATGAACAAAGTTAAGATAAATAGTGACGTTGAATTGAAAGACAGACTGGTTGCCATCAACCGTGTTACAAAGGTAACAAAGGGAGGTCGCACTTTCACATTCGCAGCAATCGTCGTGGTTGGTGACGGCAACGGCGTTATCGGCTGGGGTCTTGGCAAGGCTGGCGAAGTTACCGCAGCCATCGCCAAGGGCGTAGAGGCAGCCAAGAAGAATCTTGTTAAGGTTCCAGTGCTCAAGGGCACAATTCCTCACGACATGGAGGCTCGCTTCGGCGGTGCTCAGGTATTCATGATGCCTGCAGCTGCCGGTACTGGTCTTGTAGCCGGTGGTGCTATGCGTGCCGTGCTTGAGAGTGTCGGTGTGAAGGACGTGCTTGCAAAGTCAAAGGGCTCTTCTAACCCCCACAACCTTGTAAAGGCCACTATTCTTGCCTTGAGCAAGATGCGCGATGCCTATACTGTGGCTGGCATGCGTGGAATCAGTATGGAAAAAGTATTTAGAGGATAAATTAGGAGATATTTAACTATGGCAACAATTAAGATTAAGCAGATTAAGAGTAAGATTGGTGCACCTGTTGACCAGAAGCGCACTCTTGAGGCTCTTGGCCTCCATAAGATTTCGCAGGTTGTAGAAAAGGAAGATACTCCTTCTGTCCGCGGTATGATTCTTAAGGTACATCACCTTGTAAGTGTTATCGACTAATATTTAACGTTTAAAATTAGAGTTTTATTATGAAACTACATACATTAACCCCACAGGAAGGCTCTACACACTCTCGTCGTAGAATTGGCCGCGGACCGGGTTCTGGTCTGGGTGGCACTTCCACACGTGGTCACAAGGGTGCCAAGGCTCGCTCTGGCTACAAGAAGAAGATTGGTTTTGAAGGTGGTCAGATGCCTCTGCAGCGCCGTGTACCAAAGTCAGGTTTCAAGAACATCAACCACAAGGAGTATTTTGCTGTTAACCTCTCAACACTGCAGAAGTTGGCTGACAAGGGTCTTGAGAAGGTTGGCATTGCAGAGCTGGTGGCTGCCGGTCTCACAAACGGCAAGGAGCTTGTAAAGGTTCTCGCCAACGGTGAGCTCAAGGCAAAACTGACAGTAGAGGCAAACGCTTTCTCAAAGACAGCAGAAGAGGCTATCAAGGCCGTAGGTGGAACCGCAACTGTAATTTAAATTTAAGAAATAATGAAGAAGTTAATTGAGACACTAAAGAACATTTGGAAGGTGGAGGACCTGCGTATGCGTATTCTCATCACTATCCTTTTCGCTGCGATTTACCGCTTTGGTTCGTTCGTGGTACTTCCCGGTATCAACCCTGCCGAGTTGGATAAGCTGCAGCAGCAGACACAGGGTGGTTTGATGTCACTTCTCGATATGTTCTCTGGTGGAGCATTTTCTAATGCATCTATCTTTGCACTTGGAATCATGCCTTACATCTCAGCTTCTATCGTTATGCAGCTTCTCGCTGTCGCTGTGCCTTATTTCCAGAAGATGCAGCGTGAGGGTGAGAGCGGACGCAAAAAGATTTCTATGTACACTCGCTGGCTCACAGTGGCTATCCTGCTGTTCCAGGCTCCGAGTTACCTTATAAATCTTAAGATGCAGGCAGCAGGTGCCCTTGCTTCGGGCATCAGCTGGCCTGTATTCATGATTCCCGCCACAATCATTCTTGCAGCTGGAAGTATGTTCATCCTGTGGTTGGGTGAACGCATTACAGATAAGGGTATAGGTAACGGTATCTCGCTCATCATCATGCTTGGTATCATTGCCCGCCTGCCACAGGCGTTTATCCAGGAGGTCGGCTCACGCTTCACCGCCATCACCGGTGGTGGTCTCGTGATGTTCCTCGTGGAGATTATTATCCTTTATGCAGTTGTTTGTTTAGCTATTCTTTTGGTACAGGGTACTCGCAGAATACCCGTACAGTATGCGAAGCGTCTTGTGGGCAATAAGCAGTATGGCGGAGCCCGTCAGTACATTCCTCTGAAGCTGTTTGCTGCAAATGTGATGCCTATCATTTTTGCTCAGGCTATCATGTTCATCCCGTTGAGCGTTGTTCAGTTCCTCTCTGAATCTGCTCGTACCAACTGGTTCTTCACATCGCTGATGAATCATCACAGCTGGATGTATAACATTGTGTTTGCCATACTCATTGTGGCATTTACATATTTCTATACAGCAATCACCCTCAATCCAACCCAGATGGCTGAGGATATGAAGCGCAATAACGGTTTCATTCCAGGCATTAAGCCAGGCAAGGACACTGCCGACTATATCGACACTGTTATGTCAAGGCTCACTTTGCCCGGCTCGTTGCTTATTGCATTCATTGCCATCATGCCTGCTTTGGCAAGTTTGCTGAATGTACAGGATGCTTTTTCACAATTCTTTGGAGGAACATCACTCCTGATTCTCATCGGTGTTGTGCTTGACACACTCCAGCAGATTGAGAGTCACCTGCTGATGCGTCATTATGACGGTTTGCTCAACTCCGGCCGTATCCATGGCAGGGGTGGTGTGGCAGCATATTAAGTCCCTCTTCCTTGGATGAATGAAAATATTTCTGAAGACAGAAGACGAAATAGAACTAATGAGGCAAGCGAACCAACTTGTTGGTAAAACGCTTGCCGAATTAGCTAAAAATATCAGACCGGGCATCACCACCGGACGGCTTGACGCTATAGCTGAAGAGTTTATACGTGACAATAAGGCAGTGCCGGTGTTCAAGGGATTCCCCAACCCGTTCGGAGCACCTTTTCCGGCGAGTATATGCACATCAATAAATTCTCAAGTTGTACATGGAATACCTGACAATGTGACAGAATTAAGGGATGGTGACATTATTTCGATTGACTGTGGCATACTTTTTGCTGGATATTGTGGTGACTCTGCCTACACATTCTGCGTGGGTGAGGTTGCTGAGGAGACCAAGGCTTTGCTGAGGGCTACAAAGGAGTCTTTATATAAAGGTATAGAGGCTGCCCGTGCCGGAAAGCATCTTGGCGATATAGGAAATGCAGTCCAGACTCATTGTGAAAGCAGGGGATATGGAATTGTTAGGGAGTTGACGGGGCACGGCATTGGCAGAAAGATGCACGAAGACCCGCAGGTTCCTAATTACGGCAGTTTTGGCAGCGGCATGTTGCTCAAGTCGGGCATGTGCATTGCCATTGAACCTATGGTGACGCTTGGCAATAGAAAAGTGGGGCTGATGCCCGACCGCTGGACGATAAGGACGGTGGACGACAAGCCTGCTGCTCATTTCGAACATACCATAGCGATTAGGGCAGGACAGGCTGATATACTGTCGACGTTTGAGGAAGTAGAACGAATAGAAGGAATACAAAGATAGAATTATGGCAAAGCAAGATGCTATAGAACAGGACGGAACAATCGTGGAGTCGCTCTCCAACGCTATGTTCCGCGTTGAGTTGGAAAATGGTGTACCCATCATAGCGCATATCTCGGGCAAGATGAGAATGCACTATATAAAGATACTGCCTGGTGATAAGGTTAAGGTTGAGATGAGCCCGTATGACCTTACCAAGGGTAGAATTGTATTTAGATACAAATAAATCATTTATCATATATATGAAGACAAGAACATCATTGAAGAAGCGTACCCCTGACTGCAAGATCGTGCGTCGCAAGGGTCGCCTGTTCGTAATCAACAAGAAGAACCCTAAGTACAAGATGCGTCAGGGTTAAAAGACAATTAATGATTTTAAAATCAAGTTTTATTAATTTATTATTTAAACAATGGCAATAAGAATTGTTGGAGTAGATTTGCCCCAGGAGAAGCGTGGCGAAATCGCATTGACTTATATCTACGGTATAGGTCGAAGTAGTTCAGCAAAGATATTGGACAAGGCAGGCGTTAGCCGCGACCTGAAGGTCAACGAGTGGAGTGACGATCAGGCAGCCAAGATCCGTGAAATTATCGGCGCTGAATTCAAGGTAGAAGGTGATCTCCGTTCAGAGATCCAGTTGAACATCAAGCGTCTTATGGATATTGGATGCTATCGTGGAGTTCGTCATCGTAACGGTCTTCCGGTTCGTGGTCAGAGCACAAAGAATAACGCTCGTACCCGTAAAGGTAAGAAGAAGACTGTTGCTAACAAGAAGAAGGCCACAAAGTAAAATGTTAAATCAGTAACGTAAAGATTTAAAGATTATGGCAAAGAAAACAGTCACTTCAAAGAAGAGAAATGTGAAGGTTGACGCTATCGGACAGCTTCACGTACATAGTTCATTCAACAACGTAATCGTGATGCTTGCCAACAGCGAGGGACAGACCATCTCTTGGTCTTCAGCTGGTAAGATGGGCTTCCGCGGTTCAAAGAAAAACACTCCATATGCAGCCCAGATGGCAGCAGAGGATTGCGCAAAGGTTGCTTTCGACCTTGGTCTTCGCAAGGTGAAGGCATACGTTAAGGGTCCGGGCAACGGTCGTGAGAGCGCTATCCGTGCCATCCACGGAGCAGGTATCGAGGTAATGGAGATTGTCGACGTTACACCACTGCCACACAATGGTTGTCGTCCTCCAAAGCGCCGTCGCGTATAGTTAGAGTGTACATTTTACAAACAACAGAAATTTTTTATTTATTATGGCAAAATATATAGGACCGAAATCAAAAATTGCGCGCCGTTTTGGAGAACCCATCTTCGGTGCAGACAAAGTTTTGTCCAGAAGAAACTTCCCTCCTGGACAGCATGGCAATAACCGTCGTCGTAAGATGTCGGAGTATGGTGTCATGTTGGCAGAGAAGCAGAAGGCCAAGTACACATACGGAGTGTTGGAGCGTCAGTTCCGCAACATGTTCGAGAAGGCTGCCAAGGCTGACGGTATCACCGGTGAGGTGCTCCTCCAGAACCTTGAGTGCCGCCTTGACAATGTAGTTTTCCGTTTGGGTATTGCGCCTACACGTGCCGCTGCCCGTCAGCTTGTAGGCCACAAGCACATCACTGTTGACGGACAGGTTGTTAATATCCCATCATACGCCGTTAAACCAGGTCAGATTGTCGCTGTGCGCGAGAAGTCAAAGAGCCTGGAGGTTATCGAGGCTGCCCTTGCTGGTTTCAACCACAGCAAGTATCCTTGGATTGAGTGGGACGATCAGAAAAAGTGCGGTAAGTTCCTCCACAAGCCGGAGCGTGCCGATATCCCTGAGAATATTAAGGAGCAGTTAATCGTTGAGTTGTACTCTAAATAATCATTAAATTAATGGCAATATTAGCATTTCAAAAACCTGACAAAGTCGTAATGTTGGAGTCTACGGACAAATTCGGCAAGTTCGAGTTCCGTCCGTTGGAGCCAGGGTTCGGTGTTACCGTGGGTAACGCCCTGCGCCGCATTCTTCTTTCGTCGCTCGAAGGTTATGCCATCAACACCATACGCATTGCAGGTGTTGAGCATGAGTTCTCTTCAGTGTCTGGCGTAAAGGAAGATGTGACCAACATTATCTTGAATCTCAAGCAAGTGAGATTCAAGCAAGTAGTAGAAGAATTCGAGAACGAAAAAGTCAGTATCACGGTCGAGAATTCTACCGAGTTTAAGGCTGGCGATATCGGCAAGTATCTGACTGGATTTGAAGTGTTAAACCCTGATTTGGTGATTTGTCATCTCGATTCAAAAGCTTCGATGCAGATTGATCTGACTATTAACAAGGGCCGTGGCTACGTGCCTGCCGATGAGAACCGTGAGTTCTGCACCGACGTTAATGTCATTGCAATCGATTCTATTTACACCCCAATCCGTAACGTCAAGTATTCAGTAGAGCCGTATCGTGTTGAGCAGAAGACCGACTACGACAAGCTCGTGCTCGAAGTGACTACGGATGGTTCCATTCAGCCGAAGGATGCGCTGAAGGAAGCCGCAAAAATCCTCATCTACCACTTTATGCTGTTCTCTGACGAGAAGATCACTCTTGAGAACACTGAGATGGACACCAACCAGGAGTTTGATGAGGAGGTGCTGCACATGCGCCAGCTGCTTAAGACACGCCTTGTGGACATGAACCTCAGCGTACGTGCCCTCAACTGTCTGAAGGCTGCCGATGTCGATACTTTGGGCGACCTCGTTCAGTACAACAAGACCGACCTCTTGAAGTTCCGCAACTTCGGTAAGAAATCGCTCACCGAGCTTGATGATTTGCTGGAGAGTCTGAATCTTTCGTTTGGAACTGACATTTCAAAGTACAAACTGGACAAGGAGTAATATCCGTCCACAATTTATGAAATTTAAAAAATGAGACATAATAAGAAATTCAACCATCTTGGTCGTACTGCAGATCACCGCGCCGCTATGTTGGCAAACATGGCAATCTCGCTGATTATGCACAAAAGAATCACTACGACCGTTGCCAAGGCTAAGGCTTTGAAGAAGTATGTGGAGCCTCTGATCACACGCTCTAAGGACGATACCACCAACTCACGCCGTGTGGTTTTCAGCTACCTGCAGAACAAGTATGCTCTTAAGGAGCTGTTCGGCGCCGTTGCTGAGAAGGTTGGCGACCGCCCGGGCGGTTACACCCGTATCATCAAGCTTGGTGTACGTAAGGGTGACGCTGCTCAGATTTGCTTCATCGAGCTTGTTGACTTCGACGAGAACATGGCTAAGACCGAGACTAAGAAGAAGACTCGCCGTTCACGCCGTTCTACAAAGGCCGAGGCTGCTGCAGAGGCTCCTGCTGCCGAGGAGGCAACAGTTGTTGCTGAGGAGACCGCTCCTGCTGAGGAAGCTGCTCCTGCCGCTGAAGAGGCAAAGGCTGAATAATTCAGGCAATCACTTAAAGTGCTTAAATAATGAAAAGCCCGACACGCTGTGTGCCGGGCTTTTCTTTTTTGTGTGGCGTCGCCTTTCCGTTATATGGCGTCATCTCTCAGCCATGAAGTATTTCGTGATGCCCTTGGGGCATTTCTTGTCGAAGTCGAAGTTGTTGTTGAGCACCGTGCCCACTCTTGATACTGTGGTGCTGCTGACGGCGGAGCCGTATCGCCCTGTCAGTCGCTCCAGCACGCTGGTTGAGGTGAGCCATTCGCCGTTGTCGGGCGAGCTTGGCTTCTCGAACATCTGGGCTATAAGCTCCTCCAGAGTGTTTACGCGGCGGAACCGCTCGTTTTCCTTCGACAGCTGCGCCGTCTCCTCGTCGTTCAGCCAGTAGCGCCCGCCGTTCTCCACCTGCTGTTTCAGCTGTGCGAAAATCTGGCGGTGGTTCAGCGTGTCGCTGTAGTCGATGTTTCCCGTCACCTCCACGCAGATGAAGCGGCGCGAGCCTGTCGGGTCTGTCAGCGGCACTTTATTGTTTGTGGTGGCTATGAACGAGGCATAGCGGCGGTACTGCTTGTAGGTCTTGCCGTAGGGCGGACGGAATTTTACGTCGGCTGTTGAGAGCAGATATTTCAGCACCACCTGCTGGCGGTCAGTGGTCTTGTCAAACTCGTCGATGTTTATCAGTGCAAACGAGGTTAGTCCGAGGTTCAGGTCGGTCTCGTTCTTGAAGTTTATGCGGTCGTTGTAATAGTCGCGCAGCTCCGGCGGCAGCAGAATGCGGCAGAAGCTCGACTTGCCGCAGCCCTGACGACCTATTAATAAAGGTGTGAGGGCGTTGCCCGTGAGGCTTGAGCGTCCCATCCAGTGGGCTGTCATTCCCATCATCCATGTGCGCAGGTATTTCTCCCAGTTTCTGTTGCTGCACGGCACCCGTGCGGCAAGCTCCGCTATGCGGTCGCGCCCGTCCCATCGCGGCAGGTGGTCGAGCCAGTCGTTCACGGGGTCGTACATCTTTATTCTCGGCGAGTCGATGAAGCGCGCAATGTCCTTGTCCCACGATTTCAGTCCCAGCTCCTTGGCACGCATCGTCATCTCGTTGCGTATCTCGTTGTCGAGGTCGTGAAACTCCTCGTCCTCACCGTTCTTGTCGCGGTATTGTGCCACTCCCGTCATCACGTTTTTGCGCATCTCGTAGTTGCTGTTCAGGAATATGTCGGTCTTCATCATCAGCAGTGCGTCTTCGCTCACGCTTGCCAGCGGTTTTGTCTTGTGGCGCTTATAGTAATCCTCGGTGTTTGCCACGGCATACACCGTGTCGAAGGTTTTGCGCACCAGTAGCTCGTCGCCGTTGAGCACCGGGTGGCAGAGTGTCATTTCCTGCGCCATTGCCTGCGGAATGCCCTCTTTCAGGCATTTCGCCGCAATCTGCATCACCATCTGCGCCACGCGATCCTCGTCGGGCAGCTCAAAATACTTGCCCAGCACGCTGTCTATTATAAACAGGAAGTTCAGCTGATAGCTGCGCTTCGCCGTGCGCCCCGGCATCAGCCGGTTTTGCAGCCGATCGTTGTCGCCTACCGCCGGTTTCGGAGCACTGTCCTTGGCAGTGTCTATATAAAAAGGTATGGCGAGCGGACTGTAAGCCATGTCTGGGTCGGCGCTCATGTAGGTTATGCGCTCCGGTATCGGGATTGTGGTGTCGAGCGTTATGCCGAGCTGCGAGTTGTATGTAGTCCTTGCCGTTTGGTAGAGCACACGGTGAAATCTCCTTATCTCGTCCATGTCTGTGGGCAGGGTAGGGGCGTTGCCGCCTGCCTTGCCGCCGGTTGTGCCGTTAGCCTTGCTGCCGCTTTTATCGCTTCCCTTGCTGTCAGGATACAGCTCTCCGCGGCAAACGATTTTCACGGAGCGTCCCGATGCCCCCACAAACGCCATGAGCGTCTGCGGCATCCTTGCCGCGGCATTTCTCAGACTTATTGCCATGTCATAGTCGGCAAGGTTGTTTGCCTCCAGCACCACCAGACCTGTGTAGCTCAGTGTGCGCCGTTCTCCGTTCATGTTCTGCATCTCCAATGCAAAGCACAGCATTGGCAGGGGCGCACTTTGGTGGAAGTCCGACTCTATCCGCCCGTCTTCCTGCCGGCATTGCGTCAGAAACGGATAAATCTCCCTCAGGTTTCTCACTTCGGCAGCATAGTTACTGTCGCTGATGTTTCTTACTACATCCTCAATCTCCATGCGGACGATAGTTTCCTTTTTGCCTTTCGGCTTCATAACAGTTACTTTCATAAGTACAGTTTTTTAGATAGTTAATAACAATGTTTTTGCTCTCATTCTTTTTGTTTATAACAAGATTGCAAGGCTTTTCATGGCTTTGTCTTTTGTCATTTCCGTAAGCTGCTACAAAGATAATGCAAATCGAGTGCAGAATCATCAAGCTTGCTTGTATGTTTTGCTGAGATGCAGCTTATCTTCTGCAAAGGTACAAAAAATATTTTAAACGTCAAAATATTTTGCCAATTATTTTTTTTAGATATTTTCTTACTATATGGATATTTTTGCTTATAGTCCAACCCGATAGATAATATCCTGATTTAAAGATATATAAACCATCTTATAGTCCAACCCATGTCCAACCCAAGTCCAACCCTTCCCCAACCCAAAATCGCGTTTCCTCCCGATTTTTGATGCTTCTGAAACAAATCCTATGTTTTGATGTTTACTATAATGTAAAATAAAATCATAATGCCACCGTATAACATCCCCAACTCCCCATATTTCATATTAATCTATGACAACATCACACCAAAAGTTGACTTTACAACCTAATCACCAAGGTGACGAGGTCACAAACAAGCGAAATAATTTTCTAAATCGCTGAATTACAGTGGTAAAACCCACATTCAGCATATTATATTCCACATTTTACAGTTAAAACACAAAAAAGGATGTCTTGGGTTGGGGCAGGGTTGGACTTAGGTTGGGGCAGGGTTGGACTTGGGTTGGACATGTGTTGGACTATAAAATTGATTAATGTGCTGAATGTCAGTATAATATCCCCTATTGGGTTGGACTATGGAAAAAACACACGAATTTTTAGTGAAAAATTCGTGCAGGCTAATCAATCATGCGAACAAAATTTAGTTTTGTCCGTTCATATTCTATTCTTTTTTATTTTAAGTGTTTTAGAGCTCTACTTTTAGTATAACTGGGTATTGTAATCTTTATTCTTGGGGAGATTCTGATTCATTAAGTAGTTGCGTTAATTGTTCCTCACTTGGAAGAAGTCGCTTTATATCTTCTGGGGTTTTATATGTAGCAACTCCCATGGGACTATTGTAACCGTCTAAAAGAAATTCTACAAAGGCTTTGTGAGCTGTTTTACATAACACAATGCCAATGCTTGGGTTTTCGTGAGGTTTCTTGATTTCAGTGTCAAGTATGCGTAAGTATGCACTCAACTGACCGAGATAGATAGGCTTAAAGTCACCCATTTTCAATTCTACACAAACTAATGCTTGCAGCTCGCGATTGTAAAAGAGTAAGTCAGGGAACTGTTCAATCTCAAATTTTTCCAAATGATATTGGTTGCCAACAAAGGTGAAATCTGTTCCAAAAGTCATAATGAACTTTTTGATATTATGTACAATTTGTTGTTCTACCATTCGTTCATCAATATAGCTGTTATCTCGCTCCTCCAATTCCTCCATGTTTATTAAATCAAGAAGATAGTTGTCTTTAAACATGGATATGGCTCGCAGAGCATTAACTTTGTTCGGCATGGTGCGAATGAAATAGTTAGGCATTTCCCCTTTGTGATGGAATATATCAGCGTTCATTTCTTCTACCAGCTCCAACTGTTGACCGCTGCCTGTTTGATATAAAACAAGCGTTCCTCCAAAGATGATGTTTTTGCAAGAATCTCACTGTGGTGAGTGAAACTTAGTGACAAGAAATCGTGTAAATCCAATTCGCCCACCATCAATGGACGAATTACAAGCGCTTTTATATTAATGGGACTATCACATTCTTTCAAATCGCCCACTGCCGGTGGGCGATTTATAATATCACACCATTGTTCATAAAACGTGCGCATACGTTTGAGTGCTGATGCTGAAAACCCTCGCAGTCCAGGCATTTCTTTTTGCAGCTGGCTGCTGATAGCGTTTATCGCTCCAGTGCCCATGCCTTATTGCGTGTATTGTCGCTGATATATTGACCTATGCCGTAATAAAGTGACAGCAATTCACCATTGGCAGAGCGTGCTAAACGATATTGGCTGTTGAGTATGGCACTTTTTATGTCAGCAACAGCTTTACGCAAATTATCTGTTATATGTATTATTTCCTTTTCCATATTCTTTCCCTCTTTTTATTTTAAACGTCGGGGCTACACTTTTCGTTTCAATTTAAGTGAATGTGCAAATTTAGTGAAACTTTTTCACATGGCAAAATAAACTCATATTGTTTTATTTGTTATTATAGATTTCGTGCATCAATTCCTCATATACATACTCTGGACTTTGAATATAAAGCCCGGTGTCCTCTTTTTGGAGATTATCGTATGTTCTTGAATTGTATACCTTATCCAATGCTTCATTCATCTGCATGTTATCATGTTCCATGAGCAGACTTATAACATCCCGTGTGGTACATTCCACCATATATTGAAAATCACTCATACCTTTGTCAAATGTTTAATTGCCCTTTCTGTCCCAAAGAAATATTGGAATGTAATCCCTTTCATGTATTTCAACCGTTCAATAAAGACCTCAAACGAAATATTACCCTCTATATAATTACGGATTTGTACTCCCACCTTATCGTTTGCGATGGGACCTATCACTATATCGTAATCGTGAATGTTATGTTCTGACAGGTTCTTCCTGTTGGCAAAGATAAACTTAGCCCACTCTTCCGTATATTCTTCAAATCGCTTAACAGATAGTCCGCCGTTTTTCAGTAAACATTCGTCAAACTCAAATTCATATACTTTAGGTGTTCCGCTCAATTGCATAGATTTGAAAATAGCCCAACGTTCTGCCTGTGACTTGTCTGGAGAAAGGTAGAAACCTTTGCCAAAGTCTTTTGCCGAGTTTGACTTTGACAAATCTATACTATCTATATCATACACTGTACCGTGGTAAAGTTTCATAGCAGTGTCCCTCCTTTCCTGTGGCAAAAAGCAGTGACATCAGTCACCATGTGCTCAAAGCTTTGTGTATGCATTACATCATAGAAATTATCTAATAAATCAACTCCTCCAAATTCCTTCAAATAACAATATGCTTGCCGTCCGGTGAGGTGGTGTCTCTTAGAAAACTCTGATATAAACATCACGATGTATTCTATTTTGTTATTTATTAAGCTATTATTCATCTTTTGTATTTTATTTTGCAAATATAGCGATAAAATTTCAAAAAGAAGTCTTTACTTAAAACTTTTAATGTTTTTTGTATGTTGCATGATTAGTGGCTTATTTGTAATTGACTTACTGCCCCTTGTGCAGGCTGTGAATGCTTTCGCTTATGCTTTTATACAGCTCATGCAGGGGCTTTTCTTCCGCAAGCATTTCCAGATGTTTACCTATCACATTTTCGTCGTAGCGCACAGCCGGACCTGTCTGTGCCTGCACGGGAGACAGCTCGTGTATTTTTCTTGCCGTCTCGTCAGTAAGTGGAAGCATCACATCGAACGGGATACCGTGCTGTTCCAGTATCTGGGCGCTGAGGGCATACATGTGGTTTACGAAGTTGCAGGCGAAGACGGCTGCAAGATGAAGGTGGCGGCGCTGGTCGGAAGTTGCCTCATACACCTTTGAGCTGAGAGCGGAAGCCACTGAGCGCAGCAGATTCAGCTCCGCCGGCGACGATGCCTCGATGAAGAAGGGCAGGGCGCTGAAGTCCACATCGCGCTGCTTGCTGAAGGTCTGCATGGGATACAGCACGCCGTAGCGCGGGGTAAGCCCCTTCCACAGGTTCATGGGCATACTGCCCGCAGTGTGTACAAACAGGGCATGCTGCCTGTCCTTTACCAGTGTCGGGGCAAGTTGCTGTAGGGCAGTGTCTTTCAGAGCCACGATGTAAAGGTCGGCATCTTTGCGTATGCCGTCAGTTGCCGTTGTATGGTCAGTTGAGAGTTTGGCGGCAAGTGCCGAGGCAGACTCCTCCGTGCGGCTGTACACCTGCAGGATGGGGTATCCCGCCTGCTGCAATGCTATGCCCAACCGTGTTGCCACATTGCCTGCACCAATCAAAACAATCTTTATCATTGTCAATATATAATATTAATGTCTGTCCGTTAATGTCCGCTGATAGGCGATGCGTGGCGTGCCGTTGTGAGCATAGATTATGCCGCAACGCTTGAAACCGTGTCTCAGCAGTATGTGCTGCATCACGTGGTTGTCATGGTGGGTGTCCACCCTGATGTTGTCGCAGTGCTCAAAACACCATTTGAGACAAGCCTCTGCCATACCCTTTTGTCTGCCGTTGGCAGCCATGCGGTGAATCACGTGATATGGAGAGTCGTTCAGCCAGTTGCCGTCGTCTATGCAGGCATACGTTGGGTCTTCTCCGGGAATGAAACTGAATGTTCCCGTGATTTCCCCACTTTCATTTTCGCAGACGTAGCTTGTGCCGTTGCTTATCTCTTGTAGAATCAGGTCGGCTGAAGGGTAGCCGTTAATCCACTGGTTGGGATTGCCGTGCTCTCGCATAAACTTGCGGGCATGGCTGAAAATCTCCATAATTGCATCCAGGTCCTTGGGAGACGAGTGTCTTATTGTCATAATGCCTTTTGTTTTAATAAGGGTGCAAATTAATGACTCCGCATAGGTCAGGCTATTTTATCTTGTCGAAACCTTCGCCAAACACACCTTGACAGTATGACTGAGAGATAAGGGCATTGGGGTCGATAGCCTTCACGTAGTTGAAGATTTCCTGCGATTCATATTTGCGCGTGAGCACTATCAGCATGTTTACCTCCGACTTGGAATACCATCCCTTGCCCTCGATGAGAGTCACGCCACGGTTCACCTTTCTGTTGATGGCATCGGCAATCTGCTCATATTCCTTCGAGATGATGAGAAACTGCACTGTCTGCCGGGTACCGTTTATGATGTAGTCGCAAACGTAGCTGGCGATGAGGGTGAACGCCACACCGTAGACGATTGTCTCGGTGCTGTGGAAAAGCAGGTAGGACGATGAAATGATGGTGATGTCGATAAACTGCATGGCACGGCCGAAGCTCATGCGGAAATGCTTGTTGAGCAGTGCCACGATAATGTCGGTGCCTCCTGTAGAGCCGCTGTGCGCAAACACCAGTCCCAGTCCGGCGCCTCCCATGGCTCCGCCTATGAGCACGTGCATGAACTTGTCTTCACCGGCTGTTATCAGCGGGTGGGTAATGAAGAAAGGCTGCAGAAAGCCTATCAATACCGACATTATTGACACACCGATGACGGTTTTTATCGTAAACTGTTTTGTCAGCGCCCTGAAAGCTATTGCAAGCATGGCGAAGTTGAGTGCCCAGATTGAGATTCCCGTGGGCAGTCCTGTGGCGTAGTAAATAAGTGCCGAGAGACCAGCCACTCCACCCATCACCACTTTTTCGGGCAGGATGAATGCCGTGTATCCAAATGAATAACAGGCTATTCCCAGAAACATGAACACAAAGTCCTTCATCTGCTGGCTTTTTGTTCTCTCCTTTATTATTTTCTGTATGTTGCTCATTGTTGTTTTATATGTTAACCAATTATTCTTGTTTTTATTTCTGTCTTTTTAACAGAGTTGTGAATTTCTTGCAAATTTACATAAAAATAGCAGCAGGACAAAATATAAAATCAAATTTTAATTTTTTTTATGTTGGGAAGCAGTGCAAAAATTATTTTAGCCCGTTTACGATTTCGCGAATCTCGGCGAGGATGACTGCGGCATTGGCTTTCAACTCCTTGTCTGTCAGCGTGCCGATGTGTTCTGGAGTAAGGGCGGTGAGCTGTTGCAATGCATGGAACCCTGTCATTGTGAGTGTAGGCATAGACTTATGTGCAATGTGTGCCAGTTGTGGGCGGTCAGGCAGTGTGTCGCCTACAGCCTTGGCTATACCTTCGGCATATAGCTCCAGCTGACTGACAAAGCTGCGCATAATGTCAGCAGCGGCATCGGGGTCGCCGGCAGCAAAGGAGGTGAGCGACGAGAAGTCGTAAAGATGTAATGAGTGCATGAGCCGCTGGCGGTCGATGGGCTTGAACAGGCAGTCGGAGAATCCCGCTCTCAACAGTTGTTGGCGTATGCCCGGGTCGTGGGCGGTCATGGCTATTATCCGTATTTCGGGATGTTGGGCTTTTACCGACTCCATCAGCTGCTCTCCGCCCATTTCAGGCATTTCCACATCCATCAGTATCATGTCGGGACATTTGGCATCTATTGCCAGCATGGCTTCTGCTGCGGTATTTGCGGTATGTATGTTTAAGGTGCTGCCGTCGGCTGCCGACATGCGGACTGTCTGCTCCTTAAGCAGGCTGAGCTGCAGCGGGTCATCGTCGACGATAAGAATGTTTCGGCATGCCGCGGTATCAGAGGATTTCTCTGTGGTGACTTTTGCGGTGCTGTCCTCAGCCATATTGCTGCAAGAAGTATTCTGAACAGCGGTGTTTGTGGCAGACTCCACTGGAACTGCCACACTGAAGGTTGTGCCGCTGCCTTTTACCGACACAACGCTGATGGTGCCTCCCAGCAGATTGACAAAATCGTTTGTGATGGCAAGTCCGAGCCCCACGCCGTCGGCACCGCCGTTGCCGCCCAGACGCTTGAAGGCATCGAATATATGCTCTGTCTCGTCGGGCGCCATCCCCCTGCCTGTATCCTTTACGTCAATGTGCAGCATTCTGCCGTCACGGATTTTTGCCTTTACCGCCACCTCCCCGTTGTCTGTATATTTCAATGCGTTGCTTACCAGATTGTCCAATATCTGCCGCAACCGAAAAGCATCAGCAGTGTATAGATTGCCTTGCGCGTCATTTATATAATGTGTAAGACGCAGCCCTTTTCCCTTAGCTATCGGCATCATTGCACTGATGCAGTCGCCCACAAGCTTATGCACGCTGAACGTCACCGTGTTGACCTCAGCCGTACCGTTCTCCATACGGCGGTGCTCCAGCAGTGCTGTCACAAAACGCATGAGGTCGCTTGCCGACATACGCACATTCTTGATACATCCTTCCATGCGGTGCCAGTCGCCGCCTGCCATATATTCGTCCATCAAGTCAATATATCCCAATATGGATGCAGCCGGAGCCTTGATGTCGTGTGTTATGGTCATTGTGAGCCGCTCCGTCTGTTCACGGGCTTCTTCCAAATTGCGGCGGTAGCGTTCCGAACGGCGGTAGTCGCGCCACACCTGCCACAGAAGCAGAACAACGGCAACCAATGCCACAGCCGTCAGCAATGCAATGTCGATAAACATCTTCCAGCGTGCCTCATAGTCGGCTGCAAATGCCTGCCGCAGCCTTATGTGTCCGTCGGTGCGCAGCTGGGTGAGCAGCTGCTGCGTCTTGTCAGCCATCTCCACGCCAACCTTTTGCTGAGTTTTCACTTCATTCTTCCACTGCCTGTTGGCTGCTTTTAGCCTCCGCTCGTTTTCTATCTGAACTTCAGCAAGCACTTTTGCCACGTCCTTTGCCACGTCGACCGACGTGTCAGAAACGGCATGACTGACATTTACCGTGTCGGAGCGTGAACCGCGGAAGGCATCGGTCAACCGTCGGAAGAAACCGCGCTTCGACTTGTTTATGGAGTATACGGTGTTGCGTTGTGTGGCATTCACCATCACCGAGTCGAGTCCGTTACGAAATTTTTGCTCCCTGTCTTTCAGGGCGGCATTTGCGTCATATTGTCCCATCAGCCGCATCAGTTTGAGTGTGTGCTCACGCTTGTCGGCTGTCAGGATTGCCAGTGAGTCTATGCGTGCGGTCATTACAGTGTCGGTTATCGTTGACAGTCGCTTAGCTATGTCCAGCGTGCGGTCTACTGACATGCTGTATTGCTCCCATCGGTCAATACCCATGGTTATGGAATATTCGTATGCGGCAATGTCCATGCAGCCGCCAACCAAGCTGTCCAGCAGGTCGCGCTGCTCCAGATATTCGTCTTCAACGTCCGACATACGCACAAACCTGCTTGTGTTTACAGCCATCAGCCATACTGCCACAGCCATCACCGCTATAATGGCGGCATAGCCCATAGCCACCTTAAAAGGCAGTTGTATTCTTTTCATAATCACAGTTTATTGACTGCAAAATTAGTCATTTTACCTCACAACCCAATATAAATGGAGTTAAAGAAACAAAAAGAGGTATTTCGCTGTTGCCAAATAAAAAAGGCAGACCATCTTTTTACGAATGGACTGCCCTGGAGCTTGCTCCGTTTCATTCTCTCTTTTTCACATCATTGAGCTGTTGTGGTGTCGGCTGGAGCTGCCACTGTGTCGGCAGGAGTTGTCACTGTGTCGTTCTGTACAGTGTTGTTTACTGTTGCAGGATTTTCTGCCTTTGCTGTGCCTACAAAAGCGTTGCTTACTGATACCATTGCGAATGCAGCTACTGCTGCGAATACTAACTTTTTCATAATTTCAATTCTTTTTTGTTATTAATAATATTGTTAACTGTCTGTCTTTGTGGAACACGTTCTTGTTTTTTTGTGTCCTCACTAAACAATGGCGCAACAAGCGTGCCAAAACATTTATGAATAAAGTAAGATTGGCTGTAACTTGCTGATAATTAATAACAAAAGAAAATCCGCAGCTTTTGGCACGGCTGCGGACTGTGTGTGGAAACTGTGGAAAAAGTGTGGAATATCTCCACACTTGTAGATTGTATGCTACAGCCCGTAACGGGCAATTTTGTTGTAAATGGTCTTGCGGTCGATGCCGATAAGCTGGGCTGCACGCGATTTATTTCCGCCTGTGGCAGCAAGGGCTTCTGCAATGCGGCGGCGCTCTTCGTCAGCATCATGCAGCGTTGACGGAGCCGCGGACTGCTGTGGTATTACCGTTTCATGTGACGGTGTCTGTGGATTGGGCATTAGAGCCAGGTCGGTGTCAGTGATATAATTCCCTTTTGCCATGAGCGTGGCACGCCTCACCACGTTCTTCAGCTCACGCAGGTTGCCCGGCCAGTCATAGCGTGACATCGCCTCCATAGCCTTGGCGTTGAATCCCGTGACATTACGGTCGAGCTGGGAGTTGGCTTGGTTCAGAAACAGATTGGCAAAAAGATAAATGTCCGTGCCCCGTTCGGCGAGTCGCGGCATGTGTATGGTAAATTCGTTGATGCGGTGGTACAAATCTTCGCGAAACACTCCCTCGCTCACAAGATGCTGCAAGTTGCCGTTGGTGGCGCACACCAGACGTATGTCAATGTCTATTTCACGCATTGCGCCCACGGGGCGTATTTTCCGTTCCTGCAATGCCCTGAGCAACTGCACCTGTATGTCGTAGCTCAGGTTGCCCACTTCATCAAGAAACAGCGTGCCGCCGTTGGCGGTTTCAAAGGCTCCCTTTTTATCAGCATCGGCTCCGGTGAATGCTCCACGCACATGCCCGAAAAACTCAGATGTCGCCACATCACGCGGAATGGCTCCGCAGTCGATTGCCAGAAACGGTTTGTCATTGCGGCGGCTTAGTTCATGAATGCGGCGTGCCACATATTCCTTGCCGGTGCCGCTTGCTCCAAGTATCAGTACCGACATGGGTGTGGGTGCCACCAATGCCACATAGTCATACAACTGGCGTGACACCTCAGAACGTCCTTCAATCCAGTCACTTTCCGCTGTCTTTTTCACGTTGTTTGCCGTAGATGCTTTGGGAATGTCATTATCGCCTATGGCATCATTAATTTTTGTGAGCAGTATATCCGGCTGACACGGTTTGGCTATGTAGTCGCATGCTCCGTGCTTCATGGCCTCCACGGCATTCTGCACTTCGGCATAGCTGGTCATCATGATAAACGGCGTGCCCACGGCACTACGCTGCATCCATTCCAGCAGGTGCATGCCGTCGCGGTCGGGCAACCGCATGTCGGACAACACAAGGTTGAACTTACTGCCGATAAGAGCCTTCACTGCATCGGAAACCCTCGTCACCCGCTCCACGTCATAGCCTTTTTTGCCGAGCCAGGTCTGCATCATCGTGCCGTATGTCAGGTCATCCTCTACTATAAGTATTCGCTTTTTCTGTCTTTCCATGCCAGTATGCCTGTTTGTCACTTTATAATTTTGCCCATTATAGATTTTTCTGCAAATTTAGATAAAAATGACAGCAGAACAAAATATAAAGCAAAGTTTTAATATTTTTTATGTTGGGGAAGATTTCCGTCTGTGCTCAGAATAATTAAGAAAACTTAATTCTTCATTTCGATTTGCGTAAAATTTCCTTATTTTTCATTTTTTTCTGTAACTTTGCAGCTTAAAATAAAAAATAAGCCAGACATATATGGATACAGTAAAAGGGAAAAAGACAGGTTTTGATAACGACAAATATATACGTATTCAATCGGAAAACATTAAGGAGCGAATAGCACAGTTCAGTGGTAAACTGTACCTTGAACTTGGCGGCAAGCTGTTTGATGATCATCACGCCAGCCGTGTGCTGCCGGGCTTTCAGCCTGACTCAAAGCTGCGTATGTTTCAGAAAATCAGCGACCAGATTGAGATTGTGATAGTTATCAGCGCTGAGGATATAGAGAAGAACAAGGTGCGTGCCGACCTCGGCATAACATACGACGAGGATGTGCTGCGGCTCCGCGAGGAGTTCCGTAACCGCGGATTCTTTGTAGGCTCGGTAGTCATTACCCACTACAACGGACAGCATGCCGCCGATGCCTTCCGCCAGCGGCTCAAGCGCATGGACATAAAGTCATACGTGCATTATCTCATTGACGGCTATCCGCACAACGTGGAGCTGATAGCAAGCGACGAAGGCTTTGGCAAGAACGATTATGTGGAGACCGAGCGTCCGCTTGTGATTGTCACTGCGCCGGGACCGGGCTCAGGAAAGATGGCTGTTTGTCTGTCGCAGCTCTACAACGAGCATAAGCATGGCGTTGAGGCTGGGTATGCCAAGTTTGAGACCTTCCCCGTGTGGAACCTTCCGCTGAAGCATCCTGTAAACATAGCCTATGAGGCTGCCACAGCCGATCTTAACGATGTCAACATGATTGATCCGTTCCATCTTGAGGCATACAATAAGATAGCAGTAAACTATAACCGTGACATTGAGATTTTCCCTGTGCTGAACGCCCTGTTCGAGGGCATCTATGGCACCAATCCATATAAGTCGCCCACTGACATGGGAGTGAACATGGTGGGATTCTGTATCAGCGATGACCAGGTGTGCTGCGAGGCTTCAAAGGATGAGATAATACGCAGATACTATGATGCTACAAACAAGTTTGCCAATGGCGCCGACAATGAGAGCGAGGTGCAGAAGATACAGATGCTGTTCAACCAGGCAAAGATTTCAACAGCCACACGTAAGGTGACAACGGTGGCGAAGAAGCGCCGTGAGGAAACAGGCACGCCGTGCGCAGCCATAGAGCTTTCCGACGGCACGATGATAACCTCTAAGTCGTCGGAGCTGCTTGGTCCGAGTGCCGCGCTGCTGCTCAACGCTACAAAATATCTTGCAGGCATCGACCACAATGTGAAGCTGATACCGCAGGAGATGATAGAGCCGATACAGAAAACTAAGGTGGAATATCTTGGCGGCAACAATCCGCGACTGCACACCGACGAAGTGCTTGTGGCTCTATCGGTGCTCAGTCAGGCTGACGACAACTGCCGCAAGGCTCTTGAGCAGTTGCCTGCACTGCGCGGATGTCAGGTTCACTCCACGGTGATGCTTTCGGAGGTTGACCATAAGATATTCAAGAAACTCGGAGTGGGGCTTACCTGTGACCCTGTAAAGAAGAAATAGTAAGGTATTATGGAATATGTGTTTGAGACAAAGATGATGGTGCGCGACTATGAGTGCGACATTCAGGGAATAGTCAATAACGCCAACTATCTGCACTATTGCGAGCATACCCGCCATCTGTTTCTGCGCGACTGCGGACTGAGCTTTGCGGAACTGCACGAAAAGGGCATCGATGCCGTGGTGGCACACTACGACCTGAGGTATAAGGTGCCGCTCAGGGGGCAGGATGAGTTTTTCTCGCGGCTCAATGTGAGCAAGGAGCGCCTCAAGTATGTGTTCTATCAAGACATCTACCGCGCCTGTGACAACCGTCTGTGTTTCCGTGCTGTGGTGGATGTGGTGTGTCTGGTCAACGGCAGGCTGGCAGAGAGCGATGAGATAGACCGCGCTTTTGAGAAATATCTGAAGAAATAATGAGAGACGGTTGCTTTTAGAGCACGTCATAAGAACCAATAACCCTAAAACCTAACCGGCAATGACAGAGGCTATATATGCCATGGCGCTGACGCGCATCAGCAACTTCAATTTCACTCAGGCGCTTGAACTATATCGGGCGCTTGGCAGTGCCACGGCATTATACGAGCATCGCAACGACATTGCCGATGTGATTGACCATTGTTCGCCGCGCCTGATAGAGGCGTTGAGACACTGGGACGAGCCGTTGAAGAGGGCAGAGGTGGAGATGGAGTTTATCAGGAAGCACGGCATAACCGTTATGACACTCAGCGACGACTGCTATCCCCGGCGGCTTGCCGAGTGTGCCGATGCCCCCATTGTGCTTTACTATAAGGGCAGTGCCAACCTCAACAAACCGCAGATTGTCAACATTGTCGGCACCCGTCACTGTACGCCGTATGGCAGCGATAACATAAGCCGGCTGGTGCGCGAGCTGAAGGAACTGTGTCCCGATGTTCTGATAGTGAGCGGACTTGCCTACGGAGTGGACATCGCAGCCCACCGTGCCGCCCTCGGCAACGGTCTTGAAACAGTGGGAGTGATTGCTCACGGGCTTGACACGCTGTACCCCTCACGCCATAGGGAAACGGCGAAGGCGATGCTCAGTCAGGGCGGACTGCTCACTGAGTTTATGACCGGCACTAATGCCGATAAAGTGAACTTTGTGCGCCGCAACCGCATAGTGGCAGGAATAAGCGATGCCACAATCGTGATAGAAAGCGACATAAAGGGTGGCAGCCTTATCACTGCCGGCATTGCCCGAAGCTACTGCCGCGATGTGTTTGCGCTGCCGGGAGCCGTGGGATGGCAGTATTCGCAAGGCTGCAACCGTCTTATCCGTGACAATGGTGCTGCACTGTTCACCTCGGCCGAGGATATAGTGAATGCCATGGGCTGGGAATACAGTCAAAAGCTTGCTGAAGCACAGCGCAATGGTATAGAGCGCAGTCTGTTCACCGAACTTACGGAAAACCAGCAGAAAATAGTCAACCTTTTGCAACGCAGCAACGACATGCAGCTCAACACCATCTGCGTGCAGACAGGACTGCCCGTGCAAGTGGTTATCGTTGAACTGTTTGGCATGGAAATGAAGGGAGTGGTGAGGTCATTGGCTGGCGGAATGTTCCACCTTATTATATAATAGTTCACTTAAGTTATGCAATTCTCACACGCAATTATCATAATTGCATAACTATTTATGCAAATCTTACAATCGACTATCAGAATTGCATAACTTTTTATGCAATTCTTACAATTGTTTGAGAAAATATTTGTATCTTTGCAGCGGAATTATAAAGAAAACCATTATGATTGAGAGAAATATAAGTAAGAAACTTACATTTTTAATGTCAAAGTTTCCTGTAGTGACTCTAACGGGCATCTGGCAAAGTGGTAAGTCTACACTGTTGAAAAACAGTTTTAAGGATTATAGGTATATATCGCTTGAAGACATTGACATACGCCGGATGGCGCAGACCGACCCGAGGGGATTTCTGAACAGTTTTGGAACAAAAATCATAATCGACGAGGCACAATATGCTCCGGATTTGTTCTCATATATACAGACCAAGGTGGATGATATCAACGATACAGGAATGTATATTCTGTCAGGCTCACATAATTTTCTTTTAATGGAGAACATATCACAAAGTCTGGCAGGGCGTGCCGCCATACTTCGTCTTGCTCCTTTCTCAATATCGGAACTGACTCAGGCAGGACTGCTCCCGAACTCAATCGACGAATGGCTGTTCACAGGAGGATTCCCACGTATATACGACAAGGACATACATCCCGGCGATTATTTTCCAAGTTACATACAGACATATATAGAGCGGGACATCAGAACCATGCGTAATGTCGGCAACCTGTCGCTGTTTGTCAAATTCCTGAAACTGTGCGCCGCACGCATAGGTCAACTTCTTAATGTACAGGCATTGGCTAACGAATGTGGCATTTCAGTGGCTACAGCTAATGCGTGGCTGTCGATTCTCGAAACGAGCTACGTCATTTTCATGCTGCGTCCCTATCACAACAACTTCAACAAACGGCTGGTGAAAAGTCCTAAACTATATTTTTTCGATACAGGTCTGGCGGCATCATTGCTGGGACTCACCGACAGCAGTCAGATGACTATGCACTATCTGCGCGGTGAGCTGTTTGAGAACATGGTGATTGCAGAAAAGGCAAAAAATTACTATGCTCAGGGGCTGGAGCCGCAGATGTATTTCTGGCGTGACAGCAATCAGAATGAAGTTGACCTGCTGACAGAGGACGGTCTGCAGCTGCGTGCATTTGAGATAAAGTCGAGTGCAACTATAAACGCCGACTTTTTCAAAGGTCTGAAGCGTTTTGCCGACATCAGCGGCTTGCAGCCAGAAAATCTGAACGTGGTTTATGGCGGCGACAACAACCTCACAACATTACAGGGCAACTATGTTTCATGGCGCAGCCTGTAACATAGTTAGCCCCAATAACCGTAATTTTTATCAGACTGTCAGAATGCCAAGATTGAACGCACTCTGCATTTTTCATTGTTCTTGGTTTTAGTTAATACTTGGCTGCCATCGCTTTTAAATACAAGCACTAGTGTTTCCGGTGTATCATAATACTCAGAAGAGGACCAGTAAAATTCATGCGCCAAATTCGTACCTAAATTCTTGAATATTTCTTCTCTATTCACACATATTGCCTTCAACTGACCGATTGAGGGGAGAAACCAGCCTGTGCTGGTGACAGGGGATGTAACCATATTTTCATAACTAATCATAGCATAGTAGCTTGCTGGATAAGATGTCTCCAATAATCCACCCAACGTAATCGTAGTGTTATAAATATGACCACGCCAATCCTTTTCAGGATTACTTTTATTGTCATTCACATAACAGCCTTTCTCGCCTGTATTTCCCCAAGTACATGTGGAATAGCCTTTGTTGCTGGCATTATTTAGGGCTACTGCATAGCCGTGACATTTTTCTTGTTGGATTGCGGTACCATCATAGTCTAACGCGTCATTGTCATTATGTCCGGCGTAGAAAACAATGGCTACAACTTTCTTCTTCTGGGCATCGGTGAGGGTTGTCTCCTTACTTATCAGCGTGCCGTCCTTGCACAGATAGTCGCCTAACTGAAGATAGTGGCTTATCTCCCTGATGCCGCCGTCAATCTTGAACTTCTTGCCTTTGCCGGCAGCAATCGCATTGAGCCTGTCAGAGGGAATTGTGAAGTTATGATATTTATCGGAGCTTTCCCAATAGAGTTTGTAGTTACCTGTAATTGTCACAGCCTTATCGGGATTGAGGATATAACGGTAAATGTGAACATTCTCTTCCACTTGCCAGGGTTTTATGTCCCCGCTGAACGTAACAGTCAAATATTCCTCAGGCTTAGAAGTAGGAACGACATAGTCGGAAATTGCGGGGGAAGTGTTTGTAAAATGATAAGTGGTCTTTGGCATCTCTATCACAGCCAGCGCCATGCGGTGAACGGTAGAGAATGTCAGCGCGATTGTGCCGTCCGATTCTTTTGGCTCGCCTTTGGCGGTCATAAGGTCGGAGGCTGTGTAATTGGCATATTCGCTTTGGTCGGCCTTCACCTCCCAGCCGCTGATGAGATTTCCGAAGAAGGTCTTGTCGTCGGCATCGGCAGCCACGCTCACCTTGTCCGTCATATCCTCCTGATAGGGATAGTACAGATAGTAGCTGTCTGTTGTCTCACCTTTCACCTCCTCATTCATCGTCCACACAATGTTCTCACCGCTTTGTGTGGCTGTGAGTTTCACGTTTGCGCTCCTCACCTCACCGTTTCTTACGATATACAGACCACAGGCATCGCCGGCGGTGAAATTTGTCTTGTTGTCTTCCTCAACGGCACGTGTGCCATTGTTGCCTCCGGTGGAAAATCCGCCGTCGGTGATGGTGAAGGTCAGCGGCTTGCCGTTATCCTGCGGGGGGGTAGCTGTTGGTGTCTCATCGTCCTGTGAGCAGGCAGTGAGCAGCGCTAATGCCACCATATAAAGAAAATGTGTGATGCTTGTCTTCATTGCTTCATTGCTTTGTTGTTAGTTTTCTGAGCTTGAGATAACCTCATCTTCTTCCCAGTCGCTCCAAGTCCCACCTTTAATACTCCGTGCGTTGGCTTTACCACTGCCGGCAAGAATACATGTCGGCTCCACTTTAATCGCTGTCATATGTGGTTTCACGTATGATCTGCTTTTTTGTTTGTTTTCTTTCATGTCTCTTTTATTTTATGATTTTCTTTACTTTGCATAATATGACAGTGAGCTGTTTCTATTTAGCTGAGTTCAGTCTTGCTCTGAAAGGTCCGGCAACAGAATTGAACAATAGGTCGCCATTGGGCATATATTGTATTATGGCGTATGCTCCGTTGCCACGGTTGTCATCGCCGAATATCACGCGGTGGCGTGTGGCTCCAGTGCGCCAGTCAAGTCCTGTCACTTCCCATCCGTCATTGCCGTAGCCGTTGACAAACACCATCTCAGAAGAGGTGCTTACCGATGGAATCATGCTTATGGAACTGATGTCGCCACGGCTCCACTTGCTCTCCCATTTGTTTTCGGCTGTGTTCCACCTCACGCACTCCACTCCTTTGGGCGCAGCCACGAGCGGACCTATGGCAAGTACTCCTATTATCTTGTCGCTCACCTTCTGGGCGTTCTCATTGATGTTGTTTACGACAAAGGCGTCATATCCCCCTGCCACTACCGACTGCTCGGACTGAATCCACTGTGTTGAGGCAGGCAGTCCGCACGACACCTCATATACTCCGGCAAGGCGTGGGTTTGCCGCATCCACTGCTATGGCGTCGGCTGGAATGGCATCACGCCAGAAGGCAACGAGCTTCATGCGTTTGGCTCCGTCGGTTATCACCACCAGCTTGTCTTCCTCGTCACCGAATCCCATGAGCGTAGGTGTAGAACCTGTGCCGAATCCGAGCTTTATTGCCGGAGCCTCGGGACCTCCGTCGTATGTAGCCTTCCATGCTCCGTCGGCCTCACTGTCTGAGAATCGTCCGTTCTTGCATATAATCTTCTGCATCAGTCCTTTCCCGTTCTCTACATTGCTGTTGCTTGCCACATACACGCCTCCGTCCTCGTCGATGGAAAGGGAGTTGGTGAGAATCTGTCCTTCGGGCAGTGCGTAGCTGTCGATTATGCCGGTGAGGTTTCTGTCAACAGACATAAGTCCTTTCTGTGATGCCACGATGAGATAGCCGTCGTAGCTCATCGACACACCAACCAGGGTGAACGCCCCATACATATAGGGAGTCATGTCAATCTGACTGTCGAGGGTAATGCCCTTGCCCGGGTCGCTGCTGTCGGTGAGGCTGTAGCGTGCCAGTATTCTGCCGGCATTTGAATACACGTGATTGTCACGGTCGCACAACACGTAGTTGCCGTTGGCGATAGACATCTGGGGATAAGGTCCAAGAATCTTTATCGCCTCCTGTTGAAGCTCCTCGAGCGAGGAGTATTTGGCTGTGAGAATCTCAAGCTGTTCCTGACTATGAGTAGTGATGCCTGGAAGCGCGGCCTCTGCCACACGCTCGAATTTGTTGTCCGATATTTTAATGTACGACACACGGTCGCTGCTCATTCCCCACATATAGTCTGGAGAGGTGGAGGCAAGCGTCATCAGGTTTACCGGACCGCTCCATGTCGACTGGCATGCGTTTGGGGCAATGGTAAATGTTCCGTCCGCCACACTGTAGGGAAAAGCGTCTGTCTGTGCCGAGTTGAAGTGCGTGATGCTGTAGGTCTCCTGTGCAAGCCACGGGTTGGCTGCCGGTGTGTTGAACTGTGCCAGCGGTTTGTCGGTGTAACCTGTTCCGCCAGCGTTGTCGTCATCCGAGCATGACACGATGAAAGGCATTGCAATGGCAATGCTTGAATAAATCAAATTTCTGTAAATGTTCATATTTATTATTAATAATTTAGTTTTTTCTTAGCTTTACCAGTGCTGATGCGGAAGTCTGTTTTGGGGCTAAAACCGCAAAAATGGTGTGCAAAGTTAGGAATAAAAACTGAAACGGTTGTGACAAATCATTAACTTCGTGTGACAAAAAGTTAACTTCTTACATTAGCGCGTGTTTTTATGCAGTCCGTTTTGTGTCAAATCATTAAAAATATTGCTTATAAATAAATGTAATCCAACAGGTTAACTTTTTGTCACAGTCTGGCTGTCACTGCGTTCTAATTCATATTGTTTTTTTGCCCGGTAATAGGTTCTCACACTTCCAAAGCCCGACTGCAGTGCCAGCTCCTCGCGCTTCACCTCGGGATGTTCGTTCTCATAGCGCATGGCATACTCCATGCGCAGGGTGTTGATGTATTTGTTGAACGGGCCGAAGCGTTTTTTGAGAACGATGTGCAGATACAAGTCGTTTATTCCAAGCTGCGACACCAGTGTCGCCTTTGTCAGGTTGGGGGCAAGATACATTTTGCCATGCTCCACGGCATCACGCACCTGCTGCTCAATCCTGTCCATAGCCTGAACGGTCAGCTTTGTTGCTATTTCCATATCTTCCTCTTCGTCCGTATCTTCCTCGTCATCTGTATTTTCCTCGTATTTGCTGTCACAAGGCTCAGCCAAGTATGTCTTGGCATTTGCAATCCGTTGCGGACGCAGTATTGCCACCAGTATCACTGCTCCCATGACTGCAGTTGCAGCGGCAAGGGTGGCGCTTGCAAAGGCAGAGTCATAAAGATGCACTCCCCATGCCATAATTTGAGCTACAAGCGGAAGCCAGAAAATGCCTAATGCAAAATGTAGCGGAACGGAGGACGGGGATGTCACAGTCTCTTCTTTATGGCCGTGAATCAATTTCCATATCCCCAATGTCACATGGGTAAGATAAACGGTGAGGGCAATGGAAATGAGCTCCATCAAGTTGACCGCAATATCTTTATACCGAAGTAAGGAATCCCCACCCACTACGGCAAAAGCAAACAATATGAGCACCGCCATTACCGGAATAGCGCCAACCATAGTGTACTCTTTTCTGTTCATACGTCTGTCTGTATGGAAAAAGCGCCGGAAAGCCAGGGAGGCTGATAAAGGTATATATATAATCCAGAAACAGCGTGCAAGCAGCTGGGCATCATAACTCTGAGGATATATCATACAGGGGAAAAGCAGCAGTACGGAGAAATAAATGCCTACAACCAGCCTGCGTGCAGGATAAATGTCCTCCATGTTCTTGATGGCATGAGGAAACAAATTGCACAGCCGCAGAATGCCGCAGAACGAAAATGTGAAAATGAGTACAGCATAAGCCGCTGTTATATATATGTATTCATTCATTTTTTATCAAAGCCGATTAAATCGACTGCAAATTTAGCTAAATTTTTCGAAATATAAGCCTGTATCAATGAAAAAGGTAAATATATTCAAAGTTATTCCTGCCGGCGTTGATGCCTTTGGTGTTGGCGGCGTCTGAAAATCACGCTCTGTATTATTCCCCTCATCGAGAGATATATTATCTGTGCCAGCCACAGCGCATGGTTTCCCAGTGATGGCTGCAAGAGGAAATAAGTGGAAAAGAACGCAACGGCGGCAATGACCGATGACACCAGCATACCTCGTGTGGCGGTGAGCCCAATGAACACCCCGTCCCACACAAATGCCGCCACTCCTGCCAACGGCACTGCCAGCGCCCATGGGAAATACTCGCCCGAGGCTGCTATCACCGTGTTGTCGTCGGTGAGCAGATGCAGAAAGCCTTCACCGCCCAAAGCATAGACGGCAGTGAACACCGCAACCACCACGGCGCCCCAAAGAAACAGCCGCCTCACTGTGGCTCTCACCGCTGCATTGTTGCCGGCGCCATAATAATGTCCGCAAATAGCCTCGCCGGCATACGCAAAGCCGTCCATGAAATAGGAGAACAGCAGATAGAGCTGCATCAGCACGGTGTTGACGGCAAGTATCACCGCCCCCTGGCGTGCGCCTGCCGAGGTGAAAAACAGGTTTACAGCCACAAGAAACAGCGTCCGCATGAAAATGTCGCCGTTGACGCTGAAAAACCTTGTCATGGCACTGCGTGCAAACAGTCCGCCCAGCTCTATATACTTGCCGAGCCTGCCGTAATAGCGCAGGAGCAGCGCAAGAGCAACAAAAAATCCTGTGTATTGCGCTATGACAGTGCCAAAAGCCACTCCACGGAATCCCATGCCGAGTCCAGCTACCAGCGTGAGGCTTGCAATGATGTTGGTGATGTTCTGGATTATCGACACAAGCATGGGTATGCGTGTGTTCTGCATGCCTATGTACCAGCCCGTGAGCCCGTAGAGCCCGAGCATGGCGGGCGCTCCCCAAATCACTATATAATAATAGGTGGAGCTTAGCGGGGCAATGTCGGCGGTGGGCTGTATCAGCGCGAACATTATTTTCTGCAGTGGAGTCTGCAAGATGATGAGCAGCAGCGCTATTGCCAGCGACACCGCTAATGAGCGCAGCAGCAGCCGCACAACCTCGGTAAGGTTGCGGCTGCCCAGTGCCTGCGAGGTCATGCCGCTGGCTCCCATGCGCAGAAAGCCGAATATCCAATACACCAGATTGAATATCATCGATCCCACGGCAATGGCGCCTATATACGAAACGTTGCCGAGATGTCCCACTATGGCTATGTCGATGAGTCCGAGCAGTGGCACTGTGATGTTGCTCACTATCGATGGGACGGCAATGCTCAGAATCCTGCGGTGATGCTTGTTTATAGTCATGTTTTTATGTCGAAAAACAGTTTTATTGTGCAAAATTACGAATAATTACGCACAAAAACACTTTTTTGCCGCAAAGTTTTTTGCCGTTTCGTTTATTTTTGCTAATTTTGCCCGAAATATAATTGTGTAAACCTTTGCCAAACTAAAAACGGACTGATGAATCGACTATTTATACTTCTTGTGGCTTTACTGTATGCGCTTACATCGGCTGCCGGTGTCAGTGAACAGTCGTATGGCGAGAAGTGGAGGGCGTATTTCGTTAAGGCATGGAGTCACAGCCTGTCCGACCGGTGTCTGGCGATGGCTGACACACTTTATGCCGAAGGCGAGAAGCACAACGATGACCTGCTGCTGTGCCGCGCCATGTCGGTGAAGGCAAATTACTTTTTTTTCAATCCCGGCAAAGGTGATGTGATAAATGCCACTGACCATTTGAAGAAGCTTGGCAGAAAAGAGCGCAGGCTGTGCGCCTACTTCTATTTTGCAAGTCTGTATTCCGTGGGCTATAGCCTTAACCATAAACAGCTGATAAAGGCAATCCGTGAGGCGCATATTGTGGAGCAGCAGGCAAAAAAGGATAACCTGAAGTTTGGGTATCACTGCATGCACATCATTAATTCGCTCATTTATGCCCACAACGGCGAATTTGACAAGGCGTTGAAGCAGTCAGAGGATGCCATGCACGATGCTGCGGACAATAACGACCGCTATCGCGCCTATCAGTCAATGGCACTGTGCTATAAAGGCATGCAGGTGTATGACAAGGCATTGGATATCCTGGACAGAATGTATGGTTATTCTGTCAACGACTGGCAGAAATTTCAGGCTGTCTATCAAAAGTGCATGGTGCTGTATCTGTCAGGACATCGTGATGAATATCTACAGTCTTATGAGGAACTGCAAAGGTTGAGTAAACGTCTTAACAACGCAAATTCCTTATATCTACACCGCGCCAAAATATATTATTTGTGTTGCAAAGAGCAGTTTGATGAGGCTATGCGTATCGCCGTGCAGCAGGGCAGCTCTTTTCTTGGCGAGCAGATAGAGGTGATGAAAGCCAAGGGCAACTATCCCCGGGCGTTGAGCCTGTTTATGAAACGCCTGCGTTATGAAGATTCGCTGTCGTGCATCTATACCTACAATGACTTTGCTGAGATTGACCGCGAGGTGGGAAACCTGTCCGAAAAGATTCGGCTCAATTCCATACAGCAGAAGAACATGCAGGCAAAAACCGAGAACACGCAATTGCAGGCCATGAACTCGGAGCTGGAGCTCATGCAGTTGAGGGCGCGTACCGAACTGACGAGGGCGAACAACCTTAACCGTAGTCTGAAGATGAAAGAAGAGGCAGACCTTTTGCAGCGACTGAACAACAAAAACAGGATTGCGAAAATAGAAGAGGACAATGCCGAGTCGGAATACCGTTATCGCAAGAATGTACTGTGGATAGGTATCATATTGCTTACAGTTGTCACTGTGATGGTGATAATATACCTTATATATAAGCGGAGGACGGAGAAAATCATTGACAGGAAAAACAAGGAACTGGCGAGGGCATATCAGCTGGCGGAGGAGAGCCAGCTGCGCAAGCGGGCATTCCTCAAGAGCATAAGCCATGAGATACGGACTCCTATAAATGCCATCATGGGATTTACAGAGGTGCTCACCACGCCCGGACTGATGCTTGATAATAGTGAGGTGGATGACTTGAAGATGCGCATACGCACCAACTCGCAGCACCTTCAGACTCTTGTGCATGACATTCTTGACACCAAGGGGCTGGAGACGGGAAAAATCAGCGTGAAGATGGAGCCTGTGAGGGTCAACGACGTGTGCCGCTCGGCAATGGCTTTTATTAAGGAACGATGCGACGTGAAGGGACTCAAGCAATATTTCGTGACCGACGTGGACGACGATTATACAATAAACACTGACAGCCAGCGGCTGCGGCAGGTACTCATAAACTATCTCACCAATGCCGAGAAAAATACAGCCGAAGGATATATACGCCTGTCGTTCAGCACCGTGGAGCGAAAAGACTGGCTGGTGTTCAGTGTGGAAGACACCGGATGCGGGGTGCCTGCCGACAAGGCGGATATGATTTTCAACCGTTTCGAGAAGGTCAACGAGTTTGTTCAGGGAGCTGGTATGGGGCTATATATGTGTCGCATCATTGCTAAGCGGCTCAACGGCAGGGCAGAGCTTGACCGTATGTATCACGGCGGTGCCCGTTTCCTGTTTGCCGTCAAGCAGTTTGTGGTTATGCTGCTGATGCTTATCTCCACAACTGCTGCCATGGCGCAGTTGAACTCGTCGCCCGCCCTTGTGGCTCTTCACGACAGGACAAAGCAGATGCTCAGCTCACCGCAGTGCCTGACAATGGCAGACAGTCTCTATTCTCTGGCAGAGAGACAGAACGACAGAGATATGCAGTGTCTGGCTATATACGTACACATATCTTATTATCAGCGCCGTGGCGACTACGACGATATGTCGAAACACTGCAACCGCATGATGGAGTGTGCACGGAAATATAATCTCAACCATCATTACTATCTGGCATGGTACACACGCATAAATTATCTGTTTCAGCAAAGCCGTTCGGCAGAGGCTTTGCGCCAGCTCAACGCCATGCGTGAGCAGGCTATGAGGGAAAAGGACGTCTACGGACAGGCGCGCTGCTACCGCGCAGTGGGCAATATTTACCTCCGTAAGGGAAACTACAGCATAGCCATGAAGAATTTCGAGGACGAGCTGCACACTATTGAGCATGCCAACACTCGTCAGGATCTGGGCGACGTCTATCAGAAGATTGGCAGTTGCCAGAAGTATCTCGGACAATACAAACAGGCTGCACGGACATTCGACAAGGCAATCAAACTGTCAAGATTTCAGCGGGTGACCGACGAGAATAAGGCGTGGCGTGCCATTGTGGCGTTTATGCTCGACGACAGAGACTTGTTTACACGTTACTATGATGAACTGAGTGCTGACTCCTTGGCTATGCAAACAATGAACGGGGTTATCATCAATCAGCTGCACATGTTCCATAACATTATGCTCAACCAGTGGGCAAAGGCGCTTGAGATTTGCTATTCCACAAATCCTGCCAGCATGCGCTATATGCTGCTAAGTGACTATTATTCTTTTCAGGGCGATAGCTACAAGGCACTTGAGATGAAGGAGAGACGGCAGGCTGAGGAGTGGAGGGGAGCAATTGAGGTGCAGCGCGAGGACGTGGCACAGTATTTGTCGCAGATGACAAAAGACCAGATGGAAGTGGAAAAGGTACAGCTGGAACAAGAGCGCCGACTGCTGGACATGAACAACGAGCAGCTGAACCTAAGCAAGCTGGCACTGCAGGTGGAACATGCGAAAGACAGCGTGAGCATAGAGCGTGCCAAAGAGAACAATCAAAATCTGGAATTGAAGGCACAGCGCCACGATATAGAGCATGCCAAGGCGCAGGCAAAAATCAAGCAGCAGGAGGAAGAGCTGGACAGGGCACGTTATAAGCGCAGCCTGTATATGATGCTGGCTGTCGGAACGGCTCTGTTGGTGGTGCTTGCCATGGTAAGCTATGTGGTGTACCGCAGGCGCGGCAACGTCAGGCTGTTGAGCGAGAAGAACCGCCGATTGAAGGAAGAACTGGAAAAGGTGCGTAAGTCGGACCGCACAAAGGAAGAGTTTCTCGTTCAGATGAGCCATGAGGTAAATCAGCCGCTTAATGCCATACTCGGCTTCACCGAACTGCTGCTCCGCGACACTTATAAGGATGATGAGAAAGGCAGGATGGATGCCCGCAAGATTGTTGAGGACAGTACCCAACAATTGCTCAACATCGTAAACGATGCCGTGGAGAAAGCGATGTAAGGATTCTGAATTACGAATTTTGAATTACGAATTGTTCTCGCTTCGCTGCGATTAAGAATTATAAATTTATGAGTTGGAGCAACAGCTAAAGCTCAGTGATTGGAGGTCAACTTCAAAAAATGGAGCCCTATTTGTAATCTCAACAATAGGGCTCCAATTTATAACTTAATAACTCTTAATCGGCTTTAGCCGACAATTCGTAATTGACTTCGTCGAACGTTGTTTCAAAACTCGTAATTCGTAATTAATCAACGATAAGATTCTCTCCCGTCATGTCGGCAGGCTGCTCCAGTCCCATGATATGGAGGATTGACGGAGCCACGTCGGCAAGACGACCGTTCTTGACAGTTGCCGAGTTGTTGTCGGTTACATAGATGAACGGCACGGGGTTGAGCGAGTGTGCTGTGTTGGCAGAGCCGTCCTCGTTGATGGCGTTGTCGGCATTGCCGTGGTCGGCTATGATGATAGCCTCGTAGTCGTTAGCCTTGGCTGTCTTAATCACCTCCTTCACGCAGTTGTCCACGGCGTGCACAGCCTTTGCTATGGCGTTGTATACACCGGTGTGGCCCACCATGTCGCCGTTGGCGAAGTTCACCACGATAAAGTCATACATCTGGGTGTTGATGGCGGCGCAGAGCTTGTCCTTCACCTCGTAGGCGCTCATCTCAGGCTTCAGGTCGTATGTTGCCACCTTTGGCGAAGCCACCAGTATGCGGTCCTCGTTGTCGTATGGAGTCTCGCGTCCGCCGTTGAAGAAGAATGTCACGTGGGCATACTTCTCAGTCTCGGCAGTATGTAGCTGCTTCTTGCCCTGAGCGGCGAGATACTCGCCGAGGGTGTTTGTAACGTTCTCTTTCGGGAACAGGATGTTTACACCCTTAAACGATGCATCGTATGGAGTCATGCAGAAGTACTGAAGTCCCGGTATTGTCTTCATGCCCTCCTCAGGCATATCCTGCTGGGTGAGCACCTGAGTGAGCTCCTTGGCGCGGTCGTTGCGGTAGTTGATGAAGATTACTACGTCGCCCTCCTCTATCTTGGCGTTCACTGCAGAGTTCACGATAGGCTTGATAAACTCGTCGGTCACACCCTCGTCGTAGCTCTCCTGCATAGCCTTCACCATGTCGTCGGCAGCCTTTCCCTTGCCCTCGACAATTAGGTCGTAAGCCTCCTTCACGCGGTTCCAGCGCTTGTCGCGGTCCATGGCGTAGAAGCGTCCGATGATTGAGCCGATGGCGCCGCCGTTCTTTGCGCACACGTCGGTCACGGTCTCAATAAATCCCTTGCCGCTCTTCGGGTCGGTGTCGCGGCCGTCCATGAAACAGTGTACGAACAGCTTGCCGTCGAGACCGTACTCCTTGCCAATCTCAATCATCTTGATGAGATGGTCGAGCGAAGAGTGCACGCCGCCGTCGGAGGTCAGTCCCATCAGGTGCAGCTTCTTGCCGTGCTCCTTGGCATAGCTGTAAGCCTTCACCACCTCGGCGTTGGTGAGGATTGAGCCGTCCTTGCAGGCGCGGTTAATCTTCACAAGGTCCTGATATACAATTCGTCCTGCACCGATGTTGAGGTGTCCCACCTCCGAGTTGCCCATCTGTCCGTCGGGCAGACCCACATCCTCGCCCGAAGCCTGGAGCTGCGAGTGTGCGCTTGTTGCTGTAAGATAATCGAGATAAGGAGTCGGTGTATTGAAAATCACGTCACCGCATCCGTGTTGTCCGATGCCCCATCCGTCGAGGATCATCAGTAATGCTTTCTTTGCCATACTACTACTATATAATTTAAATATGTGTTTATATCTTTTGAACTGCAAAAATACTAAAAAACATATATTTGACAAAATATTCACCTCAACATTTAGAATTTTTTATAAATAAGGGAATTTTTCACTAAAATTTCGTGTGTTTTTTCCATAGTCCAACCCAATATAGGGTATTATGCTGACGCTCAGACTATTAACCGTTTTTATAGTCCAACCCAAGTCCAACCCTGCCCCAACCCAAGTCCAACCCGAGACATCCATTTTTTGTGTTTCTAGCCGTGAAATCATGGAATATAATATGCTGAATGTGGGTTTTACGGCTGTGATTCGGCGATTTAGAAAATTATTTCGCTTGTTTGTGACCTAATCACCTTGGTGATTAGCCTCTAAAGTCACCATATTTTACACCATAATGACATTAAGCGGTTTCAAAATCATCAGAAATCGGGAAAAAACACTGTTTTGGGTTGGGGCAGGGTTGGACTTGGGTTGGACATGGGTTGGACTATGTAGTAATATATGTGTCTTTAAATCAAGGTTTTATCCGCTGGGTTAGACTATAAACAAAAAAATGCCTCAAAAAAAATTTTTTTGAGGCAAAATTACGTTTATGTCAGTCTACATAGTCATCATCCCATGCTGGTGCAGGATTTTCTCCGTTGTCAATATAGCTTCCTGCCAGTATCTGACAATCACCGTCAACCTTGATAACCGTTATCTCGGGCTTAATATATTTCTTCTTTTCCATAATGTCATTAATTATTTGATTCACTAGTGTCCACTAAATAAAATTAAGACTTAATTCTCTTACAGTTTGTAACTTCTCTTCATGTTTGCTTTTTCCAAGCAAATCTACGAGATGAGTTCTGTCCAACAAAGAAACAGATAAAA
>Ga0129317_1000063_pt1 | contig 130902 bp, 129 predicted proteins | sample Cm1ome_FD_94430 | JGI IMG/M metagenome (GOLD analysis project Ga0129317, IMG submission 94430) | Eastern black-and-white colobus group fecal microbial communities from Wisconsin, USA - Cm1105 metagenome | ecosystem: Host-associated > Mammals > Digestive system > Large intestine > Fecal...
GATAGTTTAACGGCTTCTTCTTTAAAAGATTTGTCGTATTGCATTTTTCTCACCTTCCTATATTTTAATAATATCATAGATTTGGTGAGTTTTACGACTCTACTTAAATGCTACCACTCCACCCTTATATAATAAGAAGAAATACTTTCATTTCCACACGTATCACATTTTAATTTTATATTTGTGAGGTAAATACATATGAGTCAAACAGATTTACATACTCTTGGCATCGACATCGGATCTACAACCGTGAAAATTGCCATTCTCAACAAAAATAAGGATGTTCTGTTTTCAGATTACGAAAGACACTTTGCCAATATTCAGGAAACCCTTTCTGACTTATTGGGACGCGCTCTTCACAAACTCGGTTCCATCAAGGTGTCTCCAGTGATTACCGGTTCCGGTGGACTTTCTTTATCAAAGCATCTCGGTGTTCCATTCGTTCAGGAAGTAGTTGCCGTATCCACTGCGCTTCAGGATCATGCGCCTGAAACAGATGTTGCCATCGAACTGGGTGGTGAAGATGCGAAGATCATTTATTTTGAAAACGGAAATATCGAACAGCGTATGAACGGAATTTGTGCCGGTGGTACCGGATCCTTCATCGATCAGATGGCTTCTCTTCTTCAGACAGATGCTACTGGACTGAATGAATATGCCAAAGATTACAAAGCGCTATATACCATTGCCGCACGCTGCGGTGTATTTGCAAAATCAGACATTCAGCCTCTCATCAATGACGGTGCAACAAAAGAAGATCTGGCTGCCTCCATCTTTCAAGCTGTAGTCAATCAGACCATCAGTGGTCTGGCATGTGGAAAACCGATCCGCGGACACGTTGCTTTTCTGGGAGGACCTCTGCATTTTCTTTCCGAGCTTCGTGAAGCATTTATTCGAACCTTAAAATTAGATGAAGAACATACCATTGTTCCAAAGTATTCCCATCTGTTTGCCGCCGTGGGCGCTGCAAAGAATTCAAAATTAGATGTGGAGACCACTTTACAAGAACTTCGCGAAAAGTTAGACGCTCATATTCAGCTAGAATTTGAAGTAGAACGTATGGAACCGCTTTTTGCCAATAGTTCCGAATATGACGCGTTTATCTCCCGCCACAAGAAACATCAGGTCCCTGTTGCCGACCTGTCGACCTATCATGGGAATGCTTTCCTTGGTATCGATGCCGGTTCAACCACAACGAAAGCCGCCCTTGTCGGGGAAGATGGATCTCTTCTTTATTCTTTCTATCACAACAATGACGGTGATCCGCTGGGCACAACCTTACACGCAATCAAAGAAATTTATGCCCACCTTCCAGAAGGAGTAAATATTGTCCACTCCTGCTCCACAGGTTACGGTGAGGCGCTTATCAAAGCTGCACTTCTCTTAGACGAAGGAGAAGTAGAGACCGTAGCTCACTATTATGCAGCTGCATATTTCGAGCCTTCGGTGGATTGTATCCTCGACATCGGCGGTCAGGATATGAAGTGTATCAAGATTAAAAACCATACAGTTGACAGTGTACAGTTAAACGAAGCCTGTTCTTCCGGATGTGGTTCATTTATTGAGACCTTCGCGAAATCCCTGAACTATTCTGTAGAAGATTTTGCACACGAAGCATTATTCGCCCAGCATCCGATTGATCTTGGAACACGCTGTACAGTATTTATGAATTCCAAAGTAAAACAGGCTCAAAAAGAAGGTGCTTCTGTCGCTGATATTTCCGCAGGTCTTGCATATTCTGTCATTAAGAATGCGCTGTTCAAAGTAATCAAAGTTTCCGACGCTTCGCAGCTCGGTAAGAAAATCGTTGTTCAGGGCGGTACATTCTATAACAACGCAGTCCTTCGAAGCTTTGAAAAAATTGCCGGATGTGAAGCCATTCGTCCGGATATTGCCGGTATCATGGGTGCTTTTGGCGCTGCACTGATTGCCCGCGAACGCTATGGTTTCAAAGAATGTAAGACAACAACCATGCTTTCCATCGATGAAATCAATACACTTACATACAGTACAACTATGAGCAAATGCCGTGGCTGTACAAATAACTGCCGTCTTACGATTAATAAATTCAGTGGCGGACGCCGCTTTATTTCAGGAAACCGCTGCGAACGGGGACTGGGAAAAGAAAAAGCAAACACAGACATTCCGAACTTATTTGCTTATAAAAACCAACGCTATTTTGGATACGAGCCTCTTTCCGAAGAAGAAGCATACCGGGGAATCGTCGGTATACCGCGTGTCCTTAATATGTACGAGAACTATCCATTCTGGTACACATTTTTCACAAATCTTGGGTTCCGTGTCGTGCTCTCGCCAGCATCTACACACCAGATTTATGAATTGGGTATTGAGTCTATTCCAAGCGAATCCGAATGTTACCCTGCAAAACTTGCACACGGGCATGTACAATGGCTGATTAACGAAAATGTACCATTCATTTTCTATCCTTGTATTCCTTACGAGAGAAATGAATTTCCTGACGCTGATAATCATTATAACTGTCCTATTGTAACGTCTTATGCTGAAAATATTAAAAACAATATGGATGCGATTGCCTCCGGCAAAGTAGAATTTATGAATCCATTTCTCTCCCTTGGCAATGAAGCCTCTCTGATAGATGTTCTGACTCGCTGCCTTGGTGAAAAGAAAAAGATTTCCCGCGAGGTAATTCAATCTGCGGTTCACGCGGCATTTCAAGAACTGGAACACTGCCGTCAAGATATTTATAAAAAAGGGGAAGAAACCCTCGCTTATATGGAACGAACCGGGACCAGAGGTATTGTCCTTGCCGGACGCCCATACCACTATGATCCAGAGGTGAATCACGGAATCCCTGAACTGATTACCAGTTACGGTCTTGCAGTTCTCACAGAAGATTCTGTCTCTCATCTGAATCCGGTAGAGCGCCCACTCATTGTATTAGATCAGTGGATGTATCATTCACGATTGTATGCCGCAGCAAACTTCGTAAAGACGAGAGAAGATCTTGATCTGATTCAGCTCAACTCTTTCGGATGCGGGCTGGATGCCATCACAACGGATGAAGTCTCTGATATTCTTACAAAATCAGGCAAGATCTATACTTCTCTCAAAATTGATGAAGTAAATAACCTTGGAGCTGCCAGAATTCGTATTCGCTCGCTCATCGCCGCCATCCGCGTACGTGAGCGTGCACAATCAGAACGTGCCATCCAGACAGCGGCGATTAAAAAAGTTCCTTTTACCAAAGAAATGAAAGATACATATACCATCCTGTGTCCACAGATGTCACCGATTCATTTTGACATACTGGAAGCAGCGTTCAAGAAAGCCGGTTATCATCTTGCCCTGCTTCGAAATGACAACAAAGATTCTGTAAATATAGGTTTGAAATATGTAAATAATGACGCATGTTATCCATCTTTAATGGTCATTGGGCAAATTATGGAGGCCGTACTTTCCGGAAGATATAACACAGACAAATTAGCAATTATCATAACACAGACCGGAGGCGGATGCCGTGCTTCCAACTATGTTGGATTTATCCGCCGTGCACTGGAAAAAGCCGGGTATGCTCATATCCCTGTTATTTCCTTGAACTTAAGTGGCCTGGAAAATAACCCTGGTTTCAAATTAAGCCTTCCTCTCGTATTGAGAGTCGCATATGGAGCTGTTTTGGGAGATATTTTTATGAAATGTCTTTATCGAGTTCGTCCATACGAAGCCGTTCCGGGATCTGCTAATAAAATGCACAAAAAATGGGAAAAAGTAGCTATCAGCTTCGTATCAAATGGTTATCCGAGCAGACATCGTTTTAAAAAGCTATGTCAGGATATCGTTCATGATTTTGATACTCTTCCACTATTGGATATTCAGAAACCGAGAGTTGGTATTGTTGGAGAAATTCTTGTAAAATTTATGCCAGCAGCCAATAATCATCTTGTTGACCTTCTGGAACAGGAAGGAGCAGAGGCGGTTGTCCCTGATCTCATTGACTTCCTGCTTTACTGCTTTTATAATACCAACTTTAAAGCAGAAAACCTTGGCATGAGCAAAAAAACTGCAAGACTCTGTAACCTTGGCATTGATTTTATCGAATGGTTCCGAAAACCAGCCACCGATGCACTGAAAAACAGTACCAGATTCACTCCTCCGAGCCGAATCGAAGAAACTGCCAAAATGGCAAAGGAAATCGTTTCCCTTGGAAACCAGACCGGAGAAGGATGGTTCCTGACCGGCGAAATGCTGGAACTGATCCACAAAGGAGCATCCAACATCGTTTGTACGCAGCCATTTGGCTGTCTCCCAAATCATGTAGTTGGAAAAGGTGTCATAAAAGAACTTCGCCACAGATACCCGGAATCCAATATCGTCGCCATCGACTACGATCCGGGGGCAAGTGAAGTAAATCAGCTCAACCGTATCAAACTGATGCTTTCCACGGCATACGCCAAAATGGAAAAACAAAAATAAAAAGTATGAGAAGCTCATTCATCGGGCTTCTCATACTTTTTATTTTTATAAGGGAATTTAGTTGTTTAACGTCTTAAGAATTTTCTCAATGCTAACCAGTTTTACACTGAGCACAAACACCTTCGTTGCAACTTCCAGCTCTTCCGGGGTTGGAAATGATGGTGCAATACGGATATTACTATCCTTCGGATCCTTGCCATATGGGAAGGTCGCACCGGCAGGTGTCATCACAAGTCCTGCTTCTTTCGCCTTTGCCACAATGGCTTTTGCACACCCTTCCATAGCATCAAAAGAGATAAAATATCCGCCTCGTGGCCTGAGCCATGTTCCGATCTCAAGTCCGCCAAGTTCTTTGTCCAGACAATTAAGAACAGTTTCAAATTTCGGTCTCAAAATTTCAGCATGTTTCTTCATATGGGTCACCATGCCATGTATATTCTTAAAATACTTCACATGTCTGAGCTGATTAACTTTATCATGTCCAATCGTCTGAACCGACATCATCTTGCGAATCTCCGCCATATTTGCATCTGATCCTGCAATTGCAGCGATACCAGACCCCGGGAAACTAATCTTCGAAGTTGAACCGAATTTGTATACCATATCCGAATGTCCTTCTTTCTTACATTCCATAAAAATTTCAAGTAGATAATCCTGCTTATCTTCATACAAATGATGAATTCCATACGCATTATCCCAGAAAATACGAAAGTCTTCCGCCGCCGGATTCAGTCTTGCGAAACGATGTACTGTCTCATCTGAATATGTGATTCCTTGCGGATTCGAATATTTAGGAACACACCAGATTCCTTTCACTGCAGGATCATTTTCTACATACTGCTCCACAATATCCATATCTGGACCATTTTCTGTCATCGGAACCGGAATCATCTCGATTCCGAAAAATTCAGTAATTGCAAAATGACGGTCATACCCAGGAACCGGACATAAGAATTTTACGCTGTCAAGTTTCGACCATGGTGTACTTCCCAGAATACCACGGGACATCGCACGGGCCACTGTATCATACATTACATTCAGGCTTGAATTTCCAAAAATAATAATATTATCTTTCGGAACTTCCATCATATCCGCAAATAACTGCTTTGCCTCTTTAATACCGTCGATAACACCATAGTTTCTGCAATCCACACCTTCGGAACAGAACAAATTCGTCTCACTTGATAAAACATCCATCATTCCCATAGACAGATCAAGCTGTGCCTGTGACGGTTTCCCACGGGACATATCCAATTTCAGTTCCTTTTCTTTTATTTGATCAAACTCTTTCGATAAAGAGTCATGTAATTCCAATAATTCTTCTCTGCTCAAATCTTTGTATGCTGTCATAATACAAAAACCTCCAAATCTCCTATGTATGCTAGTATATACATAAAATGATTTTTAGTCAATTGAAACTTGCATTTTATTTCCTTTTTTTTGTATTTTTGCCATTTTGACGCATATTTTTGAATTTTTTAAGATTTTTTTATTCATTTTATTGTTTCAACTTTCAAAAAGGGGTTGTCACTTCATATCGGTTTCGAGATCTTTTATCTGTTCAATAGCATACAATGGCAGATTAACAAGCCAATCTTCTTTTCTATAATCTGCCATCGAAGTTCGAATAGAAAATTCAGGAGAATATTTTTCTCGATAAGTTTTTAAACTCTTTGCTTTCAAGTTAACTTCTGCCTTTACCTCAACTGGAATAATATGATCCCCTGTATCAATAACAAAATCCACTTCGCAGGAACCTCTGTCATTTGTATAGTAATAAATGCCAAGGTCTTCGATTGTCTTAAGTTGCTGGCAAACATATTGCTCTGTGAGAGCACCCTTAAATTCAACAAAAAGATCATTACCATCAAGCAAAGTTCTCTGATGAAGTCCAGTCATACATCCCAGAAGTCCTACATCAAGAATAAACAGTTTAAATGCTTTCAGATCTTCATAAGCTTTTAAAGGAAATCCTGCTGCATTAACACGACTAACTTTATGAACAAGTCCGCAATCTGTAAGCCACATAATAGCTGTTTCATATTCCTTTGCCCGACCGCCCTCACGAACGAGCCCATAGATAAACTTTTTATTTTCTTTGGCAAGCTGAGAGGGAATACTATTCCATATCATACGAATTTTAGGTACAATTTCATTAGGTGCATGTTTCGAAAAATCCTGTTCATAAGCAGTAAGGATACGCTTTTGAATACCACGCACTTCATTAAAATCTTTGTTATCGACAAAACTCTGCACTGCCTCCGGCATTCCACCAACAAAGTAATATTGTTTCAAAGCATCCATGTATGTCTGCTTGAAACTTGTAATCATTTGAAAATCTTGTTTATCAAGTAATTGAGCAAAACGTTCCTGCTCAATAGCCATCAAAAATTCTTTAAAAGAAAGTGGAAATAGTTTTAAAAAATCCACCTTTCCAACAGGGAAAGAAGTTCCCTCATGTAAAGCTATTCCCAGTAAAGAGCCTGCACAAACGATATGATATTCCGGCGCATTTTCGTAAAAATATTTAAGCGACGTCAAGGCTTTCGGAACCTCTTGTACCTCATCAAAAATCAACAGTGTGTTATCTGGATTAATTTTTTGTTCTGTAAATAGTTCTAATCCCATAATTAAACGGCTTGTATCCAAGTCAGAAGCAAAAAGCTCCGCCATTCTGGAATTAGAATCAAAGTTAATATATACCGTATTTGTATATGCCTGTTTTCCAAATTCTTTCATCAGCCAAGTCTTTCCGACCTGCCTGGCGCCTTCTATAATAAGTGGCTTCCGTCGTTTGCTTTCTTTCCATTTAAATAATTTTTCAATCGCAATTCGGTACATACAACACCTCCATCAAATATCTTATACACAGTATATCACGCAAATTACAAAAATTACAACGATATTTTGTTATGTATTACATTTTTTACAGTGAATAAATGTGTGGAAAGAGACGAACGACTGGCTGATGCAATCTATTACTTTAGCAGAAAGATAGTAGAATTAGTTAATGAAGAGATATAGCAAACTGCCAGCAGGAAATCTCCTGCTGGCAATAAACATTTATTTCTTTATTAAAAGTGATGTTCCTGTCATTTCTTTCGGCTGTTCTATGCCCATCAATTCCAGGAGTGTTGGCGCAATATCCGCAAGACATCCATTTTCTCTTAATTCATACCCTTCTGTATTGACAAGAATAAATGGAACCTGATTGGTTGTGTGTGCGGTGAACGGTTCACCTGTCTCTTTGTCAATGAGCTGCTCTGCATTACCGTGGTCTGCGCAGATAAACATTTGTCCATTTACTTCTTTTACTGCATCCACTGCTCTTCCTACACACTGATCCACTGCTTCTACCGCTTTGATCGCTGCTTCTTCTACTCCAGTGTGTCCAACCATATCTGGATTTGCAAAATTGATAATAATCACATCATACTTTTCAGATTTGATTGCCTCTACAAGCTTATCACACACTTCAAAGGCGCTCATTTCCGGTTTAAGATCATATGTTGCAACCTTCGGAGAATTTACAAGGATTCTGTCTTCGCCCGGATTTGGCGCTTCTACACCACCATTAAAGAAGAAAGTCACATGTGCATATTTTTCCGTCTCTGCAATACGAGCCTGTGTAAGTCCACATTTAGAAAGATATTCACCCAGTGTATTTTCCATCTCTGCCTTTACAAATGCCACTGTCTTATTTGGAATCGTAACATCATATTCCGTAAAACATACATAGGTTGTCTTCACGCGCTCTCCGCGATCAAAGCCTGTAAAATCATCCGCACAGAGCGTTCTTGTAATTTCTCTTGCACGGTCTGGACGGAAGTTAAAGAAGATTACCGAATCGTTATCCATGATTCTGGCAACTGGTTTTCCTTCTTTTTCAATGACAGTCGGAAGCATAAATTCGTCGGTCACTTCCTGTTCATAAGATGCTGCAATTGCCTTCACAGCGTCATCACACATTACACCTTCACCTTTTACCATAGCATTGTATGCCTTTTCCACACGCTCCCAGCGATTGTCACGGTCCATCGCATAGTAACGTCCTGATACAGTTGCCACTTCTCCAACACCAATTTCAGCCATCTTATCTACTAATTCCTGTACATAATCCTTTCCCGATGCAGGAGGCGTATCTCTTCCGTCGAGGAAACAATGTACATAAACGTTCGAAAGTCCCTGTCGTTTTGCAAGTTCTAAAAGTCCATAAATGTGTTCATTGTGGCTATGTACTCCACCATCTGACACCAGTCCGAGAAGATGAAGTGCCGAATCATGTTCTTTCACATTCTGACATGCTCTTAATAATTCCGGATTCTCAAAGAAATCTCCATCCTGAATGGCTTTCGTAATCTTTGTAAGATCCTGATACACAATTCTTCCTGCTCCCATGTTCAGATGTCCTACTTCTGAGTTTCCCATCTGCCCATCCGGAAGCCCTACATAAAGTCCACTGGCATTTCCATGTACAAATGGACATTCTTTCATTAATCTGTCCATGACCGGAGTAGCGGCCTCGGCAACAGCATTGCCCTTTTTATCTTCATTCAGTCCATATCCATCTAAAATCATTAAAACGGTTGGTCTCTTACTCATTTCTATCAATCTCCTTCTATACTTACCATAAAAACAATAGCGTCGATGCGCAGAAATAAATCCACATATCAACGCTATTATTTTACATAATTTTAGTTACAGTTGCAAGAGTTTGTGAAAATTTCGTCAATGAATCGGTATATTTCAATTTTACTTTATGTACACCTACAGAAAAAATATCTAAATATACAGAACTAAAAGTCAAAACTGTTGATTTATAACCATAAATAGTAAAGTCTTTCACTTCTGCGGATCCAACAACACCACTTTCCTCATTATATCCATATGTATATCCAATTGCATATGGTTCAATCGTTATCACACTTTGAAGAATTGTGATACTTGTCAATGCTGTATTTTCAAACGCGTTTTGCTCAATCGTTGTAACATTTTTCGGTAACACTTTTTGGTATATCAATTTCTTGCAAATTACTACATCCGCTAAATGCTGCATAACTTACATTTTCCCCACATTCTCCTAATATCAGAATCTCTGTGTCTCCTTCTGCGAAATGTACTTTTTGTCAATTTTAAACATCGTTATGATAATGAAATCTTTTTGAAATTACAATACTATATCGAAAAAGGAGAATATCATGGTAGCAGACAGAATTAAAGAATTACGCATCTCGAACAATATGACCCAGGCGGATTTAGCCAAAAAATTAAGCATTACTCGCAGCAGTGTAAACGCATGGGAAATGGGAATTTCTATTCCTTCAACCGCATACATTATTGAACTTTCCCAATTATTTAAAGTATCTACTGATTATTTACTTGGACTTTCTTCCAATATAACTTTAGACATTTCTTTACTATCAGAACAAGAAATACAATTAGTTTATCGCCTGGTTCGGTATTTTCAGGAACTTCACTCACAGAAATAAGTGCACTTTTTACGCACAAAAAGAAAGAAAAAGCGTTATACTTCCATTTAGAAGTAGAACGCTTTCTCCTTTTATACCTATGTAATTATTTCCAGTTTACAATCTGTCCGAATTCTGGTTTTAATGATGCGCCTCCTACGAGTCCTCCATCGATATCTGGCTGTGCAAATAATTCTGGAGCTGTCTTAGCATTTACAGAACCACCGTACTGGATACGGATTGCTTCTGCTGTAGCTTCATCATAGATTTCAGCGATACATGCACGAATTTCTTTGCAGACTTCCTGTGCCTGTTCTGTTGTCGCTGTTCTGCCTGTTCCAATAGCCCAGATTGGCTCGTATGCGATCACTGCTGTTTTTGCCTGATCAGCTGTCACATTAAGGAATCCGACTTTCACCTGCTGGCGGATGAAATCCATCGTTACACCCTGTTCTCTCTGTGTGAGGGATTCGCCACAGCACATAATCGGTGTGATTCCATATTCAAATGCTTTCAACATTTTCTTGTTCACTGTTTCATTTGTTTCAGCAAAATATTCTCTTCTTTCAGAATGTCCGAGAACCACATATTTTACACCTGCGTCTACAAGCATGGCTGGTGAGATTTCGCCTGTGAATGCACCTTTATCTTCAAAGTACATATTTTCAGCGCCAATATTGATGTTGCTTCCTTTTGCAGCTTCCATTGCCGGAAGGATATCGATTGCCGGTACGCAGAATACGACATCTGCTTCTTCTGTCTGTACCAGTGGTTTTAATGTATTTACAAGTTCAACTGCCTGTGATGGAGTCATGTTCATCTTCCAGTTGCCTGCAATAATTTTCTTTCTTGCCATTTTGCTTTTCTCCTATCGATTATTTGCGGCTGCTACACCTGGTAATTCTTTTCCTTCCAGGAATTCAAGAGAAGCTCCTCCACCTGTGGAAATATGTGTCATCTTATCGCCATATCCTAACTGGTTCACTGCTGCTGCGCTGTCTCCACCACCGATGATTGTCACTGCATCTGTATCTGCAAGTGCTTTAGCAACTGCCTCTGTACCTGCTGCGAAATTCGGCATTTCAAATGCACCCATCGGTCCATTCCATACAACTGTTTTTGCTTCTTTTACAGCTTCTGCATACATTTCTGCTGTCTTTGGTCCGATATCAAGTCCCATCCATCCGTCCGGGATATTTCCTGCATCTACCACTTCTCTGTTTGCATCATTGTCAAATGCATCTGCGATTACAGTGTCTACCGGAAGTAATAATTTCACGCCCTTTTCTTCTGCTTTTTTCAGCATGTTGAGCGCATATTCGCAGTAATCTTCTTCCAAAAGAGAAGTTCCTACCGTTCCGCCCTGCGCTTTGCTGAATGTGTAAGACATTCCACCGCCGATGATCAGTGTATCTACTTTATCAAGCAAATTTTCAATTACAGAAATCTTGCTTGAAACTTTTGCTCCGCCAAGGATAGCGATAAATGGTCTTTCCGGATTGTTTACGGCATTTCCAAGGAAATCGATTTCTTTCTGCATTAAATATCCAACTACAGATGTCTTAACAAACTGTGTAACACCAACATTTGAACAATGTGCACGGTGTGCAGTTCCGAATGCATCATTTACAAAAACATCACATAAAGAAGCGAGTTCTTTTGAAAATGCTTCTCCATTTTTTGTTTCTTCTGCTCTATAACGTGTATTTTCGAGAAGGATCACATCTCCATCTTTCATTGCTTCTACTGCTGCCTTTGCGTTTGGTCCAACCACTTCCGGATCAGCTGCAAATTTCACTTCCTGTCCGAGAAGTTCTGAGAGACGGACAGCCACTGGTGCAAGTGATAATTCTGGTTTTGGTTCTCCCTTTGGTTTGCCAAGATGTGAACAAAGGATTAATCTTCCACCATCTGCAATTAATTTTTTCAGTGTCGGAAGTGCTGCCACAAGACGGTTTTCATCTGTGATCTTTCCATCTTTTAATGGCACATTAAAGTCACATCTCACAAGAACTTTAAGGCCTTTTACATTAATATCATCTACTGATTTTTTATTAAGCATTGTCTGGTCCTCCATATTGCTTTCTACATATATATACGATAAGATCCGGCCCGAATAAATCAGACCGGACCCTTATCAAATTCAATTATTTTCCGAGTAATGTACCGAAATGTTTGATTGTTCTTACCATCTGGCTTGTGTATGAGTTTTCATTGTCATACCATGAAACAACCTGAACCTGTGTTGTTCCGTTGTCAAGTGGTTTTACCATTGTCTGTGTAGCATCAAATAAAGAACCATATGTCATTCCAACGATATCACTTGATACGATTAAGTCTGTATTGTATCCGAATGATTCGTTAGATGCTGCTTTCATAGCTGCATTGATTTCTTCTGCTGTTACAGTTCCTTCTACAACTGCTGTAAGGATTGTTGATGATCCTGTTGGTGTTGGAACTCGCTGAGCTGCACCGATCAGTTTTCCATTTAATTCTGGAACTACGAGACCGATTGCTTTTGCTGCACCTGTGCTGTTTGGTACGATGTTAACTGCTGCTGCACGAGATCTTCTTAAATCACCTTTTCTCTGTGGTCCGTCAAGTGTCATCTGGTCACCTGTGTAAGCATGGATTGTGCACATAATACCTGATTTAATTGGTGCGAAATCATTGAGTGCTTTTGCCATTGGTGCCAGACAGTTTGTTGTACAAGAAGCTGCTGAGATGATGTGGTCATCTTTTGTGATAATGTCATGGTTTACATTGTAAACAACTGTTGGAAGGTCATTTCCTGCCGGAGCTGAGATAATAACATTCTTAGCACCTGCTGTGATATGAGCTTCTGCTTTTTCTTTTGATGTATAGAAACCTGTACATTCAAGAACAACATCTACATCAAGTTCTCCCCATGGAAGTTCAGCTGCATTTGCTTTTGCGTAGATTTTGATTTCTTTTCCGTCAACTGTGATAGAATCTTCACCAGCTGATACTTTATCGCATAATGCGTATCTTCCCTGTGTTGAATCATATTTCAATAAATGAGCTAACATTTTTGGAGATGTCAAATCGTTGATTGCTACGATCTCATATCCTTCTGCTCCAAACATCTGTCTAAATGCAAGACGTCCAATACGTCCAAATCCATTAATTGCTACTTTAACTGCCATGATCTTCATCCTCCTAATAGGTTTCTCTGTATTATTACACCCTTATTTTTTTGATAATTATTTAACATTGTTAAAAATTCATCAATCTTCGTTCATTATACTAAATCGTATGCAAAAATTCAAGAGACTTTTCCTTTTTTTACCGTTCTTTCTGTATTTTTATCAAATTAATTCAAAAAATGGTTTCCTACACTTAAATTTTGTGAAATATTTAACGCCATATGCTCTTAGCATAGGTTTTATTTTATCAAAATCATATGCCACATGCTCCGGTTTATGTGCATCGGATCCGATCGTTATGATTTCTCCTCCTAATTCTACATATCTCTTTATGATATCCGGATGCGGATGTGCAAAAGAAAGACCATATTTCAGCCCCGCTGTATTGACTTCGAGTCCTTTTCCATGTTCGATCAGATACTTAAGAATGAAATCGATCTGTTCTCTGTATTTCTCATAAGAATATTCTTGCTCTCTGTTTCTTCCGTACCGCACAATATAGTCCAAATGTCCCAGAGAATCATAATCAGAATAAAGCTGAATATTCTGAATTGTCTCATCCAGCATTTCGCCAAAAGCCTGTGTATCTGTCTTATTCTCGAAAAATTCCGGATAATAAGGATCCACACCTCCAATTACATGCACGGAACCAAGCACAAAATCAAATGGATACCGACTGGTATACTCTTTAAAATACTTTGCCAGATGTGGCTGCATTCCTATCTCTACACCAATGAGCACTTCTATTTTATCTTTATATTTTTCCTGCATTTCTTGCATTTTTTCAAAATAAGATTCAGAGTCGAAAATAAATTCTTCTGTTCCTATCATCACATCTTTATCCATATGATCTGTGATACAGATCGTCTTAAGACCTTTCTGTATTGCCGCCTCTATCATCTCTTCCGGCTGTGCATGTGCATCTTTGGAAAAAGATGTGTGCATATGATAATCCGCCTGCATGTCTTTTCCTCCTAAAGTATGGTTACTCTTAAAGTATCGTTCCTCCACCCAACACGTAATCGCCTTCATACATGACCAGTGCCTGTCCCGGTGTCACCGCACGCTGTGGCTCTTCAAAGATGCAACAAATCTCATCTTCTCCTACTCTTCTGACGGTGCACCAGCCACCTTTATGATTATATCGGATTTTTGCAAATATCCGCATACCGTCTTCTATATTTTCTCTGCTCATGAGATTCAATTTATTTGCTCTCACTTCATTCGTCATAGAATCTTCATTCGATCCAATCACAACTTCATTGGTTTCCGGACGAATTTCCAGTACAAATGCCGGATGTCCCAGTGACAGCCCAAGACCTTTTCTCTGTCCCACTGTATAATGTGTGATTCCTTTATGTCTTCCTAAAATTTTCCCGTCTACGGATACAAAATTTCCTTCCGGTATTTTTCTGTGACATTCGTTTTCAATAAATGTCGCATAATCTCCATCCGGCACAAAACAAATATCCTGACTGTCTGGTTTCTTTGCGATCGGAAGTCCAATACGCTCTGCGATTGCCCGAATTTCGTCTTTTGTATATGCACCGACCGGCATCAATGTTCTTTTCAGTTGTTCCTGGGTCAGATTATAAAGTGCATAAGTCTGATCTTTTGCTTTTGTCACTGAATGCTTGATTGCATATCTGCCATTTGGAAGCTGATCGATCTGTGCATAATGTCCTGTTGCAATATAATCTGCACCGATTTCCAGACTTCTTGTAAGAAGTGCTTCCCATTTCACATACCGGTTGCAGGCAATACATGGGTTCGGCGTACGTCCGCTTAAATATTCATTTACAAAATAATCAATAACTTCTTTCTGGAATTCTTTCCTGAAATTCATCACATAATAGGGGATGTCCAGAGCCGCTGCCACTTTTCTGGCATCCTCTACCGCCGAGAGTCCGCAGCAGCCTCCATTTTCTTCCTGCACACCAACCTCTTCTTCCTGCCAGATCTGCATGGTGACTCCTATTACCTCATACCCTTGTTCTTTCAAAAGATATGCGGCCACCGACGAATCCACTCCTCCGGATAATCCTACCACTACCTTCTTCTTCTCCATCTCGTCCCTCGCGTTTTCTTAATATTCATCCTCATCTTCTTCACCTTCATGAATATCAGACTTTGGTTTTTCAAGACCTTCTATTTTAATGCCATTCTTTTGAGCATAATCCCAAAGTGCAGCATGAATCGCTTCTTCTGCAAGTAAGGAGCAGTGAACTTTCACCGGCGGAAGTCCGTCCAGTGCTTCCATCACCGCCTGATTTGTCACCTTCATCGCTTCTTCGATATGTTTGCCCTTTACCAGTTCTGTAGCCATACTGCTGGTAGCCACTGCAGCACCGCAGCCAAATGTCTTAAACTTCACATCACGGATCATTCCTTCCTCGTCAATGTCCATGTAGATTCGCATGATATCTCCACATTTTGCATTTCCTACGGTACCTACACCACTGGCATTTTCAATTTCTCCCATATTTCTTGGATGTTCAAAATGATCCATTACTTTCTGTGTATACATTTTATTTTTCCTCCTGCTTTTTTATAAAATCTTCATATAGTGGAGACATTCCGCGTAATCGCTCTACAATTTCCTTTAACTTGTCCACTACAAAATCAATTTCCTCTTTCGTTGTCTCTTCACTGAGTGTCAGTCTGAGTGAACCATGTGCTTTTTCATGCGGCAAACCAATTGCCAGGAGCACATGAGACGGGTCCAGTGAACCTGACGTACAGGCTGAACCGCTGGATGCACAGATTCCTGCCATATCCAAAAGAATTAGCATGGATTCCCCTTCAATAAATTCAAACCCAATGTTTGCATTATTGGGAAGACGCTTTACCCGATGCCCATTCAGTCTTGCATATGGAATTTCAGAAAGTATCCTTTCTATTAAATAATCTCTCAATTCAGATTCCTTTTTTGCATTTTCATCCATCACGGCTTTCGCTCTCTTTACAGCCGCGCCAAAGCCCACGATTCCTGGAACATTTTCTGTTCCGGCTCTTCTTCTTCTCTCCTGGGCACCACCATGAATCAACGAAAGGATCTTCACACCTTTCCTGATATAGAGAAATCCGATTCCTTTTGGCCCATTTAATTTATGTCCACTTGCGCTGAGCATGTCAATGTTACACTCGTCCACATTGATCGGCACATGTCCGAATGCCTGCACTGCATCTGTATGGAATAAAACGCCATGCTTCTTTGCAATGGCTCCAATCTCTTTTATCGGTTCTATGGTACCGATCTCATTATTTGCAAACATGACTGAAATCAATATGGTGTCCGGACGAATCGATGCTTCCAGCTCTTCCAGAGAAATCAGTCCATTTTCATCCACATTCAGATAAGTTACCTCTGCCCCCTGTTTTTCCAGATATTCCGCTGTATGAAGAATCGCATGATGTTCGATTTTCGTAGTGATGATATGTTTTCCTTTTTTGCCATATGCCTCAAAGGTTGCCTTTAATGCCCAGTTGTCCGCCTCTGTTCCACCCGCTGTGAAATAGATTTCATTTGCCTTTGCACCAAGCATATCTGCAATGATTTCTCTTTGCTGCGTAACTACCTCTTTATTCTTTGCAGCAAAACCGTAAATTGCAGATGGATTGCCATATTCTTCTATAAAATATGGCATCATTGCTTCCAAAACCTCCGGCGCCATCTTCGTTGTCGCTGCATTATCCAAGTAAATCAGTTTCTCCATTATTTCCTCCTTCTTGCCTGCTTTGTTCTACAAGCGTATCTATTTTTATTTCATCAATTGTATTCAGAATGCTCATATTTATCTTCTGCCATACATATTTTGCAACACAAGTTTGCTGCAGGCCACACGGCTCTGCCTCATGAAAGGCCGCACAGGCAACAAGTTCCATATCTCCTTCCAATGCCCGAAGCACATCTCCTACGGACACTTCCGACGCATCTTTTGCAAGTGTATAGCCACCGCTTGAACCACGAAGGCTCTTCACCAGACCGGCTTTCTTTAATTTTGCCATCAACTGCTCCAGATATCCCTCCGACAGATGTTGTCTCTGTGCAATACTATTTATAGAAACAGGACCTTCCTCACTGTATCTTGCAAGGTCAATAAAGGCACGAAGTCCATATCTCCCTTTCGTCGATATTTTCATCGGAAATCACTCCTTTTTCATTTCCTAGTGTTTTGCTAGGAATTATAGTTTAAAATTATCACAGAAGTCTTATCCTGTCAACCTACAATTTTCATGACCCATCCTACAATCTGCGGATTTATATATGCCTCTGTTAAAATTCCGGCCGCCAGAGACAGCACAATAAATACTGTCTTCCACAAATTCCATTTACTCGCAGGTGCCTCTGCCAGATAGCAGATCAGAATCGCATAGGCAAATGCATAGAAAATGCAGTGTGGAAGGATAACAGCTAAATAGTAAAGCATCCCGGCACCGCCCATCCTGAGTACTGCTGTCACCGCAAGTGACCCTCCTGCAAAGCCTGTCCAGAGCAACGCAAAAGCTGCCGCAATCTTTCGGAATTTCGTCATTCCGGAAAATGCGAGCAAAAGCACCGGACATAGTCTCTGTCTTACAAGATACAGAAAATACTTTGTTGTCATAATATCCTGATTGCTATACTGACTCAGAAAGAATTCATGAAAAATCCCTGTAGATGCAATATAGTTTACGCCGATAAAGTTCGCATATAAAATTCCAATTAAAAAACCTGCCATATAAAATCCCAAAAGATAATATCTACTTCTTTGGACCACCCATGTTGCCTCCTAATCTTCGATATTCCATTATATGCCAGGTTTAAACAATTATTCTGTTTTCTTATTCGGTTTTATTCATACTTTGCTGCATAGGTCATGATTGCTGCAACTGTTTTACTATCTTCTATTTCCCCCGCAAAAATCATTTGCTTCAGTTCATCCAGCGTATAAGCCTCCACTTCCACAAATTCATTCGGATCCAGATGCTGTCTGGACGGAATCAGGTTTTTTGCCACAAAAATATCAATCTTTTCATTACTCAATGCTGCTGTTGTTCTGACCGTGATCAGCCACTCCAGATTCTCTGAACGATATCCCGTTTCTTCCTCCAACTCCCGCGCCGCACACACAATTCCAGGTTCCTCGGGATCGTCAAGTCCACCTGCCGGAAGCTCGATGATAAACTTTTCAAGCGCATTCCTGTACTGGCGTACCATAATCAGCCTGCCGTCATCCAAAACCGGCAGAACTGCCGCTGCACCTCTGTGATGAATGTAATCCCATTCTTCTCTATTACCATTGGAAAACTCCATATAATCACGATAAACATCGATCACGGTTCCCTGATACATTCTTTCTCGTCTTACTCTTCTAATATCCTGCTTCATGCTACACCTCTCTTTCACTTACAACTTATTTCATCAATAATCAAATACCAATCACGAGGAACAAAAAAGTCTTGAAAACTCAATGTTTTCAAGACTTTTTTAGTCTTCTAAAACTTATTTTGCGTAATCTGTAACACGCGATTCACGAATTACGTTTACCTTAATCTGTCCCGGATATTCCAATTCAAATTCAATCTGTTTTGAAATATCTCTGGCCAGCAATACCATATCATCATCAGATACTTGTTCCGGAACTACCATTACGCGAATCTCTCTACCTGCTTGAATTGCAAAAGACTTCTCAACGCCCTTAAATTGGTTCGTGATATCTTCTAACTGTTTTAATCTGTTTGTGTATGTTTCCAATGTCTCTCTTCTTGCGCCCGGTCTTGCAGCAGAAATTGTATCAGCTGCCTGTACAACGCATGCAATCAGAGTTTCCGGTTCCACATCGCCATGATGTGCTTCGACCGCATTGATAATGATTGGAGATTCTTTGTATTTTCTACAAAGATCAACACCAATCTGAATATGTGATCCTTCTACATCATGGTCAATAGATTTACCAATGTCATGTAAAAGTCCAGCTCGTTTAGCTGTACGAACATCTAATCCGATTTCCCCGGCTAACAGTCCTGAAAGCTGGGCAACTTCGATTGAATGCTTTAATGCATTCTGTCCATAACTTGTTCTAAACTTCATACGTCCAAGAAGACGAATGAGTTCTGGATGGATCGCATGCACACCAACCTCTAATGCAGCAGCTTCCCCTTCTTCACGAATCATTGTGTCTACTTCTTTCTGAGCCTTCTCTACCATTTCTTCAATTCTCGCTGGATGAATACGTCCATCAACAATAAGACGTTCCAGTGCAATTCTCGCAACTTCTCTGCGGATTGGGTCAAATCCTGATAATACTACCGCTTCCGGTGTATCATCAATAATCAGTTCTACCCCTGTAAGAGTTTCTAATGTACGAATATTACGTCCCTCTCTACCAATGATTCTACCCTTCATTTCATCGCTTGGAAGCTGTACTACCGAAATTGTAGTTTCAGCCACATGATCTGCCGCACATCTCTGAATTGCCGTAACGACATATTCTTTCGCTTTCTTATCAGCCTCTTCTTTTGCCTGATTTTCCAGCTCTTTGACCATTTTTGCAGTATCATGCTTTACATCTTCTTCAACAGTTTTTAACAGATAATCCTTTGCCTGTTCGGAGGTAAGTCCTGAGATTCTTTCGAGTTCCTGCACTCTTTGCTTGCTAAGCTCTTCTACTTTTGCTTCACGTTGCTTCATCGCTTCTTCTCTTGCTGTAAACGATGCCTCACGACGCTCAATTGCATCTGAACGCTTTTCGATAGATTCCTCTTTGGAAAGAACACGCTTCTCATAACGCTGTAACTCTGCTCTACGTTCTTTTGTTTCCCTTTCGAGCTCGTTCTTTGTTCTGATTGACTCTTCTTTAATTTCCAAAAGGGACTCCTTCTTCTTAGCCTCAGCCGCTTTTAACGCATCATCTATTATCTCTCTTGCCTTAATATCAGCATTACCAATCTTAGAATTTGCATCATTCTTTAATTTGTTTACTGTAGCAAAATAGGTAATAAGCACCGCAGCGATTATTAAAACAACTATTATAGCAATAGTTATTCCTATTGGCACAGGAGCACCTCCTTATTTTGTTTTCGTTATACATAGTACAACATACTAATTTTATACCGTTTTTACAGATATGTCAAGAAATTCACTTTAAAAAGCCATATCAATTCACCTTACAAAGCCCTGCGAATCTCTTCATAAGAAAATCCCTTTCTCATTAAATAACCAAACATTTTCTGTTTTTCTTTTTCTTCCATTTCGGAAGGATTCCATCTTTTCTTTCTCATAATCTCTTTTATTGTAGAAAGTTCTGATTCTTCCGCATACATTTCTTCCATAATATGATCGACACACTCTCCGCGAAGCCCTTTTTGACCAAGCAACATCACAATCTCACGTTTACTTTTACTACTTCTCTTATTTATAATAAAATTACGTATATAAGCTTCATCATTAATATATCCAAAAGATTTCACATAAGAAACCGCGGCATCGATCACATCATCCGCATACTCATTCTGCTTCAACTTTTCCCTCAGTTGATGTTCTGTTCTCGGCATGGCATTTAAGAGATGCATAGAACGAAGTTTCGCTCTTTTTATTAATATCTCATTCTTAATTCTTGATATTGTTTCCTCGGAAGTCTCTTCTCCTTTATGTATCTGGTATTGACGCAATTCGCCTTTGTATAACACAAAGGCGAATTCTTCATCAATATATACACGACATTTTGTTTTCGTAATTGATTCAATATTTGTTACAATCATAGTCTCATCATCCTGCCCGGATTATTCTTCCTCTTCTGCGGCAGCTTCACCGATACCGTAGTTTGCACGAACCTTCTGCTCAATTTCATCAAGCATTTCCGGATGTTCTGAAAGATAAGTCTTGGCATTTTCACGCCCCTGACCAATCTTTTCCCCATTATATGCGTACCACGCACCGCTCTTATTGACCACATTCGAATTGGCTGCAAGATCAAGAATATCTCCAATTTTCGAAATTCCTTTTCCGAACATGATATCAAACTCTGCTTCTTTGAATGGCGGTGCAATCTTATTCTTCACAACCTTCACACGCACACGGTTTCCAACCATCTCTCCGCCTTGTTTTAATGTCTCAATTCGTCTTACTTCCATACGAATGGATGCATAAAATTTCAACGCACGTCCTCCTGTTGTAGTCTCAGGATTTCCAAACATTACACCCACTTTTTCACGAAGCTGATTAATAAAGATGACCACACAATTTGATTTGCTGATTACCGGTGTAAGCTTTCTAAGAGCCTGTGACATAAGTCTTGCCTGAAGTCCTACATGGGTATCTCCCATATCTCCCTCAATCTCCTGCTTCGGAACAAGAGCTGCAACCGAGTCGATTACGATAATATCAACTGCACCGGAACGTACCATTGTCTCTGTAATTTCCAGTGCCTGATCACCACTGTCTGGCTGAGAAATATATAATTCATCAATATCTACACCAATATTCTTCGCATATACCGGGTCAAGCGCATGCTCCGCATCAATAAATCCGGCAATTCCACCGCGCTTCTGAACCTCTGCAATCATATGTAACGCAACTGTTGTCTTACCACTTGACTCAGGACCATAAATTTCAATTACTCTTCCCTTTGGAACACCTCCCATTCCAAGCGCAAGATCCAGGCTTAAAGAACCGGTCGGAACTGTCTCTACCTGTACCTGCGCAGCAGGATCTCCCAGTTTCATCACCGTACCCTTTCCATAATCTTTCTCTAACTTAGCAATGGCTGCTTCCAGAGCTTTCTTTTTATTTTCATCAGTCATATTTGCCATATTATTCTCCTTGTTTTCGAACGAACGTTTGTATATTTCATATAATAGTACATACGTTCTATTTTGTCAATAGGTTATCTTTTTTCTACAACCTCACCCTGTTTTTTATAAATGCTTCCGGCAGGCACATAACCGCGCACCATGGAAAGTGGGTAAATATTCGTGTTGCTTCCCACAACACTTCCCGGATTAAGAACAGTTCCGCATCCGACTTCTACATTGTCCCCCAGCATTGCACCAAATTTCTTCATTCCTGTTTCGATGATTCCCTCCGGCGTCTTAATCGTTACAAGCTTTTTATCCGATTTTACATTGGAAGTAATCGAACCGGCTCCCATATGTGACTTAAATCCCAACACAGAATCGCCCACATAATTATAATGTGGAACCTGTACTTTATTAAACAAAATTACATTTTTAAGCTCTGTAGAATTACCAACCACTGCGCCTTCTCCTACAATCGCATTTCCACGGATAAATGCACAGTGTCTGATCTCAGCATCTTTTCCAATAATTGCAGGCCCATTAATGTATGCTGTCGGAGCCACTTTTGCCGATTTGGCAACCCAGACATTTTCTCCTCGTTTTTCATATTCTTCTTCCGAAAGTGTGGCACCGAGTTCTAAGATAAAATTACTGATTTTTGGCAGCACTTCCCATGGGTATGTCACTCCTTCAAAAATATCTTTTGCAATAGTTTCTTCTAATGTATACATTTCTTTTACTGTCATTTCTTTCATGTCTTAATCCTTCTTTTCCTTTTTTGTTGATGCTTTTTTTGTATAAAATCCAGCCGCACGGTCATAGCATGCCCGAAGCTGGTATTGATTATTAAGTCCTAATACTCCATTTGTCCTGCTGATAATAAAATTCTTCAGCTTCATCATATATTCTTCCGGTGTAATCTCACCATCCGCAACATAAGTAAGTCCTTTTTCCCAGCTGGCTGTCAACTCAGGATTTAACAGAGAACGAATGGAATGTTCCACTACATCAAAAATCATTTCCCCCAGCAGTGTGGAGGTAATGACCTGCGTTTTCTTATTTAATGATAAATATTTGATATTTAAGAGCTTTTTTAAAATCTCCGCACGGGTCGCACTGGTTCCGATTCCGCTGCCCTTGATCTGAGAACGGAGCTCTTCATCTTCAATCAATTGTCCTGCATTTTCCATGGCAAGAATCATAGAACCCGAATTGTATCTTTTTGGCGGAGAAGTCTCGCCTTCTTTGATTTCCAGTCCCTTTACATCCAGAATATCGCCCTTTTTCAGCTTCTGTATGGAAGTGAACAGGTTCATATCCAGTTCTTTTCCATCCTCATTCTCTGACTCACCAGAAATCGTGTCTGCCTTTTTGGCTTTTGGAATTCCAGTTACTTTCAGATATCCTTCCGATGCCAGAACCTTAAAATTAGAAAAGAACTGTTCTTCCTTGATCTGTGTCACAATGGATACCTTCTGATACTCTGCCGGTGGATAAAAAATGCTCAAAAATCGTCTCACGATCAGTTCATACACATTTTTTGATGTTCCCGAAACCGATGAAAGCGCAGGTAATCCCTGTCCTGTCGGAATGATTGCATAATGATCTGTGATCTGTTTGTCATTGACATATCTTGTCTTTGCCAAATTCTTATAACTTCCGGATTGCAGAATATCCTGTAAAAATGGTTTCGCCATTTCATATTTACACAATCCGTTCAGATTCTTTGTTATTTCTTTTGCAACGGCAGTGGAGAGCACACGTGCATCCGTTCGCGGATAAGTGACAAGCTTCTTTTCATAAAGCTCCTGCACAATACGAAGCGTCTCATCCGGACTGATCTTAAAGCGCTTTGAGCACTCATTCTGAAGCTCCGCAAGGTTAAATAACAGTGGCGGATTCTTCTTTTCTTTTTTCTTTTCCATGGACAGAATACGGCATTTTAACGGCTCATTTTCTTCCTTCAACTGGTCGATCAACTGCTTGGCATCTTGACGGTTTTTGAATCCATTTTCTTTATACAGCTTTGGTGATTCGAAATAACGACTCCCCTTAACGGCGCGCCATTCTCCATCAAACACATTTTCCTCCACAGATATCGTTTCCACTACACGATAGAATGGTGTTTTTACAAAATTTCTTATTTCACGTTCCCGTCGGACAACCATTCCAAGCACACAGGTCATCACGCGCCCCACAGAGATTACAGTATATTTATTCCCCAAATATCTGGAAATACTGTCTCCATATTTTAATGTCAGCAGTCTGGAAAAATTAATTCCCATCAGGTAATCTTCCTTGGCTCTTAAGTAGGCAGAGGCCGACAAGTTATCATATTCCGCTAAATCCTTCGCTTCACGAATTCCTCGAAGAATTTCCTCTTCCGTCTGAGAATCAATCCAGACTCTTCGCCGTTTTTTTCCTTTCACACCTGCCATCTGTTCGACCAGACGGTAAATATATTCTCCTTCCCGTCCCGAGTCGGTACATACATAGATGCAATCCACATCGTCCCTTGTGAGCAAATATTTTACCGTATCAAACTGCTTTTTCACTGCCGGAATGACTTCATACTTAAATTCTTCCGGAATAAAAGGAAGGGTGGACAGACTCCAGCGCTTATATTTCTCATCGTAAACTTCCGGATAACTCATGGTCACTAAATGTCCCACACACCATGTGACAATGGCATCCTCCGCTTCCAGATATCCATCCCTTCTCTTTACATTCAAGTGAAGTGCCTTTGCAAATTCCTGCGCAACACTCGGCTTTTCTGCAATATATATTTTTTTCATAATACGAATTATTTATTTCCCCTTCTATGCAGGAAGTTTCTCACCTGTGCAAGGAATGGTTTCTTCTCCGCTACAACTTCCGGTTTTTTCACGGAAATTGCTTCTTTCATAAAATATTCCTGTGCACAGATCTTATGGTCGCTCTCTTCTTTCTTCTTGTAAGTTCCATCCGGCTGAAGAACTCTCGCCTTCTGATTATCAGCCAACATGACCTTCAACATCTGTGTCAACTGCTTCTTCAACTGTCTGTCATAAACCGGACAGGCTACTTCCACACGTTTTTCTGTATTTCGCGTCATCATATCGGCAGAGCCGATATAAATCTTCTGTTCTGCTCCAGTTCCGAAAGAAAAGATTCTTGCATGCTCTAAAAATCTTCCTACAATACTTATTATATTCAAGTTATCCGTATATCCTTCCACACCCGGGCGGATACAGCAGATTCCTCTGACGATCATATCGATCTTAACACCCGCTTTCGAAGCTTCCGAAAGCTTGCAAATGAAATCTGTATCTGTCACAGAATTCATTTTCATAATAATACGTCCCTCCGTACCTTTCTGAATCTCTTCATCCATCAGCGACAATATCTTCTGTTTCAAACTGGTCGGTGCCACAAGAAGATGTTCGTATGTTCCATTCAGGTTTGCAATCGACATATTTTTGAAAAATTCAGCCGCGTCTTTACCTATTCCTTCATCTGCAGTAATCAGTGAAACATCCGTATAGAGCATCGCTGTTTTTTCATTATAATTTCCCGTACCGATCTGTGTGATATATTGTACTTCATTTCTGTTTCGATATGTAATCAGGCAGATCTTGGAATGTACTTTATATTCTTCAAATCCATAAATGATCCTGCATCCGGCTTCTTCCAAACGTTCTGACCAGTCAATATTATTCTGCTCGTCAAAACGCGCCCTAAGCTCGATCAGAACCGTAACTTCCTTGCCATTTTCCGCAGCAGCGCACAAGTATTCCACCAGCCTTGCCTTCTTTGCAAGCCGGTAAATCGTAATCTTAATCGTCATTACATTCGGGTCAAATGCTGCTTCCTTGATCAATCTTAAAAATGGATCCATACTCTCATATGGGTAAGACAAAAGTACATCTCTTCGCTTCACCTGGCGCATCACAGACCCCTCTGCAAGATAACGGGACGGCTGTGGTACAAATGGCTCTTCCAACAGAATCTTTTTCTTAGACTCCGGAATTTTATCCACCAGGCCAAAAATGAATTCCAGCTTCATCGGAGCTTTGGTGCGATAGATTTGTTTCGCTGTGATATGTAATTTCTCGCACAAATCTTTCTCCATTTCCTTCGGAAGTACTTCTGCTATTTCCAGACGCACTGCTGCCAGTCTCCGTCTTCGGTTAAGGGTCTTGATCATCACATGCCTGAAATCATCATTGATCTCCTGCACCTCGTCCTCTGTTGAAACATCCGCATTTCTGGTCACACAAATGCAGTTCTTATCCGTCACTTCATATTTATCAAACACAAGCTCCATATATTCCATCAATACTCGCTCTGTACGAATATAACGGACATCGTATCCCGGCAGGCAAATGACTTCTGCCACAAACTTCGGGACTGGAATAATACCAAGTTTTGTCTTATTGTCCTTTTTCAGATTCGCAATGACATATAGCTCATCATTTAGCAGATGTGGAAATGGATGGTTCGCATCAACAATCTGCGGTGACAGAACCGGAAGAATCTGGTCTTTAAAATATTTCTTCACATATTTCTTTTCCTGCACTTCCAGCTCTTTTATCGAAAGTCCGCAAATTCCATAGTGACTCAGCTCACGCTTAATCTCTTCATATATCTTATCTCTTTTCTTATACAGCGGTGTCACTGCATCAAAAATGGCATCTAACTGTTCTTTTGGTGTCATTCCCGAACGGCTGTCAGCCTTCTTGATCCCCGACTGCACCATATCAAACAAACTTCCGACACGAATCATGAAAAACTCATCCAGATTGCTTGTGAAAATAGACACAAACTTCATACGTTCCATAAGTGGAACGGTCGGATCCTTCGCTTCTTCCAGCACTCTGTCATTAAATCTAAGCCATGACAATTCCCTATTCTGTGTATAATTCAACATTTCTTTATCCATAAACATTCTCCTCAGTTATTTCATAACCCACCATTGTCTTTATACAAATCTATTTTACACTTTTATAAGCCAAATTACAATGTACGATTGTTCTTTATCTCCCACAGAGAATTTACCACTTGCTTTCCACCTTTTCCGGCTCCGATTCTCTGTGAAAATTTGTGCTTTACCTCCCACAGAGAATCTCCTACTTGCTTTCCACCTTTTCCGGCTCCGATTCTCTGTGAATACTTGTGTTTTACTTCTCCACAGAGAATCCTCCACTTACTTTTCACTTTTCCAGCTCCAATTCTCTGTGAAGGCTTGTGTTTTGCTTCTCCACAAAGAATCCCCACTTACTTTTCACTTTTTCTGGCTCCGACTCTCTGTGAAGGCTTGTGCCTTATCTTCCACAGAGAATCTTCGACTTCATTCTAATCAATAATCTCTTTCTTTGCCAAATATTTCTTTGTTAAATTTATATATTTAAAGTATTTTTTCAATTAGATGACACCCATTCATTTTCCTAGTATGCATCTTATATAATGTACCTCTGCATGGAGATAATCTGCAAAATTCAGTGATTGCATTTTCCTCTGTTATTGAATTCATAAATCGAATTGCGAGACCGCAGCCCGCTGAAATTTCGTGGGGAATGGGCATAATTGTGATTAAAAAATATTTTTTGATGTATGCTTCTGCCTCCATAACAGCGGCTGTTGTTGGAAATGTTAAAATATAGTAAAAAGGATTGTTATTCATAATTGTCTTCTTTCGATTTTTTTAACTTTATTAGAAAAAATATTTAATAGAGGCAGTGGCTCATACAAGTCACTGCCTCCACTATTTAAAACTATCTATTTCAGAATAATATCTTTACATTCCTATGAAATTCTTTCAGATTCAAATCCAAGATCTTTCAGAATCGCCTGTGCTGTTTCCTGGCATGTATCACAATCACACACTGAAACTGTCTTATTTTCTAAGCTTACTTCAAAATGTTTTACTACCGATTCCTTTAAAGCTTCTTCAATTTTAGCTACACAATTCGGACAGCAAAGTTCTGGTACACGTAAAACTCTCATGTTCCCTATTCTCCTTTATAATACAAATTTATCTTTCTATACTTCAAATATAGATTTTGCTTCAACAATTGCTCTGTCAATATCTGCTTTGATCAGGCTTGCCGGATCCAGTCCCATCTGAGCGACGTACTGGTCAAATTCAGCACTGCTGCTGAAAAAATTCATAACATTTCAGCAAGAACCCGCCCAGTTGGACATCTCACCGAGCGGAAATGTCAGTGCATGAAGTGTCTTCGGACTATAGTCCACAACTTTTCCATCCACAATCTTCACAAAAATCGGTTCGCCTGATACTGCTGAAACAGAATGTACTTCTGTATTCTGATGAAATGTAAAAGCCGCTCCCATCGCATCAATCGCGCACATTGCTGTAAAACTTCTGCCGTCTGCTAATGTAACATGATGATTTGTGGCAAGTGCTGAGACAGGATAAATAAAATTAACATCTCTGGCATCACTAATTACCATTCCGTCCTTTTCCAGCAGCACGTTTACAATTTCTTCATATTCCTGTTCTGTCATAGAAAGTGCGTGTAACACACATTCTTTATCTGAGTCCAGATTAAATGGTCTTTGTTCATCCACAATAAATCCCATGATAAATAATCGGACTTCATTCTGTCTATCCGTAAATTTCTTATGTACATTTTGTTCCATAAATATTAAAAACTCCTCTAAAAAATTTATGTGAAATGATTACAATGTAATCACCTGATCAACACCCGCCGGTGCAAGAGCTGCATAGACATTTGGGAAGCAGCCGATTCCTGCCGGTGCAATCAATTTGTCTGCAATATCTCTCTGATAACAACATCTGTCGCATGCCATCAAAAGGACTCCCGTTTTCTCGCTCAATCTCTGAAGTCGTGCAGCAATGTCAGATCCCTCCACAAGCATATATGCATTGTCAAAGAAAAACATCATTCCTGCCACTTCTGCTCCATGACGTTCCTCTTCCATCTGTGGAATAATCATGTTCTCAAGAATTTCTCTTGCATACTGTGATTCTAATAAATAAGCTACTTTCATGGTATAATACCTCCTGAGTAAAAAATAATATATACTTCAAACGGTATATCCGTTTGTGTATCAATCTTGCAGAAGTATTTCATACCAATATTTACAAACCCTCTTTATAATTTTTAACTTACTGCTTTACTTGCATCAACACCTTGAATGAATTCCATCAGGTCTTTGTCTTCCTGTGTAAATACGCCTCCGCTTAAAGCGCCCTTCAGGATATTCGTAAGCTGATCTACATAATCATGATATTTTGGATTCGTACGATCACGAGGACGTGGAAGTTCAATCTTGACATCCGCGAGAATCTTTCCGTGGTCACGTGACATTACAATTACGCGATCACTCAGATAGATGGATTCATCTACATCATGTGTAACCATAAGTGCTGTTGTTTTCTTTTTCTGAAGGATATTCTCCAACTGCATCTGAAGCATCTGGCGCATCTGGAAATCCACCGCTCCCAAAGGCTCATCCATCAGAAGCACGGTTGGATTGCAGGCAATCGCACGCAGAAGCGCCACCCTTTGTTTCATTCCACCTGAAATTTCATGAATATAATAATTTTCATAATCGGTAAGCTGCGCCATTTCAAGAAGCTCTTTTAACTTTTCTTTCCTTTCTTCTTTTGGCAATTTCATCTTTTTCATAGGATACTCAATGTTTTCCCCAACTTTAAGCCATGGAAAAAGTGCATAGTTCTGGAACATGAAAGAACGATCTGTCCCCGGCTTTGTTACTTCTTTTCCATTTACAATAATTTTTCCTTCATTCGCTTTCTGAAATCCGGCTATAATAGTAAGTGTTGTTGTCTTTCCACATCCTGACGGTCCGAGAAGAGATACAAATTCTCCTTCTTCCACACTAAAAGACACATCTCTTAGCACCACATTCTCCTCGTCGCCTTTTCGTCTTCCTTTAAAAATTTTGGAAATTCCCTGCACTTCGATAGACATATTTCTAATCCTCGCTTTCCTCTAAAGTCAAAAACTGAATTGATTTATCTTTAAGCCACTCTTCTTCCACTCCCAGTTTCTCTGCAAGATAAGCCGGCTCATTTAATTTTTCTGCCGCTATGTTATAGCTCTTTATAAAATCAGCAAATGCATCGGTCTGCGCAAATGCTTTGTCCACAACCAGAACATAAGAGATATAATCGTGTTCCGCTATCGGTTTATATTTATAAGTCGGCACAAGCGCCGCCTTCGTCAAATCCTGAATAACTGCATCGACCTGACCGTCTTCCATCGTATACAGAATTCCTTTTTGAGAAATATCTCTGAATTCTTCTATCTGCGGATACGTTTCTTTTGCAAGAGCCTTTTCCGCCTCTCTTCCCTGATTCACTCCAACCGTTCTCACCGATTCCCAGTCTCCTTTGTAACAGAGGATTTCAGAATTCATGATAATCGGTCCGTAAATCATTACGTTATCATTTTCTTCTATCGTATGTCTTGCGATATGACTGCAATAAAACGCAATATTAATTTCTTCCGCACTCAGTGCCCACTGAGCAATGTTATTTCAACAGTCCTGAAAAGACGAACTTTCCAGTTCTTCCTTTATCGTATAACTGCCACTCAATTCACTGACGATCTCATCCATCAATATGCCTGACACATCTGCTCCGGCGCCGACCCTGATCAGTGCATCATCGTTTCTCTTCTCTTCCTTTGGGAAAAAAATGCTTACCAGCATCCCTGTCAGAACAAAACCGATTATGAATATCGCTATTTTTCTGTCCGTCTTCATTATTTACGCTTTCTTTGTTTTCTGTCTGATATATTTCACTAACGCAGCAATTGCGTAGCCGACAATAATAAGACTACAAAGTGTCTGTGCCCATGCCGGAAGCTCTACCATCATCTTATTGACTGTAGAGATTGTCTTTGACGTTCTGTCAAAATCAAGTACCGGAGTGAATCCCGGCATCAGTAACTTGTTTGTGATATATCCAGCTATAAACGCGATAATTGTCACCATAGAAAAATACATCAAACTTGCTCTTTTCCCGATCATCTTTGTAATAGTAAGAAGCTCCGGGATATTCGTACCTGCGCCAGCCATCAGGTACATGATTGATATTCCTGGTGCAGCGCCACTGGCAACCAGCGCTGCAATAAACGGAATATGGCCTACCGCTCAAACGTACATGAAACAGGCAACAACAGCAATTCCCAAAAGAGAAATCACTCCCGGCTGCCCCAGATAATCCTGAATGAATGACTGCGGCATAATCGTAAAAAGAACGCCTGCCATCAGCATACCTGTAATGCTGTATTTACTGATGGTGACGGCAAGTTCTGTCGCTGACCATCTGAGTCCGCTTTTGATCTTCTCCCAGAAAGTCATCTCCTCAAACTCCAGCTGAATCATACCTGAACTCGTATCCTCTTTTGCTTCATCCTCATCTGTCTCCAAAATAACAGACACCTCTGAACCACCATATTTCTTATTCCTAAGCCCGATATGCAGCTCATCACCTGCAAAACGATTTGCAATCGTACCGATAACCATTGGTCCCACAAATCCTGTAATTACATATATAATAGTAATTTCTTTTCCCAGAAGTCCCCATGACATCAGAACTGCCAATGGGTTAATCATTGGTGTGCTGGTCATAAATGTAAGGGTAGGTCCCAGATATGCACCGCTGTAATACAGACTGATTCCAAGCGGAATCGTTCCACAGCTACAGATTGGAATACACATTCCCGACACCGTTGTCCAGAACACACCGCTGAACTTTGTAGAACCGACCGATGTCTTCTGCATATTCTCAGGCTTTATGAATTCATGCAAAAGTCCTGCCACAATAAAACTGAAGATGATCCAGTGGGAAGAACTATTTAGCATGGACCATGCAGACTGGAAGATGCTCATCAAAAATTCCCTGATCCCCATTACTTTTTCAATGCCTCCTCAAAGGCCTGACGCACTGCCGGTTTCGTCAGTTTCGTCACCGCTTTTCTCTCGTTTATAATTAACATGCTTTTTGATACTGCTCCATATTTCGGAATATAATCAAAATCTGTTCCCGCACGGTAAATCTTTACATTTACACGTCCTTCATATTCTTTTGCCAAAACTTGAACCAAGTCTCCGAATACCTCGCATCATGCACAAGCACTGATGTACTCTATACATGGTTTCTGCATCCATAACACCTCCATCCTACAAATCTTTCTTCATTATAGCTGTATCTTTTTTTCTTTCCTATCTTTATAACGATTTTTGATATTCCATTCTTCCCTTATTTTTTTACATAATATTTCTGTCTTGTTTATTACAAATTTGTTATGATTTCGATGTCAGTTTAATGAAAATTATTTTTTTGGAGGTGAGAGATTGAGCAACAATAATATGGCTGATCGTATGATACATGCCTCAAAAATGAAAGACCGGCGCAACTGGCGTAAGATGGGCGGCAAAAATTATGACTTCGGTATTCTTATTTCCTTGCTTATCATCTGTGGAATCTGGTATTTTGCGGCTCATGCGGTAAATAACGAATTTACATTTCCATATCTGGAAAAAGTACTGTATGAACTTTACTACAGTGTCACAGATATGTATGTCATCCGAAATGTTGCGATCACAATGCGCCGTGTACTTACCGGTTCGCTGTATGCATTTATTATCGGATTTCCTATCGGCATGATTATGGGATATTCACCAAGAGGCTTACAGCTTATGTCACCATTTATCAACTCATTACGTCAGGTGCCGATCATGGCATGGGTGCCTCTTTCTATCGTATGGTTTGGTATCGGTGATGGTCCTACAATTTTCCTTATCGCATTCAGTGGTATCTTCACTATCATTCTGAATACCGTAGCAGGCGTTCAGGATATCAGCAAAGATTTCTACAATGCCGCAAGATCTATGGGTGCAAATACCCTTAATATTATCAAAGATATTGTAGTACCTGGTTCTCTTCCAGGCGTACTTACCGGTGTCAGACTGGCCATCGGTATGGGCTGGATGTCCGTAATATGAGCGGAGTTCATTGCGACAAGTGCCGGGTTCGGTTACATAATGGTGGAAGCACAGGGACGATTACAGACAGAAAAAGTTATGGCATACATGATTTTATCTGGCCTGATCGGTTTCCTGATCGATACTCTTTTAGTTGGAGTTGAAAGAATTTTATTAAAATGGAAAGCATAATAAAATAACAGACGGATGAACGGCATGGCCACCAGGTTGCCGCCGTCTTAAAAAAACAGTGGCTGCTAATTCGTTTAGTGGCCACTGTTTTTATGAATTATTAATTATAATATTATACTAGTCTATCCGCACAAAATTTTCGCATACTTGCTATCACACTTTCACTCATCGCCGAGAGTCCTCTTTCCTTATGATACATTAAGTAAAACTGCCTCTTGGAATTGACATTCGGAAAAGAGAATTCAAGAATTTTTTGTCTGTCAAAAGATTCTTTTGCGGCAGTCTTACTGATAAACGCCACTCCCGCGCCCTCTTCCACAGCTCTTCTTACCATTTCTGACGACTCGAACTGAGCGATTATTTTCATAAATGACGGATTCAATTTCAGCTCTTGTTCCATATGGTCCACTGCATTTTTTGTTCCGCTTCCCAACTCTCTGGTAATGAACCATTCTTTTCTCAATTGATCCATCGGAAATCTTCCGTTCATTTCCTTGTATTTGGCTATGTTGGGTGTAATCAGAACAATCTCATCTTCAAACAGAATCTCTGTATGTATCTTCTCACTTCCGCTGTCCAGACCGCCAATTCCGATCTCTGCCTCAAAATTAAGAAGCTTCTGGAGTACATTTCCACTGTCACCTTCAAAAATTCTAAAACGCGTATTTACATTTTTAACACAGTACTGTGACAAAAATTGCGGAAACAGGTAATTTCCCGGAACCGAAGAAACTGCAATCGTCACCATTCCGCCCGCTTCACTTTCACATTTATTCAACTGATTTAATGCGCGGTTCTCCGTCTCCAAAAGCTGCAGGGCATATGGATAAAATACCTTCCCCTCTTCTGACAAAAGAACGTCTTTTGTTGACCGCACCAAAAGTTGTACACCAAGCTCATTTTCTAATTGCTTTATATGGGTACTTATGGTCGGCTGCGACAAATACAAATATTTTGCTGCCAATGAAAAACTTTTGTAATTTACAACTCCGATAAAACTTCTAATGTACTCTAATCTCATTTTTCGCCTCGTATTTTTTATTACCATTCTATCTAATATTATAAAAATGAATGAATAACTAGTCTAATCGTTTTTTTTAATAATTTGCTTTACTTATTCTTTTTATCTATTTACTTTCAAAATAATAATTTTTATTTTATGAAGATTATCAATAATACTTCACCTTCTTTTTTAATTTTGTTATGATGTATAAAAATTAATAAATATTAATTTTTGTTTATATTACTTTTAAAAGGAGGAGATTCTATTATGAAGAAAAGAATCGTAGCTGTACTTCTTGTTGCAGCAATGTCATTCTCTCTTCTTACTGCTTGTCGTGACAGTGGTGATAATAAAAACACGGTCGATATTACAAGACAGAATGATCCGAACGAAGAAGTAAAAGACTTTGAATTTGGAGAATTAAATGAAACAGAAGAGAACTACACAATTGAGATGGGTTACAACAACTGTGACCACATGGTTGCCGCAATCATCGGCGAAAAAGCCGGCATCTATGAAGCTTTAGGCTTAAAGGTAAATCTTACAAAATCAGGGGAAACTACAAAAGCCCTCATCAGCGGCGCTATGGATGCCGGATATGTCGGTGTCAGCGCTTCCGGACTTTCTCAGGATCCACCTTACTTTATTGCATCTGCTAACCATACCGGCGGTTCCCGTTATCTTGTTGTAAGCAACGATATCACAGACCCGTCTGAGATTGAAGGAAAAACGCTTGCAATGCCTTCTGAACCGGAAACTAATTCTGAATGGCGTGGCTGGGCAAGAGATCATGAAGTATCTTATCATGCAGAAGACTACAACATTGTTTCTATGGGACAGTCAGACGCTATGTTCGCACTGAAAGCCGGTCAGATCGACGGCTTCGTATGCTGAGACCCTTATGCCTCTCAGGCAGAGTTCGAAGGTTTCGGACATATTATGTTTGTTAGTTGGGGAGTTAACCTTGACGAAAACGGTAACGTACCAGACGCAGATTCCTGGGCAAGATGCTGTACACTTAGTATGAACAAAGATTTCGCTGAAAAGTGTCCTGAACTTGCAAGACGTCTTGTTTATGCACATACTCTTTCTATTCAGTATTTATATACACACCCATACAATGCTGCTATGATGTTCGCAGACGGTTTCGACTGTGATCCATATGTAGGACTTCGTACTGTATATATGAAGACAGTTGCCGAAGGTCGTACCATCACATGGCACTGGACAGAAGCTAACTTAAAGAACGATGAAGAATTCGATACACAGTGGACTGACCCGGCTATTCCTGAAGTAGATGTCAACTACGCTTCTATCTATGAAGATTCTCTTCAGAGAGCAAACGCTTTACATGAATCTGCCGGAACACGTGATTTTGAAGAATTCATCAAGACAGAAGTTGATCCAATCTCTCCTCTCGGAATTTCTTTCGAAGACTGGTATAACAATGCTAAGATTATCGATGGTATTTCTGATGAAGATGCAATTGATATCACAGATACAGCTACACCATATTTAAATGAAGACTAATTTTAAAAATAAAAAAGAGAATCCGGCAGCCTGCCGGATCTCTTTTTTATTATTTTTCCATAACTCTTGGAAAATCTAATATAAATATTGTTCCCTTTCCCTCTTCTGTTTTTACTCTAATTCTTCCGCCATGCTCTTCTGTCAATCTTTTCACCACAGTCAGACCAATTCCCGTTCCTTTCCCTTCCTGTTTCGTCGTGAAAAACGGCTGAAATACCTGCATTTTAATCTCTTTTGGAATTCCGGTTCCTGTATCCTCCACGAGCAATCTGACCTTGTCATCATCATCCGTGCTTAGTCCAAACTGAATATTTAATGTCCCGCCATTTTCTTCCATCGCATGAACCGCATTGGTCGCAAGATTCAGTAATATTTGATTCAGCGCCCCCACCTGGCCGCAAATATAATAAGAAGTTTTACAAATATTGACCTTTAATTCAATATTACCCGGCAGGAGTTTCTGAACCATATGCACAGCCTCATGCACGGCAAATGTGGCATCATATTCCGTCAGAACCTTTTCCGCCTTCCCTTGCCTGCTGTAACCAAGAAGCTGCCTGGCAAGTTCCTCACAGCGTCTGGCGGCGCTTTTGAGTTCATCGATTTCCTCCGGCATTTCATGATAAACCACTTCGTTTTCTTCCAACAAATCAGTATACAGCACAATGGGTGTCATCAAATTGTTGAATTCATGAGCAATAGCCCCTGTCAGTACACTCATTGTTTTTGAGTGGTTATATTTCTGCATCAAACCTTCCTGCTTTTTCATCGTTTCATTCAACATTTTTTCATGCTGAAGTTCCTTCATAAGCAATTGTTCCTCTTTTTGCTGTGTTGTTATTTTATAAATAAACCACATAGCCAGTATCAAGATCATGGTTCCCAACAGACATAAATATAATGCAATCCTTTCAAGCGGAAGCGTCACTTTTCCATAATCTTCTACGATATATAATGTCAATTCTTCTTCTCCGATCTCAACAGTTTCGTACGCGATCAGTTTTTTAACGTTTCGAGGAATCCCGTCTCTTGTTTCATATACCTGCTCAACTACACATTCATTTCCAGTGGAATGGGAAACTGTCAATTCTTGTTCCACATAATCACTCGGCATTACCGTGGTTCCATCCGATGCCTTTACTACACAGCAGCGATCATTCAACTGCAGATCAGACAGTGCCTGCTCATCTGCATATATTTCATCCAAATTCAGTTCTATCTGTGCAAATCCAGCCAGCCACCCTCCCACATAGACAGCCTTTGTCATATAAAGTGCATAATATCCATCCTCTGTTCTGGCAATCGGTCCGGCAATCACCTCGGTCGGATTAGCGCCCGCCTTTCCACATACTTCCTTTTCCCAGGCTTTTCTCCCTTCCAATTCTTCCAGTGGAATATATTCCCCTTTCTCTCTCAGTTTGAGCATCCCCCTCTCTCTATCTTTCTGATCATCCATATCGCCCGATAAGACTGCATAGATCAGGTTCTGCTTTGCTTCCAAACTTGTCTCAAGACTCTGTGCATTCATTGCAGCCAGACTTTTCAAACTCTCCTGCTCGTTTTCAACAATCGTATTTTCAACGTTCTTATAACAAAATACCGCAATGGTTACCAGCAAAATGGCGCCTAAAGTTGTAAAAACAATTTGTTTTTTCAGTATTTTTTTCTCTTTCATAAATTCCCTCAATAATATTTGACTTTAAAAAAAATGATAATTATAATGATAGTATCCTTTTAAGAAAGGCAGGAATTACCTTATGAATAATATTTCCGTTCTCATCATCGATGATGAGAGGTCTGTTTTAAAAGCCGTAAGCACTGTATTAAAACACGAAAATATAAATGCAGCCTGTGCCAAGAGCTGTCCGGAGGCTCTCGAAGCTCTGCATGAACAGTCTTTTGACATTATTTTACTGGATATTATGATGCCTGAGCAAGACGGTTTTTCATTTTTAAAGGAACTTCGTGATGCCGGAATCCTCACTCCGGTCATCTTACTGAGCGGACGTGAAGAAGATGCCATGCAGGTAGAAGGTCTGGGACTTGGTGCAGATGATTACATGACAAAACCATTCAGCAAGACCGTTCTGGTTTCCAAGATCCGTGCCATTGTGAGACGTACCAGACAATACACGCCACCGATATCTGAAAATATTGTTTCCTCTGTAAATATACAGACAGTCGTTCAGTGCGGAAACTTTACACTCCACATGGATTCACAGACAGTCTTCAAAAACGAAAAAGAGATTTCCTTGTCTTCCAAAGAATTTGCGCTCTTATGCTTCTTTATCGAAAATGCAGAAGCCCTCTTAACAAAACAGGAGATTTTCTCCAAAGTCTGGAAAAATGATATTCCTGACACAAACACGATTCTGGTTTATATCAAACGTCTTCGTGATAAAATTGAAGATAATCCGTCGATTCCAAAACATCTTGTTACCGTATGGGGAAAAGGATATCAATTCTTCCCTTAAACATAATAGATTGCGCAGAGCGCAATCTATTATGTGTGTTGCATCCTAATTAGAAATCTCTAATTTATCAGCTCCTATCAGCATTCTTCCAAGCCTTCGGCAAACAGGTTCACCGGCGCACCATCAATAATCCGGTAGATCCCATAACCCACTTTAGCTCCTTTCTGTCCCTGAAGAACAAACTCTATCTCATCCTCTTTATCTATATTCTGAAACTGAATCTTTTGATTCTCAATCGGCGCAGGAATTGGATCTGTAAAAGTATAGTTTTCTCCATCACCGGAATCAATCGCAACAGTCAGTCTGACATATCCTCCATCCGCAGATGTAGAAGAAGCCTTATCATCTTTTTCCGGTGTATTATAGATCACAACTAAATCTTTGCATCCATCATTCGTCAGATCTTCCTCACATGCCAGTAAAACTTTCACATTTGGAAATGCCTCTTTAAATTTCTGCAAAACTGGATGATCTTCCGATACACTTTCCGCATACATTAAATCACGTCCTACACGTCCTTCCCCATCATAGTACACAACACTCCCGGTATCTACATCATTCATTTCCTGATATTTTTTTTCTAAAAACTGTCGAACAGAGAAAGCGATCACAAGAACACCTGCAATCACAAGTATCCGAAACCATAATTGATTATAAAATTTTTCTTTCTTTTCCATCTTATCACTCCACCGCGCAATAAAAGCAGGATGCACACCTGTACATCCCACTTCTGCATTTTATAACATTTCTATAAATGCCGCAATTCTTGTCTCAATCTGTCCACTGTCTGTTGTAGAATAATCTGTCTCCAGTTTCATATATGGAACACCATATTCCTCTTCTACTGCACGGTTCATAAATGCTGCTTCCACATTAAATGTATGACATGCCTGAAGTACCACTTCCACAACACCGTCTACTTTATATTTTTCAATCATTCTCTTTGTGTTTTCCATACGTTCTGTATTCGGAGTCATAACCGAACAATTAATTGCAAGATAACGGTCTGCAATCGCTTCTAAGATGTTATCTGCATTCTCATCTACCGTCAATCTACAGGTACGTTCGCCACCACAATCATCAAAGCAAACGATAACCCCACCGTTCTCTTCAATTGCTCCGCCAACCTTCTGAATAACACCGGCCGAAGGACATCCTGTAAGAAGGATTCTCTTCGCTGTCTTTGGAACAGGACATTCTCCCGCTTCATATGCCGCTCTCGCCTGAGCAACCCTTGTTTCAAGAGTCTTAACCTGCTCTTCCAGGCTCAAAGTAAAAGTACCCATCTGCCGAATATGCATTAATTCTGTTCCCTTCATTGCCGGTGGGCAAGTCATCTGAAGTTCAAACATATCTAAGACAGCTTTACGAAGACGATTTCTGTTATGCGCAGCTTTACGAAGTTTTTCTTCCGTAATCTCCACTCCAAATTTATCTTCCAGCTTTTTAATCAAAAACTCCAGTTCCGATATCCACATTCCTTTTGCATATGGATGATCCTGTCCCTGTGGAAGATGTAAAATATGGGTTTCTTTTATCTCATTTAAAAGTTCATACATTTTCTTCTTTCCATCACAGGTTGTCTCTCCGATAATGATATCCGAAAAATATGTATATGGACATTTCTCTGTCAAAGCAAATCCATAGGTACTCTTAATAAGTGGGCAGAGATTCTTTGGCAGAACCTTTTCCGCGTCCGGTACCACCTCATTACTCATACCGCAAAGCCCTACTGATGCGATTCCTGCCGCGTCCAGAATTTCATTTGGCGTATAAGAACACAGGCATCCTGCAATCTTTCCGCCATTTTCTTTATATTCTTTTGCCTTTAAAAATCCGGCTTTTCTGGCATCTACAAATTCATCAAATGTTTTTGGTAATGTAACGCTTTCCATTTTTCTTCACCTCAACTTAACTATTCTGCCATAATTGCAGCGCCGATTGCACCTGCATATCTTGCAAGCGGCACACTGACAACCGGTGCTTTCAGTGCATTCTCTAACCTGCTGATCACATATGGATCCTCACAGAGTCCCCCTGTCAGGAAATACTTGTCTCCAGGTACCTGCGCGATGAGCTGCACAACTTTCATAACAACTGACTCGATAACACCATAGGCGATATCTTCACGCGGAGTTCCTTTCCCAATCAAACTAATGACTTCTGACTCTGCAAATACAGTACACATAGAGCTGATCGTGATTGGATTTCCATGCTTCGCAAGGTCTGATAATTCATTCTGTGTCAGACCCAGACGATTCGTCATGACTTCAATAAACTTACCTGTCCCTGCAGAACATTTATCATTCATAAGAAATTTCATGACTCTTCCCTTTTTCAATAAAATCCCTTTCGTGTCCTGACCACCGATATCAATGACGGTTCCATCTTCATGAAAAAGATAGTAAGCTCCCTTTCCATGGCAGGTAATCTCAGTCACAACATCATCTGCATACGGCACTGAGATTCTTCCATATCCTGTGGCAACATACTTTGCGTTTTCCTTATTGATTCCATCTTTTTCCAGCATTTCATAAATTTCTTCTGCTGTCTTTTTACTGCTGAATCCTGTATTAAGTAAAAGTGTCTTGATTACTTCTCCATTTTCCATTACTGCAACTTTCGCTGCACTTGATCCGATATCAATTCCGACTTGATACAATGTTCTATCCTCCCATTTTATCCTACAATATCTAATCACCGGAAGTGCCAAAAGGCACGTTCCGGGATTGTATGCGGTCGCCAAGGTCTTAAGCAAGCTTAAGACTTTGGCTCGTCGCCTATACAAAAAGAGCATAAAGGGAATAACACCCCTACAATGCCATTATATACCAAGTCTATCCCGTTACTTTCACTCCGTCAAATTGATAATCCTTATAAATATTACCCATTCATAGAATTCATCTATCTGCTTCTGTAAATACCTGCGTACTCCATGACTTTACAGGCACATGCATCTGCAATTTCCCGCTCTTCCTGTTCAGAAAGTCCCAGCGTCACAATTCCATCCACTCCCCAGGTCTTTGCATAGTAGATTCCCTCCTCCGGATTCTCAGGAAAATATAGAAGCGCATACTGGCCGTTCGCACAAATTTCTTCTATTATAGTTCGAAGCTGACAGTATCTGTCTCCCTGTATATCCATCTCTGTCCTGCGGAAATCCAACACCGCAACCAATAACTCTTTCTTACCTGCCAGAAGACTCGCTCTGATGTTCAATTGATAGCCATACTCATTGACAAGGTGTTCTATTTTATGAAAAGTTGCTTCGCTGACCTTTTCCCGCCTTCCATGCATAACATTCAATACGGTTGTCACGCTCACACCAGCCTTTTCGGCGATTTCTTTCATCATGGTTTTCTGCTTCATTCCCTCACCCGCCACTTCATTTTTTCTTACTATATCACCCCTTTCCATGTCTTTTCTTTTTTCGTGAAATTTAGTTATAATCCGAGAAATTCAGATGTTTTTATGTTATATTTTTCAATTGTTTATTTTTATCACTTGTGCTATTCTTTTTTTAGCATCAGTAAACAAGGAGGCTAATTTTTATGACACATAATCATAAAATCATTTTAAACAAAGATTCTGCCGCAGATGGAATCATCTTTGATGTAGATGGAACCCTCTGGGACTCTACCGAACAGGTTGCAGCATCCTGGACACAGGCCATCAGAGCAAACTCCGATTTTAATATGAACCTCACAGGCGAAGGCATCAAATGTCATTTTGGAAAAACTATGGATGCAATTACTGCCGCACTCTTTCCATCGCTTTCTCTGAAAGATCGCGAAGAACTTGGCAACATCTGTTTTGAATATGAAAATGCTTATCTTGCAGACCATCCGGGCATACTATTTCCACATGTAAGAGAAGTTTTTGAATTGCTTTCTGAAAAATTTGATCTCTACATCGTCAGCAACTGTCAATGTGGATACATTGAGGTATTCTTAAAATCCACCGGACTTGGCAGTTATATAAAAGATCATCTCTGCTTTGGCCGTACGCTTCGTCCAAAAAACGAAACCATTCGACTTTTAATGGAAAAGCACCATCTGGAAAAGGTAGTTTATGTCGGCGACACACTTGGTGACTTTGATGCATGCAGAAAAGCAGATATTCCATTTATCTTTGCAGAATATGGCTTCGGCAATGCACCAGAAGCTGAGATCCGAATCAAAGATATGGCTGAGCTTCCGGCTTTATTATTAAATTCAAGAAAGGTTGATTGATTGTTATGCTAAAAAAGTGGGAAATAAGTATACCTGAATTTGAAGACAGTTCTCCACGAAACGTTTATGTATATCTTCCATCATCTTATCAAAAATCAAGAAAACGTTATCCTGTCCTCTATATGTTTGATGGACATAATGTTTTTACCGATGAGGACGCAACCTATGGAAAATCGTGGGGGCTGAAAGATTATCTGGACAAAAACCGAACGGAACTGATCGTTGTTGGTGTAGAATGCAGTCATGACGCAGATAACGGTCGATTAAAGGAATACTCTCCGTTCACATTCTACGATGATTCTTTCGGTCTGATTCAGGGCCGCGGAAGAACGACTATGGAATGGATGATCTATGTCCTGAAAAAATATATTGACCAGAATTACCGCACTTTGCGTGACCGTAGATATACCTTTATTGCCGGAAGTTCTATGGGAGGACTTATGAGCTTATATGCCATTTTGAAATACAACCATATTTTTGGTCGGGCCGCCGCACTCTCTCCTTCTGTCTGGGTCTCACCGGAAAAGATGTTCGCATTGATTGACCGGTCGCGTATCCGTCCTGACACGATCCTGTATATGGATTACGGAACAGAAGAATTTTGCAATCACGATCAAATAGAACCACTGTTTTACGATGTCAGCAGCGCCCTCCAATACAAACATATACGCCTGACCGCCCGAATAGTTCCAAATGGTCAGCATAGTGAGGCCTGCTGGGAAAAGCAGCTTCCATTTGTTATCAATACTTTAATGTATGATATCTAAAAGAATAGAAAGTGAGGAATTGTAACTATGAAAAATTTTGTTTTTATCTCGCCTAATTTTCCGACAAACTACTGGCAGTTTTGCCTGGAATTAAGGAACAACGGTCTCAATGTACTGGGAATTGGCGACCAGCCATACGATGAATTATCCTGTGATTTGAAGAACAGTTTAAATGAATACTACAAAGTCAGTTCATTGGAAAATGAAGATGAAGTTTACCGTGCAGTCGCTTTTTTTATCCATAAGTATGGCCGCATTGACTGGCTGGAATCCAACAATGAATATTGGCTGGAGCGCGATGCCGCTCTCCGTACCGATTTCAATATTGCAAGTGGATTCCACACTTGTGATATGCCGAAAATCAAATATAAATCAAAAATGAAAGAATATTACCTCAAAGCCGGGATTCCGGTTGCACGTTATCATTTAGTGGATAACATCGAAAACTGTTTTTCATTTGTGGAAGAAGTTGGATACCCGGTTGTAGCCAAACCAGACAATGGAGTCGGTGCTTCTGATACATACAAGATTAAAGATGATGAAGACATGTATGAATTCTTTAACAAAAAAGATCCACATGTTCTTTATATCATGGAAGAATTCATCACTGCCGAGATCAACTCTTACGATGCAATCATTGATTCCAACGGTGAGCCAATGTTTGAAGCTGGAAATGTTACTCCATTTTCTCTGATGGATGTTGTAAACAATGCAGATAACTCCATCTATTATATTGTAAAAGATCTTCCTGATGACACCCGCGCTGCCGGACGTGCTACCGTCAAAAGTTTTGGTGTCAAAAGCCGTTTTGTTCATTTTGAATTTTTCCGTCTTACAGAAGATCAACACATTGGCAAAAAGGGACAGATCGTTGCCCTGGAAGTCAACATGCGTCCTTCCGGAGGATTTACACCTGATATGATCAACTTTGCACGCAACTCAAATGTATATAAAATCTGGGCAGATATGATTGCATTTGATTCCTCACAGACACCTGTCGGGCGCCATGCATATTGCGCTTTCGCAGGTCTTCGCGATGCAAAAGATTATGTTATGAGCCACGATGACATCATGGCAAAATACGGATACTGTATGAAGATGGTCGATCGTATCCCTGACGCTCTTTCCGGCGCGATGGGAAATCAGATGTACCTGGCTACTTTTGACACAGAAGAAGAAATGCATACCTTCTATAAAGATATATTGAAATGCAAATAAGGAAATAGCAAAAACTGCTGTCTGATTTTCAAAGTCAGAGGGCAGTTTTTCTCTTTTATTGAAATTCTTAATAAATTACAGTATTTAATCACAGAATGTAATTGGACTTCTATTTTGATAAGCTTTAAACTGATATTAGACATTTATGTTCAACCAAATACTATAATTTGCAAGGAGAACTTTTTTATGATAGTAAATCGTATTTGTGGAATGTGTCAGGGTGGCTGCCAGGTGAATGTCACAATAGAAGATGGTAAGATCATCCGTGTAGAGCCTGACAAGACTTCTCCCAAAGGACGTCTTTGTGTCAGAGGTGCTCTTGCTCCGGAACTCTTGTACAGCCCTGACCGGCTTACATACCCATTGATCCGCGACGGAGCAAAAGGCGAAGGTAAATTTCGCCGCGCCACCTGGGACGAAGCATTCGAATATGCAGCAGACTTAATTCGAAAAACATCAGAAAAATATGGAGCTAAATCTTTGGCATCTTATCTTGGACGAGGAGTCCTCGGAACACCAATCGGGCGTATTCTTAATAAGGGAAAAGACCCATGCCTTATGGAACGCCTTGGCTCTCCAAATGATTTTAACGTATCTTCAATCTGTAACATGGCTTCAAGCATGGTTACTCCAATTACTACATTTGGATTCGGCACACGCGCAATGGTCCAGGATATTCCAAACAGCGACTATATTTTTGCATGGGGCAAAAATCCAACCACAGATGACGGACCGCAGATGGCCATCAAAGCAATCAAGGCAGCAAAGGAACGGGGTGCGAAACTGGTTGTCATTGATCCACGCAAGAACGGAATCGGTGAACTTGCAGATTTGTGGGTACCTGTGATCCCTGGCTCAGACGGTGCTCTGGCACTGGCAATGCTGAAACTAATCATCGCTTCGGAGCGTTATGACAAGAACTTCGTGCGAGACTATACACGTGGATTTGAAGAGTTTAAGAATTATCTGGATACTCTAACGCTGGAACAGTTATCTGCGTGGTGCGGTGTTTCTATTGATATGATTAACGATTTAACCGAAATCTTCTGTTCTACAGAAAAAATCTCTCTGGTTTCTTACACCGGTCTGGAATACCAGCTCAGTGGGATTCAGAATAACCGCGCAATCTTTACCCTCTGGGCAATCACCGGAAAACTGGATGTAGAAGGCAGCATTTATTTCAATTGTAAAAATCTTCCTACTTTCCAGCCAAAAGAACTTCCGGAAGAAAGACTCGTCGGAACTGACGAATTTCCGATGTACTATAAATTTATGGGCAGAGGACAGTTCATTCGTTTTCCAAAAGCGGTGTTGGAGGATGATCCATACCCGATCAGAGCACTGATCCTTGCCGGCGGCTCTCCAGTTCTTACCTTTCCGGACAGCAAAAAATGGCGGGAAGCTTACCAAAAGCTGGAATGTCTGATCGTACTGGACCGTTACCCGACTGAAGATTCCCGTTATGCCGATGTTATCTTCCCTGCATGTACTCTTTATGAGACTTATAAGCCTGTCATAGACGAAAATGGGAAAATAAACTTAATCGAGCCGACCATCCCTCCGATAGGAGAAAGTCGCGATGACTGCATGATCCTTGGCGGTCTCGCCAAAGCTCTTGGTGTAGGTGATGACTATCCTTCTACCGTCGAAGAACTGAAAGAATGGATCTGCAAGGAGCTCCCGCCGTTTGCCGGCGATTTCGGCTCAGGCAAAAAGCAGCCTCCACGTATCTATAAAAAATATGAAACCGGAGAACTCCGCGCCGATGGACAGCCGGGATTTCCAACTCCATCCGGCAAATTCGAAATCTGCTCTACTCTCCTGGAAGAGAATGGATTCACACCATATCCTGAATACCAGGATATGCGCTTTATACCGGAAATGAATAATCCAGAATTTCCATTTACCATGTCCACGGGTGCGAGAAGTATGCACCGAATGGGCGTATTTGGCGCAAATCTTCCGGGTGTTGCCAAAGTGGAACCTTACCCATATATGGATCTCTCACCGGAGGATGCCAAAGAACTGGGACTTCATGATGGCGACTGGGCGCAGGTGACCACTCCATTTGGTTCAGGAACCTTCAAAACCAGACTTTCCGGAATAACCAGACATTGTATCCACATTCCTCATGGCGGTGGAAGTGCCTACATGCCAAAAGCATGGGAAATGGGAAATATTAATGAATTGACCAGCATGGATTATAACGATCCAATCACGGGATTCCCGACCATGAAATCGGTTCCATGCCGCATAGAAAAATCGGATTACAAAGAATAAACTATACAGAAAATGAGAATAGTCTGCAAACTATTCTCATTTCTATTATTACGCAAAGCGTGTTTCCTCTCGTTTTATGATATTTATTTTTATCTAAATTCTGGATCTCTCATATCATAGCATTCCAGTTCACAACAGCAGCCACATACATAGGCATAGATCGGATCTTTCTTCTGAAATTCTTCAATTGCCTTGTCAAGCTTTGCCAGCATTTTTTCTCTGTCATCTGGCAGGGTTCCCTTCACACGCATTTTCACAAAATCGTGAAATCCATCGTATTCCACATCTTTCACATTCAAAAGTTTCAGAAGTCTTCTCTCTTCCATCATATTTTCCAGTTCATCTGCCGGCACAAATGTACCCTTTTCAATGTCTCTATAAAGTGGAGCTTCCTTGTGAAGAAAGAGTGAGAAGTTCACGATCTTCTTCGGATTCGTCCTGTTATAGAATTCAGCAATCGCCTCTGCATTTTCCATGCCGCGGTCCTTCCCGGCAATTCCAGTCATCATGTGTGCATCATAGTCAATTCCTGCCCTGTGCAAACGCTCAATCGCCGCATATACATCCTCTAAATTATGATCCTTACACATAAACGTAAGCACGTCATCCAGCCCTGTCTCGATTCCCAGATAAAGCTGATCTACCCCTGCTTCTTTCAATACTTTCAACTCTTCATCAGATTTTTCCTGAATATTTGTAACGGTCGCATCCATATTTGCCCCTTCAAAATTTGGAAAATACTGACGAACCATTCCTAAAATTTTTAGAAGCTTCTCCGTTGCAATTCCAAATGCATTTCCATCTCCCAAGAACACTCTCTTAGGATTTCCTCCAACTTCTTTCACACGAATCAGCTCCGCTTCAATCTCCTCTAATGGCAGTTCCCTATATTTTAAGTGCTTAAATAACGTACAGAATTTACATGCATTATAAGAACATCCGACTGCAACAGGAAGCATAAATGCAGAACGTTCCATTGGTGAGCGACAAATCTGACCTTCGTAATCCATACAGATTCCTCCTTTATTTCTGAATCCTCTATTCACATATAACTACTTTTATTTTACTCAATTTGTTCTGCAGATTCAATAGATTTATCGCCTTCCCATTGAGATAAAATAACTGCGATAAAGACCGTAATAAATCCGACGAACATACGAAGAGTGATGTGCTCATGGTAAATTATAATAGAAAAAATGACTCCAAAGACCGATTCCAGACTGAGAATCATTCCACCGATAGACGGCTCTTCATATTTCAGTCCATAACTTTGTAAATACAGACAGAGTGCCGTAGCGATCAGTCCAAGATATACAATTCCACTGACCGTATTCATTGGGAACTTTATCGGAAATGTATTCGTCGCAAATACACAGATCCATGCCAGGATCGTTACCACACATAATTCAATCGTTGTGAGCAAAAGTGGATTCTTATCCCGACATACAATGGAAGAAATAACAATATTGCACGCACATGGAACTCCACTAAGTACTGTCAATATATCTCCCGCAGACATGCTCCATCCTCCCTGCAAGGAAAGAATACCTACCCCCGCAAGGCAGATAAATACACAGATAATATGTAATAATTTTGGTCGTTCCTTCGTCACAAACCAATGTAAAAAAGGTACCAGTACGCAATATGTCGTACACAAAAAGGCACTTTTCCCCGGAGAAGTATCCAGCGCAAGCCCTGCCACCTGCAACAGATAGCTCAGGAACAATGTAATTCCCATCCAGACTCCATCCACCACATACTTCCTGTTTACTAATTTTCTAAGCGGATACGCTGCAATTAACAGCGCAATAGCAGCTACTGAAAAACGAAGCGCTATAATAAAAGAAGGGGAAAATGCCTCCGTCGCAAGCTTCCCTACGGAAAATGTCGTTCCCCATAGGATTGCTGTTAAAAATAGTGCCGGTTTCCCGTATTTTTTCTTTTCCATATTCATATTTATTCCTCTATTATGAAAGGCCCTGCCATTGCAGAGCCCCTACTATTCCTATTTAGAAACGCAACGAAAGGCAGCTAAGTCCTCCATCTAATTTGCGATACTCTGATGTATCTGTCAGAATCACCTCATAACCTGCATCGCGTACTGCCTGAGCAACTTTCGGAAATCCTGTCGGCACAATCACTTTATCATTTACCCAGATACAATTTGCCGCATAAGCTTCGTCATCCGGGATAAGAATCTGTTTTGCATTCTTAAATTCTTCTTTCTCCACAAATTCTCCTGCCACAAGGAATGTATTATTTTCCAGATAATTTACGCCAGTCTTCAAATGCAGTACCTTTTCCAATGTCACTTCTGAACCTGTGAGTCCATATTTTTCAAGAATTTCAATAAACTGACGGATTCCTTCTTCATTTGTCCTTGCAGAACGTCCCACATAGAAATGGTCTCCTACCATCATGACGTCTCCGCCTTCCAGTGTTCCTGGATTTTTGATATATTCAATTTTATCATCATCGTAAAATTTACGGATTGTCTCTACAATATGCTCTTTTTCACCGTTTCTTGATGCGGCACCCGGATTTGTAATGATCGCACATTTTCTTGTCACTACAGCTACATCTTCCACAAAACATGCATCCGGATATTCTTCCAATGCCTCTAATTCTGTAACCTGAACTCCGCATTGTTTCAGAGCTTCAATATAAGCATCATGCTGCTTCACCGCAAGTTCATAGTCCGGTTTTCCAAGCTCCGGTGCTGATGTGATTCCATCGACCATGGATCTGGCTGGTTTTCTGACAATAACATTTTTAAACATTTTTATCCACTCCTTTAAAATAAGCAGCAGAATTTTTCCGCTGCTCGTGTATAGCACACCGATATTTTTATTTATTTTATCATAGAATTCTCTTTTTGTATATTGCAAATTTATAAGAATAACAACTTGTCTCGCTCGCTTTGAAGCTATGCATTTCTACTTGCACCTTTCCACTGAATATGCTATGTTTAAGACAGAAAAAGGAGTAATCACTCACAAAGTGGTTGACCTTCCGGATAAGTTTTTAAGCCTACCTATACCGGTCAAGTAACAAGGTAGGCTTATTTATTTTCGCTTGTTATAAAAATTTTAAACACTTTTAAAGGCTATCACTGACAGAATAATCAGCGATAGCCTTTCCATTTTAAAAGATTTCTTAGAATTTACCCGCCTTTGCTGCTTCTTCTACACTTACAGCGACAGCTACTGTCATACCAACCATCGGGTTGTTGCCTGCTCCAATCAGTCCCATCATTTCCACATGAGCCGGAACTGAAGAAGAACCTGCAAACTGTGCATCAGAATGCATACGTCCAAGTGTATCTGTCATACCATAAGAAGCTGGTCCTGCAGCCATGTTATCTGGATGAAGTGTACGTCCTGTACCGCCGCCGGAAGCTACTGAGAAGTATTTCTTTCCTGCTTCGATACATTCTTTCTTATATGTTCCTGCAACTGGATGCTGGAAACGAGTCGGGTTTGTTGAGTTACCTGTGATAGAAACGTCAACGCCTTCTTTCCACATGATAGCTACACCTTCACGAACATCGTTTGCACCGTAGCAGTTTACTTTTGAACGAAGTCCGTCAGAGTATGCGATTCTCTGAACTTCTTTTAATTCACCTGTATAATAATCATATTCTGTCTGAACATATGTGAATCCATTGATTCTTGAGATGATCTTTGCAGCATCTTTTCCAAGACCATTCAGGATAACACGAAGAGGTTTTTTACGAACCTTGTTGGCCTTTTCAGCAATACCGATGGCACCTTCTGCTGCTGCAAAGGATTCATGTCCTGCAAGAAATGCAAAACAATCTGTTTCTTCTTCCAGAAGCATTTTTCCTAAATTACCATGTCCAAGCCCTACTTTTCTCTGGTCTGCCACTGATCCCGGAATGCAGAAAGACTGAAGCCCTTCCCCGATCGCTGCTGCTGCCTCAGCTGCTGTTCTGCAGTTCTTTTTAATTGCAATTGCAGCGCCTACAATATATGCCCAGCATGCATTTTCAAAACAAATTGGCTGGATTGCTTTTACCTGATTATAGACATCAAGTCCGGCATCTTTTGTGATCTTTTCAGCTTCTTCAATTGAAGCGATTCCATAGCTGTTTAATACCGCATTGATCTGGTCAATACGTCTTTCATATGATTCAAATAAAGCCATTTTCTTTATCTCCTTTTTCTATATTCTCTATAGCGATAAGCGTCTTTACTCGTGAACCCTCGATCCGCTTATCCACGTCTACTCTTTACGTGGGTCAATAATTTTTACTGCATCTGCAACACGTCCATACTGTCCCTGTGCCTTTTCCCAGGCTTCGTTCGGAGTATCTCCGGCTTTGATGAAGTCTGTGAATTTTCCAAGGCTCACAAATTTGTAACCAATGATTTCATCATTGGCATCCAGTGCAAGACCTGTAACATAGCCTTCTGCCATTTCAAGATAACGAGGACCTTTTGCAAGTGTTCCATACATTGTACCAACCTGTGAGCGAAGTCCCTTTCCAAGGTCTTCCAGTCCGGCGCCGATTGCAAGTCCATCTTCAGAAAATGCGCTTTGTGTTCTTCCGTATACAATCTGTAAAAACAACTCTCTCATTGCTGTGTTGATTGCGTCACAGACAAGGTCTGTGTTAAGAGCTTCTAAAATTGTTTTCCCTGGAAGAATCTCAGATGCCATTGCTGCCGAATGAGTCATTCCTGAACATCCGATGGTCTCTACAAGGGCTTCCTGAATAATACCATCTTTTACGTTCAATGTCAGCTTACAAGCTCCCTGCTGTGGTGCACACCATCCAATACCATGTGTAAAACCTGAAATATCAGATACTTCTTTTGCTTTTACCCATTTTGCTTCTTCTGGAATTGGAGCTGGTCCGTGATTGGCACCCTGCGCTACTGGACACATCATTTTTACTTCATGTGAATATATCATGTTAATACCCCTTTCATATATGTATCAAAAATACTTTTGGGAGATGTTTGTCAAATTCTTAACATCTCCCAAATATTCTCTCATAATTTACTATTTTCGTCAATCGTTTATCTGCACAAATAAATAAAAGAAATCAAATGCCTGCTAAGCATAATAACTCTGAACCATGAAAACTTTACTTAAGAATTTCGCTTCTCAGCAAAGTGAGTGCCTGAACAACCGCTGAATCACGATTTTTTTCCCGGTTTCCTGTAAACAGACATTTCTTCACGGTGACATTTCCATTAACATAACAGCCTATATATACAAGGCCTACCGGTTTTTCCGGTGTTCCGCCACCTGGCCCCGCGATTCCCGTCACACTCAAAGCTACATTTGCCCTGGCTTCCTTCGCTGCTCCAATTGCCATTTCGGCAGCCGTCTGCTCACTGACCGCTCCATAAGTTTCCAGGGTTCTATGCTGCACACCCAGCAGTTTTTCTTTTGCCGAATTTGCATAGGTAATGTACCCTTCATTATACACCTCTGATGCCCCGGCAACATTCATGATGCGTCCTGCAAGCTTTCCTGCCGTACATGACTCTGCCGTTGTCAGTGTAAATCCTCGTTCTTTGAGAATCTCAACAATCGCTTCCTCCAAAGTCACACTTTCTTCTGTAGTGAAAATTGCATTTCCAAAACGGTTCTTCATTTCATTCAGAAGTGGCTGCATCATTTTTTCTGCCTCTTCTTCTGTTCGTGCTTTTGCGGTAATACGGAAATGAACCTCCCCGGTCTTGGCATATGGTGCCAGCGTAGGATTTGTCTGTGCATCCATCAGATCTTCTACCATCGTTTCGGCAGTACTTTCCCCAATTCCACAGATTTTTACCATGCGTGAATAGATTCCTTCCGAAGAAAGTCTGCGCAGATAAGGCGCAATATCTTTCTCAAACATCGGCTTCATTTCATTTGGTGGCCCTGGAAGTAATATGGCCGTCTTACCATTTTCCTTATCTTCAATGATAAGTCCCGGAGCCGTTCCATTGTCATTATCAATCACAATCGCACCTTCCGGAACCATAGCCTGTTTCCAATTATTATCTGTTATCGTAGCTTTGCGTCTCTGAAAAAATCCCTCAATACGTTCCCTGCTGTGTGCATCCATATAGAGTGCTCTTCCAAATACTTTTGCTGTTACTTCTTTCGTGAGATCGTCCTTGGTTGGTCCAAGCCCTCCTGTCAGAATCACAATATCCGAGCGACCTACAGCCTGACAGATCATCTCTTCCATTCTTTCCTCATTATCGCCGATCACGCTTTGGCGATATAAAGAACAACCCAGCAGAGCGCACTGCTCTGCCAGGTAAGCTGCATTCGTATTCACAATATTTCCAAGTAAAATCTCTGTTCCAACTGAAATCAGTTCTACAACCATTTTACATGCCTCCCTGTGTCAATACCTGTTTATTCTTCGCAACATAATCAATCAGTGAAATAATAGTAAGGGCAAGAGCCACCCACACCAGCACGGCTTCAATATCTGCGAAAATTCCTCCAAAATCTGCAATCAAGAGAATGATAAGTGCCATATGTGACACCGTTTTAAATTTACCCCAGTAGCTTGCCGCAATCACAATTCCATTATCTGATGCCACAAGACGGAATCCACTGATGATAAATTCCCTTGCAATAATGATAACCGTCACAAGCACATTCAGTCTTCCCATCGATGTAAGACAGATAAATGCTGTGCAGACAAGAAGTTTATCTGCAAGCGGATCCATAAATTTTCCAAAGTTTGTCACGAGATTATATTTTCTTGCAATTTTACCATCTAGCATATCCGTAAGACTGGCCACACAGAAAATAGCGAGTGCAATCCACTTATCTGCCGGTCCTGTAATATCATATAACAAAAACGCAACAAAAAAAGGAATCATAAGTACTCTCAGTACCGTTAATTTGTTAGGTAAATTCATAAGTATATCCTCCTATATCAATTCTCCAATTAAATCGTATTCCATAGCCCCTGTAACCTTAACTTTTGCAAAGTCACCTGACATGAGTTCTTCATCCGTATTTACAAAAATCAGTCCGTCTATATTTGGTGCATCACGGTACGTTCTTCCTACATAGGCATTCTCGTCCGCGAGCTTTCCTTCAATCATAACCAGGAGTTCTCTTCCAATCATATCTTCTGCCTGCTCAAATACAATATCCTGCTGAAGCTCCATCAGTTCTGCCTGACGATCTTCCTTTATCTCTTCATCAATCTGATCCGGCATCTTCGCTGCCGCAGTATCTTCCTCCTGGGAATAAGTAAAGACACCCAGGCGTTCAAATTCCATCTGATCTACAAAATCCATGAGTTCTTCATGATCTTTTTCGGTCTCACCCGGAAATCCTGTGATAAGAGTTGTGCGTAACGCAATGTCCGGAATTTCTTTTCTCAATTTTCCGATAATATCGATCAACTGCTCTTTCGACGTTCTTCTTCCCATTTTCCTGAGAATTGCATTACTTGCATGTTGAATCGGAAGATCAAGATAGTGGCAGATCTTCGGTTCTTCTTTCATTACCTGAATCAGTTCGTCCGTAATTTCTTCCGGATAGCAGTATAAAATACGAATCCACTGAATACCGCCGATCTTGCATAATTCTCTCAATAATTTTGGAAGTGTCTTTTCTCCATAGAGATCTTTTCCATATAAAGTAGTTTCCTGTGCTACCAGAATCAATTCTTTCACGCCTTCCTCTGCAAGCTGCTTAGCCTCAGCTAAAAGCTGCTCCATCGGCACACTGCGGAAATTGCCACGGATTTTTGGAATAATACAGTAAGTACAATGCTTATCACAGCCCTCTGCAATCTTAAGATAGGCAAAATGTCCGCCAGTCGTCACAAGACGGTGCGTTTCCACAACTGGAAGACGATCCATATCTTTCATTGTTATGCGCGCATCTCCTCTGTCCATCGGACTGTCACTGAAAATCTTGTCAATGACATTTCCAATCTCGTCATAAGATGTTGTTCCCAGCACGGCATCTACTTCCGGAATCTCTGTGAGAATCTCTTCTTTGTATCTCTGAGCCAGACAACCTGTCACAATCAGTGCTTTCAGTCTTCCATCTTCCTTAAGCTGCGCCATCTCCAGAATATTCTGGATACTTTCTTCTTTTGCATCGTGGATAAAACAGCAGGTATTGATAATAATAATATCTGCCTGCGTCTCATCATCGATCATCTGATGTCCTTTTTTTGCCAGAATTCCAAGCATTACTTCTGTATCCACCAGATTCTTATCACATCCAAGTGAAATAAACAAAATATTCATAGTATCTTTCTCCTATATATTCACAAAGCAGATACAACAAAAGCTGCATCTGCTTTATCTTATTCTTCGTTATCTGCTTCCTCAGCAACGATTTTTATTTTACCGTTATTTAATTCATCAATTGCTGTAGAAAGAGGTTTCGTCCCTCCCTTTGTCGCAACCAATGGTTCTTCTCCATCAATCAACTGTCTCGCACGCTTTGCTGTTGCAAGCACAATAGAGTAACGACTATTGACAATCTTTGTTTCTCCCTCTTCTACATTCTGGTTTACTACTTTCATTAAATCTGAATATGATGGATGTAACATCTATATTTCCCCTTTCTTCTAAATAAATCTTCTTTTATAGCTCCTGCAATTCTTTTTGGATCTGTTCAATCATCGCATTACATCGGCTTACACGGCCATGTTCTGACTGGATGACATAATGCATCTCTTTTACGCAGGTCTCCAGATCATCATTGATGATCAGGTAATCATACGCGTTCATGTATTTGGCTTCCTCGACCGCACGTTTCATTCTTGATTCGATCACATCCATAGTTTCTGTTCCTCTGCCCACAAGCCGTTCTTTCAATTCTTCTGCACTTGGCGGTGTAACAAAAAGGAGCAGAGTATCCGGATATTTTTCTTTTACCTTCAGCGCACCCTGAATTTCAATTTCAAGAATAACATCTTTTCCGGCCTCCAGTTGACTCACCACATAATCTTTTGGTGTGCCATAATAATTATTCACATATTTAGCATACTCTATAAGTTCGTCCTGCGCAATCATTTTCTCAAACTCATCCACACTCTTAAAAAAATACTCAATTCCATGGGTCTCTCCCGAACGTGGTTGTCTTGTTGTCGCAGAGACAGAAAGTGCATAATTGTCATAGACTTCCAATAAACGCTTCATCAGCGTTCCTTTTCCGGCTCCTGAAAATCCGGAAACTACAATAAGAATTCCTCTCTTGTGACTCATGATAATTCTCCTATTCGATATTCTGAATCTGTTCCCTTACTTTTTCAATCTCAGTTTTTAAATTAATCGCATAATTTGATACTTCAAGATCATTTGCTTTTGATAAAATAGTATTAGCTTCACGGTTCATTTCCTGTGCAATAAAATCAAGCTTTCTTCCAATTCCTTCTTCTGATTCAAAGGTATCTTTCATATGTTTGATATGACTCTTCAGTCTCACAACTTCTTCATCCGTACAAATCTTATCCGCAAAAAGAACGATTTCTGCCGACATTCTTCCTTCATCAATCTGTGTATCGCCCAGTAATTCTTTTACTTTTGCTTCCAGCTTTTCTCTATATTCCGCGATGATCTTCGGAGCGCGCTCCTCAATAAATGACACTGTCTCCAACATTCCGTCCAGTTTCGCTATAATATCCGTCTTCAGTTGTTCGCCTTCTTTTGTTCTTGTCTCTACAAACTGTGTACAGGCTCCGTCCATCGCTTTTTTAAGGATGTTCCATAATTCCTGCTCATCAATGACCTGCTCTTCCATTGTAAGAACTTCCGGACAGCGGGCAAGCGTGGATACACGGATATCATTATCCAATTCAAAGTCTTCCTGCATTTTCTTGAAAGAATTCATGTATTCTGCCGCAAGTGTCTGGTTATATTTCAATGAAACCTGACTTTCTGACGTGTCTTCATAAGTAATGAAAATGTCTACTTTTCCTCTCTGAACGTACTGCTTCAACAGATTACGAATCGATGTCTCAAAGAAATTCAGTTTCTTTGGCATACGGATATTCACATCCAGATATCGATGGTTCACGCCTTTCATTTCAACTGTAAATTTGCGCTCGGCTTCTGACACTTCGCAGCGGCCAAAGCCTGTCATACTCTTTATCATTTGATTTCCCTCTTCTCACAAATCATTCACGACACAATTTCGCCACTATATTATAAGCCAATTTCTCTCATGAGTCAACGAATGGTGAAAAAAAGATTGTACCGAAGTACAACCTTTTCCCTTTTATGACAACATCATTCTATCGTTTGCAAATTCGTTTCCACTGACCTCTTCAAATTTTGCAAGCAAATCAGATACTTTTAAATTTTTCTTTACCTCTCCTGATACATCATAGATCACTCTTCCTTCGTGCATCATAATCAGTCTGTTTCCATGTACGATAGCATCTTTCATATTATGAGTTACCATTAGGGCAGTCAGATGATTTTCCATAATAACCTTATCTGAAAGTTCGAGAACTTTTGCCGCTGTCTTTGGATCCAGCGCTGCCGTATGCTCATCAAGAAGTAAAAGCTTCGGATGCTGGAGTGTCGCCATCAGAAGGGTGATTGCCTGTCTTTGTCCGCCGGAGAGAAGTCCTACCTTTGAGGTAAGTCTATCCTCAAGTCCCAGATCCAGGGTGGCAAGCAACTTTTTATATTCTTCTCTTTCGGCTTTTTTAATTCCAAATCCTAATGTACGGGCTTTCCCTCTTCTGGCTGCGATCGCCATATTTTCCTCAATCTGCATATCCGCAGCTGTCCCTGTCATTGGATCCTGAAATACACGTCCAAAATACTTTGCTCTCTTATGTTCCGGAAGATTCGTTATATCTTCTCCATCGATCAGAATACTTCCGGAATCCACTGGGAACACACCAGTAATCATATTGAGCATCGTTGATTTTCCAGCCCCATTTCCTCCAATGATTGTCACATAATCTCCATCGTTAAGCGTAAGATTAAGCCCATTTAAGGCAACTTTTTCATTAATAGTTCCAGCATTAAACGTTTTATGAACATCTTTGATTTCTAACATGATGACACTCCTTTCTTCTAAGCTTTCTTCTGTTTTGGCAGCACCTTGGATTTCCAGTAAGGAATACCAAGGAAGAATGCAACAACAAGTGCAGAGAATAATTTTAAATCATTTGCATTTAAGCCCAGTCTGAGTACAAGTGTGATTGCAATATAATAAATAATTCCACCAAATACAGCTGCTGCCAGGCGAAGTGCAAAATTCTTAAAGATCTTTCCAAACATAACTTCACCTATAATGACGGCGGCAAGTCCGATTACAATCGCGCCTCGTCCCATATTAACATCTGCAAAGCCTTGATACTGTGCGAGCAGAGCCCCTGCCAGTGCAACAATTCCGTTTGAGATGACCAGTCCCAATATTTTGCGTGAATCTGTGTTGATTCCATTCGCACGCGCCATTGCCGCATTGGATCCGGTTGCCCGTACAGATGCTCCCATCTCTGTTCCGAAGAACCAGTACAAAACCGCGATTAAAATAACCACAAACACTGCTCCGATTACAATGGATTTATGAATATAACGAAGGGAAATCATCAGATCATAATTCATAACACTAAGAGTCTGATTGGCTTTATTTCCCAAAATTCTAAGATTTACAGAGTAAAGGGCAAGCTGTGTAAGAATTCCTGCCAGAATTGCCGGAATTCCAAAGAACGTATGAAAAATACCTGTTGCAAGTCCTGCCAGACACCCTGACAGAACCGCCATCACCATAGCAAATCTGATATCCATTCCACCAATAGTACACATTACAAGTACGGCGCCGCCAGTACCAAGTGTACCGTCTACCGTAAGGTCTGCAAGATCAAGAACACGGTAAGTAATATATACCCCGATTGCCATGACCCCCCAGATAATTCCCTGAGCAATCGCTCCTGGAAGTGCTGTTAAAAATCCCATCATAAAACCTCTCTCCTTTTTATCCTGTCGTATTCAGACCGTTTCATCTAATCACCGGAAGTGCCAAAAGGCACATTCCGGAATTGTATGCGGTCGCCAAGGTCTTAAACAAGCTTAAGCCTTTGGCTCGTCGCCTATACAAAAAGCGGCAGACTATTGAGCATCCACCGCCTTATTCCTGATAATACAATTCTTTTTTATTCTTCTGACATATCAATTACTTCGTAATCATCCGGAATCGTAATATTCAGAGCTGTTGCACGATCTTCTACATATTTCTTTGTCAGTTCTGTTGCATATTTAATTTCCATTGTAGCAGGGTCTGCATCATTTACAAGAATATCATATGCCATTAAACCAGCTTCATAACCAATACTGTAGTAGCTGATAGAAAGTGTTGCCACACCGCATCCCTTACAAATTCCTTCCTCTCCTGCAATAACAGGAATATTTGCCGGTGATGCAATTTCATTTACCGCTGCCACCGCAGAAGCGATCGTGTTATCTGTTGGAATATAGATTACATCCACTTCGCCACATGCTTTCGTAACAACAGATTGAATTTCATTTGTATCTGCTACTGTATATGCTTTTACTTTAAGATCAAGTGATGCAAATTCTTCTGAAATCACATCTGCCTGATATTTTGAGTTAGCTTCCGCTGAACAATATAAAATACCTACTGTCTTAGCATCCGGGATCAGTTCCTTGACCATCTGTGCCTGTTCTGTAAGCGGTGCCAAATCAGCTGTTCCTGTTACATTGATTCCACTGGTTCCTTTCCAGTCAGCAATATCAAGCGCTGTTGCAAAATCCGTAACCGATGTGGCAACGATCGGAATATCCGGTGTAGCTGCCATTGCTGCCTGAAGTGCCGGTGTCGCATTTGCCATAATCAGATCTACGCCATCATTAACAAATTGTGTGGTAATCGTCGAACAGGTCGGCGAATCACCTCCCGCATTCTGTAGATCAAACTTAACTTTGTCACCGAGTTTTTCTATCAATGCGTCCTCAAATCCCTGTGTCGCTGCATCCAGTGCATCATGCTGGACTAACTGACAGATTCCAATATTATATGTCTTTTCTCCTGTGGTGTCTGCTCCATCTCCGGCAGCTGTATCACCGTTGCCTCCACATGCTGCAAATGACATTGTCATCATTGCCGCCATAAGTAATGCTGTTATTCTTTTTGCTTTCATCTTAAATGTCCTCCCTTGTAGCTTTCTTGCGTAAAAGCGTTACGCTTTAAAGCGAAAAAGCAATTTACATGTGGAATTATACTACTCATTTTTCACTTCGTCAACCTTCAGTTTTACATTCCAGCTCTTTTTTTGAGATTGTTATCTATGATAAAATTTGCTATACTGAGAAAAGAATTTGACAATGTGAGGTTACATGATATGGCATTTGATGGAATTACCGTTGCAGGTCTTGTTCACGAATTAAATCAGACCTTGTTAAACGGACGAATAGGCAAAATCGCTCAGCCGGAGACGGATGAGCTTTTACTTACAATTAAGACACCCGCTGGACAGAAGCGCCTTGCACTCTCCGCAAGTGCTTCTCTTCCGCTTATTTACTTGACAGATGACAACAAACCGAGTCCTATGACTGCGCCGAATTTCTGTATGCTCCTTCGCAAATACATTGGAAATGGACGTATTGTAGCAATTTCACAGCCTGGTCTGGAACGAATTATCCGTTTTACGATCGAGCATTTAGATGATCTCGGAGATGTTTGCCAGAAGACACTAATCGTGGAGATCATGGGCAAACATAGTAACATTATTTTCTGCAATGACAAGGGCATGATCCTGGACAGTATCAAACATGTCTCTGCGCAGATGAGCTCTGTGCGTGAGGTTCTTCCAGGAAGATCTTACTTCATTCCGGATACAACGCAGAAAAAAGATCCTCTGACCGTTTCTGCATTCGAATTCAAAGAAACTTTACTTGGAAAACCAATTCCTTTGGGAAAAGCGATCTACAACAGCTTCACAGGAATCAGTCCGGTTGCCGCAGAAGAGATCTGCGCTCTTTCCGGAATCGACTCTGACCTTCCGGCAAGTGAACTGTCAGACGATGTGTTTTCTCATTTGTTCCGCCAGTTTTCTTACTATTTTGATCAGGTCAGAAATGGCGATTTCCAGCCAACCATTTATTATGAAGGAACTATCCCAAAAGATTTTTCTGCGCTTCCACTCACACATTTTGCTTCTTATCAAGCAGTTGGTTACGAATCCGTTTCTGAGATGATTCGTACCTACTATGCTTCCAAAGAAACACTTACAAGAATCCGGCAAAAATCTTCGGACTTAAGGCGTGTGGTTCAGACTTCTTTGGAACGCAACCGAAAAAAATATGATTTGCAGCTAAAACAGCTTCGTGATACAGAAAATCGTGAAAAATATAAGGTTTATGGAGAGCTGATCCACACCTATGGATATCATGTTCCGGAGAACGCAAAATCGTTGGAAGCCTTAAATTACTATACAAATGAAATGATCACGATTCCTCTGGATCCACAAAAGACACCGGCAGAGAATGCGAAAAAATATTTTGAAAAATATAATAAACAGAAGCGAACCTTCGAAGCGCTCACCCATTTGATTGAAGAAACAAAAGACGAGATTACCTATCTGGAATCTATCAGCACCGCACTTGATTTTGCAAGAACTGAAGACGATCTTCTGGAGATCAAAGAAGAACTGACAGAGACAGGATATGTACGGCGCAAATTTACCAAAAAGAAGGTAAAAATCAAGAACAAACCTTTACATTTCCTCTCTTCTGATGGATACCACATGTATGTTGGCAAAAATAATCTTCAGAACGAAGAACTTACCTTTCATTTTGCAAATGGAAACGACTGGTGGTTCCACGCAAAGGGCACACCGGGCTCTCATGTGATCGTTCGTACAAATGGCGACACACTTCCGGATCGCACTTTTGAAGAAGCGGGAAGACTTGCAGCACACTTTTCCAAAAACACCAATGCCGATAAGGTCGAGATCGACTATATCGAAAAAAAACACATTAAGAAACCAAATGGAAGTAAGCCTGGATTTGTAGTTTATTACACAAACTACTCTCTTATGATTGATTCTGATATTTCTGGGATTCAGGAAATTGTTTAATGCTTTTATAACGAAAACAGATGCCGGGGAAACACACTTCTCCCAAGCATCTGTTTTCGTTTATTTCTTATACATTTTTTCCAATTGTCTCATATAATTTTCAATCTCGGATTTTTCTTCTTCTGTCACTTCTTTTCCAGAATAATAGTAAGTTACTTTTCCCCTCGTCTCTGGATGCCTGTCCTCCTTTATGACACGAATCAACTGGTTAATCGTTCCTTCATTTCCATCCACGAAATGAATATGTTCTGGAAAAGTATTACGAAAACTGTCCTTAAAATAATTAAAATGTGTACACCCAAGGACAACTGCAATATAATTTTCCAGATTCAACTCTTCCATCTCTTGTCTCAGATACTTTTCCACTTCTTTTGATTCAAATTCGCCTCTTTCTGCAAATCTGACCAGTTTTGGGAGTGGCAAAAGATCCACATCATTTTCTTTATCCACTCTTTCCAACAAATTGTGAAGCTTATTACCTGCAATCGTTACCGGAGTAGCTGCCACCAGAATCCTCTTTCCAGTATTCTGATAAAGTTCTACCGCCTTCTTCACTGCCGGTTCCATTCCAACGATCGGCACTGCATACCCTGCACGAAATTCCTTCGTTGCAACACTGGTAGCTGTGTTACATGCGATCACGATGGCATCTACTTCTTTCGCGATAAGAAAATCTAATATCTCCTCAATATATCCCCTGATCTCTTCAACCGTTTTTTCTCCATACGGAACGTGCTTTTCATCTGCATAATATATAAATTCAGCATTCGGCATCTTCTTCATTGCATGATGCAGAACCGACAGTCCACCTATTCCTGAATCAAAAATTCCAACTTTCATACGTCACCTCAAAATTTATCATATATATTTTATACCATATTTGAAAGCACAAAAAAAGAAGCAAAGTATACTTTTACCCTGCTTCTTATGTCTTTCAATCTTAATTTGTTTCAAATCCAATGATGAGTCCGCCCTTTTCTGCATAAAAACTACACAGCCCACCATTTTCTCCAATCACGACCTTTGCCTCCGGATACTTGGCTTCAATTAATTCTTTTGCTTTCCATGCCGCACCTTCATTCAGGCAATGATCTATAATGATCTTCTGTCCGCTGTATCCAAGCCGTTCCAGAGCTTTCATGATTTCATTTAAAGTGCCCTTTTCTCCTCTGCATTTCGTCTGAGGACTAAGTTCACCATTATCTCCGATTCCCAGAAGACGGATTCCCAAAACTCCTGCTATCTTGGCAGCCGCATGGCTGACACGACCATTATTCGCAAGATTATTCAGCGATTCCAGACAAAAGATGATGGCTGTGTGTTTCTTATATTCTTCCGCTGCCTCACATACTTCTTCAAATGACATTCCTGCTTCCAGACATTCCCGCATCTTCTCGATTATGAGAATCATTTCCGGACCTGTTGACAGTGAATCAATGACGTAAACCTTTCTGTCAGGATGTTCTTCTATATACTCTTCTTTCGCGAGACGTGCAGCATTGTATGATCCTGAGAGCTTGCTTGAAATCGCAATTGCAAATACCCAGTCAGCATCGCCAAAGGCTTCCAGCCATTCTCCCTGCCCTGGACATGAAGTTCCGCTTTTCCCTTTGTAAACTTTTAAATCCTGGATCATTTCTGGAATATCCAGACCTTTTTCATCTACATATTCCTTATTTTCTGTGACAATCTTAAGTGGCACTGACGCATAATCAATACCTTCAAACTCGTATAAATTAGATGATGAATCTGCAACTATCTTAATCTTCATATTTTTCCCCTTTTTCAAACAGCCAAGCTTGAATCAGTTTTTCAAAAACCGATGATGTTGTAATCATAGCAATTTTTCGTCCTTATGTCAAGACAAGAGCTTGTAAAATAAAACTTGACTTGACTTTTTTATACGATTAAAATAAGTTTATGGAAAAAGAAAAGAAAAACAAAAAACTAACGCCAAAAGATTTTAAGCTTCCCCGTTATGCGGAGCTTCCTAATACTGGATTGTACCTGGAACAGATATCACAATATATGAACGATATCCTTAATCCGTTATGCGGTGTGACTCTCACACCTTCTATGATTAGCAATTACGTGAAAAAAGGACTTATCGCAAGTCCTGTCAAAAAACTATACTATACCGATCAAATTGCCTACCTCTTCGCCATATCGATTATGAAGCTGGTACTTCCAATGGAAAATATACAGAAGCTTTTCATCATGCAGAAAGAAGTATATTCCATACCTGTAGCATATGATTATTTCTGCACAGAACTTGAAAATGCACTCCAGCACGTATACGGAGTAAAAAAAAGTATGGAAGAAATTGGAACTACTTCTACTCCGATAAAAACAATGCTTAGAAATACAATTATTTCCGCATCACTGATCATTTATCTGAATGAATGCTTTAAAAATCTTGATTCTGAAAACTGAATATGCGACACTTTCCGTGTAAACAAGAATAACCGGGCAGCTTTCCGCTCCCCGGTTATTCTCTTTAACTAAATTTCTAAGATAAAATTAGTGTTCTTCTGTATGAACATGAAGTAATTCATGTGATTTATGTGATAATGGTTTTTCGAAATATTCTTCATATACTTTAAGAATTTCCGGATTCTCATGAGAGAATCTAAGCTTAGCATTGCTGTCAAGAGTATATAATACATCTGTTCTGATGCCGGCCATTTCTACACCATCATGGATTGGCTGTCCACCACCATTTACACATCCGCCCGGACATGCCATAACTTCTACAAAGTCATACTCAACTTCTTTATTCTTAATTGCTGTTAATAATGCACGTGCATTTCCAAGACCACTTGTTACTGCAACTCTTACTGGAGTTCCAGATACATCAAATGTTGCCTCTCTCCAAGGTTTTGGTCCACGAACTTCTTTAAATGCTTCTACTGGAGGATTTGTTCCTGTTACAAGATAGTAAGCACTTCTGAGAGCTGCTTCCATAACTCCACCAGTTGCACCAAAGATCACACCCGCACCTGTTCCTTCTCCAAGTGGAGAATCAAATTCTGCTTCTTCCAGTTTTTCAACATCAATCATGCTTGCTTTGAAGAGTCTCTCTAATTCTCTTGTTGTGAGAACTACATCAACATCGTTCTTACCATCCCATGTACATTCATCTTTTTTAGCTACACATGGCATAATAGATACAGAGAAGATTCTGTCTGGATCTACACCGATCTTTTCAGCAAAGTAAGATTTTGTCACTGCACCAAACATCTGCTGTGGAGATTTTGCTGTTGAAAGTCTTGGGAACATTTCCGGGAATTCACTCTTAACGAAACGTACCCATCCTGGACAGCATGATGTAAACATTGGCATTCCAGATTCTTTGATTTCTGGTAATCTCTGAAGGAATTCGCTTCCTTCTTCCATAATTGTAAGGTCTGCTGAGAATACAGTATCAAATACATAGTTAAAGCCCATTTTTCTAAGACCGTCAGCGATTCTGTTTGCTGTTGCGAATTCTTTTGAAAGACCAAGGCTTTCACCCCATGCTGTACGAACAGCTGGTGCCATCTGTACTACTGTGATCATATCTTTATCTTCTAATGCTTCGTATACTCTTTCAACATCATCACGAGCGCGAAGTGCTCCAACTGGACAATGTGTAATACACTGACCACAAAGTGCACAGTTCAAATCATTGATTTTCTGATTTCCTCTTGTACCAACTGTTGTGTGTCCACCTGTGTTATGTACATCCCAGATATGTAACTGCTGAACCTTGTCACACATCTGTACACAGCGCATACATTTGATACATTTTTCAGAATCACGAATTAATGGGAATTTTTTATCCCACTCATCATTTTCAAGTAAGGATTTATAAGGAACTTCTCTGATGTTAAGTTCGCTTGCAAGGTCCTGTAATGTACAGTTTGTATTGCGCACACAGCTTGCACATTTGAAATCATGCATTGAAAGGATTAACTGTACATTAGTTCTACGTGCCAGTCTTGCCTTTTTGCTGTTTGTGTAGATAACCATTCCTTCTTCTACAACATTATTACATGCTGTCACACAACGTTCAATTCCTTCTACTTCTACTACACAGACACGGCATGCACCAATGTCACTGATATTTTCTAAATAACACAGAGTCGGAATCTTAATTCCAGCCTGTCTTGCAGCTTCAAGAATGGTTGTACCTTCCTGAACTGAAATGTCGATACCATTAATTTTAACGTTTACCATTTATGTACTCTGCCTCCTCTCAATGAACCGAATCCAATCTTATCACATCTTAAGCAGCGTCCTGCTTCCTGGCATGCTTCTTCACAGCTGAAACCGTATTCGATTGGTTCTAAATCTTTCTTTCTATCAGAAGCCGGTCTTTCTGCAACTTCCACACGTCCACATGGAACGATTTCTCTTACGCCTACTGCCGGAACTTCCACGTCACACGAAATAAGATGATTGAATCCAAGATATTTATCAATATTAGCTGCTGCTACCTTACCTGCTGCAATAGCTTTGATAACTGTTGCAGGTCCTGTTGCACAATCTCCACCAGCAAATACGCCTTCGATTCCTTCAAACTGGCAAGTAGTATCTGACATAAGCTGTCCCCATTTTGTTGGGATGCCAAGTTCTGCGAAATAATCACTTTCGATATCCTGTCCAATAGCTACCTGAACCATTTCACATGGAATGAATTCCATTTCTTTATTAGCATTCTTCGGAGCCGGTCTTCCACGTTTCACATTGCTGATCATCTGTGGCTGTACCCAAAGACCTTTTACTTTGCCTTCTTCATCTTTTTCAATCTTAACAGGCGCAATAAGTTCAAGTACATCGCATCCTTCTGCTTCTGCACCTTCCACTTCTTCTTTCAGAGCTGTCATGTCAGATTTACGTCTACGATATACGATACTTACGCTTTCTGCGCCAAGTCTCACTGAAGATCTTGCACAGTCCATAGCTACATTACCGCCACCGATAACAATAACACGTTTTCCTTTGTAATCTGGAATCTCTTCATCACCGATTGCTCTTAACATTTCTACTGCTGAAACAACACCTTCTGCGTCTTCGCCTTCGATGCCGAGCTTCTTATCTGTGTGAGCTCCGATTGCAATGTATGTTGCATCGTAATCTTCTGCGAGCTGTTTCATCGTAATGTCTTTTCCAACACTTACTTCTTTGTGAACTTCAATACCTGTTGAAAGGATAGAAGCGATTTCAGCGTCCAGAAGTCTTCTAGGAAGACGGTAATTAGGAATACCATAGCGGAGCATACCACCGAGCTGTTTTCTCTGTTCAAATACCGTTACCTTATGTCCCATTAATGAAAGGTAATAAGCTGCTGTAAGACCTGATGGGCCACCACCAACGATTGCGATCTTCTTACCTGTTGCTGGTCCACATTCTGGAACCGGAACATCTCCTGCATTATCAACGGCCATCTTTTTAAGACCTCTGATATTGATTGGAGCGTCAACCATCTTTCTCTTACACTGATGTTCACATGGATGTTCACAAATGTAAGCACATGTTGATGGCATTGGGTTATCTTTACGGATCAGACGAATCGCATCTGCGTAACGTCCTTCTCCTACTAATGCAACATATCCAGGAATATCTACCTTTGCCGGACAGTTGCGTACACATGCAACCGGTTCATCACTGTTATATACACAGTATCCATTATTAATATGTGACATAATATCATCCATACATCCATCTAAACATTTAAGTACAAGTCTCGCTGCTTCGTATCCAATTGCACAATCTGCAGAATAGAAAATACCTTTTGCTGTCTTTCTTATAACATCTACTGTTTCTTCTGTTGCATCTCCATGCAAAATGTCATCAAATAAATATGCCAACTGTCTGAGTCCTGCTCGACATGGTACACATTTACCACATGACTGCGCCAAACACATTCTGATAAATGAACGTGTAACATCTACTGGACAAAGTCCTGGAGGAGCCGCTATGATACGACGTTCCAAATCTTTGTACATAGAATCCATTGTACTCTGTGCCTGGTCTTTTGTTGAAATTTTTAATCTACTCACTCAATGCACCTCCTAATAGAATTTATAACATAGTCTCTTATCAGGTCCATGTGATACTGATATTTACACTTTATCCAAGTATCATCATTGATTGTCCTGAAGGATTAAAGTTTTGTCACTTCTTCCTATATTGAATCATATTTTTGCGGCAAAGTAAAGTCATTTTGCATATAATAATTTTTTAACAATCGGTTAGAGTTGTCTAACATGTACAAATTATCGGGGTTAAAATCGTTATTTTTTTAACATGGTTGTTACTGTTTTACCATATCTGTCTTCTTCATTCTTTACTCTTTTTTGTCGAAAAAAAAAGTAAATTGTCAGATTTATTCTGTTTCAAAAATAATCATCTATAGCAGGAAACAATACTGATAACATGTAGAATCACCGGAAGTGCCAAAAGGCACATTCCGGGATCGTATGCGGTCGCCTATACAAAAAACTCTCACTGCTTCTCTGGCAATGAGAGTCTTTTCCAATAATTATGATATTTGGATCAAAAGATGCCTGACGGATTGTTCCGTGCTATACGCTCCCACAACCCTGGCATCATAATATAAATTAATAATTTTCTTTTCTCACTTCAAAGTATGCCTGTGGGTGATTACATACCGGGCAAACTTCCGGAGCTTTCGTTCCAACTACAAGATGTCCACAATTGCGGCACTCCCATACCATTACTCCGCTCTTTTCAAATACCTGCTTTGTCTCTACATTATTCAGAAGTGCACGATATCTTTCTTCATGTGCTTTTTCAATTGCAGCTACACCGCGGAACTGTTCTGCAAGTTCATGGAAGCCTTCTTCCTCAGCTTCACGTGCCATTCTGTCATACATATCTGTCCATTCTGCATTTTCACCTTCTGCTGCATGGAGTAAGTTTTCTGCAGTATCACCAAGTTCTCCTAAAGCTTTGAACCATAATTTTGCATGTTCTTTTTCATTTTCAGCAGTCTGTAAAAATAATGCTGCAATCTGTTCATATCCGGCTTTCTTTGCCACTGATGCAAAATATGTGTATTTATTTCTCGCCTGAGATTCGCCTGCAAATGCTTCCCATAAATTCTTTTCTGTCTTTGTTCCTGCGTATTTATTATTTCCCATAGTCTCTTCTCCTCCTACTTTCTCGAAATCTGATGCCGGATGCTTACAAATCGGGCAAATGAAATCAGCCGGCAATTCTTCTCCTTCATATTCATATCCGCAAATCACACAGCGCCAGATAGTTTTTCCTTTTTCAGTTTTTACCGGCTGTGGTTTTGGTTTAATATTTTTCATATAATATGCATATGTTACAGACGGCACATCACTGAGCACATCCATGTCAGTCACTCTTGCAATAAAAAGTGTATGGCTTCCCAGATCTTCCGACTTCTCAACTTCTGCCGAAATATAGGCATTCGTTCCTTTTGTGATGTATGCAATTCCATTTTCACCTGTTTTATAATCTGTGAAATCAGCAAATTTATCCGTTTCGCGACCTGTTGCAAATCCAAATCGCTTAAATAATTCAAAGTCTGCTTCCTCACTAATAACAGAAACTGTGAACTTTCCTGTTTCAGCAATGATATCATGTGTATAATTTGCCTTATTTACTGCAATACTGATTCGATTTGGATCTGATGTCACCTGAGCAGCGGTATTGATAATACAGCCGTTTGTTTTATTATCTTTATTCGCTGTAAGAACAAACAGACCATAGGTCAGGTTATACATTGCTTTCTTATTCATATTATGGCCTCCTGAGAATATATTAATAATTTTCTTTTCTCACTTCAAAGTATGCCTGTGGATGATTACATACCGGGCAAACATCCGGTGCTTTTGTTCCAACTACAAGATGTCCACAGTTTCGGCATTCCCATACCATAACACCACTCTTCTCAAATACCTGCTTTGTCTCAACATTATTCAGAAGTGCACGATATCTTTCTTCATGTGTTTTTTCAATTGCAGCCACACCACGGAACTGTTCTGCAAGTTCATGAAAACCTTCTTCTTCAGCTTCTTTTGCCATTCTTACATACATATCTGTCCATTCATCATTTTCGCCTTCTGCTGCGTGAAGTAAGTTTTCTGCTGTATCACCAATCTGACCTAAAGCCTTGAACCATAATTTTGCATGTTCTTTTTCATTTTCTGCTGTCTGTAAGAATAATGCTGCAATCTGCTCATATCCTGCTTTCTTTGCTACTGATGCAAAATATGTGTATTTGTTTCTTGCCTGTGATTCGCCTGCAAATGCTTCCCATAAGTTCTTTTCTGTCTTTGTTCCTGCGTATGGATTCTTTGCATCTGTCACTTGTTCTACAAACTTTTCTGCAGGCTGTTTACAGATCGGACATATTTCCGGTGCTGTTTCTCCTTCATGAACGTAACCACATACTGTACATACAAATTTCTTCATAATCTTATCTCCTTTTATTATATGTTTTTAATTTTAGTAACAATTCCTATTTTTATTATACACTTTTTTCAAGAATTAGCAAGGCTTTCCAAAAATAATTTCTATTCATTTTCTACCCTGACCTGACACATTTTCATCGCTTCTAATGCATTTTTATGTGACTTTGGTGTAACTCCCGCACAGCATGCGGCATCCACCATGACCGGAACTTCCGGCAAAAATGCTTTTGTGATCATTACATTCGAGATCACGCAGATATCCGTGCAAAGTCCGATAAAAGTAATACTGTCTATTTTTTCTTCTTCATTTGATCTTACCAGATATTCACTCAACTCCTTCGACCCAAATGTCGGCTTGTCAAAGATTATATCCTGACAATATTTCTTCAGCTCCTCGCGAATCTGCCATCCATCCGTACCCTTCACACAGTGCGGAACCGGAAGATTCTTTCCCTCCTGCGTTTCCAAATAATCTTCAAAATGTGTGTCTCTCGTAAAGATTATTTTCCCGTCAAAAGACTCCAGCTTTTCAGCAACTTTTGGAACAATCGCCAAGGCTTCTTTGGTTCCAAGCGACCCGTCAATAAAATCATTCTGCATATCCACAACTACCAATACATTTTTCATCCTTTTCACTCCTGCCATCTTAAAAATATTCTGCCGCTACATCCATTATAATATAAATTCATCCATTTCACACGTTAAATCATTATTAAATTATTTATTAGGATTCTCAATAAGTTCTGCTTCAATTATCAAGAATTATCTGTTTCATTGTATGAAACATTTTAAAGTGTTAATTTATAGATGCCAGGGTCAGGACTCATAAATCACGATGCGCTTGCACAAGAGTGGTTTTATGAGTAAATGACCCGCCCCGATATGAGGATAAAAGCAGGCATCTTTTAACCCCAACATTTATTAGAACAAATCAAACAAAGGAGAGATTATTATGCAAACCTCACTGCCTGAACATTTTGAAGATTTTGCAGAAGCAAGACGTGAAGGCTTCTTAAGAGTAAAAGAATTAAAAGATCAGGGAAAAAATATCTGCGGAATGTTCTGTCAGTACACTCCTGCAGAGATCATCCGTGCCGCAGGTCTCTATCAGGTTGCACTCTGTGGAAGAAGTCACGAACCTATCAAGACCGCGGAAACAAGACTTCCTGCAAACTTATGTCCACTCATTAAAGCAAGTTTTGGACATGTAATGGAAGAAAGCTGTCCATATGCTTTTTTCTCTGACATCGTCGTAGGAGAAACGACCTGTGACGGAAAGAAAAAAATGTATGAACTTCTCAGCGAGCTAAAACCAATGCAGGTTATTCATCTGCCAAACGTACCTGATTATGAGCGTTCTCTGGAAATGTGGGTCTCTGAGATCCGCACATTCAAAGAAGGACTAGAGGAAAAATTTCATATTAAAATTACAGATGATATGCTGAATGAATCCATTGTATGGTGCAACAAAGAGCGGGCACAAAAAGCACATCTCTATGAATTAGGAAAATCAAACCCTCCTGCCATCACCGGCGTGGCAATGAATGATGTTCAGGATGGACTTCAGTTCATGTTTGACGAACAGCAAAAATACGATAAGATTGCAGAAATCATCGAAGAATCCGAACGTAACTGGGCCGAGGGAAAATACCCGGTGGAAGCTGACCGTCCCCGTCTTATCGTCTCTGGCGGAGGATATGCCGGAACCAATCTGAAAACGATCAATGTGATTGAAGAACTTGGCGGTTCCATCGTATGTTATGAGGGATGCTGCGGAATCTCTTCTCTGCGCCGTGCCGTTGACGAAGATACCAGCCGCGACCCAATCGTTCGTATCGCAGAAAAATATCTGGATGTTCCTTGCGCTGTCGTATCACCAAATACAAGCCGCATGCATCAGGTGGCAGATACCATTGACGAATGGAACGCAGACGGATATGTAAGCATCACCCTTCATTCCTGCAACCCATTTGCCGTTGAGACCGAAAACATCCGCCGTGTATGCGAAGCAAAGGGAATTCCTCTTTTACATATTGAGACTGATTTCACACCTGGAGATGAAGGCCAGATCCGCACACGAATCGAAGCATTTTTAGAAATGATCCGCATGAACAAGGAGGCTGTAAAGCATGAATAAGCAAGATTTACAGAATATGATTTCTTCCGTCCATGAAGAAGAAAAAAAAGTGGCAGTGTCTTTCTGCTCACATGTTCCACAGGAGATACTTACAGCCGCAGGACTTGTTTCTCTTCGCATTCCTTATATCCGTGATGTGAAAGATTCTTCCTCTAAAATCCTGATTCGCAACCTCTGTCCGGTCGTAAAGAACTGTTGTGATATCTGTGAAGATGACGCGTTAAAAGATGCAGATCTTCTGATCGCAGAGACATCCTGTGATGGAAAGAAAAAAATGTATGAACTGCTCTCTAACCAGGAACGCATACATTTTTACCAGGTTGCCCAAGGTGCTGATCGTGATTACGTCAAACCACTGATTTACTCCGAAAGCAAATATCTGGCAAAACAATTAGCAAAACGTTTTGACGTTAAAATAGAGGATGAGAATATCCGCAAAGCCGGTGAACTTTACAACGCAGAGAGAGACAGCATTTTGAGCCTTATGGAGATCCAGACTCGGACCCCTCCTGCTGCATGGGGCAAAGAGATTTTTCAAGCATTGCAGGAGCATCGCATAATTCCAGATCCGGTGAAACGTGCTGATGCCAACCGCAAAACCCGCGAAGAATTCCTCGCCCATAAAAGTCCGGTTCCAAAACGCGCAAAACGTATTTTAATCACAGGCTGTCCAATGAGCGGCATATACGAGAAAGTGCTGGATGCTGTGGAAAATAACGGTGGTGTTGTCGTCTGTTTCGAAAACTGTGAAGTCATGAAATCCGCAGTTCGTCATTTTGATTCAGAAACTGAAGACGTTTACCGGGCTCTTGCCGACTGTTACCAGAATACCGCATGCGCGATTATGTCTCCAAATGATCTCCGTTTTGAACTGATTGCCGGGCTTGCGAATACTTATCAGATAGACGGTGTCCTTGATGTGACTTTGCAAACCTGCCACCCTTACACTGTAGAACGTGACAAAATGAGCCGATTCTGTGAAGATTCTCTTGAAATCCCATATATGTCTATCGAGACAGATGCCGGAGATTCCGACAACGGACAACTCGCAACGCGTATTGCTGCATTTATTGAAATACTGTAGCAATCACTTTCATTGCACTTGCATTGAAACACAAAAAACACAACTAGAAGTTCTCCAGGAAGAACTAGAATCCGTAAAAAAATTACTCCCTGACAGAAAGTAACTTGGCAATGCTTTCGCCTTTCAAGTTATCAAATTCATAAATTAACCAAAGAAAAAGTGTGCCGCGCACACTTTTTACTTTGGACATATGTATCTTTCTTTTCCTACTGACTTTCTTCCATACTCAATGGCTTCCTGCGGGCACCTGCAAATGCATGCCATACAGTGGGTACACTTATCGCCCCACACCGGTTTTTCATTGATGTAATGGATATTTTCGAGCGGACAGACTTGTTCGCATTTTCCACAATGTACACATGCATCTGTCACTCTAAAACTATCTGCCCTTACAAAAAATCTGCGAAAAACCTGATTTGCCGGTCCACTGGTAATCCTATCCTTCAAATGAACTTCTTTTTCAGGAAACGGATTGCCTTCAGAAAGATACTGGATAATCTTATCCAGAGATTTCTCGCTGTCTTCTATGATTTTTAATGCCTCATCTTTATCCGGTACTTCAAACATCGCAATATAATTTTCCGGCATGACAACTTCCGCACAACCCATGTATTTCAGATTCACACCGTCACACATCTTTTGCAGATATTTTCCGGCACATCCATTATCCTGACCACAAGTCATTACAAAATACATCTCTTGATTACCACTAAAATCTGTCTTTCTGAGAAACATCTCCACCACATTCGGAATTCTCCAACCATAGGTAGGTGTTACTACAACCCATGGTCTTCCAGATTCCATCGGCGAATAATCTTCCCTTCGTATTCTGTCAAAAAGATTCTCCACTTCATCTTCTATTCTCTCTGCAATATAGTTTGCAGCATATTCACTGTTTCCTGTTCCAGAAAAATATAAAATCATGATTACTTCCCCATTAATTGCAAATATTGTAAATTTCTCTGCTCTTAATTGTACATATATAATGTTACAATTCTGAAACATTTTTATTAAACTTTAGATTTTTTGCTGTTAACCCTTTCCGCCTCATCGATGAGTCTTTGCATTTTGCGGTTACAATCTCCAATAACAACTCCGGCATTCATAATTTTCTTGCAGCCTCGCATTAACTTTAATGCCTTTGCGATCGCCTGATCGCTGATTTCACAGAAAGGTTTTTCTGTAACCACCTCTGCCGCAAGGTACCTCGCCAGCTGATAATCAATATCATTGGTATACAGAATTCCTGCTGCAAATGGCACTTGTTCTTTCTGAAGCTTTCGATAAACCGGGATTCCGTTTCCACAGGAAGAAAGGACAAACACCTCGGGAACCCCACATGTCCCAGGCAATTCGATACTTCCGAAAGAAGTGTCAAAATATCCATTATGCATCTCATATAATTCCCGTATGATATCTTCTTTAAAAATCTTCTCCGGCTCTCCATACCAACGAATCGTATCTCCCCTTACACAAATGATTTTATCAGAAATTTTCTGTGCCAGATCAATCTCATGAAGGGACATGATTACGGTGATTCCTTTTTTCTTTGCCATATTTCTTAAAATAGACAATAATTCCAACTTATATTTTATATCCAAAAACGATGTTGGTTCATCCAGCACAATCAATTCTGGCTCCTGGCAAATTGCTCTTGCCAATAGAATTCTCTGCCTCTGCCCGTCACTGATGGCATCAAATGGTCGTTCTGCCAGCTCTTCTGCGTGAACGGTTTCCAGGGATTCATATACTTTCTGTTCATCTTTCCCAGAAAGAATGCCCATATAGCCAGTATACGGATACCGCCCTGTGGCAACTACATCATAGCACGTCATCAATTCCGGCCGCACACGTTCAGTCAAAACCACTGCCATTTTCTTTGCCAATTCTTTGAAAGGCAGCTTATACAGATCTTTTTCTGCAAAAGTCACATTGCCTCCAAGTTTTTCTAACTGGCGGGTAATGGTTTTCAAGATCGTTGATTTTCCGGAACCGTTTGGCCCAATCAATGTAACGATCTCTCCTTTTCTGATGCCGAGACAAATATCATGAATCAAAGCTTTTCCCTGATATCCAACAGAAAGATTGTCGATTTGTACATACTGTTTTTCCATTTCTATTTTCCTTTCTTTCTGCCAAGCATCATAAAAATAACAATTGGTGCTCCAAAGATCGAAGTCACCGTACTGATATTTAATTCGGTCGGTGCAAATGCCATTCTGGCGATCAAATCACACATCATGCAGAATACGGAACCCCCAAGAAAGGTTCCCGGAATCACCACCAGCGGATTAGCTGACCCCAGAGTTTTCTTTATAAGAAACGGAACTGCAATTCCCACAAAAGAAATCGGTCCTGCGAATGCCGTCACGCAGGCAGAAAAGATACTGGACAAAAGGATCAATACCACACGAAATACTTTCATATTGATTCCCATACTCTGCGCATATCCTTCTCCCATCTGAAAAGCGCCGATTGGCTTTGCCATCAAAAAAGTACATAAGAACGTAATGCCTACCACCAGAAAAGCCACTTTCACATTTCCCCAACTCATACCGGAGAAGCTGCCCTGAGACCAGCCGTGAAGATTTACAATATCTGTGTCTTCCGCAAAAGTGACAATAAAGTCGGTAATCGCTGAACAGATATATCCGATCATCGTTCCTGCCACGAGGAGCGTCGCCATATGATTGACTTTCCGCGACATCAAAAGGATAAAACCAATGGAAATGAGTGATCCGATGAATGCAGCAATGATAAGTGCACTGGAGCTTACATGGCTAAAGCGTTCCATAAAATAGATCATCGTTAATGCCACCACCATTTTCGCCCCAGATGAAATTCCCAGGATAAATGGCCCTGCAATCGGATTTGCGAAAAATGTCTGAAGTAAAAAACCAGATAACGACAATGCTCCTCCCAGAATTGCGGCCATAAGAAGACGCGGCAGACGAATTCTCCATATAATATTGTATTCCACTTCCCCGCCTTTCCTAAGGAACAGAATTTTCAGGATATCCGGGATGGAGATCTGCACATTACCTGTATTGATATTAAGTACTATGATCACTCCAAATGCCAGAATCAATATTCCAAAGACCAGACTATACCGCATCTTCCTTTTTCTTCTTATGTCCATGGTAACTCCCTTTTCTAATCTACTTTATATAAAAATGTCATCTCTTCTTCGTTCTCATCTGTCAGCATCAGATGAATATCCTGAATCAGATTTCCCACAATATCAGTTGCCTGATACAGATATTTTCCGGTACACCAGACATTGCCTTCCTTGACTGCTTTAAACTCAGCAAACAGCGAATCCTTTCCGATCAGCTCATCTATAGACGTGATCTCACTGTCAATGCTGGAATTATAAATGATATAGTCCGCATCTACAGCTGTGGCATAGAATTCTTCCATCGTAAGAGCTACAGCTGCGCTCTCACTCTGTTCATTTTTCAAATCAGAAAACACATATTTTCCGCCTGCAATCTCAATCATCTTTGGAATATAATCCTCTGTTTTTCGAACGACAATGGTTCCATCGGTGCTCACATAGAAGAATGCTACCGTCTTTTCTGTATTTTGGAAATCTTTCAATTCTTCAATAACAACGGTCTGAGTGTCAAAAAATACTTCCGCCTCTTCATCTTTTCCCATCAAGGCACCATAAAGTTTGATCCATTCGGTTCTGCCGAGCGGATGGTTCTCGTAGCTGGAGCGATCAATAAAGACTGGAATTCCAAGCATCTCTATCATTTCTTTTACTTTCGGCGTATGCAGGATCATCGTAGATTCAATTGCCAGGTCACATCCTTGATCCACCAGAAGTTCATAATCCGGTTCACTATATTTTCCTGCAAAAACCATATCACCTGCCTCCATGGCATTGACGGCATTTTCAATATACCACCCGGAGGTCTGTGTACCACTCATTTTTATAGAATCCAAAGCATCGATCGAATCAAACAGCGCCATTGCTGAAGTGGCAGCCAGATAAATGGTATCCGGCGATTTTGGTATAACCACAATCTCTTCACCCAGTCCTTCCGGTACTTCCATTCCCTCCGGAACCACCAGATACTGTGCGCTGTCATGCACGTCGATCAATACATATCCGTCATTATAGTAAAACACATCAAATCCTTCTGCATATTCCAGATTCAGCGTTTTCTCATAGGTCAGTCCCTGAATCTGCGGCGCACTCTGATCCTGCGCCGTCGTATCTGTTTTTTCTTTTTGTGTCTCATTGCTCCCTGCACCCAGGCCAGATTTTGTCTGACCACATCCAGCTAATGTCGAAAATATGGTCAGGATAGTAACCATCACAAAAAGAAGTATTTTCCTATTGATTTTCTTCATCTTACAATCTGTTCCTTCTTTATTCTGCCTTTCCTTCTGCTAATTTTGTTTCATAGATCTCATTGGCTTTTTCTTCACAGTCAAAAAATGCTCCATAGACTTTCAGCCATTCTAATTTTGCTTCCTCTTTCGTCTCATCTTTCATACGATCTACGAACATCGGAATCTTGAGAGTGGCAAAACGTTCACTGAATTCTAATAACTGCTCATCGTCCTCTTCTTCCAGAAGATCAGAGGAAAGAATTGCCAAATTACACTTATTTTTTACGATCTCTTTGTAATCCACTTCTTCGCCGCTTTCCATCAGACGCTCTTCCTCTACTTCGATTTCTTTCAATAGAGAAAACACTTCTTGCTCTGCAACATAAGCCATTTCTACCGGTTTCTGAATAATGACCACATTTTTTTCAATTCCCACCGGAATTTCTGTATCTTCAGAAATGATCAAATATTTCACTACATTTCCCTCATAAAGATTTTCCGGTTCTTCTTCCGTAAGCTCTCGATCTGTATCTGTTTTCATATCAATTTCCAGAAGCAAAATGTCATTCTCGTAACGATAAAGTTTGACATATTCTGTATATTCCATCTCGATCTCTTCTTCGTAAGTCAGACCGGCGATTACAGGTGCCTGTTCATCCAGTTTCTGGCTATCCAGCGCCGTCGCCTGTTCTCCTCCTTCGGCTTCCGCAAGATAAATGAAAATATTGTATCGAATCTCATGTGTAGTTGACATTGCTGTTGTCATGCCGATGATCGTATTATTTCTGTTCAGTGCAACCGGGATCACAAAGGTAGAAGTCCTGCCTGTATTTGTTCCATAATAAATATTTCCATTCGCCTTGATATAAGAGTAGGAACCGCTGCTGAACACAAGTGTTGCATATGCCTGACCGCTTTTTACCGTAATCTTCGTACAGCTGATTGCCACACGTCCTGTACCACCTGACCACGAGAACTGATCTGGTGTATAGATTCCGTCCTTCAAGATTGTAGAACTATTTACACGTACCGTTCCTCCATTTAAATCAGCCACATGATTAGATTCATGATCCGGTATATTTATGTCCGTATTTCCGCCTGCATGAGAATCGTCATTATTTCCCGGCTGATCTGGATTTTCCGGATCTGGATCCGTTGTTTCTGAATCAATTTTTTCCATTCCTTCTGACTTGAACGTCAAAGTTCTATCGTACCATTTATCGTTTTTGATAGAATGGGCCGCTACCGCAATAGGAGTATCAAGCGCTGTGACCGGTATCGTATAAGTGTATTTTCCTTCTTCATTTTCTACATATTTGATCCATGCCTCTTCACTCGCTGCTGCAGCTTCTTCCACTGTTCCCATATACAGGTAATCGTAGCCGGTCCCACTTAATGTAATCACTGCACACATCTGGCCGTCCTGCTTCGTAAGAACACAGTGCACGACTTTGAACATGGCTGCGCTGGACTCTACCTCTACATTGTAATCACCGTCTTCCACTTCTTTTGCCGGATCTTCCGGTACTATTGGTTCTTCCGGCTCTGTCGGCTCAATCTTTTCGATCGTAGATGGAATGGTCAGTGTATACTGATTCTTCACATACCAGGTTCCATCTGGTTTTCCCGGAACGAAATTGATCTCTTTTCCCATATCCTCTGCTGTCAGATCAAAAGAAATGGAATATCCGCTTCCGTCATCCAAAAGCGTACCCTGATATACCGGTTCTTTCACTTCATCATCCTTGCTTCCAAGATAAATCTTGTCATAAGTCGTAGACCCTGTTGTAATGCTTACGGTGAGCTTATCCCCACTTAACACTGCTTTTGAACTGACAATTTTGAACATCTTAAATCCGCTTTCAATCGCGATGTCATAATCACCATCTTCATATGTAGTATCACCGATTTCCATAGAAAGAACTTCCACATTCTCCATTCCCTCTACCGTTTCCACTACATCTTCTTCTATTTCTGCCGGCTGTCCTTCTGACTCTGTCTCCACGGGCTCCGACTCCTTGGCTGTTTCTTCCTGCACAATTTCTCCCTGCACAATTTCTTCCTGCACAGTTTCTTCTGCTTCCACGTCTGCCGTTTCCTCCACAACCATTTCGCCAGGACCAGGAACTGCCGCCTGTTCAACAATTTCTACATTTTCCCTTTCTTCTGCCTTCAGATAAGTCACCGGACTTCCTGCCATTAATATAGCCATCCCTAATGCCAGAAATCTTTTTTTGTTTCCTTTCATGCTGTTCTCCTTTTTCCCTTTTTCGTTTCAAATGAGATATTCCTCTGATTTTACAATTCGCTGTTTTCTCTAATAAGGTCTGCCGTTCGATAAGCTCTTGCCTGACTCACAAAATGCATGGCAAATGCCGGATTTGATGGATAGTACAAATGTGGAAATCCCCACCAGTAGTTTTCTCCTGCCATGATACATGCATACTGTTTTCCTGTTACCGGCTTTATCGCAGTGCAGGAAGTACCATTATCCGTACTGTCAAAATAATGGAACTCATGCCCCTTGATCTTTTCATGCTCTGGCAGAAAACCTGACAAAGTCTCCTCAATCTCGATATAGCCAAAACGTACTAATTTTCCCATATACCGGCAATTTCCTGAAATCACTCCTGCCATTGGATATGTTTTCTCATTTTTGTCTGTCAGTTTCTCATGTAAATACATAAACCCACCACATTCCGCAACGGATGGCATGCCATTTTGAATGGCATTTCGTATCGAGCCGCGCATCGAAATATTTGCTGAAAGCACTTTGGCATACAGCTCTGGATACCCTCCTCCAAGTAGGATTCCATGACAGCCTTCTGGCAATTTTTGGTCATGAAGTGGAGAAAAATACGCAAGCTCTGCCCCACATTCTTCCAAAAGACGCAGATTATCTTCGTAGTAGAAACAAAATGCCTCATCCTTTGCTACTGCAATGACTGGTTTATCTTCTTGTTTCAGATCCCAATGGCATCTCTGTTCTGCCTTCAGTTCTTCTGTACCGGCTGCAATCTTCCTGATTTCTTCTATGTCTAATGTTGTTTTAAGTACATCTGCGGCCGTTTTTATCTTTTCTTTCAAATCCTGCACTTCCTCCGGAAGTTTCAGGCCCAGATGTCTGCTCTCCAGAGTAAATGCAGATCTTTCCGACACATAACCGACAACCGGAATTTGAAGTTTTTCTTCGATCAGACTTTTCATTGTCTCGTAGTAAGACTGCGACATTCTGTTCAAAAGAATTCCTTTGATTAAATGTTCGGTATCATAAGAAAGGAAGCCTGAGATTAACGGCAGCAGAGAGTAACCCATCCCTTTTGCATCGACCACAAGGATGATCGGAGTTCTGGTCACCTTTGCCAGATGATAAGATGAACCCTCTTCTCTGACTCCTCCCAGACCATCGAAAAGTCCCATCACCCCCTCCAGAACTGCCGTCTGTTCCTCTGTCTGACCTTTTAAGAACAAGGCTTTGGTGTCTTCCTCTCCAGTAAAGAAAGTGTCCAGATTCTTTGACGGAACACCGATGACTTTCTCATGAAACATAGGGTCAATATAATCCGGTCCACATTTATAAGAAACAACGTCCATTCCCATATCCTTCAAAATTTGAAGAAATGCACACGTGATCATCGTTTTCCCACTTCCGCTTTTAGTAGCTGCAAACATAAGTCGTTTTATTTTCATTTTCTTTCACCCTCCTGCATTTCTTCCGGCACAAAGGTAAATGCGCAGATCCAGACTGGATTTTCGGCCTGCATCAGATGATATTCCCCGGCATTTCTTGTCCGACTGACCTGCATCTGCACAATGCTTTCATTCCTTATTGCAAAACGTGAAAGCACTTCTTTTATTTCGCAAATGGTCTCTAAAGTAACTGCATTTATGACGATACGCATCTGCGGGTTTTTCCGGTAAAGCGCCTCCAATATTTCCTGTATCTTTCCACCGCTGCCTCCTAAAAAGGCATGAGTTGCCGTCGGAAGTTCTGTCAGTCCTTCTGGTGCATATGCCTCAATGATCTGCATATTGTGAGCTTGAAATTTCTCTTTATTTTTTTGCATCAAGGCTACTGCTTCCGGTTTTCTCTCCACAGCGTAAACCTGAATATGATCTGAGAGGCCCGCTATTTCCACTGCAACAGACCCGGAACCGCTTCCTATATCGTAAACCACTGCGTCTTCTGTCAAATGCAGCTTGCAGATACTGACTTCCCGCACTTCCTCTTTTGTCATGGGAACTGTGTCCCTCAGAAATTCCGAATCCGCAATCCCATGTGTCAGCCTTGCCTTTTCCGGATACGGATTCCTTATCAGACAGGTATAAAGTCCTTCATCCACCACGCTCTGACAGGTGACAGGCGTCAGTTTCTCTATTCTCTGATCCGGATAAGAAAGGCGGTATCCCAGATAAACGACACATTCATTTAATCCCGCCTGGGATAACATTTCTCCGATCAGCCTTACATCCTGCATGCCTGACAACAGCAAAAATGTCTTTTCATTCGTCTTTATTTTACGTAAAAGGCTGGATTTCCAAGCGGTATCTACAGTGCTTTTTCCATGAATACTGGTGATCACTGCATCCTGATAACTTTCTCCCAAACAGGATGCCAAGTAAGAAATCGACGAAATTCCCGGCATAATCCGAATGACTGCCCGTAGATTTCCCTTTTCTATTTCTTCTTGCAATGCGTCATACACTTTCTGACACCCACTGTAAAATCCGCTGTCACCGGAAAACAGAATGACGATCTTGCGGATCTTTCTTACGTCCTCTCTAGTGATAAGTTCTTTCATATATGAAAGAATCTGACTTGCAAGATAATAAGGCTTTTTCTCGATCCGCGGCTGATATTCTTCAATCATCCGCTCTGCCCCCATCAAAATGTCTGCATCGCGGATGACTTCTTCCACCTCTTTTGTCATACTGTCTCTGGTTCCCATGCCAATGCCTGCCAAAATGATTTCCGGCACATCATAGGAAGTTTCCGAACCAAAAATCTGACCTCCCAGTACTTTACAGAGTTCCGCAAAAGTAAATCCTTCTTCTTTCGGTTTACCAACCACATATACCGGGATTCCGGTCCTTCGCGCAGCTTCTATCTTTTCTTTATATCCGCCCGCTTTCCCACTTTCTTTCGTCACCAGACAGTCAATCTGGTACTGGCGGATCAATGCCTCATTCAGCTCCGCCGAAAAAGGTCCCTGCATCGCCACGATCTGTTTTCCACAGATTCCCTGCTCATTACAAAGCTTCAAACTCTCTATCCCAGGAAGAACCCTAACATAAAGCCGGTCTCTCAACTCTTTTTTACAATAAATTTCCAACTCTTTACTTCCGGTCGTCAATAAAATATTTCCTTTTACCTTTACAAGCGCTTCTGCACAGGAATCACTGTCAGAAAAATATTTCATCTGATCGTATGATACACTTTCCTCCGTTTCCCGCAGAAGTCGATAATAGGAAATGTCACATCCATCTACCGCCTTCCGGATATTTTCCGTCACTTCTACTGCATACGGATGGGTAGCATCAATGACCATATCATATATCCCCGATTGAAGTATGGAATGCATTTCCTCAAGATCCATCCGTCCCGTTCTCACGCTCCGAAACGGATCCTCACGCAGAACAAGTTCCCCATACTCCGTTGCAACGCAGACCGTATTGTGAATCTTTCGCTCGCACAGCCAGTCCGAAAATTCTCTACCTTCCGTCGTCCCCGCAAATATCAATACTTTTTTCAATCTGATACCCTCGCTTTGTCACTAATTTCCCATTTAAAATCTCTGAACCCGAGTTTCCCACAAAAACTGTTGTAAACATATTGACTCTGGCATCCCGAAGTTCTTTCAATGTACAAGTCACAACCTTCGTTCCTTCTCTTCCGATATTTTCCACGTAACCACAGGCACGTTCTGGCTCAATACTCTCTAATAAAATGTCACACGCCCGTTCCAGATAATCATAACGTTTGTGACTGGACGGATTATAGATTGCTATGGCAAAATCTCCCTCTGCTGCCGCGCGCAGTCTTTTTGCGATCTTTTCCCATGGAGTCAGAAGATCGCTTAAGCTGATCACACAGAAATCATGATTTAAGGGCGCCCCCAAAGCCGCCGCTCCGCTGCTGGCCGCTGTGATTCCTGGCACAACCAAAATCTCAGTCCCGGGATAATCTCTTCCCACCTCATACATCAGAGATGCCATGCCATAAATGCCTGCATCCCCACTACAGATCATAGAAACTGCCTTCCCTTTTTCTGCCTCCTCAAAACACATCCGGCATCGCTTCATTTCCTGTCTCATCGGAGTAGTCAGAAATTCTTTTCCCGAAAATCGTTCTCCCAGAAGAGAAAGATACACATGATAACCAACGATCACATCCGATTCTTCCAGCGCGCGAATAGCCTCCCCCGTCATCATTTCTTCTTTTCCGGGACCCATCCCCACTACATAGATTTTAGATTTCATCAAAGTTAATCCTCCATTCTCTCCTGGCGATGGCAATCGTCATTCCATCCTTCGCCACTTTCTTCTGTATAAGCTTTCCACCTTCCTTACAGGCGCAAAGTGCAGATCGTTCACAGACACCGGAAACTCCAACCGTCTGTCTGACAAATTCAGATTCATCAAAGACACCTTCCACCTGTTCCAGTTCTTCCGCTGAAAACGTAATGAAAGGCACTCCATTTTTCCGGCTCCAACGTACCAGGCCTTCTTCCTTCGCCTTCTGCAAAATGGATGAGAGCGCATAGATCTGCTCTGCTTCAACATTCTGACGTTTCATGGCCTCACCGATAAATGCAGCCAGCTTTTCTTCTTCTTTTCCCTTTTTACATCCGACTCCCAGAACATATTCCCTCGGGGTCAGATAGAGTAAGGCTTCTGTATCGATTTTTTCTGAGGTAATCAGAACATCCACACACTTCTCAGGAGGGTAAGAAATCAACTCCACTCCTTCAGGAACTTTGCACTCCTTTGAGAAATGTCCAGTTTCTATGGACATGGTAATGGTTTCGTTCTTAAGTGCCTTTGCGGATACTTTTGCGATTCCGTCTCTATTTCGAATCCACAGTCCGTTGTTTTTTGCAAAGAGATCCACTGCAAACTTCTCATTTAAATCTGTGGCAGTCGTGATCACAGGAATCGCCCCTAACTGATTACCGATAAGACACGCCAGTTCATTGGCTCCTCCCACATGGCCTGCCAGAATCGGAATTACATAATTGCCTTTTTCATCCATCACCAGCACCGGACTGTCATGCAGCTTGTCAATCAGGTACGGTGCAATCGCTCTTACCGCAATTCCACACGCCCCGATAAATAACAGTGCATGTTTCTGACTCATCTGCTCTTTGGTCCATTCACCAAGTCCTTGATTTTTTATCTGCTCTTTTCCAAAACATACCACTTCATAAGATGGTATCTTTCCTTTTAATTTTTCTGCCAGTCTGCTTCCGTTTTTTGTAAAACTGATTACACTAAGTCTTTGCATCTTCTATTCCTTTGCCTGTCTGAACTCTGTAGAAAAATCCGGAGCATAGAGTCTGGATTTCTGATAATGCTGATGTGCAATCACATCTCCTACCAGCACCAGTGCCGTTTTGGTGATTCCATGCTCTTTTGCCGTTTTCTCCAGACTTCCTACGGTGCAGATATATGCTTCTTCTTCCGGCCATGTTGCTTTATAGATCAGCGCCGCAGGTGTATCTTCCCGATATCCCCCTGCCACAAGTCTCCCTGAAAGCTCTCCCAGCATTCCTGTACTTAAATAAATCGCCATCGTTGCTTCATGGGAAGCAAAACTTTCGATGCTTTCCTTCTCCGGCACCCCGGTTTTTCCCGCCATCCTTGTAATAATCAAGGATTGAGAAATCTCCGGGAGTGTGTACTCCAAATTCAAAGAAGCTGCTGCTCCAAAACATGCGCTGACTCCCGGGCAGCTTTCGTAAGAAATTCCCATCTCATCCAGTGCATCCATCTGTTCTCTCACAGCGCCATACACACTTGGATCTCCCGTGTGAAGCCTGACCGTCATCTTTTTTTCTTCTTCGGCTTCTTTCATGACCTGCATGACTTCATCCAGCGTCATAAATGCACTATTGTAAATCCGACATCCGCCTTTTGCGTATTCCAAAAGCTGCGGATTGACCAGTGAACCTGCGTAAATGATTACATCCGCTTTTTCTAAAAACCTCATCCCCCGCACAGTAATCAAATCTGCCGCTCCGCATCCTGCGCCAACAAAATAAACCATTCTTCTACCCCCTCGCTCTTTGCCAGTTCTCCAAATTCATTTACATAAATCTCACAATCAATCGACAGCTTTCCGGCTGCCCTCTTATCCAGATAATAGCAGATTCTCTCCATGATATTTCGCATCACGTCATTGAATCTGCCCGATTCTTTCAGAAGACGTACTGCCTCTTCCGTAGTCACACAGTCCAGAATCTGATTCACGATCTCCACATTCACCTGATTCTTTACTGCAAATGCCGCCAGAAGTTCCATTCGACAATCGGCTTCCCTGGAATGTGTATTCATAATGCCGCCGGCCACCTTGATCAATTTCCCAATGTGTCCGGTGAGAAGCAGCCTTTGAAACCCAAGTTCTACTGCCATGTCTATGGTCTGTCCGATAAAATTACTGCATTTGACACTATGATCCAGATCATATCCATAGGTTCGTTTGATATAATCCTGTCCATAATTTCCCGGTGTGACCGCCACATAATCGTATCCAAGTGCTCTTCTTTGCGTAAGCTCCACACGGATCGTATCCAGCAGTGCCTGACTGCTCATGGGTTCCACCACACCGGTAGTTCCAAGGATAGAGATACCGCCCGTAATTCCAAGTCTGGGATTGAAGGTATTCTTTGCCAGCCTTTCTCCCTCCGGCACAGAAATCTCAATGTGAAGCCCTCCAGGATAATCCACTGCCTCACACACTTCTAAGACCTCTTTTCGAATCATCTGCCTTGGAACATGATTGATTGCAGCATTTCCCACAGGCTGATCCAGTCCCGGTTTCGTCACCAGTCCCACACCAATTCCTCCATCAATCGTGATTTTCTTTCCTTCTGAATACCTTACTTTTGCATAGATCAAGGCGCCGGTCGTGATATCCGGGTCATCTCCGCCATCCTTCTCTACCGCGCAGGACACCTCATGCTCCGTTCTGGAAATATCCAGAATTTCTGCTTTATATAAGAGACCTTTTGGTGTCTCAATTGTAATCTCCTCTTTCTGTTTTCCTGTGAGAAGCATGTATGCAGCCGCTTTCGCCGATGCAGCCGCGCAGCTTCCCGTCGTAAAGCCATATCGCATGTCTATCTCCCAAGCTCATACAAAATCGCATTGCAGATCGCCGCAGCTACATTGCTGCCTCCTTTTCGCCCGCGATTTACAATATATGGAATCTCCGTCTGCAAGATCAGTTCCTTCGCCGCCTCTACATTCACAAACCCTACCGGCACACCAATGATGAAAGCTGGGCAAAATTCTTCCGTTTGTATCATTTCATATAATTGCATCAAGGCTGTCGGCGCATTTCCAATGACAAAAATCACTGGCTTTTTGATCTTTGCGGCCTTTTCCATACTGACCGCAGCACGGGTCACCTTTCGCTCCTTTGCAATACGTGCCACTTCTTCCTCCGCCATAAAGCAGTGGACCTCTCCTCCATAACGCGCCAGCACTTTTTTATTGATTCCTGCAAGTGCCATATTCGTGTCCGTCACAATATCTGCACCGTTTTTAATCAGATCTTTTGCAATCTCCACCGCACCAGGCGAATATATCATCGTTCTGGCATATTCAAAATCTGCACTGGTATGAATCACTCGTTTCGTCACCATTTCCGTTTCCTGCGGAAGAATGATCTGCCTCTTTTCTAATTCTTCGGAAATAATCTCAAAACTCCTCTTCTCAATTTCTTCCGGCAGAATATGCTCTATTTTCATCCCATAATTTCTCCTATCTTTTCTAATAATTTACAATTTTCCTCTCTGGTTTTAACCGCAATCCGGTAACAGCCCTGCTCCAGCCCCCGGAAATTGCTGCAGTTTCTAATTAAAATCTTCCGTTTCAAGAGTTCCTCATACAGAGGAATGTCCGTCTGTACCAAAAGGAAATTCGCCGTTCCCGGAAAAACAGTCAGTCCTTTCTTCTGAAGTCCTTTCGACAAAAACTGTCGTTCCTCCTTAAGAAACGTTTTTGTCAGGTTCACAAATTCCCATTCCGAGGTACAGGCGCATCCTGCCGCCTGTGCAAAAGTCGAAAGATTCCATTCCGGCAGATGACGCCTTATTTCTTTCACTAGCTTCTCGTTTTCTGAAAGCAGGTAACCGATCCTCACTCCCGGTATGGAAAAGATTTTAGTAAATGCCCGTACCAAAATAAGATTCGGAAAATCCGAAAGTCTCGAAAACATGGATCTATCTTCCTCGCAGAACTCGATAAAACATTCATCCAGAACCACACAAATCCGTTTTTCCCTGCAATAAGTAAGGATTCGTTCCAACATATCCGCATTTATCAGACATCCCGTAGGATTATTGGGATTTGCAAGGAATACTAAGTCCATTCCTTTCTCCAGTTCTTCAAAAAACCTTTCATCCAGAGAATATCCATTTTCTTTTTTCATCGTATAATAACAGATCTCACCATTTGTACATCTGGCTGCATATTCATATCCATAAAAAGATGGAACCGGTATTAGTGTTTTCCCGGGCCGAATCGCATGTACCACCGCCTGAAACAGTTCCGAAGCACCGTTTCCAAATACAATAGAAGTTTCTTTTACTCCCAGCGCCTGCCTCATAGAATCTGTCAGCTGCTCTGCTTCCGGATCCGGATATTTCGTACAGTCAGAAACTGCCTGCAAAAGTGCCTGTCGTACTTTTTCCGGCATTCCAAGTGGATTTACATTAATAGAAAAATCCAGTTCCACTTCATTTCGATAAATGTCTCCGCCATGAATCATTTTTTTCTTCTCCTACAAGCATATTTCTATTCCAAGCATCATAAGTAAACACAAGATTTCCACCATCCATGCCGCCATGTACATCAGCCGGTTCGCACGATAGATATCTTCGACCTCCACCTTTCGCACTGGATCCCCTATGTATGGTTTTTTCACAATTTTTCCAAAATAACTGGCATCCCCGGCAAGCTGGATTCCCAATGCCCCTGCACACACGGCTTCGGTGTGAGCAGAATTAGGGCTGGCATGATTGTACCGATCCCGTTTATAAATACGAAATGCCCCGGAAAGACTGTACGATTTTCCAAGAAGTCCTGCCGACAGGATCATACCATATGCACTGATCCGTGCCGGAAGATAATTGACGACATCGTCCAGTCTGGCTGCTGCCCTTCCAAAGAAAAAATACTTGTCATTTTTATATCCCACCATAGAATCCATGGTATTGACCGCTTTATAACAAAAACCTAACACCGGTCCTCCAAGCGCCGTATAAAGGAGAGGCGCAATGACCCCGTCTGACGTATTTTCTGCCACCGTTTCAATAGCCGCTTTGGCAACTCCCGTCTCATCCAGGCAGGCAGTATCACGGCCAACGATCATGGAAACTGCTTTCCTTGCTTTGTCCAGATCATTTTCCTTCAGACAGGTATATACTTTCATGCTTTCCACTTTCAGACATTTTGCCGCAAGAATCTGATACGTCATGATCGTCTCCACCACACATCCTGTCACAGGACTACAGGCATATGCTGCGCCCAGTATCAAAGCACTGACTCCAAGTGTGATCCCTGTTACTGCCAGCACAAGCCAGATCCCTCTTCTTTTTTCCTGCTCCGGTGTTCTGGTTTCTTCTTTTCTCAGAATTTTCTCCATATAGCTGATAAAACCACCGATCAAGCGGATCGGATGTGGCATGAAATACGGATCTCCCAGAAAAAGATCCAGCACAAAACCAAAGAAAAAAGCAATAATATGATATTTCATTTTATTTCCTGCCCTCTATATTCGTTTGATTCCATCGAATACGATTTCTTCCTGTCCTCTCATCAGACTCACCTGAAATCCATTTCCATTAGAAACCTGATAGTCAAAATAATCGCCTCCGTGATAGGTACTTAAAAGCGCCATAATCGTGCCTCCGTGTACGATAAGCGCAGCGCTTTTTGTTCCTTCCGGAAGTTCACTCATCATTTTTCGCATTCCCCTCTCACATCGTGCAACAAACGCTTCTCTGCTTTCCCCCTCGGGAAATGGCAGTGTCCCGCCACTGTCAATCCATTCCTGATAATCTTTCATACCATTTAATTCCTGATAATTTTTCCCCTCAAACAATCCAAAATCCATCTCATTCCATTCCGGTATTTCCCGAGTCTCTATCTCAGGATAAATCATCGACGCTGTGTTTTTGCACCTCATCATAGAACTGGTAAACACACAATCTACGTCTGGATATCGATGTGTATCTACATATTCTTTGATCTCTTTTCGTCCTTCTGCTGACAATCCTTCATCCATTTTTCCTAAATACCGATGCTCCTTATTCGCTTTCGTCTTCCCATGCCGGATCAATGTCAGAATTATTTGATCTTGATTCCCATTCCACATATCACTCGCTCTACTTCCTCTGCACATTTTGCAATCTCTGCCAGTATCCTTCCGGTGCGCTCCCTGTATTCTCTCTCAAAAGCGTCTGCCGGCACCAGCCCGCCACCTATCTCATCACTGATAATGATGCAGTCCGGATGTTCTTCCAAATATATTTTTATCTTCTCCTCCGGACATTCTCTCTCTTCCAGCATCCTCCTGACCCACAGGTGAAAATGATTGATAATCACCTTCTGCCTTGCTTCGGGCAAATATCCATCTGCCAAAGTCCAGTCTCCGATCCCATATTTCTCCATAACATACTGTAGTTTTCCCTGCGCATATCCGCCTACGATCAGTTTCATATTCTCCATCTCTTTTCTTTATAAAAACAGTATCTGAATCACTGCGGCCGTCACAACCATACAGCCCTCACAAATCACTACAAAATATCCTGCGGTATCTCCGGTAATCCCGCCAAGTTCTTTTTTCGTTTTCCAAAAATAATATCCAAACGACAGCAGTGCCGTCAAAACAATCCATCCACCGAAAATTCCACTGCTTCCGATCATAAATACCACGCATGCAATACACTGCAAAATAAGACTGACCGTTACCGGCCCTGCTTTGGCCGACTCCTGAAAGGTATTTACCATCCCTTCTTTTTTTGCCTTCGGGAAGCAGAACACTGCGATTCCACTAAGCCCTCTTGCCAGAAAGAAACCGGCACATACCACACGCATCAGATGCAGAGCCTTGATTTCCGAAAAAGCAGCCAGATAGATCAATCCGTAAAGCGCAAACATGATGACCGCAAAAGCACCCACATGAGAGTCTTTCAGAATTTCCAGTTTCCGCTCTCTTGGCTGATAGGAATGAAAGGCATCCATTGTATCGAGAAAACCATCCACATGGAACCCGCCGGAAACCCAAAGCGGGATTGCCCCACATATCAGCGTGGCACACAGATTTCCGATTTTCAACTGTCCACACAGTATGTACCATCCGAACAATAAAAGTCCGATGACTCCTCCGATCCACGGAAAAAAACACATCATATATTTCATATCCTCTTCTTTCCATTCAAACTGAGGAACCGGAAGCTTCGAATATATGGAAAATGCTATAAAAAATGATTTGACGACCGTCATCTTATCTTTCCCCTTTCAGTATGACTGGAATTCCAACCACCACTTCCACTACTTTTTCAGACATCGCTGCCAGACGCCTGTTGACCGCGCCAAGCGTATTCAGGTATTCCATGATTGCAGGATCGTATTCCGTCCCGTCTTCAAAAACATTGTTTGTCACAATAACCAGATGATCCACCTGCTCTTTCAGACTTTGCATTCCATCCATGACTTTCTGTACCACCACGTCACTTTTTTCAGGAAATGCACCGGAAAACATCTCATTTGCCACCAGATTCGAAATACACTCCAGCAAGACCACTACTTGATCTTCCTGAATCTCCCGCACTGCATTTTCTATATCTGTCGGTTGTTCTATTGTCTGAAATCCTTTGCCCAAACGCTGCATACGGTGTCTTTCCACTTTCTTTCTTCCTTCTTCGTCATAGATCTTCATAGTGGCAAGATAATATTTCTTTTTCTCTTTGGCACAGGATATCGCATACTGTTCTGCAAAAGCAGATTTTCCACTTCCGCTTCCACCAATTATCAACGTCATCATATCATCAGAACCTCTCATAAGGCAGAATCTCAATATCTGCAAAAGTGGTCTTATTTTCATAAACAGAAAGCGCCAGATCCAAAAGTGCGAACATCATTACAGCACCGGTTCCTTCTCCAAGCGCCAGTCTTCCATCAATAACCGGATGTAGACCCATCTCCTCCAGCAAGATCTGAAATGCCGGTTCCTTTCCCTTGTGAGATGGAATCAGGTACTCTTTCACACCTGGAAGTATCCTCTCTGCCGCAAGAGCCGCCGCAAAACTGATCACCCCGTCGAGCACAACAGGCACATGGTGAACTGCTCCGCCGATACAGACACCAGCAAGGCCCGCAATATCAAGACCGCCTACCGTTCTTAACACTTCCAATGGATCTTTCTCTCTTAGATGATATTTTTCAATCGCCTCGGCAATAATCTGCTGCTTTCGCATAAATCCCGCATCACTTAAACCCGCACCTCTTCCGGTAACTGTTCCTATATCACATTTCAAAAGAGAAGCAATCACAGCGCTGCTGGTGGTGGTATTTCCAATTCCCATCTCTCCGGTAGCCAGAATCTGATACCCTTTCTCTTTACACTCTGCTACTAATTCAATTCCTGTGAAAATGGCCTGCAAAGCTTCTTCTTCCGTCATTGCCGGTTCTTTTCGAAAATTTCTGGTTCCCTTCCGGACACATTTTTGTATCATTCCCGGAATTTCTTCCGGGCAATTAATTCCAATATCCACTGGAAAGACTTCTGCTCCGATCGTAGATGCCATCTTCCCTACGGAAGAAATATTTCTTGTCATTTCCCGTGCAACTGCCGCTGTCACTTCCTGTCCGCTCTGGCTGATTCCCTCTTCCACCACGCCATTATCTGCGCACATAACAAGCACAGCCTTTTTTTCAATATTAATCTGTGTCTTTCCTGTGATCGCCCCGATCTGACAGGTAAGCTGTTCAAAAACTCCCATGCCGTCCAGCGGTTTTGCCACCATATCCCAGTTTCTCTGTACCTGTTTTCTGACCGCTTCATCCGGCCGTTCTATACGCAGCTGATATAGTGCATCTCTGTCACTAGTCTTCCACCTTTGCTTCTCTAAGCATTCCATAAATTGCCTCCATATCCAGATAGATTCTTAATGTATCTGCCAATTTATCATATTGTGTTTCCTTAAATTCCCGATAATCTGAGAATTCCAGCTCTTCCAGTGTAATTCCTTTCCTTATCGCCAACATTTCCACCACTTCTGCCGCTATGCTGCCCTGGTCAAAGATCCCATGCACATAAGTCCCATACACCTGACCTTTTTCATCTGATATCATCGTCTTTTTACACTCTGTCTTGTCTCTCCACCTGGTCTTTCCCATATGAATCTCATACCCGATGAATTCTTTCCCTGAAAGATTCTGAAAAACACCTTTCTGAGGATTAACCCTGCCTTTGACCTGGCAACGTGTTTTTTCTTGTTCCAAAATGGTTTCTAAGGGCAGAAGTCCGATTCCTCTTAGCTTCCCGCTTTCTTCCACTCCATAGGGATCTTCGATCACTTCCCCAAGCATCTGATATCCGCCGCAAATCCCGCAGATTGGAACATTTTCCGCCATTTTTTTAATCACAGCCTCCAGCCCATTCTGACGCATCCATTTCAAATCCCCCATGGTATTCTTACTTCCCGGAAGGAAAATCAGATCCGGATGCTGCAGTTCACTTACAGAAGTAACATAACGGACAGACACTCCTTTCATTTGCTCAAACACATGAAAATCTGTAAAATTCGAAATTCTCGGATAACGAATCACTGCAATATCGATCCAGTCAGCCTCTTTCTGTTCAAATCGCTTTGTCAAACTATCCTCATCTTCAATGGAAAGTTCCATATATGGTACAACTCCCACCACTGGGATCTGCCCTTTTTCTTCCAGTATCTCAATTCCCGGATCCAGAATAGACTTATCCCCGCGGAATTTATTGATGATCAATCCCTTGACCCGCGATTTTTCTTCTTCGGTAAGTAAAGAGATCGTTCCCAAAAGCTGTGCAAACACACCGCCCCTGTCAATATCTCCGACTAGGAGCACCGGAGCATCTGCCATCTCTGCCATTCCCATATTGACAATATCGTTTTCCCGCAGATTGATCTCCGCCGGACTTCCGGCACCTTCTATCACAATAATATCTGCCATTTTTTCCAGTTTACGAAATGCTTTCTTAATATCCGGAATCAACTGCGTTTTATATGCAAAATAATCTTTGGCGCTCATATTTCCCAGCACTTCCCCATTCACGATTACCTGCGAACCGGTATGATTGGTCGGTTTTAACAAGATCGGATTCATGCATACCAATGGTTTGATTCCTGCCGCTTCTGCCTGCATGACTTGCGCTCTTCCCATCTCAAGTTCTTCTTCCGTAATAAAAGAATTAAGCGCCATATTCTGCGATTTAAACGGAGCAACCCGATAGCCATCCTGTTTGAAAATACGACAAAGTCCTGCCACTATGAGACTCTTTCCTGCATTTGACATGGTTCCCTGAACCATAATTACTTTCGCCATAACTGCATATTCTCCTCTCGCCTTATGCCTTCGCGTAAACGAGGTGAAACACGCTTTGCGAGTTTCACTCGTTCGCGTGCGGCGGCGAATGGAAATGCAAGCATTTCCGCTCGCCTTATGCCTTCGCGTAAAAAAAGATCCTTCCTGTTATTGTATAGGAAAGATCTTCACCAATAATATTTATCAGAGATTTTTTCAAATATATCCTGCTCCATTCCAATTCAACAGACTGAGCCAGATACGCATCACCCCTGATCAAATATGTACAGCCAATTACTCGTGGCCTGGAATTCATATTCCTGTACAACTATCAGGCAGGTCTCCCGACTTATAGATCTTCGCTTCCACGATCTTCCCAGTCTCCCAGTGATCTTCTTGCTTCTGCTCCTTAATTACGGTGACGAGTTCGTGCAGGATTTGCACCTGCTTCCCTTTTCATCAGAACCAGAGTTCTGACACCTGATAGTCTTATTCTGTTTTTATACATAGCAATATTTTACCATATAAAATCGATAAGTAAATATACAAATTTATTTTAGAATATTGATATTTTCTATTTTTCTTTTAATACCAGCAGGGAATAATAACCCGCCTGCTCCGGTATCTCATCTACGCTGTCATAAATCCTTTCTGTCTCCATTCCACAATTTTCTACCATTCGTACCGGAAACCCCTGTTCTTTGATTATTCTCTTTAGCCATGGCATTTTTGTTCCGGTTTTCATCAATATCTTTGTTCCCGAAAGCTTCAAACTCTCTTCCACTTGATAAGATGCCGGAATAATATGTATTTCTTCCATATTTTCTGCAAGACTAATGCCCAGTTTTGCTGCTGCTGCACAAAAGGACGGAACGCCTGAAATGATCTCCGTCTCAAACCCCGCTTTACGTATTCTTTTTTCTACATATAAACATGTAGAATACACGGTCGGATCTCCAAGTGTGATAAATGCAATCTCTTTTCCCTGACGTAAAAATTCCATCGTTTTCTCTGCACATGTATCGTGGATCTGTTTTAATACTTTTTTCTCTTTCATCATCGGCATCGGAAGAAATAGTTTTGCTTTTTCTTCTATTTCTGGACAAACAGTATGTACAATCTGGTATGCGATACATGTTTCAAGCAATTTTTCATTCTGTGACTGACTCTCCTTGCTTTTTTCAGTCTGATAGATTACTTCCAATGTATTCGGATGCGATACTGGCAGGGCAATGATATCACTTTCCTGTATGCAACGGAATGCTTTCAGCGTAAGAAGCTCTGGATCCCCTGGTCCTACTCCCACTCCGTAAAATTTTCCTGACATACTTTTATCCTCTCTTTTCACTTTCTCTTATATACTCAAATGCGATTCTCGGACTTCCATCTTCTATATAGATAATCCCGCATTTTTGAAATTCATTTTTCTCTATCGCTCTCTGCATAGGAATATTTAACGCATGTGTGTCAATCCGAAGGTGTGAGATCTGAGATTTGCAGTACTCTGCGATTTTAGTAAATACACCTTTTTCTGTTCCATCGCTGGCCACCCGATGAATCGCCGCATAAGAAGAGCTATCCAGCCATTCACCCTCAATGTAATTATAGGTCGGATCTACTCCTGGAATAAAAGCAAAAACTCCACAAATCTTCTCTGCATTTTCATATACATATAAATGATTTTGTGCCATATCTCTTTTCAGCACTTCTTCTGACGGATAGCCATTCTTCCACTGCACCGTATTTCCATTTTCTATCATAAATTTTCTTGCTCTCACATAAATTTTCAAAATCTCAGGCAAATCTGATTTTTCCGCATGTCTGATCATCGCTTTCTTCTCCCTTCTAATACATGAGTTTTTTCACTTCACTCAGCCTTCTGTCAAATTCTGCATAAAAATCTTCTCCATATGGCTGCATATAAAAAATCTTCAAAAGGCTCATACCGATGGTCTTCTCTTCCTCCGGGTGCTCTTCGAGATACGCTTCCATATCTTTTAGAAAATAGTGCCATTTTATAATATATTCTTCATACTTTTTCAGATTCGGTGTGTCCATCCATTTCTTCACTTTTATCTTTGCACGATTCTCTTTCCTGCACTCATGTGTCTGAAGAAAATACTGGAAACTTCCATTTTCATAATATCTCCCAAGGGGAAACAATCGACAAATTCCTGGTCTGATCGGATGAATACTACAGCGTCCTTCTTCGTTTAAAAATGCACACCGCGCAGTATCATCCTGCATTTTCAAATTCGGCAGAATCATTCCATCTACCACATTCAATTCTATATACTTCGCAAGCAACGTATCAAATGTATAATTCAGGCCGCCTGTAATTCTGTGGATATCCATTGGATCAAGCACGATGGATTGCCCCATACCGCAGCAACATGCAAAACACCCTTCACAATTTCCGCAGTCAGCCTTCACCATATCATTGCTGCTGTATAGTCTGCCATCTGATATTTCCTTTAAATCAACATTCCTCTTCATATTCTGTTAAACTCCTTCTAATGTAAATGGCGGAATGAAACTTTCTTCTGCCGTTTCTCCTTCCTGAATAAACGCATGTTCCACACCAATAGAAATTGCATAATCAACAAGCCAGTCATATGCCCGCTCACTCACTCGTCTGTTCAGTTCCGGATACTTTTCTTTGTCCAGTGAATCCAGCGGTGTATACTGGTTCATAAGACTCATATAAATCTTGTTTCCATAAGTATTAAACAGATAGCTTACTATCTTTTTTGCATCCTCCAGGCAACCCGGAAGCAGAAGATGCCGAACAATAACTCCTTTAGTCATAATTCCATTTTCATCAAACGCAGGACTCCCGACCTGACGTACCATCTCTTCAATCGCAGGTTTCACTTTCTGTGGGTAATCCTCCGCCATCGAATACTTTCTGGCATGAGACGGATTCAGATATTTGAAATCCGGAAGATACACATCCACGTACCCTTCCAACATTTTCAGTGTTTGCTCTTCTTCATAACCACTGGTATTGTAGACCACAGGCAAATTCATTCCTCTCGCCTTTGCAATCTTAAGTGCCTGAATGATCTGCGGTACAAAGTGTGTCGGTGTTACCAGATTGATATTGTTTGCACCCTTTTCCTTAAGTTCCAGAAAAATCTCTGCAAGACGATCCACGGATATTTCTTTTCCTACACTTCCATTCGAAATCTGATGATTCTGACAATACACGCACCGAAGTGTACATCCCACAAAAAATACAGTGCCGGAACCATTTTCACCAGAAATACAAGGTTCCTCCCACATATGAAGCGCTGCCCGCGCCACCCTTACCTTAACAGATTCTCCACAAAAACCGTTCTTTCCATTTTCTCTATCTGCCATACATTGTCTTGGACAAAGCATACATTTTTCCATTTTTCACGTCTCCTACGATATCGTACCAGTTCCAGACCTATCATCTTTCACTCGTAAATTCTTGATTCTTATTTTTACTAGCTTTTTTGTCATAAAAATGTTAAACTCATAAATAGAAAATCTACAACTTGGAGGGATCTAATATGAGTAAAATTGATGAAGTAAGAAGCGCGATGGTTGCTGCAATGAAAGCTAAAGATAAAGACACAAAAGAAACCTTATCATCACTTCTGGCAGCATTAAAAAATAAAGCGATCGATAAACGCGCTGACCTTACCGAAGAAGAAGAAATTCAAGTAATCATGAAAGAGCTGAAGCAGACAAAAGAAACTTTGGAAATGACTCCGACAGACAGAACAGATATCATCGAAGAATGCCAGAAACGTATCGCTGTTCTCGAACAGTACGCACCAAAATTAATGGGAGAAGACGAAATCAAAGAAGTAATTGCCACTGTCCTTGCTAATCTTGGAATCGAAGCTCCTACAGCCAAAGACAAAGGACGTATCATGAAGGAACTGATGCCTCAAGTAAAGGGCAAAGCTGATGGCTCTCTCGTAAATCAGGTTCTTATGGGAATGTTACAGTAAACTTCTGACCAAAGCAGGCGGAATACCGCCTGTTTTTTGTTTTATAGGAAAGACCTTGTTATATTAACGTATAAAAGTCAGAAGCCAAGTGGTCTTTCCTATAAAACAAAACGCACTTTAAAACAAAAATCAACAGTGGGTAGCATTATAAAATTATCATCTTTTTTACTCAAATATAGAATCTCCTCTCTTCTTTAACATATAAAATCGAAGCAGATTCTATCCTTATCGTATCATACGAGAATCTCTTTTTAAAGATATAATCTGTCGATTTTCTTTCTTTTCTTTCTTCTTAGGAAGCTTTTGGCGAACAACCATATTTTAGATTTCATGAAATAACAAACGATCGTTGTTTAGAATAGATTTAGTATATACTTCTCTATACAGAATTTCAATCTCAAATTTTTCATAAAATTTGTATTTGTTTCTTTCTACAAGATACGTTATACTATTCTTTGTTACTGTTTTCAGACTCGATATTAATAGTAACTATTCATTACAATAAAAAGAGGTTAATTTAGAATGAATAAAAAAGAAGTAACTGAAATAAAAAAACAATTCACTCCAAATAATTGCGCCATTACCAGAATTTGTGGCTGCTATGTAGACGGAGAAAAAGATAAGAAAGCTACTTTTAAAGATGCCTTTCTCTCACTTCCAGAAGAAGAAATGTTCAAATACTTTGATCTTTTCCGCAAGGCACTCTCTGGAACTGTCGGAAAGAACCTTCTGAACATGGAATTTCCACTCGCCACTGAAAACGAAGGTGGAACTCAAGAAGCATTACTGAAACTGCGTGACAGCAGATTAACCGATGACCATTTATTAGATGAATTCTATACACGCGTCATTGATTCTTATGATTACGCAGAAAATTATCTGATTCTTCTTGTTCACGCGGTATATGATATTCCGGGAAAATCTTCCGATGGAAGCGAAATGTTTGACGCTTCCGATGAAGTTTATGATTACATACACTGCATTTTCTGCCCTGTAAAATTATCAAAACCAGCGCTCAGCTATTATGCTGACGAGAATATTTTCCATGAACGGATCCGCGACTGGATCGTAGAAATGCCAGACGCGGGTTTCCTGTTCCCTGCATTCAATGATCGCAGTTCCGATATCCACAGCCTGCTCTACTATTCAAAAAATGCTGAAAATCTGGACAATGGACTTACAGACAATCTTCTTGGCTGTGTTCCTCCACTGACTGCAGGCAATCAGAAAGAAGCGTTCAAAATTTTAATAGAAGAAACTCTTGCCGATACTTGTTCTTATGATGTGGTAAAAAATATCCATGAAAATCTGAACGAACTGATCGAACAGCACGCTGATAATCCGGAACCACTGGAACTGGATAAGGCAGAAGTCAAATATCTTTTTCAGAAAAGCGGCGTAGAGGACGAACAAATGGAAACTTTTGATGAGCAATTTGATGCCGCTGCCGGCGAACACACAACACTTCTTGCAGGTAACGTTGCAAGCACAAAAAAATTCGAAATCAAGACAGCAGAAATCACCATCTCAGTCAATCCTGAATTTGCCGATTTAGTAGAAACCCGCGTCATCGACGGACGCACCTGCATCGTCATCGGTGTCGATGACCATGTAGAAATCAATGGTATTCAGGCGAAAACGATCATCAACAAAACGGAGGCTTAACCTATGAGTATTTTAAATGTAGAACATCTTACCCACGGCTTCGGCGACCGTGCAATTTTCGACAACGTTTCTTTCCGACTTCTCAAAGGCGAACACATTGGGCTGGTAGGAGCCAACGGGGAAGGAAAATCTACTTTTTTCAACGTTGTAACGGGACAGCTGCAACCAGATGAAGGAAGAATCGAATGGTCAAAAAATGTACGCGCAGGTTATCTGGATCAGCACACAAAACTACAGCCAGGTATGACCATCCGTGATGTACTCAAATCAGCTTTTTCTTTTCTTTTTGAACTGGAAGAAAAGATGAATACCATTTATGCCAAATTAGGTGACGTTTCTCCTGAAGAAATGGATGCTCTCATGGAAGAAGCCGGAACCATCCAGGATATTCTCTCGGCACATGATTTCTATGTCATTGATGCGAAGGTTGAAGAAGTTGCCCGCGCCCTTGGACTTTTGGAACTGGGACTTGACCACGATGTCACCGAACTCAGCGGCGGTCAGCGCACGAAGGTCCTTCTTGCCAAACTACTTCTCGAAAAACCGGATATTCTTCTTCTGGATGAGCCGACAAACTATTTAGATGAAGAACATATTACCTGGTTAAAACGGTATCTGTTAGAATATGAAAATGCTTTTATTCTGATTTCTCACGATATTCCATTCCTGAATGAAGTGGTAAACATCATTTACCATATGGAAAATCAGGAACTGAACCGTTATGTCGGCGATTATAATCATTTTCAGGAAGTATATGCCGTGAAAAAGGCACAGTTGGAAGCTGCTTACAAACGTCAGCAGCAGGAAATCAATGAACTGAAGGACTTTGTTGCAAGAAATAAAGCACGCGTTTCTACAAGAAACATGGCCATGTCACGCCAGAAGAAGCTGGACAAAATGGATGTCATCGAACTTGCGGCTGAAAGGCCGAAACCGCAGTTCAACTTCAAAGTCGGCCGCACACCGGGACGATATATTTTCCAGACAAAAGATCTGGTCATCGGATACGAAAAAGACAAACCACTTTCTAAACCACTGAATCTGGAAATGGAACGCGGACAAAAAATTGCTCTCGTCGGCGCCAACGGAATCGGAAAGACCACCCTTCTCAAAAGTATTTTAGGTCTGATTCCTTCTCTGGAAGGCTCCTGTGAACTGGGTGAGAACCTGTTGATTGGTTATTTTGAGCAGGAAGTAAAAGGCGAAAACCGCACCACCTGTATCGAAGAGATCTGGACGGAATTTCCCTCTTTTACTCAGTACGAAGTTCGTTCTGCCCTCGCCAAATGCGGACTGACCACCAAACACATTGAAAGCCAGGTTCGCGTTCTCAGCGGTGGTGAACAGGCCAAAGTCAGACTTTGCAAACTCATCAACAAGGAGACCAATATTCTCCTTTTGGATGAGCCTACCAACCACCTGGACGTTGATGCAAAAGAAGAACTGAAACGTGCCCTTATCGAATACAAAGGAAGCGTTCTCCTCATCTGCCATGAACCGGAATTTTACCAGGATGTGGCTTCAGAAATATGGGATTGCAGAAACTGGACAACCATGAATCCTGATTTATTATAACAAAACGAAAAACGAATGTCTCAACCGCATTATTCGCAGTAGGACATTCGTTTTTATGTTCATATCACAAATACTTACTTTCGTTTCATTTGAAGCTGCACGTTCACACCCATTGGATTGAGTGCGACCCCTTTCGCATTTGGCGCCAGAATTTTAACAATATTTTTTGCCTCAATAATACCCGGCTTGAATTTTTCATTCTTATTAATGGCACAAAATTTCTGAAATTCCTGAACATCCGTAAAAAGGGGGTGAAACAGATCACCATTTGTCTGCCTTAAAAGAGGAATTCCATTATCCTCTTCTTTCGCTGCTATCAAATATTTTCCTTTCTGAAAATGGCTGATCATTTCCTCATGAAGCTCTTGTAACTCTTCTCTGTCCTGCGGCTCTGGCATACGCTTCAATTCTTGCGTAAAATAAATCGCCGTAAGATGCAATTCCGGATTCTCAACCCTTATCTTCCCTTCCGGAAGATTTGTATCTTGCGGACGCCTTACGATTTCTGAAAGCTGCGCCGCTACACATTCTCCGGCACCACAATTGATAACCACACAATTTACTCCCATCGGAAATAAATTCACAAGAAATGGAAGAATTGCAGGATTCCCCATTTTCACCAGCTTCACTGGAATTTTTTTCCCAATTAACTTCTTCGCTTCTCTTTTTGCATCCTCTTCTTCAAAATACAATAAGATCTGATCGTCATATGTCTCGCTATCGCATTCCACATATGGCATCCTCGTACATAATGATGCTATTACATAAACAAATTCCGCTTTCTGAAGTTTCAAGACTGCCTGTTTTACTGACTCTGTCATATTTGTTCTCTTTCTCTCCACAGTATTTTAAGTTGCCAAGCATACAATCAAAACGTCCAGTGAACGTTTTTTCGTCCGCATCGCACACTCACATACCGTAATTATATGTCAAAGTCCTAATTAATTCAATTTAATATTTAAATAACTTCTGCCGGAAAGTGTTTTATTAAAACTGATACTACATATGACCAAAATACATCCAAGCAAGAATCCTGCCCAGTTAAGTAATGCTGTCAACACCAGCAGAGCAAGACGCATAAACTTGAGCGCATATCCAAGTTCAAAGTTAGGCTGTGTATAATTTGCCACCGAAACAAATGCCATATACAGCATTACTTCGCTGTTGAACCATCCGGATTTCACAGAGAATTCACCCATAACAATACCGGCGATCACACTGAGCGGTGTACTTAACATACTTGGTGTATTGAGCGCTGCAAGGCGGAGTCCGTCAATCGCCAGTTCCAGAAGCAGTATCTGGAAAATAATCGGCACATAAACGACATCTTTGATTGTAGTAAATTCCAACCATGACGGAATCCACTGTGGATTCTGATGCAAAAGCAGGAGAAAAGGTACCAGAAACACAGTCAAAAACGTAATAATCCCTCTGGAAATTTTTAAATAATAATTGGTGATCGGTGGAAAATAATAATCATTCGCCTCCTCAATCATATCGTAGATCGATGTGGGCAATATCATTGCAGACGGTGAATTATCCACCAAAATAACAATCTTTCCCTCCATCAGACAAACCGCCGTTGTATCTGGCCTCTCCGTAAACTTGAACTTCGGAAACGGATTGAACCATTTGCGTTTAAAGAGTGCTTCTGCCAGACTTTGCTGATTCATACGCAGATCCTCTACCTGAATCTTACTCATGCGACTTCGTACATTTTCCAAAAGCTCATAATCCACCTTATTTGACATGTAGCAAATCACCACATCCGTTCTGGAACTTTTCCCAATCTCACTCATCTCCATAATCAGATGCTCGTCACGGATGCGCCTTCGGATCAGCGCGGTATTAAATACAATCGTTTCTACAAAACCATCTCTCGATCCTCGCAGCGATTTATCCTTCTCTGGTTCCCCCACCGTACGCGCCGGATAGGTTCGACAGTCAATGGCAATACAAGTCTCATATCCATCTATAAAAAGACAAGTCACACCGGAAAGAAGGTTCTTCAGAATACCTTGATAATCCGAAAGCTTCTCCACCTCCACATATGGAAGGCATGTCTGAATAAACTCTTCCGCATTTTCAGGCATATCTTCTACCTTCACTCCAAAGAACGAATCCATAATCTTCAGCATCGCCTCATCCTTGGTAAATCCATCAACAAAATAGTAACAGCTTTTTCTCCCCCCTATTATCAAATCCCGACTGATAATGTCAAAGCTTTCTCGAACCGGAAGCAATTGCTCCATATTCCATTTCGTATCCTCTAAATTTTTACTCACCTTTAAATTTTCCATAGGTTTTCCTCCATATATGGAAATAGATTACCCAAAACCATAAAAAATATGCGTCACTTCACAAGCAACGCATATGATTTATTTTTTATTTTGTTGTACTTCCCAGACCACCATTTCTCTTTTCTGTCACATCATCATCAACCGTGATTCCATATTCAATGAAGATTCCCTGCATAAATCCTGTTCCTTTTTTTAATTCTACTGTTTTTCCTTCATTACTGTCATTCGTCATTTTCGCAAAAATATGACCTTCATTATCCGAATAAAAATAATCACTGTCAATGATTCCAACCGTGTTGTTCAGTTGCAGGCGATATTTAAAACCAAGTCCACTTCTTGGATAGCACTTTAATACCCACTCCTGGTTCATCTCTACACGAATTCCTGTAGGAATCTTTAACGTCTCTCCCGGTGAAACCACAAAGGTTTCCGGCATATAGAAATCATATCCGGCACTTCCCGCTGTTGCACGCTTCGGAAGTGAAATTCCTTCATAAATCGTCTGAATTTCTTCATTCGAAATTCCTTCTCCGAATGTATCTCTCCAATCTTCTGCAAATCGTTTTAGAGTTACTTTATGAAATTTAGCAATTCTCTTCATATTCTCTTCGTTCCCTTCACACAACATTTCTATTATTTAGCCATTTTTGCTGCCATAACCACATGCTTTGCGAGAACAGAAGTCGTCACACTTCCCACGCCTTTCGGAACCGGAGTGATATAAGCTGCTTTTGGCTCTACATTCTCAAAATCCACATCCCCACAAAGTTTTCCATCTTCGTCCACATGGATTCCCACATCAATCACCGTCGCGCCTTCTTTTATCATCTGCGCTGTCACCATACGCTTCTTTCCGGCTGCAGCCACAAGAATATCTGCTTCTTTACAGATCTGTTCCATATGTTCCGTTCTGGAATGACAGATGGTAACCGTTCCATTCTGCTCAAGCATCAACATGGAAAGGGGTTTTCCAATCACAAGACTTCTGCCAAGGATCACTACCCGTTTTCCTTCTGTCGGTATACCATAATATTGTATCATCTCCATCACCGCTTCGGCTGTACATGGTGCATATCCAGTCTTATCTCCCAGGAAAAGTTTGGCTACATTTTCATTACACATACAATCCACATCTTTATATGGGGAAATCTTTGCTTTCACACGTTCCACATCTAAATGTTTCGGCAGCGGCTGAAGCAACAGGATTCCATGAACATTTGCATCCCAATTTACTTTGTCAAATGCCTGTTCAAACTCCTGCTGTGAAATATGTTCTTCCAATTCGATCACATGACACCCGATTCCTACTTTCTCCATGCATTTGCGCGCACCGCGCTCATATGAAAGATCATCCGGACGTGCTCCCACTCGAATAATAGCCAGATGAGGGCATATTCCTTTTTCCTTTAACTCCTGCACTTCCTGTATTAAATTCTGCCTTATTGCCTTCGCAACATCAAGTCCCAACATTGTTATTCCCATATCGCATACCCCTACATGATTTTCTCAAGCACAGAATGATACACTCTGTCGCACAGTTCCTGTCCTTCCCCAATCATCTCATGTGTTCTCTTTTGAATTCTACAGGCAGTCTCTTTGTCCTTCATCATTCCTGTATTAATAAACACATTCATAGAGGCACCTTCCAGCGCACCTCTTCCGAAAAGAATTCCTGTTCCGGCATCACTTACTGCCAGCAGGTTCCCTTTTTCCCCCAGCACTTCCAAAAGTCGCATGACTTTCAGAATTGTCTCCATCATGCGAACCGGAGTAATACTGGCGGTATAGAGCGCTTCTTCCATGACTTTTGCCTTTTCCGCCCGCTCTTCTTCTGTCCCTTTTGGCATTTTATACGCCTTTGAAAGAGGCAAAAAGGCCTGAGCATCCAGATCAATAAATTCCATCAGTTCCTTCTGGTAGCCTTCCAGTTTTTTATTGATTTCCTGCATTTCTTCTTCGATATCTGCATATTTCTTTTTTCCAATGGTAAGATTCGCAACCATTCTTCCTAGCGCTGCCGCAAAAGCACCTACTGCGGCAGATGCACCGCCGCCTCCCGGCACAGGTTCTGAAGAAGCTAAAATATCTGCAAACTCTGTCATCTGCATTTCACACATCATATCTGCTCATTCTCCGTATTCTCTGTTCTTGTCACTGTTTTTTGCTTTCCTTTTATGTAAACACCATCTTTATTTACATAACTGAATTCATCATAACTGTCAATATCGACCGGCAGCTCTTTCTCCTCTAATTTACGATCTGTACACATCATTAAAATATAATATATGAGTGCATACGTTGGAACCGCCATGATCATTCCGACAAATCCCCATAGTCCCCCTCCGAGCAAGATAGAGAAAATAACCCCAAATGCAGATACACCCGTGGTATCTCCCAGTATCTTCGGTCCAATAATATTTCCATCTACCTGCTGTAAGATAATGACAAAGATAATAAAATACAAACCTTTGATCGGACTGACAAGAATAATCAAAAGCGCACTCGGAATCGCTCCGATAAATGGACCAAAAAACGGAATAATATTCGTCACCCCTACGATCACACTTACCAGCAGTGTATATGGCATCTTCATAATACTCAAACTGATAAAACAGATAATTCCAACAATCACAGAATCAATGATTTTACCGATAATAAATCCTCCGAAAATCTGATTGCCTTTCTTTGTCAAATGTAAGATCATATTCGCCTGATTGGTACTGAAAAATGCATATGTCAGTTTCTTCGCATGCTTTGAAAATCGTTCTTTTCCGAATAGCACATACACAGAAACGATCCAACCAATCGCAAAATTGATGATTTCCCCTACAACATTTACCACGCCGACTGTGACATTGGACACCAAAGTGTTCATCTGACGCATAAAATCCGTGCGGACCCAATTTTCAAAGACCTGTGTCGCCTGTTCAATCGCATTCTTTACTACATTTCCCATCATTGTATCCTTTGACAGAAATTCCTGAATATTGGCAGATGCCTCTGTGATCTGTCCCGGAAGTGCGATCAACAAATCCCTAATACTCTTATAAAGTTCGGGAATAAGCATATTAAAAAGTGCTGCGATCAATGCAAGCAGAAACAGCATTGCCAGAATAATTCCGACCGTTCTGGAAAGCTTCTGCGCCTTCTTTGGCTCCATCTTCTCTTTTAAAACCGGAACCAACTTTGCATCTACTTTTTTGACAATTGGATTCATCAAAAAAGCAATTGCAAAACCATAAAGTACTGGTTTCAATACATCTATGACCGTTCGGATCGTCCCCGTTACTGCATCGAATCTCAAAAGAGTAAAATACAAAATTACACAAGTAACAAGAATCAAAAAATACGTCATTCCTTTGCTGAAATGCTGTCGCAATCTCGATGTCCTTTCTTTTTGAAGTTCCGGTTTTTTAGCATAATACGGTTCAGAATCCTCCATCTCTTCCTTTTCTGTATTCACTGTATCATTTATATTTTCCATAACTGTCACCTTGTCTTTCGAAGTCATTGCAATTATTATACCGTCATCTCTCACGCTGCGTCAACCATTAGAAGTTTTCTTTACCAAAACCTTGAAAGACACATGGCTTTATCGCCATGTGTCTCCCTATACAAGTCTTTCTTATTTTGTAAATGTCGCACATTCTGTTTGACTGTTTGTGGTTGCCTGACTTCCCTCTACGCTGATTTTTCCGGCATGGCATTTACAGCTTTGATTATACTGGCAATCTACCGCTTTACAATCAATGTCACTTGTAGGTGATGCTTCATGACACGCATTGCTGTATGTTCCGCTCTTACGTTCTTCAAAGCTGTCACAGCATGTTTCTTCTGCGCGTTTTGCATCGTTGCCTCCTACATTGATTTTCTTCAGATCACAATAAAAATCCTGATTGTGCATACATGTCTGCACACTACATCTTAATTCTGGCATAATAATTCCTTCCTTTCTTAATGAAAATCATTTTCATTATGCCCAGAATCATTATTTTTATTCTTCTACCAATTCCTCACGGATTGTTTTTTCTCTGATTTCTTTTGTAATTTCGTCAATAAATACCTCAAGGCTCTTCTGTCCTTCGTCTCCGGCGAAACGGCTTCTTACAGATACAAGACCTTCTGCCTCTTCTTTTTCACCAACAACGAGCATGTATGGAAGTCTCGCAAGTCTTGCTTCACGAATCTTATATCCGATTTTCTCTGAACGATTATCAACCGTTACATCCACACCATTTCTTGCAAGTTCTTTGCGTACTTTTTCTGCATAATCTGCATATTTTTCAGAAATCGGAAGGATACGTACCTGTTCCGGGCATAACCATGTCGGGAATTTTCCGGCATATTTTTCAATGAGCCATGCAAGTGTTCTTTCATAACATCCAAGAGAAGTTCTGTGGATAATATACGGACGGACTTTTGCACCATTCTGATCAATATAGTACATGTCAAATTTTTCTGCACACGCACAGTCAAGCTGGATCGTGATCATTGTATCTTCTTTTCCATATACATTCTTAGCCTGAATATCAATCTTTGGACCATAGAAAGCAGCTTCTCCGTCTTCCTCATTGAATGCTACACCTTTTTCTATTAATACCTGACGGAGGGCATCCTGTGTACTCTCCCAATATGCTTCATCGCCAAGATATTTTTCTTTATTTTCAGGGTCCCATTTTGATAAACGATATGTTACATCATCCTGAAGTCCTAAAGTTGTCAATACATAAATTGCAAGATTCAAACAGTTCTGAAGTTCTTCTTCTGCCTGATCCGGGCGAATTACATTGTGACCTTCTGAAATTGTAAACTGGCGTACGCGTGTCAGACCATGCATTTCTCCGGAATCTTCGTTTCGGAACAATGTAGATGTCTCACCCATTCTGTACGGAAGATCTCTGTAGGATTTCTGAGTATTTTTATAAACATAATACTGGAATGGACATGTCATTGGACGAAGCGCAAATACTTCTTTGTCTGTTTCTTCATCGCCTAATACAAACATTCCGTCTTTATAATGATCCCAGTGTCCTGAAATCTTATAAAGGTCTGACTTTGCCATGAGCGGAGTCTTTGTACGGACGTATCCCCATTCTTTCTCTTCCAGATCTTCAATCCATCTTTGAAGCTTTGTAATCATCTTCACACCGCGTGGAAGAATAAGCGGAAGTCCCTGACCTACTACATCAACAGTTGTGAAGAGCTCCATCTCACGTCCCAGTCTGTTGTGGTCACGCTTTTTGATATCCGCAAGATGTTCCAGATATGCTTCCAGGTCTTCTTTTTTGTCAAACGCTGTTCCGTAAATTCTCTGAAGCTGTGCTTTATTCGAATCACCTCTCCAGTATGCCATAGAAGAAGATGTCAGTTTAAATGCTTTGATTGGTTTTGTCTTCATCAGGTGTGGGCCTGCACAAAGGTCTGTAAATTCTCCCTGTTTGTAGAAAGAAATTTCTTCTCCTTCCGGAAGGTCCTGAATCAATTCTACTTTATATGGCTCACCCTTTTCTTCCATGAACTTGACAGCCTCTTCTCTTGGAAGTGTAAATCTTTCAATTGGAAGATTTTCTTTGATAATCTTCTTCATTTCCTTCTCGATCGCACCAAGTTCTTCCTGTGTAAATCCTGTTTCGCGGTCGAAATCATAGTAAAATCCTTCTTCGATTGCCGGTCCGATCGCTAATTTTGTATCCGGATATAATCTCTTCACAGCCTGCGCCATAATATGAGATGCTGTATGTCTATACGCTTTCTTACCATCTTCATCACTAAATGTGAGAATTTCCAATTCACAATCCTCGTTGATCTCGTGCCGTAAATCAACAACTTCTCCATTTACCTTTCCTGCACATGCAACTCTTGCAAGTCCTTCGCTGATGTCAATCGCCACATCGAGAACTCTCTTACTTTCTGCATATTCTTTGCATGAACCGTCTTTTAATGTAATTTTCATATCTCTTTTCCTCTCTTTCTTGTGTCACTTTATAATGAAAATTATTTATTATAGTTTTCTAATTCCGGATCTGGATGTCCTCCACCCCATCCACACTGTGGCATGGAAGTAATTTTCTGCATTTCTTCTCTCTCAAGTTCAAACCCAGATTCTCTCAAATTTTCTTTCATCCGCTCCAGATGGGATGCCTTTGGAATAATCAGAATATTTCTCTGTCTCAGATATTGCAGACAAATGCTTGCGACAGAAACCTGATATTTTTCAGCAAGAGCCAGCAAGAACTTGTTATCAAAGATTCTACCTCTTGCTACCGGGCTCCATGCCTGAACGGCGATACCATTTTCCTGACAATAATTTACTGCCGCTTCCTGCATATATCCTGGGTGAAGCTCCAACTGATCGACCACCGGCTTTATGGTACAGTTCTGTAAGATATTTTCAATATGATGCGGAAGGAAATTACTTAATCCAATCGCTTTGATCTTCCCTTCCTTCTGCAGCTCCTCCATAGCTTTCCAGGTTTCTATATCGAGCTGTTTCCAGTCTTTGCAGTCTGCCGATGGAATTGGCCAGTGAATCAGATAAAGATCCAGATAATCCATTTGAAGCCGCTCAAGGCTTCTTTCTAAAGCTTTCTTCGTCTCTTCATAGCCCATCTCTGTCTTCCATACCTTCGATGCGATGAATAGCTCTTCTCTTGGAATACCACTCTCTTTAAGCACTTCTCCCAAAGCTTCTTCATTCTCATAGAAAGATGCCGTATCAAAATACCGATATCCGGCCTCCAGAGCAAGTTTAAAAATTCTTTTATTCTCTTCTGGATTTACTTTGTAAGTTCCAAACCCGATCTCCGGAATCTGCATGTTATTATTTAACATATAGTACTTCTCCACGAAGTCCACACCTCCTTATTTTCTATTTTTTCCTTTCTTATTCGATCGACTCCCGTTGGGCGCATCTCAACATTTATTTTCTTTTATGCCCACTCTGTTTCTGTCCTTTGGGCATTAAAGAATATTTATCTCAAATGTACCCACTTTTTTTCTTCCTTTGGGCATATATATAATTTTCCAAATTTCAATACCCATTTTCTACCAAGGCTTTGGGTACAAATTAATTTCTCAAGCTTTCTGTGCAATCACAAACGCTCTTGTCTTTTTGACAGCGCACGCATTTCTGCTTACGCGTAAAAAGTCCCCTGCAATGAAATTAATCATTGCAAGGGACGAGATATCTCTATACTCGCGGTTCCACCCCGCTTACTTCTACACATTATAATCTGCAAAAGTCACTTCATTCGGATGATAACGGTATCCTGCCCGTGCTGCTCATCACAGCCGCTCCGAGGTGGTCTTCAAACATCTCCGACTAAGAAGCTCACACCAATGCTTCTCTCTCTGGAAGTCTTCCATATTCTACTCTTCTCATCAACGCATTTATTAGTATTATAAATACCAATACTATATTTGTCAATCTAACTGCTACTTATTTTTTCCGCAGCACTTTTTATATTTCTTTCCGCTTCCACATGGACATGGATCGTTCGGATATACTTTCTTTTCTACATGAACTGTACGGGAATTTTTCTGTTCTTTGTAAAGTTCTTTTCTCTTTTCTTCTGTGAAAATAGCGTCCCACTGTGGAAGTTCATATAACCAGTCAGCTTTTGCGTCTACCATGTTCTTGTAAAGACTTTCTTTGTCAAATGCAAGACTTACTTCTGTATCTTCATCCATTGTCTCGATTGGGTTCGCAACTTTCAGGCTGTCATTAATTCCATCAAGGAATCCTGTCATTGTAAATACTTCTACACCATATTTTTCAGCAAGTTCTTTTACAGTTCCTTTTACTTCAACATCTGGGTCTGCAAGGAGCTGTTCATAAATTCCTTTTTCAATTTCAAAATATGTTCCCCAGAATTTCTGAAGCTGGCTTCTGTCTGTTTCCTGTGAATAAGCGGCCTCTCTCCACTGTTCTAATAATGTACTCATATTTAAAATCTCCTTTTGTTCATTTGTAACTTCATATATCATACCGTATTTTTCTACGCTTTGCAAAACTTTTCTTGTAGAAAAGTGATTTTCTTTGTATACTAAACGCAACCCATCTTTTTAGAAAGGACTTTGCTATGAAAAAATTCAAACAACTTCTGGCACTTCTCGGTGTCATACTCCTGGTATTACTTTATTTAAGCACTTTGATCTTCGCACTTATAGGATCTGAATTCGCAATCAGTATGTTCAAGGTATCTATTGCCGGTACCATTCTAATTCCTGTTCTTCTCTATGGAATTCTTCTTTTTTATCGTCTCAGTAAGGGTGATCCTGATAAAAGAGATTCCTGACAGGATCCATATATAATGGTCTATATATAAAGTTCTGCCCAGTAATGGACAGAACTGTTATCTTCTGTCTTCCTTTTTTCGTATCTGCTCTTCTCTTGCTTTTTCTGTCTTTTTAATAAATATTCTTCTATCGAAATGGTTTTTTTGCTCTCATACTGCTCTTCTCTTCTCTCCATAAAATACCTCCTTCACAATTTTTCGGAAATCCCGACCTTCTCATTATATGAAGCTCACTTTCCGAATATTCCAACATCTTGATATATTTATATTAACACCTTGATGTGAGCATTCTATGTCAGGTTTCTGAATAATTTATAAGAAAAATCTTAACATTTTCTAATTGACAACACTGTAATCTTTTAATACACTAACGTTAACGGTCAGTAGACAACATGCCTTCTGTCCATCAACTTACAGATTCAGGAATAGAAAGGATGATAATTATGTATAACTTAGTAATACCCGAGGACTATCATTCTCCACTTACCATACGCGAAACAGAAGTTGCAATCAAAGAAGTCAAAGACCATTTTGAGCGGGCGCTTGCAAAATCTTTACATTTGACCCGTGTATCTGCACCTCTGTTCGTACGTCCGGAATCCGGGCTAAATGACAACCTAAATGGTGTGGAACGTCCCGTCGCTTTCGGATTAAAAGAGCAAAATGATAAAGAAGTAGAAGTGGTACACTCTCTTGCCAAGTGGAAACGCTATGCCTTAAAGCGCTATGGTTTTCATTCCGGAGAGGGCCTGTACACAGATATGACTGCCATTCGCCGTGATGAAGACACCGACAACATTCATTCGATTTATGTCGATCAATGGGATTGGGAAAAGGTGATCTCAAAAGAAGAGCGCAATACAGAAACTTTAGAATATACTGTAAATAAAGTATACCGTGCATTAAAAGAAACAGAACAGTACATGGCACGGCGTTATAATTACATAAACACAATTTTACCTGACGAAATCACATTCGTCACTTCTCAGGAACTGGAAACCATGTACCCGGACAAGACACCAAAAGAACGCGAATACCTCTTCGCAAAAGCAAAAGGCGCCATCTTTATCAAACAGATCGGTAAGACACTGGCTTCCGGACAACGGCACGACGGACGGGCGCCAGACTACGATGACTGGGAATTAAATGGTGATATTATCGTCTACTATCCTGTTCTTGATATTGCTTTAGAGCTCTCTTCTATGGGCATCCGCGTTGACGAAGAAGCACTCAGAAAGCAGCTCAAGGCCTCTGGATGTGAAGACCGCGCAGAACTTGATTTTCAGAAATCCTTACTCGCCGGCGAACTTCCTTACACCGTGGGTGGTGGAATCGGCCAGTCGCGCATCTGTATGTTCTATCTTCGCAAAGCACATATTGGTGAAGTTCACTCTTCCGTATGGCCGGACGAAGTGCTGAAAATTGCCGCTGAAAATGATTTACATCTTTTATAATATCTATACAATGAGATAAAACACGCTTTGCGAGTTTCACTCGTTCGCGTGCGGCAGAGAATGGAAGTGCAAGCATTTCCGCTCGCCTTATACCTTTTCATAAATAAGGGAGCATATCAAAATTGATATGCTCCTTTTGTTTTATGATTTTAGATTTAAAAACCTTATCTAAAGATAATATCATGTCTTCCTGGTCCATTGGAAACCATTGTAATCGGGTATCCAATCTGACTTTCAATAAATTCAATATAATTTCTACAATTTTCCGGAAGATCTTCATATTTCTTAATTCCACGAATGTCGCATTTCCACCCTGGAAGTGTCTTAAGAACTGGTTTCGCTTTTTCAAGAAGATGCGTTGCCGGAAATTCTGTTGTCACTTCACCGTTGATTTCATAACCTACACATACCGGAATCTCATCCAGATATCCAAGTACATCAACGACTGTAAATGCAACATCTGTAGTTCCCTGCAAACGGCATCCGTACTTAGAAGCCACACAGTCAAACCATCCCATACGTCTCGGACGTCCTGTTGTTGCTCCGAATTCTCCACCGTCTCCGCCGCGTCTTCTTAATTCATCCGCTTCTTCCCCGAAAATTTCGCTTACAAATGCTCCTGCTCCGACAGCACTTGAATATGCTTTGCATACCGTAACGATCTGTTTGATCTCATATGGCGGAATGCCTGCTCCGATTGCACCGTAAGCAGCAAGGGTAGAAGATGAAGTAACCATTGGATAAATACCATGATCCGGATCTTTTAATGTTCCAAGCTGGCCTTCCAGTAAAATTTCTTTTCCGTCTTTGATTGCCTGATCAAGATATGCAGATACATTACATACATATGGTGCAATCATTTCCCTGTATTCTATCAATTCTTTGTATAATTCTTCCGGGTCAATCAGCGGTTTGTGATATAAATGCTCTAACAGAACATTCTTCTGTTCTGCGACACGAACTACTTTTTCCTTTAAAAGTTCATCATCGAAGAGTTCACTTACCTGGAAACCGATCTTTGCATATTTGTCTGAGTAAAATGGAGCAATTCCTGACTTTGTAGAACCGAAAGATTTACCTCCAAGTCTCTCTTCTTCATATGCATCGAAATTTTTATGATAAGACATCACCATCTGTGCTCTGTCTGAAACCAAAATCTTCGGAGCCGGAACGTTTCGGTCGATGATCGACTGAATTTCCTTAAATAACACTGGAATGTCTAACGCTACACCGTTTCCAATAATACTTGTTGTATGATTATAAAATACTCCCGATGGTAACGTGTGAAGTGCGAATTTACCATATTCATTGATAATAGTATGTCCTGCATTGGCTCCCCCCTGAAAACGAATGATTATATCCGCTTTTTCAGCAAGCATATCCGTAATCTTACCCTTACCTTCGTCTCCCCAGTTTGCACCAACAACTGCCTTTACCATAATAATTCCTCCTGAATCTATCGCTGTCTGATTTATAGAATCGCATACTATGCGAGAAATATCGCATCAAAAACTTTGACACAAATATCACAGACAAAATTATACTACTTTTCTTTTCTGTACACAACCTTTTTTCTACATAAGAGGTGCAATTAATTTAAGGATCTGTCCATAAATTTTCACTAATAATGTACGGTTTCTGACTTCCATCAGGGTCACTTTATGGCTTTTTTCCTTCGTTCTCTGAAAATCACGCTCAATATCATATACCACAGAATTATGGTAAATGAAAACGCCACACTCGAAATGAAGAAACAGACTTCTAAAGTCCAGATTGATAGTTCCGACAGTTGCCGTGTCATCATCTGAAGTAAATACTTTGGCATGCACAAATCCCGGTGTGTATTCATAAATCTGCACACCACTCATAATCAACTCTTCATAATACGTTTTCGCCAGGTAAAATGCGTATTTCTTGTCTGGAATCCCCGGCATGATGATCTGCACTTCAATTCCGCTTTTCGCCGCACGCTTCAGAGATTCTATCATATCATTATCCAGAATTAAATATGGAGTCATGATATGTACATACTTCTTTGCGTGATTCAAAATATGGAAATACACTTCTGACCCAACATTTTCATTATCATAAGGACTGTCTCCGTATGGAATCATGTACCCTTCTTCTCTCCGGAACCCCTTTTCTTTTGGAGTCAGATATCTCTCATAATTTTCCGGCACGCGTTCTGTCACATTCCACATCTGCAAAAACATCATGGTAAAGCTCTGCACAGCATCGCCCTGAAGCATAATTGCCGTATCTTTCCAGTGTCCAAAACGCTCTTTCTTATTAATATATTCATCTGCCAGATTGACCCCTCCGGTAAATGCCACCTTGCCATCGATAACACAGATTTTCCTGTGATCCCTGTTGTTCTGACTGGTAGATAAAACGGGTGTAATCTTCTCGAACTGCTTACACTTAATTCCCATTTTGCGCAAACTCTTCGGATAATCGTAAGGAAGAAGGCTCACACTGCACATTCCATCATACATAAAACGGACCTCTACTCCCTGCTGTGCCTTCTTTTTCAGAATCTCCAGAATAGAATCCCACATGATTCCTTCTTCTACGATAAAATATTCCATGAAAATAAATTTTCTCGCCTTTTGCAGTTCTTCCAGAAGCGCTGCAAATTTATCTTCCCCCAGTGGGAAATACTCTGCCCTTGTATTTCCGTAGGTTGGGAATCCCACCTGTTTATATAGAAAATATGATAAATTTACATTGGCAAGCCTGCTGCTCCTCATGGCCCGTACTACATTATCATTTTGTCTCATATAAAGTTCGGTTTCTTCCTTCAGATTATTCAGTCTGTTTTTCAGAATCTTTCGGGTCAACTCCAGTTTCGTATAGATATAAAACATCACACCTACCATTGGAAATGCTGCCACAAAGATAATCCATGTCAATTTGAAAGATGGATTACCTTCTTCATTGATAATATAAATAATCGTAATCACTGACAGGATAATAGAAATACCATACAAATAACCAGTGTTCTGGCTTGCACCGCTGATCAGACGCAGAAAAAATACAATTTCCAATAATATCAGTAACATTACAATCGCCGTACGACTGTAAATCACACCAAATACTTTCCCTTTTGCCTTTTTTCCTACAGCCTTAACCTTAGCAACCGGCTGTTTTTTTCTCTTTTCCATGAATCTTTCACTCCTCTATTTTCCTATCCTACCACAAATTTAAACTTCCCTCAAGATTACTTAACAAAGTATAAAAACTGCCACAAAATTTATCAATCTATTTATAAATATTTTACTTCCCCTTTTTATGAAAAAGTATTACAATGAAATCATCTATTATTTATACCGCTAGTGTATAACTGAAAGGAGAACTATTATGTCTAAAAAAATCTCTAAAATTCTCGGTGGACTCGCTGCCGCAGGTGCTGTTGCTGCCGGTATTTTCTACTTGTATAAGAAAAACAACTCTGAGGATGATTTCGAAGATGAATTTAACGAAGATTTCGAGGCAGAAGAATTCGAATTAGACGAAGATCTGAAAGAAGTTTCTGATCGTGGATATACTACACTGACACCTGCTCCGGAATCAGAAGCCAAAGAAGAACCTTGTGCTGATGACTGCGGTCAAGAAGACGCTTCTTCAGAAGATGCTGCACCAGCCGCAAATATTCCGGAAACGGAAGATGAACCAAAAGCAGAATAATAAAAAAGTATGCTTTTGGAAGGCTCAATTAGGAATTGCATAAAATCAATTGTTAATCAAGCCTGTGAAACTTTTTCTGTAAAATAGTACTTAGAAGGTTCTTCTATGATAAAATATAAAATCATAGAAGGGCCTTTTATTTGTATAGGCGGAAGAGCTCCTGCTCTTGACATGCGTTTTAATAACTGTTATATATAAACCAAGGGCGAAAAGCTGATTTTTCAAGCCTTTCGCCCATCATTATCATAGAAGAATCTTATTTACAGACTTTTTTCATAGTCTCAATTATTTTAAGCAAAACTTTTCTGCCTCTTTCAATTCTTCCAGAAACTTCTTAGATTCTTCGTCTGTAAGTTCATAGGAATTTACTGTTTTCTCAAGGAAAGCATTATAATATTCCTCCACCGAATCATAAACCGTACCATTGATGGTATCATTTCCTGCCGCAAATTCTTGGAACTTTAAAGCATACAGTTTATTTGAAATCCAGTTATAAACAAAATAACCTTTACTTTTCCAGACAATCTTCTCTAAACTGGTATGAAATTCATCTAGCAATGCTTCATAGTCTTTGAAATTATCTGCTTCGGAAATATCTGAAATATAATGATTTAGCAAATCAGATACTTCATCATCAGAAAGTATAAGCCCCATATTTTGAGCTGTTTTATATAACTTCCATTTGTCCATAAGCGAATCTTTTGCCTCGGACACTGCTTCTTCTTTTGAATAACCTTGATATAAATACTGTTCTACAGTAAAAAGAAAACTATATTTTACGTCCAGTTGTTCAAAGTTCTCAGCTAATTCCAAATATTTTCGATCCAGCTCCAATGGAAAATGAATTTCTGTAATAGCTTCATTTAATAAGTATCAAACGCTCCATATTTTCTTTCATATTTCAAAGCATTTGTAAAATATATTTCTCCAATCACCAACCAAAATACATTGATCACACAATATGCAACTGCGCTTGTAATACTCACTGCATTTCCCATATATACGTCACGAACAATTTCTATTCCAAGTGAAAATGGAATCAGACACACATAACTATTTCTTGTCGGTGACAATGCATTACTTACAATCAGCATGGCTGTTTGTAAGATCATTACAACTGATCCTAATTTCTTTTGTTTTACTGAAACTCCACCTAAAATTAACCCGATTCCGTACATTCCAAGTATTGATGGAAAACTAAGTAACACAGAAATCATAACTATGTAAATATTTTCCACATTAAATCCCATCGTTACTGCACAAAATAACATAATCAAAAGATAAGAAAAACAGTCGATCAAAATAGTCACTACTGTCTTTGCAAAAACAATCGCCGGAACTCTATATACTGACTGCATTCTAATTTCAAAGCTTCCCCTTGAAAGTTCACCGTGTATAATACTGGAAGATGCCCCCAATGCCGCTGACGCATTCTGCCAGAAAATATAACCGATCAGTACCAGAACCTGCCCCATTGCCCGATTAACCTGATAAAAAGAACTAAATACAGAGCTAACTCCCATATAATATATTGCAATGAACGCTCCTACGAAAATCATCATGTCTGTATAAAAACTTGTTTTATAACTTATATTCTCCTTCACACTCAAAATAGTTTCCCATGGTATGCATGGTTTTCTGGGAGTGTCCGTTTCTAGAATTATCCGTATCTTTGTTCCGATAATCATACTTGGAATAACCGAGTTCTTCGTCCATTATTTCCCAAAGGGCTGCTTTTTCGTATATGAAATCAAAATTTACACAGTTTTTAATCTGTCTCAGAAGATGATTCTCTGGAATCATAGAATCTATATCAAGAATCACCATCTGGATTTGTCCGCTTTGTTTTCCCATCATAAAAAATGACCTCCTGCAATTGATATAATAAGTATACCATGCAGAACGCCATTTTTCTTTAGTTTGTCAACAGGTCCACCATTTCACACTCTCTAAAATGGCTACTAAACTACATTCATTTTCCAGATAAGTTCCTCGCTATTATAGTAAAATTCTAAAACAATCTCCTGTTCCTTATCTTCCAGTACTACGTCCACCTTTACCTTTTCGTACCCGGATTGTTTGTCTAAAAGTTCTATATTATCTATCTGCATTGTTTTGCCTTCGAAAAAATACCTACAGGCATCACCATTAACGAATGATTTCAGACCAGTTTCCGAAAAGAAATCCCCAACTGCTTCTTCCCAAGCTTTCATGTCCCCATTGCATAATTCCATCGTTTCAATCACTCTTTTGGCCTTTGAATCTGAATAAAATCTTCTTTCTTTCTCGGCTTCTAGTTTTTCATTAAAAATTAGAAATTTCTTTATTATCGATTTCCGTGTTCGCGACCAGTCCAAACTTTTAGCAATGTTATCGTACCATGAAAGATTACTATACCCCGGCTCTGGAAGTTCTTTAATCAACTCATCCACCTCCGTTATATAAAACCTGAGACTGTCTATATCTTTTCTCATAATTGATTCCCAAAATTCACAATTCCATAATTTAAAAAAAGAAATGGGCTGTTCATAATTTCTAAATGGCACTCCACAGCACAATTCAGTCATATAAATATCAGATTTCTGGCAACAGTTTTCCAAATCCCAGATGAGATGCGCATGGTCAAAAACATCTTCTGTTGATTCAAGTCGCGAGCTAATAGCATTTAATACTGGAAAGAAATTTGTCAAGGGTATTTTCTCTACTAAAACACAGCATTTGCCATGCGGCAAATAACTGTCTAATATTTTCGTTAGGCTAAAACTGTGCACTATCAGTTCTGCTTATTCAGTGCGCAAGTTCGTATTTCCCTGCCCATGATAAATGTCTCGTCTGTACTGTTTATGTTGAAACGAAAGTGACATATTGACAATCTGAAATATGCGTGCTATAATTTATAACAATTTAATAATTCAAACCGTTGAAGCGGAGATAACGGCAATGATGCCTTTACAGAGAGCCTGTGTTGCTGAGAGTCAGGTAAGAAACAAGTTGTCAAATGGACCGCTGAGGGCGCAGTCAAATGTGATTTCACAAAGTATTCTGCGACGTTGCAGGCAGACGTCATTTGCCGGGGATATGTAGGTATCCTGCTAAGTGCACGGGTCATACCGTGAATCAAGGTGGCACCGCGGATAAGTGTTTTATTCGTCCTTGACAGAAAGTATATTTCTGTCAAGGACGTTTTTGTTTTATAGGACTCCTTTGACTGAGATATAAAGTCAAAGGAGTCTTTTCCTTTTTAAGGAGGTTGCAATATGCTTCTTGTGAAACGTTGGTGGCGCTCCATGCGCCTAATGAAAAATTAAATCCGTAAAGTAATTCCCAATAATTAAATTTTATCAATTTGGAGGTGCAGTAAATGAAAATTCGGCCAACTTTAACGGAGGTCAGGAAAATTGCTTCCGAATTAAAATATAATGTGCTGCCGGTAAGCTGTGAAATCCTTTCCGACTTTACAACACCTATCGAAACCATGAGGATCTTGAAAAATATCTCGGCACACTGCTATATGCTGGAATCCGCACAGGCAAACGAAATCTGGGGGCGGTACACCTTCCTGGGGTTTGACCCGAAACTGGAGATCACCTGTATGGAAGGAAAAATGCAGATTGGCAATCTTAAAGTGACGACAGAAGATCCATCTGCCTATCTGCGTCAGATCCTCGCCGATTACAAAAGTCCTCGTTTTGGGTATCTTCCCTCTTTTACGGGCGGGCTTGTCGGATATTTTTCATATGATTACCTCGGGTACAGCGAGCCTGCTGTGAAATGTGATGTGGAAGACACGGAGGCGTTCATGGATATGGACCTGATGCTGTTTGACAAGGTGATCGCTTTCGATCACCTGCGTCAAAAGATCATCCTCATCGTCAACATGCCGCTGGACGATGTAGAAACCGGCTACAACAAAGCGGTTATGGAGTTAAAACAGCTTGTAGAGCTTATTAGGCATGGCGAAAAGAAAAAGGAACCCGAAGGAAGACTGCTTGGAGCGGTAACGCCGCTGTTCGGCAAAGAAGAGTTTTGCGAAATGGTTGAACAGGCGAAACATCATATCCGCGAAGGGGATATTTTCCAGATCGTACTTTCCAACCGTCTGAGTGCCCCCTTTGAAGGGAGCCTGCTCAATACCTATCGTGTACTTCGCACCATCAACCCATCCCCCTATATGTTCTATTTTTCGGGGACAGATGTCGAGGTAGCCGGCGCTTCTCCCGAAACCCTCGTCAAGCTGGAAAACGGAGTGTTACACACCTTTCCGCTTGCCGGGACCAGACCGAGAGGGAGAACCGATGAAGAGGATAAAGCATTGGAAGCAGAGCTGCTTGAGGACGAGAAGGAACTTGCTGAACACAATATGCTGGTGGATTTAGGACGAAACGATCTCGGAAAAATCAGCAAATTCGGCACAGTGCAGGTCGAAAAGTTCCATTCTATCGAACGCTTCTCTCATGTCATGCACATCGGTTCTACAGTCCGGGGAGAGATCCGTGAAGATAAAGACGCCTTGGATGCTATCGAGGCAGTACTACCCGCAGGTACGCTCTCCGGAGCGCCGAAGATCAGAGCTTGCCAGTTGATTGGAGTGCTTGAAAACAACAAGCGCGGCATCTATGGCGGTGCTATCGGATACATCGACTTTACGGGCAATATGGACACCTGCATTGCCATCCGCATTGCCTATAAGAAAAACGGCAAGGTGTTTGTAAGAAGCGGTGCCGGGATTGTGGCAGACTCTGTCTCTGAAAAGGAGTTTGAGGAATGCCTGAACAAAGCAAAATCTTCACTGAAAGCACTGGAGCTTGCACAGGAGGAAGAATTATGATTCTTTTGGTCGATAACTACGACAGTTTTTCCTATAACCTTTATCAACTCATTGGCGAGATCGAGCCGAATATCAAGGTCATCCGCAACGATGAAATGACGGTTGACGAAATTAAGGAACTAAACCCCGACCGCATTATTCTTTCCCCCGGTCCCGGCAGGCCGGAAAATGCCGGGATCATCATTGAAGCTGTAAAAACACTGGGCCAAACAATTCCGATTCTCGGTGTTTGTCTCGGCCATCAGGCCATCTGTGCGGCATTCGGTGCGACGGTTACTTATGCAAAGAAACTGATGCACGGCAAACAGTCGAATGTCAGATTTGACGCAGATTGTTTGTTATTCAAAGGTTGTCCCGAAGTTGCACCTGTCGCACGGTATCATTCTCTTGCGGCAGATGCTGACACAATTCCCGAGTATCTGAAAATTACCGCTCTCACCACGGAAGGCGAAGTGATGGCTGTACAGCATAAGGATTACCCCATCTATGGCGTACAATTCCATCCTGAATCCATTATGACACCGGATGGAAAGCAGATGCTTAGAAATTTTATAAAGGAGATATGAGCCATGATTAAAGAAGCCATTGTAAAAATCGTAAATAAAGAAGACCTCACCTATGACGAGGCATACATTGTGATGAATGAGATCATGAGCGGTGAGACCACCCCCACACAGAACGCCGCCTTTCTTGCCGCACTTTCCACCAAAAGTGCAAGAGCTGAGACGACCGATGAGATCGCAGGCTGTGCAGCTGCTATGAGGGCGCACGCTACCAAAGTCGAAACCGGTATGGAGCTCTTTGAAATCGTCGGTACCGGCGGCGACAATGCGCACAGCTTTAATATCTCCACCACCTCCGCCCTTGTTGCGGCGGCGGGCGGTATGAAAGTAGCAAAGCACGGCAACCGAGCCGCATCCTCCCAGTGTGGAACAGCAGACTGTCTGGAAGCCCTCGGCGTAAACATTCAACAGAGTCCCGCAAGATGCATAGAACTTCTAAACGAGGTGGGTATGTGCTTCTTCTTTGCACAGAAATACCACACCTCTATGAAGTATGTGGGCGCTATTCGCAAGGAACTCGGTTTCCGAACTGTATTTAATATTCTCGGCCCTCTCACAAATCCCGGAACACCTTCCTTGCAGCTTCTCGGCGTATACGACGATTATCTTGTTGAGCCGCTGGCGCAGGTTTTGATTAACCTCGGTGTCAAACGCGGCATGGTAGTATACGGCCAGGAAAAGTTAGATGAAATTTCCATGAGTGCACCGACTACGATATGCGAGATCCGAGACGGCTGGTTTAAATCTTCTGTGATTACGCCGGAGGAGTTCGGATTTGAGCGCTGCACGAAAGAAGACCTGAAGGGAGGCACACCTGAAGAAAACGCCAAGATCACCCTTGCTATCTTAAATGGTGAAAAGGGTCATAAGAGAAATGCTGTATTGATGAACGCAGGTGCATCGCTTTATATCGGCGGTAAGGCTGACAGCATAAAGGAAGGTATTGCACTTGCCGCAGAAATGATTGATTCCGGCAAGGCACTCGAAACGCTGAATCAGTTAATCGAAGTCAGTAACCGTCCGGAGGTGGGGGTATGACGATTCTCGATCAACTTGCCGACTACGCTCGTCAGCGCACCGAACAGGCGAAAAGGGTCCTGCCGCTGGAAGAAATCCGTCACCAGGCCTTAGCCCTTCCCAAAGGGGATTTTTCCTTTCAACATGCACTGAAAAAGCCAGGAGTTTCTTTTATCTGTGAGTGCAAAAAGGCATCTCCCTCAAAAGGATTGATAGATCCCGATTTTCCGTATCTGAAAATTGCGAAAGAATACGAAGCGGCAGGCGCCGACTGTATTTCGGTACTGACCGAGCCAAAGTGGTTTCTCGGCAGTGATACATACCTCGAAGAGATCGCAAATTCTGTTTCTATTCCTTGTTTGCGTAAGGACTTCACGATAGATGACTATATGATCTATGAGGCGAAGGCGCTTGGCGCATCGGCGGTGCTTCTGATCTGTTCCATACTGAGTGAGAAACAGATGAAAGAATATATCAGTATTTGCGATGAACTTGGGCTTTCCGCTCTGATAGAGGTACACGACGAGCGTGAAATAAACATGGCACTCCATGCGGGAGCACGTATCATTGGTGTCAACAACCGCAATCTAAAAGATTTTTCTGTGGATACCGATAACAGCCGCAGACTCAGAGAGCTGATACCCCGTGATGTGTTGTTTGTCTCGGAAAGCGGAGTAAGCAGTGCGGAGGATGTAGCAAAGCTACGTGATATCGGTGCGGATGCCGTGCTGATCGGTGAAACGTTGATGCGGGCACCAGACAAAAAAGCCAAGCTCGCCGAACTGCGAGGTGTGTTATGACAAAGATCAAACTCTGCGGTCTTTCCCACCCTTGCGACATCGAGACCGTAAATGAGCTGAAACCCGAGTATATCGGATTCGTCTTCGCTTCGAAAAGCAAGCGGTATATAACACCCGAGAAAGCAGCAAATTTAAAGCGATTGCTTAACCCGAACATAAAAGCTGTGGGCGTGTTTGTAGATGAAAATCCTGAAAACATTGCCTGTCTGCTGAACAGCGGCACAATTGACATATGCCAGCTCCACGGAAGCGAAGGTGAGGCATATATCCATGATCTACGCCAGCTTACCGACAGGGCGATCATCAAAGCTTTTCGAATCCAATCGGCAAGCGACATAGAGGCTGTAAACCGCTGCACCGCTGAGTATGTCCTCCTTGATTCCGGCGCAGGTACAGGAACAATATTCGACTGGGCACTCATACAGGGCATACAAAGGCCCTATTTCCTTGCCGGTGGGCTTGGCATTGATAATGTAGAAGCTGCGGTGAAATTGCTCCATCCTTATGCAGTGGATGTCAGTTCAGGTATTGAAACTGACGGACTGAAAGATAAAACAAAAATGGCGGCATTTGCTGCCGCTGTCAGAAAGGAAGAAAAAATATGACAAATCCAAGCGGACGCTTCGGCATTCACGGCGGTCAGTATATTCCCGAAACACTGATGAATGCGGTTATTGAACTTGAAGAAGCGTATAATCATTACAAAAACAACCCAGATTTCAACAGAGAGCTTACCGAGCTTTTCAACGAATATGCCGGAAGGCCTTCCCGTTTGTATTATGCCGAAAAAATGACCAAAGCTCTCGGCGGTGCAAAAATATACCTCAAGCGTGAGGATCTGAACCACACAGGTGCACACAAGATCAACAATGTGTTGGGCCAGGCGTTGCTGGCAAAGAAAATGGGCAAAACCCGATTGATCGCAGAAACCGGCGCCGGCCAGCACGGTGTTGCCACGGCGACCGCTGCAGCCTTGATGGGAATGGAATGTATCGTCTTTATGGGAGAGGAAGATACGATCCGGCAAGCCCTCAATGTGTATCGCATGAGGCTTCTGGGCGCAGAAGTCATTCCCGTAAAAACAGGCACGGGCACTCTGAAAGACGCCGTTTCCGAAGCCATGCGGGAGTGGACATCTCGCATTGATGATACCCACTACTGCCTGGGTTCAGTCATGGGGCCACATCCGTTTCCAACCATCGTTCGTGATTTTCAGGCTATCATTTCCAAAGAAATCAAGCAGCAGATGCTAGCAAAAGAAGGCAGGCTACCCGATGCAGTGATCGCCTGCGTGGGTGGCGGCTCCAATGCCATCGGCAGCTTCTATCATTTCATTGAAGACGAAGGGGTTCGTCTGATTGGCTGCGAAGCGGCAGGCAGAGGCATCGATACTGCAGAAACAGCAGCTACCATTGCCACCGGCAGACTTGGAATTTTTCATGGCATGAAGTCCTATTTCTGCCAGGACAAAGACGGTCAGATCGCTCCCGTTTACTCCATTTCGGCAGGCTTGGATTATCCCGGGATTGGCCCTGAGCACGCCTATCTGTATGATATCGGAAGAGCAGAGTATGTTCCCGTTACGGATGATGAAGCAATAAATGCTTTTGAATATCTGGCAAAGACCGAAGGAATTATCCCTGCCATTGAGTCGGCCCATGCTGTTGCGCACGCAATAAAGATTGCACCGACCATGGGCAAGGAGCAAATCATCGTGATTACCATTTCCGGCAGAGGCGACAAGGATTGCGCCGCTATTGCCCGTTATAGAGGGGAGGATATCCATGAGTAAGATTCAGAAAGCATTTGAAAATGGCAAGGCGTTTATCGCCTTTATCACCTGTGGCGACCCTGATCTGGAAACCACCGCGAAAGCTGTCCGTGCTGCCGTGGAAAACGGTGCAGACCTTATTGAACTTGGTATTCCGTTCTCTGATCCTACCGCAGAGGGTCCTGTTATTCAGGGCGCAAACCTGAGAGCGCTGACCGGCGGTATTACAACCGATAAGATATTTGCCTTTGTGAAAGAGCTTCGCCGTGATGTGAAAATTCCGATGGTATTTATGACATATGCCAATGTCGTGTTCTCCTACGGTGCGGAAAAATTTATGTCCACCTGTTGTGACATTGGAATTGACGGACTGATTCTGCCAGATCTGCCGTTTGAAGAAAAAGAAGAGTTTCAGCCGCTGTGCAAAAAATACGGCGTTGACTTGATTTCACTGATCGCTCCTACCTCTGAAAACCGTATCGCTATGATTGCAAAGGAAGCAGAAGGTTTCATTTATGTCGTGTCAAGTCTTGGTGTGACAGGTATGAGAAGCGAAATCAAGACAGACCTTGCTTCCATCGTTAAAGTGATAAGAGAAAATTCCGACGTGCCCTGTGCGATCGGATTCGGTATCTCCACACCCGAGCAGGCAAAGAAAATGGCGAATATATCTGACGGTGCAATTGTCGGCTCAGCAATCATCAAGCTGCTTGAACAGTATGGAAAGGACGCGCCGAAATACATCGGAGAATATGTGAAGAAAATGAAATTGGCTCTATTGACCAATTAGTGGTAGTAGTGATCTGTCTTTAGAATTCTAATAATTCAGTGAACAGGAACGGGGTTTACCGTTCCTGTTCACCCTTTTTCTTTTGAAGAGTCTGCTGCTCCTTATGCGCCTGTCGCACCAACTTCCGCACGGCCTGCCGCTCTATATCTTCATGCAGCATCCGGGAAACCGTCTTTTTGCTGTCAAACATCAAAAGCGGGCCGTACTTCTCGCCGTAAACCTCCTGCGCCCGGTTCTCCGCTTCCTGTTCCTTGCCGGGGCGGATGGACTGCCTTGCTTCATACAGCTGCACTGGGTCAAAGCTCTGGGCTTGCTCCCGAAGCCCGGCGTACTCGTTCAGGGCGGCGTCCAACTCGGCGGAATATTTCTGTTCCTGTTCCTCCAGCCGTTTCAGGCTCTGCTCCATGGCGGCGATGTCTTTGGGAAATTTATCGGCAGCATCTTCTTCGGAATATGCCAGCAACGCCAAAAGCAGATTCTTTTCCGAACGCAGTTCCTCCAAATCCTCTGTCAGAGCCGCAATCTTTGCCGCCAGCTCCCGGTGTCGGAACACATGGGCAGCAGAGAGCGCCTTTTTCTCGGAGAGCAGACTGCGGCGTTCTTTTGTCTTATCCTGGATGTCCTTTGCCAGCTGATTGTACTGTGTGAGGGCAGGGCGCAGCGTATTCAGCGAAGTGTTCAGGCGTTCCTTGCCCTTGCGGAGATACCCCAGCTGATAGTAGAACAAAAGCAAATTTTTTCGCAGATTTTCCATGGCCTCAGCAAGTGCCGGGATGGTATTTTTAACTGCCTGCGCCAGCTTTTTAACCTGTCCTCTCAGCTCCTGAAGCAGGGCATTGTCCGCCTTGATCTGCCGGTTCAGCTCGCACCGGTCAGAGATGATACCCTTTTTCTCCATAGCTCTGGCAACCACACCCTCATGGACCGTAGGCTGATTATTATCAAGCTTGGGAGCCACTGTTCTTAAGCTTGAGAGCCATTGGAATATACTGTATTATCAAGCTTGAGAGCCACTACTATATATAGTGGTTATGATAGAAAATATTGATATGGAATATTGGCCTCTTTTAAACTGTATTTCATGAAGGATTCTATCTTTCAAATACATTTTAAGGAGGTTTTCTTTATGTTTAAGAAAACAAGAGTAAGGCAGATCATAGAACTGCTTCAAAAGAACCTGAGTGACCGGGAGATTTCCAATGTTCTTGGTGTCTCCAGGAATTCCGTTGCACGGATCAGACTGGTTTCTGATGGTTACAACGGGGAATGGGAAGAACTTCTAATGATGACTGACGATGAATTATATCGTTTCTTTTATCCCGATAAGTTCAAGCCCAAAAACAGTTATGCTCCGGTTGATTATGCATATGTTCACAAGGAGCTCAGTAAAGTTGGGGTCACGGAAGTTCTCTTATGGGAAGAATACTGTGAAAAATGTAAGAAAGAAGGTGTAAAACCATGCTCCTATCCTACATTCGCTAGAGGTTATAAAGGGTATACGGTCAGCAAAAATTATACCAGCCATGTGGAGCACAAACCGGGGGTCACACTGGAAGTTGACTGGTCAGGACCAACAATGAGTTATATTGATCCGGATAAGGATACAGAATGTACAGCGTACCTTTTTGTTGCAACATTTCCCTATAGTCAGTATACATACGTTGAAGCTACAGCTTCTATGAATCAGTCCGACTGGTTGTACTGTAATGTACATATGTTGGAATTTTTTGAAGGTTCTCCTGTGAAGATCGTATGTGATAACCTGAAAACCGGAGTTATCACTCATCCAAAACATGGAGAGATTGTCTTAAATGATGCGTATTTATCCTTTGCCGAACATTATCAGGTCGCAATCATGCCGGCTGAAGTTAGGAAACCTAAGCAGAAACCAAGTGTGGAGGGTTCCGTGGGAAAGATTGCAAGGAAGATTATTGGCATGTTGAGACATGAAACATTCCATTCCCTGGAAGCTCTGAATCGCGGCATAATGGATGCTCTTGTTAAGCTTAATTCCAAAGAGTTTCAAAAGAGAAATGGCAGCAGAAAGATTCTTTTTGAAACCGAAGAAAAGCCAATGCTGAGGGCTTTGCCTCTGATCCCCTTTGAGATATGTGAGTGGTCCTATAACCATAAGGTTGGACCAAACTCTCATATATGGTTTGAAAAAGGACAATACTCTGTTCCCAGCGATTATCTGAATCAATACGTTGATGTAAGATACAACAATGCAATCGTTTATATTTATTCATCACATAAATTGATCGCAGAACATAAACGCCTTCCGTCAGGACTTAAAAACGGTAAGAGAACAGAAGCATCACACCTTCCTTATCCAGTATATATTCCTGAAACTGTAGAATCAACTACCGCAAAAGCGGAAGAAATTGGCACAAATACAGCGACTGTGGTATACAGAATTTATGAGAATGCAAAAATAAAAGAACAGGCTCTTATGAATGTCAGATCCGTTCTTGATATAGCAAGTATCTATGGAGAAACAACACTGGAGGAAGCTTGCAGAAGAGCTTTAAAGGATTTCCATATGATTACATACAATACACTTATTCCTTACATAAAGGATATATCTAAAAGCAAGAAAAATAAAATGAAGTCTGAGAACGAAAAAGAGCAAAAACATGGAATCGTGCGGGGTGCAGATTATTATAAGAAAGAAGGTACAAAGTAATGAATATAGAGATTAAGAAACAATTAGCCGTTTTAGAATTGGGGGATCTGGTATCTGTCATAGAAAATCAGGAGAAGGATGTGTCATTGGTAGACTTAAATTACAATGACAGGCTAGAACATCTCCTTACAGAACTCATAACAGAAAGACAGAATCGTTTGATCGCAAGGCTTACAAAGAATGCAGAGTTAAAGTATCCAAATGCAAATCTTGAAACACTTGATTGTAAAGCAAAAGGAATAAACAAAGACATGATCGTCAATCTGGCTTCCATGGGATTTGTAAGTGCTGCTACCAATCTGATCATTACAGGAGCGACGGGTGCCGGAAAGACGTATCTGTCATGTGTGCTTGGAGTGGAGGCGTGTAAACAGACTTTGCGAACCTGCTATATCAGAATGCCTGATATGCTGGGTCATTTTCAAAATCACAAAGATAACCTCAGAGAGCAGATACGGTACAGAAAAAGGCTTGGAAACTACAAGGTTTTGATCATTGATGAATGGTTAAACTATAAAATCAATGAAAGGGAATCGAAATTTATATATGAACTGATAGAACAAAGATGTGGAAACAGTCCAACGATTTTTGTGGGACAATACGATGTGGAGGATTGGCATGAAAGACTTGGAGGTGGAACACAGGCAGATTCCATTATGGATAGGATCATCCATAATTCTTATACGATACCAACAACAGATAACAATTTAAGAAAACTATATGATTCTAAGAAGGCAAAAGCCGTAATTGATTCATTAGGATAATATCAGATGTGTATGATAGTAATGGCATGGCTGCAATGGCGGTCATGCCATTTGTAACAATACTATATATAGTGGTTTAGGACGGCTCTCAAGCGTAAGAATTATATTGGAAACAAAGTGGCTCTCAAGTATGAGAACGGTGGCTCCCAAGCTTGATAATAATCATTTACTATACTCAAAAAAACCTGCTAACAAAAGTCAAGTACTTTTCAGCAGGTTTTTTAAATTATTTCGTCAAGCTATTTTTGCGTACACCAAGAAGGCCGGTATTTTGCTCCAGCCTATACAAACTCATGAAC
>Ga0129317_1000064_pt1 | contig 130677 bp, 116 predicted proteins | sample Cm1ome_FD_94430 | JGI IMG/M metagenome (GOLD analysis project Ga0129317, IMG submission 94430) | Eastern black-and-white colobus group fecal microbial communities from Wisconsin, USA - Cm1105 metagenome | ecosystem: Host-associated > Mammals > Digestive system > Large intestine > Fecal...
ACGAAGCACTACACTGTGGTAATTGAACCCAAATCTGGCCGCTGATTAGGTGGCCGCTGAGTCTGGGCCGGGTGGCCGCTGGGACAGGGCACCAGCGGCCGCTGGCTTGGGCAGAATGCAATTATACAATAATTTTTGGAAAAATTTTAAAAATACATAAAAATTACAGCTATAAATTTGACAATAATTAAAATATAATAATTATTTTAGGACGGCTTGAAAGGAATGAAGGGGTGCGGAACTATAAAAATAAAATTTATTTTTATTCGATAGATGGTATGATAAATTATGCTGGGTTACCAAAGGCAAATCAGCGGGAACCAGACGGGGCAGCGGTGCACTTCCATTAACGGGGACCGTTTACAAATATGAAATCAGCCGCAGCGCTCCATCGCATGGAGAGCCGCGGCTGATATTTATAAGGCAGACAGGGAGGACAGTAGCAGAGTACAGGTATACCCGGAAAGATAAATTGTTAATCGCAATTATATGGGTGGAGGAAAAGTGGGGCAACGCTTATTCAGCGCTCTGAAGGGCTTTGATACATCTGGTGCAGACATTTTTTCCACGGAATGTAATCACATCTTTGGCTTCGTCACAGAAGATACAGGCGGGTTGATACTTTTTGAGAACGATGGAGGGGCCATCCATATAGATTTCCAGACAATCCTTTTCTGCAATATCCAAGGTGCGCCGGAGCTCGATGGGAAGCACAATACGCCCCAACTCGTCCACTTTACGAACGATACCGGTAGATTTCATATATTTAGTCCTTTCTCTCTTGATTTCTATGCTGCTTCACTGACAAAATAATGACGAAAAATGACGTTTAACGTTGAAATGGGATGCTATAATGCCATTGTAACGAATTGATAAAAATCTGTCAACTATTTTTGGAAGAATTGAGAAAAATTGGAATAAATGAAGTATTTTATAGCGAAATTTTTGACGATTTCACAAAGTAGACAAAAAGGTTTGTGAACATGTTTTTCCTTTGTGCTCCGTATAAATGGACAAGAGGGGGTTGTAATATGACAATGACGATTATTTGGACGGGAATGGTAGTTCTATCTGTTTTATGCGGACTGGCTACTGGACGGGGGCCGGAGGTCGCAGCGGCGGCAGTTGAGGGAACTACGGCGGCAGTGGAGCTTTGCCTGTCCATCGCCGGGATGCTTTGCCTGTGGACCGGAATTATGGAAGTTATGCGCCGATCAGGCTTGGCCGAGGGGCTGTCCAGATTGCTGCGGCCGGTGCTGCGGCGGCTGTTTCCGGAGGCAGCCGGAGATGGGGAGATGATGGACAGCATTTCGGCCAACGTATCAGCTAATCTGCTGGGATTGGGCAATGCGGCTACGCCCCTTGGTCTGTCGGCGGCAAAAAAAATGAGCCGGCGAAGCCAGGGTGTGGCTTCCGACGGACTGTGCATGCTGGTGGTATGTAATACGGCCTCCATCCAGCTGATTCCAACTACAGTGGCCACCGTCCGTGCGGCGGCTGGAAGCGGGGCGCCATTTGACATTTTGCCGGCGGTGTGGCTGGCATCCGCCCTTTCGGTATCGGTTGGTATTCTGGCCTGTAAGGTGATGGCCAGACTGTGGGGAGATGAGAGTCTGCCTGTTTCCAACATACGGGCTGGGCGGAAAATGAGGAGGCAGAGGCAGTGAATCTGGTGTTTACAATGATTGTCCCTCTTATCATCAGCGGTGTGGCTCTCTACGGGGCGGCACACCGGGTGGATGTATACGCGGCACTGGTCCAGGGGGCGGGGGAGGGGCTGGAGACTTTGGTGCGGATTGTACCGGCCTTGATTGGCCTGATGACAGCGGTGTATATGCTCAGGGCCTCTGGGGCTCTGGATCTGGCTGCTGCGGCCCTGTCACCGGCGATGGAACTGCTGGGACTCTCTCCGGAACTGCTGCCTTTGATGCTGGTTCGGCCAATCAGCGGTTCTGCCGCGCTTGGGGTGGGGGCTGAGTTGATTACCGCGTATGGGCCTGACTCCTACCTGGGAAGAACTGCGGCGGTTATGCTGGGTTCCACGGAGACAACATTTTATACCATAGCCGTTTACTTTGGTGCTGTGGGAATTACCAAGACCAGATATGCGGTGCCGGCAGCCCTGTGCGCGGATCTGACAGGCTTTGTGGCAGCCGCCTGGGCAGTAAGGCTGTGTTTTGGGTAAAAGAACTGGATGCCGTGGCCGGCATCCAGTTCTTTTCAGACAAACAGACGTGCGTCTGTAAATTTCCGTTTTAGTTGACCCGGCCATGATGGTATGCGGCAGCACCAAATAACCTACTTGCAGAATGACCGGAATTAAGGCTGTGAGTCCGCGTCTACGGGCTTAAAATAGATGATAATAAATACTTCAAATCAGGATGCTGTCTTCACAAGTCATGTTCCTCGCTGATTTCGTGGGGGTCAGGCGGGATGACGGGTTCATCGTGTTCCAGCTGTTCAAAGTAATCTTCGTCCTGGAGCACTGGCTTGCGGTGACGGGCGATGGCGATGATGATGGGGTAGAGAACAATGGCCACCAGTCCGCCGGAGAAGCCGTTATTGTACAGATTCATTCCCGCCACCGGCGAGCCGGTAAAGAGAACCACTGAAGAGTGGAGGAATCCGGCCAAGACTCCATAAATCCAGCCAAAATAGCCAGAAATGGGGGCCAGTGTGGTACAGAAAAGGCAGGCCAGCTGAACCGACGGATCGGACAGGGACCAGTGGGTGACCACACTGCCCAGAAATACCCCCGCCATGACGGGGACAATGTTGAAGGCGTGCTTGCCAAAAGCGGAGAAGCCCATTACGGTGAGAATGCCGCCGATGGTGGGACCGTTCAGATCTCCGCCCCCCGCCAGCACAAAGGCCATACCGATGAGGCCGTTGATTCCCGTGTTAATCAGTACCGGAGCAGGACCAAACATACGCAGATAGTCACTGGGGGCCCGCCCGCTGGTCTGAAGGAGGCGGCGGTAGCCTGCCCAGGCGGCCCATATCGGCTTGCGGCACAGGAATAGACCGGAGAAAATCAAAAGCGTGCACAGAGCCCCGAGAATAACGGTGAAAGTCCGGTTGTAGCCAGTGGCCCAGCGGTAATAGATGGTGGGATCAGCCCCAAGGGAGCTCATCAGCGGGACGCAGATAAAGGCGACCAGGCCGCAGGCAAAGCCCACATTGTACAGATTCATTCCGTTTTGAATTCGGTAAGTATATGCGGTGAGAGGAGGCATAATAAAGCCGATTACAACTCCTACCAGAAGGCCTCCAAAGGGATTTCCCCAGCCGTTGTCCAAAGCGATATAGCTGACCACGGGGGAGAGGGCGGTTGCCATCAGTCCGATGTTGACGTAGCTGCCCAAGGGTTCGCCCCTCAGCTTTGGATAGAGCCAGGTGCCCAGGAGGATAGGCCATATGTTAACGAAGTTTTTGCCGAACAGGGAGAAGCCGGACATGAGTCCTACCACCACCAAGCTCATACCGTTGAGGGTGTCCCGGGACAGGTAAAACAGGCAGATGGTAATCGAGGTGACCAGGGCGGAGTTAATCAAAGCCGCCCCCGGTCCCGCGATAAAAATATAGTCGGTAATCAGTGCGTCTTCCGTCATAACAATGGTGGCCAGACCGGATAAAATGTCCCCGGGACTGTCCAAGAGAAATGCGGTAATAACCTGTAAGGCGACGAAAATCCACAGGTAGCGGAACATTTTTTCGTAACGGGCGTGGTGGTGCAGGTGATGATCCATAGCAGACGTCCTTCCTGATGATGGTAACCTTTGCGAGAAGGCCCGCACAGGCGGGGAAAGAGAATGTCAGACGATGAGTTTAAGAGCCTAGGAGAGGTGTTGGAAGTAAACCCTGGTCTGTTGGGCGTTGCTTCGGATTTCGTCGGAGAGGGCCTGCAGGGAGTCAAATTTCCGTTCGGGACGGAGGTGCTTGTAAAACTCCATTCGAACCTCGTGTCCGTATAAGTTGCCGTCAAAATCCAGAATAAAGCCTTCCACGGTAACACGGCCGTCGTTATCCTCCACGGTGGGCCGGACACCAACGTTGGTGACGGCGCAGCGGCACTGTCCGTCAAACCACACCCTGGTGGCGTATACGCCATAGGCGGGAACAATGACCCGGGGCGGGACCTGCAGGTTTACTGTTGGAAAGCCCAGGGCGGAGCTGCCGATTTTTTTGCCATGGGCGACCCGGTCGGTGAGCGTGTGCGGGTGTCCCAGGAACTGGGTGGCCCGTTCCATCTCGCCTTGGGCGATCAGGGTGCGGATATAGGTGGAGGAGATGGTAATTCCATCCTGCTCCACTTTCCCAATGATGTCGCAGCCAACGCCCAGTTCCGCGCACTTTTCTTTTAAACGCTGGGGGTTGCCCTTTCCCATATAGCCGAAATGAAAGTCATGGCCGGCCACCACGTGGACGGCGCCCAGGTCGCCAATGAGGTAGTTGACAATAAAATCCTGCCAGTCCATCCGCTGCATTCCGTCAAAGGGGGCGACGATGACCTCTTGAATGCCATAATAGCGCCGCATCAGCCAAATCCGGTCTTCCACAGAGCTGAGGAGGGGGACGGGCAGCCCGGTGATGACGGCGGTGGGACTGCGGTCAAAGGTAAAGGCACAGGGTACAGCCTCCAGCCGGTCCGCCGCCGCGGTGACGGCTTGAAGCAGGGCGCCGTGGCCCCGATGGACGCCGTCGAAAAAGCCCAGGGCAATTACGCGTTTTGGTGTGCTCATGTTGACGTGGCCTCACTTAATTTCAGATTTCTCTCAGACAGTTGGGGGAAGGAATGCCTCTCTGCCGCCCGACATCACAAGAGAGATGTGCGGGTATGCGGAAAGGCGGAGACGGGACGGGAAGTCATACCTCAAAAAAACTTTTGATGGCGGTCAGTTTTCCATCCGCGACCCGGCTCAGAGCCAAAAACGTGCCGCTTTCTCCGTATACCCGGTATTCTCCCGCCGGGATCTGGGGTGCTGGCAGAGAAACGCCGTTTCGAACTTTGCGTTCCCCGGCGGGGGGAAGAACGAGAGGGGGACGGTTGGAAAAATAGGTGTCCACCGGCAGGAGCAGGGCTTGGGGGTTCTCGGCGCTCTGGACCTGGTCCAGAGAAACGGCCTGGTCCAAGGAAAATCCCGCAGCCATGGTGCGCCGCAGACTGCTCATACAGCCGCCGCAGCCCAGGGACTGGCCAATATCGTGGCACAGGGTGCGGATATAGGTCCCTTTGGAACAGCGCACACGGAGAATAAATTCGTTGGGGGCGGACTGCTCCTCCACCGTCAGACTGTGGATGGTGACGGGCCGGGGCTTGCGCTCCACCTCGCGGCCTTTGCGGGCCAGCTCATAGAGCTTTTTTCCATTGATCTTGATGGCGGAGTACATGGGGGGAATTTGCAGAATATCCCCCCGAAAGGGGGACAGGGCAGCCTCCAAATCCTGGCGGGTGCCCTCAAAGGGGTGTTCCTCCAAAGAATCGCCGGTGGTGTCCTGGGTGTTGGTGACCAGGCCCAGCCTCAGGCCGGCCACATATTCCTTCTCCCCCTCGGAGGCAAACTCCACCGCCCGGGTGGCGCGGCCCACGAAGACGGGCAGGACACCTGTGGCCATGGGGTCCAGTGTGCCGGCGTGCCCCACCCGCTTTTCATGGAGGATGCCCCGCAGCTTGGCGCAGACGTCCATGGAGGTCCAGCCCTGGGCCTTGTCAATGACAATGATTCCGTTAACCGCCATACTTCACCTGATGAATGGCGGCCAAAATAGCGGCCTTGGCCTCAGCAACCGTACCGTCAACCGTGGCGCCTGAAGCGGCGGCATGTCCTCCGCCCCCCAGCAGGGCGCATACCTTGCTGGCATTCAGGTCCGCGGGGTCGGTGCGGACGGACAGCTTGCATTTGCCGGGAGCCAGTTCCCGGAGGGTGACACCGGTTTTGACATTTTCCAGCTGACCTACCAGCGACGCAATGTCTTCGGCGTCGCGCTCGGTGGCGTCCAGTGCGGCCATCATGTCCAAGGTGACAGAGGCAATGGCCACGGTGCCCTGGTCGTGGAGTTCCATTCCATTGATAATGGCGCTCTCAAGGCGCATGCGCTTGATGCTCTTGGTGCGGAAATGGAGCTTATTCAGCTGGGCCAGGGGAATGCCGCAGTCAATCAGTTCGGCTGCCGTCCTGTGGGTGCCGGCGGTGGTATTCCCGTAGGCAAAACAGCCGCAGTCGGTGGAAATAGCCACATAAAGCGGTGCTGCAATATGGGCTGTGACCGGGCAGAATTCTTTGATGATGTCGTACACCAACTCGCCGCACGCGGCCCGCCCGCTGTCAAGACAGGTTTCCTTGGCAAAGAACTCCTGAGAGGGGTGGTGGTCAACGGCAAGATCCACCCCGTCCAGGTAAGGCAGGGCATTTTCAGGGAACAGACTTTTGGCGGCGATATCAACGGAGATTACTGTGGCAGGGACAAAGGCGTCCGGCGCCAGGAGTCCCTCAAGATAGGGAGTGAACAGGGAGGTGGCCTCCCGGTTGGGAAGAACATGGGCGATTTTTCCCGCCTGGCGCAGCGCCTGGCAGAGACCGGCGGCACAGCCGATGGTGTCCCCATCGGGACGCAGGTGGGTCAGGATCAAAAAGCCGTCATGGGCCATCAGAAAGGCGGCGGCCTGCTGTGGGGTCATACAGGGATCACTCCTCGTCGTCTAGATGAATGTGTTCGTTGGCCGGATTTGCGGGCTTTACCACTTCTGGATTGCGAAGCAGGTCCAAAATATGGGCGCCTTTGTCGATGGAGTCGTCCCGGACAAAGGTGAGCTCCGGGGTATAGCGCAGCTGCAGGGCGCGCCCTAGTTCCCGGCGCAGATAGCCGGAGGCGGACTTCAGCCCTTTCAGCACCTGGGCGCAGTCTCCCTTGTCCAGCACGCTGATAAAGATCTTGGCGTACCGCAGGTCGGGGGTGGTGTCCACAGCGGTGACGGAGATCATGCCCGTCACACGGGGATCTTTCACGTTGGGAATCAGGGAGGCCAGTTCCCTCTGGATCTCCTCGTTGATTCGTCCAATTCGATTGCTTGCCATAACGATAGTCCTCCTTATTTGGGGATGCTAAATTTCCACGGTGAAGCAGGTCTGCTGTTTCCCTGTGTGCTCCTGGAGCTGCTTCAGGGTGTCCAGGTCAAAGTCTGCCAGACTGCCCCGGAAGTGGTGGACCTTCAGGACTTCACCGCCCACCCAAAGGTCCCATAGCTCTATTGTTTCCCCGGGAGAGCAATTTTCCTCCAGATACCGGCGCAGAAGGCGAAGGCCGGATCCTGTGTCCTCCAGGTCCAGCTCATACTGGAAGGGCTTCATGGGCAGCGACAGCTCGTCCACGCTGAAGCGGTAGTAGCTATGCTCCTGGACAGAAAAACCGTGCTCCAGTACCTGGAGGTCTCCGGCGGGGGTGTGGACCGTTCTGCGGCGCTGTTCGCCAGCCGCATACAGGGGCATGGGCCGGTCGGCGGCCAGGAGACTGACGTGGCTCATTTGCACTCCTCCCATGGTGGACGGCAGCGGGGCCCGGGCGCACAGGCGCGGCGCAGACCCCCGTAAAACCAAATCAAAACAAACCGGGGCGGGCGAAAACGCCCGCCCCTTCGGTGACTGATAGGAAAATTAGACCAGGTGGATTCGCCCTGCGGAAATCTCCGCCTCCGGTGTCGATTTTACGCGTCAAAGGGCGCGGCCCCGTTGCGCAGCCGTTGGCGCTGTGCCGCCTTATGGATGCGGCATGCCCCTTGCGGGTGCTGCGCGGGGTACTCGCGCGGCATCAGCGCTCGATCTCTTCCATCAGGAAGGCCGCGTCCTCGCAAACTGCGTTCCGCTGCGTCCGGCTTTCACAGGACATCCGCTTTGCTTCGTTGCTCGTCCGCACCAAACCGCACCGGCGCTGCTGGGCTGCGGTTTGGGAGGAGAACGCTTAGACCTCGATCTGCTCCATGAGGAAGGCCTCAATGATGTCGCCCTCCTTGATGTCCTGGAACTTTTCAAAGGTGATGCCGCACTCATAGCCGGCGGCCACCTCCTTCACGCTGTCCTTGAAGCGCTGGAGAGAGGCGATGGCCCCGTCGTAAATAACGATGTTGTCCCGGAGCAGACGCATCTGGGCATTGCGCTGCATCTTCCCGTCCAGGACATAGCAGCCGGCCACCATGCCCACATTGGTGATGCGGAAGACATTGCGCACCTCGGCCCGGCCCAGGTCCACCTCCTTGAATTTGGGGGTGAGCAGACCCTTCATGGCCGCTTCAATTTCGTTGATGGCATCGTAGATGACGCGGTACATCCGCATATCCACCTTCATCCGAGCGGCGGACTCCTTGGCGTTGGCGTCGGGACGGACGTTAAAGCCCACGATGATGGCGCCGGAGGTGGAGGCCAGCATTACATCGCTCTCGCTGATGGCGCCCACGGCGCAGTGGATGACCCGGACCCGGACTTCCTCATTGGAGATCTTCTCCAGGGAGGCCTTGACCGCCTCGGCGGAACCCTGAACATCGGCCTTGACGATGACATTCAGATTCTTCATTTCGCCTGCCTGAATCTGGCTGAACAAATCCTCCAGTGTGACCTTGCCCACCGTGCTGTCGGAGGCCGCCTTCTGCTCGTGCTTGCGCTGCTCCACCAGCTCTCGGGCCATACGCTCGTCGGCCACGGCGTGGAAGTCGTCGCCGGCGCCCGGCACCTCGCTCATGCCGATGATCTCCACAGGGACGGAGGGGCCTGCATCCTCCACTTTCTGGCCCTGGGCGTTGGTCATGGCACGGACACGGCCCACGGCGGTGCCGGCGATGATGACGTCGCCCTGGTGCAGGGTGCCGTTCTGGACCAGAAGTGTGGCCACGGGGCCGCGCCCCTTGTCTAGGCGGGCCTCAATGACGGCGCCGTGGGCGGAGCGGTTGGGGTTGGCCTTCAGCTCCTTCATCTCGGCTGTAAGCACCACCATGTCCAGAAGGTTGTCAATGCCCATGCCGGTTTTGGCGGAAATGGGACAGATAATGGTTTCGCCGCCCCACTCCTCGGGCACAAGCTCATACTCGGTCAGCTGCTGCATGATCCGGTCGGGATTGGCGGTGGGTTTATCCATTTTGTTGATGGCTACGATGATGGGAATCTCCGCGGCCTTGGCGTGGTTGATGGACTCCACGGTCTGGGGCATAATACCGTCATCGGCAGCCACCACCAGGATAGCCACGTCGGTGATCATGGCGCCCCGGGCGCGCATGGCGGTAAAAGCCTCGTGGCCGGGGGTGTCCAGGAAGGTGACGGGACTGCCCTTCACATCCACCTGATAGGCGCCGATGTGCTGGGTAATGCCGCCGGCCTCACCGGACACCACGTTGGCGTCACGGATATAGTCCAGCAGGGAGGTCTTGCCGTGGTCCACGTGACCCATGACCACAACCACAGGGGCGCGGGAAACCAGATCGGCCTCCTTGTCCTCGGTGGTATCGATAAGCTGCTCCTCAATGGTGACAACCACTTCCTTCTCCACCTTGCAGCCCATCTCCTCGGCGATGATGGCGGCGGTGTCAAAGTCAATGATGTCGCTGAGGGAGGCCATGACTCCGTTTTTAATCAGGCACTTGACCACCTCGGCGCCGGTCTTTTTCATGCGGGCCGCCAGTTCTCCAACCCCGATCTCATCGGGGATCATCACTTTGACGGGAGCCTTTTTGGCGATCTCCAGCTGGAGACGGCGGAGACGGTCCTGCTCCTCCTGGCGGCGCTTGCTGCCAAAGCCGCCGGCCTGGCGGCCGCCCCGCTGACGCTGGGCGTTCCGGCCCTGGAACTTCTGCTTGCCCCCGCGGTCCTGCTGCTTTTCAGAGGTAAAGGACTCCAGGCGCTCATCATACTTCTCCAGGTTGACGCTTCCGCCGCCGCGGGTATCAACCACCTTTTTCTCGCGGGTGACGGTGGGCTTGGCGGCCGTCGGCTGCTGCTGTGCCGGTTTGACGCTCTGGTGAGGCTGCTGCTGAGCCTGGGCGGCGGCCGGCTGCTTGGCCGGCTGAGCGGCGGGCTTGGCCGGGGCCTGGGAAACAGCCGGACCGGGACCCGGGGCCTGGGTGTTGGCCTGAGGCGCGGCGGGCTCATGGTAGACGTCGGCGTAGACCGACTCGATGGAGTCGATCTGGTTGTGCTGCGTCAGGTGCTCAAACACAATGGACAGCTCGTGGTCGGTCAAAGGCTGCATGTGGTTTTTAGGGGGATGGTTGTATTGAGTCAGGATGTCCATAATCTCTTTGGAGGGGAGCTCCTTAGCCCCCTTCTTAAAGTCTTTGGCAACCTTGTGGATCGGATATTTCATCATCATATAGAAAAGCCACCTCGTTTCTTAGGGATTGTGCCGGAATTTACCGAACAGGCGACGGCCTCCAGGGCCGGATTTGGAAGGACGGCCGGAACGGGATGGGCCGTCGTCGGAGCGGAAGGCCGATCTGCCCTGTCCGGGAGGTTTCGGCTTGGTCTGCCGCTTGGCGGGGGAAGGACCGCCCGCCTTAGGGGCGGTGCGGGAGCCCTTTTCATCGGGGGAGGGGGGCGGCGGCGCCCAAGGCTTCCGCTTTCTTTCCCGAAGATTTTTTTCGTGCTGACGCTGCTCCTTCTGCCGCTGGAGTACCCGGTCCGCTTTCACCCGCAGCTGCTGAGCGGCGGGACCGTAACGGTCGGGGTCTCTGGCGGCCAGCTTTTCCACCACGGAGGCGGAGAAGCCCGAGTCGGTCAGGGCCAGCATGGCGCAGGAACTGCGCCCCAGCAGAAAGCCAAGCTCCGCCTTGGTAAAGGGGAGCTCCAGCCACAGCACGCTGCCGGCCTCGCCAAAGTGGGCGCACCGGCGGCGGGTGTTGGCGGCCGCGTCGGAGGCCAGCAGGATAAGGCGGGCGTGATGGGCCCGGCAGGCCGCGCCCACCGGCTCTTCCCCCACCTCCATGCGGCCGGCCTTTCGGGCAAGCCCCAGAAGATGGAGAATGGGGTCGTTAGCCATCTGAAGGCACCTCCTTTATCTGAGACTCAAGTGCATCCCAGACCTCAGGGGGCAGGGGAGAGGCAAAGGCCCGCTCCAGGGCTCTGGACTTTCTGGCCTTGGCCAGGCAGGCCGGGTCTGGACAGACATAGGCGCCCCGGCCGGGCAGCTTCCCCTTAAAGTCCAGGCTGACGATCCCCTCGGGGGAACGAACCACCCGGGTCAGATCTTTTTTTGGCTTCATTTCCCGGCAGCCAACACATTGGCGCATGGGTGTTTTTTTGGGCACGTATCTTTACCCCTTCCCGGAATTCAAATCATCGCAGGTATGCGATGCGGCAGGTTTATGACAGCTCCGGCTCAGTCTCAGTCACCTGAGGAGCGGAGGTGGTGTCCTCTTCCACAAACAGGGGGTCTTCCTCCATGGTCTCAACAGAGTCCAGGGGGGCGGAAGCGGGCTTGATATCGATCTTGTAGCCGGTGAGCTTGGCGGCAAGCCGGGCATTCTGCCCCTCCTTGCCGATAGCCAGGGACAGCTGGTCGTCGGGAACCACCACGCGGCAGCTCTTGCCATCGGGGAATTCCTCCACGCTGATCACGTCGGCGGGGGAGAGGGCGGCGGCAATATACTCGGCGGGGTCGTCAGAGAACTTGATGATGTCCATCTTCTCCCCCTTCAGCTCCTCCACAATGGTGTTGACCCGCTGCCCACGGGGGCCGACACAGGCGCCGATGGGGTCCACGTTGGGGTCTGCGGACCAGACGGCCAGCTTGGTGCGGGAGCCGGCCTCACGGGCCACGGATTTAATTTCCACGGTGCCGTCATAAATTTCAGGGACCTCCAGCTCGAACAGGCGCTTGACCAGCCCGGGGTGGGTGCGGGAGATCAGAACCTGGGGGCCCTTGGTGGCCCGGCGGACCTCTACCACATACACCTTCAGCCGCTGTCCCTCAATATAACGCTCCCCCTTCACCTGCTCGTTGGTGCCCAGGTAGGCGTCTGTAAACTCAGAGCCGGAGTGGATGCGGAGGGCCACGGAACCGTTCCGGGGGTCGATGCGGGTGACGATGCCAGTGAGCAGCTCATGCTCCTTGGAGCAGAACTCGTCGTATACCATGCCCTGCTCCGCCTCCCGGATACCCTGGATGATGACCTGGCGGGCGGTCTGGGCGGCCACGCGGCCGAAATTTTTGGGCTTAATTTCAATGCGGACCACATCTCCCAGCTCGGCCTGGGGCAGAACCACCCGGGCCTCGTCCAAGCTGATCTCGGTGGCGGGATTATCCACCACGTCAACAATGTCCTTTTTCAGGAACAGACGGACGGTGGCGGTGTCAGGATTTGCGTCAATTACCAGATTATCGCCCACACCCTCATGGTCCCGGCGGTAGGCGGACAAGAGAGCCTGGGTAATCTTTTCCATCATGTAGCCGGGCTTGATGCCTTTTTCCTGCTCAATCTGAGAGATGGCGGCAAAAAACTCCTTGCCATCCAGCTCATTGCTGTTCATATTCTTTGTCGTTCTCTTAGCCACGGTGCTTTCCTCCTATGAAAAATAGCTGAAAACTATTTTAACGCCATCCGGTTCGGGCCGCTTGGGAATAAAACGGGACGGAGATCAAAACAAAATGAAGGGTGAAATTATAATTGAAAACGTCAGAAGCGGGGGTACAGCCTTACCAGTGCAATCTCCTTCTTCTCAAAGAGGGCGGGCGCACCGCCCACCTCCAGGGTCACGTCCCCATTGGAATAGGACTGAAGAATGCCCACGTAATCCTTCCGGCCATCCCTGGGGCGGTATAGCTTGACCTCCACCTCCTGTCCCTGAAACTGGGAGAAGTGTTCGGGTTTTTTCAGTACCCGGTCGGCTCCGGCGGAGGAGACCTCAAAGGTGTAGCTGCCTTCAATGGGGTCGGCCTCGTCCAGCAGATCGGACAGGGGACGGGAGACGGCCTCGCAGTCGGCAATGGAGACGCCGCCTTCTTTGTCGATATAGACCCGGAGAAACCACTCGCCGGCCTCTTTCACGTATTCCACATCCCAGAGAGAACAGCCCGCTTTCTCCGCGGCGGGAGCGGCCAGCGCGGCCACGGTATCCGTAACTTTTGCCATGGGATTTCCTCCTGACGGGCCGGAAAAAGAAGGGGTTTGGCCCATTTAGTCAATCAAAAAGAGCGGAGCCGCAACCCCACTCTCACCAATACTACCTTAATTACAATAAGACTATACCATATTGCAGGGGAGATTGCAAGGGGGCGTAAAAAGATTTTCCAAAAAGAGGGGATGAAAAATTTTAAAATGGAAAAAAACGCCGTCTTGGGCAGTGATTCCCGGGTGTGAGGAGGAAAAAGAGGTACATACTAGTCGATGGATGGGACTTCCGTTGTAAAAGTGAGCGGGAGGATGCTACTATGAAAAAGAACTGGATTGCCCTGGCTGCTGCTCTGGCGCTGGCTGTCACGCTGACGTCCTGCGGCGGCAACGATAAAAACGCAAACAATGGCTCCGGGACGGCGGGCGGCTCCGGAACAGCAGGCGGTTCCGGAACCACCAGCGGCAGCGGGTCCATGACCAGCAACGCAGGCCGGACCACCGGCGGGTACAACGGTGTCCCCGGGCGGGCGGGTTATGCACCCAACGGCTCCGGCGGCGACCGGCGCACCGCCTACGACTATTTAAACGACGGCGTCTATGGCGCCGACGGTGAGGGACGGGTCAACGGCCGAATGGACGCCTGGGGGCGTGATTTGACCCAGGGAGCCCGGGATCTGGTGCGGGGCGCCGGTGACGCCGTGGGCGACGTGGGCAATGCCATAGGCAGCGCTGTGGGCGATTTGGGCGGCGGTGTGCGCAGCGCAGCCCGGGACAGCACAGCCTATTAACCGGAAGGGTGCAGAGACCTTTTGAATCAGGATGCCCGAAAAATGGCCGCCCATTAGGGCGGCCATTTTATATATGGGGCTGTTTTTTTCATGGGGAAGGGGTTTCAACGTCAGGACTTCTTCTTCACGCCTTTTTTAGCCGGGGCCTTGGCCTTTGCCCAGCCTGCCTTGCGGCCTGGGCGGGAGGGCTGGGCGGACGGATCCTTCCGCTCCACCGTGTGCCGTCCGTCAGGCCGGGTCCGGTTTTGATCGCCTGATTTTTTAACGGGGGAACGGGAGGGGGCGCCCTTGCGCGGCCCGGGGCTGTGGGCATCCTCCTCCCGGCGGGGAACGCCCTGCCCCTTGTCGGGCCGGATCAGACACCGCTTTCCATAGCCAATCAAATCCTCGCGGCCGGCGGTGCGGAGGGCCTCCAGCACCAGCTTTCGGTTTTGGGGCTTTCGCCACTGCATCAGGGCCCGCTGGAGGGCCTTGTCATGGGGTGTCTTGGGGACGAACACCGGCTCCATGGTCCGGGGATCGATACCCGTGTACCACATGCAGGTGGCCAGGGTGCCGGGTGTGGGGTAAAAGTCCTGCACCTGTTCGGGCATATGCCCCTCCTTGTTCAGCCACTCGGCCAGCTGCACCGCGTCGGACAGTGTGCAGCCGGGGTGGGAGGAGATGAGGTAGGGGACCAGGTACTGGTCCTTGCCGTACCGGCGGTTGAGCTTGTAGTATTTCTCCCGGAATTTCTCATACACCTGGATATGGGGCTTGCCCATGTAGTCCAGGGTGTGGTTGACGCAGTGCTCCGGGGCCACCTTCAGCTGGCCGGAGATGTGGTGCTGGACCAGGTCGGTGAAAAACTCCCCGCTGGGGTCCTTCATTAAAAAGTCAAATCGGATTCCGGAGCGGATGAAAATTTTCTTGATTCCCGGCAGGGCCCGGAGCTTCCGCAGGAGCATCATGTAGTCTGTGTGGTCGGCGTCCAGATTGGGGCAGGGTTTCGGGGCCAGACAGGCCCTGTTTTTACACATGCCGGATTTCAGCTGCTTCTGGCAGGAGGGGCGGCGGAAGGTGGCCGCGGGGCCGCCCACGTCGTGGATGTAGCCCTTAAAGCCGGGGTGCTGGATCAGAAGCTTTACCTCCCGGATCACGCTCTCATGGCTGCGGGAGGTGACGGTCCGCCCCTGGTGGAAAGCCAGGGAGCAGAAGTTACAGGCCCCAAAGCATCCCCGGTTGTGGGTGACGGAGAACCGCACCTCCTCGATGGCGGGCACGCCCCCCAGTTCGTCGTACATGGGGTGGGGCTCCCGGACGTAGGGCAGCTCGGCCACCCGGTCCAGTTCCGCCGTGGGCAGGGGGTAGGCGGGGGGATTGACGATGAGAAAATCCTTTCCGTGGCGCTGGATGATGGCTCTGCCCACTGCGGCGTCGTGCTCCTGATACTCCGCCATGTTGGCCCGGGCATAGGCCTCTTTGGAGGAGGCCACCTCCTCGAAGGCGGGGACCTCCACCCGGGGATAGGCGCAGACGCCGGGGTATTTTGCCGCTACGCAGGTGCCCCGCACGTCGGTGATTTCAGACACCGGGGTGCCCGAGGCCAGCCGGGCGGCGATCTCCAGGGAGGCCGTCTCTCCCATGCCGTAGGTGAGGATGTCCGCCTGGGCGTCAAAGAGGATGGAGCGGCGGACCTTGTCCTCCCAGTAGTCGTAGTGGGCGAAGCGGCGCAGGCTGGCCTCCAGGCCGCCGATGACGATGGGGATGTCACCGAAGATCTCCCGCACCCGGTTGGAGTAGACCACCGTGGCGTGGTCGGGGCGCAGGCCCGCCCTCCGGCCGGGGGAGTAGGCGTCGTCGTGGCGGCGTTTTCTTGCCGCCGTGTAGTGGGCCACCATGGAGTCGATGTTGCCGGCGGAAATAAGCACCCCCAGCCGGGGGCGGCCCAGGGCGGCGAAGGACTCCGGGCGCTTCCAGTCGGGCTGGGGGAGGATGGCCACCCGATAGCCCTCCGCCTCCAGCACCCGGCCGATGATGGTGGGGCCGAAGGAGGGGTGGTCCACATAGGCGTCGCCGGTGATAAGGAGGAAATCATAATCCTCCCACCCCCGGCGGGTCATATCCTCTTTGGTGACAGGCAGGAACAGGTTGCGGTCAAAGCTCATGGGGGGCCTCTTTTCTTTTTTCTGTTTGGTGTGGTGGGCGGAAGGGGACTCCTTGGGCCGCCCGCCGGCCGTATGGGGCGGCTGCTACCGCCGCTCCCGGATGTCCGACCGGCCCACCAGGTAGTCCATGCTCACGTCGAAGAAATCGGCGATGGCGATCAGACCGTGAAAGTCTGGATACCGTTGCTGTAATTCGTAGCTCTGATATCCTCGAAATCCTATATTCAATGCGGCGGCAGCTTCCTTTTGCGTCATGCCCTTTTCTTTTCGGAGAAGCCGGATACGCTCATAAAATTCCATATTTTTTCGTTCACCTCTTGACATGCACCTACCGTGCATATATAATAATAGTACACAACGAGTGCATCTATTCTGCTGTTGGAGGTGTAATTATGCAAGACATCGTTCCTGATCTCCTCTGGAACGTCCCGGAGGTGCAGGAGGAGATTGCCCGCTTTCTGGTCACGGTCCCCGAATACCGCCGCGCCGAGCAGGAATTGTACGCCGCTCTGGAGCCGTTGGAGCCCCTTCTGGGCAAGGCGCGGTACGGTGTGCTGATGGACAGGCTGTGCGGCTATCTGCGGCAGGTCCAGTGCGTCCACTATGGCTTTGGGCTGGGCCTGCGCCGGGAATTGATCCGGTCCCTGTGCCTGTGAGGCCTTACCGGCCGTATCCGATGTACTTTTCCATAATATCCAGGGGGACCCGGCTGCCCGATTCCTCCCCGGTTTTGACAAAGCCGTACTTTTGATAAAAGTGCTGGGCCCGGAGGTTGTAGGGAGCACAGCGCAGGCGCAGCCTGTCCCGGCCCAGGGGGCGGAAAAAGGCCACCGCCTGGCCGATGAGCTGAATCCCCAGATTCTGGTCCCGCCGTTCCGGATTGATGTAGCAGAAGGGGATGTAGCCCGCGCCGTCCTCACTGTACCGCCTGGTATCCAGCTGGAGCAGGCCGGCGATTTCCTCGCCCGCCATGGCGGCGGTGACTGCCCAGGGAGAGCGGGACAGGTGGTCCTCTGCGTCCCGGAGGTAGCCCTCCCCATCAAAGGGGATGTCCACCCCGTGGGTGGAGGTCCAGGCCTCCCGCCGGGCGGCAAGATACAGGGATTTCTCTGCGGCCCAGTCCACAGGACGGAACCACAGGTTTACGTCCTCCGCCTTTCTGTCCTTCCGCCACCAGGCCTGCCGGCCCAGGGTGCAGATGGAGGAGTCAAGGTGGGAGGCGTCCCCCTCAAACAGGATCTGAAACTGCCCTTCCTCATAGGTCAGGCAGGTGACGGCGGTGTTTTCACTGTGGCCCAGGGTGTGCCAGTCCTCCGGGGCCACCCCCCTGAGGTTGGCCAGCAGCTGGCGGATGGCGGTGCCGTGGGAAAAAATGGCTGCCGTTTGGCCTGGGTGAGCCTGGGCGATGCGCCGCACCGCCCCCTCAACCCGCCTGCCCACATCGGCCAGACTCTCTCCGTTGGGGGCCTGCCAGGCGGGATCGCTGCGGTTGAAGGCGGCCATGCCCTCCGGATCAAAGTGGCGTACCTCCCCCCAGGTCCGGTCCTCCCAGTCGCCCATATGGATCTCCCGCAGCTCCGGGTCGGTGTGCAGATCCAGACCCTTGGGGCGGAAAACGGCCCGGGCGGTGGTTTTGGTGCGATACAGGTCGCTGGCGTACACCACGTCCACGTCGATGTCCCGGAAGCGCTCCTCCAGGGCACCGATCTGGCAAAAGCCGTTGTCGGTGACCAGGGCGTCGTACCAGCCGTGGATGCGGCGGTGGAGGTTTCCCTCAGCTTCGGCGTGTCGGATAAGATAGATGGTGGTCATAGCTACATTCCTTTACAGGTGGATGGGCGGGGGCGTCAGCCCTCGCCTTTCATTTCGAAGTGGATGAGAAGGGACAACAGCGCCCGCAGCAGGATTACCGCCCCCAGCACCAGCAGCTCATTTAAATCACGCACCAAAACGGTCTTTAAGATCTCCGCCGCCATTTTAAATTCCAGGCTGGTGGCCAGGCCGTTGGCCAGGTCGAATTTAATGTTGCAGGGGTGATGGGTGATAAGCCCCCGGCAGTACAGCCAGAAGGCCTTAGCCGATGAGATGGCCACAACGAAAATGCCCATCAGCTCACAGATGGAGATAATGGGGGGAAGGACCAGTTCAACAAGGGACTCCAGCAAAACAGAGGCCTCCTTTCAGCACATTCAAAATGCGGAACGGGTACCGGGCGCGGCGGCGGAAGAGGAGCGGCCTTTTGAAAGAGAGGACGGAAAAACAGGGACAGCGACCCCGTGCTACCAGGGCTTTACGCCGCCGGTGAGCTCCCGCACTCCGGACAGGCCCTGATCTGCCGCCAGGGCGGCCAGACCGTCCCGTACCTTCAAGGGGGCGTAGGGGTCGGCAAACAGTGCGGTGCCCACCGCCACGGCGGAGGCTCCGGCCAGCATCAGCTGGGCCGCGTCCCCGCTGCCCGAGACACCGCCCATGCCCAAAATGGGGATATTGACCGCCTGGGAAACCTCCCACACCATCCGCACCGCAACGGGAAGAACGGCGGGGCCGGACAGGCCTCCCGTATTCATTTTCAAAATGGGGCGGCGGGTGTTCACATCGATGCGCATCCCCCGGATGGTGTTGATGAGGGACAGGGCGTCCGCCCCGGCCCCCTCCGCCGCCCGGGCGATCTCGGTGATGTCGGTGACGTTGGGGGACAGCTTGACCATGACGGGGACGTCCCCTGCGTGGGCCTTGGCTACTTCGGTGACTTCGGCGGCCAGCTCTGGTCGGGTGCCGTAGGCCAGTCCTCCCGCTTTCACGTTGGGGCAGGAAATGTTCACCTCAATCATGTCCACCCCGGCTTCGGCCAGCTTTCCGCACATGACGCCGTACTCCTCGGGGGTGTTGCCGGAAATGTTGGCGATCACCTTTGTGTCGTACTGCCGCAGGAAGGGCAGTTCCTCTTTGACAAAGGCATCCACCCCGGGGTTTTGCAGGCCAACCGAGTTTAGGATGCCCATGGGGGTCTCGGCTATGCGGGGGGCGGGGTTGCCCTCCCGGGGATGAAGGGTGAGCCCCTTGGCGCAGATGCCGCCCAGCTCTCCCAGATCATAAAATTGACTGTACTCCCGGCCAAAGCCGAAGGTGCCGGAGGCCACCACCACCGGGTTTTTCATGGTCATGCCGGCCAGAGTGACGCTCAGATCCACATCAGGCATTCCAATCCACCTCCCTGGAATCAAATACCGGGCCATCTTTGCACACGTGCCTGCGGCTGCCGTCGGCCATGTCGCAGGCGCACACCAGACAGGCCCCCACGCCGCAGCCCATCCGCTCCTCCATAGACACCTGGCAGGGGATGCCGAGCTGCTCCGCCGCCCGGGCCACGCTTTTCAGCATGGGCCTGGGGCCGCAGGCCAGCACCCCGTCATAGTCTCTGTCCTCCTCCAGCTCCTGCCGCACCAGGGCGTCCACAAAGCCGTGATGGCCCATGGAGCCGTCGTCTGTGGCGGTGAGCACCTTGGCGCAGGTCTCCTCAAATCGGTCCTGGAGGATGATCTTGCCGGCGTCCCGGCCGCCCAGAATGGCGGTGGACCTTCCGTTGGTGTACTGGGCGCAGCCCAGCATGGGGGGAATGCCGATGCCGCCGCCCACCAGCAGGTAGCGGCCCTCCCGCTTCATGTCAAAGCCGTTGCCCAGCAGGCCCAGCACATCCAGCGTCTCGCCCACACAGCGGTCGGCCAGCCACGCCGTGCCCTCCCCCCGTACCTCAAATACGACGGACAGGAGGTCCTCAGGCTCATCTGAGGTACAGGAGCACACCGAGATGGGGCGGCGGAGGAGCAGGCCTTCTCCGCACTTGATGTGGACAAACTGGCCCGGCCCCTTGAAGGAAGTGCGGACCATGTCCCCCGCCTCCAGGACCAAGTATATGGCGTCTCCCATCCGCTCCTTGGAGACGATCTTGCAGCTGCGTTCTATTTTCATATGCTTCACGACCTTGTGTTGTCTTTATTTTTCCCAGGGCGGCTTGCGCTGAGCCTTCTGCCCGGAGGGAGCCGCCTCAGGCCTTCCGCTATTGCCCATGGCACAGGAGGGGCAGCCGGTCAGGTAACTGTGCCGGGCGCCGCAGACCGGGCAGGCGACCTGTTCGGAGGCCTCCTCCCGGACCGGGGGGACGGCCTTGTCGTCCGGGATAAAAAATTCCCCCTTTCCGCATACCTCACAGCGGAGAATATCTGCTTCCAGAAAATCAGCAAACAGGCCGTCCCGGGCAACCAGACCGAACAGACCTTCGCTGCCCAGCTGAAAAATCTTGCGTCCGCAATTCAGCATCTGCCCGCCGTAGCGCAGACAAGTCTTGCCGGTCATTATGGACTGGCGCTTTTTCTGGTGAGCCTGGCGTTTCTGCTCCAAATAGGTGCGGATGCCTTCCGGATTGATGGCCCGGCCTGTATCCAGAGCGAGCTGTCCCCGCTCCTCCTGGGACAGGGAGAACAGCTTGTCCCGGCATGGGTCGCAGACCGGCTGGGGAATGTTTCCGCAAAGCAGGCTTTTTTGACCGAACCGCTTCAGCGTCTGTCCGCAAAAGATACAGGCGTTCGCCATGGCGTTCTCCTTTGTGGTGTGGATGTGTGGGATCGGGGGAGTTGTGAATATGGAGGCGGGTTACTTTTCCCAGGGCGGCTTGCGCGTCCTGGATTTCTTTTTCTCGGGGGAGCGGGAAAACAGAGATGTATAGCCGGCATGGAGGGCGCAGTTGGGACAGCCGGTGGCGCTGCTGTGTTCCGTGCCGCAGACCGGACATGTGACCTGTGTTTCCGCCTTCGCGTCCTCATTCACCCGCTGCTCCAGCTGCCGGGAGAGGGGCTGAAATCCAGTGGTGTACAGCTCCACCTTGCCGCAGTTGGGGCAGGCATACAGGTCCACCTCATAGGTGTCGGCCAGCAGGGAGAGCAGTCCGCCCCCGCCGTCCGACCCGATCGAGAAGTTTTCCAGCCTGCGTTCCAGGTTCCCGCCGCAGCTGGGACAGCGCTTGGAGGGGATCTCTTCCATTTTTCAAGTACCTCCCGTCAAAAGGAAATCAGACGATGGTGACAAACTGCCTGATGTCGTCCCGCATGGCGATGGCGGCGTCTCTGGCCGCCTGGGCAAAGTCATGCCCGTCTCCGCCGGTCTTTTTCCAGGCGCACATGATTCCCCGGGAGGAGTTGACGATGGCGCCGTGGCCGTATTTGTCAAAGGCGTACTGCACATCGTCGGCGGTGCCGCCCTGGGCCCCGTAGCCGGGGACCAGGAAGAAGGTGTGTTCCAGGCGCTTCCGCAGGGCCCGGATGTCCGAAGGGTAGGTGGCCCCGGTGACCGCTCCGGCCATGGTATAGCCGTATTTGCCCTCGGTGCCCTTGGCGATGCGCTGGTTCAGGTCGCCCATCACCTGGTACACCAGCCGGTCCCCGGCCACCATGTCCTGCAGCTCCCCGGAGCCGGGGTTGGAGGTCTTGACCAGGACGAAGACGCACTTGTCCTCCCCTTGGGCGGCCTCCAGGAAGGGCTTGATAGAGTCGGAGCCCATGTAGCCGTTCAGGGTGACGCAGTCGGCGTCAAAGGATTTGAACTGCTGCCCCTCGATGTTCGCCCCGGACAGCCAGCCCTCGGCGTAGGCGGCGGCGGTGGAGCCGATGTCCCCCCGCTTAATATCGGCAATGACAAACAGCCCCCTGCTCTTGGCGTACCGGATGGTGCGTTCCAGCATCTCCATCCCCTGCCAGCCCAAATTCTCGTAATAGGCGGACTGGGGCTTGACGGCGGGGACGATGTCGCACAGGGCGTCAATCAGGCCCACGTTAAACTGGTAGATGGCCTCACAGGCCCCCTTCAGGCCCACGCCGTACTCCTGAAAGGCGGCCTGGCGGATGTGCTGGGGGACATACTCGATGCGGGCGTCCAGCCCGGCCACGGTGGGGTTTTTCATGGCGCGGATCTTGTCCTGGAGCAAGTCAAAAGACATAATATCATCATTCCTTTTCGTGAAATTTCCTTCTTTGTGTGTTCCGGCTGTCAAATGTGGGTCAGGGTTTGTCCTGGCTCATCAGCTGTCCCAAACGCCAGTTGCTGTACAGCAGGCCGAACAGCGCGGTAAAAATCAAAGCATAAATGCCAGCCCCCTGGGAAAGGAGAGAGGCGGCAATCCAGCCCACGCCCAGGAGGGAAAACATGACGGCCAGGGCCCGCTGGTACTCCCGGCGCCAGGAGACGGCCCGGTACTTCTTTTTCAGCATGCCCTGATAGCCGAAATAGTGCCCCGCCCCCATGTGGAGAAAAATCAATCCCAGGTAGGAAAGACCCTCCAGGTCCGGGGTGAAAGGAATGGAAATCACGGCAGTCAGGGCGCTTCCGGCCAGCAGGAGAAGGGCCAGCGACCCCCAGTAGAGAAGGTGGCTCCAATCGGATTTTTTCATTCAGACCTCCTGATAGATGATGCTGCCCTTGACAATGGTGTACTTCACCCGCCCTTTGACCTTCCAGCCGGCGAAGGGGGTGTTGCGGCCCTTGGAGGCGAATTGCTCTGGATCAATCGTCCACTCCTCATCCGGAGCAAAGATGGTCAGATCGGCGTCTACCCCCAGGGACATTCGACCCTTGGGCAGGCGGAGCACATCGGCGGGGTTGGTGGTCATGCGGCGGATGATGGAGGGCAGATCCATTTTTCCCGTGTGGTACAGCTGTGTCAAAGTGAGGGCCAGAGAGGTCTCCAGGCCCACCATGCCGCTGGGGGCCCGGGTGAGGGTGCGGGCCTTCTCCTCGGCGGAGTGGGGAGCGTGGTCGGTGGCGATGACGTCGATGGTGCCGTCCTTCAGACCGGCGATAATGCCTTTCACGTCCTGGGCGGTGCGCAGAGGCGGGTTGACACGGGCCATAGACCCCTGAGTGAGCACCTCGTCCTCCGTGAGGGTAAAGTACTGAGGGCAGGTCTCGCAGGTGATGGGGGCGCCCTTTTTCTTCATCCGCCGGATGATATCCACGCTTTTGGCGGTGGATACATGACAGATGTGGACGTGAGCCCCGGTCTCCTCGGCCAGCATGGCATCCCGCATGACCATGATCTCCTCGGCGATGGCGGGCCTGCCCTCCAGCCACAGCTGACGGGACACGCTGCCCTCGTTTACCGCCCTGCCTGTGACCATGGAGGTGTCCTCACAGTGGCACAGCACAGGAATATTGAGCCGTCTGGTCCGGATCAGCACGTCGCGCATCAGATTGGCGTTGTCCACGTTGCTGCCGTCATCGGACAGGGCCACCGCCCCCGCCTTTTGCAGGGACTCGGCGTTGGTGGGTTCTTCACCTCGCAGGCCTTTGGAGAGAGCGGCAATGGGGTAAATCTGGACACCGGAGCCCTGTTTGGCCCGGTCCAGAATGTAGGCGACCTGTTCGGGCGTGTCCACGGTGGGGTCGGTATTGGCCATGCAGGCCATGGAGGTAATGCCCCCCCGGGCGGCGGCATGGGAGCCGGTCAGGATATCCTCCTTATAGGTGAGTCCGGGATCCCGCAGATGGACGTGCATGTCCACCAGTCCGGGACAGACCACAAGGCCGGCGGCCTCGATCACCTGGTCTGCCTCCACCTGGAGCCCACGCTCCAGCAGGGAGATTTTTCCATCCTCAACCAGCAGATCCTGAAGCAGTACCGTACCGGTAACCGGGTGTACCACCCGCCCGTGTTGAATCAGCAATTTCATGGCGTATCATTCCTCCGAACATTCGGGGCGCAAGGCCGTGTTTGAATTTTTAATCTTGATAAAAATGTTGGAAAAAGCAATTCCTTCCAACTTGTGCCCATACCTATGGCATGATAAATTATAGCGGAACCTGCAGGATTTAGCAACGGATTTTTCGGAATTTAGGGAAAGAATAATGGGGAGCGAAACAGTTTGCTTTCAGCTGTTTCGCAGGAAGGAGTGAGAACTATGAGCGGAAATACCTGTGAAGGGTGCGGAAAATTTGTTATGGGCGCGGCGGCCGGCATGGCGGCGGGTGTTGCCCTGGGAATGACCATGGCCCCGTCCCACCGGCAGATTAAACGGGCGGCCCACATGGCTGCCAAGAGAGTCAATGAGGCGGTAGAGAACCTGGCGGACGCCATGGACCTGTAAAACAGGTCTGAAAACGGTGAAATAGGCGTAAAACGGCCGCCTGTCAGGCGGCCGTTTTACAATAAAGATCCCAGTTTGCCATATGAGCGGGTGAAAAGAGACAAAATTGGCCGGATGGATCAGAAGGATAAGGAGGCTCAGAGGATGTCGATCAGTTCACCGTTGAGCGCCTTGTTCATGCTGCGCACGGCACAGAACTTGCCGCACATGGAGCAGGTGTCGTCATGTTCCGGAGATCGGTCATCCCGGATGGCCCGGGCGGTCTCCGGATCCAGGGCGCAGGCCCACTGAGCTTCCCAGTCAAGGGCGCGGCGGGCATCGCCCATTTTGTCGTCAATATCCCGGGCGCCCCGGACACCCTTGGCAATGTCCGCGGCATGGGCGGCAATCCGGCTGGCGATGATCCCTTGCTTCACGTCTTCCAGGTTGGGCAGGGCCAAATGTTCCGCGGGTGTGACGTAACACAGGAAGGCGGCCCCATTCATAGCGGCCATGGCCCCGCCGATGGCGGCGGTGATATGGTCGTAGCCGGGGGCAATATCGGTGACCAGGGGGCCGAGGACATAGAAGGGAGCGCCCATGCAGATGGTCTGCTGGACCTTCATGTTGGCGGCAATCTGGTCCATGGGCACGTGGCCGGGGCCCTCCACCATCACCTGTACATCCTTATTCCAGGCCCGCTTGGTCAGTTCTCCCAGGCGGACCAGCTCCTCAATCTGGCACACGTCGGTGGCATCGGCCAGACAGCCCGGACGGCAGGCGTCCCCCAGAGAGATGGTGACGTCATACTCCCGGCAGATGTCCAAGATTTCGTCATAATATTCGTAGAAGGGATTTTCCTCTCCGGTCATGCACATCCAGGCGAACACCAGAGAGCCGCCCCGGGAGACGATGTTCATCTTCCGCTTGTGCGTTTTGATTTGTTCAATGGTCTTTCGGGTGATGCCGCAGTGGAGGGTGACAAAGTCCACTCCATCCTGGGCGTGAAGGCGGATGACGTCGATAAAGTCTTTGGCGGTGAGGGTGTTCAGGTCCCGCTGGTAGTGAATGACGCTGTCATAGACGGGGACGGTGCCGATCATGGCGGGGCACTCGGCGGTAAGCTTGCGGCGGAAGGGCTGGGTGTTGCCATGGCTGGACAGGTCCATAATGGCTTCTGCTCCCATGTTCACGGCGGACAAAACCTTTTTCATCTCCACGTCGTAATCCTTACAGTCCCGGGAGACCCCCAAATTGACGTTGATCTTGGTGCGGAGCATGGAGCCGACCCCCTCGGGATTCAGACAGGTGTGGAGGCGGTTGGCGGGAATGACCACCTTGCCGGCGGCCACCAGGGGGAGCAGCTCTTCCACCCGCATCTGTTCCTTGCGGGCCACGATTTCAAGCTGAGGGGTGACGATGCCCTGACGGGCGGCATCCATCTGAGTGCAGTAGTTCTCAGTCATAAACTATCTTCTCCTCTTTCTGTAAATTCAGGCGCGGTAATGGGTGGAGTAGGGACCGGACAGTGCGAACGTGTGGTCCATGGGCCCGCTGCCCGCCCCCAGGTTCAGCATGGCCTCCAAAGCCCCGGTGACATAGGACTTGGCCAGCGCCACCGCCTCGTCCAATCCATAGCCCTTGGCCAGATTGGAGGCAATGGCCGAGGACAGGGTGCAGCCGGTGCCGTGGGTGTTGGAGTTTTCAACGCGGCGGCCGGAGAACCATTTGAATTTGCCGTCCAGCCACAGCAGATCGTTGGCGTCGCTGATCTGGTGCCCTCCCTTGCAGAGAACGGCGCAGCCGTACCGCTCGCCGATGACCCGAGCGGCCCGCTCCATATCAGCGGCGTTTTCCACCCACAGACCGGACAGGGCCTCCGCCTCCGGAATATTGGGGGTCAGGAGGGTGGAGAGGGGGAGGAGCAGCTCCTTCAAGGTGTCCACGGCATCCTCCGAAATCAGGCGGGAGCCGCTGGTGGAAACCATGACCGGGTCCACCACAATGTTTTTTGCCCGGTAGTGTTTCAGCTTGTCCGCGATGACCTGAATCAGAGGGGCGGAGGAGAGCATTCCCGTTTTTACCGCATCAGGATAGATATCGGTAAAGATGCAGTCCAGCTGCCTGGACAGAAATTCGGGGGTGGACTCCAAAATTCCATAGACGCCGGTTGTGTTCTGGGCAGTCAGGGCCGTGACGGCGCTCATGGCGTATACGCCGTTTGCAGTCATGGTCTTGATGTCGGCCTGAATTCCGGCGCCTCCGCTGGAATCGCTTCCAGCGATCGTCAATGCTGTTTTCATTCGTTTGTCTCCTTTCTTAATTGAAACGCATTGAAGTTTTATAACGCGGCGGAAGGTGGTGCCCCCAATCTGCCGCGGCGGGGAAATGAAGAATACGGGGGTTGGAAAGCGGGCGCCGGGAGACGATCTGCCCTTACCCCAGCAGAGCAAGGAACGCCGGGTCGTCCAGCCTGGAGAGATACCAGCCGCAGATATGCTTCATCGCGTCCTGGTCACGCTGGGCGGAGGAATCATATATCCCCGCCACCAGAAATCCGCCCGCCTTGGCGGAGCGGGCGGCGTGGAGGGCATCCTCAAAGACGAGGGTGTGTTCCGGAGCGCTGCCCAGCCGCCGCGCGGCCTCCCGGTAAATATCCGGCCGGGTCTTGGAGCCATACTGGATGGAGCTGAGTGCAAAGCGGAAGTGGCGCCACAGGCCCAGCCGTTCCATGGCCTCTCTGGCCTGAAAGGACTCGCTGGCGGTGGCGATGGCGCAGGGAACCCCCAGCTCCGTCAGACGCGCCAGCAGCTTGTCCGCCCCGGGCTTCATGGGCACCCGGTTCCGGTATTCCGCCGTGACCAGGTTGTTGACGCCCTCCATCACCTGCTCCGGGGTGCAGTTCAAATGAAAGGTCTGAATCATGTATTCCGAGGCCTCCCGCCGCCCCATCTCCTTGATGGCTTCGGCCAGGTCCTCCGGAGGCGTCCCGCCGAACCGGCGGACCAAGGCTTTGGGGGCCTCGTTCCAGATATACATGGAGTCTGTCAGGGTGCCGTCCAGGTCAAAAATCGCGGCCTCCGGCCTCATGGGGTCACCAGCTTCCAGCACATGGCGCGGAGGGTGCGGGCGGCGGATTGAATATCGGGCTGTCCGTAGATGGAGGAGACAACTGCCGCGCCGCAGATGCCGCTGCCCGCCAGCTCCATAATATTGTGGGGCCCGATCCCGCCGATGGCGACCACGGGGATGTCCACTGCGGCGCAGATGGCCCGAAGGGTTTGATAAGTCAGGGGACTGACACCCCCCTTGGTGCCGGTGGGGAAAACGGCCCCGGCACCCAGATAATCGGCTCCCGCGGCCTGGGCACGGACAGCCTCCTCCACCGTGTGGGCGGAGACGCCAATGATTTTATTGGGGCCCAGTTTTCCCCTGACACAGCCCGCCTCCAGGTCGTCCTGGCCCACGTGGACACCGTCGGCGCCGATTTCCATGGCCAAATCCACATCGTCGTTGACAATGAAGGGGACGGAGTACCGGCGGCACAGCGCCTTCAATTCCAGGGCTTCAGCCTTGAAACGGGTTCGGTCAAGGTGCTTTTCCCGGATTTGGACCATAGTGACGCCGCCCTTTAAAGATTCCTCCACCTGCCAGGTCAGGGTATGCTCCCCCAGCCAGGCCCGGTCGGTGACGGCATAGAGCAGCAGGCTGCTTTTATTTAAGTTCATAGTTGGCTCCTTTATCCAATGTACTGCCATCCAGGTGATAAATGGCGTCAATGATGCGGTTGCGGTAGGTGGCGCTGCCGTCGGTGGGGGCCATATTGGCCCAGCCGATCTCGCCGGCCAGTCCCATGGAGGCCACAGCGGCGGCGGCGGCCTCCAGGGTGTTTCCGGGATTGGCGGCCAGGAAGGCGGCGGTCAGTCCGGACAGCTGGCAGCCGGTGCCGGTGACCAGTCCCATCTCGGACCTGCCGTTGCGGATGACGTAGCAGGTGTTCCGGTCGGCCACCAGGTCAATGGCTCCGGTGATGGCGGCCACTGCCCCCAATTGGGCGGCGGCGGATTTGGCGAAGGCCACGGCAGCATCCAGCCCGGACTCGGTCACCGCGTCGGTCAGCTGGGCGTCCACCCCCCGGGTGGTGTCCGCCCCTGCGGTCAGGGCCTTGAATTCAGAGACGTTGCCCCGGATGACGGAGAAAGGAATTTCATGGAGCAGGCGCCGGACGGACTGGGTGCGCATGGGACTGGCCCCGGCCCCTACCGGATCCAGCACCACAGGGTGGCCCATAGCGGCCGCTTTTTTTCCGGCGGCCACCATGGCGGGGACCGTGCGCTGGTTCAGAGTGCCGATGTTGATGTTTAATCCGGCACACAGGGCGGTGACATCCTCCACCTCCTGAATATCATCGGCCATAATAGGACTGGCTCCGCAGGCCAGCAGAATGTTGGCCACATCGTTAACGGTGACATAATTGGTGATGCAGTGAATGAGAGGCGCGCCCCGGCGGACGTTTTCCAAACAGGTGCCCAGCAAATGAATCCCTCCCGGTAAAAAATAAAATGCCGCGGGCCGTCTTACGATGGAAGGACGGTCCCGCGGCATCAGCCGAAAAAACGATCTCCCTACGTTGGCATTACCCAAATCAGGTCACAGGTCGAAGCGCACAGCTCCCTCTCAGCCCGTTTGCGAGCTCCCTTTTTTGCAGCTGCGGCCATGGGCCGCAACGATAACATGTTATGTGTTCCAGATGCCGCTGTCTTCAAAACGGTAAGGTTCGGTGATTTGTGCGGTCCGTGGAAGACTTTTATGTAGCGAGCTTGATTATAATACGGAAAAAAGGTAATTGCAAGTTTTTTTCTCATGGAGTATGCTGGGAGATGACAGAATAGCCGGAGGGGAGGCGGTAAAGTGGACGGTGAGGACCTGTTTTCGGCGGCGGTACGGCGGGCCAGGGAGGACGACGGAGACTGCCTGTCCGGGGGCAGCTTTGCAGACGGGGTGGTGAAAGACCTGGATCTGACGGAGATGGAGTTCAAAGAAGTGTGCTTTGCCGGCTGCCGGTTTGAAGGCTGCGACTTTTCCAGGGCCGCTTTTTTGGACTGCTCTTTCGAGGCGTGCGGATTTTCCCTCTGCCGCTTTGCCGGCAGCTATTGGAAACATACAGTTCTGTCCGGCTGCAAGGGAGACGGCGGCGATTTTCGGTCCGCCCGGGTGAAGGAGTGCCGCTGGGAGGAGAGTCTGCTGCGGTACGCCAACTTCCATGACACGGTGTGGGAAGGGGCGGCGCTGAAGCAATGTGATCTGGGGGATTGCTCCCTGGCCGGGGCCAGACTGAAGCGGGTTTGGCTGGACAGGGTTGACCTGACCGGGGCGGAGCTGTTTCGGGCGTCGCTGGCCGGGATTGATCTGTCCCGGTGCACCATTGACGGCATTGTGCTGTCCCAGGGCTGCGCCGAGCTGAAGGGGGCCCGCATCAGCGGGGACCAGGCCGCTGTTGTGGCCCGGATTTTAGGGATAACGGTGGTTTGAAGCCGGGGAGCAAACATGGAAGTATGAGAGGAGAATGGGAATATGACCGATAAAGAACTGGTGTCCAAAGCATTTGCCATGCATGCAGTTTCCTACGTGCCCTACTCTGGATTTCCGGTGGGGGCGGCCCTGCTGTGTGCCGATGGGACGGTGTTTACAGGGTGTAATGTGGAAAACGCCGCGTTTGGCTCCACCATCTGCGCCGAGCGCACCGCTCTGCTCAAAGCGATAAGCGAGGGGCACCGGCAGGATTGGACGGCGATAGCCATTGCGGGCAGGGGGGAGGACTACTGCTGGCCCTGCGGGTCCTGCCGCCAGATGCTCTTTGAGTTTGCACCGGAACTGCGGGTCATCGCCGCCCGTGGGGATGGAGCCTTTCAGACGGCACGGCTGTCCCAGCTGTTGCCCAAGGGCTTCGGACCGGCCTCGTTGAAGTAAGGGGCGGATGGAGGACGGGCGGCGGGACGGAGTCCCGGGTAAGCGGAGGGCGCTATAAAAATTTTAATTTTTTACGATGTATAAACTGTTTGATCAAGGACATGCTATCTCCGGAACCCAATCTGAGGAGGTAATATGACATGGTGATGGACAAAATTGCCCTGACCCTGCTTATCATCGGCGGTCTGAATTGGGGCAGCGTGGGACTGTTCCAATTTGACCTGGTAGCATTTGCGTGCGGAGGGTCCGGCAGCATGATCAGCCGGGTCATCTATACCCTGGTGGGGCTGTCTGCCGTTTGGTGTGTCACCCTGCTCTTTCGGGACAGAGATCCGGTGGAAGATCGGGGCTGACCCGGGACGGGATTTCCAGTCTTTCAAAACAGAGGTCTGACGTGCGGAAGTACGCCGGACCTCTGTTTTTTATAATTTCACCTGATTTTACAAAGAGTTAACAGCGGCGTGGTTTTGTATTTTACAAAGGCTTCTTATACTGAACAGCGTAATCCGATGAAATTTAACAGGAAAAAGGAGTACTTAAACCATGAAAAAACTGACTTGCCTTGGTCTGTCTATTGTGATGGCCCTCTCCCTTCTGTCCGGCTGCGGAGGCGGCGACACGGGGACCTCCGGAGGAAACGGCAGCGGCACGTCCGCCGGCCAGTCTACCACTGCCCCCGATAACACGCAAAAGGAGCTGTCCGGTGTGGTCAACACCAACGGTTCCACCTCCATGGAGAAAGTGATGAAAATCCTTATCGAGGCTTTTGGCGAAGAGCACAAGGGCGTCGAGGTGAAGTATACCGGTTCCGGTTCCGGTGCAGGCATTACTTCCGCCATTGAAGGTACCGCCGATCTGGGTCTGGCCTCCCGTGAGCTGAAGGATGAGGAGTCCGCTCAGGGCGCCGTGGACCACGTTGTGGCCCTGGACGGCGTAGCCATTGTAGTCAACCCTGAAAATACTGCCGCTGACCTGACGGTGGAGCAGATTGCTCAAATTTTCACCGGTGAGGTTACCAACTGGAAGGAGCTGGGCGGAGCCGATGCGGAAATCGCTGTATACGGCCGTGAAGCCGGCTCCGGAACCCGGGGCGCCTTTGAGGAAATTGTGGGTGTGGCCGACGCCTGCCAGTATCTGAATGAGTATACCTCCACCGGCGACGTGATCGGCCAGGTGGCCTCCAACCCCAACGCCATCGGCTATGCCTCCCTGTCCGCTGTGGGTGATACCGTGAAGGCGGTTAAGGTCAACGGTGTGGAGTGCACCGAGGCCACCGTTCAGGATGGCAGCTATGCGATTCAGCGCCCCTTCATTATGATTACCAAGGAGGGTACAGAACTCTCCGCTGCCGCACAGGCCTTCCTGGACTTCGCCATGAGCGATGGGGTTTCTGATCTGATTATTCAGGCCGGCGCAGTGCCTCCCGCGAAATAATAGACAAATTCGATACAGTCCAAAACACGCGGCCGGGAGACGCGTGTTTTGGACTGTGGGGACAAGTGTCCCGATCCTATTCATCCTCTTACCTGTGCGAGAAAGGCGGCTTCCAGTCTATGAAACAAGCCAAAAAAATAAATCCCCTGGAGAGCGGAATGAACCTTCTGTTTTTCCTGTGCGGCTTTGTAGCGGTGGCCTTTGTGTTGGTCATTACAATTTATCTGGTCATTTCCGGGCTGCCCGCCATCCGGCAGGTGGGATTGGTGGAATTTCTCCTCGGAGCGACCTGGGAGTCTACGAACAAAACAAATCCCCAATATGGAATTCTGCCCTTTATCCTCACCTCCATTTACGGAACGGCGGGCGCCATTCTCATCGGTGTGCCCATTGGATTTATGACGGCCATGTTCCTGGCCAAGGTGGCTTCGCCAAAGCTGTCCGGCGCCATCCGGCCGGCGGTGGATCTGCTGGCGGGAATTCCGTCGGTGGTGTACGGCATGGTGGGTATGGTGGTGCTTCTGCCCGCGATCCGGAAGGGATTTCACCTGCCGGCAGGAGATACATTGATGGCGGCCATCATTGTGCTGGCCATTATGATCCTGCCCTCCATTATCTCTGTGTCTGAGACAGCGCTGCGCGCCGTGCCCAAGGAGTATGAGGAGGCCAGCCTGGCCCTGGGAGCCACTGAAATGGAGACCTACTTCCGGGTGACCGCACCCGCCGCCAAAAGCGGTATAGCAGCCGCGGTGGTGCTGGGTGTGGGGCGCGCCATCGGTGAGGCCATGGCAATTATGATGGTGGCGGGAAACGCGCCCAATATGCCGGGATTGTTTAAAAGCGTCAAGTTTTTAACCACCGCCGTGGCCAGTGAGATGTCCTATGCCGCAGACGGCAGCCTGCAGAAGATGGCTCTGTTTTCCATCGGGCTGGTGCTGTTTGTCTTTATTATGATGATTAACGTGGTTTTGAACATGATCCTGAAACGGGAAAAGGAGTGAGAAGAGGTGGAAGGAGTGAACACCGTGACACAGGTTACCCAGACCTATGGGTCAGGGCGGGAGGGGACCGTCCCAGCTTCATCCCTGGCGCTGAACCGGCGAATTTATGATGGCGGTCTGCGTGTGCTGCTGTGGCTGTGTGCGGGGCTGACCTGCGGCCTGCTGCTGTTTCTCATTGGCTATATCTGCTACAGAGGCGTTCCCAATCTGTCCTGGGAATTTCTTACCACCCAGGAATCTCTTCTGAGAGGGACCATGGGAATCCTGCCCGCCGTGTGCAACACGGTTTATGTGGTGGCCGTCACTTTGGTGATTGCGCTGCCCCTGGGTGTGGGCGCGGCGGTCTACCTCACGGAGTACGCCGCAAACCGCCGCTTGGTGTCAGGAATTGAGTTTGCCACCGAGACGCTGTCCGGTATCCCGTCCATCCTGTATGCACTGGTGGGCTATCTGGCCTTCAGCCAGGCCATGAAGCTGGGATACTCCCTGTTGGCGGCCTCCCTGACCCTGGCTATGATGAATCTGCCTACCATTATCCGTACCACCCAGGAGTCTTTGAAGACGGTCCCCCAGTCCTACCGGGAGGGCGCTTTGGGCCTGGGGAGCGGAAAGTGGCACATGATCCGCACCGTGGTGCTGCCCGGTTCCATCGACGGCATCGTCACCGGATGCATTCTGGCGGTGGGCCGGATCGTTGGAGAGTCCGCCGTGCTGCTGTATGTGGGCGGTATGGACAGTTCCATGAACAACTTTTTTGACAGCTTGGACAAGTTTGCCCACAGCTCAGGGGCCACTTTGACGGTGCAGCTGTATGTCTATGCCAAGGAGCGGGCCATTGTAGAGCCGGCCTTTGCGGTGGCGGTGGTGCTGCTGGTTCTTACGCTGGTCATCAACCTGGCGGCTAAAGTGGTGGGTAAAAAACTGCGGCAGAGGTAAAAGCGCCTTTGTCCGGGGTGACGCACGCCCGGGCCTGATGCCGATGTGCGGCCTTTCCCCGGGGGGAGAGCGGTTCCTCCTGCCCCAATCATATGCAATTTCCTGCAACAAGAAAGGAGTCCAACGATATGGAAGAGGCGATTCTCTCCGCACGGGGGCTGAATCTTTATTATGGTGAAAACCACGCCCTCAAGGACGTGGCCATTGATATTCCAGAGAAGGAAATCACCGCGCTGATCGGTCCGTCCGGATGTGGAAAATCCACATTTCTGCGCACCATTAACCGTATGAACGATTTGATTGCCGGGGTGAAAATCACCGGTTCCCTCACCTACCGGGGGGAGGAAATTTACGCCCCCGGCCGGGATGTGACGGAATTGCGCAAGCATATCGGCATGGTGTTTCAAAAACCCAACCCCTTCCCTATGTCCATCTATGACAATGTGGCCTATGGCCCCAGAACCCACGGCATTCGCAACAAAGTGAAGCTGGATGAGATCGTGGAGGAGTCGCTGCGCGGAGCCGCCATATGGGGCGAGGTAAAGGATCGGCTGAAAAAATCAGCTCTGGGTCTGTCAGGCGGCCAGCAGCAGCGGCTGTGCATCGCCCGGGCCCTGGCGGTGAAGCCCGACGTTCTGCTGATGGATGAGGCCACCTCCGCCTTGGATCCCATCTCCTCCTCCAAAATTGAAGATCTTGCGGTGGAGCTGAAAAAAGATTATACTATTCTTATGGTAACCCATAACATGCAGCAGGCTGCCCGCATCTCGGACAACACCGCCTTTTTCCTGCTGGGTGAGCTGGTGGAGTTCAGCGGCACCGAGCAGATCTTTTCCATGCCCCGGGACAAAAGAACCGAAGATTACATTACGGGGAGGTTTGGATGAGATGAGGAACCATTTTAACGAACAGCTGGAGCTGCTGAACGTGGAATTGATTAAAATGGGCGCCCTGTGTGAAGAGGCGATCTCTGCGGCCACAAAGGCCTATCTGGACGGGGACGCCGAGTTGGGCAGACGCGCCTGCCGGCTGGAGCAGGAGATTGACCATAAGGAGCGGGACATTGAGGGGCAGTGTATGCGGCTGCTGCTGCGGCAGCAGCCGGTTGCCGGGGATCTGCGGGCAGTGTCCGCCGCCATGCGGATGATCTCCGACATGGAACGGATCGGGGATCAGGCCTGCGATATTGCGGAAATCGCAAGGGATATCGGGCCTGTCCGTTTGGCAGAAAAGGTGCCCATGGAAGAAATGGCCCGGGAGGCCATCGGCATGGTCACCGACAGCGTGGACGCCTTTGTCCGGGGGGACTTGGATCTGGCGCATTCGGTCATTACACAGGACGACAGGGTGGACGCGCTTTTCCTCCAGGTGAGGGAAGAGCTGATCGGTCTGATCTCAGCGGGAGAGAACGGGTCCGTATGCCTGGATATGCTGATGATCGCCAAGTACTTTGAACGGATTGGCGACCATGCCTGCAACATTGCCCAGTGCGTGGAGTATGCCATTACCGGGGAGTACGAAGAGGACTGAACAAAGATGGGGATGTCCTCCGTTATTTCAACCACCATCCAACAAGGGGAAAGCGGGGAAAGAATATGATTTATATTCTGGAGGATGACACCAGCATCAGAAAATTGGTGGTGTATACTTTGAACAGTCAGGGCATGGAGGCGGAGGGCTTTGAGCGCCCCTCGCTTTTTTGGAGCGCACTGGAGGAGAAGAAACCCGACTTGATTCTGCTGGATATTATGCTGCCGGAGGAAGACGGGCTCCAGATTTTGAAGCGGCTGCGGACGGTTCCCAATACGAAAAAGATTCCTGTTCTGATGCTTACCGCCAAAGGCACGGAGTACGATAAAGTGCTGGGCCTGGACCAGGGAGCGGACGACTATATTGCAAAGCCCTTTGGAATGATGGAGCTGATGGCCCGCATCCGGACCGCCCTGCGCCACTCCGGCGGAGGGGAGGAGAAGGGGAGCACCTACCAGGTCGGGACTTTGTTTGTGGATCCGGGACGGCACATCGTTCGGGACGGGGACCGGGAGGTCACGCTGACGCTGAAGGAGTTTCAGCTGCTCTGCCTGCTCCTGGAGCGGCGGGAGACCGTCTTTACCAGAGATCAGCTGCTCAACACAATCTGGGGCTACGAGTTTGATGGAGCCAGCCGCACGGTGGACGTACATATTCGGACTCTGCGGCAGAAGCTGGGGGAGTCGGGCAACTGTATTGAGACGGTGCGGGGGATCGGCTACAAAATTGCCGGGGGATAACCGGAGTTCCAGGCCGGCGGATGCCGGGTAGTCGCTTGGACTGGACCTGGCGGGGTGCGCTGATCCAAGCGGGAAAAGAAATGAAGAAGGAGTCCCATATGACGGCGAAGATATTTCGAAACTCCATGACGGTGGGAATTTCTGTGTTTCTGTTGTCCGTGGCCCTGTTTTTTGGGGTGCTACATCAGTATTTTGTCAACCAGCTGATCCAGGAGCTGGAGACAGAGGCCTGGCTGGTGGCCCGGGGAGTGGAGACGATGGGCATGGATTATCTGGACGGACTCAAGTCCTCCAGCCGCATCACCTGGGTGGACGGCGAGGGCGCCGTCCTTTATGACAGTGTGGCCGACCCGGCGGCCATGGAAAATCATGCCGACCGGGAGGAAATCCAGGAGGCGCTGCGGGGAATTCAGGGGACGGCCCGGAGAAATTCCTCCACATTGTCAGAAAAGACCTTTTACGTGGCACGCCGTCTTGATGACGGGACAGTGATCCGGTTGGCCAGCGCACAGTATACGGTCATTATATTGCTGCTCTCCATGATCCAGCCCATGCTGGTGATTTTGGTGGCGGCCCTGATTTTAGCGGCGGTGCTGGCGTCCCGGCTGTCCAAACGGATTATCAATCCCATTTTGGAGCTGGACTTGGAGCATCCGGAGCTGTGCGACACCTATGACGAGCTGACCCCCCTCCTGACCAGAATACGCCGGCAGAATGATACCATTCACAGACAGATGGATTTGTTGGGCCAGCGCCAGCAGGAGTTTACCGCGTTGACGGAGAATATGTCCGAGGGCTTTGTGCTGCTGGACAGGAGAGGGCGCATCCTGTCTTACAACTCGGGCGCGCTGCGTCTGTTAGGCGCTGTTGTGCCTGCGGAGGAGTCCACTGTGCTGGCGCTGGACAGAAGCGACGGATTTCGGCGGACCGTGGAGCAGGTATTGTCCGGCCAGCGCAGCCAGGGAAAATTGGACCGGGGCGGGCGCTGTATTCAGCTGCTGGCAGACCCCGTGTTCCAGGACGGGCAGGTGGACGGAGCGGTACTGGTCCTGGTGGATGTGACGGACCGGGAGCAGGGAGAAAAGATGCGGCGGGAATTTACCGCCAACGTGTCCCACGAGCTGAAGACACCCCTTACCGCCATCTCCGGCATGGCTGAAATTATGAAGGACGGCATTGTGGAGCCGGAGGATGTTGCCGGCTTTGCCAGTGATATCTACAAGGAGAGCCAGCGGCTTATTGCCCTTGTGGAGGATATTATTCATCTGTCCCGTCTGGATGAGGGAGGTCCCTCTCTCCAGAGGAAATCCGTGGACATGATGGAACTGGCCCGCAGCGTGGCTCGGCGGGTGGCCCCCCTGGCCCAGCGTGACGGTGTGACGGTGACGGTGGAGGGCGAATCCTTCGCGGTGCTGGGGGTGCCGGCGGTGCTGGACGAGATGCTTTATAATTTGTGTGACAATGGGGTAAAGTACAATCGGCCCGGAGGGATGGTAACGCTGTCTCTCCGCAGGGAGGGGCATGAGGGAACGGTGACTGTGTCCGATACCGGCATTGGAATCCCTCCCCAGGACCAGGAACGGGTGTTTGAACGGTTTTACAGGGTGGATAAGAGCCATTCCAAGGAGATAGGAGGCACCGGCCTGGGGCTGTCCATTGTCAAGCACGGCGCGGCGCTTCACGACGCCAAGATAGAACTGGAGAGCTCCCTTGGGCAGGGGACGGCAGTACGTCTGATTTTTCCAATTTAATGTGCTTTATACAGGGCCACCGGTCTGATCACCGGTGGTCCCGCTTTTTTGGCTGCCTGCCTTTTCAACGGGTATGGCGTATGAAATATAAAAATAGAGGGAACTTTTTAAGAAGAGGAACGTCCAACTGGAAGGAAAACTGTAAAGGACAGAATGTCCCAAAATGAAAAAGGAGGATTTTTCCATGAAAAGAATTGTTGCGCTTGCTTTGGCGCTGACCCTTGCGGCCCTGGTTGGCTGTACCGGCGGCGGGGGTGCCGTGTCTGACAAAACTCCGGAGGAGTTGGCCAAATTGTATGATACCGCCATTACAGAGAACGGCGGTGAGATGGTACAGTATAACCCTGTGTTCACTGAGGCGAAGGAGGACGACGGTTCCTCCATGATCCTGGAGGCCATGGGGCTGAACACCGACGATCTGACCGCCCTCGGCGTCAGCGCCTCTATGATGAATGTCAAGGCTTACGCCATCGCGGCTGTCATGCCCGCCGCGGGGAAGGCCGACGGGGTTAAGGAGGCTTTGCAGAGCTATATCGACCAGCAGAAGGCCAGCTTTGAAACGTATCTGGTGGACCAGTATGAGATTGCCAAGAATGCAAAGCTGGAAACACTGGAGGATGGTACGATCCTTATGGTTATGTGTGAGGACCAGGATACGGTCTTTGATGGGATTGCAGCCGCCATCCAGGGAAAGTAAACCAACTGAAGCGGCCAAAGCCGCCGCCACGGCGTATGTCGTGGCGGCGGCTTTTTATCTGCCGCCAAAATTGTTTGAAGTGCATAATGGAAAATATAAATATGGTAAATATATTGTAATTTAAGCCAAAAACTGTTATTCTATACATAGGAGAGAAAGGACGATTGTATTTTGAAAAGGAGGATCTGCTATGAACATGCAGCATATCAAGTATCCCTATAACCCAAAGCTGGTGGTGGACGTCTACTCCGGCCATTTTGCCACCCGGCACTCCCACAACAGCCATTATATCGACATTACCCGCATGAAGCATGAGCACACCATGGCCCGTGAGGCCGCCATGACGCTGGCCCAGGCATACACCTATGAAAAAGGGGTGGATACCATTGTCTGCCTGGACGGCAGTGAGGTGATTGGAGCCTTCCTGGCCCGCCATCTGGCAAAGAAAGAGATGTTTTCCATCAATCAGGACAAGAACATCAATGTTATTACGCCGGAATACGACTCCAATGGACAGCTGATCTTTCGTGATAATCTGGCGCCCATGGTGGATGGGAAGGATGTGCTGATTTTGATCTCCACCGTGAACTCCGGGAAGACGGCCCGCCGGGCGGTGGAATGTGTGCAGTATTACGGCGGGAAGGTACAAGGCATTGCCGCCATTTTCCGGGTGCCGGAGGAGGTGGAGGGAATACCGGTGTATGCCCTGTTTTCTCCGGATGATATTCCCGGCTATTCCACCCACGCGTTGAAGGAATGTCCCATGTGTGCGGCGGGGCAAAAAATTGACGCCCTGGCCAACAGCTACGGCTTCTCCCGGCTGTGACCTGTGGGAGTATGGAGCAGAGGGGCAGCCCCCTCCGCCCCGGCGCTGGCGCCGGGAGAGGACTGCTTCAGCTGGGCGGAAGTTTGGATGTATGAATAAAAAAGAATATATTGAAATGAATATTCATAAATTATTCATTTTTGTAGAAATTAAACGGAAATAATGGAAGAATATATGCATAATCATGCGAATCGGCGCTTGCATTTTTGCCCAAAGCGTGGTAGACTGATGCCACAATAGAGAGGGAAAACATGTCAAGGGGGGCCGGACGAGCCTGTTTTGGCTTGTCCGGCTCAATTTTTGTTGATTTTATGGAGGAATGGAACCATGTCTGAGATTAAAAAAGTAGTGCTTGCCTACTCCGGAGGCCTGGATACATCCATTATTATCCCCTGGCTGAAGGAGAACTACAACGACCCCGAGATCATTGCCGTCTCCGGCGATGTGGGGCAGGGCACCGAGCTGGACGGCCTGGAGGAGAAGGCCATTAAAACCGGCGCCGCCAAGCTGTACATCGAGGACCTTACCGATGAGATGGTGGATGAGGTCATTATCCCCTCCATGATGATGGGGGCCAAATATGAGGACTATCTTCTGGGCACTGCCTTTGCCCGGCCAATCATCGCAAAGCGGCTGGTGGAGATTGCCAAGGCCGAGGGGGCAGACGCCATCTGCCACGGCTGCACCGGCAAGGGCAACGACCAGGTCCGTTTTGAACTGGCCATCAAGCGCTTTGCCCCGGAGATGAAGATCATTGCCCCCTGGCGGGAGTGGGATATCAAGGGCCGGGACGAGGAAATTGATTATGCCGAGGCCCACAACGTCCCCCTGAAGATTTCCAGAGAGACCAACTACTCCAAGGACAAGAACCTGTGGCACCTGTCCCATGAGGGACTGGATCTGGAGGACCCGGCCAACGAGCCCCTGTATGACAAGCCCGGCTTCCTGGAGATGAGCGTGTCCCCCGCCATGGCCCCCGATCAGGCCACCTATGTGACCATTGATTTTGAAAAGGGCTGGCCCGTGGCTGTGGACGGGGAGAAGATGAAGGCCAGCGACATCATCCGCAAGCTTAACGACCTGGGCGGCGCCAACGGCATCGGCCTGCTGGACATCGTGGAGAACCGGCTTGTGGGCATGAAGGACCGGGGCGTGTACGAAACCCCCGGCGGCACCATCCTCTACCGGGCCCACGAGGTGCTGGAGATGATCACCATCGACAAGGATACCAAGCACATGAAGAGCAAGCTGGCGGTGGACTTCGCCGACCTGGTGTACAACGGCAAGTGGTTTACCCCCCTGCGGGAGGCGCTCACCGCCTTCGCTGTGGATACCCAGAAGCACGTCACCGGCAGCGTGAAGCTGAAGCTGTATAAAGGCAATATTATTACCGCCTCCGTCACCTCTCCCGAGTCCCTGTACTCCGAAAATCTGGTCACCTTTGAGGAGAGCGACTACAACCAGGACGACGCCACCGGCTTTATCAATCTATGGGGCCTGCCCGATGTGGTTCAGGCCATGCGGGAACAGGGAAAACTGAAGTAATATTATATGGATTAGGAATGGGAAGCCGGGAAATTTTGGAATGAGGGGCTTTGCCTGGGGTGAATGGCTCTTGCACTCGACCGCACTGCGGCTGCCTCGATTTTCAAGTTCTCTTTTCTCATTCCTGATTCTGCGTGAAGGAGCAAATACAATGAAACTTTGGGCCGGACGTTTTCAGAAGGAAACCGACACGTTAGTCAACGACTTTAACTCCTCCATCGGGTTTGATGCCCGGCTGTATCGGCAGGATATCACCGGCTCCATCGCCCACGCCGCCATGCTGGGCAGGCAGGGCATCATTGAGGAGCACGAGGCCGGGAAGATCATAGAGGGCCTCAAGGCCATTCTGTCCGATATTGAGGAGGATAAGGTGGAGTTCTCCCTGGACAACGAGGACATCCACATGAATATCGAGGCCATGCTCACCCAGCGCATCGGCGACGCGGGCAAGCGCCTGCACACCGCCCGGAGCCGGAATGACCAGGTGGCGGTGGATACCCGGCTGTACGTCAAGGAGGAAATCCCCGTCATCATCAAACAGGTGCTGGACCTGGAGCGGGTTCTTGTGAAAAAGGCCAGGGCCAATTTGGATACCGTGATGCCCGGATATACCCATCTTCAGCGGGCCCAGCCCACCACATTCGCCCACTACATGATGGCCTATGCCAACATGTTCAAGCGGGATGTGACCCGTTTGGAGGACTGCCGGGAGCGGCTGGACGAGTGCCCTCTGGGGGCCGGCGCCCTGGCCGCCTCCACCTACCCGGTGGACCGGTTCCAGACCGCCGCCGCCCTGGGCTTTAAAAAGCCCACTGACAACTCCATGGACTCTGTGTCCGACCGGGACTACGCCATCGAACTGCTGTCCGCCCTGTCCATTTTGATGATGCACCTGTCCCGGTTCTCAGAGGAGATTGTGCTGTGGTGTTCCTGGGAGTTCAAATATGTGGACCTGGACGACGCCTACTCCACCGGCTCCTCCATCATGCCCCAGAAGAAGAATCCCGATGTGGCGGAACTGGTCCGGGGCAAGACTGGGCGGGTGTACGGCGCCCTGGTTACGCTGCTTACGGTGATGAAGTCCCTCCCGCTGGCCTATAATAAAGACATGCAGGAGGACAAGGAGGCCTTATTCGACGCCATTGACACGGCTGAGCTGTGCCTGCCTGTATTCGGGGCCATGGTGGACACCCTGACGGTGCGGCCAAAGAACATGGCTCGGGCCGCCGCCGGAGGCTTTATCAACGCCACCGACTGTGCCGACTATCTGACCAAAAAGGGCCTGCCCTTCCGGGAGGCCTACATGATCGTGGGCCGGCTGGTCAACACCTGCATCAAGACCGGAGACACCCTGGATACCCTGACCCTGAAGGACTTCCGGGCCATTTCCGCCCTCTTTGACGAGGATGTGTACGACGCCCTGGCCCTGAAGACCTGCGTCAACGAGCGGAAGGTCTATGGCGGCCCGGCCCGGGAGAGTGTGGAGCAGCAGATTGCGCTGATTGAGGAGTTTGTGGCCGCACGGGGATAGAGCTGCCGCCCTCTGCTGTTTTGAAGAGCGGCCGGAGGCGCCTCCCAATCGGGGACTGTATCATGTTCAGGGAGAGGGGCCTTGCGGCCTGTGGATAAGAGGTAATACGATATGAGCAAACCAAAAGTATACATCGACGGCAAGGAGGGCACCACCGGACTGCAGATTTACAGCCGTCTGGGAGAGCGGGAGGACATCGAGCTGCTTCTCATCGACGAGGACAAGCGGAAGGACATGCAGGAGCGGAGAAAGTTTCTCAACGCTGCCGATCTGGTCTTTCTGTGCCTGCCCGATGGGGCGGCGGTAGAGGCTGTGTCCCTCATTGACAATGCCGGAACCCGGGTCATCGACGCATCCACCGCCCACCGGACCGCCGAGGGCTGGGTGTACGGCTTTGCGGAGCTGCTGCCCGGCCAGCGCCAGCGCATCCGGTTTGCCGGCCGGGTGGCCAACCCAGGGTGCCACGCCACGGGATTTTTGTCCGCCGCGGCTCCCTTGGTGGAACTGGGCGTCCTGCCTCGGGATTATCCGCTGACCTGCTTTTCCCTTACGGGCTACTCCGGAGGGGGGAAGAAGATGATTGGGGAGTACCAGGATCAGAACCGCAGTATCCTGCTGGATTCCCCCAATATTTACGCCACCGGGCTGAAGCACAAGCATCTGCCTGAAATGCAGAAGCTGGCCGGACTGGAGAGCCCGCCGGTATTTGCCCCCATTCTGGGGGATGTATACAAGGGAATGGCGTCCGCGGTGATGCTCCAGAACCGTCTGCTCCGGGGACACCCCACTGCCCAGGATATCTGCGATATGCTGACCTCTTACTACGAGGGGCAGCAGCTGGTCCGGGTGGCTCCCTTTGGGGGGGAGTCCCCCCGTCTGGCCACCAACGCCCTGGCCGGGAAGGACTATCTGGTAGTCACCGTCACCGGCCACGAGGAGCAGACCATGGTCACCGCCCAGTTTGACAACTTGGGCAAAGGGGCCAGCGGGGCGGCGGTGCAGAACATGAACATTATGCTCGGCTTTGAGGAGACCACGGGGCTGAGCCTTTAAAAAAACGCAGGGGCGCGCAGTGTGCGCCCCAACAAAAAGCAAGGGAGAATTGCCGATATGCTCAAGGAAATTTCCGGCGGCGTGTGCGCCGCCCAGGGCTTTACCGCCTCCGGCGTCCACTGCGGCGTTAAGGCAGGGAGCAGCCCGGAAAAAAATGACCTGGCCCTGATCCTGTCACAGAAGGAGTGTGCCGCCGCCGCCACCTATACCCTGAACCGGGTGAAGGCGGCCCCCCTCTACGTTACCATGGACCATCTGGAAAACGGGGTGGCCTGGGGCGTGGTGGCCAACAGCGGCAATGCCAACGCCTGCTGTCCCATGAGCCACGAAAACGCCGAGGAGATGTGCAGGGCCGCAGCCGCAGCCACCGGCCGGGAGGCGGAGGACTTTGTGGTGGCCTCCACCGGCGTCATCGGCCAGACCATTAATATTTCCGCCATCCAGGGCGGTCTGCCCCAGGCCGCCGCCGCCCTGAGCAACGACGGCTCCGACGGCGCCGCCCGGGCCATTATGACCACCGACACGGTGAAGAAGGAGATTGCCGTCTCCTTTACCCTGGGCGGAAAGGAAGTCAGAATGGGGGCTGTTGCCAAGGGGTCCGGCATGATTCACCCCAACATGGGCACAATGCTGGCCTTTGTGACCACCGACTGTGCCATTACCCGGGAGATGCTGGGAGATGCCCTTCACGAGGTGGTGTCCAGGACCTTCAACCGGGTTACCGTGGATGGGGACACCTCCACCAATGACATGTGCGTGGTGCTGGCCAACGGCATGGCGGGCAATCCCCTTGTGGAGTGGAAGGATGAGGATTACCAGGCCTTTTTGAGTGCTTTGGACTATGTCTGCCGCTGGCTGGCCCGGGCCATTGCAGGCGACGGCGAAGGGGCCAGCAAGCTGGTCACCTGTAAGATGTCCGGAGCCCGCAGCGAGGAGAGCGCCGAGCGTCTGGCCAAGGCCGTGGTGGGCTCCTCACTGGTAAAGGCCGCCATGTTCGGTGCCGACGCCAACTGGGGCCGGGTGCTGTGCGCCATGGGATACTCCAAGGCTCCCTTCCGTCCAGAGCATGTGGACGTGTCGTTCCAATCCGCCGCGGGGGAAATTCTGGTGTGCCGTCAGGGGGACGGCCTGGCCTTTGACGAGGCCAAGGCCAAGGAGATCCTCTCCCAGAAGGAAGTGGTCATCGCTGTGGACCTCCATGAGGGGGAGGACAGCGCCGAGTGCTGGGGCTGTGATTTGACCTATGACTATGTAAAAATCAATGGGGACTACCGTACTTAATCATAATTGTGCGCGGGGAGCGGCTTACGGACGCTCCAATAATGACAGCGGAACGGGCCGTCGGGGACGCCGGCCACTGGAACATAAAATAGGGGGAATGTAAAAGTGCCCTTCAATGAAGTGGATCGGGCCCAGGTATTGGCCGAGGCTCTGCCCTATATCCAAAAATATTCCGGCAAAACCATTGTGGTGAAATACGGCGGCAACGCCATGGTGTCCGACCAGCTGCGCCACGCGGTCATCTCGGATATTGTCCTGCTGAACCTGGTGGGGATCCGGGTGGTGGTGGTCCATGGCGGCGGACCGGAGATCAGCGAGATGCTCCGCAAGATCGGCAAAGAGTCCGAGTTTGTGGATGGACTGCGGTACACCGACCAGGAGACCATGGATGTGGTCCAGCAGGTGCTGTGCGGCCGGGTGAATAAGAACCTGGTGGCCACCCTGAACCGGCTGGGAGGACGGGCCCTGGGCCTGTGCGGACTGGACGGCAGCCTGTTCCAGGCCAAAAAGCTGGATGAAAAGTACGGCATGGTAGGGGACATCGTCCGTGTGGATCCCCGGACGGTAAACGACGCCCTGGACGCCGGGTATATCCCCGTGGTGTCCACCGTGGCCCAGGGGCTGGACGCCGAGACAGCCTACAACGTAAACGCCGACACCGCTGCCGCCAAGCTGGCTGTGGCCCTGAAGGCGGAAAAACTGCTTCTGCTCACCGATGTGCGCGGCCTTCTGCGGGACCCGGAAGATGAGTCGACCCTGATCCCAGAGCTGCAGCTGTCCTCCGTCCCCGCCCTGGTGCGGGAGGGAATTATCTCCGGCGGCATGATTCCAAAGATTGACTGCTGCGTGGAGGCAGTGCGCTCCGGCGTCAAGTCGGCCATCATTCTGGATGGCCGGGTGGAGCACTCCATTCTGATTGAGCTGCTGTCCGACGCGGGCATCGGCACCATGTTGATTAACTGATAAGCGCGAGGCATTGTGCGGGACGCAGGAGATCTCCGCCCTTTCGCCCTTCAATTTGAACAAAGGGGATCTGTTTTATGACCTATGATGAGATCAAAGCCCTGGATGAACAGTATGTGATGCACGCCTACAGCCGCTTCCCCGCTGCCATCGACCACGGCAAGGGGGCCACCCTGTGGGACGTGGCAGGGAAGGAGTACATAGATTTCACCGCCGGCATCGGGGTGTGCTCCCTGGGCTACGCAGACGAGGGCTGGGTAAAGACGGTGTCCGATCAGGCCGCCAAACTGGGGCACATCTCCAACCTGTACTATACCGAGCCCTACGCACAGGCGGCACAGAAGCTGTGTACCCGGACGGGGATGTCCAATGTGATGTTCGCCAACTCCGGAGCTGAGGGGAACGAGGCCATGATTAAGCTGGCCCGGAAGTACTCCTTTGACAAGTACGGAAAGGGACGGGGGACGGTCATTACCCTCCGCAACTCCTTCCACGGGCGTACCATTACCACGCTGGCCGCCACCGGGCAGGATAAATTCCACGACTACTTTTTCCCCTTTACCGAGGGATTCCGTTACGCTGACGCCAATGATCTGGACAGCGTGGAGGGAGTGGCGGGCCACGATGTGTGCGCCGTCATGGTGGAGCTGATCCAGGGCGAGGGGGGCGTGCTCCCCCTGGACCGGGCCTTTGTCCAGGAGGTGGCCGATCTGTGTGCCAAACGGGACTGGCTGTTCCTCATTGACGAGGTTCAGACCGGCGTGGGACGCACCGGTTCCCTGTTCGCCTTCCAGCAGTATGGCATCCAGCCCGACGCGGTCTCTTTCGCCAAGGGCATTGCCGGCGGCCTGCCCTTCGGCGGCGTCATGGCCAACGAGAAGTGCCGGGACGTCTTCGGCCCCGGCACCCATGGCACCACCTTCGGGGGCAATCCGGTGGCCGCCGCCGCGGCCTGCTACGTGCTGGACACCATGGATGAGGCCTTTCTGGCCGATGTCAAGGAGAAGGGGAAGTATCTCCGGACCCGAATTGAGGCGATGGACCTGCCCTGCCTGGGGGCCACCCGGGGCATGGGGCTGATGATCGGCATCGAGGTCAAGGGGGAGAGAACAAACCGGGATTTGGCCGCCAAGCTGGTGGATAACGGTCTGCTCTGTCTCACTGCCGGTTCAGGACTGCGTCTGCTGCCCCCTCTGGTTGTCTCCCAAGAGGAGATGGACAGGGGACTGGAGATTATGAGGAATGTTTTAGGGTAAGCCGTATTTTTACCGGGGTACATCACGTGCCCGGGTGACCTGGCGAAATCCAGTGGGCGCAGGCTGTGCGCTCCTACATCCGTTGAAATGAGTGATAGACCGTGAAAAAAGACCTGTTAAAGCTGCTGGACCTGTCCCGGGAGGACATCACGCTGATCCTCAACACGGCGGACCAGCTGAAATATGAGCAGAAGCACAATATCCACAAGGACTATCTGAAGGGCAAGACTCTGGCCATGATCTTTGAGAAGAACTCCACCCGTACCCGGGTGTCCTTTGAGACAGGGATGTTTCAGCTGGGGGGCCATGCCCTGTTCCTCTCCGGCAAGGAGAGCCAGATCGGCCGGGGAGAGCCGGTGGAGGACACCGCCCGGGTGCTGTCCCGGTACTGCGACGGCATTATGATCCGCACCTTTGCCCAGGAGGAGGTGGAGACGCTGGCCCGGTGCGCCCATATTCCCATCATCAACGGGTTGACGGACTTCTGCCATCCCTGCCAGGTGCTGGCTGATCTGATGACCGTCCGGGAGCATAAGGCCATCCTGGAGGGGCTGAAACTGTGCTACATCGGCGACGGAAACAACATGGCCAACTCCCTGATCGTGGGCGGCCTGAAGTGCGGAATGGAGGTTTCAGTGGCCTGTCCCGAGGGCTATGATCCCGACCCCCGGGTGCTGGACTTTGCCAAGAGCAGCCCGGAGTATAGGTTCTCTCTGGTCCGCACCCCCCGGGCGGCGGCGGCGGGGGCCGATGTGGTGTTCACCGACGTATGGGCCTCCATGGGGCAGGAGGAGGAGAAGGCCGTGCGGGAGAAGGCCTTTGCCGGCTACCAGATCAACGACGAGCTGATGGCCCTGACCAGCCCCGGCTGCATGGTGCAGCACTGCCTGCCTGCCCACCGGGGGGAGGAGATTACCGCGGAGGTTTTCGAGGCCCACGCCGATGAGATCTTTGACGAGGCGGAGAACCGCCTCCATGCCCAAAAGGCTGTGATGTACCTGCTGATGAAAAATCAGGAGGCGGAATGAGGACAGACCGCTTTGGATAACCGATTCGTTGAATAACTGCCATAAAAATCGGCCGCCCTCGGGCGGCCGCTTCAGTCTGTCAAAAAGCCCTCCTGCAAGGAGTTCCGCCGCCCGCAGGTGGCGGAATAAAGTGAAATCCCGTCATTTTTGATGACATGTGCGTCGAAAATGACACCTCTCGCGAAAGATTTTTCGACAATTTTGCAAAAAATCGAGGAAAAGCTTTCGTGCAGTCCTTCTCGAAAAAGTGGCGCAGCCACTTTTTCGACAGTCTCAAGCGGCCGCCCTCGGGCGGCCGCTTTTTTGGGAGCCAGATGGAGGATAGACGGGCGGAAAGCGGATATTTTCCAAAGTGGAAAGAGGGGACGGCTCCGTTTCGATGGACCCGGCAGAGAGCGGATTGATTTACGTCACAGAACTGGCGGGAAGAGCGTTACACCCGGCAGCGGAGTTGTAATTTAGGGCTGGGCGGGAAAGTGGTCATCCACAAGCCGGTTGTTGGACAGGTCCACCCGGCGATAGTAGAGAAGGGTCAGGGCGCTGCACACCAGCCAGCCTGCGGGATAGCCCATGGCGATGGGCAGAACTGTGTTGGAGATAAAATGGGACATAAGGAACAGGTAGCATTGACGGAACAGAACAAAGGAAAACAGCATCAAATACATGGGGATCCGGCTGTTTCCCGCTCCCCGGAGGGCGGCGGAGTAGACCTGGTTGACGCAGCACAGCACGTAAAAAGGGGAGAGAAAGCGGAGGAACAGGACGCCGAACGCGACGACCTCCTGCCGGGGATTGAAAAAAGCAACCAAATATGGCGCGGCGGGGAGAACCAAGAGCATCACGGAAACAGTCAGCCCGACAGACAGAAGAAAGGCCGTCCGGGTACCCCGTTTTGCCCGGTCCACCTGATTGATGCCCAGATTTTGCCCCACAAAGGTGGTGGCGGCCAGTGCCAGGGACTGCATGGGGAGAATCATAAGCTGGTCGATCTTGGTATAGGCAGTCCAGCCGGACATGCAGTCGGCACCAAAGAAGTTGATATAGGACTGCACGAATACGTTAGAGAAAGCGGTGACTGCCATCTGAAGCGCGGCGGGAATACCCACCCGGATGATTTTTCGAAGGATGAAAGGGTTTATCTTCAGGTCGTGAAGCCGCAGCTGGACGCAGGAGCTGCTGCGGAACAGGACGATCAGCACAAGTGAGGCGGAGACGGCCTGGGACAGAACGGTGGCATAGGCCACTCCCTCCACCCCCATATGAAAGACAATGACAAACAGGAGATCAAGAACGATATTCAATACTGCGGAGACAACCAAAAAGTAAAAAGGACGCTTGGAGTCGCCCACGGCCCGAAGAATCCCAGCGCCCATATTGTACAGCATCAAGCCCATCATGCCGCCGAAGTAGATGGTCAGATAGGCGCTGGATTCGGGAAAGACCTCGTCAGGAGTATTCATCAGCCGGAGCGTAAAGGGGATGAGAAGAATGCCCAGAATGGTCAGGATGACACCCAGAGCCAGCGTCATTACCACGGAGGTATGTACTGTGTCACGGACCTTCTCCTCCTGCTTGGCACCGTAATACTGGGAGATTACCACACCAGCACCGCTGGCCAGCCCCATGAAGAAGCCAATCAGCATATTGATGATTGGGCTTACCGTGCCTACGGCTGAAAAGGCTTCGTTACTGACGTAATTTCCCACCACCCAGGTGTCCACGGTATTGTATAGCTGCTGAAATATATTGCCGGCCAGCAGAGGGAGGGCAAACCCGATGAGAAGCCGGGCCGGGCTGCCCTGGGTCATATCCACGTCGTGATTGCGTTTTGGATGCGCCATATGAGATCACACTTCTTTATCCATATTCCGCCTGGTTCGGAGAGAAACAGGCTGGGGAAGAAATTTCGTTCAAGCTTTAGGGAAATGGTGTCCTCATTATATCAATATCGTGTAAGAAAGACAAGCCCGGAGGGCCGGGGTACGCAGACAGAAAAAGGACAGACTCTATGCCGAAGATGGCTTTACATGGAAATCCCGTGTGGCTTGGAGAAAGAAGTGGCGCCCAAGCGGCGTTAAGATTTGGGCACAGAAAAATGAGACGGTGCGATCCTTCCGATCACACCGTCTCAGAGCATATGCCTGTTGCTGCGGACTCCGCCTTGTTACGCCTCCACGGAGGTCCCGCTGTCAGTCCCTTCCACAGAAGTTGTTTCAGATGCCTGGGGCTCCTCAGACGCTTCAGTGCTTGTTGATTCTTCCGCCGGCTCTTCTGCATGTTCCGTTTCTTCCGCAGTCTCTCCGGCGTTTACGATTTCATTGATTTCTTCCTCGGGGACACCGGCGGCCTCAGCGCCTTCGGCAGCGTCCACCAGGGCGTCGAAAGCCTCCCCAAGTTGGGATTGGGCTTCCTCCACAGCCTCTGCGGCGGCAGAATTCTGTGATTCGGCGGTCTCCAACTCTGCCTGAGCCTGCTGGTCGGCAGTCTGGGCCTGGGACAGCCCTTTGATACTCTCCTCCAGCTGCTGGTCAGCTTCCGCCTGTTCTGCCTTGGCTCTTTCTGCCTCAGCCTCTTTTTCGGCCATGATCTTGTCCGCAGCGGCTTTTTCGGACTCAGCGGCCAGGGCATCAGCTTCCGCCTTTTCAGCGGCGGCCCTGGCCTGGGCGGCTTGGTCCAGCAGAGCCTGAACAGAGGAGGTGATGTCCTGAGCATTGCCGGTATAGGGGGCTCCGCCATTGAGCACGTTGTTTTGATCGGGGTCTTTGGCCACCACAGTATTCCCCACCATGTAGGTACCGGTTTCGGTGTTGTACTTCACCACCTGCTCTACCTTAGTGCCCACATCCTTGTCGCTGACGGTCTCCAACACAAAGAAGATGTTATAGCCGTCCTCGGCTTTTCCATCACAGTGGTAAATGCGATAGGTGTAACCGTCGTCCTCGGCCAGTACGCCGGAGCTTTCCAAATACTCGTTGACAGCGCCTGCATAGTTCTTACCGGTGGAATTGAGGGAGTTGGTCCAGTCAAAGTAATCCTTCCCCTTCATTTCCTGGGACAGATCATTTAATTTGGAATCGGTGATGCTTTTTTCCAGAGTGGCAATGGCGTCATATACTTTGGTGCTGTTTTTCAGCTCATCAGCGGCGGCCTTGGCATTCTCCGCGGCCTGCCGCAGCTCCTCGGCCTGAGCGGAGGCACTGTCGGCCTGCTGGGCGGCCTCCTGGGCAGCCTGCTCCGCCTCGCGGGCGGCCTGAGCGGCCTCTTGAGCCGCCTGCTTCGCCTCCTGAACGGCCTGCTCGGCCTGAGCCAACTCCTGGGCGGTCGCTTCTTTGGCGGCCTGGGCCTTGGCCAATTGGGCCTCGGTCTGAGAGGCCTTCAATTCGGCTTCTTTCAGAGCTTCCTTGGCGGCCATTTCCTGGGCTTTCGCCTGGATCAGAACCTCCCTGGCGGCCTCGCGGGCGGCTTCAGCCTGAGCGGCGCTGTGATCGGCGTCAGAGGCATCGTCTTCCGCCTGCCGGACTTCGTCCAGTACAGCAATGGCTTCCTCCACCTCTTCGACGGCTGCGGGGAAAGCCTCGGCCAGGGGGACCTCCTCCTCCAGAATGTCCGTGACAACAGGGGCGCCTGCCTCCGCTGCCGGTTCCGCGGCGGACGCGGGCATGGCCTGCATCAGCTTGGAGACAGCAGGGAGGGCGGATACGGCGCAGGCGGTCTCATCCATCACGGGTGCTTCTGCGGCCAAGGGGATAAGCGCCTCCTCGATGGTCACGACCGCGGTCTGCTGTACTTCCTTCCGGGGTGTTTCAGAAGAGGCGGCGGTGTGGGGTGTGCTGTGGCTGTCCAGCCCTTGGCGGCCCTGCAGCTCGGCGCCGACTCCGGAGGAAATCAGCATCAGAAGCAGCAGGGCGGCGGCGATATACTTGCGGCGGTGGTTGGTTTTTCTGTTCTCCATAATTAATTCCCCTATGGCGGCGCCTGCGGAACTTCCGCCTGCGCCACACGGACTGAGGTTTTGGAAAACCTCAGTGCAGCTGGCTGCCAACCCGGGGAGGGGTAAGGCCCTTTAGCTTTGCGCCGCCGGCTTTCGCCGGTTTTGCCTTGTTATCCTTCCTTTCTTTTATAAATTTTGCATCAAAAAGGGCTTTGCGCACCACAACGCAAAGCCCCGACGAATTTAAAAGGAGATCGTGATCCCCCCGTAAATGCAACTGGCTGCCAACCGCTTGTGCGGCAGGCCCTTTAGCTTTGCGTCGCCGGCTTTCGCCGGTTTTGCCCATTTTGAAATTTTAGATGGTTTTGACACCTGCCATCTTTGAGGTTATTGTATCACTTGCATTTGGAAAGTCAATATAAAATTTGTAACCTTTAGCCCGGGAGTCCCGTCTCCGGCCTGAAAAAATCCCCTCCGAACAGATAAATCGGAGGGGATTAGGTATCTGATATATTGGAGGTTTTTTTATAAGCGGAAGGAGTAGTCGGCCACAGCGTTAGTTCCCTTCTCCGTCCTCATAAGGCAGGCCGGACAAGTACCGCCGGGCCAGGTCAAAGGCATGGTGGGCGGTTTGGGTGCGCAGCCGGGCGCGGACAGGGCGATTTCCCAGTTTCAGGGCGCGGACGTGGGTCCCATCCGGGGTGGAAATGGCCACAAACATAGTGCCCACCTCGTTGTCCCACTCGTCCTTATCAGGACCGGCCACCCCGGTGGCAGAGAGCGCGATATCACAGCCCAGGGCCTTTCGGGCGCCTTCTGCCATGGCGCGGGCCACCTCGGCGGAGACTGCGCCAAACTGATCCAGCAGGTGCTGAGGGACGCCCAATACTCCGGCTTTGACAGAGTTTGTGTAGGATATCACGCCGCCCAGAAAGACCTGAGAGGCGCCGGGAACATCGGTGAGGCGCTTAGCCATCAGTCCGCCGGTACAGCTTTCGGCCACGCCGATGGTCAAGCCCTTTTCTTTGAGAAGACGCTCTACCACCTCCTCCATGGAGGAGACATCCACGCCGTAGACCTTTGAGCCAAAGAGGGATTTCAGCTGTTCAACCGTGGGACGAAGGAGGGCCTGGGCGCCCTCATCGGTGGCGGCCTTTGCGGTGACCCGCAGCTCACACTCCCCCTCCTTGGCGTAGGGGGCGAGGGTGGGGTTCGACATGGCGTTCATCTGGTCCCGGAGCTGGGCCTCCATGGAGGATTCGCCGATGCCAAACAGCTTCAGCGTGTGGGAGACGATGACCCCTTCGGACAGGGACATCAGATAGGGTTTGGCCCGGTGGAGGAACATGGGGCGGCACTCGCTGGGGGGGCCGGGGAGCATGATGACGTGGACGCCGTCGGAACAGAAGGCACAGCCGGGAGCGGTGCCCCAGTCGTTGGGGAGGACGGTGCAGCCCTCGGGGAGCAGGGCCTGCTGCAGGTTGTTCTCCGTCATGGGGCGGCCGGTGCGGGTAAAGTAGCTTTTGATCCGCTGGGCGGAGTCCTCGTCGTAGACCAGCTTTTTTCCAAAGGCCTCGGCCAGCACGTTTTTGGTCAAATCGTCGCAGGTGGGCCCCAGCCCGCCGGTGGTTATGATAATGTCCGCCCGGCCTTTGGCGATGGCTACCGCCTCCTTGGCCCGCTGGGGGTTATCTCCTACCACCGTATGGTAGTACACGTTGAGTCCCAGCTCGCTCAATCCCTGAGAGAGCATTTGAGCGTCGGTGTTGGCGATGTTGCCCAAGAGAAGTTCCGTGCCGATGGATAAGATTTCTACCGTATGAGACATGTTGAAAGGACCTCCCAAATTAATTACTGTTTGGCTTCAATGGCGCAGAGGGTGGAAAAGACCGGGACTTACATATGCCGGTATGTTAAAACCGCAGTCTGGGGCGGCGTGTCCCGGGTCAGCTCCAAAACGTTGTCCCCAATGAATACGGGGTCAGACCGGAAGGCCAGAAAGTCTTCCACAGTTCCCAGGACATCAAAGCCAAATGAGCCGGACCGGTAATGCATGGGGATAACCACCCGGGGACGGAGCTCCGCGGCCAGGGCCTGAGCCTGGGCGGCGTCAATGGTGTAGAAGCCGCCTACGGGGATCATCAGAGCATCCAGCCCCCTCAGCTGGTCCAGCTGTTCAGGGGGAAGGGTGCAGCCCAGGTCTCCCAGATGGGCGACCCGCATCCCCTCGGCGGAAAGGATATGGATGGTGTTTTCCCCCCGAAGCGCGCCCCCCTGAGGGTCGTGAAAGGTGTGCAGTCCGGTCAGCTGGAAGGTGGGGGTCTGCCCCGTCGACGTAACGGCGGTGTCAGCGTTGTGGTCCCGGTGCCCATGGCTGCATGCAACCCGGTCGGCGGTGAGGTGCAGGGGAGACAGGCCGGGGACAGAGCCGTCCTGGTACGGGTCAAGGACCAGACTGCCCTGGGCGGTATCCAGGGTGAAGCAGGAGTGGCCGTTCCAAATGATCTTCATAAGTAAGCCTCCTTTAGACGATGTCCGGGAAAAACAATCTTTTTGGTGATTGTGCATATTATAGCACGAATGGAGGGGGAAAGGAAGGTGATGCGGAGCCTCTTTCCCCTGATAAAGAAGAAAAAGAGACATCTGTTCAGAGCTGGGACAGTGAGGAAAAGGTATACGGTGAAATATAATTCTACCCTTGAAGAACGGGAGGGAGTCTTAAGTCGGGCACAATGCCGAAAAATTTCCCCTTAAATTGAAGCTAGATATTGTAAACGCCAAAAAAAGAGACGCCAGATAGTTTTTTTGGCCTGATTTTTGAATTTTTTGCAATTTTTCGACCAAATTACAGTTGAAATTATTTCCGTTTTGGAATACAATGATACCCGCGTGAACTAAGGAGGGGCCGATGTGCTGAATCTTGTATTGGTCGAGCCGGAAATTCCACAAAACTGCGGCAACATCGCCCGGACCTGCGCCGCAACACGAAGCCGCCTCCATCTGATCAAGCCGCTGGGCTTTGATATCAGTGACAAGGCGGTGCGCCGGGCGGGGCTGGATTACTGGTCCATGGTTGACCTGGCCGTCTATGAAAATCTGGACCACTTTTTCTCGGTCAATCCCCGGCCGGATCTCTGGCTGGCCACCACCAAGGCCCCCAGGGACTATACCCAGGCCGAATTCCGGCCCGGGTGCTGGCTGATGCTGGGGAAAGAGACTGCCGGTCTTCCGGAGAGCCTGCGCCGGACATATTACGACAGGTGCATCCGGATTCCCATGCGTCCTGATGCCCGAAGTCTGAATCTGGCCAACTCAGCCGCCATTCTGGCATATGAGGCCCTGCGTCAGCAAGGCTTTCCCGGGCTGTCCGGGGTGGGTGAGATGGCTGAAACGGCGTGGGAAGCCCAAACGTAACATGTATCCCTTTCCAAACGGCTAACTGCAGAAAGGAGTCTTCCACATGAATTATAACAAGAAAACTGTCAAGGATATCGATGTCAAGGGGAAAAAGGTGCTGCTGCGCTGCGACTTTAATGTGCCTATGGCCAAGGACGGCAGCGGCGTCATCACCGATGACAAGCGCATCCGGGCCGCTCTGCCCACCATTCAGTATCTGCTGGATCAGGGGGCGGCGGTGATCGCCTGCTCCCACATGGGTAAACCCAAGGGTGAGGTGAAGCCGGAGCTGTCCCTGAAGCCGGTGTCTGTCCGGCTGAGCGAGCTGCTGGGCAAAGAGGTAATCATGGCCGCCGACGTTGTGGGCCCTGATGCCCAGGCCAAGGCCGGAGCCCTCCAGCCCGGCCAGATCCTCCTGTTGGAGAACACCCGGTTTGAGCCCGGCGAGACCAAGAACGACCCCGGGCTGGCAAAGGCAATGGCCGATATGGCCGACGTATATGTGTCCGACGCCTTTGGCGCCGTCCACCGCGCCCATGCCTCCACCGCCGGCGTAGCCGACTACCTGCCTGCCGTCTCTGGTTTCCTGATCCAGAAGGAGCTGGATTTCATCGGCGGCGCCCTAGCCAATCCGAAGCGGCCTTTGGTGGCCATTTTGGGCGGCTCAAAGGTGTCCTCTAAGATCGGTGTGATTAACAACCTGCTGGAGATTGCCGATACTGTCATCATCGGCGGCGGCATGGCCTATACCTTCTCAGCCGCCCAGGGGGGCAAGGTGGGCAACTCCCTGCTGGAGGCCGACTGGCAGGACTATGCCAACGAGATGGTGCAGAAGGCCGCCCACAAGGGTGTGAAGCTGCTCCTGCCCGTGGATACCGTGTGTGCCGATGCCTTTGCCCCCGATGCCCACAGCCAGGTGGTCAAGGCCGGGGAGATCCCCGATGGCTGGGAGGGTCTGGACATCGGCCCTGAGACGGTCAAATTGTACTGTGAGGCGGTGGCCGATGCCGGCACCGTGATCTGGAACGGCCCCATGGGCGTATTTGAGTTCCCCGCTTTTGCAAAGGGTACCGAAGCGGTGGCGGAGGCTCTGTCCAAGACCTCTGCAATTACCATCATCGGCGGCGGAGACTCCGCTGCCGCCGTGCAGCAGCTGGGCTATGCCGACAAGATGACCCACATCAGCACCGGCGGCGGCGCCTCCCTGGAGTTTATGGAAGGAAAAGAGCTGCCTGGCGTGGCATGCCTGTTGGATCGGTAACAGGCTGCCCCCATGCAAAGCGGCAAGCCGGCGAAGCACCCCGGGGAGGATGCCGCGTCTGTAAGGCGGCAGGGCCGCCCCAGCGGCTGTGCCGCGTTTGTCCTTTGAAGAGAAAAGGCAGGGAAGCGCAGTGCGGTTTTCGCAGCTGGGCGGAAACGGAGCGGACGTTGCGGCGGCGCGGACAAGGGACTGGCCGGCGCGGCTGACCGTACAAACCCGGGTCTGGCGGGATGCCAAGGGCCTGGAATATACGAAACAAAGGCGGACCGATAAAAAGCTTAAGCCTTTTATGATAAATAAGTTAGTAGGGAGAGAATCACCATGAATCGTCGTTATCGTAAGACCATCATTGCTGGCAACTGGAAAATGAACAACACCCTGTCCCAGACCAAGGCCTTTGCCGAGGAGCTGAAGCCCATTATGCCCAAGGGCAAGTGGTGCAGCGTGGTGCTCTGTGTTCCCGCCGTCAACATCCAGGCGGCCGTTCGTCTGTTTAAGGACTGTCACATCGCCATCGGCGCTGAGACCTGTCACTATGAGGACCACGGTGCCTACACCGGTGAGATTACCGCAGAGATGATTAAGGAGGCGGGGGCCAAGTATGTGATTATTGGTCACTCCGAGCGCCGCCAGTACTATAACGAGACTGACTTCACCGTGAATAAAAAGGTCCACGCCGCCATCAACGCCGGCCTGATCCCCATTGTCTGCGTAGGCGAGAGCCTGGAGCAGCGGGAGCTGGGCGTCACCATGGAGCTGATTGCCTATCAGGTGAAGTGCGCCCTGGCCGATGTGCCTGCTGAGAAGATGCGCCATGTGGTCATCGCTTATGAGCCCCTGTGGGCCATCGGCACCGGAAAGACCGCCACCGCCGAACAGGCTGGCGAGGTGTGTCAGGCCATTCGTGCCGTGATCCGCAAGCTGTACGGCGCCCATGTGGCCCGGTCCGTCACCATTCAGTACGGCGGCTCCATGAATGCCAAGAACGCTGCCGAGCTCCTGGCCCAGCCCGACGTGGACGGCGGCTTGATCGGTGGTGCGGCACTGAAGCCCAACGATTTTGTGCAGATTATCAACGCCGCCAATCAGGAGTAAGCCGGCCGCCACGGAAAAAGCGGTGAAGCCGCCGGCAAATGGGGACCGTCGGGATCAGATTCCATTTGCCGGGGAGGAGCAGGGACGAGAACTGAGAGACGCCCGGCAGGGTGTTCCGAAGGGACGGGCTGTGCTCCGATGACAAGGCCGCAGATCAAGAGTGAAGACAGGAGAGTAATGAGTGGCGACAAGCGGGTTCCCCGGAGAAGGTCTGCGCGCTCCACTTTTAACTCTTCGCTCTGAAAAGAAAGGGTTTTTATGAAAACACCTACCACATTGATTATCATGGATGGGTTTGGGTTCGGGCCCGCGGACAAGGGAAATGCAGTGGCCAACACACCCACACCCAACCTGGATAAGATTTTTGCCGAGTGCCCCGGCTGCCGTCTTTCCGCCTCCGGGCTGGATGTGGGTCTGCCGGAGGGCCAGATGGGAAACAGTGAAGTGGGCCACACCAACATCGGCGCGGGCCGGGTGGTGTTCCAGGACCTGCCCCACATCAGCCGGGATATTGATACCGGCGCCTTTTTTGAAAACTCCGCGTTCCTGGACGCCATGTCCAACTGCCGGGAGTGGGGGAGCGCGCTGCATCTGATGGGGCTGCTGTCTGACGGCGGAGTTCACAGCCACATCACCCACCTGTTTGCCCTTCTGAACATGGCAAAGGATCAGGGAATTGAAAAGATCTATGTCCACTGCTTTTTGGACGGGCGGGATGTCCCGCCCAGCTCCGGCAGGCACTTTGTGGAGCAGCTTCAGGCCAAACTGCAGCAGCTGGGCGCGGGCCAAATCGCCACGGTCATGGGCCGCTACTACGCCATGGACCGGGACAAACGATGGGACCGGGTGCAGAGGGCTTATGACGCCATTGTCTGCGGTCAGGCTCCCTATGAAGCCGATGCCGCCCAGGCTGTCCAAAGGTCTTATGACGCCGGTGTAACCGACGAATTTATGGAGCCTGTGGTCTGTCTGAAAAATGTGCAGATCCAGGATAACGACTCGGTTATCTTCTTCAACTTCCGTCCCGACCGGGCCCGGGAGATTACCCGGACCATGGTGGACGAGGATTTTAAAGAGGTGGAGCGGAAGACCGGCTTTGTTTCCACCTTCTTTGTATGCACCACCGAATATGACGCCACCATGCCCAATGTGACGGTGGCCTATCCCAGGCAGAAGCTGGACAATATTTTTGGGGAGTATATCTCCAAGCTGGGTCTGACCCAGCTGCGCATCGCTGAGACGGAAAAATATGCCCATGTCACCTTTTTCTTCAACGGCGGCGCCGAGCAGGTGTTCCCCGGGGAGGACCGGTGCCTGATTGCTTCTCCCAAGGTGGCCACTTACGATCTCCAGCCCGAGATGAGTGCCTACCAGGTGACTGAGGAGGCGGTGAAGCGCATTCTTAGCGGCGCCTACGATGTGATTATTCTGAATTTTGCCAACTGCGACATGGTGGGCCATACCGGAGTGTATGAGGCGGCCTGCAAGGCTGTGGCCACTGTGGACGAGTGCGTGGGCAAGGTGGTGGATGCCACCTCCAAGATGGGGGGCGTGTCTCTTATCACCGCCGACCACGGCAACGCGGAGCAAATGGAAGAGCCGGATGGATCTCCGTTTACCGCTCACACAACCAACCTGGTGCCGTTCTATATTGTTGGGGCCAGCGTAAAGCTGCGGGACGGCCGCTTGGCCGACATCGCCCCCACCATGCTGGACCTGATGGGCCTGGAAAAACCTGCCGAGATGGACGGAGAGACCCTGATTGTGAACTGACGCGGGAGATTGGATAGATGTGTTCCGCGTGGGGATGAATGATGGCGGCTTCCGCGCAGACATCCCCCTTACCTCCTGCATGTTCGGACGCGTTCCCGCGCGGTTCGCCGCGCAGAGACTATATATCCCCTGGGCGGGAGGGCGCTCCCGCCGCACAAATGAAAGGAGATTGATTCCTATGAAGCAGATGATCGAAATTGTTGACGTGGTTGGCCGCGAAATTCTGGACAGCCGCGGAAACCCCACCGTAGAGGTTGAGGTGTACCTGGAGGACGGTGTGATGGGCCGTGCCGCCGTGCCCTCCGGCGCCTCCACCGGTATCTATGAGGCCTGCGAGCTCCGGGACGGAGACAAGGGCCGCTATATGGGCAAGGGCGTGGAGAACGCTGTGAAGAACGTGAATACCGAGATTGCCGAGGCCCTGATTGGCACCAACGTGCTGGATCAGGTGGCCATTGACAAGATGCTCATTGACCTGGACGGAACCCCCAACAAGAGCCGTCTGGGCGCCAACGCCATTCTGGGCGCTTCCCTGGCCTGTGCCAAGGCCGCTGCCGAGAGCCTGGGTACCTCTCTGTACAACTATATCGGCGGCGTCAACGCCAAGCAGCTGCCTGTACCCATGATGAATATCCTCAACGGCGGTGCCCACGCCACCAACAATGTGGAGATTCAGGAGTTTATGATTATGCCTGTCTCCGCGCCCTCCTTCCGTGAGGCCCTGCGCCGCTGCGCTGAGGTCTTCCACACCCTGAAGACCGTCCTGAAGGAGAACGGCACCCCCGCCGCCGGTGTGGGCGACGAGGGCGGCTATGCGCCCAACCTGAAAAAGGATGAGGACGCCCTGAAGGTTATCGTAGAGGCCGTTGAGAAGGCGGGCTACAAGCCCGGCGAGGACTTTATGATCGCCATTGACGCCGCCTCCTCCGAGTGGTGGGATGAGGAGCAGAAGTGCTATATCCAGCCCAAATCCGGCAAGAAGCTGACCCAGCAGCAGCTGGTGAATATGTGGAAGAAGTTTGCCGACACCTACCCCATCATCTCCCTGGAGGACGGCATGGCCGAGACCGACTGGGAGGGCTGGGCCATGCTGACCAAGGGCATCGGCGACCGGGTCCAGCTGGTTGGCGACGACCTGTTCGTCACCAACGTGGAGCGGCTGTCCACCGGTATTGAGAAGAAGGTTGGCAACGCCATTCTCATCAAGGTCAACCAGATCGGCACCCTGACCGAGACTCTGGACGCCATCCAGATGGCCAACCGGGCCGGCTACACCGCCATCGTCTCCCACCGCTCCGGTGAGACCGAGGACGCCACCATTGCCGACATCGCCGTGGCCCTCAACGCCGGTCAGATCAAAACCGGCGCCCCCAGCCGCACCGACCGGGTGGCCAAGTACAACCAGCTGCTCCGCATTGAGGAGGAACTGGGCGACATCGCCGAGTATCCCGGCATGAAGGCGTTTTTCAATCTGAAGTAAGAACTTTGAAAAATAGAGACAGGACCGCTTTGGCGGTCCTGTCTCTATTTTTCAAAAAACTCTCTTGAAAAGGCCCCCTGTAGCCCGGCTGGGGGCCTTTTCAGGGGGGTAGAAAAGCAGAGAATCGCCGGGGAAGGTGCCCGGTGGGATTAGGGCTCTGTCTGCGTCCCTTGGGTGACGAAATTTAAGGGTTTTTTCATAGTTTATCCTCCCGGGCCATATCCTGAGGGGAGGGGGGATCGGGGTTGCTGGGACAGCTGAAATTTGACGGACGGGGCCGGGGGAGGGCGGAGCGGGGGGACCTGTACGGTATGCCTGTGCTCCGCAGCCGGGCGGACCCGGAGGGATGGCTGGGGGAACGCAGGCTGCGCCGGGCGGGACGTTCCCTGTGGCGGTACGGAGCCCTGCGGGCTCTGGTTCCCGCTGGATTTGCCCGTTGGGACCTGCTGGAGGCATACGGCCTGCACCCGGTGGACCCGGGCCCCTTTCTGCGGGCCCAGTCGGCGCCTTTGGCCCTGGGGGCGCTGGAGCGGCGGGGACTGGCGCCGGACAGGGCCACAGTGGCCCTGCGGGGACTGCGCGCGGACAGGGAGATGGCGCGGGCGGCGGCGGAGCTGTGTCCCCGGGTCCGCCATCTGATTATTTCAGCCCCCCGGGGCGGACAGGAACTGGCCCTGTGGCTGCGGAGCGAATTTGGAATTCCGATTCTTCCGGAGGAGGAACTGGGGGAGGTGGCACTCTGTTTTCATCCGGAAGGGCGGCGGGTGGAAGAGTCTGCCTTGAATCTGTACGGACAGACACCCGGATTGGAGGGTATCTTACTTTCAGCTCCCGCCCTGTCGGAAGAGGACAGAACGGACCTGTATCTGATGTCCGCCCTGTGGGAAGGGGGGCGGCTGGGCCGGGAACAGCTAAAAATTACTTGACAGACCCGGTTGGAAATTCTATAATGACAAATACTGCATCAGTATGCCCAATTCTTTATTATAATGTATGGCCGGGGAGAAATCCCCGGCCATGCTTAGAAAGGTGTGCGAGATATTATGGCGAAGGAATATAAATTGAGCCCGCAGCGTCTGAAAGAGCTGCAGGAGGAAATGAATTATTTGAAAACCGTCCGGGAGAAGGAAGTGGCGGAGCTGATTAAGGAGGCCCGCTCCTTTGGAGACCTGTCCGAGAACAGCGAGTATGACGAGGCGAAAAACGAGCAGGGCAAGTTGTATTCCCGGATGGCAGAGCTGGAAGAGATTCTTTCCAACTATGTGGTGATCGAGGAGGAGGCCTCTGCCGGTGACTATATCCGTCTTGGGACCGTGGTTACTGTGCTGGATAAGGAATTCGAGGAAGAGGTGACCTATAAAATTGTAGGCTCTCAGGAGGCGGATCCCATGAATGGAGCCATCTCGGAGGACTCCCCCTTTGGAAAAGCTCTCTTGGGGCACAATGTTGGGGACAACGTGACTGTGGATGCGCCCGCCGGCCCCATCGCCTATAAAATTCTCAAGGTTGAGCGGTAATTGACAAAAGACGGCCCTGGGGCCGATACAGATAGGAGTGGTCAACATGGCCGAAAAGAACAACCAGAGCGCCGCCCCTGAGCAGCAGAGTCTGTCTCAGCTGCTCCAAATTCGTCGGGACAAGCTGAAAGAGCTGCAGGAGAGCGGCAACGATCCCTTTCAGATTACCCGGTATGGGGTGGACAATGACTCTGCCAACGTGAAAGAAAACTTTGACGCCCTGGAGGGGCAGGAGGTGTCCCTGGCAGGCCGGCTGATGTCCAAGCGGGGTATGGGCAAGGTGTCCTTCTGCGACCTTCAGGACAAATCAGGCCGTATTCAGCTGTACGCCCGAAAGGACGAGATGGACGAGGCGGAATATGACCGGTTTAAGAGGTACGACATTGGCGATATTGTGGGCGTGCACGGCGTGGTGTTTCGTACCCAGCGTGGGGAGATGTCCATTCGGGTGGTTACCTGTACCCTGCTGTCCAAGTCTCTGCTGCCCCTGCCGGAGAAATTTCACGGCCTGACCAATACCGAGCTGCGCTACCGTCAGCGGTATGTGGATTTGATTGTCAACCCGGAGGTGAAGCGCAACTTCATCGTCCGGTCCCAGTTTATCAAGCATGTCCGGGAGTTTATGGACGGCCGTGGCTATATGGAGGTGGAAACTCCGGTTTTGAACACCATCTCCGGCGGTGCCACCGCCCGTCCCTTTATCACCCATCATAATACCCTGGATATCGACATGTATATGCGCATTGCCACCGAGCTGCCCTTAAAGCGGTTGATTGTGGGCGGCATGGACCGGGTGTATGAGATTGGCCGCATCTTCCGCAACGAGGGCATGGACCCCAAGCATAATCCGGAGTTTACCACCATCGAGCTGTATCAGGCCTATGCCGACTTTAACGACATGATGGACCTGTTTGAGGATCTGCTGACCTCCGCGGCCCGGAAGATTTTGGGCACCTACCAGGTGGAGTGGCAGGGGGAGCAGATCGACCTGACCCCCGGGTGGCCCAGGATGCCTATGCACGAAGCGGTGAAGAAGTACTGCGGCATCGACTTTATGGCCATTGACAGCGATGAGGAGGCCGTGGCTGCCGCCAAGGCCATCGGTGTGGAGCTGCCTGAAACGGCGGACAAGACCTGGGGCAATGCCCTGTATGAATGCTTTGATCAGAGGGTGGAGGAGAAGCTGATTCAGCCAACCTTCATCACCATGCATCCCGTGGACGTATCTCCCCTGGCAAAGCGATCCCCCTCCGACCCCCGGCTCACCGAGCGCTTCGAGCTGTTTATCTGCCACAGCGAGATGGGCAACGCGTTCTCCGAGCTGAACGACCCCATTGACCAGCGCCAGCGCTTCCAGAAGCAGGTGGAGCTGCGGGACAAAGGAGACGACGAGGCCGGCATGATGGACGAGGATTTTCTTACCGCGCTGGAGTATGGTATGCCCCCCACAGGCGGACTGGGAATCGGCATCGACCGCTGTGTGATGCTGCTGACCAATTCCGACTCCATCCGAGAGGTCATCTTGTTCCCAACCATGAAGACCCTGGGCGGTTCTGAAGGGCAGAAAAAAGAGGAAAAAGCAGAGCCCGCAGTGCCGGAGAAGGTGGACTTCTCCAATGTGAAGATCGAGCCGCTGTTTGAGGAGTTTGTTGATTTCGAGACCTTTGCAAAGTCTGATTTCAGAGCTGTAAAGGTAAAAGCATGCGAAGCGGTCAAGAAGAGCAAGAAGCTGCTGAAGTTTACCCTGGATGACGGAACAGGGACGGACAGGGTAATTTTAAGCGGAATTCACGAGTATTACGAGCCGGAGGAGCTGGTTGGAAAGACCTGTATCGCAATCACAAACCTGCCGCCCAGGCCGATGATGGGGATCGATTCCTGTGGTATGCTGATCTCCGCAGTGCACGAAGCCGACGGGCATGAGGAACTTAATCTTCTGATGGTAGACGACCGAATTCCAGCAGGTGCCAAGCTGTACTAAGGGACACTCAGATAAAAACGCCGGGGCCGGACAGAAATGTCCGGCCCCGGCGTTTTGCTGATCCGGTGTCACATAATGTGCTCCTCGGCACAGTTGTCCAGTACCCGGACTCCCATTTCTCCGCGGTGGGCCACGGGAAAATCAGCGATGCTCACTGGGTCAAACTTGGGGCACAGCCGCAATTCGGGACTGAGCCGCAGGTCCTCCACAGTATCTCGAAATTTGGGATCCACCATAATAACCACCCCTGAACAGTATGCCCAGGGACAGAGCGGGGTATGAGAGGTATGTATGTCCGGGGGAAATATCCCCAGGAAGACAAACAGGCCGTTCATATTTTGCCGCAGAGGCGGCATACTACCCAAAACGGAGAGGGAGGCGGGGCGGAGTATGAAAAAGGCGGCTGCTTCCATGCAGCCAAATGGGCGCGGCAAAAAAATCAGGTTGTTGTTCCTGGGCTGGGCCGCGTCGGGGCTGGCTGTTTTGGCCCTGCTGACGGGAGGCGTGAAAGGACCGTTCAGAGCCTCCGCCGCCCCCGTCAGCAGGGAGATGCCGCTGGTAATTGCCCACCGGGCGGGAGCGGCCCTGGGGCCGGAGAATACACTGGCGGCGCTGGAGAGGGCCATTGGGTCAGGGGCGGATATGGCGGAGGTGGATCTCCGTCTGACGCGGGACGGAGAGGTGGTTGCAGTCCACGACAGCAGCTTGGAACGGACTGCCGGTCTGCCTCAGGAGGTGTATGCCACCGACCTGAATACCATCCGGGGGCTGGATGCCGGTTCCTGGTACTCCGAACGTTTTGCCGGTGAGCGGGTCCCCACGCTGAAAGAACTGCTGGACGCCTCCCGGGGGAGGATACGGCTGATGGTGGAGCTGAAATATGATGGAGAAGACCGGGGCCTGCTGGAAGAGACAATACGTCAGATTCAGGTGTCCGGACTGACAGAGCGCTGTATCCTGGCCTGTACCAGAATCGACGTGCTGCGCCGGAGCAAGGAGCTGGAGCCGAGGCTGGATACCGTGTATATTGGGGAAGAAATTCCTCGAAACGGGGAAGGGCTGGACGCCGCTGACGGGCTCAGCATCTGCCTGGCCGGACTGCGGGCAGAGGAGGCGGCCCAGGTGCGGGGGCAGGGCAAAGACCTTTATATATGGACGGTAAACGCCCGGAAAGAGATGGAACTTGCCTTTGCCTTGGGCGCAGAAGGCCTTGTGACGGACAACCCGGCGCTGGCCCAAAAGGTGCTGGAGGCGGGAAAGGAGGAAAGCGCATGAAATATTATTATGGCACGGAAAGACGGGGGCCCTATTTTGAGGGCTGGTATTTGAAGCACCAGGGGGACGAGGGGGAGCTGGCGGTGATACCAGCCTTCCATCAACAAAAGGACGGGGGCCGCAATGCATCCATTCAGGTGATTACCCGAAAGGAGAGCCGCATGTTTTCCTTTCCGGCCCACGCCTTTCAAGCCTGGCCCGATCTGTTTCAGGTGCGGGTGGGGGACAACTGGTTTTCCCGGGACGGAGTCAAGCTTAGCCTGACAGCAGAGGACTTTTCCCTGGAGGGGGAGCTGCGGTACGGGCCGTTTGCCCAGTTGGAGGAGGATATTATGGGGCCCTTTCGGCATCTGCCGGGGATGCAGTGTGTCCACGGGGTGCTGAGTATGGGACATCGGGTGGACGGCATGGTATCCATCAACGGCAGCACGGCTCTGTTTTCCAATGGTCTGGGGTATGTTGAGACGGATCGGGGCCGGTCCTTTCCCAGGGAATATCTCTGGACCCAGTGTATCTGGCGGGACCGGCAGAAGGTGAGCCTGATGCTGTCTGTCGCCCATATTCCTCTTCCAGTGGGGGGATTTACAGGGTGTATCTGCGAAATCCGTTTTGCGGGGCGGGCTTATCGTCTGGCTACCTACCACGGAGTAAAGGTGAAGCGGTGGTCAGAACAGGGGGCCGTTTTGGTGCAGGGCCCGTTACGGCTGGCCGTAGATCTGGTGGAGCAGGCGGCCCGCCCGCTCCAGGCGCCCACGGCGGGGGCAATGACCCGGACGATTCACGAGAGTCTGTGCGCCACTGTGCGCTACCGTTTCTGGGACGGTGACTCCCTGCTCTTTGATCATACGGATTCCCGGGCCAGCTTTGAGTATGCGGGGGAAGAGAAGAAAAAAGGGAGGAGGACGGGAACTTCATAAGGAGGCATTCCGATCAGCCAGCATGGCAATGAACTGGGCGGCTTTTGGGCGGCGGGTCAGTGCATATCCTGCCAGAGTTTTCATCAGTTCCGGATTGTTTTTCCAGGCCCTGGAGATGACGGCGCGAATATTTCGTTCCACCGCTTTCCATGAGGTTCCATACTCCTCTGCGATGACGGGATACAGGTGTTTGGTGACGGAGAAAAGGGTATCGGGTTTTTGAGCGGCCAATTCTACGGCGGATAGTGTCTGGTGGAAGCCAATATAATTGGGGGTGACCCCCAGACATTTCAGGATATTGTGGCAGTCTGTATGGAGACAAGCTGCCTTATCCAAGGCAGCGGGATGGCTCTCGATCAAATTGGAGTAGTAAATAGATGTTTTTGGCAGCAAATGTTGAAGCGTTTCCACAAATTTTCCCTCCTTAATGTCTAAGATAAGGGAAAAAAGCAAAAAATGTTGCCTGTTTTTCTGGAATTTTGACCTGTGGTTTCGGAAATTGGGGTGTGCCGGAGGGAGAAAACCTACATTTGGGGGAAGAGAGGAAAGTGGCAGAGCAGCCGCCCGATGGGCGGCTGCTCTGCCATGGAGTCAAGGTTCCGTTATGGGCTTGGCTTTTGCTTTGGTCCGCTTTGAGGCGCCCTGGAGCTCTGGCACCGGGGGAACCTGATTCTTGGGCCGGGTATGGGTACGCTCCGGCCGCTTCATACCCTGTTTTGCCATGGGCACTTCCTCAATTGTCGCCGCGGGTCAAATTTTCCGCATAGTCCCGCAGGCTGTCCAGGGAGTTTACGTGGGAGGAGCGGGTGGAAATTTGACTTTGCACATAATCGGGAAGGGCGTTAAAGTAGGCCTTGGCCTGGGAATCCTGCTGGAGAAGGGCGTTTAAATCGGCATATTTCATACAAATTACCTCACATTGTCAATCCGTTGGGGCGGGTCAGACTGTCCACCAGAGCGCGCATCTGCGACTTGGAAGAAATGGAATGGGTCTGATTGATCAGTTCGCTCTGCCGGGATGGGGATAGGGAATAGAAAGTTTGAGCAGCTTGTGGGTTCTGGAGCAGTGCCATGGCAAAACCCATGGGCAGATCCTGCATAGGGTCCATAGATACATCACCTCGCCCTTAGTTTGCGAAGAGAGAGGCGGGATATACACGCAAAAAAAGAATCTGAAAAATCCGTGGAATTTACCGAAAATCATAGGTATGGTATAGTAGGAAAAACTTTTTCCGCAATTGGACCAGAGGGGGGAGGCACCGGCCCATGATCCCATTCCGCTTACAGGCCATGGGGCAGAGAAAGAGGAGAAGAAAGGTGCGGATGGAAGAGAACCGGCGGCCAGCTGGCGCGTTGGAACCTGGGGGCTGTTCCTGGGGGCCGCCCCTGGTGATTCCCTATTTTATATCCTGCGCAATCTGTCCAGAATGTTCACTCTTTTGACAAAGTATGACGCTTATGAGATACGGATGACGGATGCGGCAGTAGCTTGCCGGACGGCGGGTGTAAGGTGTTTTATTGCTTTCTGTGGCGGGAGGCCCCTGGGGTCCGGGGGACGGAGAGCGTGCGGTTTTGGGTTGAGGGAATTACTCCGGGGAGAGTCCGGCGGCTGGACGGGGACAGGGGTTTCTTTGACGCCTGGATGAACTGAGCCCGCCAGATGAGTGGTTTAACTCCCCGGCAGTCACTGCCAAGGAATATCGAATCGGGCACGCCTTTGACGGCAGCCGGTTCAAAATAGTGCCGTGGCAGATCATAGAAAATTTGAATTCGGAGTAAAAGAGGGGGCGGGAATTGGAAGAATAAGGAATGGAATTTTATGTTATACACAAAAAATGAGTATAAAAATATACATATTCACCAAAAACGATTCTTGACCCTGGGACCTCTATCTTGTACAATATGGGTATCCGCTGAGGAAAAGCGGCAATTGATACAGGAAATAAGGAGGGACCAAAAATGGTCCGAGAGATTGAAATAAAGGACAGGTCACAGATCGAGAAGATCAACCGGCTGGCCTGTGATACCCCCTATGAGGTTTGGCTGAGCTCCGGTGCAATTATGCTGGATGCCCGCTCCCTGTTGGGATTATTTGCCCTGGTGGGCAAAAAGGTCCGGGTTGTGGCCGAGGATGATGTGAATTTCCGGTCCTTTGAAAAACTGGTTGACCAGATGTACAAAGCATGAAAAATCCCCTGCACCTGTTCAGGTGCAGGGGATTTTAACTGAAATTACAGCAGATGGAAATTGACAATAAGACCGGAGAAGACGATGGACACGGTGGACACCAGTTTGATGAGGATGTTCAGGGAGGGGCCGGAGGTGTCCTTGAAGGGGTCGCCCACAGTGTCGCCGATGACGGCGGCCTTGTGGTTTTCGCTGCCCTTGCCGCCGTGATGGCCGGCTTCGATATACTTCTTGGCGTTGTCCCAGGCGCCGCCGGCGTTGGACATAAAGACAGCCATGGCAAAGCCGGTGACGGATACGCCGCCCAACAGACCTACCACGCCTTCCACAGACAGGATCAGGCCGGTAAGAATGGGGACCACGATGGCCAGCAGGGAGGGCTTTACCATCTCCTTGAGGGCGCCCTTGGTGCACAGGCCCACACAGGAGGCATAGTCAGGGTCGGTGGTGCCCTCCATAATGCCGGAGATCTCCCGAAACTGGCGGCGGACCTCCACCACGATGGACTGAGCGGCGCGCTGAACCGCGCTCATGGTGAAGGCGGCAAAGACGAAGGTGAGCATGGCGCCGATGAACAGGCCCACTAGCACGGCGGGGTTGGTGAGAGACAGGTCGGGGGCGTGGTCCATTTTGGCCTTGACGATGTCCACGTAGCTGACCAGCAGGGCCAGGGCGGTGAGGGCGGCGGAGCCGATGGCAAAGCCCTTGCCGGTGGCGGCGGTAGTATTGCCCAGGGAGTCCAGAGCGTCGGTGCGTTCCCGGACCTCCTCACCCAAACCGGACATCTCGGCAATGCCGCCGGCGTTGTCGGCCACGGGGCCATAGGCGTCGGTGGCCAGGGTGATGCCCAGGGTGGAAAGCATCCCCACAGCGGCGATGCCGATGCCGTACAGGCCCTTGGAGAACAACTCGGTGTAATTGGCGGAGGCGGTGGCCATGGAGCCGCCTGCGGCCAGGAAAGAGATAATGACTGCCGCGCCTACAATAAGGATGGGGGCGATGGTGGACAGCATGCCCAGAGACAGGCCGCCGATGATGGTGGTAGCGGCGCCGGTTTCAGTGGCGTCAGCCAGCTCCTGAGTGGGTTTGTAGGTGTCGGAGGTGTAGTATTCGGTAAAATAACCGATGGCGCAGCCCCCTGCAAGGCCGCAGAGAATGGCGACGTATACGCCCCAGTTGCCCAGGGTGAAGTATGTAAGGGGGGCGGCCAGAACGGCGGCCAGGACAGAGGCGGTGTAGGTCCCCTTGCGCAGGGTGCCCAGCAGTTCCCGCTGGCTGGCCCCCTCCTTGGTGCGGATCAGGAAGGAACCGAAAACGGAGCACAGAATTCCAACAACGGCCAGGGCAATGGGCAGCAGCATGGCGCCCCAGCTGCTGCCGGGGTATGCGGCCACGCCCAGGGCGAAGGTGGCCAGAATGGAGCCCACATAGGACTCATACAGGTCGGCGCCCATGCCGGCCACGTCGCCCACGTTGTCGCCCACGTTGTCCGCGATGGTGGCGGGGTTGCGGGGGTCGTCCTCGGGAATGCCGGCCTCCACCTTACCCACCAGGTCGGCGCCCACATCGGCGGCCTTGGTGAAGATGCCGCCGCCCACACGGGCGAACAGGGCCATAAAGGAGGCGCCCATGCCGAACATGACCATGGTCTGGGCAATCTGAGCGGCGTCATAGTGGGCCAGATACTTCAGGATATGGAACCATACGGTGATGTCCAGCAAGCCCAGGCCCACCACGGTGAAGCCCATGACCGCGCCGGAGGAAAAGGCCACATTCAGCCCCTTGTTCAGGCTCTCGCTGGCGGCCTGGGCAGTCCTGGCGTTGGCGGAGGTGGCGATCTTCATACCCACAAAGCCGGCCAAGGCGGAGTAGATACCGCCGGTGAGGAAGGCGAAGGGGATAAACCAGTTGTCCAGCAAATGGAAGGCGGCCAGAGCCAGCAGAATGAAAAACACCACGAAAAAGACTTTGGCCACAGTGGCATACTGGTGCTGCAAATAGGCATTTGCACCCTGCCGAATGGCGGCGGCTATCTTTTTCATGGTGTCGTTGCCTTCTGAGAAGGCCAAAACCTTGCTGCGCTGCAGGTAGGCGAAGATAAGTGCCGCGCCTGCGCCCACAAGTCCGATCCAGAACATGTTGTCCAAAACTTGCACTCCCCTTTTCGACTGCTAGTACCGGCTTTCTTCACAAGAGAACCGGGCTAGCGCTGAATTATATGGTTATTTTAGCATATAACCCAGAAAATGCAAGTGAACTTTTTTAACTAGATGGGGATAGAGACTTTCGAAAATTTTGTAAGTAAAGACTTGCTGCGGAAAAGAACGGAATAAGTCGGAGCTTCATGCCCTGCGCCAGGTGGAACGGCTGAACAAAACCAGTATAGGGAAAATTTCAAGGCGGCCGATAATCATGCACAGAGACATGACCAATTTGGAGAGCGGGGAGAAGGCGGCAAAGTTGCCCGCCGGCCCCACGGCCTCCAGGCCGGGCCCTACGTTGCTGACGCAGGTGAGAGCCGAGGAGAAGGAGACAGAGAAGGAGAAGTTGTCTAAAGAAATAATGAGGGCGGCGGACAGAATCACCAGCAGATAGCAGCCAACAAAGGTAAGGACGGAATGTACGGTGCTCTCTTCTACGACCTTGCCGTCCAGCGTCACCACTTCCACTGAGCGGGGATGAATGATATGGTGGATTTCCCGGCGGATGGAGCGCATGAGAATCAGAACACGGGAACATTTCATGCCCCCGCCGGTGGAGCCGGCACAGGCGCCGCAGAACATCAACATGATCAGAACCAGGTGAGAAAACTGGGGCCAGAAGGACCAATCAGTGGTGGAAAAGCCGGTTGTGGAAATAATGGAGCAGACTTGGAAAAAGGCATAGCGGAAGGTCTGGACCAGGTCCGAATACAGGGGATAGATATTAACTGAAATCAAAACCGTGGCCCCGGCCACTGCCAGCAGGAAAAAGCGCAGCTCGTCGCTGTGCAGCACCTCCCGGAATTTGCGGGTAAGCAGAAGAAAATAGACTGCAAAGTTGAGTGAGAACAAGATGATGAAAACAGCAATTATCATATCCACGGCCATACTGTTGTATGCTCCCACGCTGATGTTCCGGTTGGAGAAGCCGCCGGTACCGGCGGTTCCAAAGGCGTGGATAAAGGAGTCGTACAGCGGCATACCGGCCAATTTCAGACAGGCCACCTCCAGCAGGGTGAGGGCACAATAAATGCCGTATAGAATTTTTGAGGTTTTGGCCTGTTTGGGCACCAGCTTGGAGAAGACAGGGCCCGGAGTCTCCGCCTGGGTCAGGTAGTGGGAGCGGATTCCCATGGAAGGGAGAACAGCAGTAGCCAGTACCAGTACGCCCATGCCGCCCATCCAGTGAGTAAAGGAGCGCCAGAACAGAATTCCATTTGGCAGAGCCTCGATGTTGGACAGGATAGAAGCTCCGGTGGTGGTAAAGCCGGAGGCGGATTCAAAGAGACAGTCCACAAAGGAGGAAAAATAGCCGCTGAACCAGAAAGGCAGAGCCCCCAGAAGGCAGGTGACCATCCAAATCAGGCCAACGGCCACGAAGCCCTCCCGGACGAAAAAGCGCTTTTGAGCGGGCAATACGGACAGGCCCAGGCCCAGCAAAGCCGTAATGGCAATGCTCCATAGAAAGGGCAGAGGGTTTTCCCCGTAAATCAGGGCAACCAACAAGGGCAGGGCCAGGGAAGCTGACTCAATGAGCAGAATGCGTCCCAGTACTTTCAGCACCAGCTTGAGGTTCATTGTACGCCGCCTCCTGACACGGGAGCGGGAGTTTCCTCGACATAAATATCGTTGAGATCCAAAATGCCGCTGTCCCGGGATATAATGATAACAATGTCATCGGGGCACAGCGCGGAGGAGCCTTCGGGAATGATGATCTCCTGCCCGCGGACGATGACAGCAATGAGAATGCCGGATTTCAGCCGCAGGTCTTTGAGCGCCACGCCCAGATGGCGGGTGGACGGACTGACGGTAAATTCCATAGCCTCGGCACCGCCGTCAGCGATGCGGTGCAGAGAATTCATGACACTGCCTTGAGAATTCTGCATCCCGCGGACGCGGTGGAGAATGTGAGATGCGGTTATAAATTTGGGAGAAATTACACTGTCAAGACCGACGGAACGAGCGATGCCGGCATAATTCTGCCGGTTGCATTTGGTGATGATTTTGGAAAGTCCCTTTTGCATGGCGTATAAGGAGATAATCAAGTTGTCCTCATCCTGGTCAGTGAGGGCCACAAAGGCGTCGGAGGCGGAGAGATTTTCCGACTCCAGCAGTTCCTGGTCGGTACCGTCTCCGCAGATGGTCATTACCCGGGGGTAGACTTGGTGGAGCTGACGGCAGCGTTCCTCGCTGAGCTCCACCAACTTGATGCGCATATCCGTTTTATCCAGGAGATGAAGAAGATAGTTGGAAACTTTGCCGCCCCCCACAACCAGTACCTGTTTGATCTTTGGGGCGTACCGGCCCAGAACCCGGAAAAATTGGTCCAGGCTGTTGGGACGGCCGATCAGATAAAGCTTGTCATCGACCTGAGGGACAAAAGAGCCGTTGGGAATGGACACATGGCCGTCTCGCTCGGCGGCACAAAACAGCAGAGAGAGTTTTTTAACCTGGGTGGAGAGGGTGCGCAGCGGTTTTCCAACCAAAAAATCTCCCTCCTGAAGACGAAAGCCCATCAGTTCCACCCGGCCCCGGCAGAAGGTTTCGATGTTTGCGGCGGAGGGGAATCGGAGCAGGCGGGAGATCTCCACGGCGGTAGCGCTTTCGGGATTAATTACCATGTCAATTTTTAGGTTTTGACGCAGTTCGGCCAGACTGGCGGTATACTCCGGATTGCGAATCCGGGCAATGGTGTAGCCGGTGCCCAAATTTTTGGCAATGAGACAGCAGACCATGTTTACTTCGTCTGAATTGGTGGTGGCAACCAGCAAATCGGCGCCGTCGGCGCCTGCCTCGCGCAGGATGTCGGTGGACACACCGTTGCCCCGGATGACCATTATGTCCAGCATATCCGCGGCGCGGCGCAGGGCGTCCTCCCGCACATCAACGACAGTGACGTCGTGGGCCTCGCGGACCATCTGGCCCGCCAGGAAAAATCCAACTTTTCCGTTGCCCACAATGACAATTTTCATAGGAGCGCATCCTTTCCAAGTTACAAATATTAGGAGGGAAAATACGCCCCGCCCAAGGTGGGCCTTGAGCGGGACGGGTTACGCTTTATTCGGATGGGCGGTCCGGGAGGTCAGATTGTCCACTGTCCGTGGACAATGCCTACCAGATACCAACAGGTTTCTCCCGGAGCAAACACCAGCTTAAGGGAGGACCAGTCCATCCCTTGGCTGGAGGCGCTCTGTCCCGGAATGGAGAAGTCTACAAAGCGGCAGTCCGGGTATGCCTCCGCCACATTTTCCAGAGCATTGCCGCTGATCATCACCTGGTCAACACCAATCTGAGAGGACTGGGTATAGTCGGCGTTAAAGACATACTGAGCAAAATACTGGGAAATGGTCAGCTGGATGGGACTGCCCCGGCCGTCGGCGCGTCCCCAGGTGTACAGGCTGCTGTCCTGCTCCAAATCTTTCACCTGATTAGAGGTAAGGGTTAAATCTGTGGTAAAATCCACCGTGGAGTAGGGCGTAAAGGTGACACCTTTTTCTGGATGGACCATGGAGGCCACAGTGGCATAGTCACTGTTTTTTAAAGCCTGAAGTACATAGCAGGCTGAATTCAGCAGTTGAAAGTTGTCTTTGCTGTCCAAAGGTTCGGGAGAGAGGCCCGCCAGACCATTGGGATCGGAGGAGGTGGAGGAGGGGGCGCGGAGCATGGTGTTGACGGCAGGGGGGCCGTCGCTGTCCCAGGGCATGGGAAGGACTCCGCCCACCAAAAGTCCTGCCACCAGACAGAAAATACAGGAGAGGATGAAAGGCCGCTTCAAGGCAGTCGCCTCCTATTCAAAAAACGAGATGGCACAGACACCGCACACAGCCCGATGTCCAGGCGGGCTGCGGGAGAAAATAGTCAAATCTGTCTCTATTATAATGCGGTGAGAGCCGGGCCGCAAGTGGGAAAGAGCGGGAAAGAAGGGCCCGGAGTGGGGCACATAAATCCCGTAGAGAACCTGAGGCTATAGGACTATGGGTGCAGATTGGACAGATCAGCCATACCCATAGTAATGCAGTATAGATCATTATAGTATAAAAGTCGGAAAAGGTCAAGAAAAGGGGCCGGCTGCGCCGGCTTTTTCTGCCGCGGCGCAGCCGACCCCATGTGCATAAGGGAAAAGTGAAAAAGGAGAGACTAGCCAAAGAGCCATAGCGCTCCGGACTGTGCACCGCCCACGCCGGCCCGATATGCTTGGAGCAGACCGGGAGCGGGATGGTCCGGCCGTCGAATCTGAGCCCTCCTGGCCTCCAGTTCCCGGTCGGACAGCTCAACCTGAAGAAGCTTGTGCTCCAAATCAATGGTGATGATGTCTCCGTTTTGAATACAGGCGATGGGACCTCCCTCCCAGGCCTCCGGGGCGATGTGACCCACGCAGGGGCCCCGGGAAGCGCCGGAGAACCGGCCGTCCGTAATCATGGCCACAGAGGTGTGCAGGCCCATCCCCATGAGCATGGCGGCGGGGATGGACATTTCCCGCATACCGGGGCCGCCCTTTGGGCCTTCATACCGGATGACCAGGACACAGCCGGGTTCCACCTTCTGGTGAAGAAAGTGGTCCATCAGGTCTTCCTCCGACTCAAAGACCACAGCCGGTCCGCGGTGATAGAACATTTTGGGATCCACGCCGCTTTTCTTTACCACGGCCCCCTGGGGAGCCAGGTTGCCGTACAAAACGGTGAAGCAGCCGTCAGGGTGGAGGGCATTCTCCTCTGAGTGAATGACTGACTGGTCCACAGGCCGGGTAAAGGAGTCCAGGATCTGCCTTAAAGTGCCGCCGAAGGCCATGGGGACGTCCAGCTCCAAATGATTCCGGATGGCCTGCAGGGTGCCCTGCACGCCGCCGGCCCGATGGTAATCGGTGAGGTTGTACCGGGAGGAGGGCTTAAACTTGGCAATGACGGGGACGCTCTCCTGAATGGCGTCAAACTCCCGCAGATCCAGATCCACTCCAGCGGTTTTGGCGATGGCCATGACATGCATGACAAAATTGGTGGACCCTCCGGTGGCGGAGACGTGCCGGATGCCGTTGGAGATGGAGGCCTTGGTCAGAAAGGTCCGGGCGGTGACACCTGCGCGGGTCAGCTCCACAATCCGTTCTCCCACGTCCCGGGCTTGACGGACTTTGGCGGAGGAGCAGTAGAGCATGGTGGTGGAGCCCATGGGGCATAGCCCCAGGACCTCGGCAAACACGCCCATGGTGTTGGCGGTGCCATACATGGAGCAGGTGCCGCAGGAGAAGCAGATGTTCTCCTTATAATCTTCAAACTCCTCCTGGGTAATTGTCCCCGCGTTCCGTGCCCCGATGGATTCTTTCAGGTCAGGTGTGACCAGCACCTTATCCCCGGTTTCATAGGGGACCATGGAGCCGGCAGTGAGAAACAGGGAGGGCACGTCGATGGAAGCTGCGGCCATGAGCATGGCGGGGACAATCTTGTCGCAGGAGCATAAAAAGACCAGGCCGTCGAAGGCGTGGGCCTTGGCCATGGCCTCCGCTGAGGCGGCGATCAAATCCCGCTGGGGAAGAATGTACTGCATCCCGATCAGCTGGGCCATTCCATCACAGGGGGCGGGAACATTGAATTCGGCAGGGGCGCCCCCTGCGGCCCACACCCCCTCTTTCACATAGTTGACCAGCTCTTTGAACGGTTTGTGCCCAGGGTTTACATCGTTCCAGGAATTGACAATGCCAATGACGGGCTTTTTCAGATCTTTTTTCCGGTAGCCAGCGGCCCCCATCAACCCTGCATAGTAGGCGTCCGCCATGTTGTCCCGTTTTTCTTCCACAGAAATTCCTCCTGTTCGTTATTGCCTATAGTATAGCAGAAAAACAGCATCGAGAAAAACAAATGTTATAGCATCATATCACAAGAAAAAACTTGTATAACCCGATTTGCAGTGATAGGATAAAACCATTGGATTGGAAGGGAGCGGGTGAGAGATGACCACCAACCAGGAGATGTTTCTATACGCGGTGGAGGAGATGAGCTTCACCCGGGCGGCAGCCCGGGCTTTTGTGACTCAGCAGTGTCTGAGCAACCATATAAGGCGGTTGGAGGAGTCCTACGGTGTGCGGCTGTTCGACCGCAGCCCGGCACTGAGGCTGACCCCAGCGGGGGAGAGGCTGTACCACGCCATGAGGCAGATACAGGAAATTGAGCGCGGGGTGAGGCAGGAGTTTTCTGGGGCGGGGGAAGCGGCCCGGGGCACGGTAACCCTTGGAATCCACGGTGCCCGGGCCAGGCAGCTGGTGCCCCGGCTTTTTGCTGCCTACCGGATGGCGTATCCAAATGTGCGCCTGGCAGTGGTGCTGGACGAGACAAAGCGGCTGGCGGCCAGCCTGCTGGAGGGAAAAATTGACCTGTTTCTGGGGGTGGACTGCCCGCCCGGCCCCCGGCTGCAGAAGGAGTGCCTGTGGCGGGAGCCCATCTATCTGCTGGCGTCGGAGCATCTTTTGGCTGAGCGGCTGCCGGAGTGGCGGGAAGGGAGCAAAGCGGTGCGGGCGGAATGGCTCCCCCTCCTTCCCTTGGCGGTCAATCCGTCGGTGAGTACCGCTGTCCAGGCGGTGGAACGGTTTTTCACCCAGCGGGATCTTGTGGCGGACAGGGTGTGCGAGGTTGGGGATTACTACACCCAGCTGGCCCTGTGCCGGCTGGGCCAGTCGGCGGCCTTCTGTCCGGAAAGCTTTCTGGAGGAGGTTTTTTCGGAAAATCTCAAAAGTCCGCGGGAGGAGCAGGTGCGGGTGCTTCGGGTACCGGGGCTGGAGGGCGGACTCCGGGTGGATCTGGTGACCCGCGCCGGCCGCTATATGCCTCCGTACGCGGAAGCATTTCTGTCGATGCTTCGGGAGCAGTATCTGGGGCGGATGAGAGAGATTCGGAGGACAGCGGAGGGGGGCTGAGGGACATGCGGGACAAATGTTCTCTGTTCCGGATGGAGTCCCTGGAAAGGGAAACAGGCGGGTATGGACAAAAGGTTTGCTTGTCCATACCCGCCTGAATTTTAAAGGGGCGTCTTACCTGGGGATCAGTGGTTGGCCATGGTGTAAATGGACAGAATGTCCTCGTAATCCAGAACCTGGAAGGAGCCGATGGTCCGCTTGCCGAAGAAGGTGCAGCGGCGGGCCAGTTCCCGGAGGGTATCCTCACTGAGAGGGCCGCAGCCGAGGGAGGAGAGGGAGGTGGGCATGTTCAGGGAACGGAAGTAGCCGGCGGTGGTCTGGATGGCGTCCGAGGCCAGTTCCTCCTCCGTCTTTCCCGCGGGGTCCAGCCCCCAGACCTGTACGCCGAACTGGGCAAACCGGCCCAGGTTTTGGCGGCAGCAGTAGCGGGCCCAGCTGTCCCATATGGCGGACAGGGAGGCTCCGTGGGCCACGTCAAACATGGCGCTGAGCTCGTGACCCAGCTGGTGAGGAGCAAAATCCTTGGCGCCCCCCAGGCCTGTGAGTCCGTTGTGGGACAGGGAGCCCGCCCACATGAGCTCACTCATGGCCTGATAGTCACCGGGCTGTTCCAGGGCCCGCCGGCCGTTTCGGATGACCGTGCGCAGGAGCCCCTGCGCCAATTCGTCAGTCAGCTCGTTGGTGGTGATGGGATTGAAATAGCGGTCCATGGTGTGCATCATAATATCCACAACGCCGCAGGCCACCTGGTAGGGCGGGAGAGTGGCGGTAAGTTCTGGATTGAGGATGGCAAAACGCGGCCGATTCAGGTTGGAGCTGAGTCCCCGCTTGGCGCGGGTCTCGTCATTGGTCAAAACGGCGGAGTCACTGCTCTCGCTGCCGGCGGCGGGGATGGTAAGAACTGCGCCAACAGGGAGAGAGGAACGAAGGGGAACCTTCTGCTCCCACAGGTCCCACAGATCGGTGCCCGGGTTGGCGGCGCCGGCGGCCACGGCTTTGGCGGTGTCGATGACACTGCCTCCTCCCACCGCCAGCAGAAAGTCGGCTCCAAAGGCCAGCGCCTGCTCCACGCCCTGCTGTGCCAGGGAGAGACGTGGGTTGGGACGGACACCCCCCAGGGTTTCAAAGGTCAGTCCCGCTTGGGTCAGGGAGTCCAGAACACGGTCCAGCAGCCCGCTTTTCACGGCGCTCTGTCCGCCATAGACTACCAGCACACGGGATCCGTTCCAATGGGCAATCTGCCGGCCGGCCTGTTCCTCGGTGCCCGGGCCGAATATGATATGGGTGGGGGCGTAAAACTCAAATGCCTGCATGATGGAGGCCTCCTCTATGGAAAAATTCAGGATATGGATTACCATACCACAAAGACGCTGGAAAAGCAATGCGGCCATACCTGACGGGGGAGGGGCAGAGGATTTGACATTCCCCATAAAAGGCATATAATACATGGTCTGAAGAATAGGATCGGAAAAAGGAAGGGTGCGTGACCATGGAATCTTATACTTATCTGCTGCTTCTTGCTCTAATCTTACTGTCAACGAAGGTTTTTGGTTTGGCAACAGAGAAGATACATATGCCCCAGGTGGTTGGGGCTCTGCTGGCCGGTATTATTCTGGGGCCCAGCGGCTTTGGCGTGCTGGAGAGCACGGATTTTCTGGTGAAGACGGCGGAAATTGGTGTGATTATGCTGATGTTTACCGCCGGCATTGATACCGACCTGGAGGAGCTGAAAAAGACAGGAGTTCAGTCCTTTTTGGTGGCGCTGATGGGGGTGACGGTGCCTCTGATCTTGTGCGGCGGGCTGTACTTCCTCTTCTTTGGAGGGGAATTTTCCCTCCACAATATGCTGAAAGCGGCCTTTGTGGGGTCGGTTTTCTCCGCCACCTCGGTGTCGATCACGGTGGAAACACTCAACGAGATGGGAAAGCTGAAAAGCAGAACGGGGACGATTCTTCTCAGCGCCGCCCTGATCGATGATATTTTAGGGATTGTTGTTTTGTCCATACTCAGCGGGCTGAGCACCGGGGGATCCAATCCCCTGATGGTGCTGGGACGCATTGGACTGTTCTTCCTGTTTACCCTGCTGATGGGACTGGTGGTGCGCCGGTTCTTCCAGTTTGTTTCTGAGGATCACTGGCACAGCAGGAGAATTGCTGTCTGGGCTTTGGCTTTCTGCCTGATTATGTCCTACTGTGCCGAGGCGCTCTTTGGTGTGGCGGACATCACCGGGGCCTATTTTGCGGGACTGATTTTGTGCAACGTAACAAAGTCCAGGCAGTTTGTGGCGAAAAAGTTTACTGTCACCTCCTATATGGTGTTTACACCTGTGTTCTTTGCCAGTGTGGGCATGAAGACAGATTTGAAAACTATGAATTCAGAGATACTGATCTTTGCGCTGCTGCTGGCAGCGGCGGCCGTCCTCTCCAAAATTGTCGGCTGCGGACTGGGAGGAAAGCTGTGCCGCATGACTAACCACCAGGCGCTGGTGATCGGGATCGGAATGGTGGCCCGGAGTGAGGTGGCGCTGATGGTGGCCCAGAAGGGGATCGCCGCCGGCATGATTGATCCGGTGATTCTCCCCGCTATCATTCTCAGCGTGATTGCTTCCGCTCTGGTGACTCCGGTGCTGCTGAAACTGGCTGTGGCCAAGGGGCCGGAATTGATTTAAGATTTTTTGGGAGATAAGGCTTTTTACGCCGGAATGGATCAGACGCCTGGAGAAAAGAATCCTTTTCTCCAGGCGTCTGATCCACCTGTATCTTTGCCCCGACTCTCCTCGATTTTCAGGGAAAAGGAGGGTCGCAACAGGCTTCGCTTTGCCGCACGTCCTGTCTTCTGCGGATGGAACGCGTCCGCGGCACTATGTAATGGGCTGGTAATACTTTTCCTTGGCCTCCTCAAAGAGCTGGTCAAACTCTACGGAGCCGCCCTGATGAAGCTGGTGGAGGTAAGAATGGATGTCTTCCCGGACCAGCGAGCCCTTTTCGGCATACTGGTGGATGATGCGCACCGCGGCGTTGGAGCAATGGTCGGAAATCCGCTCCAAATTAATGAGAAGCTCCAGAAACTGGGTGCCCAATTCCACAGTGCAGGTTCCGGCCTTCAGGCGTTCCACATGGCGCTCACGCAGTGTGGCTGTAATGAGGTCCACCACCTCCTCCAGGGGCTCCACTTGAAAAGCCGCATAGTAGTCGTGGGTGCGGTAGGCCTCCATTACCTGAGCCAAGGCGTCATTGACGGCGGAACAGACAGATTTCAGTTCCTCCTGAGCCTCGGGGGAGAAGACCAGATCCTGGTCGTGGAGGGCGACGGCAGTTTCGGAGAGGTTGACAGCATAGTCTCCAATCCGCTCAAAATCAGACAGGGCGTGGAGCAGGTCGGAAACAAGATCGCTGTCGCGGGCGTCCAGAGAGTGGCGGGAGAGCTGAACCAGGTACTGGTCCAGAGCCCCCTCCATGTGGTCGATGGCCTCTTCCCGCTCATTCAGCTGTTCCAGCTGCTTGGCGTCGCAGTTGTTCAGCAGGTCTACTGCCGTGTGGTAATTCTGCTGGGCAAGCTCAGCCATCTGAATCACCACGGTGCGTGCACGCTCAAGGGCCACCGACGGGGTTGTAAGAAAACGGGGATCAAGTGCGTTGGATACGGGATCCGCCGGACCGGAGTCGGGAATGGTAAGCTCCACCAGCTTGACAAGGGCCTGATTAAAGGGAAGCAATATGGCGGTGCACACAATGTTAAAAACAGAGTGGAGGTCGGCTATAGAGCCGTAATTCATGGTGGCATTCCAGAAGGGAAGGCCTATGGCTGCGTTTGTTCCATACAGGACGGTCAGGAACACCAGGGTTCCAATGACATTGAAGTACAAATGGACGGCAGCGGTCCGCTTGGCATTGCGGCTGGCGCCGATGCTGGAAAGAATTGCGGTGACGCAGGTGCCGATATTCTGGCCCATAATAATGGGCATGGCGGTGGCAAAGGTGACCACACCGGAGGCAGACAGGGCCTGGAGGATTGCCACCGAGGCGGTGGAGCTCTGAATCAGGGCGGTGATGGCGGCGCCGGCGGCAATGCCAAGCAGCGGATTGGAGAACTGGACAAACAGCCGCTGGAAGGCCTCGAGCTCTGTCAGAGGGGTAAGGGCGTTTTCCATGGATTTGATGCCGATGAACAGCAGACCCAGACCGACGAGAATCTGCCCCACGGTTTTTTTCTTGCCTCCGGTGAAAAAGGAGAAAAACAGGATACCGGCAAAAGCCATGATGGGTCCAAGCATCTCGGGCTTGAGCAGGGAGAGAAAAAGATTTTCATCGGACAGTCCGCCGAGACGGAGGATCTGGGCGGTAATGGTGGTGCCGATGTTGGCGCCCATAATCACGCCCACAGCTTGGCGCAGCTTTAAAATTCCGGCATTGACAAACCCGATGCACATTACTGTGGTAGCGGCGGAGGAGTGGACCATGCCGGCCACCACGGCGCCCAGCAGAACCCCCTTGAAAATGTTGTCGGTCAGTTTTTCCAGGAGGGAGGCCAGTTTGCCGCTGGCCAGCTTCTCCAGGCCGGAAGTCATAGTGGACATGCCGAATAAAAAAGTTGCCAGTGCACCCAGCAGGGTGATGACGTCTCGGATGTTCAATTTTAGCTCCTCCTCGGGGGATCGTCTTTGCCCCGCTTATAGCATTTTACACAGATTTTACATTCCAATTTGATTATATATAAAAAGCCGTCTGAGGTAAAGAGGATTTCAAGATTTCTTGCGGAATTGACAAGAAAGTTGGAGACGAAGGAAAAAAATTAGGGGATTTTGAAATTGGGCTGTCATTAAGAGGAAAAAAGTGGTAATATAATGCTGAATTTTACAGTACAGCAGGAGGCAGAAGCAATGGAATACGGAAGCGGAACCTTGATGGGGCAGCTGTCCCAAGCGGTAAAAGAGGCAGGGCGGATGTTTAATGACCGGGAAAAGGCCGCCCAGGTGAAACAGAAAGGGGCAACAGATTTTGTAACCCAGGTGGATGTGTCTGTTCAGAATTATTTACGGGAACGGCTGGAGAAGCTGGCGCCGGATATCCAGTTTATGGGGGAGGAGAAGGACAACTCTGATTTGGATTTTACACGCCCCATGTGGGTGCTGGATCCGGTGGACGGTACCACCAACCTGGTCCACGGCTTTTGCCACAGCGCCGTTTCCCTGGCCTTGGCGGACCAGGGCGAGGTGCTGTATGGCCTGGTTTACAACCCGGATGCCGACGAACTGTATACCGCTGAAAGAGGAGGGGGAGCTTTTCTCAACGGAGTGCCTATCCGCGTAAGCGGAGTTAAACTCCTGGCGGATGCCTTGGTGGACGTGGGCACAAACCCCAGCGACCGGGAGCGGGCGGACCGCTCCTTCCGGTGGATGAGGGCGGTTTTTGACCGGTGTCACGATGTGCGGCGCATGGGAGCGGCGTCCCTGTGCCTGTGTTATGTGGCGGCGGGCCGTTTGGACGGATATCTGGAAGGGAGCCTGAAGCCATGGGACTACGCCGCCGGCATGTTGATTGTACGGGAGGCGGGGGGCTTTGTGAGCACGACGGAGAGAGGTGAGCCCTCCTTGGCGGAGGGGAGCGGGATTGTGTGCGCTAATGGACAGATCGGTTTGGAGCTGCTGGAAGCGCTGGAAGCGTGACAGTTGGCGAAAAGGACCGGGTACGAAACCGCTTTGCGTTTGATAGGATTTGGTAAAATAAGCGCAGTGATTCCCACACAAAGGGGCAGCCTGAAAGGCTGCCCCTTTGTGTGGGAATCGATCTTTATTTGCGGGAAACAGATTGTGTCCCGGCGTGGGTGCCAGAGCTCAGTGCCGGGACAGTTCAATATGCGCGTTTCAAGGCGCACATGAATCCGGAAGCGGAAAACAAAATGTAACGGTTATTACCCAGAGAAAAATAATTTATTACACTGATAGGCTAACTGAATAGTGCAATAATGCACAAAAAAAGAAAAAATATTTGAAAGTATTTGTTGATTTATACTAAAAACTGTGCTACACTACATGCAGATAGAACCTCTCGGCATTAAATATCCCGCTGCGCAGCAGGCCCTTTTCATCGGCGGCACCGGCCCGTCGGAGCCAGGGAGATTGGGGGTCACGGTTTCGTGACGGGATATCTTAAAATTCGCTGCATGTTAAATAAAGTGTGGAGGGTAATTAAGGGAGAGAGGAATTTTAATCCTGGCGAAAATGGGAAAAGCAGTACAAGACGCACCCGTACAGTGTGTTCCAGGTGTTTGATCTCCGTGGCCATATGATGGATCTGGTGCCTGCGGGTTTGGTGGTCGATTGTGATTCCTTCTCTTATGATGGAATGATTGAACCTCACGATATATGGACACATGTTCAAGCAGCTGCTTTTCATCTGGCCGGACGCCGAATATAGTGTGCACCTGGCCGGGGGAATAGGTCCCGGTATCGAGGATGGAAATGGGGACTGCGGCCGGAAAATCTGTGTCTGTACGGAGAAAAAACAGCGGTGCAACCACTGCGGATGCCTTGGAGATCCCCTTTTGGAGCATTTCGGCCAAGTAAGCAGCTGAACGCGGCAGCCTTGCCTTCTGAGCCTATTGATTTGCAGAAGCGGGAGTTTCCAGCAGTTTCAGAATTACTAACTTATCAAAATTAATGAAGAGAGAGGTAATAAGAAATGATTATGAATCCTTCCAAAATCAAGCATGTTGTAGTGGACGGACACAGCCTGACGCTGGAGAGCTTTGTAGCGGTGGCCCGCTATAACGCCACTGTGGAACTGGCCCCCAAGGCCATGGAGGCCATGAAGGAGTCCCGTGCTTTGGCGGAGAAAATTGCCGCTGAGGGCCGCGTGGCCTACGGCATCACCACCGGCTTCGGCGATTTCCAGAAGGTGGCCGTCCCCGAGGAGATGAGCAACCAGCTGTCCACCAACCTGATCCTCAGCCACTGCACCGCCACCGGCGAGCCCTACACCGAGGAAGTGGTGCGCGGAATGCTCCTGCTGCGGGCCAACGCCCTGTGCGTGGGCGTATCCGGCGTCCGCCCCCTGCTGGTGGAGATGATGCTGGAGATGCTGAACAAGGGCGTCCACCCCATCGTGCCTCAGAAGGGCTCCCTGGGTTCCTCCGGCGACCTGGCTCCTCTGGCCCACATGTCCCTGCCTCTGCTGGGCCGCGGCGAGGCCATCTACCAGGGCCAGCGCATGCCCGGCGGCGAGGCTATGGCCAAGGCCGGCATCCAGACGCTGGAGACTCTGGTGAGCAAGGAGGGCCTGGGCCTGACCAACGGCACCTGCGCCATGACTTCCGTGGGCAGCCTGGCGCTGTACGACACCATCTGCGCCGCTCAGCTGGGCGATGTGATCAGTTCCATGACCTTTGAGGGTCTGACGGGCCTGCGCAACGCCTTCGACCCCCGCATCCATCAGGTGCGCGGCCAGAAGGGCCAGATGCTGGTTGCCGCCAACATGAAGCTGCTGCTGGAGGGCTCTGAGATTCTGGACAACTGCCAGAAGGACCGGGTGCAGGACGCCTACGCCCTGCGCTGCATCCCCCAGCTCCACGGCGCTGTCCGTGACGCCCTGGATTATGTCCTTGACAAGGTGGAGATTGAGCTGAACGCCGTCACCGACAACCCCATCATGTTCCTGGAGGATGAGGCTGTCATCTCCGGCGGCAACTTCCACGGCGAGCCCATGGCCATCCCCTTCGATACCCTGGGCATTGCCTGCTCTGAGATCGCCAACGCCTCTGAGCGCCGCACCGAGCGTATGGTCAACGCCGCTCTGTCCAACGGCCTGACCCCCTTCCTCACCACCAAGCCCGGCGTCAACTCCGGCTTTATGATCGTGCAGTATGCCGCCGCCTCCATGGTGTCCGAGAACAAGGTGTACGCCCACCCCGCCTCTGTTGACTCTATTCCCTCCTCCGCCAACCAGGAGGATATTGTGTCCATGGGCACCACCGCCGGCCGCAAGGCGGGCATGATCGTCCAGAACACCCTGTCCGTGCTGGCTATGGAGTTGATGACCGCCTGCCAGGCCATCGACATCCGCCGGAACCTGAACACCCACGGCACCGGGATCACTCCCCTGCACGAGGAGCTGTTCAAGCATGTCCGGGAGAAGGTCGCCTTCTACGAGATCGACCGGGAGATCTGGCCCGACATCGCTGTGATGGAGAAGATGGTCCGCAGCGGCGAGCTGCTGGAGATCGTCCAGAAGTACATGCCCGACTTCCAGTAATAACGAAGAAAGCAGAGAATAGTTTCTATCCCCCGGTGGGGAGGGGCTTATGCCCCTCTCTGCCGGGGTAAGCTATTATATGGAGGGAACATGATGAAGTTAAAGATACTGCGTGCCGACCCCGCCGGTAATATCACTCTGTTTGTGCTGGATCCTGTGGAGCGGGAGAAACGGGCGGAGGTGGCCGCACGCCTGATGGACATGCCTGAATTTAAGGCGGAGCAGGTGGGCTTTGTGTGTCCCCCGCAGGAGGGCGGAGACGGCCGCATGGAGATGATGGGCGGCGAATTCTGCGGAAACGCAACCCGGGCATTTGGAGCGCTGTTGGCCCGTGAGAAGGGGGAGCTGAGCAAGGTCCGGGTGGAAACCAGCGGCTGTGACCATATCGTAACGGTAGATGTGGACCGGGAGGCGGGAACCGCCCGAACAGAAATGCCGCTGCCCCAAAGCGTGGTATCGGCTCAGGTGGACGGATGCCGGGGCCTTCTGGTCCATCTGGGAGGTATCGCTCATCTGGTGGTGGAAGGAGTTGAGCCGAACCTGGCATTTTTTCAGCGGGCGGAGCCTCTGTTCCAGAATATTGAGGGACTGGATGCCTATGGGGTTATTTTTCTGGAGGGAGGCCGCATGACCCCTCTGGTCAAGGTTCCCGCCACTGATACCCTGGTGTGGGAGGGCAGCTGCGGCTCCGGGTCCCTGGCCGCCGCCGTGGCCCAGAGTCAGGGGGAGGACGATGGAGAGTTTACCCGGGAATATATACAGCCTGCCGGTGTGGTCCGGGCTACAGTAGTCCGTTTGGGCGGTGCGGCGGCGGCGACCTACATTGGAGGTCCGGTGGAATTGGGACCGGAGATTCAGGTGGAGCTTGAAAATTTGAAGCAGTAAAGACAGTGCGGCGGAGCCCAAGGGATGGAGGGGTTAGCTGGAAAGACTAACCTACAGGGCAACTTGGCGCGGCAGATAAACTGTGAGAGCGCCCGATCAGGCGAATGGACTGTGGGACGAGGGCGGTTTGGCCCGAACCTTATTAACAGTACAAGTTCAGGACTTTTTAGATAAGGCGAGAACGCCCGCAGAAGTATTTCTGCGGGCGTTTTTTGTAAATTCACATCAGATTGATCCGGATTTAAACGGTACGGATTTTTAAAATTGACAAGGTGCTATGTGTCTGAGGTGTTGTTGGAAAGAGTTTTGATGGCCCGAAAAACGGATCTGTGTGAGGCATAGGGACGTGCGTGAGGGGAATAGAGTGCTTCGGAGGTGTTGTATTATGCTGTCCCCGGTTATTTATCTGATGCTCAATGGTCTGTTTTTCACACTGCGCCTGTCCGGGGGAGGCGGTTCCTTTCCCCGCCCTCTGAAAGCAGAGGAGGAGCGGGAGTGTCTGGAGCGCTGCGCCAAAGGCGATTTAGAGGCACGCAATATTTTAGTGGAGCACAATCTGAGACTGGTAGCCCACATCGTAAAAAAATACTACTCCCAATCCGGAGACCAGGATGATTTGATTTCCATCGGCACAATCGGGCTGATTAAGGGAATCTCAACCTTTAAGCCGGATAAGAACGTTCGGCTTGCAACTTATGCCAGCCGCTGTATTGAAAATGAGATTTTAATGCATTTTCGGGCGCAGAGAAAACTTCAGGGAGAGGTGTCGCTGGCGGATACCTTGGAGTCGGCGGGGGAGGGTGGTTCCCTGTCCTTGATGGATGTCATCGCAGTGGATGACAACATGCTGGAGGAGCTGGACACGCGGGACGCCTGTCAAAAAGTGCGAAGGTGTGTGGATACCTGCCTTACCCCGAGAGAGCGTAAAATTATTGTCCGACGTTACGGCTTGGACGATAAGTCCCCGCAGACGCAGCGCGAAATTGCCGCCCAGTGCGGCATAAGCCGTTCCTATGTATCCCGCATTGAAAAGCGGGCGCTGGAAAAACTTGAGACGGCAATGCAGGGGTGGAGGCCCGGATAAAGTCTGAGAAAATTGAACGGGAGGCGCCTCCCTTCACGGCTGGAATGAGACGGGGGGCGCCTTTTCACGCATGTGGAGTTCTGCCGCATTGCGGAGGAGGAAGGAAAGTACGGGATTGTTTTTCTACACTGATGCGTGTATAATGTTCTGAACCCATCTCATAAAATCGGGAAACTTAAAGGAAGCGGAGGAGACCGTCATGGAAAAGCTGTTGGAGTTATTGGAACAGGACTGCACCATGGGTGTGGAGCAGCTGGCAGCGGCTGTTGGAGTACCTGCGGAAGAGGCAAAGGCCGCCATAAAGAAATATGAGGAAGACAGGGTGGTTTTGGGCTATCAGGCAATCATTGACTGGGACAGGGTGAGCAAGGAATCTGTGACCGCTCTGATCGAAGTCAACGTGGTCCCTCAGTCCATCGATGGGTTTGACCGCATCGCGGAACGCATCTACCAGTACGACGAGGTGGAGAGCATGTACCTGATGAGCGGCTCCTTCGATTTAACCGTGATTATTTCGGGGCGCACCCTTCGGGAGGTGGCCCAGTTTGTAGGGGAGCGGCTGGCCCCCATTCAGGGCGTCACCGGCACTGCCACCCACTTTATTTTAAAGAAATATAAGGAGAAACACCTGGTGTTCCGTCCCCAGGATCCTGAGGAAAGGGAGTATATTTTCACATGAACTATGAACAGATCCTGAATGACAGGATTCAGGGGGTCAAGCCCTCGGGAATCCGCAAATTTTTTGACATTCTGGAGGAGATGACGGACGCCATTTCTCTGGGGATTGGTGAGCCGGATTTTGTTACCCCCTGGCACATCCGGGACGCCGGTATCTACTCTCTGGAGCGGGGACATACCAAGTACACCTCCAACGCCGGCATGCTCCAGCTGCGGCGGGAGATTTCCAGCTATTTGAACCGCCGGTTTGATCTGCATTACGATTACAGCAGTCAGATTCTGGTCACCGTGGGCGGCAGCGAGGCCATTGACCTGGCCCTGCGGGTGATGATTAATCCCGGAGATGAGGTCATTGTCCCCGTACCCTCCTTTGTGTGCTACGGCCCCTTGACGGAGATGGCCGGCGGCGTGCCAAAATATCTGGAGCTGAAGGCGGAGAATCAGTTTCGCCTGACCCCGGAGGAGCTGAAGTCAGCCATTACGGATAAGACCAAGATACTGGTGATGCCCTTCCCCTGCAACCCCACCGGGGGTACCATGGACCGGAAGGATCTGGAGGCCATTGCCGAGGTGCTCCGGGGCACGGATATCATGGTTATCTCCGACGAGATCTATGCCGAACTTACCTATGGTCAGCGCCACGTCTCCCTGGCCAACCTGACCGATATGTACGAACGAACGGTGGTAGTCAACGGTTTTTCCAAGAGCCATGCCATGACGGGCTGGCGCATGGGCTATGTGTGTGCCCCTGAGCCCATTGTGGCCGCCATGACCAAGCTGCACCAGTTCGGCATTATGTCCGCCCCCACCACCAGTCAGTATGCCGCTGTGGAGGCCATGCGCAGCGGTGACGGGGATATTGAGCACATGCGGGAGGAGTACGACCGCCGCCGCCGTTATCTGGTGGAGAATTTGAACCGTGTCGGCCTGTCCTGCTTTGAACCCAAGGGTGCCTTCTACGTGTTCCCTGATATCCGCTCCACCGGCCTGACCAGTGAGGAATTCTGTGAGCGGTTCCTGGTGGAGGAGAAGGTGGCTGTCATCCCCGGCAGTGCCTTCGGCCCCGGCGGAGAGGGCTTTGTCCGGGCCTGCTATGCCGCGTCAATGAAGGATATCGCGGAGTCCATCGCCAGATTGGACAATTTCCTGACCAACCTGCGCCGCAAGCAGGGGAGAGAGGGATAGGCCAGGGGCGGGCTGCTGCCATCAATTATTTAAAATAGGAGCTGGAAGCAATGAATATTGTCTGTTTAGATATGGAAGGCGTTTTGGTCCCGGAGATTTGGATTGCCTTTGCCGAAGCCAGCGGCATTCCGGAGCTGAAACGCACCACCCGGGATGAGCCTGACTACGACAAGCTGATGACTTGGCGTCTGGGGATTTTGAAGGAGCATGGACTGGGACTGAAGGAAATTCAAAAGACCATCGCCTCCATCGACCCGCTGCCGGGGGCCAAGGAATTTTTGGACAAGCTGCGGACTGAAACTCAGGTGGTCATTCTGAGTGACACCTTTGAGCAGTTTGCAAAGCCCCTGATGGAAAAGCTGGGCTGGCCCGCTATTTTCTGCAATACCCTGGAGGTGTCTGAGGGCGGCGAGATCACCGGCTACCAAATGCGCTGTCCCCAGTCCAAACTGACCACCGTAAAGGCCCTGCAGTCCTGCGGCTTTGACACCATCGCCGCCGGGGACAGCTTTAACGACCTGGCCATGATCCAGGCCAGCAAGGCGGGTTTCCTGTTTAAATCCACCCAGGCCATCAAGGCGGCCCACCCCGAGCTGCCCGCCTTCGAGGACTTTGACGGGCTGCTGGCCGCCATCAGGCAGGCTCTGGACTGAGTTTGCCTCAGAAGGAGAATGGGAAGATGGGGAAATTTATTTTTTATACCCTGGGCTTCGGTGCTGTTTTGTGGGTGGTGCTGATGGTTTCCGGGGCGCTCGGTTATCTGGGGCTGCTGATTGTGGGTATACTGGCCATCAGCGCTGTTTTGGCAGGGCTGTACGTTGCCTATGATAACCTGACCCATCGTCTGTCCGCAATGGAAGAAAAACTGGACGCCCTGACAGAGAAAAGGGCGGACCAGGAGAAAATGAAAGAATAAACCATCCTTTCGAAAGGGACGTCATCCTATGAAATCAGAGTTTGAAAAACTTCCGTTTCGGCCGGCGGATATCCTGCTGCCCCGGAACTGTGATCTGAGCCTGTGGTCGGTGGTGGCCTGCGACCAGTACACCTCCCAGCCGGAGTACTGGCAGCGGGTGGAGGAGCGGGTGGGCCGTGCGCCCTCCACCCTGCGCATGATTTTGCCGGAGAGCTGCCTGGAAGGGCCCAATGTGGAGACCGACATTACAGAGATCAACAACACCATGAGCCGGTATCTCCGGGAGGGACGGTTCCGGGAGTATCCGGACAGCCTGTTCTATGTGGAGCGCACCCTGGCCGGAGGACGGGTGCGCCGGGGGCTGGTGGGCATGGTGGACCTGGAGCAGTATGATTACGAGCCCGGCTCGGGAGCCATGGTCCGGGCCACTGAGGGCACGGTCCTGTCACGCATCCCGCCCCGGGTGGCGGTGCGGAAGAACGCGCCCATTGAGCTGCCCCATGTGATGCTTTTGGCCGACGATCCGGACCGGACTGTAATCGAGCCTCTGGCCAGCCGGACAGGGGAGATGGAGCCGCTGTATGACTTCCCCCTGATGGAGGGCGGCGGCCGCATAAAGGGGTGGCGTTTGCAGGAGGACCAGAAGGCGCAGGTGCAGTCTGCCCTGCTGTCGCTGGCAGATCCGGCCGCCTTCCAGGCGCGGTATGGCCTGAAGGAAAAGCTGCCCGTGCTGCTGTTCGCCGTGGGAGACGGCAACCACTCCCTGGCCACGGCAAAGGAGTGCTACGAGCGGCAGAAGAAGCTGGTCCCCCAGGACCAGTGGGGAGCGCTTCCGGCCCGGTATGCTCTGGTGGAGCTGAACAATCTACACGACGAATCCTTGGAGTTCGAGCCCATCCACCGGGTGGTTTTTGGTGTGGAACCTGAGCTGCTGCTGCAGGAATTTTCTGCTGCGGCCAGGGTGGGAGTGCTGAGTGGGCACAGGGACGGGGAGCACCTTCTTGCCTATGCCTGCAAAGAAGGGGGCGCTTATGGGAGCGAGGGGGCTATCCGTGTGGCGAACCCTGCCGCTCAGCTGCCGGTGGGAACCCTTCAGAGCTTTTTGGACACATATCTGACCGCCCATCCCGGGGCCCGCATTGATTACATCCACGGAGAGGACGTGGCCAAGGATCTGGCCTCCCGTCGGGAGGACGCCGTTGCCTTTCTTCTGACCCCCATGGGGAAGGAGGAACTGTTCCCCACCGTCATCCACGACGGGGTGCTGCCCCGAAAGACCTTCTCCATGGGAGAGGCCTGGGATAAGCGGTTTTATTTGGAGGCAAGAAAAATCAGAGTGTGATGGCGGGCAGAATATAGTCTGAAATTGCCAAAGATAAAAAGAATCCGGAGGAGCTGCCGATGGAGATTGAGGCGCGGGCAAAATTGAATTTGACCCTGGATGTGTTGGGCAGGCGGCCGGACGGGTACCATGATCTGAAAATGGTGATGCAGTCTGTGCTGCTGGCGGACGTCTTGGAGCTGAGAGACCACGGGTCGGGAGAGGTCCGTGTGCGCTCCAATCTTCATTTTCTCCCCAGTGGGGATAAGAATTTGGCCGCAAAGGCCGCCGCGGTCTTTTATGAGGCGCTGAACAGAGAAGTGAGGGGGGTGGAGATTACCCTTACCAAACGGATTCCGGTATGTGCCGGCATGGCCGGGGGGAGCAGCGATGCGGCAGCAGTGCTTCGGGCGCTAAACCGGTTGGAGGGGGAGCCCTTTTCCCAGATGGAGCTGGCCCGGGTGGGGGAGCAGGTGGGCTCCGACGTGCCATACTGCGTGTTGGGCTGTACCGCACTGGCGGAGGGGAGAGGGGAGATCTTGACCCGGCTGCCCGATCTGCCCAGATGCTGGGTGGTGGCCTGCAAGCCGGACTTTCCCGTCTCCACCCCGGAGCTGTTTGCACGGATTGACGGCTGCAGGGTGCGCTGCCGGCCGGATACAGACGGTCTGGTGGCGTCCTTGAGGGAGGGTGACCTGCCCGGCGTGGCCCGACGCATGTACAACGTCTTTGAGGACGTGCTGCCGGAACGGCAGTACACCCGGGTGAACGACATCAAAAACACGCTGATTCAGCATGGCGCGCTGGGCGCGAATATGAGCGGAACCGGACCCACGGCCTTCGGATTGTTTGATCGGGAGGAGCCGGCCCGAGAGGCCGCCGCCGCTTTGTCCGAGCGGTACCGGGAAACTTTTTTGACTCAAACAGTTTAGAACAGCTTAAAACCGTCCACACTGTAAGAACAAAATCTTACGGTGTGGGCGGTTTTATTTTGGAATTCCGTCCGGGAGGGACATAAATGGACAGAACATTGAAACGGTGGGAACTGGCGATGATGCTGGGCGTGCTGTGTGCCCTTGTGCTGGGAGCCTGGCTGAACCAGGAGCAGACAGAGCTGGCGGAGCGGGTCATCCGGTTTCACGTCATCGCCAATTCAGACAGTGATTCCGACCAGGCGCTGAAGCTGGCGGTGAGAGACAGGGTGCTGGAGGAGGCGGAGCGGCTCTATCCCCAGGGGGCCGGGCTGGAGGAAGCCCGACAGGCGCTGGAAGGGCACCTGAATGTGCTGGCCGCGGCGGGCAGAGCGGTAGTGGAGCAGGAGGGGTATGACTACCCGGTGACTGCCCAGCTGGAGCGATGCTGGTTCCCCACCAAGGAGTATGAGGACTTTTCTCTGCCTGCCGGGAACTATGAGGCGCTGCGTATTGTCATCGGCGAAGGGGAGGGGCGAAATTGGTGGTGCGTGGCATTCCCTCCCCTGTGCCTGGGAGCGGCCAGTGAAACGGTGGAAGAGGCAACCCAGGCCGGATGCTTTACCCAGAGTCAGGCCCGGCTGCTGACTGGCGACAGCCAGGGTTATGTGTTGAAATTCAAGGGCATGGAGCTGCTGGGAGAGATGAAAGGAATGCTGGGCTGAAAGAATTGGAAATATCAATGGGGCTGACCATAGGGCGGACTATAAAAAATCTCTGGGAGCAATATGCTTCCAGAGATTTTTTATGGACTCAAGAAATCTGCCAGGGCCTGATTTTGGGCGGAGCGGCGGAAATCAGGCGGTCTGGACCGGTTCCGGGTCGTCCAGACGTTCCACCAAAGCCCACTCCACCCGGCGCTCACACAATTCCTCTACCCGGATGCGCAGGCCAAGAGCCTCCACAACCGGCCGGCTGCCGTCCTCGGGAATGACGGAGAGCTGGGAAAATACGAGGCCGCCCAGGGTGTCATAATCCTGTTCCTCCTCGTCGGGGAGATGGAAACCGATGACTTCAGACATCTCCTCCAGGTCGGCGGACCCGGATACCCGCCACTTATTGTGCTCCAGGGGAATAATATCCTGTTCCTCCTGGGGGTCAAACTCATCATAGATATTGCCCACCAGTTCTTCCAACAGGTCCTCCAGGGTGACCAGTCCGCTGGTTCCTCCGTACTCGTCCACCACCAGAGCCATATGTGTTTTTTTGCCCTGCATATCCCGGAACAACACGTCGGCGGGGACGGTTTCCGGGACGAAATAGGCCGGGCGCAGCAGTTCCTTCATAGGCTTTGGATTTGGAAGGCGGAAATTGAGCAGATATTCCCGGGTGGAGAGAACGCCCACAATGTCGTCCACATCCTCCAGGTATACCGGGAAGCGGGACAGGCCCGACTGACGGATGGTGTCCACCACAGTGGCTTCGTCATCTGAAAGGGACAGGGTGACCATATCGGTGCGGTGTACCATCACGTCTCGGGCGGTCATGTTATCAAACTCAAAGACATTTTCAATGAATTCCTTTTCATTGCTCTGAATGGCGCCGGACTCCTCACCCTCCTCCACCATGGCCATGATGTTGTCCTCAGATACCTGGTGGGTTCGGTGCAGAAAGCGGGCCAGCGGACGGCGAAGCAGCAAAACCACATTGAACAGCAGGCTGACGCCAAATAGTATGGGCCATATTTGGTCCCCAGACACGGAAATTCCCCCTTAAATTGTTAGCGGTGACTATAATAATACAATTTGCATGATAGCACAAAAGAGGGAGGGCCGCAAGGGGGGCGGCCTTCTTTTCATAGAAATAGAGAAAAGCCGGATGCAAAAGGGGAGTGGATATGGTATAATTTTTCCCATAAGTGAGATAGGGGCCGTGGGGAAGAGGATGCGGCTCCGCAGAGGAGAGAAAAGCCGTGATACAGCAATCAGAGCGCTGCCGGATTCATATTTACGAGGCTGCGTCCTTCCTGAAGTGGGTGGTCTATGCCTGTGCCATCGGGCTGGTGGTGGGGGCCGTGGCGGTGGCCTTTCACATGGGCATCGATTGGGCGGCCGCCCTGAGGGGGCGTGAGCCGGATATTGTGTGGCTGCTGCCGGCTGGCGGCGTGTCCATCGTGCTGCTCTACCGCATCTGCCACATGGAGCGGGACAGGGGGACCAATCTGGTGCTGGTGGCGGTAAGGGAGGCGGAGCCCCTGAAACTGCGCACTGCCCCCCTGATTTTTTTGTCCACTATCATTACCCACCTGGTGGGCGGATCTGCCGGCCGCGAGGGGGCGGCCCTTCAGCTGGGCGGGTCATTGGCAGCCTGGATAGGCCGGAAAATTCGGCTGGATGCGAAAGACAGCCGAATGATGGTTATGTGCGGCATGGCCGCCGCTTTCTCAGCTCTGTTCGGCACGCCCCTGACTGCAGCCATCTTCGCCATGGAGGTGGTCAGCGTGGGGGTGATGTACTATGCGGCTATTGTCCCCTGTGTGGTGGCAGCTCTGGTGTCCCTTCAGGTGGCCCAGTCCTGTGGACTGCATATAGAGGACGGCTATCAGGTGACGGAGGTGGCGGCCCTCTCCCCGCTGTCCATGCTTCAGGCGGCGGCGCTGGGGGTGCTGTGCGCCCTGGTATCCATCCTCTTTTGTAAGGTAATGCACAGGGTGCCCCATTTGTACGAGACCTATTTTCCCAGCACCATGCTGCGGGTGACCGTGGGGGCCCTGCTGGTGCTGGGACTGACCCTGGTGGTGGGACACCAGGATTACAATGGGGCGGGGGACGCTGTGATCCGGCGGATGCTGGCGGGGGAAACCATTCCGGAGGCATTTGCGCTGAAAATTCTCTTTACGGCTCTGACTTTGGGGGCGGGGTTCCGGGGCGGGGAAATTGTCCCTGTGCTGTTTGTGGGATGCGCCTTTGGCACTTGGGTTGGCCCCATGCTGGGACTGCCTCACTCGTTTGCAGGCGCCCTGGGGATGGCCGCTGTCTTCTGCGGGGCCACAAATTGTCCGCTGACCTCTCTGCTGCTGGCCTACGAGCTGTTCGGGGGCGAGGGCCTGCCGCTGTATGCTTTGTGCTGCGGGGTGGCCTATATGCTGTCCGGATACTATGGGCTGTACAGTGAGCAAAAGATCGTTTACTCAAAATTTAAAACGGAGTGGATCGACAAAAAAGCCAAGTGAGGAACAAAATTATTTTTCCTCAAACGCCGAAGAAAGGAAAGAAAATGACTTGGTTCAGTTTCTTTCCTTTCTTGTATTTACAGGAAGTTATTGCTATGATAATGCCGTGTCGGCCCTGGGAACGGGGAGGGGCCGGGACGGAAGCAAGTAGGGTCCCGCGCGTCAAAGTACAGCGGTACAGAGTGTCCGCCGAATGGGGAGTTGTCGGTGGAACGAATAGCGGAGAGCTAGCGATGCGGGACCCGCATCCCATTGCTGCATAAGTTGAGACATCCGATGAGCAGGCCTCCTTTTATGTAGCGAAATACATAAAAGGAGGTTTTTTGTATGGTCCGGCGCAAAGGAGGCCGGACCAGACCCGGCATGAAGCTTACAAAAGACAATTGCTTGATTGGGAGGACATCACTATGTCGAAGGGAATTAGAAAAATTACCACCATCGGAGTTCTGTTGGCTATTCAGATCGTTTTAAGCCGCTTTTTAACCATCTCTCTCCCCGCGGTAGAGATCAATTTAGGCTTTCTGCCCATTGCCATCACGGCCATCCTGTACGGCCCCTTGTGGGGAGCGGCCTCCTCGCTGATGGGGGATCTTATCTCCACCATGATGGGCCCCTATGCCTACTATCCGCCCATGAGCATCACCGCGCTGCTGATCGGAGCCGCTTACGGCCTGTTTCTCTACCGCAAGCCTGCCTCTCTGCCCAGAATCTGCTGCTGCGTGCTGGCGGAACGGACGCTGCTCAGCCTGCTGCTCCAGACCTACTGGCTTACGCTGCTGATCGGAAAGGGGTTCTGGGCTCTGCTGCCCACCAGGCTGATCCAGTTTGGGGTTACTGTCCCCCTTCATATTGTTCTGATTTGGCTGGTGGCCTATCGTGTTGCGGCACGGGCCGGCCAAACGCTGCCCTATGCTGACGAGAAATGAGAGGAGAGGATCATCGTGGATCGACTGGAAGCGTTTCGCCATGAATTTAAGCAGACCACACAGCGGGGGATTTTCTTTGACAACGCCTCCATGGGGCCGGTGGCGCCCTGTGTGACCCAGGCCATGGCCCAGTGCATGGAGCTGCGGCAGGAGATGCCCATGCGATACTACCAGTATGCCGACCGGGTCTTTCCCCAGTGCCGGGCCCGTCTGGCGGGGATGATGGGCGCGGAGGCGGAGGAGATTGCCTTTGTGGAGAATGTGGCCTATGGCATCAACACCGCTGCCGGGACGCTGCCCTTCCGGGAGGGGGATAATGTGATCCTGTGCGACCGGGAATTTGCCTCCTGCGTGTACCCCTGGGTCCGCCTTCAAAAAGTTCGGGGGGTGGAAGCCAGAATTGTCCCCAACCAGGGGGGCGGTTTGACGACAGATCTGCTGGACCGGTACGGCGATGGGCGTACCCGGGCCGTCTGTGTCAGCAGTGTGGAATTTTCGGACGGCTATGCCGCGGATCTGGAGGCCATAGGCGCATGGTGCCGGGCCCATCAGGCCTATCTGGTGGTGGACTGCGCCCAGTCGCTGGGTGTAATGCCCATGGACGTGAAGCGGTATCAAATTGACATGATGGCAGGCCTCTCCTCCAAGTGGCTGCTGGGGCCCTTTTCCACCGGATTTTTATATGTGCGGAAGGAGCTGATCCCCCAGCTGATCCCCGCCTTTGTGGGGGCCGACAGTGTAAAGGGTGACGTGGACTCGGTGGAGTATCGTCTGGAGTTGAAAGAGGACGCCGCTCGATTTGAATCGGGGCTGCCCAACGCGCCGGGGATTGCGGGGCTGAACGCGTCGCTGGAGCTGATGGAGAGGACCGGGTTTGATCATATTTACCGCCAGGCCTGGAACGTGAGCGGTTACTTGATTGAAAGGCTGGAGGAATTGGGGGCCGAGCTGGCTCCCTGTACCCGGTCTGACCGCACCCGGTCGGCAATTGTGTCCTTTCAGATGGGGGATACCCAGGCCCTCTATCAGGGGCTGCGGGAGCGCCGGATAGCCTGCTCCTACCGGTGCGGATATATCCGCACCGGTATCCACGGATATAATACGGTGGAGGAGGCGGACCGTTTTCTGGAGGAACTGAACTCCATTCGGCGGTGATGCCTGGGAAAAAACGGCTGCGGCTTTAAAATTTTTTCCCCATTTCTCAAACAGCTTTTTTTATTTGCCGGCCGGGAGGCTACACTTTTATTTTCTTGTTGAAAAAGCGGGGCGCTCCGACTATAATCTGGGGCGTGGACATGAACAAGCGTATGGGCCGTCGCGTTGGCCTGTGAAATAAGAAAGGGGAAATTATTATGCGTCCGGAACTTATCAGCCAGCCCATTACGGGCATCTGCTCCTTTGGCCGTTACCCCATCTGTCTGGATTTGGATGAGCTGAAGGCTGACTTTGGTGTGTTGGGCGTGCCCTATGACATGGGTGTGGGCTTTCTCAGCGGCGCCCGCATGGGGCCGCGCCGCATCCGGGAGGCCTCTACCCAGTATGGCCGGGGGGAGACGGGCTATTATGACTATGAGACCGATCAGCAGATGCTGGCCGCCCCCATTACCATTGCCGACTGCGGCGATGCCGACGTGCTCCAGGGCGATCGGGATTACTCCTTTGTGTGTATCGAACGGGCGGTGCGGCGCATTGTCAGGGCGGGGGCGATCCCCGTGGTCATGGGAGGCGATCACTCCATCAGCATACCTGTGGCCCGGGCGCTGGAGGAATGGGGCAAAAAGATCTGCGTCATCCAGTTTGACGCCCATCTGGACTGGACCAGCCATGTAGGCCCCCTGGTACAGGGCAACGGAAGCCCGCTGCGCCGCATGTCGGAGATGGAGCACATTGGCGAGATGGTGCAGATCGGCCTGCGGGGCATGGGCAGCGGAAAGAAGAGCGACTTTGACGACGCCCGTGCCTACGGCAGCCGCCTGATTTCTGCCCGGGAGCTCCATGAAAAGGGCGTGCAGTACGTTCTGGACCAGATCCCCGATGCCGAGGCCTACTACATTACCTTTGATATTGATGGCTATGACATGCCCCTGGCCCCCGGGGCCGCATCCCCTCTGCCCGGCGGAATCACCTATGACGAGAGCATGGATATGCTTAAGGCCATCTGTCAGACCGGGAAGGTGGTGGCCATGGACCTGGTGGAGGTGGCTCCCACTTACGACCCCACCGGCTGTACCGAGCGTCTGGCGGCCCTGACCATGCTTCAGGTCATCGCCCACGCGGGCAAGAAGCTCCACGAGAACGACAAGTAAACAAGAGCCCTTCTGGGGCGGCACGGGGTTTCGTGCCGCCCCGGCTGCTGTTTCTGAACTCCCGGTTGCATTTCGGGAAAACCTTGGATATAATAAAGCTGATTCAACTTGGTGTTACCGGAGAAAAGGAGAATGCTCTGTGATTCAATTCAATCATTTCAATTTCAATGTCCTGGATTTGGAGAAGAGCCTGAAATTTTATAAGGAGGCGCTGAACCTGTCCCCGGTCCGGGAGAAGGTGGCGGATGACGGCTCTTTCAGGCTGGTGTACCTGGGGGACGAGGGGGGGAGCGCCTTCCAGCTGGAACTGACCTGGCTGCGGGACCGGACCGAGCCCTATAACCTGGGCGAGTGCGAATTTCACTTGGCTTTTACCACCGGCCAGTATGAGGTCCTCCATGAAAAGCACGGCGCCATGGGCTGCATCTGCTATGAAAATCCGGCCATGGGCATTTACTTTATCACGGACCCCGACGGCTACTGGCTGGAAATTGTACCGGAGAAGCGGTAATGGCGAAGGGAGACCGTAATCAGGGCTGGCCCGGATTTTTCCGGGCCTTCGCTGTGCTGTGTGCCATTATGCTGCTGCTGGCCCAAAGCGGCCAGAGCTCCGCGGCTGCCGGCTCCGGAACCTGGCAGGTGCTGTCGGTATACGAGGGATTGACCTCCTGGGCCGTTCCGGCCCTGTTCATGCTGTGGGGTATGTTTGCGCTGGAGGGGGGAAAGCCCCACGTTTATTCCTCCATGCTGGGACTCGCTCTGCCCGCCTTTGGGCTGCTGGTCTTCTGGGGGGCGCTGTATGCGGTGGTTTCCAATCTTCTGGGGGGCGGCGCGCTGAGCTGGGGCGGTGTGTGGGCGGCCCTCCTCTCCGCGGCAAAGGGCAATACATATTTTCACCTGTGGATTCTTTACCCGCTGGTTGGTCTGTATCTGGTCCACCCGGTGCTCCACCGTTTTACCGCCTCGGCCAGCCGGGGGGAGGTGGGGTATTTCCTCATTCTGTGTCTCCTCTTCGCCTCGGTGCTCCCCATGTGGTCGGCCTTTCATCCCTCCGGTGTGGTCACCATGCTGCTGGAGCGGCTGCGGGTCCATCTGGTATTGGGGTGGGCGGGGTGCTATGTGGGCGGATGGTATCTGCGCCATTACACCATTGGCCGGGTCCCTGAGTTCATACTGTATATCCTGGGAATTTTGGGTATGGTGCTCACCCTCATGGGCAATGTCTTTTTTGGGGGCGGACGGGATCTGTGGTACCAGTACACCGCCCCCAACGTTGTGCTCACCGCCGCCGCCTTCTGCGCCCTGTTCCGCTATGTGCTGGGCATCAGCGAGGAGCGCTCCCGCAGGAGGGCGGTGAATGAGCTGGGGGCCTATGCCTTCGGGGTCTATCTGTTCCACCAGATATGGGTGCTGGTGTTCCGGTGGATGGGATTTTCCCTGCTGGACTTCTCTCCGGTGGTGTCGGTGCCCTTCTTTGCGCTGGTATACTTTCTGCTGTCCGCTCCCTTCGCCTGGCTGTTGTACCTCATACCCGGTGTGGGACAAAAATTGACCTGAAAACAGGGGGGCAACTGTTGGTTGCGCAATTGCCAAGGGCGCTTGGTGGACTTTTTCGGCTGTATGGGGTAGGCTGGAGCCATATCAGAGGATGGGGTTGATGCTGTATGACATTAGGGGAGCGTGTTTATCAGCTGCGGACTGTCCGCGGACTCTCTCAGTCAGATCTGGCGGAGGCCCTGGATGTGTCCCGCCAGTCTGTGTCCAAATGGGAGACAAATGCCTCGGTGCCCGACCTGGACAAGCTGGTGAAGATGTGTGAGCTGTTCGGGGTGTCCATGGACGCCCTGGTGCGGGGGGAGGAAGAGGAAGGCCGGCCCCAGCCCGCCAGCGTGATCCGGCAGGAAAAAGGCCGCCTGGATGTGCGGACCATGATCGGGCTCATCTTGATCGTGTTTGGACTGTTGTGTTTTATACTGGCCTTTTTCCTCCATAGATGGGGACTGGATGACGCCATGGTATACAGCGCACCCTTTTTGCTGTGTGGTGTCCTCTGCATGATATTCAAAAGGCATCCGGTGCTGGCCTGCGGCTGGGGGCTTTGGGGGCTGATGACGCTGATTTTGCTTCCCTTTGTGGGACTGTACCTGTTTTCCTATGCCGTAATAAGATGGTTTACCGTGGTGGATCTGATCCTGCTGACGGGTTTGACAAGTTCCACTGTTTGGCTCAAAAGAAGGAATCAAAAGTGATAAAGCGGAGCCCGGGACCAATTTGGTCCCGGGCTCCGCTGCTGTTGTTACTGCTGTTCAGGATGGTACTCCTTGCAGGTGCATTTTTTCCATTTCTGGCCTGAGCCGCAGGGACAGGGGTCGTTGCGGCCGATTTTAATCACTTTTTTTACGGGCTGCTTTTTCACGGTGCCGTCTCCGCCGGAGGATTCTCCGGTGATCTTGGCCACCCGTTCCCGTTTGACCTCCTCATCCCGCTTCAAGCGGATCAGGAACAGCCGGCGCAGGGTCTCCTCCTGGATGGCGGCGATCATGTTTTCAAACATTTCGTAGCCTTCCTTTTTGTAGGCCACCACAGGGTCGGTCTGAGCGTAGGCCCGCAGCCCGATGCCCTGCTTCAGCTCGTTCATGGCGTCGATCTGGTCCATCCAGTACTCGTCCACCACCCGGAGCATCAGGACCCGCTCCAGCTCCCGCATGAGGGGGGAGCCGATCTCGCTCTCCTTTTTGCTGTAGACCTCTTTGGCCCTGCCGCTGACCAGCTCCACCAGCCCCTGGGCATCATATCCCTGCAGCTCCTCGTGGGACAGGTTCAGCTCACCGGGGAGGAGGAACATGGCCCGGAAGGGTGCAACAGACTCCTGGAAGGTCTGGACGTCCATGTGCTTCTGTTCCCCCATGTGGCCAAGAATGGAATTTTCCACCATGGAGTGGAGCATGTTCTGGATGGAGTTCTGAAGATCCTCGCCGTCCAGCACCTGGCGGCGCTGTTTGTAAATGACCTCCCGCTGGGTGTTCATCACATCGTCATACTGCAGCACGTTTTTCCGGGTCTGGAAGTTACGGGACTCCACCTGCTTCTGGGCATTCTCGATGGCGCCGGACAGCATTTTTGCATCGATGGGGGTGTCCTCGTCCACACCCAGCTTCTCCATCATGCCCATCACCCGCTCAGAGCCGAACAGGCGCATGATGTCGTCCTCCAGGGACAGGAAGAACCGGGTCTCGCCGGGGTCGCCCTGACGGCCGGCACGGCCCCTCAGCTGGTTGTCAATGCGGCGGGACTCGTGGCGCTCGGTGCCCAGAATGAACAGGCCTCCCACAGCCCGGACCTTGTCGGCCTCGGTTTTGATCTCTTCTTTATATTTGGCCTCCGCCTCGGTGTACATCTTCCGGGCGTTCAGAATATCCTGATCGTCTGTCTCGGCGAAGCCGGTGGCCTCCGCAATCAACGCGTCGGATAGGCCCGCCTTCCGCAGGTCGGCCTTGGCTAAAAACTCCGCGTTGCCTCCCAGCATGATATCGGTGCCGCGGCCGGCCATGTTGGTGGCCACTGTGACGGCGCCGAACTGGCCCGCCTGGGCAACGATCTCAGCTTCTTTCTCATGGTTTTTGGCGTTCAAAACGTTGTGGCGGATGCCTTTTCGATTGAGGATCTCGGACAGCTCCTCCGACTTCTCAATGGACACGGTACCCACCAGGACGGGCTGTCCCTTCTCATGGCAGGCTTCAATCTGCTGCACGATGGCCCGCAGCTTGCCGGGAACGTTTTTGTACACCACGTCGGGGTCGTCTATACGGGCCAGAGGCTTGTTGGTGGGGATCTCCACGATATCCAGCTCGTAGATGGTGCCGAACTCCTCTTGCTCAGTCATGGCGGTACCCGTCATGCCGGAGAGCTTGTCGTACAGGCGGAAATAGTTCTGGAAGGTGATGGTGGCCAGGGTTTTGGACTCGTTTGCCACCTCCACCCGCTCCTTGGCCTCGATGGCCTGGTGGAGACCCTCGTTGTACCGCCGGCCGAACATGAGACGGCCGGTGAATTCGTCCACAATGATGACCTGCCCGTCCTTAACCACATAGTCGATGTCCCGCTTCATAACACCCCGGGCCTTGATGGCCTGGTTGATGTGGTGGGACAAAGTGGTGTTCTCCGGGTCGGCCAGATTTTCGATGTTAAAGAACTGCTCGGCCTTTTTAATGCCGGGGGCGGTGAGGGTGGCGGTGCGGGCCTTCTCGTCGACGATATAGTCGGCGTCGATGTCCTCTTCCTCCTCCTCTTTCTCGTCCACCTTGGCGATGCGCCGGCACTTCAGACGGGAGACGAATTGATCCACCACGGTGTACAGCTGAGTGGATTTCTCACCTTGGCCGGAGATAATCAGGGGGGTCCGGGCCTCGTCGATCAGGATGGAGTCCACCTCGTCCACGATGGCGAAGGAGTGGCCCCGCTGGACCAGCTCCTGGGAGTAGATGGCCATATTGTCCCGCAGGTAGTCAAAGCCGAACTCGTTGTTGGTTCCGTAGGTGATGTCGGCGGCATAGGCGGCCTTTTTGTCCGGGCCAACCACGCCGTGGATGACCAGGCCTACGGTAAGGCCCATAAACCGATACACCTTTCCCATCCATTCGCTGTCGCGCTTGGCCAGGTAGTCGTTGACGGTGACGATGTGCACCCCTTTGCCGGCCAGAGCATTCAGATAGGCGGGAAGGGTGGCAACCAGGGTCTTGCCCTCGCCCGTCTTCATCTCGGCAATGCGCCCCTGATGCAGCACGATACCGCCCACAACCTGGACCCGGTAGGGGCGCATGCCCAGTACCCGCCAGGCGGCCTCCCGGCAGGCGGCAAAGGCCTCGGGGAGGATGTCGTCCAGGGTTTCCCCCTTCTGCAGGCGCTCCTTAAATTCGGGGGTCTTGGCCTGGAGCTGTGCGTCGGTCAGGGACTTATACGCCTCTTCCAGGGCATCCACTTTATCCGCGATGGGGTAGATGGATTTCAGTTCCCGCTGAGAGGAGGTGCCGAAAATTTTAGTAAACAGACTCATGTCAGAAAAACACCTCTTGGTCGTTGAGTTTCATCTCTTGTTTTAGAATGAGGATTGATAACAAATCATCTTAGTATAGCACACTCCAGGGGGAGAAAAAAGAGCAAATTGTAAACTTTCCCGGCAAAAATACCCAAATAAACGAAAGAATGAAAGAAAAAATCCGCCGGTGGCGTATAAATGTTTGCCGGGGGTTGACAAATAGCGCGTTGTATGGTATCTTAACACCCACAGTTGAATAGAACAGACGAAGCGTGCAGGAAAACAGCTTTCAGCTTGCCGAAGGAGTAACACTCTCAGGTGTTCCAAGGGGACGAGGACTGTGCGCGGATGTGACTCTGGAGAAGCTCAGAAACGAGTGCCGAAGGTGCAACGCGGGACGAGAATGTTCCGCCAATCTCTCAGGCAAAAGGACAGAGGGGAAAACCGGACTTGCCGGGGTGCGTTTTGTGTGCCCGGGCAGTGTTTGTACCGCTTTGCCATCGGACCGTGGAGCTTTTGTTCCACGGTCCGTTTTTGTTCGGTTCGGCTAGGAGGAACGAGGAGAGAGTATTTATGGAAAATCTGGAAATGACCCTTTACCCCATTGTGTGTAAAATTAATGAGTATCTGTCCAATTACATCCTGGTGTTTCTGCTGATTGGTGTGGGCCTGTGGTATACCGTTCAGACCCGCTTTGTCCAGATCCGCTGCTTTGGCGAGGGCATGAAGAAGGTATTCGGCAACCTGTCCCTGCGGGGCGGGCGGCAGGAGCAGGGCATGACATCCTTCCAGGCCCTGGCCACCGCCATTGCCGCCCAGGTTGGTACGGGCAATATTGTAGGCGCCTCGGGCGCCATCCTCACCGGCGGCCCTGGCGCCATCTTCTGGATGTGGATTATCGCTTTCTTCGGCATGGCCACCATCTACGCCGAGGCCACCTTGGCCATCAAGACCCGCCGTATCGATGCCGACGGCACGATCCACGGCGGCCCCGCTTACTACATCACCACTGCGTTCCAGGGGGGATTTGGCAAGTTCCTGGCCGCTTTCTTCGCCATTGCCATCACCCTTGCGTTGGGATTCATGGGATGTATGGTTCAGTCCAACTCTATCGGCTCCACCTTCCAGACCGCCTTTGGCGTGCCCTCCTGGATTGTGGGGGTGGCCCTGGTGATTATCTGCGGCATTATCTTCCTGGGCGGAGTGCAGCGTTTGGCCTCCGTGACTGAGAAGGTGGTCCCCATCATGGCAGTCATCTTCCTGGTGGGCGGCCTGGGCATCCTGATCGCCCGCATCCAGTACCTGCCCGCAACCATCGGCATGATCTTCCAGTATGCCTTCCAGCCCCAAGCCATCATCGGCGGCGGGTTTGGCTACGCCATCAAAACCGCCATCAGCCAGGGCGCCAAGCGGGGTCTGTTCTCCAACGAGGCCGGTATGGGCTCCACCCCCCATGCACACGCCCAGGCCAACGTGACCGATCCCCACGACCAGGGTGTGGTGGCCATGATCGGCGTGTTTATTGACACCTTTGTGGTGCTGACGCTGAACGCCCTGGTTATTATCTCCACGCTGTATACCAGCGACGGCATCCTGGCTTCCGGCGCTATTCCTGAGGGAATTGGTAAAGCCAATCTGGCCCAGACTGCCTTCGGGACGGTATTTGGCACTGATCTGGGCGCCATGTTTGTGGCAACATGCCTGTTCTTCTTTGCCTTCTCCACCGTGCTCAGCTGGAACATGTTCGGGAAAATCAATGTGATTTACCTTTTTGGCAAAAAGTCCGTGCCCGTTTACTCTGTAATTGCCCTGTGCTTCATCTTTATGGGTACGGTGACAGGGAGCGACTTTGTCTGGGAGCTGACCGATATGTTTAACAATCTGATGGTTATTCCCAACGCCATTGCCCTGTTTGCCTTGACCAGCATGGTGGTAAAGAGTACCCACGGTGTGAGAACAAAAATTCAGAAGTAATCTGTTTTTTCGCCCGGATCGGAGACGATCCGGGCTTTTTTTCTTTACCCTGCCGGGTCTGCCGTGGTATAGTAGGGATATGAAGACGTTGAGAGGATGTATTCCATGGCTGATTGGAAGAAAAATACGGTTCACGCGCTGGATATAGAGGGCTATACGTCCGAAGGGATGGGTGTGGCCCGGCTGGACGGGCGGGTGGTTTTTGTTCCCGGCACCATTCGGGGGGAGCGGTGGCAGGTACGATTGGAAAAGGTGAATAAAAATGTGGCGTGGGGGAAGGGGACAGAGCTGCTGGTCCCATCTCCTGCCCGTTTGGAGGCGGACTGTCCCCTTACCGGCCGGTGCGGCGGATGCCAGTTCCGCCACATGACCTATGAAGAGGAGTTGATTGCGAAGGGGAGGAAGGTGTCCGACGCCTTGGAACGGGTAGGGGGAATCCATCTGGACCTGCCGCCCATGCTGGGGGCGCGGGAGCCTGATCGCTACCGGAACAAAGTGCAGTTTCCTGTTGCGGCGGGAAAGGAAGGTCCGGTTATTGGCTATTACCGGCCGAGAAGTCATCACGTACTGGACGCGGAGGACTGCCTCCTCCAGCCGGAGCCGGTGACCCGGCTTCGAGGGGCCTTCAAGGAGTGGATGAAGCGTTATTCTGTACCGGCTTATGAGGAGTCGGATGGCTCCGGGCTGATCCGGCATCTGTTTGTGCGGGTCAACAGCGGGGGAGAGGCACTGTGCTGTGTGGTAGTCAACGGGGATGAAATTCCATTCCGTGAGGATCTGGCGACCGCCCTGCGGCGGGCGGAGCCCAGACTGGCAGGGCTGGTGCTCAACTGCAATACCCGAGATACCAATGTGATTTTGGGTCCGTCCTACCGTACTGTGTGGGGGCGGGATTGGCTGGAGGAGACGCTGCTGGGGCTTACATTCCGTCTATCGGTACCCTCCTTTTTCCAGATTAACCGTGCGCAGACAGAACGGCTGTACCGGGTGGCTCTGGATTTCGCGGGGCTGACGGGAAATGAAACAGTACTGGATTTGTACTGCGGCATCGGGACCATTTCCCTGTCCATGGCACAAAGGGCGAAGCGTGTGATCGGGGCGGAAATTGTCCCCCAGGCCATTGAGGATGCGAAGGAAAACGCCCAGCGGAATGGGGTGGACAATGCGGAATTTTTCTGCGGTGATGCCGGGGCGGTGGCGCAAAAGCTAGCCGCCGACGGCATCCGGCCCGACGTGATCTGCGTGGATCCGCCCCGGAAGGGACTCTCGCCTGAGGTTCCCGCTGTTTTGGCGGAGCTGGCCCCGGAACGAATTGTCTATGTCTCCTGTGATCCGGCCACCCTGGCCCGGGACGTGAAACGGCTGGAGGAGCTGGGATACCGGGCTGCCCGGGGACAGGCCGTGGACCTGTTTCCGCGCACCGCCCACGTGGAAACCGTGATACAAATGGTGCGCGGCGGAAAAGGTGAAGAATAAATACAGACGCTGTGCGGATACGGCACGTTTGGATTGGGACGGAGAAAACAGGAGCGTTCCAGATGAATTTTCAATTTATCGATGCCGTCAGGACAAGATATACGGCGGCGGCATGAAGGGATCGCCCCGGCAATCTGAATTTTTATAGACATTTCAATGAAGGGAGGCGCTTTCGTCTGGACAGAGCAGAAAATCCATGATACCATGTAGAGACTGCCCGGATGAAAAGCATGCTGAAACCGGGGATGATTTTCCGAGAGCAGATAAGGCGCGGCGTGGAGTGACACGGCGGCGGGTGCGCCTTTACACCCCTTTGGAAAGAGAGGAAATTGGATATGACGGAACAAAATCGACATAAAAATGGAGGCTTCAGTTCCTCCATCGGCTTTGTTATCGCCTGCGTTGGTTCGGCGGTGGGGCTGGGCAATATTTGGCTGTTTCCCTATCGGCTGGGGCAGTATGGGGGCGCCGCGTTTTTAATCCCCTATCTGTTGTTTATACTTTTGTTTGGATGGGTGGGCCTGTCGGCGGAGTTCGGTATTGGCCGTCTGGCGGGAACCGGAACCATCGGGGCCTACGAGTACTGCTTTGCCACCCGTGGCAGGAAGAAAATAGGAAGTGTCCTCAGCTGGATTCCCCTGATGGGCTCACTGGGCATTGCCATCGGCTACGCGGTGATTATGGGATGGGTGCTCAACAGTCTGGCGGGTGCGCTGTCCGGCACGCTTATGAGCGTGGATCCCTCGGCCTTTTTTGATCAGGCGGCCACCAGCTTTGGCAATCCTATATGGCACACAGCGGTGGTGCTGGTGGTCTGCCTGGTGCTGATGTTCGGCGTCACCGCCGGAATTGAAAAGGTGAGCAAGGTGCTGATGCCCCTGTTTTATATGCTCTTTTTGGGGCTGGCTGTCTGGGTGGCCATGCAGCCCGGCGCGGGGGAAGGGTATCGCTTCCTCTTTGTTCCCGACTGGTCCAAGCTGCTGGAGCTGGACACTTGGGTCATGGCCATGGGGCAGGCATTCTTCTCTCTGTCCATTACCGGCTCCGGAATGATTGTATACGGCGCTTATTTGGGCAAAAATGAGGATATTCCCAAGGCCTCTCTGCGCACCGCCATTTTCGATACCATGGCCGCCCTGTTGGCCGCGCTGGTGGTCATGCCCGCGGTGTTTGCCTATGGACTGGATGTGGCCAGAGGTCCCTCTCTGATGTTCATTACCCTGCCCACAGTGTTTCAGCAGATGCCGATGGGGCGGATGTTCGCGGTATTCTTCTTTGTCTCTGTGGCCTTTGCCGGAATTACCTCCCTCATCAATATGTTTGAGGCGGTGACAGAGAGCTGGCAGAACCACTTTAAACTGGGGCGCAAGACCGCCGTCCTGATCTGTACCGCCCTTACACTGGGCGTGGGCATTTTTATGGAGGCGGAGGCCCGGGTGGGGACGTGGATGGATTTCATCACCATTGTGGTGGTGCCCATCGGCGCGGTGCTGGGCGCGGTTTCCATCTACTATGTGCTGGGCTGGCCCAAGCTCAGGACCGAGCTTCAAACCGGCCGCGAAAAGCCTATCAGCCGCTGGTTTGGTTTGGCGGGCATGGGGGTCTATGTTCCGCTGACCATTCTGGTGGTGGTGCTGGGCTTTATTTACAAAGGAATTGGCTGATATTGGACGCCAGAGGACCAAAAGAATGTGAGATGAAGGCGGTTTCGTGTCATGCAAAAAGGGCGCTATCAAATTGATATGTGCAGCGGAACGCTGTGGAACAAGATCCTGATCTTTGCCTTGCCTCTGGCGGCTTCCAGTATGCTTCAGCTGCTGTTTAACGCGGCGGATGTGGTGGTGGTGGGCAGGTTTGCGGGCAAAGAGGCCTTGGCGGCGGTGGGGTCCAACACCTCGCTGATTAACCTGCTGGTCAATTTGTTCGTGGGCCTGTCGGTGGGCACCAATGTGGTGGTGGCCCGGGACCTGGGCGCGGGAAGACATGACAACGTGAGCCGAAGTGTTCACACATCCATCACGCTGTCTCTGATCAGCGGTGTGATGATGGCGGTGTTCGGTGTGGTGATGGTGCGTCATCTGCTGGAATGGATGTCTTCGCCTACCGATGTAATAGAGCTGTCCACGGTCTATCTTCGTATTTATTTCCTGGGGATGCCTGCCAACCTGTTCTATAATTTCGGAGCCGCCATCCTGCGGGCACAGGGGGATACCAAGCGCCCTCTGTATTACCTGACGACGGCGGGCGTGGTTAACGTGCTGCTCAACCTGGTTTTTGTGGTGGTTCTGGGAATGGATGTGGACGGAGTGGCCATTGCCACCATCATAGCTCAGTATATTTCTGCCCTGCTGGTGCTGCGCTGCCTGATGCGGGAAGAGGGGCCCCTCCATCTGGATTTGAAAAAGCTGAGAATGGAGTGGCCGGTGGTGAGGCGCATTTTACAGGTGGGTTTGCCGGCCGGCTTTCAGGGGATAGTTTTCTCGCTGTCCAATGTGGTGATTCAGTCCTCTCTCAATTCTTTTAATGATCCGGTCATTGTGGCCGGGTCCGCTGCCTCGGCAAATATTGAGGGCTTTGTCTATGCGGCAATGAATGCTTTTTATCAGACTGCCCTTACCTTTACCGGCCAGAACTACGGCGCCGGGAAGTGCGGGCGTGTGGACCGGGTGCTGATGCTGTGTGAAACATTCTCCATGAGTACTGGCCTGGTGCTGGGCAATTTGGCCTTCTTTTTTGGCCCGGAGCTGGCAGGAATCTATGCGCCTGGTGAGGATCAGGTAATTGCCCAAGCGCTGATCCGTATGAGTTTTCTGTGCTGCCCCTATCTGCTGGCCGGGTTTATGGATACTATGGTGGGCGTGCTCCGGGGGATCGGCTATTCTGTTGTCCCCATGGTTGTCTCTCTGATTGGGGCCTGCGGCCTGCGGTTGATCTGGGTTGCCACAGTGTTTCCGCTGTTCCGCAGCCCGGCCACCCTGTATGTGTCCTATCCTGTGACTTGGGTGATTACCGGCGGAGTACACCTGATGTTCTTCCTGTATGTCCGAAAACGGGCATATGCCAAAGTGCGGTTGGGAAGTGCCCAACAGTCCGATGGAACCCCCAACCCCGCGCCGGCGGAGAAGGGATAGAGGGAGCTTCTCCTGTCGCCTTGTCAATAGGATAAAGAAACAGTCCCGGCTGATCCAGCCGGGACTGTTTTATGTGCAGTAAGTGTATAAAATGATTGAAAAATCTCCAAAAATCGCCCTCTGAAAGGCATTCTTTCAGAGGGCGATAAATTTGTGATATTAAGGAGAGCGGATCAGGCAATCCGGCGGCCGCCCACAAATCCGGTGGTGTAATAGGCGTCGCTCATGTTGCTGACGATGACGCCTACACGGGCAGTGGAGGCGTGGACAAACTGGCTCCCGCCGATGTAAATACCCACATGGGAAGCGCGCTTGCTGCCGGTGCCGGACTTTTTGAAGAAGACCAGATCACCGGGCTGCAATTCGCTCATGGAGACAGACGTGCCATTGTCCAGCTGGTTAGAGGCGCTGCGATTGATGGAATAACCAAACTGGCGGTAGACGTAACTGGTAAAGCCGGAACAGTCAAAGCCCTTGGGGCTGCTGCCGCCGTACACATAGGGGTAGCCCACATACTGCATGGCGTAATCGGCAATCTCCTGGCCCTTGCCTGAGGCGGCCGCCTCGGAGGCGTCCACAATGGATACATAGTCGGAGGTGACGTAGCCGGAATCAATTTGGTACCAGCCATTGCTTTCACCGACGATTTCCACCACCTTACCCATCCGGAGGCTGCCCACCTTCTCATAGTCGGTGCCAGCACCCGCGCGGATATTCAGAGAGGAGGCAATGACCCTGCCGTAACGGGGTTCTGCCGCCTCGGCCGCCGCAGGCTGGGCGGCGGCAGCGGAGGTGGGGGAGACGGAGGAAACAGCGGTAACAGCGTCCTGACCTCCATCTACGACCAGATAGTCGCTGGAGACAAAACCGGTAGTCTCCTCAAACGCGATTTGATACCAGCCGTTCTCCGCAGAGGAGAGGACCTCGACTTTTTCACCATGGTTCAGCTTGATCAAAACCTGGCTGTCAGTGCTGGCTTCGGCGCGGACACGCAGGGGGCTGCTGCCGGAATTGACAGTACCGCTGAGAGCCAAAGCGGGGGCAATCAAGGTGTTGACAAACAAAAGACCCGCGGTAACCCGGACGGCAAAGGACTTACTGACGTGCATGGCTGGTTTCCTCCCCGAAAGATAATCTCTAGTCTGTGTGGTTTTCTGGTTTACTTCGTGCTCAGTGCCCGCTCCAGCCATACGGATGCCACGTCCATGGCAGTGTACAAGCTGTCTTTTTCACTCTTTTTGACCACCCGGTCCCGGCTTTTCAGCTGGGGGTCGGTCAACTGAAGCTGAACCGCAACCTTATCGGCCATCTCCAGCCCGCCCACCTGCTTGGTGGACAGAATCTGGAGCATAATGATATATTTTTCAGCCATGGTACCGTAATAAATCAGGTTGTCTTTCCGACGCAGGGGGTGCCCTTTATAGGAAAGAGGAATGTTTTCGCTAGCCATAGAATTCCTCCTCAAGTTAAAAGTTGTAACCGAATTGTAACATATTTGTTACCACTTGTCAAATCCTTTCTGGACTATTTTCCGATTTGAAGTTTATGCCATTAAAAACGAAAAGGCCTCATTCCCGAGAGAAATTGCTTCTGGAACAAGCGTGTCAGAAAGGCGTGGGAGCATGGTACATGAAATACGTGCCGCAGCCCCCCCGCGGCGCGCATGAACTATAATAAATGGAGAGGCTTAATCGTTGCCTTGATTTGACGGACGTGATATACTGAATAAAGTTTTGTCCTCGCGTCCCAGCAGCTCCAGAACCGGCTCATACCAGTGATAGGCGAAAGACATGCTTTTATAGTCCGCCGCCGGCCTGACAGCCGCCCAGGACTCCCTTGCGGCCGTCAGGCCGGCGGTGTAGTATGTATTCTCCTCTGTAAGATCGTGGATACCGGGCCGCTGAAATTCATAGATGCAGATCACCGGCTTTCCGGCCTCCCTGGCCAGAGAGACCTCGGTGCCAATGTGTTCTGCCTCCCGGCCACGGTAGTAGTTCATCACGGCCACTCCGTCGCAGCCCGTTTGGACGAGCCGGGAGAGCATGTCGGCGTGGTCGTTGTCATACCAGTAGGGAATGCAGGCCAGAAGGGCGAGCTTCCGCTCCCGGGCGTACTGCCGGGCGGCGGCCATGCAGGATACATACTGCTCCAGCACCCGGTTTTCATCTGCGTCCCACTGGTCGGTGAGGTAGGGCTCCACATCCACCATAAGACCCGCAAGCCCCCCGCCCGACTGGGCGGAAAGGGCGGAGGCCCGGTCGATCTCCGACTTGAGAGAGGCGCCGTCCGGCTCCAGCCCCCATTCCGCCTGCCCGGTCAGCAGCCAGACCTGGATCCCGGCCGTTTTCATATCCGCGAGGAAGGGTACGGCCTCCGGACTGTCCGGTGGAAATTCCTGATAGAGGACGCCGGTGTCCAGCCGCTCCAGGGCATCCAAAAGCCCGGTTCGGTTTTCCGGGGCGAGGGCGGCTCCGCCCCAGGAAAAAAGGCCGTCGTCCAGCTCCAGCGGCACATCGCTGTGCGGACGTGAGGCAACCGCCAGCAGGCACACGCACGCCAGCGCGGCAAACAAGCCCCATCTCTTTTTCATCTGTGACCCTCCCCGCAGCATCTGTATCGGTTTCAAGTATATCCTGTTTCTGAGATAAAGACAACAGCGGCCTCTGCCGTGGTAATTGGAGGAATTTGATTTGAAGAACGCACTTTACAATCTGCTCCAGCAGACGGGCGACCTGACGTGGCAGGTTGTTCTGCTCAATCTGGCCATGTCTGCGGTCATAGGCCTGGTGATCTTTTTGTCCTATCTGTATACCCACGCGGGCACCGTTTACAGCCGGAAATTCAACGTCTCCCTGGTGATGCTCACGGTGCTCACCACCACCGTGATGACAGTGATCGGCAACAACCTGGCGCTGTCTCTCGGCATGGTGGGCGCCCTGTCCATCGTCCGGTTCCGCACCGCCATCAAAGATTCCCGGGACACCGCCTACATCTTCTGGACCATCATCGTGGGCATCTGCTGCGGCGCGGGGGACTACCTGGTGGCGGCCATCGGCTCGGCTCTGGTCTTCCTGCTGCTGCTGATCCTGGGCAGGGTGAGAAACGACGACCGGATGCTGCTCATCATCCGTGCCGCCCGTTCGGCGGAGAAAGAGGTGGAATCCGTGGTCTACCTCTACTATACCGCCTACGCCAACCTCAAGGTGAAGAATACCACTCCGGAAACCGTGGAGTTCATCTACGAACTCTCCCGGCGGGCGGTGCGCAACGCCGCAAGCAAGGAGGAACCCATCACCGACCGGCTGTACCAGCTGGGCCGGGTGGAGTATGTGAATTTGGTGGCCCAGAGCGACGAAGTGAGTGGGTAAGGCCATGCGCAGAGCACTTACCGGCCTGTTGGCCGTCTCCGGCGCGGTCCTGCTGGCCCTCTTGGCCTCCCAGTACAGCCGGAACCACCTGGACCGCTATCAGCAGCACCTGGAGGCCCCCGGCCCCTCCGCCCAGTCGGAGGAGGTCGGTTTTTCCACCCATCTGCCCATCCTGTCCCTGGACACCGGCGGGCAGCCCATCCCGGGTGAAAACCGGGACGGCAGCACCATCCTGGCGGCGCTTACCGTCGTGGACGGCGGCGCGGGGGATAACCGCCTTACCGATACGCCTGAGCTTCAGACGGACGTTTTGCTGCGTTACCGGGGCAACTCCTCCCTGCACTTCGATAAAAAGCCCTTCCGGCTCAAACTGGTGGACGAGGCAGGCGAGAGCTTTTCCAGCGAAATGCTGGGCATGCCCAGGGAGGACGAGTGGATCTTGAACGGCCCCTTCCTGGACAAGTCCCTGCTGCGCAACTACATGCTGATGAATCTGTGCGGCCAGGTGATGGAGCACACCCCCCAGGTGCGCTACTGTGAGCTCTTTGTAGATGGGGAGTACCAGGGGGTGTATCTGATGATGCAGAGCATCTCCCGCGCCCAGGCCGGGGTGACCAAATCCCCGGAGGGCCGGCCGGAGACCTCCTACGTCGTCCGGCTGGACCGGGGCGGCGGCGTGGAGCTGGACAATTTAAGCCGGTACGGGATGCGCACAGGCAGCGTGCTCAACGTGGTCTACCCCTCGGGCCAGTCCTGCACCCCGGAGCAGGCGGACTTCATCCAGCGGGATATCAGCCGGTTTGAGAAAGCCCTATACTCCCTGGACTATGACGACCCGCAGCTGGGCTACCGGGCGTACATCAATGTGAACTCCTTCGTGGACTATATGGTGCTCAATGAGTTTTTCCAGAACTACGACGCGGCCCGGTACTCCACCTACCTCAGCAAGAACCTGGGGGAAAAGCTGTCCATCGGCCCGGTATGGGACTTCAACAACGCTCTGGACAACTATATCGAGACCGCCTACGACGGCACCGGCTTCGCCCTTCCGGAGGACGTCTGGTACGTGATGCTGTGCAGGGATGAGCGCTTTGTGGAGCAGGTGATCCAGCGCTACCGCCAGCTTCGCCGGACGGTGCTCTCGGAGGAGTACCTTCTGAACTATGTGGACGAGGTGACGGCCTATCTGAGGCCGGCGGCGGAGCGCAACTTTGAGGTGTGGGGGTACACCTTCCAGCCAAAGTATGGGCGGCTGCTTCCCCAGGAGCGGAACCTGGGCAGTTATGAGGAGGCGGTGGAGCAGGTCCGGGACTTTCTCCGGCGGCGCGGTGCGTGGCTGGACGAGAACATCGAGCTGCTCTACCAATACTGCCACCCCTCCGCCACCAAAAAGTACCAACATTAGGGAAAGGAGCGGCCGGAATTGCGAAAATTTCTGATCCTCTGCGCCGCCGCCATCCTGGTGGTGCTGGCGGGGAATTACGCCTACTATCACACCAGCTTGTATCTGAACCTGGATCCGGATGGGGCGGTCGGCAGCTTTACGGACACCGCCGGGCGGCAGATCCTGGTGGACCAGGGGGCGGGGCCGGAGCCCTTCGAGATCTGCGGCGTGGACCTGGGCGCGGGCAAGCCCGGCCATTTCGCCACGGAATTTGCCGTGACCCAGGAGGAATATTTGCGGTGGTTTGCCCAGATTCAGGACATGGGCGCCAACACCGTGCGGATCTACACCATCAACGGCCCCGACTTCTATGAGGCCTTCTACCAATACAATCAGGACAATCCAACCCCTCTTTACCTGATCCAGGGCCTGTGGGTCAACGACTACGCCCAAAATTCCCATATGGACGCCTACGATCCCGACTTTATCCAGCCCCTGCTGGAGGACGCCAAGCGGATGGTGGATGTGCTCCACGGCCGCCGGAACGTGTCCTACGATCCCAACCGGGGCAGCGGCCATTACCGGCGGGACGTGTCGCAGTGGGTGCTGGGTTATATCCTGGGTGTGGAGTGGGAAGACCTGACCGTGGCCTACACCGACCATATGCGGGACGGTGAAGAGCGGTATGCGGGGGAGTACTTCTATGCCTCTGAGGAGGCCAGCCCCTTTGAAAATATCCTGGCCATGCTGGGGGACACCGTGGCGGGGTACGAGGCCGGGCGCTACAAGGAGCAGCGGCTGATCGCCTTCGCCAACTGGCCCACCACCGACCCCTTGACCTATGAAGACGGCATTACGCAGCTCTTCCAGAAGTTTGCCCGGGTGGACGTGGAGCATGTGAAGACCACCGATGCCTTCCGCTCCGGCCAGTTCGCCTCCTACCACGTCTATCCCTACTACCCCGACTACCTGCGCCACAGCGCGGAGCTGGACAGCTACATGGACGAGACGGGGCGGAGCAACACCTACCGGGCCTATCTGGAGACCCTCACCGCCCACCACACCATGCCGGTGGTGATCTCGGAATTCGGGGTGCCCTCCTCCCGGGGCATGGCCCAGATCGACTACGGCCGGGGCTACAACCAGGGCGATCTGTCCGAGGAGGAGCAGGGGGAGGCGCTGGCCGCCTGTTACCGGGACATCATGGCCGCCGGCTGTGCGGGGAGCGTGGCCTTCACCTGGCAGGACGAGTGGTTCAAGCGCACCTGGAACACCATGCACGCCGTGGACCTGACCCGGACGGCCTACTGGAGCGATACCCAAACCAACGAGCAGTACTTCGGTCTGCTCTCCTTCGACCCGGGCGCGGAGCGGAGCGTGTGCTATGTGGACGGGGACCCGGAGGAGTGGACCGGCGCCGACCTGGTGGCGGAAAACGGGGACTTTTCTCTGTCCATGAAATACGATGAGAAGTACCTCTATTTTCTGGTCCGGGGTCCGGTGGAGGAGGGGGCGGTCTATCTGCCCCTGGACACCACGCCCAAGACGGGCTCGGCGGTCTGCGCCGCCCCGGCTCTGGAATTTGACCGCGCCGCCGACTTTCTGGTGGTGCTGGACGGGGCGGAGGACTCCCGGGTGCTGGTGCAGGAGCGGTACGACTGCCTGCGGGCCATGTATGGGCGGAAGGTGGACGGGATCGACCCCTATGAGTTCCCGCCCACGCCCGACACATCCGATTTCGTGCCCATCCGGCTGATTTTGCAGACCTCGCCGGTCTACATGGATGAAAAGCAGACCGATTTGGCGCTGCCCACCTATGAGACGGGGATGCTGACCATGGGGAACGGCAGCCCGGACAGTGAGGACTATAACTCTCTGGCCGATTTCTGCTATGGAGAGGGGCTGGTGGAGCTGCGCCTGCCCTGGCAGCTCCTCAATTTCTCCGACCCCTCCAATATGCAGATCCATGACGACTACTACGTCCACTATGGTGTGGAAAACCTGAGAATCGGCAGCCTGTGGGCGGGAGTTGGATCGTCCGCCCTGGGGGACGGCCCCATCCACTTGGGGGAAAAGCCGCTCAGAGGCTGGGGCGGCAAAGTGACCTGCCATGAGCGGCTGAAGGATTCCTACTACATCATGCAGGCCCTGTGGGCGGGAGAGGGGGCGGCGCCATGATCTCCGGCTGGCCCTGGATCCTGCTCAACCTCTACCTTGTCATCAGCCTCTGCGCCGTTCTATTCGACCTGTGGGTTATGCTGTCGGCCAACTCCCGCCAGCGTGCCCGCCTTCGGCGGGAGGAGCGGCTGAAAACCCTGCTGGACGGACAGATGAAACGGCTGCGCCGGGGGCAGTCCCCGGACGAAACCATTCAGCGGGAGCTGTTTCAACGGCTGCGGGCCGTGGACGGCGCGCTGGCCTTCAGCGACTTGATCGACCCCCTCAGCCAGCGTGAGGAGCCGGGCTTTGCCCAGTGGGTCGCCGCCTCCGGGCCGCTGTTTGTCCGGCTGTGCGGCCGCTACGGGCGCAGACAGAACATGTACCGGGCCTCCTTCGCCTGGCTGCTGGCCTGCTGCCGGCAGGATATTCCGGCGGCAAAGCCCTTTCTGCTCTCCTGCGTGACCAGCAGGGGCTCTATTTACTGCCGGGAGAACGCGCTGACCGCCCTTTACCGGGGCGGAAACGCGAAAACGGTGGTCCAGGCATTCAAGCGGATGAGTCAGGCCGACATCCACCACAGCCAGAAGCTGCTGGCAGACGGACTGCTCTCGTTCCGCGGGGACCGCGAGGCGCTCTGTGCCCACTTGTGGGGGGAGTTCAAGTCCCTGACCCCCTCCATCCGGCTGGCCCTGGTGGATTTCATGCGTCTGCTGGGGGCCGACTACCGCCAAGACCTATTGCCTCTGCTGGACAACCCCGCCACCGACGATGAGCTGTGCTTCGCCATCCTGCGCTACTTCGGCCGCTGTACCTATCCGCCCGCACGGGAGCGGATGACCGGCTTTCTCACCCATCCCCGGAACGCCCTGTGGGAATACGCGGCGGTGTCAGCCTCCACGCTGCGCGGCTACCCCTGCGCCCAGACAAAAGAGGCCCTGCTCCGCGCCCTGAACAATCCCAACTGGTATGTGCGCTACAACGCGGCGGAGAGTCTGGTGTCCATGGGACTGCCGGAGGAGGACCGCCGCTCCGTGCTGGAGGGTGCGGACCGCTATGCCCGGGACATCCTGCAATACATGCTTGCCCGCGAGGCGCTCCCCGCCGGGGAAGCAGCCCCAAGGACGGAAGGAGGCGTTCCCCTTGCCATTTCTTGAGACCCTGACCCAGGGTGTGAATGCTTTTTTCCTGCTCTATATGCTGGTCTATTCCAGTGTGCTGTTCCTGTCGGTCATCGTGGGCGTGGCTCAGATCGCCCGCCGCACCGAGCTGGTGCAGATGCGCAACAGCTTCCGGCACGAGTATTATGTACCCATCAGCATCATCGTCCCCGCCCACAACGAGGAACTGACGGTGGTGGATACCGTGCGCTCCCTTTTGAGTCAGAACTATAAGCTCTATGAGATCATCGTGGTGGACGACGGTTCCACGGACTCCACCGCCCAGGTTCTCATTGACTATTTCCACATGGAGCCCATCCAGCGGCCCATCCGCCGCCGGGTGGCCTGCAAGGATCCCGTGGGTGTCTATGAGACCCGGAGCCAAAAGGTGCCCATCACGCTGATCCGAAAGGTGAACGGCGGCAAGGCCGACGCGCTGAACATGGGCATCAACGCATCCAAATACCCCTATTTCATCGCCATGGATGCCGACTCCGTGCTGGACGACGCCCTGGAGTCCATCGCCAAATGCGTCCTGGAGGACGACCGCACGGTGGCCGTGGGCGGCCTTGTGCGCATCGCCAACGGCGCGGTGCTGCGGGACGGCAAGCTGGTGAGCTACCGCCTGCCCAAAAACCTGTGGGCCATGCTCCAGGTCATGGAGTATGACCGGTCTTTCCTGGCCTCCCGCATGTTTTTCGACCTGTTCAACGGCAACCTTATTATCTCAGGCGCCTTTGGGCTGTTTAAAAAGGAGACCGTCATCCAGGCCGGGGGCTACGATACCCACACCCTGGGGGAGGACATGGAGCTGGTGGTCCGCCTGCATGAATACTGCCGCGCCAACCGCATCCCCTACTCCATCAAGTACGCCTCCGACGCGGTGTGCTGGAGCCAGGCGCCCTCTAAGCTGAACGACCTGAAAAAACAGCGCCGCCGCTGGCACATCGGCATGTTTCAGTCCATCGTCAAGCACCGCAGGCTCTTTCTCAACCCCCTGTATGGCCCGGTGGGCACCTTTTCCTTCCTCTATTACATCCTGTTCGAGCTCTTTTCCCCGCTGATCCAGCTGGTGGGACTGGCTTTCGTGGGGGTGGCCTACTATCTGGGGATGGTAAACGTCCCCTTTATGCTGGGATATTACCTGTGGAGCCTGCTGTTCGGCGCGGTGCTCTCCACCGCCGCCTTCTTCACACGGGTGTTCACCTACCGTACCAAGCTTCCCGCCTGGGACTACCTGAAGGCGGTGGTAATCTGTATCCTGGAGAATTTCGGCTACCGGCAGCTCATCGCCCTGTTCAGCCTGTCGGGATTGATTGGCTACCGAAAATACTCCAGGAGCTGGGGCCGCATCCAGCGCACCCGCTTTGACGACGGGGAAGGGAAGGAGGCATCCATATGAAACAGGTTCTGCGGTTTGAACGGAAATTCCTCCTGCCCCTGGAGGAGTACCACCGCCTGCGGGGGCGGCTGGATGCCCTGCTGTCCAAGGACTCCCATACCGGACGGGACGGCTACGCCATCCGCTCCCTCTATTTTGATACCCTGTGGGACGGGGACTATTTTGAAAAGCAGGACGGGGTCCAGCTCCGGCGCAAGCTGCGGCTGCGGATCTACGATCCGGCGTCTGAATTTGCCTTTTTGGAGATGAAGCAAAAGGAGGGGGAGTACCAGCTCAAGCGGTCCCTGCGCCTGAGCCGTGCCGCCGCCCAGTCTCTGGCCCGGGGGGCATACTCGCCCCTGCTGGACCTGCGCGACGACTTCGCGGACGAGTGCTACGCCCTGCTCTCCATGCGGGGCTACCGGCCCAAGACGGTGATCGAATACAGGCGGGAGGCCTATACCGCCCCGGAAAACGACACCCGCATTACCTTTGACCGGGAGATCCGGGCCACCGAGAGCCGTATGGACCTCTTTGACCCCATATTGCCCCTCTATCCGGTGATGGACCGGGGGCAGGTGGTGCTGGAGGTCAAATACAACGGTTTTCTGCTGGAATATCTGCGGGAGCTGGTGGGCGCCTGCGAACGGGCGCAGACATCTGCCAGCAAATACTGTATGGGACGTCTGGCCAGCTACGGCGTGGTCTGAGCTGTCGTTGATTTTCGCAATTTATATGGAAATGGCCGCTGCAATCGTAAAACGATTGCAGCGGCCATTTTGATTTTGGCAATCTTGATTGAACTGTATGTTATTGCCAGACTGCATAAAAATCTAAAAAACAGAGGGCAGGGCTTGACAGCCCTGCCCTATCATGGTACAATAAAATGCTCTTATGCCCATTTGCGGAAAAATACCCAGTCCCCCATACTCGACCGTAGTTTACCATGGCGGGCTGGAAAAGACAAGAGCGGAAGAAGAGAAAAAGGCAACGCTTCCGGGCGTGCGGAAAAGCGGAGGGGAGCCGGAATTGTGCACAATGACGGCGGAGCCAGCTGTTTTTCCCTGCGTCCGGGATGGAAATCGTGAGAACCAACCGTTGATTGAAGAGAAAGCGAGTTGATTTTTAGAATGGTCAAGGAAAGTATCGAAGGGGTCCAGAAGCGGGTTGAGGCGAGGGCCAAGGACGTATATTACGGAAAGACTCTGCGCAAGAGCTTTGCCCGGTACCAGGAAATTTTGGAAATGCCCAATCTGCTGGAGGTACAGAAAACTTCTTACCGCTGGTTTTTGGAGACCGGCCTGCGGGAGGTATTCAAGGATGTGGCCTCCATTACCGACTACGCCGGAAACCTGGAGCTGAGCTTCATTGATTACTCCATGGATGAAAAGCCCAAGTATGATGTGGAGGAGTGCAAGGCCCGGGACGCCACCTACGCCGCCCCCATCAAGGTAAAGGTCCACCTGCGCAATACCCAGAACAACCAGATCAATGAGCAGGAGATCTTTATGGGGGACTTCCCCATTATGACCGAGGCGGGCACCTTTGTCATCAATGGTGCCGAGCGTGTCATCGTCTCCCAGATTGTCCGTTCCCCGGGCATGTATTATACCCGTACCGCGGACAAGGCGGACAACCTCACCTTTGCCACCACCGTCATCCCTTACCGGGGCGCCTGGCTGGAGTATGAGACCGACCTGAGCGATATTTTCTATGTGCGCATCGACAAAAACCGGAAACTGCCCGTTACCTGTCTGATCCGGGCCCTGGGTCCCCGCACCGACGCCGAGATCATCGAGATGTTCGGTGAGGATGAGCGCATCCTGGCCACCCTGGAGAAGGACGCCTGCAAGACCTATGAGGAGGCTTTGCTGGAGATCTACCGCAAGCTGCGTCCCGGCGAGCCCCCCACGGTGGATTCCGCTGAATCTCTCATCAACGCCACCTTCTTCGACCCCCGGCGCTATGACCTGTCCGCCGTGGGCCGCTACAAATTCAACAAGAAGATGGGCCTTTGGGCCCGGCTGTCCGGACAGAAGCTGGCTCTGCCTCTGGCCGACCCCCGCACCGGCGAGATCATTGCGGAGGCCGGGGAGATTCTTACCCGGGAGCGGGCCCACGAGCTGGACGACCGGGGCGTGAACGAGGCCGTGATCGACGTGGACGGCAAGCAGGTAAAGGTGTTCTCCAACAACATGGTTCACCTGAAGGACTTTGTGGACTTCGATCCCGAAGAGGTGGGCGTGGACGAGATGGTCTACTTCCCGGTACTGTGCCAGCTGCTGGACCAGTATTCCAGCCAGGAGCTGAAGGATGCAATTCGGGAGCACATCGATGACCTGATCCCCAAGCACATCACCGTGCCCGATATTATGGCCTCCATCAATTATCTGAACTGTCTGGCCCACAACGCCGGCACGCCCGACGACATTGACCATCTGGGCAACCGCCGCCTGCGCTGTGTGGGTGAGCTGATCCAGAACCAGTTCCGCATTGGATTCAGCCGTATGGAGCGTGTCATCCGGGAGCGGATGACCACCCAGGACCTGGACGTGGTCACCCCCCAGAGCCTGATTAATATCCGCCCGGTTACCGCCGCCATCAAAGAGTTTTTCGGTTCCAGCCCCCTGTCCCAGTTTATGGACCAGACCAACCCCCTGGCCGAGCTGACGCACAAGCGCCGCCTGTCCGCCCTGGGCCCCGGGGGCCTGTCCCGTGACCGGGCCTCCTTTGATGTCCGGGACGTGCACTACAGCCATTACGGCCGTCTGTGTCCCATTGAGACCCCGGAAGGTCCCAACATCGGTCTGATTTCCTACCTGGCCTCCTACGCCCGGATCAACCGGTTCGGCTTTATTGAGTCCCCCTACCGCAAGGTGGACAAGGAGATGGGAAAGGTTACCGACCAGATTGACTATATGACCGCCGATGTGGAAGACGAGTTCACCATTGGCCAGGCCACCGAGCCGCTGGACGAGAATGGCTGCTTCGTCAACGAGCGTATCACCTGCCGTCACCGCAACGAGACCATCTCGGTGGACCGGCATCAGGTGGACTATGTGGACGTGTCCCCCAAGATGATGGTGTCCGTGGCCACGGCCATGATTCCCTTCCTGCAGAACGACGACGCCAACCGTGCCCTGATGGGCGCCAACATGCAGCGCCAGGCCGTCCCTCTGCTTCGTCCCGAGGCCCCTGTGGTGGCCACCGGCCAGGAGCACAAGAACTGTATCGATTCTGAAATCGCCATTCTGGCCGAGGGCCCGGGCACTGTCACAAAGGTGTCCGCCCGGTATATCACCGTGGCCTATGACAACGGTGAGACCAAGGAGTACCGCCTGACCAAGTACCTGCGCTCCAACCACACAACCTGTATCAACCAGCGGCCCATTGTGGACGCCGGACAGCGGGTGGAGTATCAGGATGTGCTGGCCGACGGCCCCTCCACCGACCACGGAGAGGTGGCCCTGGGCCGGAACATTCTCATGGGCTTTATGACCTGGGAAGGCTACAACTATGAGGATGCCATCCTGCTCAACGAGCGCATGGTGAAGGACGACGTGTTCACCTCCATCCACATTGAGGAGTATGAAACCGAGGCCCGGGACACCAAGCTGGGTCCCGAGACCATCACCCGGGATATCCCCAACGTGGGTGAGGACGCCCTGAAGGACCTGGATGAGCACGGCATCATCCGGGTGGGCGCCGAGATTCATGCGGGCGACTATCTGGTGGGCAAGGTCACCCCCAAGGGCGAGGCCGAAGCCACCGCGGAGGAGAAGCTGCTCCGGGCCATCTTCGGCGAGAAGGCCCGGGAGGTGAGAGACACCTCCCTGAAGGTGCCCCACGGCGAGGCCGGTATTGTGGTGGATGTAAAGATTTTCACCCGGGAGAACGGCGACGAGCTGGGTCCCGGCGTCAATCAGGTGGTTCGGGTGTATATCGCCCAGAAGCGGAAAATCTCTGTGGGCGACAAGATGGCCGGCCGCCACGGCAACAAGGGCGTGGTATCCCGCATCCTGCCCCAGGAGGATATGCCCTTCCTGCCCGACGGCACCCCCCTGGATATTGTTCTGAACCCCCTGGGCGTGCCTTCCCGTATGAACATCGGACAGGTGCTGGAGGTCCATCTGGGCTACGCCGCCAAGACCCTGGGCTGGAAGGTGGCAACCCCCATCTTCAACGGCGCCAGCGAGGACGACATCCAGGATTGTCTGAAGCTGGCCGGACTGGCCCGGGAGGTGGGCTATGACGAGCCCCTCATCGGTAAGCAGCTCTATTTGGCCACGGAGGACGGCACTGATATGCGGGCCCTGGAAGAGGCCGAGATGGCCGACGCCCAGCAGGTCCAGATCTGGCAGCGTGAGGGCCGCCTGCGCCTGGTGGACGGCAAAAACTGGCTGTACGACGGCCGCACCGGCCGGCGCTTTGACAACCCCGTCACTGTGGGCTATGTCTACTTCCTGAAGCTGCATCACCTGGTGGACGACAAGATCCACGCCCGGGCCACAGGCCCCTACTCCCTGGTTACCCAGCAGCCTCTGGGCGGCAAGGCCCAGTTTGGCGGCCAGCGCTTCGGCGAGATGGAGGTGTGGGCTCTGGAGGCCTACGGCGCGGCCTATACCCTCCAGGAGATCCTCACCGTCAAGTCCGACGACGTCACCGGCCGAGTAAAGACCTACGAAGCCATTGTCAAGGGCCTGAACGTGCCCAAGCCCGGCGTGCCCGAGTCCTTCAAGGTTTTGATTAAGGAACTGCAGTCCCTGTGCCTGGATATGCGGGTGCTGGACGCCGACGGCAATGAGATCGAGCTGAAGGACGAGGATGAGGACACCTACCAGCCCGTCCGGGATGACTACTATGACCGGGATGAGGACTTCGGATACCAGAAGGATGCCGACTTTGCCTCCGCCGGAGGCTTCACCTTCAAGGGTGAGAGTGACGACGACGATTTGGTTCTGAATGTCGGCGAGGATAACGACGAGGAGGGCGGCGACGAGGAGCTGCTCTCCGACGAGGACCTTTGAGAACGGGAGGAAATTTTAAACTATGAGTTACGCTGAATTTGACGCCATCCGTATTGGCATCGCCTCCCCTGAGCAGATCCGCGAGTGGTCCTATGGTGAGGTCAAGCGCCCCGAAACCATCAACTACCGCACCCTGAAGCCTGAGAAGGACGGCCTGTTCTGTGAAAAGATCTTTGGCCCCACCAAGGACTGGGAGTGCAACTGCGGCAAGTACAAGAAGATCCGCTACAAGGGCAAGGTGTGCGACCGCTGCGGCGTGGAGATCACCAAGGCCAAGGTCCGCCGGGAGCGTATGGGCCACATCGAGCTGGCCGCCCCCGTGTCCCACATCTGGTACTTCAAGGGCATCCCCTCCCGCATGGGCCTGCTGCTGGACATCAGCCCCAGAATTCTGGAGAAGGTGCTGTACTTCGCCGCCTATATCGTCATCGATCCCGGCTTCTCCCCTCTGGCCAAGAACCAGATCCTGTCCGAGAAGGAATACCGGGATATGCGGGAGAAGTATGAGGACGACTTTGACGCCGGCATGGGCGCCGAGGCGGTGAAAAAGCTGCTGGAGCAGATCAACCTGGAGGAGCTGTCCACCCAGCTGCGCAGTGAGCTGAAGGACGCCTCCGGCCAGAAGAAGGCCCGTATTGTCAAGCGGCTGGAGGTGGTGGACGCCTTCCGCATCTCCGGCAACAAGCCCGAGTGGATGATCATCGACGTGCTGCCCGTCATCCCCCCGGAGATCCGGCCCATGGTCCCCCTGGACGGCGGCCGGTACGCCTCCTCCGACCTGAACGACCTGTACCGCCGGGTCATCAACCGGAACAACCGCCTCAAGCGGCTGATCCAGCTCAACGCCCCCGACATCATCGTCCGCAACGAGAAGCGGATGCTCCAGGAGGCGGTGGACGCCCTCATCGACAACGGCCGCCGGGGCCGCGCCGTCACCGGCGCCAATAACCGGGCCCTCAAGTCCCTGTCCGACATGCTCAAGGGCAAGCAGGGCCGCTTCCGCCAGAACCTGCTGGGCAAGCGTGTGGACTACTCCGGCCGTTCCGTTATCGTGGTGGGCCCCTCCCTGAAAATCTACCAGTGCGGCCTGCCCAAGGAGATGGCCATTGAGCTGTTCCGTCCCTTCGTAATGAAAAAGCTGGTGGACGACGGACTGGCCAACAACATCAAGGCCGCCAAGAAAATGGTGGAAAAGGGCGAGGCTGCCGTGTGGGACGCCCTGGAGTTTGTCATTAAGGACCACCCGGTTATGCTCAACCGCGCCCCTACCCTCCACCGCCTGGGTATCCAGGCCTTTGAGCCTGTCCTGGTGGAGGGCCGGGCCATCAAGCTGCACCCCCTGGTGTGTACCGCCTTCAACGCCGACTTCGACGGCGACCAGATGGCCGTCCATGTCCCCCTGTCCGCCGAGGCCCAGACGGAAGCCCGGGTGCTGATGCTGTCCGCCAACAACCTGCTCCGTCCCCAGGACGGCGGCCCCGTCACCATCCCCTCCCAGGATATGATCCTGGGGGCCTACTACCTCACCTTTACCCGGGATGAGGAGGGCACCGGCCACGTCTTTGCCGACAAGGACGAGGCCATGCTGGCCTATGACGCCGGTGTGGTCACCCTCCACTCTCCCATTAAAGTGCGGATGTATCGGGAGATCGACGGTGTGATGCGCCACAAACTGGTGGAGACCACCGTGGGCCGTCTGATCTACAACGAGGCCATTCCCCAGGATCTGGGCTTTGTGGACCGCACCGATCCCGAGACCATGTTTGACCCTGAGGTTAACTTTGTGGTGGGCAAGAAGCAGCTGGGCAAGATCATTGACAAATGCATCATTAAGCACGGCTTTACCAAGTCCGCCGGTATGCTGGACGCCATCAAGGATCTGGGCTACCACTATTCCACCGTGGGATCTCTGACGGTGGCCATTGCAGACATGACCGTCCCCGCGAAAAAGCATGAGCTCATCGCTGAGACGGAGAAGGAGATCATCAAGATCGACCGGCAGTACCGCCGCGGTCTGATTACCAACGACGAGCGCTACCGCCTCACTGTCTCCGCCTGGGAAAAGACCACTGCCGACGTCACCGTGGCCCTTCAGGAGAACATGGACCGGTACAACCCCATCTTTATGATGGCCGATTCCGGCGCCCGCGGATCCATGGCCCAGATCCGTCAGCTGGCCGGTATGCGCGGCCTGATGGCCGATACCGCCGGCCGCACCATTGAGATCCCCATCAAGGCCAACTTCCGTGAGGGCCTGTCCGTGCTGGAGTACTTCATCTCCTCCAGAGGCGCCCGAAAGGGCATGGCCGACACCGCTCTGCGTACCGCCGACTCGGGCTATCTGACCCGCCGTCTGGTGGACGTGTCCCAGGAGGTTATCATCCGTGAGGATGACTGCGGCACCACCGACGGCATCCAGGTGGCGGAGATTGAGGAGTACGGACAGGTCATTGAGACCTTTGCCGAGCGCATCAATGGACGCTATCCCGCCGAGGATATTGTGGACGGGGCCACCGGAGAGGTGCTGTTTACCCGGGACACCATGATGCGCAAGGACGACGCGGCGGTGTTGGAGGACCACGGCATCCACTCCGTCACAATCCGCTCCGTGCTTACCTGCCGGGCCCGCAGCGGTGTGTGTTCCAAGTGTTACGGCATCAACCTGGCCATTGGCGAGCCCGTGGGCGCCGGCGAGGCGGTGGGCATCATCGCAGCCCAGTCCATCGGTGAGCCGGGTACCCAGCTGACCATGCGTACCTTCCACACCGGCGGCGTGGCCGGCGGCGACATCACCCAGGGTCTGCCCCGTGTTGAAGAGCTGTTCGAGGCCCGCAAGCCCAAGAAAATGGCCCAGCTGGCCGAGATCTCCGGCCGGGTGACCATCGAGGAGACAAAGCGCAACGTGATGTGCAACCTGACCATTACCGCCGACGACGGGGAAGTGGTTACCTATGCGCTGCCTTACTCCGCCGGGATTAAGGTGAAGGACGGGGATGTGGTGCCCAAAGGTCTGGAGCTCACCGAGGGCGCTCTGTCGCCCCACGAGGTGCTGCGGATCCGCGGCCTGTCCGATTGTCACAACTACCTGATCCGTGAGGTGCAGAAGGTGTACCGCCAGCAGGGCGTTGACACCAACGACAAGCACATTGAGGTCATTGTCCGCCAGATGATGCGGAAGGTTCGGGTGGAGGATGCCGGAGACTCCGAGCTGCTGTCCGGCTCCACCATGGACATCATCGAGTTTTTGGATGCCGAGGAGGCCGTCAAGGCCCGCATGGCCGCCGGGGAGAAGAATGAGATGGGCGAGGACCTGCGGGTGCCCACCTGCACCCGTCTGCTCATGGGCATTACCAAGGCCTCTCTGGCCACTGAGTCCTTCCTGTCCGCCGCCTCCTTCCAGGAGACCACCAAGGTCCTGACGGAAGCGGCCATCAAGGGCAAGGTGGACCACCTGCTGGGCCTGAAGGAGAACGTCATCATCGGTAAGCTCATCCCCGCCGGATCCGGCCTGGCCCAGTACCGGCAGGACGACCCCATTGACGATGACGGAAATCTGGTGGGCACAGGCGGCGGGACCATTGTGGCCGACGTGCTGGAGGAACCCCTGGAAGAGGACAACAGCGGTGAAGAGGACGGTCTGTTCTTTGAAACCGGCTCCATTGAGCTGGAGGTTGCCGCTGACAGCAAGAGCGAGGACGCTCTGGTGTAAGATACCTCGGGACAAGATTAAAACAAGGACCGCCGCAGAATGCTCTGCGGCGGTCCTGTCCGTTTTCAGGGGCGGCGTCAGCGCCCGGTGCGGATCCGGGAGCGGGAATCAAGTTTGACGCCGGCGATCTGGAGAAAGGTTTTCATGGCACTGCTGATGTACCGGCCTTTTTTGGCCGCGAAGAAAATTTTTCTCTGGGCCAGCTCACTGCCCAGAACATAAAAACAGAACTTGTCCTGAATGGGCAGGTAGTGGAGCAGGTCGGAGCGGACAAAAACCGCGCCCACTCCGTTGGCGCCGATGTTGGCGGCGGTGAGCATCTGGTCGGTGAGAATGGCGATGTTTGGTGTGAAACCGGCCTCGCGGCACATGGAGATGCTGCGGGGGCTGAGGTCGTTGCCCTCCTTCAGCAGGACAAAAGGGAGCTGACGAAATTCCGAAAGAGGAACGGGGGAAGGGGGGCAGGGGGGGAGCTGTCCGCCCTGAATGTCGCTGCCGCTGATCTGGTAAGAGCGCAGCCGCTCATTGATGGAGTAATCCACCGGCACGGCGAGGATGATGGTTTCCACTTTGTAAAGGAAGGGCTCCAGAGTGGGGTCCTTTTCGTTGACCGAAGTCTCAATAATCAGGTCCAGGCTTTCGTTATCCAGCCCGTCCCGCAGCTCTTTGACATTTCCCTCCAGCAGGTCGATGGACACGTGGGGGTATTTGGCGCTGAATCGGCCGATCAGATCAGGCAGCACAAAGGAGCAGAAGAAAGAGGAGCCGCCCACGGACAGGGTTCCTGCGTTAAGGGACTGGACGTCGTCGAAATAGGTTTGGAGGTTCTTTTCCACCAGCATGATCTGTTTAATGGACCGGATGTAAAATTTGCCCTCCCGGGTCAGGGTGAGGGGGACGGTGCTCCGGTCAAAAATGGGGGCGCCGATCTCCTGCTCTGCCTTTTTGACCATGTTGCTCAGAGCGGGCTGGGAAATGAACAGCTTTTTAGCCGCTTTGGTAAAGCTTTTTTCCTGGTAGACCGCATAGACATATTTCATTTCATTCAGCATATGGAATCCTCATCACTATTCCTGGTTTATTGTCCATGTTTTTTCATTATAAGCGGATAAACCGTCAAAATCAAGACAAGTTTTCAGGGACGCCGCATAACTTGCAGATTATAGTTGATTGAAGATTATGAATAACTGTTGAGAAGGACGGGGGTGCCCCGGTATAATAGGGGCAACCTGAAAGGGCGGCGGATCAGACCCGGTGGAAGGGGAGCAAAAGGGCTCCGGTAAATGCGGCGGGCCGTCCAAATGATCCGATCATTTAATGGAGGAGACTGATTTATTATGGAAGACAATCGCGTAATAGAGTGTATTGAGCGAGCCGACTATATCCTGTCCAACCTGATGGCGGTAAAGCCCGGAGAAGAAGTTCTGATCGTAATCGATCCCCAGACGGACATGCGGATGGCCAATGCCATGGCGGCGGCGGCGCTGAAGTGCGGGGCGGAGTACGGCATCTACATGATGCCCATCCGGGGCAAGGACAAGGCGACCATCTTCCCCAAGTCTCTTGAGCTGGGCATGGAGGCCTGCGAC